>Ga0255334_1000005_pt1 | contig 411486 bp, 375 predicted proteins | sample EtOH5_35cm_T3_12_FD_202080 | JGI IMG/M metagenome (GOLD analysis project Ga0255334, IMG submission 202080) | Sandy soil microbial communities from University of British Columbia, Vancouver, Canada - EtOH5_35cm_T3_129 | ecosystem: Engineered > Artificial ecosystem > Sand microcosm >... | reverse complement strand
TGCGACGCCGTCCTCAGCGCCATCGACCGGACGCTCAAAACCTATCCGCCCGACGAGTGCGGAAACTACTTCCGTAACTCCGGTTATGGAGTCGTCTAATCCCAACCCGCTCTAGGACATCTGGGCGGTACGCCGGGCGCGAGCGCCGTGGTGGCCTATTCGGTCAGGGACAAGGCGATCGTGGCCGCCGCCCTGACCGGAGATGGCTCGGCGACGGCCACGGCGAACCTGCTGCTGAAGCAGATTCGCCGTTAGAAAGCTTTCCGTTCGGCGTGCCGGTCTCGGATTTCTAGGCGTCGATGCTGGGCGCTTCCTGGCCCCGATCCTTGAAGCGAACCACGCCCTTGGGCGGTTCGCGATCGGGGCGGACCAGGTCGATGATGAACGGTACGATGGTCTCGGGCGCGGGAATGGTCTGGGGATCCTCGCCCGGGAACGCGCCGGAGCGCATCCGGGTGCGCATGGCGCCGGGATCGACGCACAGGGCGCGGACGGCGGTGTTCTCCATTTCGTCGGCATAGACGTCGACGATGGCCTCAAGGGCCGCCTTGGTGGCCGCGTAGGCGCCCCAGAAGGCCGGACGGGTCTTGGCGACGCTGCTGGAGAAGAACAGGGCCCGGCCGGCGTCCGAGGCGCGCAGCAGCGGATCCATGGCGCGGATCAGGCGCCAGTTGGCCGTCAGGTTGGTGGACAGGATCATGTCCCAGCCCTTGGGCTCCAGGTGGCTCATCGGGGTGAGGGGGCCCAGCAGGCCGGCCGCGCCGACCAGGATGTCCAGCTTGCCCCAACGCTGATGGATGGCCGCGCCCAGATGGTCCAGGCTGTCAGGCTCGCGCAGGTCCAGCGGGACCAGCGTGGCGCGCTCGCCGGTGGCCTCCAGGATGGCGTCGTCCAGGGCCTCAAGGGCGCCTTGCGTGCGGCCCACCGCGATCACGTGGGCGCCGCCCTGGGCCAGGCCCAGGGCGACCGCCCCGCCGATGCCGCGCGTGGCGCCGGTGACGAGGGCGATGCGGCCGGCCAGCGGCTTTTGGGAGTCGGAAGTCATGGGCGGGTTCTAGAACAGGCGAGGGCGGACGGAAACCGGGGCAAGCCCTTAAGCTTCCATCTCCTGTTCGGCGGCCTTCCGGGCGTAGTGCTGGGCGATGACCGAACAGGCCATCAGCTGGATCTGGTGGAAGATCATCAGGGGCAGCACGATGATCCCCGCCGTGGGGCCGGGGAACAGGATGCCCGCCATCGGCACGCCGGTGGCCAGGCTCTTCTTGGAGCCGCAGAAGGTGATGGCCCTCTCGTCCTCGGGCGAGAAGCCCAGCGCCCGCGCGCCGAAGGTGGTGGCGGCCAGCACGACGGCCAGCAGCGCGCCGCAGACCGCCAGCAGGGTCGCCAGCTGCAGCGGCGAGATCTTGTGCCAGATGCCGCCGACCACGGCCTCGCTGAAGGCGGCGTAGACGACCAGCAGGATCGAGCCGCGATCGACATAGCCGATCAGCGACTTGTGCCGCTGGATCCACCCGGCGACTAGCGGCCGGGCCAACTGGCCGGCGATGAACGGCAGCAGCAGCTGGACGACGATGTCCCGCACCGATGTCCAGCCGCCCGCCGCGCCGCCCTGGGTGTGCATCAGCAGGCCGACCAGGACCGGGGTGATGAAGATGCCGAACAGGTTGGAGGCGCTGGCCGCCACGACGGCGGCCGCGACATTGCCACGCGCGATCGAGGTGAAGGCGATCGACGACTGCACGGTGGAGGGCAGGCAGCACAGGAACAGAATCCCGGCCGCCAGGGTCGGCGGCAACAAATTGAGCTTGCTGGTCAGCAGGCCCAGGATCGGGAACATCACGAAGGTGAAGGCCAGGATCAGCAGGTGCAGCCGCCAGTGGGTCAGGCCCGCCACCACGTTGTCGCGCGACAGCTTGGCCCCGTGCAGGAAGAACAGCAGGGCGATGGCCAGCTTGACGACGATGTTCAGGCCGTGCGCGACCTCGCCACGCACGGGCAGGATCGAGGCCAGCACGACCATGCCGAACAGGGCGAGGACGTACGGCTCGAGCTTCAGCTTCTCGAGAACGCTCTTCAGGCTCATGCCGCCACTTCTTCCCTAGGGCGGACTTAAGCGCTGAGCAGCGAAAGCTGCCTGTCGTTGGTCTCGTTGCGGCCCTCGGCGATTTCGCGGTCCGTCAGTCGGGTCGGATAGTCGCCGGTGAAGTAGTGGTCGGTGAACTGCGGGGCGGCCGGATCGCGCGGGCCGGCTTCTAGGGCGTCGTACAGACCCTCGACGGACAGGAAGCCCAGGCTGTCTACTTCCAGGAACTTGGCCATCTCTTCCAGCGACTTGTTGGCCGCCAGCAGCTGCTCACGCTCGGGCATGTCGATGCCGTAGAAATCGGGCCACTTGATCGGCGGGCTGGCCGAGCGGAGGTGGACTTCCGTGGCGCCGGCCTCGCGAACCATGCGAACGATCTTCAGCGAGGTGGTGCCGCGCACGATGGAGTCATCGATCAGAACGACGCGCTTGCCGGCCAGGATGGCGCGGTTGGGGCTGTGCTTCATGCGCACGCCCAGTTCGCGCACGCCTTGGGTCGGCTGGATGAAGGTGCGGCCCACATAGTGGTTGCGGATGATGCCCATCTCGAACGGGATGCCGCTCTCCTGGGCGAAGCCCAGAGCCGCGGGCACGCCGGAGTCCGGCACCGGCACCACGACGTCGGCCTCGACGCCGGTCTCCTTGGCCAGGTTCCGGCCCATGCGCTTGCGCACGCCATAGACCGAGCGGCCGTTCACCACGCTGTCGGGGCGGGCGAAATAGACATATTCGAACACGCAGGGGCGCGCGGCCTGGGTCTGGAACGGCTTGGTCGAGGTGATGCCGGTTTCCTCGATCACCACCATCTCCCCGTGCTCGATGTCGCGCACGAAGCGGGCGCCGATCATGTCGAGGGCGCAGGTCTCGGAGGCCAGAACGGGCTTGCCCTCCAGGTCGCCCAGCACCAGCGGGCGGATGCCCAGCGGGTCGCGCAGGCCGATCATCTTCTTGTTGGTGATGGCCACCAGGGCGTAGCCGCCTTCGATCTGGCCGACCGCGTCGATGAAGCGGTCGACGATCTTGGCCTTCCGCGAACGGGCGATCAGGTGAAGGATCACTTCGGAGTCCGAGGTCGACTGGAAGATCGCGCCTTCCTGCACCAGGCGCTCGCGCAGGGTCAGGAAGTTGGTCAGGTTGCCGTTGTGGGCGATGGCCACGCCGCCGGTTTCCAGATCGGCGAACATCGGCTGGACGTTGCGGATGCCGCTGCCGCCGGCTGTGGAGTAGCGGGTGTGGCCGATGGCCAGGGCGCCCGGCAGGCGCTGGACGAGGTCGGCCCCGGTGAAGGCGTCGCCAACGTGGCCCATGTGGCGTTCGGTATGGAAGCGATTGCCGTCGAAGGCGGCGATGCCGCAGGCCTCCTGGCCGCGGTGCTGCAGGGCGTGCAGGCCCAGCGCCGCGATGGCGGCGGCGTCACGGACGCCGAAGACGCCGAACACGCCGCACTCTAGGCGCAGGGTGTCGTCCTCGGGATCGCGCCACGGCGACGAGGAATAGCGGTCGGTCGACTGGCCCAGGAAGGTCATCGTGATTTCTCCACCAGGTCGTCGAGCTTCCGACGCTGGTCATCATCATAGCCTTTATCCGACGACTTCTCGCCGGACGTATTGTCGCCGCCCTCATGGACGGCTTCCTTGATCGCGGGGGCCAGCTTGCCGGCCAGGGCCTTGCCCTTCGGGGCGAAGACCTTGAGCACCGCGCCGCTGGCTTCGGACAGGGGATAGAACATCGAATCCTGAACCCAGTGCGGCATGCGGTCCGGCGGCGTCGCCAGGTGCAGCAGCAGGTTGAAGACGCCAAGGATGACCACGGCCCGGATCACCCCGAAGGTCGCGCCGACCGCGCGGTCCAGGGCTCCGGCCGAGGTCTCGTGCAGGCTGGCGGTCAGCTGGCCGCCGATCAGGCGGATGATCAGGAAGAAGACGACGAAAACCACCACGATGGCCGCCGCCGTGGCGGCCCAGTCGGGGTCCATGAGGTTGCGGAAGATCGGGCCGGAGATCCGCAGGCCAAACAATGAGATGGCGGCCGCGATAATGAACGACAGGGCCGAGGTCAGCTCGCGTGACGCGCCGCGCACCCACCCGGTGACGCCGGAGACCAGCAGCAGGAGCCCGGCGATGATGTCGAACGGCGTCACGTCAGGCTGCTCCAGATCTCGTCGCCGATCCGGCGGACGGCGTCGGCGACACGGGCGACGCCCGCGACCGGCAAGGCTCCGCCGCCTTCAGGGAGGCCGGAGAGCGGTCCGAGCGCCCGGCCAAATCCCAGTTTCGCGGCTTCCTTCAAACGCGTCTCCATCCGGCTGACGGGCCGTACTTCACCCGACAGGCTGAGTTCGCCGAACACGACGCAGTCCTGGGGCAGGGCGACGTCCAGGGCGGAGGAGGCCAGGGCCGCCGCCGCGGCGAGATCCGCCGCCGGCTCCGTGATCCGGAGGCCGCCAGCGACGTTCAGATAGACGTCCTTGTCGCCAAAACCAAGGCCGCATCGGGATTCCAGGATCGCCAGCACCATGGCGAGCCGTCCGGAGTCCCATCCGACCACGGCGCGGCGCGGCGTTCCGTACGCGGAAGGCGCGACCAGCGCCTGGAATTCCACCAGGACGGGTCTCGAGCCCTCGATACCGGCGAAGACGGCCGCGCCGGCCGAGCGTTCGCCGCCCTCGTTGAGGAACAGGGCCGAGGGATTCTTGACCTCGCGCAGGCCGACGTCGCCCATCTCGAAGACGCCGATCTCGTCGGTGGCTCCGAAGCGGTTCTTGGCCCCGCGCAGGATGCGGAACGGATAGCCACGCTCGCCTTCGAAGGCCAGGACCGCGTCGACCAGGTGCTCGACCACGCGCGGGCCGGCGATCTGGCCGTCCTTGGTCACGTGGCCGACCAGCAGGATCGCCACGCCCTTCTTCTTGGCCAGGCGCACCAGCTCGGTGGCGCAGGCGCGGACCTGGGTGACCGTACCGGGCCCGGCCTCGTGGGCATCGCTCCACATCGTCTGGATCGAGTCGATGACCACGAGATCGAAGTTGTCGCGCTTCAGGCCGTCCAGGATGTCGCGCAGCGAGGTCTCGGCCGCCAGGCTGACATTGGCCTGGGCCAGACCCATGCGGTCGGCGCGGCCGCGGATCTGCTCGACGGCTTCCTCGCCCGAGATATAGGCGCACGACACGCCGCGCAGGGCGGCGCTGGCGCAGACCTGCAGCAGCAGGGTCGATTTGCCGACGCCCGGGTCGCCGCCGATCAGGATGGCGGAGCCCGGGACCACGCCGCCGCCGCAGACGCGGTCGAACTCGTCGACGCCCGTCATGATGCGCGGAGGCGGGGCGGTGTCGCTCTGCAGACCGGTGAACTGCAGGCCGCGCACGCGGGTGGCCTTGGTCGATGACAGGGCGCCGGGCGGCTTGGCGCCGATCTCCTCGACCAGGGTGTTCCAGCTCTGGCAGGCGGGGCACTGTCCGGACCACTTGGTCTGGACCGCGCCGCAGGACTGGCAGGCGTAGACGGCGCCGTCGCGGGCCATGAGGTCTCCTGATTCTCGGATAGCGGGAGACTACAGGTTGGCGGGCCGCTGCGCCAAAGCCGGACGCAGCCAAGCTGAGCGCCGATGCGTTTGGACAAGGGCGAATGTCGAGGAGCGAGACGATGCGGAAGAATGCTTCGCTGAGGGGGGCCTGGTGCGCTGCGATCCTGGCGACGGCGGCCCTGGCGGCCTGCGGTCGCTCCCAGCCCAAGGATCCGGACGCCTCCGCGCGGGTTGAGGTCAATGGCGGCGAGGTCACGGTCGGCCAACTGCAGAAGGACTCCGCGCGCGCCGAAACGGCGGCGGCGAAAGGGACGAGGCCCCTGGCGCCAGCCAGCCTGCCGGCCTTGCTTCCGGCCACGGTCGGCGGCTTTGCTCGCGGCAATGTGCAGAGCTTGGCCGGGACCGAGCCAGGCATGACCAAGGTCAGCGCGCGCTACGTCAAGGGGGCGGCGAGCTTCACACTGGAGGTCGTGGACCTGGGCGCGATCGGTTCGGTGGGCGCCAGCGACGACGCGGTCGGCGCGCACAGCACGCGCCGGACGGCCAGCGGCTACGAGACGGTGACCACGGCCGCCGGCCGCACCGTCACAGAGCAGTGGGACGAGACCGCCAAGGCCGGTCGCTACGCCGTGGTCGCCGCCGACCGCTACAGCATCGCGGCCGAGGGCGCCGCCGACAGCGCGGCGGTGCTGAAGGCGGCCGTCGAGACGGTCAACGCCGCGCGGCTGCGGGCGCTGGCGACGCCTACTGGCTGATGATCACCTTCTCGACGCCCAGGCCGATGCTGCGCGGGTCCTCCGGCGTCGAGGGATTGGGGGCGCCGATCGTGTACTCGATTGTCAGCGGCTGGCCCGGCGTGACGAGGTCGGCCGGAATGCTGACGCGATACGGGCGCCAGTTGGCCTTCTCGACATTCCAAGTGACCAGCTTGCGGCCCTTCACCGACACCTCGATCTTCTGCATCACCTCGGGCGGCTTGTTGAAGCTCATGGCGTGCAGTTCGACGATCAGCGGCGCGCCGGGCGCGACGCCGGGGACGTTGATCGTCATCACCGACTGCGGACCATTGGACCAGATCCCCTTGGGATCGGCGGCCGACCAGCCCGAGATCAGCTCTGGCGGGCTGACACCCTGGTCGAAATTGACCTGGGCCAGCACGCGGCTGCCGTTCGGAACGTAGGGCGCGATCTCGGTCAGGCCCGGGACCTTGTCCAGCCCCTGGCCGCAGATCAGGCCGCGCAGGAAGCGGTGACAGTCCGTGCGCTGGGTGAAGCGGCCGTACTCGGCGCCGGCGCTCTCCTCCATGACCACGGTGATGCGCGGATCGGTGGGCGCGGCGACCTTGAAGAGGTCTTCCGGCGTCTGGCACGCGATGCCCTGGTCGCGGGCCGTGGAAGCGCTGTTCGACGTGCCCCCGGTGCGCACCGCCGCCAGGGTCAGCTGCGAGATCTCCATCTGGTCGATGACGTTGTTGGCGCAGAAATAGGTCGGAGCGAACACCCAGGGGCGGTTGTGCAGCACCGTCGATTTTTCGAGGTCGACCGGGTGATAGGACGGCGCGCCTTCGCTGAAGGTGTGGCGCACGCCGGCCCGCATCTCGTGGCTGTCGCCCCATTGCAGGCCGACGGCGATCACGGCGATGGCAAGCAGGGTGAGGGGGCGGGCGTAGCGGCCGATCTGCACGATCGAGACGGCGGTCAGCAGATAGCCGGCGGCCCAGAACAGGCGGCCATGGGCGCGGAACAGGCTCAGCCACTCGAACACGCCCGACAGCTTCGGACCGGTGAACAGCAGGCGCTGGGCCAGATACGGATTGGGACCGATGGCCCAGATGGTCAGCACGACCATGGCCAGGGCTAGCGGCAGCCAGCGGCGGCTCCACACGCGGGCGGGCGTCGGCAGCCAGCCGTGGCGCACGGACAGGAAGACGCCGGCGGCGATCGTGAAGATCACGCCCGCGCCCAGGTAGTTGTAGCCTTCGAACCACTGGCCGCCGTTGGGGTCCAGGGTCTGCTTGAACCAGCCGCCCTCGAAGGTCTGGCCGAACAGGGCCGAGCCCTGCGGCAGGATCGGACCCAGGATGTTCATCGAGTAGTAGCCGATGACCGGGCTCTTGCCGCCGCCGGCGCCCTGGCCGACGCCGTAGCCCAGCAAGATGGCGGTCAGGACCATGCCGCCCAGCACCAGGCCCGAGGCCTTGGCGCAGTTCAGCCAGGCCTTCGGGCGCTTCTGGGCGATCTCCGAGGCCATGGCCGCAGCGAAGCAGAAGCCGATCGGCGGCAGGTGATAGGCGTGGACGCCCATGGCCAGGGCCGCCAGGCCCGCGAAGACGCCCGCGCGGCGCAAGGTCAGGCCGTGGCGAATGCTGTCGACCGCCGCCGCCAGGGCGAAGATCACCATCCAATGTCCGCTCAGGGCCACGTGGCCGTGGCGCATCAGGAAGGCGGGCGTCAGCAGCGCCAACAGGCCGCCCATCGCCAGCAGCACGACCTTCCGCACGTCCAGGGCGCGGAGCAGGGTGATCATCGCCACCGGCTGCAGGGCGTAGGATACGAGGAAGAACAGGCCCAGGCCGTTCAGCCAATGCCACAGGCCCGTGACCTTCAGCGCGACCGTCATCCAGGGGATGCTGTCGGTATAGACGGTCGACAGCAGGGTCGGGTTCAGCAGGCGGTCGGTGACGACCAGCGGGAAGCGCCAGGCCTGGCGGAACACCGCCTCCTGGCCGGCCAGCATGGTGGCCATGTCATTGTGCGGCGCGCGCCAGAAGTCGGCGTGGGCGCCGACCAGCTTGAAGCCGATCAGATGATGGAAGAGGCCGACGGCGGCGACCACGACGGCCAGGGCGACCCAGCGCCAGCCCGTCTCCTGGCGCGCGGCGGTCAGCAGCGCGCGCTTGGCTTCCTCGTACAGGTCCGACATCGACGCGCCCCCGGGCGGAAACTCAATTGCAGGCTGAGGGCTAGCCGCCCCGCCGCCCCACATAGCGGCGTGTCGCGCGGAGCGTCAATCGCGTCAGACGCTCGTAGGCCGTGGTGCCGGCGGCCTCGGCCGCGTCGTCGATCGGCAGGTTCGGACCGAACAGCTCGACCATCGCGCCGGGGCGGGCGGCGTCGCAATCGGTGATGTCGATGGCGATCAGATCCATGGACACGCGACCCAGCATCGGCCGCCTCGCGCCGTCGAACCAGACCGCTCCGCGCGGATAGGCGGCGCGCGGAACGCCGTCGGCGTAACCGGCTGCGATGATGGCCACGCGGGTGGTCTCGGTCGCCGTCCAGCCGGCGCCGTAGCCGATGCTTTCGCCGCGCGGCACGACGCGGACCTGCAGAATCGGGGCCTCGACGGTGGCGACGGCGCGGATCTCCGGATGCGGCCGGCCTTCGGGACCGCCGCCATAGAGGCTGATCCCCGGCCGGGCCTGATCGAAGCGCCACGCTTCGCCCAGGAAGATCCCCGCCGAGGCGGCCAGGCTGCGTCGGGCGTTCGGCAGCAGGGCGACGGCCTCCTGGAAGCGTTCCAACTGCGTCGTATTCAGCGGATGGGCGGGTTCGTCGGCGCAGGCCAGGTGGCTGACGACGAGCTCGATATCGAGCCGCTTGAGTCGATCGAAGGCGCCGACCAGCACCTTCAGCTCCTCGGGGCGCAGGCCCAGGCGGTTCATGCCGGTGTCGACGTGCAGGGCGGCCTTGAGGCGGCCCGCGCGGGCCTGGGCGTTCCAAGCCTCGACCTGGGGCAGGCTGTTGAGCACGGGCGTGAGCCGGGCGCCCTCCAACGTGTCGCCGGAACCGGGCGTGGCGCCGTCGAGCACGTAGATGGCGGCGTCCCGATCGCCCAGCGAAGCGCGAAGGGCCACGCCCTCGCACAGGCGGGCGACATAGAAGCTCCGCGCGCCCTCGGCCCAAAGGCGGTCGACGATTTGGGCCGCGCCCAAGCCATAGCCGTCGGCCTTGACCGCCGGCGCCACCTCGGCCCCGCCGGCGCGGGCGCGCAGGGCCGCGTGGTTGGCGGCCAGGGCGTCGAGGTCGATGGTGATGCGGGTGTCGGTGATGTCGGTCACGGACGGGGCGTAGCCGACGCGGGCAGGCGGTTCAACGCCTTAACCGTGATGCACGGCCAGGAACCGCGCGACGAGGTTCTCGGCGCCCGAGGCGATGATCTGCACGCCGATGCACAGCAGCAGGAACGCCACCAGCCGCGAGAGCACCCGCGCGCCGCCGGGACCCAGCAGGCGCATGACCCGGCCGGAGGCGCTGTAGAGTAGCCAGACCAGGATCGCCACCAGGGCCGCGGCCAGGCTGGCGCCGATGAAGAAGGGCGCCACGCCGCTGCCTTCGGTCGGGCGCTGGGACGACAGGGCTATGGCCACCGAGATCGAACCGGGGCCGGTGGTGAACGGCATGGTCAGCGGGAAGAACGCGACATCGTCCTCCCCTTTGGCCTCGTGGCGCTGGGCCGACTCGGTCTGGCTGGTCTTGCGGTCCTCGTGCTCCTGCGGGTCCATCAGCAGGCCCCAGGCGCGGATCGCCACGACGAGCCCGCCGGCCACCCGCAGGGCCCCCAGGCTGACGCCGAAGAAGTTGAGGATGTAGCCGCCCAGCAGCAGCGAACCCAGCAGCACCAGGAAGGCGTAGAGGCCGATCAGCCGCGCCAGCCGCAACCGCTCGGACCGATCCCGGCCCGCCATCGCCTGGTCGAAGATCAGCGAGGCCCCGACCGGATTGACGATCGAGAACAGCGCCGGAAACGCCAGCAGGAAGGCGCCGACCAGGCTGGAGGTGGGCAGGGGGCTGAAGTCCATGTGACTCGTCGGAACAGGGGGCGAGGTGGGGACGGTGGCCTAAAGCCCCAAGCTTGTCATCCCGGGCGAAGCGAAGCGCAGACCCGGGACCTCGGCGAGCTCAGAGTATTCGGCGGTCCCGGCTCGGCGCGCTTCGCGCTTGGCCGGGATGACAGTTTTGACAGCTACTCGTCCGACGGAATGTTCCGCGCCTGGGCGAAGTAGTGGTCCTTGGCCAGGTTGCCGAAGCGGGTGGTGTCGCTGTTGAACGACAGGCGCACGGTGCCGATGGGGCCGTGACGCTGTTTGGCGATGATCACCTCGGCCAGGCCGTGCAGGCGGTCCATCTCTTCCTGCCAGGTCAGGTGCTCGGGCGTGCCCTCGCGCGGCTCGGCGCGGCCGACATAATAGGCCTCGCGATACACGAACCAGACCATGTCGGCGTCCTGTTCGATCGAGCCCGATTCCCGAAGGTCGGAGAGCTGAGGCCGCTTGTCGTCGCGCTGTTCGACCTGACGCGACAGCTGTGAGAGGGCGATGACCGGGCAGGCCAGTTCCTTGGCCAGGGCCTTCAGGCCCATGGTGATCTGCGAGACTTCCTGCACCCGGTTGGCGTTGGCGCCGAGGTCCGAGCCGGTGACGAGCTGAAGGTAGTCGACCACGACCAGGTCAAGGCCGACCTGGCGCTTCAGGCGGCGGGCCCGGGCGGTCAGCTTGGCGATCGAGATACCACCGGTGGCGTCGATATAGAGCGGGGCTTCCTGCAACTCCATGGCCGCGTCGCGGACCCGGCCGAACTCGCTGGCGTCGATCTCGCCTTTGCGCAGGCGGTCGCCCGACACGCCCGAGGCGTCGGCCAGCATACGCAGGGCCAGCTGTTCGGCGCTCATTTCCAGCGAGTAGAAGGCCACGACGCCGCCCTGGACGGTCTTCTTGGTTCCGTCGGGCTGGATCTCGTAGGCGTATTTTTTGGCGATGTTGAAGGCGATGTTGGTCGCCAGCGCCGTCTTGCCCATCGACGGACGCCCGGCCAGGACCACGAGGTCGGAGGGGTGTAGACCGCCGATCTTCTGGTCGAGATCGATCAGGTCGGTCGCGACGCCCGACATGCCGCCTTCGCGGCTGTAGGCCTCGGCCGTCATCTCGACCGCGCCGCGCAGGGCGTCGCCGAAGCTGACGAAGCCCGACGAGGCCGCGCCGCTTTCGGCCAGGCTGTAGAGGCTCTGTTCGGCCGACTCGATCTGGTCGCGGGCGGTGCGCTTTTCCTCGTTGCCGCCTTGCGCGGCCGTGGCGATGTCGCCGCCGATGCGGATCAGCTCGCGGCGCAGCGACAGGTCGAAGATCACCCGGGCGTAGTCGCCGACATTGGCCGCCGGCGGGGCGCGGTCGACGAGGTCGGCCAGGTAGCGCAGGCCGCCCAACTCCTCGAACGCGGGGTCCTTCTTGAACTCGTCGGCCAGCAGGATCGGCTCGGCCAACTGGCCCTTGCGGACGTGGGTCTCGATCGACTGGAACAGGCGCTGGTGGAAGGGTTCGTAGAAGCAGCGGGCCTGCAGGTTGTCGCTCAACCGTTCGTAGGCGGCGTTGTCGTAGAGCAGGATGCCCAGCAGCGCTTGCTCGGCTTCCATGTTGTGCGGCGCCACGTTGATCGTGGGCTCGGGAAGACCGGGGAGAACAAGGTCGAGCGCGGGGACGAGAGACATCGACGGATATTACCGCGACGGGGCTTCGGACGCTCGGGTCAGATGGCCGCGCGGCTCCACATGAACGGGGATATTCTGTGTATGTTCTGAGTGGTTGACGGTGCAAGAGCACGCTTGTGGCTGGACGTCCGTTCCTGACGTATGGCCCAAAGGAAGGGGCGCGGAGATCGCTCTCCGCGCCCTGCCGGCTATGTCCCGGTCTACGCCCTGCTCACCAGTTGTAGGCGAGGCGCGTATAGAGGAACCGGCCATTGAACCCGAAGGGCGAGAAGCCGGAGAAGGCCGTAACGCCGGTCGTGTTGACCGCCGCGGGCGCCTTGTTCGGATAGGTGTCGAACAGGTTGTTCACGCCCACCGCCCAGGTGACGTTCTGGGCGAAGGCGTACCGGCCTTCCAGGTCCCAGACCGACTTGGCGCCGGTGCGGTAGTCCAGCGCCTGGTTCGAGTTCGGCACGAGCACGGAGCCGTAGTAGGCGGCCTTCAGCGTCGCGCTCAACGGACCCTTGGACCAGTCGCCGCTGGCCACGAACTTCTTGTCGGGCGTGCCCTCCTCGAAGATCGCGACGTTGACGCGCGAGAACAGAGCCGGCGGAACGGGCAGGGACGACAGCGTGCCGGTGGTGGGCACACGCTTGACCTTCGTATCGTTGAAGTTCGCAGCGAGCGTCAGATCCAGCCGGCCGAGGGCGTCTTGGTCGATGCGATAGCGCCCCACGACGTCCAGGCCCTTGGTGCGGGTGTCGACGCCGTTGATGAAGAACCGCGCCGTCGTCACGCCGAACGGTTGCAGAAGACCGTATATCGCCTGCTGCGTGGCCGAGCCCGTGGCCGAGCCCTGGATATTCTCCGAGAGCACGATCCGGTTGTCGATATCGATCTGGTAGGCGTCCACCGTCAACTCGAACGGGCCTTTGTGGAAAACCGCGCCGAACGAGTAGTTCTTCGATTTTTCCGGCTCCAACGGCTTCGCGCCGAGGGCGGCGGCGGTGGCGCTGGTGGCCGGGAAGGTGCCGACGTCCACCGCCGCCCCGCCGATGATGTTGATCGAGGTGGTGGTGAAGTACTGCTGCTGCAGGGCCGGCGCCCGGAAGCCCGACGAATACGAGCCACGGACGGCGAAGCTGTCCGTCAGGTCGTAGCGTGCGGCGACCTTGCCGGTCGTCGTCGAACCGAAGTCCGAATAGTCCTCATAGCGGACGGCCAGATCGACGGCGAGCTTGTCGGTGATCTGGCTGTCGAGGTCGGCATAGAGGCTGGTGGCGTTGCGGCTGACGTCCACGGCGTTGGAAGGACGGAAGCCGGGGAAGCCTTGCGCGCCGGCGCCCTTGCCGTTGCCGCCATTGACCCACGAGGCCGTCTCGCCGGCGCGGATCTTGTAGCTCTCGTCGCGATATTCGGCGCCGAAGGCCAGGGTGCTGGGCTTGGCGAAGTTGAACAGCTCCACCGGCCGGGTGATATCCAGCGAGGCCACGGTCTGGCCGTACCGCATCGACCCGTCCTGGAACGAGGTTGGCGATGTCGGGCCGAGCGAGGCGTTCAGGGAGTTGATCGTGCCGTAGGCGACCTTGTTGCTCCCGTGGTTGACGGACGCGTCGACCGTGAAGCCGGCGACCTCACCCTTGGCGCCGAAGGCCAGGTTGTAGTCGTCGATGTCGGTGGTGATCTTCGGGACGTAGCCGTTCGGATAGACCGAGACGTAGTTGTTGGCGTTGTCCGCCAAGCGCGGGAAGGCGGCGCTTTGGGCCTTGCGGTTCTGGTAGCCGGCGAGACCGTAGAGCTTCCAGGCGTCGTTCAGCGGCACGCCGAAGTTGGCGTAGACGGTCTTTGTCTCGACCTGAGGGTCGCCGAAGATGCCGGTGACCTTGTTAGGCGTGACGCGCGGATCGAGGTCGGCCCGGTTGGTCGGGTTGCGATACGAATACTCGCCCGTCAGGGTCAGGAAGCCGTCATGGGGCAGGGCGAAGCCTTGCCAGACCGAGGCGCTATAGACGGGACCGTCGTTCGCCTTGCGGCCGTCAGGGTCGCGGGTCGTCTTCACCTTGGTGTTGTAGACGCCGTAGCTGGCGGTCGCGCCGCCGCCGCTGCTGGCCTCGCGAAGGCGCAGGTTGATGACGCCGGCGATGGCGTCCGAGCCGTACTGGGCCGCCGCGCCTTCACGGAGGATCTCGACGCTCGACAGCGCCGCGGTCGGGATGGTGTTCAGATCGAAAGGGGCCGAGCCCCGACCGATCGAGCCATTGATATTGACCAGCGCCGAGGTGTGGGCGCGGCGACCGTTCAGCAGCACCAGCGTCTGGTCGGGCGCGAGACCGCGCAGCGTGGCGGGCCGCACCGAGTCGGTGCCGTCGGTCACGGCCGGGCGTGGGAAGCTGATCGAGGGCGCCAGATTGGCCAGGGCCTGGGCCAGTTCCGGTGTGCCCTGACGGGTCAGGGCCTTGCTGTCGACGACGTCGACCGGCGAAATGGTCTCGAGGCGCGAGCGCGCCACCCGCGAACCGGTGACCACGATCTGCTCGATCGTCGAGTTGTCGTCGGCCGGCGCGGCTGTTTGGGCGTTGGCGGTCGCGGCGAAGGCCGTCAGCGAAGCGGCGGCTAGCAGTAAGCTTCTGTAATACATAAAAAATCCCCTGTCTTGGCTGGGGATGAGGCGCGCGTCCTCATGCCCCGAAGCGGGGGTCTTGATCGCCCCCGAACCGAACATGGGATTTCATCGTTCTGCGCACAAGCTAATCATTTCTGTGCTGCGGCGCAGAAAAAAACGGCGCGGATCGCTCCGCGCCGTTTCTCGATAAAAGCTCCGATCCCGGAAGGGATTAGGCTTCGTAGTGGTCGCCTTCGAACGAGCCGGCGCCGCCTTCCGCCATGTCTTGGGCGGCTTCGGCTTCGGCCGCGCGATCTTCCTCGAATTGCGAGTTGATCACGTTTTCGCCGCGCGCTTGGCGATCGGCTTCGTCCTGGCTGCGCGCGATGTTGAGGGTGACCGTGACGGTCACTTCAGCGTGCAGCTTCACCTTCACTTCGTGGACGCCCAGCGTCTTGATCGGCTTGTCCAGCACGATCATCGAGCGGTCGACCTTGCCGCCTTCGGCCTTGATGGCGTCGGCGACGTCGCGGCCCGCGACCGAACCGTACAGCTGGCCGCTTTCGCCAGCTTGACGGATCAGGACGTATTGCGTGCCGTCCAGCGATTCACCGTTCTTGCCGGCGGCTTCGCGGTTGCGGACGTTGCGGGCTTCGATCTCGGCGCGTTGCGCTTCGAAGGTCGCTTCGTTGGCCTTGGTGGCGCGCAGAGCCTTGTGGCGCGGCAGCAGGAAGTTACGGGCGAAGCCGTCCTTCACGGTGACCACGTCGCCGAGGACGCCAGTGCCTTCAACGCGTTCGAGCAGAATGACTTTCATCGTGGTGTCTCCCTTACTTCACGACGTAGGGGAGCAGAGCCAGGAAGCGGGCGCGCTTGATGGCCTTGGCCAGCTCGCGTTGCTTCTTGGCCGACACCGCGGTGATGCGCGACGGGACGATCTTGCCGCGTTCGGAAACGTAACGCTGCAGCAGCTTCACGTCCTTGTAGTCGATCTTCGGCGCGTTGGCGCCCGAGAACGGGCAAACCTTGCGGCGACGGAAGAACGGGCGGCGAGCGCCGCCAGCGGCGGCGGCCGGAGCGCCGGCTTCGGGAGCGGTCGTATCGGTCATGATCTCTCTCTCCCTTACGCTTGAGCCTGGGGCGCGAAGTCTTCGCGCGGACGTTCCGGGCGATCGCCACGGTCACGACGGGCGAGAACCGGCGACAGTTCCAGGTCCAGCTCTTCCACGCGGATGGTCATGAAGCGCAGCACATCTTCATTGATGAGCAGCTGGCGCTCCATTTCCTTCACGGCCGGCGCCGGGGCGTCGATCGCGAGCAGGGAGTAGTGGCCCTTGCGGTTCTTCTTGATGCGGTAGGTGAGGTTGCGAAGGCCCCAGTACTCGATCTTGGCGATGTGGCCGCCATTCTCTTCGATGAGGGTCTTCAGTTGCTCGTTCAGAGCTTCGGCCTGTTGCGGCGAGATATCCTGCCGCGCGATGACCACGTGTTCGTAGAACGCCATGTTTTCCTTCTTCCGTTGGGGAAGGCGGCGCGGTCGTCGGCGGAAGTCCGTCGACCACGATGGTTCCTGCACACCGAGCGGGGAAATCCCCGGTCCCGGATGGGTGCGTGCAAGACCGCTCTTCCGTGAGAACGCGCGCTATTACAGAAGATGGGGCAGGAAGGCAAGCCGCGTCGAGGTTTGCCGCCGAACCAGGCGATGCGGGGCAGTGTCCGATAATTGACATTGGCCGGGTTCCATCCGGGCGCCCAACTATGCTAGCAGGCGAACATGGGGATCGGTGATCGTCTCTTAGTGGCATTCGCAGCGGCCTTGGCCGCCGGGACGGCGCACGCCGAGATCATTCAGAAGCCCGTCACGTCGGTCGCGGCCCGCGAAGGCCGGTTCGCCGGCTATTCCGCGGCCATACCGCTGGATCTTTCCACCGATACCGAGAAGGTCGCCCTGACGGTCAGGTCCTCGGGCATGATCGAGAACCCGACCTACGACTTCGATCTCAACCTGACCCAGAAGCCCGACGACCAGCGCGTCGGTCAGCGCTCGGTGGCGCTCGGCGCCTCGTGGAACGAGAACGAAGCCAAGCTGCGCTCGTCGATGTCCAAGGCGTTCGGCTTCGGCCTCCTGCCGCGCGCCAACTATGTCCGCGTCTCGATGGACATGGACGCCAGCCAGGCCATCGCCGTGCCGGGCAAGATCCCGGTGGCGCGCGCCAACATCCGATCGACACTGACCCTGGACGGCAAGCCGGTCGGCTCGATCGCGTTTGGCGGCGGCTCCACGGGCGACGAGGGTGTCGACCTCAGCCTGACCCGGCCGTTCGACATCCCCGCCGAGTTCACCGTCAGCGTGCGGGGCGTCAGCAATCAGCGCGAAAGCTGGCGGCTGCAGGACGCCCGCGCCATGATCAAGCTGGTGAAGGTCGGCTGGTAGCCTCAAGCTCGCGGTCCTTGTCGTTCTTCGGCTTTTTGGCGGTCACGGCCGCGAAGCGCTTCAGATATTCCGGGTGCTCGGTGCCCATGACCTTGTCCCAGAAGGTGAAGTAGAGGCCGTAGTTCCAGCCCGCCTGGGCGTGGTGCAGGTCGTGGTGGGTCACGGTCGTCAGGAACGGGAACAGCGGCCGGCCGTCCTTGCGGGCGGGAAACAGCTCGTAGCCCGAGTGGCCGATCGTGTTGCGGACGATCTGGTGCAGCATGAACAGACCGATCACCGGCCATTGGGTCGGGACAAGGATCATCCACAGCGGCACGAACACGCCGTTGATGAAGGCCTCGCCCAGGTCGAAGCTGTAGGCGGTGAACGGCGAGGGGTTGTTCGAACGATGGTGCCGGCGGTGGAAGCGCCGGAACAGGCGGCGGTCGTGGATCAGCCGGTGCGTCCAGTAGAACCAGGCGTCGTGGGCGACGATCATCAGCACGAGGCTGGTCCAGAACCAGACCGGGCCCCAGCTCTTGGCGATGTAGGGCCCCGGCAGCCAGCCGGCGCGGAACAGGCCGAAGGTCAGCAGGCCCAGGGTCGAGAAGATGGCGATCGAACGGATCGAGGTCGCGAACTCGGTCAACAGTTGGCGCGCCGGCGGGCGGCTGTCGCGGATCTTGCGGCTAGCCAGCGGGATCGCCAGAGCGACCCAGAGCACCAGCCAGACGCCGACCGAGAAGATCACGTAACGGGTGACGTCGACCCACATGCTGGCCAGCCAATTGCTGGCGAAGGGGAGGAGAGTGTCGAGCATTTATCCGGGCTCCAGGGCGAAAGACCTCGCCAAGGAAGCCGCCGGCTCTCCGACCGTCGCGCCGAACTTGAAATCAGGCCCGTTTGTCGCTTTTCGACCGACCTTCGCCGGTTTCGACCAGCCGCGGTCGCGGGTGGGCGGGCGTGACGTCCTGGCGCCAGGCGGTCGGGGTGACGCCGGTGGCGGCGCGGAAGGCGCGGTTGAACGGACCCAGCGACGCGAAGCCTAGTTCGTAGGCGATGGTCGACACCGACTTCAGCGCTTGCTCCGGATCGGCCAGGGCGATCTTGGCCGCCTCGATCCGCCGGCCGTTGACGTAGTCGGCGAAGTTTCGGTGGCCCAGCGTGCCGTTGATCAGCTTGCGCAGGCGGTGCTCGGGCGCGCCGACGAGGGCCGCCAGAGCACCGATCGACAGGTCCTCGCCGCGCCAGACCTCGTTCTCGTTCATCGCCTTGTCCAGGCGGGCCAGGACCAGGCGGTCGGCGGGGGTGAGGTCGAGGGTCTCGGCCTGCTTAACCACGGGTGGCTCGCCGGCCGCGGGCCGGGCCTGGACCAGCACCGGCTCGGCGCGCAGCAGGGCCAGGGCCGAGCCGACGCCCAGGGCGGCCAGGGCGATGGCCTGGATAAGGCTGGGCAGCACGGGTCCCTTGCCCAAGCCGAAGTCGCACAGGGTCTGGACCAGCATGTAACCGGTCGCCGCCGCCGCGATCGGCGCGCGCAGATGCCGGCGGCGCTCCACGAGGTCGATCCGCCAGCCGCGCCAGGTCATCAGCAGGATGTGCGCGTTGATCGCCAGCGAGGCGGCCGCGAAGATCCACCAGGCGATCGCGCGGGCGTGCGAGGGAGGCAGAAAAGCGCCTGGGATCCAGAGCGCTATGACCGTCGCGGGCACGGCTAAGCGCCAGGCCGGGATTTTCGGCTCGTCCTCGAACAGCACCGAGCAGAACAGCCAGAGCACCCCGGCGGCCATCGAACTCAGGAACCATGTCAGCAGGCTGAAGTGCAGGCGTGTCGTGTAGTAGAAATGGCTCTCGAAGCCGTGGGCTATGGCGCAGGCCATCAGCAGCACGCCGACCCAGCGCGTCGGCGTCATCTTGCGGCTGGCGGCCAGGGATACACCGGTGGCGGCGAAGGCGCCGATGGCGACGCCGCGCAGCCCCAACTCGAGGCCGGAAAGGTCGATATGGGCGAGGTCGATCATCGACCGATCATCTCCCCCAGACCGCGCGAGCCTCAACCCGCGCGGCTGGCCGGAACCCGAAAAGGCTGGTTACTTCTTGGCCCGGCTACTTCTTCGCCTTGTAGGCCTTCACCGCGTCCATGGTCTGGGTGACGTGGCCGGCGAAGTTGCCGTCGGTGTACGACATCAGGATCTTGCCGTCCGGGGCGATCACATAGGACGTGCGGTTCGACCAGTCCGGCTTCACCATCAGCGCCACGTCGTAGCTCTTGATCAGCGCCTTGTCGGCGGCGGCCACCGCGAACTTGTCGCGGCAGTGCTCCTTGGAGAAGTCCTTGATACGGTCGACATTGCCGGCCGTGACGCCGATCACCGTGGCGCCCAGCTTTTCGAATTCGGGCGTGGCCTCGGCGAACTCGTGAGCCTCGGCGGTGCAGCCGGCGGTGTAGGCCGCCGGGAAGAAGTACAGCACCACCGGACCCTTCTTGAGGGCGTTGGCCAGCTTGAAGTCGAAGTCCTTGCCGGCCAGGGCGGCCTTGGCGGTGAAGTCGGGGGCCTTGTCGCCGACCTTGAGGGCGGCGAGGGCGGGCGAAGCGGCGGCGAGGGCGAACGCGGCGACGCCGGCGAGGATGAGTTTCATGGCGCGACTCCGAGGAAGGATGGCCCAGCTACGCTGGCGGGCGCACTTTGGATGTGGCCGCCTCTTAATTGCAAGCACTGGGCGCCCGCCCGCCGCACTTGCCCCGATGAGGCCTTTCGCCTAACCCTCCGGCCCTTGAATCTGCAAAGACGGAGCGGGCCACCATGAGCATCGCCTTCATTTTCCCCGGCCAGGGCAGCCAGTCGGTCGGCATGGGCGTCGATCTCGCCGAGGCTTTCGCCAGCGCCCGCGAGGTCTTCCAGGAGGTCGACGACGCCCTGGGCCAGAAGTTGTTCGCGCTGATGAAGGACGGTCCCGAAGGCGACCTGACCCTGACCGAGAACGCCCAGCCGGCCCTGATGGCCGTCAGCCTCGCGGTCACCCGCACGCTGGAAAAGGAGTTCGGCGTCGGGATCGATCGCGCCGCCTTCGTGGCCGGTCACAGCCTCGGTGAATACTCGGCCCTGGCCGCCGCCGGCGCCATCACCCTGGCCGACACCGCGCGCCTGCTGAAGCTGCGCGGCCAGGCCATGCAGCGCGCCGTGCCGGTGGGCGAGGGCGCCATGGCCTCGCTGATCGGTCCGAAGACCGACCTGGCTCTGGCCGAAGCCGCCGCCGCGGCGGGCGCGGAAGTTGGCGTCTGCGTCGTCGCCAACGACAACAACAACGGCAATGTCGTGATCTCAGGCTCCAAAGCCGCCGTCGACAAGGCCATCGAGAAGGCCAAGGAGCTGGGCGCGCGGGCCATTCCGCTGAACGTCTCGGCGCCGTTCCACTGCCCGCTGATGCAGCCGGCGGCCGACGAGATGGCCGAGGCTCTCGCAAAGACCATCATCATCGCCCCGCGCGCGCCGCTGGTCGCCAACATCACCGCCGCCCCGGTCCACGACCCGGACGTGATCCGCAAGCTGCTGGTCGAACAGGTCACCGGCCGCGTCCGCTGGCGTGAGAGCATGACCTGGCTGGCTGGCGAAGGCGGTATCACGCGCTTCGCCGAGGCCGGCGCCGGCAAGGTGCTGTCGGGCATGGCCAAGCGGATCGCTCCGGACTCCGAGGCGACCCCGCTCAACACGCCCGCCGATCTCGAAGCCTTCGCGGCCTCGCTTTAGAAACTGTCATCCCGGCCAAGCGCGAGGCGCGCAGAGCCGGGACCGCCACACGCGCCGGCGATTCCGGCGATCCCGGCTCTGCGGCCGGGATGACAATTTTGGATTGGGAGACCCAACCATGTTCGATCTGACCGGCAAGACCGCTCTCGTCACCGGCGCCACCGGCGGCATCGGCGGCGCCATCGCCAAGGCCCTGCACGCGCAGGGCGCCCATGTCGTGCTCTCGGGCACCCGCGAATCGGCTCTCTCGGAGCTGGCCGCCCAGTTCGGCGAGCGCGTGTCGTTCGTGGCGGCGAATCTCTCCGACTCCGCCGCCGTCGACGGCCTGGTCGCCAAGGCCGAGGAAGCCGCCGGCGCGCCGCTGGACATCCTGATCGCCAACGCCGGCGTGACCCGCGACGGCCTGCTTGTCCGCATGAAGGACGAGGACTGGGAGACCGTCATCAAGGTCAATCTGGAAGGCTATTTCCGCCTGTCCCGCGCCGCCGCCAAGGGCATGATGAAGCGCCGCGCCGGTCGCATCATCGGCATCACCTCGGTGGTTGGCGTGACCGGCAACGCCGGCCAGACCAACTACGCGGCCTCGAAGGCCGGCATGATCGGCTTTTCCAAGGCCCTGGCCCAGGAACTGGCCAGCCGCGGCGTGACCGTCAACTGCGTGGCCCCCGGTTTCATCGCCAGCCCGATGACCGACTCGCTGAACGAGCAGCAGAAGGCCGGCATCCTGGCGACCATTCCCGCCGGCAAGCTTGGCGAGGGGAGCGACATCGCGGCGGCTTGCGTTTATCTCGCCAGCGACCAGGCCGGCTACGTCACCGGTCAGACCTTGCACGTCAACGGCGGCATGGCCATGATCTAAAACCGCCGTCGCTCCTTCGGTCTGCCGCTAGCAAGCCGAAAAGGAACATGATAGGCGGAGCCCGACACTTCCCGCGGACCGCGAGGCGCAGCCTCAATGTCCGAGGGCCGAAATTTCATAATGAGGGACTGAACAGAATGTCCGACATTCTCGAGCGCGTGCGTAAGATCGTCATCGAACACCTGGATGCCGATCCCGAGAAGGTCACCGAGAAGGCTTCCTTCATCGATGACCTGGGCGCCGACAGCCTCGACAACGTTGAGCTGGTGATGGCGTTCGAAGAAGAGTTCGACATCGAAATCCCGGACGACGCCGCCGAGCACATCCAGACCGTTGGCGACGCCGTGAAGTTCATCACGGAAAAGACCGCCTAAAAGGCGTCGAGTTCGCTAGTCGAACCTGACCATTTCCGCCGCGTCGCACGGGCTCTTGCCATCGTGCGCGCGGCGGTTTTCGTTTGAGGCTCAAAATACTTTAGGCCAGGGATTCGCGGCTGGCGTGGACGGGGGAAGTTCCCCACATCCCGCGCCCCGCACGAAGGTTTGGGAGTGATCCATGCGTAGAGTCGTCGTCACCGGTATCGGCATGCTGACCCCTCTGGGCCACGGCGTTGACGTCACCTGGAAGAACATCCTCGCCGGCAAGTCCGGCGCCAACCGCATCACGGCCTTCGATCCGACCGACTATGCCTGCAAGGTCGCCTGCGAGGTTCCGCGTGTCGATGGACGCGGCGGCGGCGGTCCGGATGTCGAGGGCTCGTTCAACCCCGACCTGACCATGAGCCCGCGCGACCAGAAGCGCGTGGACGATTTCATCCTGTACGGCGTCGCCGCGGCCGACGAGGCCGTCAAGGACTCGGGCTGGGTTCCTCAGACCGACGAGGACCGGTGGCGCACGGGCGTCATCCTCGGTTCGGGTATTGGCGGCCTGTCGACGATCGCCGACACCGCGCTCGAGCTGGAAGCCAAGGGGCCCCGCCGGGTCAGCCCATTCTTCATCTCCTCGGCCCTGATCAACCTGATCTCGGGCCAGGTCTCGATCAAGTACGGCTTCAAGGGCCCCAACCACGCGGTCGTGACGGCCTGCGCCACCGGCGCCCACGCCATCGGCGACGCCATGCGCCTGATCAAGTACGGCGACGCCGACGTGATGGTGGCCGGCGGCGCCGAAGCGGCGATCTGCAAGGTCGGCATCGCCGGCTTCATCGCCTGCCGCGCCGTCTCCACCGACTGGAACGACACCCCCGAAAAGGCCTCGCGTCCGTATGACAAGGACCGCGACGGCTTCGTGATGGGCGAGGGCGCCGGCGCCCTCGTGCTGGAAGAATACGAGCACGCCAAGGCGCGCGGGGCGAAGATCTACGCCGAAGTGGTCGGCTATGGCCTGTCGGGCGACGCCCACCACATCACCGCGCCGTCGGAAGACGGCGAAGGCGGCGGCCGGGCGCTGGCGTCGGCGATCAAGGACGCGGGCCTCAAGCCCTCGGACATCGACTACATCAACGCCCACGGCACCTCGACCATGGCCGATGGCCTGGAAGCTGGCGCCGTCGAGCGCTTCCTGGGCGACCACGCCAAGAACGTCGTCATGTCCTCGACCAAGTCGATGACGGGCCACCTCTTGGGCGCGGCCGGCGCGATCGAGGGGATCTTCTCGATCCTGGCGATCCGCGACCAGATCGCCCCGCCGACGATCAACCTCGACAATCCCGACGTTCACGTCGCCATGAACCTGGCGCCGAACAAGGCCGTGCCGATGAAGATCGACGTGGCCGTGTCCAACAGCTTCGGCTTCGGCGGCACCAACGCCACCGTGGTGTTCAAGAAGGTCTCGTGAGCAAGAAGCCGCCCGCCTCCCGCGCGCCCAAGCGCTCGCCCGCTCGGGCGAACCGTCGCGAAACCGCATCCGTGGGGCGGCGGCTGATCCGCGCCGTCTTCGGCGCCGTCGCGACCCTGGCCGTGATCGGCATGGTCGCCCTGCTCGGCGCGGCCTGGGTCTATAACGGCCCCGGTCCCGCCGCCAAGGCCGGCGACAAGACCACCGTCGTCCTGCGCAAGGGCGCCAGCCTGCCGGAGATCGCCTCCAGCCTGGAACGGGGCGGGGTGATCCGCTCCTCGTCGATCTTCATGACCGCCGCCAAGGTCACGGGCGCGGCCCGGACGCTGAAGGCCGGCGAATACGCGTTCGCCAGCCGCGCCTCGATGGCCCAGGTGCTGGACGCCGTCCGCCACGGCCGTATCGTCCGCCACTGGATCACCATTCCCGAAGGCCTGACCTCGGACATGGTCATGGACATCCTGGCCAAGTCGGACATCCTGGAAGGCAGCGCCGCGACGCCGCCCGAGGGCGCGATCCTGCCCGAGACCTACGAGGTCCAGCGCGGCGAGGACCGCGCCGCCGTGCTCAAGCGGATGATGGACGACCGTGACAAGCTGCTGAACCAGCTGTGGGCCAACCGCCAGTCGGGCCTGCCCTACCAGTCGAAGGACGAGGCCGTGATCATGGCCTCGATCGTCGAGAAGGAGACGGGCGTGAAGGGGGAGCGGCCACAGGTGGCCGCGGTGTTCATCAACCGGCTGCGCACCGGCATGCGCCTGGATACCGACCCGACCGTGATCTATGGCATCTCGCGCGGCCGTCCGCTGGGCCGGGGCCTGCGCCGGTCCGAGCTGGATGCGTTCACGCCCTACAACACCTACAGGATCGTAGGCCTGCCGCCGACGCCGATCGCCAACCCAGGCCGCGCGGCCCTGGAGGCGGCGCTGAACCCGGCCAGGACCAACGACCTCTATTTCGTCGCCGACGGCACGGGTGGCCACGTGTTCGCCTCAACGCTGGAGCAGCACAACGCCAACGTCGCCAAGTGGCGCCAGATCGAACGCAACCGCGCCGGCGCCGGCGCGCCCGTGGTTGCGGCCCCGCCGGCCGCCAAGCCGCTGGCGGGGGGCTAGGCATGTCGATTTCGGGGATGACCGGCTTCGCCCGGGTCGAGGGCGCCCACGGCGCCTGGACCTGGGCGGTCGAAGCCCGCAGCGTCAACGGCCGCAATCTCGAGACCCGATTCCGCGGGCCGCCCGGCTTCGAGAGCCTGGAGCGCGCCGCGCGTGAAGGCTCCCAAGGCCGCTTCCAGCGTGGCCAGCTGACGCTCAACGTCCAGGCCAAGCGCGCCGAGACCTCGGGCGAGACCCAGGTCAATATCGCGGTCTTGGAGCGCTATCTGACCGCCGGTGGGCCCTACGTGGCCACAGGCATGGTCGCCAAGCCCGCCCTGGACGGCCTGCTGGCCCTGAAGGGCGTCATCGAGGCCCGCGAGGACGAGGACGACGCCGAGACCCGCGCCGCCGTCGAGGCCGGCATGGCCGCCTCGATCGGCCAGGCCCTTGATGGCCTGAAAATCGCCCGCCTGGAGGAAGGCGCGGCCCTCGATCCGGTGCTGAACGGCCTGATCGACAGAATCGAGGATCTGACCCGCCAGGCCGAACACGAGGCCTCCGGTCAGCCCGCCATTCTGAAGGATCGCTTCGCCCGCCGCATGGCCGATCTGATCGGCGAGGCCGCTTCCGAAGAGCGCATCGTCCAGGAAGCCGCCGTCCAGGCCGTGAAGGCCGACGTGCGCGAGGAGCTCGATCGCCTGGCCAGCCACGTCGCGGCCGCACGCGCGCTTCTTTGCGGCGAGGGCGCGTCGGGCCGCAGGCTCGACTTCCTCTCCCAGGAATTCATGCGAGAATCCAATACCCTCTGCTCGAAATCGGCCCTGACCGCTCTGACCGCGATCGGTCTGGAGCTGAAGGCCGTGATCGAACAGTTCCGCGAGCAGGTCCAGAACGTTGAATAAACCCCACCACAATACCCGCGGCCTGCTGTTGATGGTGGTCGCGCCCTCGGGCGTCGGCAAGACCTCGCTGACCCGCCGCCTGGTGGCCGACCACAACGACCTGCACCTGTCGATCAGCTACACCACGCGCGAGCCGCGGCCGGGCGAGCACGATGGGCGCGACTATAACTTCGTCACGCGTGAAGCGTTCCAGGCCATGATCGACCAGGACGCGTTCCTGGAGTGGGCCGAGGTCTACGGAAACTTCTACGGCAGCCCCAAGCCGCCGATCATGCAGGCGCTCGAGCGGGGCGAAAGCGCCCTGTTCGACATCGATTTCCAGGGCGCCATGAAGGTGCACGCCCAGGCCGGGGAAGACAGCGTGCTGGTCTATATCCTGCCGCCGTCGCTGGCCGAGATGAGCCGCCGCCTGCACGCGCGCAGCCAGGACAGCGAGGAGGTCATCCATCGCCGTCTGTCGCGCGCCAAGGACGAGGTCGCCGACTGGGAGCGCTTCGACTACGTCATTCTCAACGAGGATTTCGATCGGGCCTATTCGGACCTGGCTCACATCTATCACGCCGAACGTCTGAAGCGGGCTCGTAACCCGTGGATCGGCGACCTGGTGGGCGATCTTCTCAAGGAAGAGATCTAAGGCTCGGCGGCGAGCTTTCACCCGCCGCCGAGGCCGCTGCGCCTTAAAGCGCGCGACGGCCGAAGATCAGATGGTACAGCGCCAGGATGACGACGGCGCCAATGGTGGCCACGATCAGGCTGTACAGGTTGAAACCCGACACGCCGCCATTGCCGAACTGATTGAACAGCCAGCCGCCGACGAACGCGCCGACGATGCCGAGTACGATATCGAGCAGCACGCCGCTGCCGGAACGGTTGACGAGCTTGCTGGCGATGAAGCCGGCGATCAGGCCCAGAAGGAGCCAGGCGAGAATGGACATCGTAGGGACTCCGTGAGCGGTCGCCCTGTGCGACCTTGCTCAATCAAGTCCCGGACGGTCCCGTTAGTTCCCGCGCATGCGTTCCTGCACGAGGGCGATCAGTTTTTCGGCCGGCGGTCGGCCGAACGCGATGAAGAGCCCCGAGCCCAGAACGGCTCCGATCAGAAATGTCAGGTCCATCGCGCAAATCCCCTAAGACGCCCTCGACCTATTGCAGATGCGGTGTGGCCAAGCCAAGGCGACAAGGAGGCGCTGCGACGATCGGTCTTGGCTTCGCCCGCTCAGGCGGCGCCTTTCGCCAAAGAGACTTGGGGGGGCGCGATGATGCTCATCACGCAGGTCAGGCCCTCGGGGGCGTAGTCGAAGGTCGCCGAGCCGGCCAGGTCGCCCTTGAGGCTGGCGGCGATCAGGCGCGAGCCGAACCCGCCGCGCTCGGGCGGTTTGACCAGCGGGCCGCCGCGTTCGCGCCACTCGACGGTCAACAGGGTGTGGCCGCCCAGACTCCAGGATATGGCGACTTGGCCGGTCTCGATCGACAGCGCGCCGTATTTCGAGGCGTTCGTGGCCAACTCGTGGAAGATCATCGCCAGGGCGAGGGCCGCGTTCGGCGCCAGGGGCAGGGGCGGCCCGTCCAGTCTCACCTGGCTGGCATAGGGCTTTAGCGCCTCGGCCAGCAACTCGCCCAGGTCCGCGCCTTCCCAGTTGCGGCGGGTGAGCAGGTCGTGGGCGGAGGCCAGGGCGTAGACGCGATCGTTGAACTGGGCGAGGCCGTTCTGGTCGCCTTCACGGAGGCTGTGGCGGGCGAGGGACTGGACCACCACCAGGGTGTTCTTCACCCGGTGGTTCAGCTCGTTGATCATCAGCTGCTGGCGCTCGGCGGCGCGGCGGGCGTCGTCGTCACGCGCCCGCAGGATGGCGGCGGCGGCCCGCAGCGAGCCGCGCACCTCGGCGATCTCCTGCAGGTGCGAGGGGGCCGGATCCAGCGGCCGGCCGGAGGCCAGGGCCTCGGCCTCGGCCACCAGGCCCCGGACGTCGCGCGAGATGGGGCGGGCAAAGGCGAGCGCTGCCGCCACGCCCAGGGCGATCAGCAGGGCGGCGCCGGCGATGGCGGGGCCTAGCGAGGTCAGCACCGTCATGTTCAGTTCCTCGCGCGGCACCCCGACGATGAAGGTCCACCCATAGGTCGGTGAGCGGCTGAAGGCCGACAGGGTCTGGACGCCGTCGAGGGTGTGGGTCCGCACGACGCCGTCGTTCGCCCGCGCCATGGCCTGCCGCATGTCCAGGCTGGCGTGTTTGCCCACCATACTTTCCTGATCACGCGAGCGCGCCACCAGGGCCGCGTTGCGGTCGACGATGCTGGCGGTCCAGGTCTCGGGAAACGTCTGGGCGGTCATCAGGGCGTGGAAGGCCGCCGGTTGTTGCATATAGGCCAGCACCAGCAGCTTGCCGTTGACCAGGACGGGCATGTTCACGCCGATGATCGGACCGGCCCCCCGGCGCGGGATCAAGTTGCTGACGTTCGACTTGCCCGTGGTCATCTCGCGCCAGGACGTGGGCGAGACGGGGGCGTAGGGCGTCGGCCGGCCCGGGGCTATCCGCGTGTTGATCAACTGGGCGTCGTGGGTCATCAGCACGATCCAGCCTTCGCGCCCCTCCACGGCCTCGCGAGCCTGCTTTTCGAAGGTGGCGAGGTCGCCTTGGGCCAGGGCGGGGGAGACGGCCAGGCCTTGCAGAATGCTCTGTCCCTGGCCGATCTGGCGATCGGCGGCCAGGGAGAGGGCCCGGGTCATGGCGATCAACTGGGTGGAGAAGCGGCGCTGACCCTCCGCATACTGCTGGGCCGCCAGCGCGCCCATCAGCAGGATGGCGGGGGCCGCGAGGGTCAGCGCCATGAAGAGCAAGCGCCGCGCAACCGTCGATGGCGCCTTCACCGCGCTTTTGATAGTCACATTCGCCCCACTTCGCCCTGGCCAAGGCTCGAGAGCGCCGGCCCCACCGTCAATAGACTTTGGGGCAGATTAGCCGTGGTGACGGGTCAGCATCCAGAGGGCCATCGCCACCATCAGCAAATTTTCGGTCAGGGACACGAAGCCCAGCGGCACGTTGGTGTCTCCGCCAACGCAGGCGCATTTCAGCTCGCGCTTGTCGATATAGACCGCCTTGAACACCGAAACCGCGCCCACGCCGCCGATGAACAGGCCCAAGGGCGCGGCAAATCCCGTCAGCACGCCGGCCGCCATCAACACCCCGGCCGTCAGCTCGGCGAAAGGATAGACATAGCCGTACGGAACCCAGCGGCGGGCCAGCAGGTCGTAGTTCAGGAACATGGTCGAGAAGGTCTCGACGTCGCGCAGCTTGAGCATGGCCAGCAGGCTCATGGAGAAAGCCACGAACCACTCGGCGGCCTGCGCCGTCAGGGGCGTATGGAAGGCCGCCTGGCTGGCCGCCAGGGCGATCAGGGCGGCGACGGCGAAGACGGCGATCACCGGGGTGTAGGTCAGGGCCTTGGGATCGCGGACCCTCCCGCCGAAATGCCGGCGCAGATCGTCGTAACCGCCGATCCGCTGTCCGTCGATGAAGGCCTGGGGCGTGGTCTTGACGTCGTGCTCGGCCTTGAAGGCGTCGGTCTCGGCGCGAGTCTTCAGCCAATGATCCTCGACGACATAGCCTTTGGCCTTCAGCAGGTGCATCGCCTTCAGGCCATAGGGGCAGACGTGCCCTGGCATGACCATGCGATACAACACGGCGGTTTTCACGGGACTCATCGCTTGAACTCCTTGGCGCGCGACTGCGTCCGCCCCATGTGGGGTCCGTACCATGGTACGGAGTCAAGGCATGGCCAACACGATCGCGACCTTGGCGCGCGAAGGCGGAGTCGGGGTGGAGACGGTGCGCTACTACCAGCGGCGGGGTCTGTTGCGAACGCCCGACAAGTCCGGCGGTTCGGCGCTGTCCGGCGGCATTCGGCGTTACGACGCCGAGGACCTACGGCGGCTGAAGTTCATTCGCGCCGCGCAGGGCGCCGGGTTCACGCTGGAACAGATCGGCGAGTTGCTGGCGCTGGACTCCGGCGAGGACCGCGCGCGCGCCAGGGCCCTGGCGCGGGAACGGATCGCGGCGCTGGATGAGAAGATCGCCGAGCTGCGGGCGGCGCGGGCCTCCCTCGACAAGCTGGCGCGCGCCTGCGCGGCGTCCGACACTGGCCCGTGCCCGATCATCGCGGCGTTCGAGGGCGCCTAGACCAAGATCGCCAGGGCCGAGAAGCCGAGCAGGGCGCAGGCGATGGATAGGCGGACGATCACGGGAGCCTCCCTGGCGGTGTTGAGCCAGGAAGCGCCGGTCCAGATGAACCTAAGCTGAAGCTTGGTCCAGGCTCGCCCGCGCCAGCGCCAGGAACCCCGCCAGGTTGATGACTTCGGCCCGCGCGTCGGGGCTGACGCCGGCCTTTTCGCACAGCTCGCCGCCGCCCAGCCCCTTGAGGCTGGAGCGTAGCATCTTGCGGCGTTGGCCGAAGGCGGCGGCGGTGACGCGTTCGAGGGCGGCGATCAGGTCGGCCGGCGGCGGATCGGCCTTGGGCACAAGGCGGACCACGGCCGAGGCGACCTTGGGCGGCGGGGTGAAGGCCTTGGCGGGCAGGTCCATGACCGTCTTGGCGTCGCACAGCACCTGGGAGATCACGGCCAGGCGGCCGTAAGCGTCGTCGTCGGTATGCGCGACGATGCGGTCGGCGACTTCCTTCTGGAACATCAGGGTCATCGACAGCGGCTTGAAGGGCCCCGTGAGCCAGTTGATCAGAAGCTGGGTGCCGACATTGTAGGGGAGGTTGGAGACGACGTGGGCCGGCCCGCCGGCGGCCTTCAACGCGTCGACCTTCAGGGCGTCGCCCTCGACCAGCTCCAGGCGGCCGTCGGCGGCCTCGGCCAACTCGGCCAGGAGAGGCAGGAAGCGGCTGTCCTTCTCGATGGCGACCACGCGGGCGCCGGTCTCCAGCAGGGCGCGGGTCAGGCCGCCGGGGCCGGGACCGACCTCGACCACGACATCCCCTTCGCCGACTTGCGCCAGGCGGGCGATCTTGCGGGTGATGTTCAGGTCCAGCAGGAAGTGCTGGCCGAAGCTCTTGCGCGCCAGCAGGTCATGGCGCTCCAGGGCCTCGCGCAGGGGCGGCAGGTCGGCCAGGCTCATGGTCTCAATCTCCCACCCGTTTATCCAAAGGATAAACAGGCTCTTTTCAGATAGTTAGAGCATGATGGCCGCCGAAACCGGCAGCCACTTTCGGCTATCATGCTCTAGCCGCCGCGGCGGGCGGCGATGTCGGCCGCCAGCTTGATGGCGGCGATCAGGCTATCGGGACGGGCGAGGCCGCGTCCAGCGATGTCGAAGCCGGTGCCGTGGTCGGGCGAGGTGCGCACGATCGGCAGGCCCAGGGTGATGTTCACGCCGCCCCAGAAGTCCAGCATCTTGACCGGGATCAGGGCCTGGTCGTGGTACATGCACAGCACCCCGTCGTAGCCGAGGCGGGCGGCCGGGTGGAACAGGCTGTCGGCCGGGGCCGGACCGAAGGCGTCGACGCCCAGGTCCTTCAGGGTGCGGACGGCCGGGGCGATGATCTCGATCTCCTCGCGGCCCAGGGCTCCGCCTTCGCCGGCGTGCGGGTTCAGGGCGGCGACGGCCAGGCGGGGCCGCTCGACGCCGAAGTCCTGGCGCAGGGCCTGGGCGGTGACGAGGCCGCTGTTGACGATGCTCTCGACGGTCAGGGCGGCCGGGACCTTGGCGATGGCGGTGTGGATGGTCACCAGCGTCGCCCGCAGGTCGCCGGCGGCCAGCATCATCACCGGACCGCGCGCGCCGTCGAAGGTCGCCGCGGCGGTCAGCTCGGCCAGGAACTCGGTGTGGCCTGGAAACTTGAAGCCGGCCTCGTAGAGCGGGGCCTTGGCGATCGGCGCGGTGACCAGGCCCGAGACGGCGCCGGACAAGGCCAGGCCCACGCCGGTCTCGATCCAGCGGATCACCTGCGGCGCATAGGTCGGCGAGGGCTGGCCCGAGACGACCGGGGAGAGCAGGGGGATGTCGATAACCGGCAGGGCTTCGGCGAAGACGCCGGCGGCCTCGTGGGGACCCGTCACGGCGCGGACCTTCACCCCGCCGCCGGCCGAGGCCAGCAGTTGGGCGTCGCCCACCACCACGAAGGCGGGGCCGTCCTGGCGCAGGGCGGCCCAGGCCTTGGCGATGATCTCCGCGCCGACGCCGGCGGGATCACCAGCGCTGAGGGCGAGCGGGCGGAGTGTCACTGGGTTCTGGCCTATCGGGTCTCGATGGTCGCCTGGTTGCGCAGGTCGCGCAGGTAGCGCTTGGAGATCAGCGCCAGCTGCTGGCCGCGCAGGCGGTTCTCGATCTGGTCGTGCGACGGGGCGTTGGCGCCGCCCTGGCGCTTACCGCAGACCGCGATCAGGTGCATGCCGGCGTCGGTGCGGATCGGATCCGAGATCTGGCCGACGTCCAGCTTGTTGGCCGCTTCCTGGAAGGCGGGGGCCAGGTCGGTGATCTCGGCCTCGCCGAGGTCGCCGGCGACCAGGCCGTCCACCTTGCCGGCGGTGGCTTCCAGGCTCGTGCAGTTGGCGATCTTGGGCTTCAGGTCGGTCAGCAGCTTGGTGGCCGCGGCGACCTGGGCCTCGGTGGCGTCGGCGGCCAGCGGGGCGGCGACCTGCTTGAGGTCGACGATCGCGGTCTTCGAGCCGGCGCGCTTGTCGCGCAGATAGACGATATAGACGCCGTCCTTGACCGCGATCGGCTTGGACAGCTGGCCGGGGCGCAGTTCTTCGAGCGCGGCGTCGACTTCCGGCGGCATCTCGCCCGGGCTGACCCAGCCCACGTCGCCGCCGTTGGCGGCCGTGGCCGAACCCGAGAACTGGCGGGCGACGGCGGCGAAGGGCGCGCCTTGCTGCATCTGGTTGATCAGCTGGGCGGCGCCGTTGGTGGCCACCTCCATGCCGCCGACGCGGGCGGCGTCGAGGAAGACCTCGCTGACCTGGTACTGCGGCTTGGCCGCCGCGTCGGCCAGGCGGCGCTGATAAGCCTTGATCTGGTCTTCGCCGATGCGCAGGCGCGAACCGTAGCGGCCCTGGATCCAGCCCTGCCACGAAGAGTCGGCGCGCAACTGGGCGCGCCAGGTGTCCAGGCCGATGCCCTGCTGGACCAGCGACTGCTTCAGCTGCTCGGCGGTCATCTTGTTGGACTGGGCGATGTCGCCGATCTGCTCGTCGACTTCCTTGTCGGTCGAGATGATCGTGATCTTCTGCTGCTTCTCGACGCGCTTGAGCTCCTGCATCTGCAGGTGCTCGTCGATCAGCGAGCGCAGGGCTTCCTGCTCGATCTGCGGCAGGTTCTCCGGGGTGGCCTGCATGCCCGAGGTGGCCATCAGCAGGCGCATGCGCTGCATCAGGTCATAGCTGGAGACGATCTCGTCGTTGACGACCGCCGCCACGCTTTCCGACAGCGGGTTGGCGGGCGCCGGCGGCGCGGCGGCCGGAGCCGGCGGGGCCGCGACCTGAGGCGGAGCCGCCTCTTGCGCCTGAAGAGCTTGCGCGGGCAGGCCGAGGCTCGCCACGGTCAGGGCGAGAATGGACGCGGCGCCGGCCGCGAAAGTCGTGACGCTACGCGCAGACCGCATGGATAGTGTCGTTCCTCTAGTCCCTGGCCGCACCCGGCGGGCGCGGTCGGTTAGCATGTTTTCCGAAGTGACGAACGCCAAATCTGACGTTTCCCCCTGGTCGACCAAGCGGTCGTCGCCCCCGAGACACACCGGGCGGACGCGCGCGGACGCGGCACGCCCCCCCAAGACGTGTTCACTCATTTGGAGACGTATCCTGCTGCGCCCAATGTGGCGAACGAAAGGCTGAACACGATCGTATGGTCAGGCTGCAGGCGCAGACCGGTGGCCGTCGAGGCGTAGCGGTCCTGCTGCTGGTAGATCACGTCGATGCGGATGCAGTCGTCCTGGTAGGCGACGCCCAGGTCGCGGCGGCGCCAGACGTCGGCGACCATGTCGCGCGCGCCGTAGGTGGTCAGCGACCAGTGCTTGGTCACCTTCAGTTCGCCGCGGGCCTCGAAGCTCTCCTGGCGGCTGCCGTTGGAATCGAGCTCGTCCTTCAGGTAGCGGACCGAGGCGTAGCCACGGGTGGTGAAGGCGTCGACGCCGGTCTCCAGGCGCTTGATCTCCTGGGTGTCCGAGTCGAGGCGCGTGCGGGCGAAGGCCGTGATGCCGCGGACCGGCGTGACCGTCGCGGCCACGATCCAGTCGGACGACTTGCTCTGCAGGCCGGTGCGGGCCGGGATCAGCGGATCGAACTCGGAGCGGAAGCTGCGGCCGACCAGGATGCTGCCGCTGCGGCCGCCCGGCAGGGTGTAGGTGGCGCGGCCGCCGAGGTTCAGGCGCTGGCCGCCCTCATAGAGGTCGAAGCCCGGCGACTTGTTGGCCGAGAAGAGGTTGGTTTCGTCGAACTCCAGCGTCGCGCTGTCCTCGTTGTAGAGGTAGGTCGTGGTCCCGTTGCGGGCCACGATGGTGGGCACGCGCGAACTGTCCGAACCCACGGCCACCTGAGCCAGGGGCTCCAGCACGACGTTGCCGCCGTTCTTCAGCGGCTTGTAGAACGGCAGGCTCAGGTCCACGCCGCCCACGCCGAGGGCGCGGGTGTAGGTGTCGTTGTCGCTGTCGCCCAAGGCCGCCGCGGCCGGCGTGATGTACGATTTGATCGAATAGGCGTCGCCGCGGGCCTGGGCGAAGGGCGAGATCTTCAGGCCGTTGCCGACGATGGTGCTGGTGCGCCAGTCGGCCTTGAAGCTGGCGCGGCTGGAATCGACACCGTTCTGGCCCTTGTAGTCGGGCAGGTAGTAGGGCGGTTCGCCGTATTGCGACTCCGAGCGGTTGAGCATGACGCCCGAGCCTTGCAGGCGCAGACGACCGCCCAGGACCGGGGTGTCGGGTTCCCAGCGGGCTTCGACCAGCGGGCCGATCAACGGGAAGGCGCCGCTGTTCTCGAAGGCGTTTGCCGAGTTGGTCGTCGGATTGATGCCAACGACGCGCAGGCCCTGGATCGAGACGGCCGTCACCGAGAACCACGACCGGGCGTCCTGGCGGGTGGCGTAGATCTGCGAGGTCAGACGGTGGTCGTCGCTCGTGAACAGGCCGCGCTGCACATAGACGTCGTTGATCTTGTACTTGTCGAACAGCAGGGCGTCGGAGACGCGCTCGGCCGTGAAACCCCACTTCCACTTCTCGTTGATGTCGAACTTGCCGTTGGCCAGGATGTAGCTGCGGGCGGTCGACTGACCGAATCGGTCGCCGTGGATGTCGAAATCCTTGTCGTAGGTGAAGCCGCCGCGCGCCTCGATCGCCCCCGAGTAGAAGCGCTTGCGGTAGTTCACGTTCAGGAACGGATTGACGCCCGTGCTGATCTGCGGGGCGATGATCACGTCCGACGACGGTGAGATCACGTAATAGTAGGGCTGGTTGTACGAGGTGCCCCGGCCCTTGGAGAAGTCGATCTTCGGCGCCAGGAAGCCCGAGCTGCGCTTGGCCTGCGGATCCGGATGCCAGAACAGCGGCATGTACAGGATCGGCGCGCCCCACAGACGGATGGTGGCGTTCTTGTAGTAGATCAGCTGCTTCTGCTTATCCTGCACGATCTTGTCGGCCGAGACCGACCAGGTCGGCGTCGGCTTTTCGGCGCAGACCTCGCAGGGGGTGTAGATCGCCCGGTTCAGTTCCTGAATGTTGGCGTTGCGCCGCACGGCCGTGACCGACGCGATCTTCATGTTCTGGTCGAGACGGGCCGCGAAGTTCTGGGCGAAGCCCGCCTTCATGTCCTTGTCGACTTCCATGTGGTCGGCGAACTCGGCGGTGCCGTCCGGATTGATCAGCTGGACGTGGCCGTTGGCCGTGATCTCGCCGGTCTTGGCGTTGTAGATCACCTCGTCGGCGCGCAGCGTGCGGCCCTGATAGCGGCTCTGCACCTTGCCGCGCGCCGTCATGATCTGGTTGACGTCGTCCCGGATCAGCAGGTCGGATTCGAGGTAATAGCCCTCGTCCGTCAGGCCGTCGGAAGGGGCGGCGGGAACCACCGGCGTCGGCGGGATCGTGGCCAGGCTTTGCTGAGCGTGGGCCGCGCCCGCGCAGGCGAACGCCAGCCAGGCCGCGCCGCTGAACAGCAGCGCGCGGCAGGCGGACGGGACGCTGGGACGCGTTTCAGTCATGAATGACCCTGGCAGCAATGACTCACCCATCTTCCGTATAGCAAAGCAAAGTGAAGCCCGCCAAAAGCGCGACGGTTGGCGGTGTCCATGCGGCGATGAACGGGGCCAGAACGTCGGCCTTGCCCAAGGTGCTGCATAGCTCGTTGAAGAAAAAGAACCCAAAGCCCAGCGCGACGCCAGAACCGGCCAGGGCGGCCAGGCCGCCAAGCCGCATCAGGCGCAGCGAAAAGGCCGCCGCCAGCACCGACATGGCGGCGAACAGGATCGGCGTGGCCAGGTCCTGCTGCAGCCGCAGCTTGAACGGCGCGGCCGAAAAGCCGGCGTCCTCGGTACGCTGGATCGTCGCGGGCAGCCGCCACAGGGCCACGGCCTGGGGCGTATTGAAGCGCTCCGAGGCGGTGCGGTCGTCGAGATTGGAGGGGATCGACAGGCTGTCGGAGCGGATCGCCCCGGCGCCGGGCGTGGCCTCGCGCACGCCGGTCAGGCGCCAGAAGCCCGGTTCAAGCCGCGCCTCGTTGGCCTCGATGCGGCGGGTGAAGTCCATCACGCCCTTGTTGTTCAGAGTGTAGACGAACAGCGACACGCCCCGCAGGCGCACCGAGCCGTCGATCAGGTCCCGGTCCCGGGCGCGGATGACGATCTGGGTCTTGTCGTCGCCCTGACGCAGCCAGGTGCCCTTGGGGGCCTCTTTCAGGTAGCCGTTCATGACCCGGTCGCGCTCGGTCTCGAACTTGGCGGTCATGGCCGTGGTCAGCGGGTTGAGCAGGGTGATGCTCAGCAGGCCGATGAAGAACGAGGCCATCGCGGCGGGCATGATGAACCGCCAGGCCGAGACCCCGGCGGCGCGCATGGCGATCAGCTCGCTGCGCCGGTTCAGCTCGACGAAGGCCCACATGGTGCCGAACAGGAAGACGAACGGGGCCAGCACCAGGATGGTGGCGGGAGCCTGCAGGAAGGTCAGATACAGAAGCTGGAAAAAACTGGCGTCCGCCCGCGTGCCGACGTTGCGGGCGATGTCGACGAAGGCGATCAGCATCACCATCGCGCCCAGCACGGCCAGGGCCGCCACCAGGGCGCTCATGGTGCGCTTGAGGACGTAGCGTTCCAGCATGCCCATGGTCAGCATCACGCGGCTCCCGACAGGGCGGGGGCGGCCTTGGCCATCCGGGCGGCGCGGCGCGGCGAGACCTTCTGGCGGAAGACCTGCGACAGGCCCCACCACGTGGCGGCCAGCGGCGCCATGTACTGCAGGACGTTCAGCCAGGCGTTGTCCTCGCAAGCGGCCTGCACGCCGAAGCCGACGATGCGGACCACCGCGGCGGCGGCGCCGACGGCGGCCATCCGCTTGCCATAGCCCATGCGGCTGAACGAGCCGCCCAGCACGGCCGCCAGGGCCATGGTCATCAGCGCGATGTTGTAGAGCGGGGCGGCGAACCGCGAATGACCTTCCGCCAGCAGCTTGCCCTTGTTCCGCTGCTCCCAGTCCTGGGTCAGGTCGGGGAAGAACAGCTCGTGCGGATAGCGGTCGGCGATCTTGTAGTGCAGCAGCTCGTCGGTGTGCGACAGGCTGGACAGGTCGAAGGTGTACTCGTCGAACGAGGTGTATTGCAGCACGCCCTGGCGCGAGAACTGCTGGTTGGAGCCATGGCGCATGATCAGCACCGGCTCGCCCCGGCGGGTGGCGATCTCGGCCTCGCGTGACGAATAGGTCGAGGCGCCGCCGTTGGCCGTGTCCTGGTGGATGAACAGGTTCTGGATCTTGTTGTCGCGGTCGATCGACTGCGCATAGACCGTCAGGCCCGGACCCGGTTCGGTGAACTGGCCTGGCTGAACCAGCGTCGAGGCGACGTCGGTCTTGATGTCGAAGGACGTCTCGCGGATCTGGCGGGCGCTCCAGGGCTGCAGCCACAGGCCCGAGACCAGCGACACCAGGGCCGCGATCACCGCCAGGCGCATGGCCGGCGAGATGACGCTCCAGCGGCTCATGCCGCCGGCGAAGCAGACGACGATTTCCTGCTCGGTATGCAGACGGTTCAGCGCCACCAGCGCGGCCACGAACAGGGCCAGCGGCATCATGATGCCGAGAAGCTGGGGCAGGGCCAGGACGATGATCTTCAGGAACACCAGCGCGCTCTGGCGCTGTTCCACCAGCACGTCGAACTCCGACAGGCTGCGCGCCAACAGCGCGAGCGCCACCAGGGCCGCCGTCGCCAGCAGCGTCGGGCCTAGCAACTGCCGGAAGAGATAGCGTTCTATGAGGCGCATCGAGTGGGGGTTCGGGCGGATGGATTCGTGGGACGAACCCCGAAGATGGGTCGTTCTACACGGGGGCTTCGCGTCGACACAACGGGGGACCTGACTTAGCTGTGCCGAGTGCGGTCCAACGGAGCCTTTTCTATGGCGCGGCATTGGACTATGCCGCCTAGTTCAAGATTGAGTGGCGGCGCGTCGTGACGCGCCGCCTAGAAGTCGCCCAAATGCAGGAGCGCGGCATGCGTATCGAGTTCGTCCCCGTCGACACCCAGGCCGGCGCCACGGCCGCCCTCGCGGTCCTGGCCCATGAGGGCGCGGCCCTGTCGCCGGAGGCCAAGGCCGCCAACGAGTCGACCGGCGGCGCCCTGGCGCGCGCCATCGCCGGCGGCCGCTTCACCGGCGCCAAGGGCCAGACGCTGGACGTCGTCGCGCCCCATGGCCTGGAAGCCGCCCGTCTGGTGCTGGTCGGCGTCGACGGTTCGGGCGCGGTGGAGCCGGAAGCGGTCGAGACCGCCGCCGCCTCGGCCTATCAGGCCATCAAGACCACGGGCGTCACCGAGCTGGTCCTGAAGCTGGGCGCCGACGCCGAGAGCGCCGCCCGCGCCGCCTTCGGCGCGCGCCTGGCCGCTTATCGCTTCGACAAGTACCGCACCACCGAGAAGGCCGACAAGAAGCCCTCGGTCCAGGTGGTGAAGGTCGCCGCCGCCGACCCGGTCAAGGCCCAGAAGGCCTACGAGCCGCTGGCCGCCCTGGCCGACGCCATCGTCTTCAGCCGCGACCTCGTTTCCGAGCCGGCCAACATCCTGCATCCGGAAGAGTTCGCCGCCCGCGCCAAGAGCCTGGAGAGCCTGGGCCTGGAGGTCGAGGTTCTCGGCGAGGCCCAGATGGCCGAGCTGGGGATGGGCAGCCTGCTGGGCGTCGGCCAGGGCAGCCGCCGCGAGAGCCAGCTGGTCATCATGAAGTGGACGGGCGCGGCCGACAAATCGGCCCAGCCGATCGCCTTCGTCGGCAAGGGCGTCACCTTCGACACCGGCGGCATCTCGATCAAGCCGGCCGACGGCATGGAAGACATGAAGTGGGACATGGGCGGCGCGGCCGCCGTGACCGGCGTCATGCACGCCCTGGCCGGCCGCAAGGCCAAGGTCAACGCCATCGGTATTCTCGGTCTCGTCGAGAACATGCCGGACGGTAACGCCCAGCGTCCCGGGGACGTGGTCACCTCGATGTCGGGGCAGACGATCGAGGTCATCAACACCGACGCCGAAGGCCGCCTCGTGCTGGCCGACGCCCTCTGGTACTGCCAGGACCGCTTCAAGCCGCAGTTCATGATCGACCTGGCCACCCTGACCGGGGCGATCATCATCTCGCTGGGTCATGACTACGCCGGTTTGTTCAGCAATAATGATGGTTTGTCGGAAAAACTTCTCGCCGCCGGCAAGGCCGAGCGCGAGAGCCTGTGGCGCCTGCCGCTGCCGGCCGCCTACGAGAAGCAGATCGAAAGCCCGATCGCCGACATGAAGAACATCGGCGGCCGTCCGGCCGGCTCGATCACGGCGGGCCTGTTCCTGCAGAAGTTCGTCAACGGCGTGCCGTGGGCGCACCTGGACATCGCCTCGGTCGCCTGGAAGAAGCCCTCGACCGACCCGACCGTGCCGGACGGCGCGGCCGGCTACGGCGTTCGCCTGCTCAACCGCCTCGTCGCTGACGCCTACGAGGGCTGATCCGCGAAAGCTGTCATCCCGGCCAAGCGCATAGCGCGCCGAGCCGGGGCCACGGGAAGCGCTGAGTTTGTGGTGGTCCCGGGTCTTCGCTACGCTTCGCCCGGGATGACAGGGAAATTTGATGACCGCTAACCCCTGCGAGGTCTGGTTCTACCACCTGGAGCGCTCGCCGCTCGAGGCGGTGCTGCCCGAGCTTCTGGAAAAGACGCTGGGCAGGGGCTGGAAGGCGCTGGTGCGCGGCGGAGATCCTCGGCGCATCGAGGCGCTGGACCAGCACCTCTGGACCTGGCGCGAGGACAGCTTCCTGCCGCACGGCCTGGCCAGCGAGCCAATGGCCGAGCGCCAGCCGGTGCTGCTGACCGCCGAGGACGGCAACCCGAACGCCGGTGACGCGCTGTTCCTGATCGACGGGGCCGAGCCGGGCGATCTGACCGGGGTGTCGCGCTGCATCCTGCTGTTCGACGGCCGGGATGATCAGGCGCTGGCCATGGCGCGCGGACGCTGGTCCGTCTTCAAGAAGGCCGGGCATCCGGTGTCCTACTGGCGCCAGGGCGCCGAACGCGGTTGGGAGAAGCAGGCATGAAGCGGGTACTGTCGGCGGTGATCCTGGGTCTGATCCTGGCCTCGTGCTCCAGCGCGCCCGAGCCGGCCCCGCCGCCGCCGCCCAGCACGCCCACCGCGCCGCCGGCCATCGCGCTGCCCGCCAAGCCACCAGTCGCCGAGGCCGCCAAGGATCAGTGCGGACTGAAGGAGGCCCAGGCCTTCGTCGGCAAGTCGCGCACCAGCCTGCCGGCTCCGGTCGACCCCTCCCGCTGGCGCGTGGCGTGCACGACCTGTCCGGTGACGATGGACTACCGCGCCGACCGCCTGAACATCCTGTTCAACGCCGACACCGGCGTCGTCCAAGAGGTCAAATGCGGTTAGAAATCGCGTTATGCCAAGCTTTTCTGGCGTTTTCCCGGATCGGATGAAATAACCGAATCCACCGGAGATTCCTGACCGGCCGGTTCAGAGCATGGTCGACCAGCCAACGATCGAGCCCAAGACTCGCGATGACTTAGCGGCCACGCTTCTGGCCGCTTTGGGCGTCGCATTTGGCTTTGCCGGCCTAGCCTATCTCTGCGTCGAGATCCCCCGCGCTTATAGTCAAATCTCGCCGATCTGGCTGTCGAACGGCTTCCTGGCCGCGTGTCTTCTGTCGTCGCCTTCGCGGCGCTGGCCGGCTCTGGTGGCCGGCGGACTTCTGGGCGCCCTGGCGGCCGGCGCCCACGCGGGCGACAGCCCGACGATCAACGCCATCCTGGTGACGCTGAACATCTCCGAGGCGCTGCTGGCCGCGGTCGCCGTACGCCGTATGACGGGCGAGGCGATCGACCTGGGCCGACCGCGCGACATGCTGGCCTTCGTCCTGCTGGGCGGGTTCATGGCCCCGGTGATCGTGGGGGGCGCCGCGTCGTCGATCTACACGCTGCTGCGCGGCGGCGACCTCCTGAGCAACGTCACCGGCTGGGTGCTGAACGACATCCTGGGCATGTTGACCGTCGGCCCCTGCCTGCTGGTCCTGTTCAAGGCCAAATTCTATCTGCGCGAGCGCCCCCTGACCCGCGATGGGGCGCTGTCGATCGTCGCCTGCGGCCTGATGACCGCCGCCGTCTTCGGCCAGACCAAGTATCCGTTCCTGTTCCTGGTGCCGCCGGTCATGTTGCTGGCGGCGTGGCGCCAGGAGGTGCTGGGCGCGGTCCTGGGTGTGGTGCTGGTGGCGGCGATCGCCCTCGTCTTGACCATCGCGGGCCACGGACCCATCCACCTGATCCTGTCGGGCCCGGCCACGCAGTCGGCCGTGCTGCAGCTGTTCCTGGCCGTCTCGACTTTCGTCGCCCTGCCGGTCGCCGCCTTCCAGCGCCAGCGCCGCGCGATCATAACCGAGCTGGTCGAGACCAGCGCCGCGGCCGAACGCAGCGAGGCCAAGTTCCGCCTGCTGGCCGAGAGCGCCCTGGACATCATCGCCCACAGCGACCTGCACGGGCAGATGACCTACATCTCGCCGGCCGCCCGTTCGATCATGGGCTATCCGCCCGAGGACCTGCTGGGCGCGGGCTATCTGAAGACCCTGCACCCCGACGACCTGGCCAAGATCGGCGAGGTGGTCCGCGCCCAGCGCGAGTGCCTCGACGGCGCCTCGGCCCCGCCGGCCGCCACGGTCGAGTACCGCGCCTTCCGCGAGGACGGCGGCATGATCTGGCTGGAGTCGCGGCCGACCCTGGCCTGTGACCCGCTGACCGGCGTTCCCAACGGCATCACCGACATCATCCGCGACGTCACCGCCCGCAAGACCCTGGAGCTGGACCTGCGCGCCGCCCGGGCCGAGGCCGAGGCCGCCGCCGCCGTGAAGGGTGAGTTCCTGGCCAATATGAGCCACGAGCTGCGCACGCCGCTGACCGCCGTGATCGGCTTCGCCAACCTGGCGGCCGACGAGCCCGACCTGTCGCCGCGCGCCCGGCGCTATCTCGACCGCATCGCCGCCGGGGGACAGACCCTGCTGACGACGATCAACGACATCCTCGACTTCTCGCGGCTGGAGGCCGGACGCATCGGGCTGAACGTCCGCCCGACAGGCGTCGCCGATCTGGTCGCCGAGGTGCTGGAGCTGACGAGCGCCGGGGCGATGGCCAAGGGCCTGACCCTGGGCGCCGACGGCCTCGCGACGTTGCCGGCCCAGGTGATGATCGACCCCGAGCGCGTGCGCCAGGTGCTGGTCAATCTGGTCGGCAACGCCGTGAAGTTCACCGACGCCGGCAAGGTCAGCCTTGCCGCCTTTCACCACGAGAACCGGCTCCGCATCGCCGTGGTCGACACTGGGCGCGGCGTGGCGGCCGAGGATCAGGCGCTGCTGTTCGCCCGCTTCTCGCAGATCGACGCGGCCCTGAACCGCCAGCACGGCGGCGCCGGCCTGGGCCTCGCTATCTCGAAGGGGCTGGTCGAACTGATGGGCGGCGAGATCGGTGTCGAGAGCGAGGAGGGCAAGGGCGCGCGCTTCTGGTTCGAAATCCCGGCCCAAGTCGCCCAGCTCGTCGAGGAGGGCCAGGGCGAGGACGACTTCCCGCTGCCGCCGCCGGGCAGCCGCGTGCTGGTCGTCGACGACAACGCCGGCAACCGCGAACTGGTCCGCTCGGTGCTGGAAGCGGTCGGAGTCGAGGTCGCCGAGGCCCGAGACGGCGAGGAGGGCGTCGCCGCCGCCGCCGCCGCGCCCTATGACGTCATCCTGATGGACCTACGGATGCCGCGGCTGGACGGGGTCTCGGCCGCCCAGCGGATCCGGGCCGAGCGGGGGCCCAGCGCCGGCGCGCCGATCATCGCCTTCTCGGCCGATGTGCGGTCGGGACCGCTGGACCCGGTGTTTGACGGCGCGACGCCCAAGCCGCTGACGGTGATGTCGCTGCTGTCCACCCTGGCCCAGGCCATGAGCGAACCGATCCCCGCCACCGTCTAGACGAGGTTGTCGTGGAGGTTCAAGGGAACGCCGCCCTGGGACCAATAGGCGGCTAGCGCTTGCCGACGCCCGGGAACATCGCCACGCCGTCCTCGAACACGCCCAGATAGCCCAACTCGCCCAGCAGCGGCGTCAGGTCCTCGGCCATGTCGCCCGAGTGGGGCAGGTGAGCGGGGCGGCCTTCCTGGTCGTGCAGGCGGTAGACGGTCCACATCTTGCCCTTCGGCGCGGCCGCGCCGGGCTGGATGAACCTATGCTCCCAGCCGACCAGGGGCGGCGCGCGGCCGACCTCGATGTCGAACGGACGGTCGCGGAACGCCAGGTCCATCTCGATCCGCATGGCCTCGCCGATCCGGGCGTTCACCCAGTCGGCGAACGCTTCCAGGACGACGGACGCGGACAAACCTTCCGGATTGGCCACGACATGGTTGCGAGGATGGGCGATGCTCATGGCGGGCATCCTGCGCCCACAGGTGTCGCGGAAGCGCTAAACTTCTTGGTTCACGAGGGTTTACCCTAAACCGCCGAGGTCTCTGGTGAAGCTCACGCCTCCGCCGCCGCCAGTTCCTCGGCCAGGGTCATCCAGGTCGCCTCGGCGTCGTCCAGCTTGGCCTTGGCGTTGTCGCGGCGCTTGGTCAGTTCGGCCACCTTGGTGGGATTCTTGTAAAGCTGCGGGTCGGCCAACTGGGCTTCGAGCTCGTTCACCTGGCGCGTGGTGCGCATGACGACCTGCTCGGCGGCCTCGATCTTGCGTTTCAGGGGCTCGATGGCGACGGACTTCTTCGGCGCGGAAGCCGCCGGCTCGGGCTCGCGGGCCACCTGGGTCGGCTTCACGGCCTGCTTGGCGCGGTCCAGCACGAACTTGGCGTAGTCGTCCATGTCGCCGTCGAACGGCTTCACCGTGCCGTCGGCGGCCAGCCACAGACGGTCGGCGACCAGCTCCATCAGCGAGCGGTCGTGGGTGATCAGGATCACCGCGCCCATATAGTCGTTCAGCGCGTCCAGCAGGGCGCGACGCGAGTCGATGTCCAGGTGGTTGGTCGGTTCGTCGAGGATCAGCATGTGCGGCGCGTCCATCGCCACCATGTTGAGCAGCAGGCGGGCCCGCTCGCCGCCCGACAGGTTGGCGACCGTGGTCTCCTGCTTCTCGAAGCCGAGGCCGAACTGGGCCAGTTTCGAGCGGCGCGAGCTTTCCGAGGCGTCCGGCATGGCCCGGCGGATGATCTCCAGCGGGGTGTCGGCCGGGTCCATCGCCTCGATCTGGTGCTGGTGGAACCAGCCGACCTTCATCTTGCGGTCGCGGTGGAATTCGCCCGACTGCACGCCCAGCGCGCCGGCGATCATCTTGGCGAAGGTCGACTTGCCCGCCCCGTTGACGCCCAGCAGGCCGATGCGGTCGTCCAGGTCCATGCGCAGGTTGAGGTTCTTGAGGATCGAGCGGCCTTCCTCGTAGCCGACATTGGCCCGCTCAAGGCGGATCAGCGGCGGCGCCAGCGGGCGCGGCGGCGAGGGCAGGGTGAAGGGCGCGACGCGCTCCTCGATCGTGGCGGCCACCGGCTCCATCTTGGCCAGGCGCTTCATGCGGGACTGCGCTTGCGCCGCTTTGGAGGCCTTGGCCTTGAAGCGGTCGACGAAGGCCTGCAGGTGGGCGCGCTCGGCGTCCTGCTTGGCCTTGGCCGACAGTTGCAGGCGAGCCTTCTCGGCGCGGCGCTTCTCGAAGTCGTCGTAGCCGCCGGTGTAGAGTTCCAGCTTGCCGCCGGCCAGGTGCAGCATGTGCGTACAGCTGTTGTTGAGCAGCTCGCGATCGTGGCTGACGATCAGGGCGGTGTGCGGGTACTTCTGGAGCCTCGCTTCCAGCCAGAGCGCGCCTTCCAGGTCGAGATAGTTGGTCGGTTCGTCCAGCAGCAGCATGTCCGGCTCGGCGAACAGCGCCGCGGCCAGGGCCACGCGCATCCGCCAGCCGCCGGAGAACTCGCTCATCGGCCGCGCCAAATCGTCTTGCGTGAAGCCGAGGCCCACCAGGATTTCCGAGGCCTTGGCGGGGGCGGCGTCGGAATCGATCTCGATCAGCCGCGCCCAGATCTCGCCCATCGCCTCGGGATCGGCCGTCTCCAGCCGGGTCAGCAGGTCGTGACGCTCCTCGTCGGCCTCCAGCACCGTATCCAGCAGGGTGAACGGCGTGGCCGGGTGTTCCTGGTCCACCGAGCCGATCCGCGCGGACTTGGGCAGGCTGATCTCGTCGTCGCCGGCGTGCAGCTGGCCCAGGATCAGCTTGAACAGGGTCGACTTGCCGACGCCATTGCGGCCGATCAGACCGACCTTGGCGCCCGGCGGCAGGCTGACGCTGGCGTGGTCGAAGAACTTCCGACCCCAGGCGTTGAAGGTCAGGTCACGGATCTGAAGCATTTTATGAAGGTTACGCGTCGGGGTTGGCGGGGAGGAGGCGCCCGGCTATAAGCCCGCAACCTCCCAATCCACAACTTTTCTGTGAGATCACTCCGTGACCGAACGCACCTTCTCGATCATCAAGCCGGACGCCACCCGTCGTAACCTGACCGGCGCCATCAACGCGGTGATCGAGGCCGCTGGCCTGCGCATCGTCGCTCAGCGCCGCGTGCGCCTGACCGAAGAACAAGCCAAGAAGTTCTACGAAGTCCACGCCGAGCGTCCGTTCTACGGCGAACTCGTCGGCCAGATGACCGCCGAGCCGGTCGTCGTCCAGGTGCTGGAAGGCGAAAACGCCGTCGCCAAGTACCGCGAAGTCATGGGCGCCACCAACCCCAAGGACGCCGCCGAAGGCACCATCCGCAAGCTGTTCGCCCTGTCGATCGGCGAAAACTCGGTCCACGGTTCGGACAGCCAAGAGAACGCTGCGATCGAAATCGCCCAGTTCTTCACGGACGACCAGATCGTCGGCTGATCCAGCCCGTCATTTTCGGATGACGCCAAGCGCCCGGATCGGTGACGATCCGGGCGTTTTCTTTTGTCGCGGAGCTTGGCGGTGAAGCACTACGAACGGGGCGAGGTGGTCTTGGCGGTGACGCTGTCGGGCGTGGCTGGCTATGTGGACGCGATCGGTTTTCTGAAGCTGGGCGGGTTCTTCGTCTCGTTCATGAGCGGAAACTCCACGCGCCTGGGCGTGGGCCTGGCGACGGCCCACTGGGCGGCGGTGCTGACCGTGCTGACCCTGGTGGCCTCGTTCGTCGCCGGCGTCGTGCTGGGGGCGCTGACGGCCCGGGCGCTGGGTGAGAACCGGCGCTCGCCGGTCCTGATCCTGGAAGCCACGCTGCTGGCCTTGGGCGCGGGCCTGCTGGCGCTGGGCCACGACACCGCTGGCGTCACCGCCGTGGCCATGGCCATGGGGGCCGAGAACGCGGTGTTCCAGAGGAACGGCGACGTGGCCGTCGGCCTCACCTACATGACCGGCGCCCTGGTTAAGGCCGGCCAGCGCATCGCCGGGGCCCTGGTCGGCGGCGAGCCCTCGGACTGGCTGCGCTATGTGCTGCTGTGGACGGGCCTGGCGGGCGGCGGGGCCCTGGGCGCGCTGACCTATCTGCATATTGGGGCGGCCGCCCTGTGGGGCGCCGTGGCGGTCGTGCTGGCCGGCGGCCTGTGGGCCGAGCGGCGCTGGCGGTCGGTCTAGCGCCTGTTTAGATCTTGAGCGCGTTCGACCGGTTTGACCGCTCACACTTAAACCTAAAGCGCTCTAGGGACGGCCGAAACCGTTGGCGTTCTCAGACGCTTTGTCTCCTGGCGAGCCACGCCGGTTGGTCGAGAGAGAACCCGATGCCCCTGACGAGAAGCAAAGACATCCTGGGCCAGGACCTTCTGGGTGAGCACGGCGGCAAGCTTGGAACCATCGCGGAGACGTTCGTCGACCTGGATACCGGGCGGATCGAGTTCCTCGTGGTGGAAGGCGCCGGACTGCTGGGCGGGTCGGGCAGGTATCACCCCGTTCCCTGGTCGATCGTTCGCTACGATCCCATGGTCAAGACGTATCAGGTCGATGTCTCCAAGGACCGATTCAAGGCCTCGCCAAGCTACGATCGCGCACAGATCGCCAGCGCCGACTATGCCTGGGACGAGCAATCGATCCGATACTACGACGCGCCCGCGGACATCGTCGCCGCATCTTGAGGCGACAGGGGCGCGACTAGGCTACAGCCCCGCTGCGTCTGGCCTGCTTGAGCCACAGGGCGCCGGCGCCGATCAGCAGCAGGGCGCCCAGGACGAGGCCGCTGGTCAGGGCGGGGTTGTTCCCGAACATCTGCAGGTTCCGCGCGGCCAGGTAGCTGGGCGCGAGCAGCGAGATCACCCAGATCGGAGCCGACAGCACATTGGCGACCTGGAAACGCCAGCCGCGCGTGCGCGACATGCCGGCCAGGATTGGAATGAAAGGACGCGCGGGCCCCAGATAGCGGGCGGCGGCGATCGCCAGCACGCCGTGGCGGCGGGTCAGCAGCTTGGCGCGAGCCAGCAGGCGGCGCTTGCCCCCGAACAGCAGGCGGCTCGCCCGGCGACCGCCCAGGCCTCGGCCCATCAGATAGGAGAGGGCGTCGCCAACGGCCGCGCCGGCGCTGCACCACAGGATCGCTTCGACCGGATGCAGCGCGCCTTGGGCTACGAGGGCTCCCGCGGCCAGCATGACGCCGAGGATCGGAATCAGCAGGCCCACGAACACCAGGGCCTCCAGCAAGGTCATGATGAACAGGACCGCGCCGACGAAACCGGCGTGGTCGGCGGCGACTTCGAAGAGATCGGCGATCCAAGCGTCCATGACCGGCATGGTGACGCCATATGGTGACGAAGTCCTGACGCAACAGCCTTTACCGCCTGTGACACGCGGTCTCAGGGGGCGTCAGGCCTTGGCGAGACGCTCGGTGACGAACGCGGCCAGGGTGTCGGCGTAGAGCCGGTGTTCCTGCTCCAGCACCCGGGCGGCCAGGCTGTGGTCGTCGTCGTCGGGCAGGATCGGCACGCGGGCCTGGCCCAGGATCGGACCCTCGTCGACGCCGGCCGTGACCAGGTGGACGGTGCAGCCCGCCTCGACCTCGCCGGCGGCGATGGCGCGGGCGTGGGTGTCCAGGCCTGGATAGGCCGGCAGCAGGGACGGGTGGATGTTCAGCATCCGGCCTTCCCAGGCGTCGACCAGGAACGGCGTCAGGATCCGCATGTAGCCGGCCAGGGCGATCACCTCGATCCCGCGCTCGCGCAGGGCCGCGTCGATGGCGCGTTCGTGGGCCTCGCGGTCCTTGCCGAACGGCTTCTGGTCGATGCAGAGGGCCTCGACGCCTTCGGCCGCCGCCGTGGCCAGGCCGCCGGCGTCCGGCTTGTTGGCCAGGACGAGGGCGATCTCGAACGGGCAGGCCGGCGCCTTCGCCGCGCGGACCAGGGCCTCCATGTTGGAGCCCCGGCCCGAGATCAGGACGGCGACCTTGGTCTTCTTCAGCATCAAGCCTTGACCAGTTGGCCGCAGATGAAGGCGTCCTCGCCGGCGTTCAGCAGGGCGGCCAGGACCGGCTCGGCGTCGGCTTGCGCCACGATGATGATGAAGCCGATCCCGCAGTTGAAGGTGCGGCGCATCTCGTGCTCGGAGACGCCGCCAACCTTGGCCATCCACTCGAACACCGGCGGCAGGGCCCAGGCGTTCCAGTCGAACTCGGCCGCCAGGCCTTCGGCGATGGCGCGCGGCGGGTTCTCGATCAGGCCGCCGCCGGTGATGTGCGCGCCGCCCTTGACGCGACCGGACTGCAGCAGGGGCAGCAGCGACTTCACATAGATGCGGGTCGGGGCCATCAGGGCCTCGGCCAGGGTCTTGCCATCTTCGAACGGCGCGGGGGCGTCCCAGGCCAGGCCCGATCGCTCGACCACGCGGCGCACCAGCGAATAGCCGTTCGAGTGCGGGCCCGAGGAGCCGAGGCCGATGATGATGTCGCCGGCGCGTTGCTTGTCCAGCTTGGGCAGGACGTCGTCGCGGTCGACGGCCCCGACGGAGAAGCCCGCCAGGTCATATTCGCCGTCGCTATACATGCCCGGCATCTCGGCGGTCTCGCCGCCCACCAGGGCCGCGCCGGCCAGCTTGCAGCCCTCGGCGATGCCGGCGACGACGCTCTTGGCGACCTCGATGTCCAGCTTGCCGGTGGCGAAATAGTCCAGGAACATCAGCGGCTCGGCGCCTTGCGCCAGGAGGTCGTTGACGCACATGGCCACGAGATCGATGCCGACCGTGGCGTGCATGCCCGCGTCGATGGCGATGCGCAGCTTGGTGCCGACGCCGTCGGTGGTGGTGACCAGCAGGGCGTCCTCGTAGCCGGCCGCCTTGAGGTCGAACAGGGCCCCGAAACCACCCAGGCTGGCTTCCGCGCCGGGGCGACGGGTGGCCTTGGCCAGGGGCTTGATGGCGTCCACCAGGGCGTTGCCCGCGTCGATATCGACTCCCGCCTGGGCGTAGGTAAGGCCGTTCGGCTGATCGCTCATGGTCGCTCTGGCGCTCGCTCTGGTCTATCGGAGGGCGGTGAACCCGTCCGAACTCGCGGAAAATTCGCTCCCCGGCGCCGCTAAGCGCGTCTTGACGCTTGCAGACTCGGGGGGGCGCGAGGCTATTAGCAGCCGATGAAGCCGATCACCACCACCGCCGAGCTGGCGGCGTTCTGTAATGCGCTCGCGGGCGAGCCTTTCGTCGCCGTCGACACCGAGTTCATGCGCGAGACGACCTACTGGCCCAAATTGTGCCTGATCCAGGTCGCCTCGCCCACGCACGAAGCCGTCATTGATCCACTGGCCGAGGGCATCGACCTCGAGCCGCTGCTGGCCGTCATGCGCGACGAGAGCATCCTCAAGGTGTTCCACGCCGCCCGTCAGGACGTCGAGATCTTCAACAACCTGAAGGCCATGCCGAGGCCGTTGTTCGACACCCAGGTGGCGGGCATGGCGGCGGGCTTCGGCGAGCAGATCGCCTATGACGCCCTGGTCCGACAGATGCTGCGCATCGAGCTCGACAAGTCCAGCCGGTTCACCGACTGGGCCCGCCGGCCGCTGACCGAAGCCCAGCTGACCTACGCCCTGGCCGATGTCACCCACCTGGCGGCCCTGTTCCCGACCCTGCGTGAGCGCCTCGAGACCTCGGGTCGCCTGGCCTGGGTCGAGGAGGAGATGTCCGCCATCTCGGATCCCGCCGCCTACGACGTCGATCCGGAAAAGGCCTGGCGTCGCCTGCGTCCGCGCAAGACGGCTTCCAAGTATCTGGCCGTGTTCAAGGCCGTCGCCGCCTGGCGCGAGCGCACCGCTCAAAGCCGCGACCAGCCGCGCGGCCGCATCCTCAAGGACGAGGCCATCGACGAACTGGCCACCCAGGCGCCGACCAGCCTGGAAGCCCTGAACAACCTGCGCGGCGTGCCCAAGGGCTTTGGCGGCAGCAAGTTCGGGCCGGACCTGCTGGCCGCGATCAAGGCGGCGCTCGCCGATCCGGAGGGCTACGCCCCGACCGTCGACAAGCCCGGTCCGCCGCCGCCCCAGAACGCCGGCGCCGTGGTCGAGCTGCTCAAGGTGCTGCTGAAGGCGCGGGCGGAGGAGGCGGGCGTCGCCTCCAAGCTGATCGCCACGGTCTCGGACCTGGAGAAGATCGCCGCCGACGACAACGCCATGACGCCGGCCCTGACCGGCTGGCGCCGCGACGCCTTCGGGGCCGACGCCCTGAAGATCAAGCGCGGCGAGCTGGCTCTGGTGCTGGACGGCGCCAAGGTCCGCGTCGTCGAGGTCCGACGGGCTCCGAAGGCCGAGTAGGCCTTACGACCGAAGTGATCAAAGGGCGCGGCGACCGCTAAGGTTGTCGCGCCCCTTTGCTACTCGGATCGAGCCATTTTCCCGTGCGCGCAAGGGGTTGCTGGCGTACAAGGCCCCGCCGCGCCGCTCCCTCGGGAGTAGAACGCGCCGTGTACGGGGGTTGCGTTGAGTGCATTCTGGGACAACCTGGCGGACGCCTACCGCCCCGCCGCGGTGTCGCGGCGACGCCTGATCCCCCTTCGCCTCTTCGTCGTGCTGGTCCTCTGCGCGATCGCGCTGGTGTGGCCAAGCCTGCGCTTCCTGTTCGCATGGTCGGGCGTTTTCGTCGTTGTCCAGGCGGCCAAGTTCCTGGCATTGCGCCATTTCCTGAACGAGCCTGCCCCCGGACACGCCGTGGCGCTGAACCTCGTCGGCGATTTCCTGATGGCGGCGATCTTCGGCTGGCTGGCCATCCCGCTATGGGCGATGGATACGCAGATGGGCGCGGCCGGCGCCGTGCTGCTGCTGTCCGGCTCGATCTTCACCGCCCTGATGGGCGCGGAGGGCTGCCTGGTCGCCTTCATCGCGGCGGCGGCCCCGCACATCATCTACCTGTTCGTCACGCCGCTGGTCGCCGGCGACGCGCGCGATCCGATCACGGTGTTCTTCCTGATCGGCTGCGGACTCTTCTGCCTGACCCTGTCGATGGTCTTCCTGTGGTCGGAGCGGACCATGGTCGCCGAGCGCGCCGCGAGGCGAGCGGCCGAGCGCCAGACGGCCGCCAAGTCGGCCTTCATCGCCATGGTCAGTCACGAGCTGCGCACCCCGATCAACGCCATATTGAACGGCGCGGCGGCCCTGGACCGCGAAGGCTCGGCCGCCCTGGTCACCGACGCCGGGGTGATGATGCGCGCCATGCTCAACGATCTGCTGGACCTCTCCAAGATCGAGGCCGGGCGCATGGGCGTCGAGATGGTCGACTACGACCTGCCGGCCGTGGTCGGCGACGCCGTCGAGTTCTGGCGCTGCGCCGCCTCGGCCAAGGGCGTCGCGCTGACCCTGACCGGCGTCGAGACCCTGCCGCAATGGGTGAGAGGCGACCCGATGCGCACCCGCCAGATCCTCAACAACCTGCTCAGCAACGCCATCAAGTTTACTCCTGAAGGCAAGGGGGATGGTCAGGGCCAGGTCAGCGTCGACGTCGGCGTCGAGCGCGAACGGCCGCGCCAAGTGGCCATCGTCGTGCGCGACACCGGCCCCGGCTTGAAGGACGACCAGATCGAGCGCCTGTTCAGCCCCTACGAGCAGCTGGGCGCCGGGACCGCCCGCGCCTTCGGCGGCACGGGTCTTGGCCTGTCGATCAGCCGCGATCTGGCCCGGCTGATGGGCGGCGAGCTCACGGCGGCAAACGCTCCGGAAGGCGGCGCGCGCTTCACCCTGCGCCTGCCCGCGCCCGACGGCGCCGCGCCGGTCGAACCGGCGGAGGACGAGGTCCAGGCCCTGGCCGTGCGCGATGAGGCGCCGGTGGTTCTGGTCGTCGACGACCACGACATCAATCGCCGGGCCCTGCGCCAGATGCTGGAGGCGTTCGGCGCCCGGGTGGAGACCGCCGAGGACGCCCAGGCGGCCCTGCTGGCGGCCGAGCGTCAGATCTTCGACGCCATTCTGATGGACGTGCGCATGCCCGGCATGGACGGGCTGGAAGCCGCTCGCCGGCTGCGCGAGGACGGCGCCAATAGCCAGACGCCGATCATCGCCGTCACCGGCGCCGCCTCGCCCGACGAAGTCGCCGCTTGCCGCGAGGCGGGCATGACGGGCTGGGTGGAAAAGCCGGTCAACCCGCGTGATCTCTACACGGCCCTGTTCGGCTAGATCCTGCCGTCTCGCCCCTTTTTCGGCGCATATCGCGGGCGTTCTCGCTAGAAGGAAGCGCAACGAACGAGTCGCCGCGCGCGTCTCGCCGCGATCGGTTTCCAATCCAGTTTCAAGAGTTTACGCGCCGTGTCGAGGATCTGGCTAAGCGACTGGGAAAAGCGTCGGCGCCTGAAATGGATCGCCGCCGGCGCGGCGGGCCTCGTCCTTGTCGGCGGCCTGGCGACCCTGCCGTTTCTGAAGAGGGCGCCCAAGGCGGTGTCCGAGGCGATCGAGCAGGCGGCGCTGAATACGCCCGAAAAGCCGTCCGCCTGGCATGGCGACATCGACTATGACGCCCTGAACGCCCGCATCGCCGCCATGGCCGCCGACAAGACCATGGAGGGCCTGGCCGTCGCCGTCGTCGAGAAAGGACGGTTGTCCTTCGTCCACGGCTATGGCCGCACCACAGAAGGCGGCGCGAAGGTCGACGCCCGCACCGTGTTCCGCTGGGCGTCGCTGTCCAAGACCGTGGCCTCGACCCTCAGCGCGCGGATGGCGGCCGACGGCGCCTTGTCGCTGACCGAGCCGCTGGTGGCCTTCAACACCAGCCTGCGCCTGCCGGGCGACGCGCAGAACACCCTGACGGTCGAGGACCTGCTGTCGCAGCGCACCGGCCTGGGCAAGAACGCCTATGACGGCCAGCTGGAGGACGGCGTCGATCCGGCCAAGATCCGAGCCTCCTATGGCGCGCTGAAGCCGGTCTGCCCGCCGGGCACCTGCCACAGCTACCAGAACGTCGCCTACGACACGATCACGGAGGTCATCCAAGGCAAGACCGGAGAGCCCTATGCCGCCACCGTGCAGCGCAAGCTGTTCGGCCCCCTGGGCATGACCGGGGCCTCGATCGGCATGGCCGGCCTGACCTCGGCCGCGCATTGGGCCCGGCCCCACGACCGCGCTCGCCGGGAGCTGAAGCTGTCGGACGCCTACTATCACGTGCCCGCCGCGGCCGGCGTCAACTCGACCATCGTGGATCTCGCCACCTGGATGCAGGCCCAGATGGGGCTAAAGCCCAACGTCCTGTCGTCGACCGTCCTGGACGAGGTGCAGCGTCCCCGCGTCGCCACCGGCCGGCCCTACGGCCGCCTGAACATCGCTCGCGAGCTGAAGAACCCCGCCTATGGTCTGGGGATGCGCAGCTTTACCTACAAGGGCCATCGCCTTGTCGGCCACAGCGGCGGCGTCTCGGGCTACCGCTCGACCATGATGTTCGACCCGGCGACCAAGACCGGCATCGTCATGCTGTGGAACAGCGACGCCAACCTGCCTTTCCGCTTCCAGGGCGAGTTCTTCGACCGCGTCTACCGGATCCCGTTCACGGACTATCTGGACCTGGACTCCGGCGCGCCGGGCGGGGAGGCGTCGCTGTCGGATTGAGGGTATGCGCTTACCGAAACCTCTCTCATAGAGAGAGGGAAACGGTATGCGCCCCAGAAACCCCTAGGTGCTGTGGACACTTACCGTAGCCATAGGACGATGGCGGCGAGGGTGACGACGGCGAGGTAGTTCCTGGCGGTCTTCTCGAAGCGAGTGGCGACCCTGCGGAACTGCTTTAGCTTTGAGAAGCAGCACTCAACGAGGTGGCGCTGAGCGTAGAGGGCCTTGTCCAGCGCATACTTCCGGGCGCGGGACGGGTTGTTGGGGATGACGGCAAGGGCGCCCTTGTCGGCGATGGCCTGGCGCAAGTGGTCGGCGTCGTAGGCGGTGTCGGCCATGACGACCTTGGCGGGCAGATCCTGGATCAACGGGCCGGCCTGGGGCGCGTCGCCCTTCTGTCCGGCGGTGAGAGTGAAGTTGACCGGGCAGCCCAGGCCTCGGACAGCCATGTGGATCTTGGTGCTCAGGCCACCGCGCGAACGACCAATGGCCTGATCTTCAGACCCCCTTTTTTTGCCCCCGCCGCATGCTGGTGGGCGCGAACGATGGTGGAATCCACGATCAGGTATTCAAAGTCTGGATCATCCGACATCGCCGCGAAGATCCGCCACCACACCCCCTTGGCGCTCCAGCGGCTGAACCGCCGGAAGACACTGTTCCAGTCGCCGAACACTTCGGGCAGGTCGCGCCAGGGCGAACCTGTCCGGACCAGCCAGAGCACGGCCTCGACGAACATCCGGTTGTCGCGGCCTGTTGAGCCCTTCTGATCCGGACGGCCAATGATCAGCGGCTCAATCCGCGCCCAGGCCACGTCGTCCAAGACCAGGCGATCCATCACACCCAAGGCTGCCTCCAAAAGACAGCTTTGAATCACATGCCTCGATCAATGGGAATCCTAAGAGTCCACACCGCCTAGTGCTGCGCGAGCTGGCTCAACGCGCCGCCGGCGGCCAGGCCCAGGGCGCAGAAGACGCCGAGGTGGAAGACGACGCCGATGGCGACGGTGCGGCGGACCGACCAGGTGTTTTCCTGGGCGAAGACGCGGCCGATTTCCGATTGCAGGGTGCGGGCGGCGCTGGCCACGGGCGCGTCGTGATCGTTGGCGACATGCAGCTCGGGACGCTTGCGGGCCTCGGGAGCCGGAGCGATGGCATCCAGGTAGTCGACCTTACGCTTCAACATCACTGACCTCCGTTTATTTCGTTGAGGTCAAGCTACGGAAGCATTGCTAACAAAATGTGCAGTGTCGATGCTGTTAGTCTGCGGCAACTTGTCGATTTCCCCGTATCGAGGAGGTTCATGGCCGATTAAGTATGTTGAGAGGCCTGTCTATACCTGAATTTACGCCGTGATAATCTTTGGCTTCAGGTGCAGATGTTGCGCGGCGGTGTTGGCGCGCTTGCTGGTCTGTTCGCCGAGCAGCAGATTGGCATAGCCGGGCTCCGCCGCCAGGATCAGATGCGTCTTGTCCAGGGTCAGGCGCGAGCGGGCCAGCAGGCTGGGGCTGCGGCCCGAGAGGTCGCAGGCCAGGCGGATCGTGGCCCCCAGGGCGCGGGCCCGCTTCAGCTGGGCGGGGCTCAGCAGGCGCTCCAGGGTCGGAAGCTCGGGCGGGTGAAAGTTGGTGGCGTGACGGGCGTGAGAGGCGACCGCCACGAAGCAGCGTTCGGCGTGGTTCTGGCCGGCGATCGGGGCGCGCAGCACCTGCTCGAACACCAGGTCGGCGCGATGATCGGGATGCAGGCGCGCGCCGACGTCCGACAGGCGGCAGGCGGCCGAGACCAGGATGCTGTCGCGTTCGCCGAACAGCGCGGGCAGGGTGCGGAAGGCGGGCGCGATCCAGGCGTCGAGGGCCTGGCCCAGGTCGTCGGCGACGCCCTGGCGGTGGCCCAGGGCGTAGCAGCCCTCGATCAGCGGGTCCAAACCCCGCACGCGTGGCGGCATGGCCTCGAACAGCAGGCCCTCGCGCACGCCATAGGCCGAGATCTCGATGCGCTTGAGATGCAGCTGTTCGATCAGGGCCTCCAGCACCACGGCGGCGTAGGGCAGGGTCTCCGAGCGCTTCTTGCTCATGCCCTCGATGCGCTCCAGCGAGCTCTTCGACTGGTGGGCGACCAGGCGGGCGGCGTCCAGGGCCTCGCCGGCGCTGATCTCGTACTGGTGCACGACGTGCAGCGGGTAGCCCGACAGCCGCATGTGCAGCAGGGCGAGATTGCGCCAGGCGCCGCCCACGGCGTGGAAGGTGTCGCTCCGGAAGTCGGCGGCCACCGGGGCCAGGCGCTCGCGGGCCAGGCGGCGGACGCGCTCGCCGTCGAAGACGCCATGCGCGGCGCCGTTGGGGCCGGCCAGGCTGAACGGGCCTAGCGGCAGGGTCACGCCCCGGCCCGCGCCGGTGGACGACAGCCGGACCAGCTCCAGGCTGGCGCCGCCCAGGTCGCCGACCACGCCCTCGGCGTCGGGGGCGCCGGCCAGCACGCCGACGGCGGCGTAGTGGGCCTCTTCCTCACCGGACAGCACCCGGACGATGAAGCCGGTCTCGTCGCGCACGCGGTCGATGAAGTCCTGGCCGTCCTTGGCGTCGCGGGCGGCGGCGGTGGCGACGACGAAGGTCTCGGCGGGATTGACCGCCTCCAGCACGGCGCGGAAGCGCTTCAGCGCCTGCAGGGTCTGGATGACGCCCTCGGGCGACAGGCGGCCGGTCTTGGCCAGGTCGCGGCCCAGGCCCGCCAGGACCTTCTCGTTGAAGACGGTCCAGATGGCGCGGCCTTCCAGCCGGTACACCACCAGGCGGACCGAGTTTGAACCGATATCGATCACGGCCGCGTCGCGCGGCGCCTGGAAGGGCATGGGGACGGTTTAGCGTATTCGCGGGTTGGGGGAAGCGGTCACGATCGTTTTCGATGAGGAAGAACGCGCGGAAAGGCTTGTCGGAAAACGCCTTGATCATTTCCGCTATTATTATCCGGGTGATATTGACTCATATTCTATCCGGGTAAATAAGGCGGCGATCTTCAAGAGGTTCCGCCGATGTCCGTTCCCCCCGACCAGTTCCCCGCCGTCCGCAAGGCCCTGCGCGCCACGTTCGGGACCGAGACCCTGGACGGCTGGGCGCCGGTGTCCGGCGGGCTGTCGGGGGCGGGGGTCTACAAGGTCCGGGTCGGCGGCATCGCCTATCTGCTGCGGGTCGAGGCCGGGCGTGACGGGCCGCGCGACCCGCGTCGCGGCTATGCCTGCCTGAAGCTGGCGGCGCGGGCCTGCCTGGCGCCGCGCGTGCGCTACGCCGATCCGGACGACGGGGTGGTGATCAGCGACTTCATCGAGGCCCGCTCGCTGGCCCTGGACTATGCCGGGACCCGCGCCGACCTCGTGATTGAACTGGCCCAGGCGGTGCGGGCGCTGCACGCTATCGAAGGCTTCCCGCCGCGGGTCGACTATCTGGATGGCCTCGACGCCCTGGTCGATGCGGCGGCGCGCGCCGGCGTGGTCCCGATCGGCGCGTTCGACGACTGGGCGCGGCTGCGCGAGGTCTGCATGCGTCTGGCGCCGCAGCCGGTGTCCAGCCACAACGACCTCAATCCCGGCAACCTCGTCTATGACGGCCGGCGCATCTGGCTGGTCGACTGGGAAGCGGCGTTCCGGGCCGACCGCTATGTCGACCTGGCCGCGATCGCCAACACCTACGCCGCCGATCCCGACAGCGAGGCCCTGCTGCTGCGGACCTATTTCGGGCGCGAGGCGACGGACAGCGAGCGGGCGCGGCTGTGGCTGTTCCGGCAGGTCAGCCACGTCTTCCACGCGGCGGTGTTCCTCGCCCGCCTGGCGGGGCGGGCGAGGGCGGAGCATCTGGACGGGCCGGAGCTCGACGCGCTCCACCAGCGCCTGGCCCTGGGCGAGCCGCTGCTGGCGACGCCGGACGGGCGGCTGACCTATGGGCTGGCGAGGCTGCGGGTGTTGAGGGCGAACCTGGCTTCGGGCGCCTTCGTGGAAGCCGCGTCGATCGCGACCTAGGGATTGATCCGGCACGCCACCGTGCGCCAGCGCTCGCCCTCGCGCCGGTGATAGCAGGTGCCGTAGCTGACCTGGCGGCCGTGGGCGCGCTGGCCGCCCTTGGTCAGGGCCCAGGGCGCGGGGCCGAGCAGCAGCATGTCGGTGGTGTCGGCCTTACGCCCGCACAGGCCCCACCAGCGGATGTGGTAGTCGCCGAGCACGCCGGGACCGTAGACCTCGGCCACCGCCTGGGCCCTGCGCTCGACGCCCGGCGGGACGCCGAAGCGGTCGACGCCGGGGCGGGCGGGCAGGGCCTGGATCGCGCAGAGCTCGGCCTGCCGCCCCGGCGCCGGTCCGCACGCGGCCAGCGGTCCCAGGAGCGGCAGGACCAGAAGCGCCGAAAGCCTCAACGCTTGCGCTTGGTGCCGACGTGGTCGAAGGCCCGGGGCATGTCGGTGGTCTTGTGGCCGCGGCCCGACAGGCTGGGGTTGGTCATGAAGTAGTCGTGGGCCGAGAACGCGCCCTTGGCCTTCCAGGCCGGGTCGCGGGCATAGTCGCCCTCGCTGTCGAGACGCCAGCTCTGGGCCTCGTCATTGAGGTTGGCGACCATGATCTGGTCCAGCACCTGCTGGTGCACGGTCGGGTTCTCGACCGGGACCAGGGTCTCGACGCGGCGGTCCAGGTTGCGCGGCATCCAGTCGGCCGAGCTGATGAACACCCGCGTCTGGGCGCCGGGCATGGCCGCGCCGTTGGCGAAGGCCACCACGCGCGAGTGCTCCAGGAAGCGGCCGACGATCGACTTGACCCGGATGTTCTCCGACAGCCCCTTGATCCCCGGGCGCAGGCAGCAGATGCCGCGCACGACCAGCTCGATCTGCACCCCGGCCTGGCTGGCGGCGTAGAGGGCGTCGATGATCTGCGGATCGACCACGGCGTTCATCTTGGCCCAGACGCCCGCCGGCTTGCCGGCCCGGGCGTTGTCGGCCTCGGCCGCGATCATCTTCAGCAGGTCCGGCTTCAGCGTCATCGGCGAGAAGGACAGCTTCTCCAGCCGCCCGGGCTGGGCGTAGCCGGTGATGAAGTTGAACAGCTTGCCCCCGTCGCGGCCCAGGGCCGGGTCGCAGGTGAAGAGGCTCAGGTCCGTATAGATCCGCGCCGTCTGCGGGTGATAGTTGCCGGTGCCGAAGTGGCAGTAGGTGCGCAGGCCCTCGCCCTCGCGGCGCACCACCACCGACAGCTTGGCGTGGGTCTTCCAGTCGACGAAGCCGAACACCACGTGCACGCCCGCCCGCTCCAGGTCGCGCGCCCACTTCAGGTTATTCTCTTCGTCGAAGCGGGCCTTGATCTCGACCAGGGCCGTGACGTTCTTGCCGTTGTCGGCCGCCTCGATCAGGGCCGCCACGATCGGGCTGTCCTTGGAGGTGCGATACAGCGTCTGCTTGATCGCCAGCACGTTCGGGTCGCGCGCGGCCTGGCGGATGAACTGCACCACCACGTCGAAGCTCTCGAACGGGTGGTGGACCAGGATGTCCTTCTCGCGGATCGCCGCGAAGCAGTCGCCGCCATGGTCGCGCACACGCTCGGGGAAGCGGGCGTTGTAGGGCGGGAACTTCAGGTCCGGCCGGTCCGGCGGGATCAGCTCCGACATCTGGGCCAGACCCAGCTTGCCGTCGACCAGGATCACGTCCTCCGGCTCGGCGCGCAGGCCCTCGATGATGAAGTCGCGCAGGTCCGGCGGCATGGTGGTCTGGATCTTGACCCGCACCACCCGGCCCAGGCGACGCTTCTTCAGCCGCGCCTCGAACTCGCGCACCAGGTCCTCGGCCTCTTCCTCGATCTCGAGATCGCTGTCGCGGATCAGGCGGAACAGGCCCCGTCCCTCGACCTCGTAGCCGGGGAACAGGTGGTCCAGGAACAGGATGATGAAGCTTTCCAGCGCCATGATCTTGCGCTGGCGCTTCTTGCCGCGCGTCACCACCGACGACAGCTCCCAGAACCGCCGCACCTGCGAGGGGATCGGCGCCAGGGCGTAGAGGTGCTTGTCGTCGGCGATCCGCCGCAGCTTCAGGGCCAGGCAGAAGCCGAGATTCGGAATGAACGGGAACGGATGGGCCGGGTCGATGGCCAGCGGCGTCATCACAGGGAAGATCTGGCTGAGGAAGATGTCCTCGGCCTTGGCCCGGTCGGCGCTTTCGATGTCCTTGGCGTCGAGCAGCTTCAGCCCCTCGTCCCGCAGCTCGGTGCGGACCTGGCGCCAGATCTTCTGCTGCTCGCCCATCAGCTCGGCGGCCGAGGCGTTGATGCGCGTCAGCTGCTCGCCGGGGGTCAGGCCGTCCTGGCTGATCACCCGCACGCCCTCGCGCACCTGGCCCTTCAGGCCGGCCACGCGGACCATGTAGAATTCGTCGAGGTTGTTGGCGCTGATCGACAGGAACCGCAGGCGCTCCAGCAGCGGGTGGCGCGGATTGCCGCTCTCTTCCAGCACCCGCTGATTGAAGGCCAGCCACGAGATCTCGCGGTTGAAGAACCGCTCCGGCGAGGCCATCAGCTCGGCGTCGAGCACAAGGCCGGTCTGCGGAACGGGGATCTCGGGCGCGGCGGGCGCCAGCGGCGCGAGTTGCGGAGTCGGGTTCGGAAGGGCGGCAGCGTCGGTCATGGCCTCAGTCTAGCGCAGAATTTTTCCGGAGGGTGAAGGCCCAATGGTGGCGGAGGGCCGTGACGGGGTGACGACAGCGACCTTGAACCCTTCCCCCTTTGATGGGGGAAGGGGGTCAGTCCTCTTCCCCCTCCAGATCCCCCAGCACCTCGCGCGCCAGGGCCTTGTTCACCGCGCGGTGCTGCTGCGAGGCGGCCTCGTCCAGCAGCTTGGCGGCGGCCAGGCCCTCGGCGGCCGAGCGGGGCAGGCGGGCGATCAGATAGGGATAGAGGTCCGGATCGGGTTTCAGGTGCTCGGCCCGGAAGGCGCGCTCCAGCACCGCCCGCAGCACCACGTCGTCGGGCTCGGCGATCTCCGCCACGGTCAGGGCGTTGAGCCGCGAGCGCAGGTCGGGCACCGCGCAGCCCCAGGCGATCGGCGCGACGCGGGCGGTCAGCAGCACGCTGCCGCCATCGACCCCGGCCATGTTGAGGATGTGGAACAGGTCTTCGTCGCTCAAAGAGGCGCTGGCCGACCGCTGGTCGGCGTCCTCGACCAGCACGGCCCGGCCGCGCAGGGCCGGCAGGTCCGGGGGCTGCGTCGCCTCGGCGTTGATCACCACCGCGCCCGTCCGCGCCGCCCAGGTCCGCGCCAGGTGGGTCTTGCCGCTGCCGACCGGCCCGACCAGGGCCAGCCGCCCCTCGGGCCAGTTCGGCCAGGCGTCCACCCGCGCCACGGCGTCGGCGTTACAGCCCGAGACGGCGAAGTCCTCCCGGCCGTAGGTCGGCGGCGCGGTCAGCGGCAGTCTGAACTGGGTCGACAATCCCTGGAGCCCGGCGTGGTGAATGGTTGGGTAGGGATATAGGGCGCGTTGGCGGGAAGGGCGAGGCGGGACGGTTGGGGATAGTGGGGATAGGGCGGAAGGGAGTGTGGATGGGGAGGCGAGGCGTTTATTCTAAAGCGGCGGCAGAGCGCCAGGAGCCCGCCATGGCCGCGTGACTCAAACCAAATGGCCTACGGCAAACTCGGGGCGGTTCAGACCTTTCAACGACATCCGTTTACTGCGAACTCCACTCTTAACTAGTCAAAGCCTTTGGCCTTCGGCTTCACGGGTTGAAGCGTCGCTTTCGGCGTCGCGAAGAAGCACGGACCCAGACTGACGCCCCGGGTTGGCTTGTAGGTCACAACCTTGCCTTGCCCAAATCGGACAAGACAGCCCAACTGCGCCCATTTGGCTGGAGCGTGATCTTCTTTCCATGCGAGATCGAACTCGGCGCGCGCTTCGGGCGACATGGTCCCACCTTCAAGCGCAGTCGATTCTCTTGCCATCGCGCCGAGCCGTTCATCGCACTGCTGACGCTCTTCGGCGCTTATTTGAGAACCGTTTAATCGACATCTTTGCCACCCCTTCAAGGCGCCAGAGAGACGGCCACGGTTGATCGCTTGACCATCTCCGCCGCTGCTCGGGCTTTGTAAGGGAGGCGTGCCTGAGGGACGCACGCTCAATTGATCCGTGAGCCGACGGGGCGCGGCCGTCGCTGCCCGGACCCGAGCCTCAAAGCGCGTCGCATCCAAAGCCGCTGCGGCTTGCGGCGTAAATTGCGCGCGCCCGGCCTTAACACTGACTTCTGCCGCTTTCTGCTCAGGCGGCTTCGGACGGGGTAGAATCAATAGTTCTAACGTTGAAGGCGTTTCGTAGTCGTCCCAGGCCGGCTTCGTCTGCCGCCACTGGTCTAGACCGAAGAACAGCACCAAGTGAGCCGCTAAGACAGACAGAAGACTAAGAAAAAAGGCCAGTGTTGGACCCTTGCGCCTTCTTCGTCTGGCCTCCGTCATCCGACCGATTTCCGTCTACAACTGCATAGATATCCCCAGGCCAAAGTGGCAACTATGGGGCGAAACCGAATGCCCGCCCCACTGCTGATCCTCCCAAGTTTGAGTGGACACCTATGCTAGCTTTTCGGAGCTGGAGAGGTGTGTCTGATGAGCGTGAAACGTCCTTAGCCCCGGACCGCCCACCGCCCCACCAACAACACCACCCCCACCACGATCACCGGACCGAACACCCGGAACGTGTGGCGCGTGCAGGGCTCCGGGAAGAAGGTGTCGTAGGCGCCGTCCTTGGTGGCGCCGTACTTCACGGCGACGGCGGTCAGGGGGCATTTGAAGCCGCAGGCGGCGAAGACGGCGCTCTCGATCGCCGTCAGGCCCAGCGCGACCCACAGCCAGGGACCGCGCGCGCCGGTGATCCCGGCGGCCAGCACGACCAGGGCGGCGCTGGCCATCACCACATAGATCACCGTGTGGACGGCGCGGACGAGGGTCAGGCGCTGGGCGTCGGTCATGGCGCAGCTTAGATCCTTCTCCCCCTGCGGGAGAAGGTGGCGCGGAGCGCCGGATGAGGGGTTGATGGCGGGCGCCGCCGCCGGAGCGCGCAGTCGGGCAGGGCGGTGTGACCCCTCATCCGACCCGCTTCGCGGGCCACCTTCTCCCGCAGGGGGAGAAGGGCTACGTCAGAGGCATGACCCTCTCCCCCGACCTCCTCGCCTGGCGCGCTGAGCTGACCAGGCCCGCCGGCCCGCTGAACGGCATCGCCCGCGCGACCCAGCAGCGGATCAACAGGCTGATCCCCGAGAAGGTCCACGCCGCCATCACCGCCGCCATCGCGGGGATGACGCGGGCGCTGCTGGTCGGGTCGGACTACGCGACCGGCTCGCCGCTGGTCGGTCTCACCCTGGACGAGCGCCGGGCCCGGGCGGCCAAGGCGATCGACGGCTGGAAGAAGGCGGCGGCGGCCGAGGGCGGGGTCACCGGGTTCGGCGGCTTCCTGGCGGCGGCGGCCGACTTCCCGCTGCTGATGAGCTTCAAGATCAAGCTGCTGTTCGAGATCGCCGCCGTGTTCGGCCACGACGGGACGGCGCTGCCCGAGCGTCTGTATATCCTGCACATCTTCGAGTTGGCGTTTTCGGATGCTCCGCACCGAGCCCGGGTGCTGGCGGCCATGGACGACTGGGACGCCAAGGCCCATCCGGCCCACCTGGACGACTTCGACTGGCGGGCCTTCCAGCAGCAGTACCGCGACCACATCGACCTCGCGAAACTGGCCCAGTTCATCCCCGTGGTCGGCGCGCCGCTGGGGGCGATCGTCAACTGGCGGCTGGTCGAGCGGTTGGGGCATACAGCGGTGATGGCCTACCGGATGCGGGCCGAGCAGGGGGCTTATGCTTCGACGGGGACGGGTGGAAATTCCCTCTCTCTAAGAGAGAGGGTTTGGGTGGCGCACGGGCGTTCACGCCCTTGCGTCCCCGGCCTCAAAACCTGCCTTATCCTGCTCTCACCTGACGGCGTGGAAAGGGCGTTCGGCCGACGACTTGGGCGGCCGTCAGGGGTGGTTGAGCGGGAAGCGCTCGTCGGGGTCTCTTCGGAGGCGCCTTCGCGACCGATCCAGCACGGGCTCCCTGAAACATGGGACGAAAGGCTGGCGGCGAAGGTTCGATGAGCGCGGCGGGCGCGGGCTGAAATCGCCCGCGCGGTCCGGGACCGGGGCTCGTCGCCCTGGCCCGCCCGCCGGAGGCCCAAACCTCGGGAGCGGGTTAAAACCCCGCGCTCTCGAAGGCTTCCGGATAACGGACCACGCGGAGCGCTCTGGCTTCGTCGAAACGGTATTACCTACTCACACTCCGGACGCTGTCCGGCGCTCCGCGTCCCTTTTCATGACTTCAGCGGCTGGCCGCGTGAGGGGGCGGAGGCATGTCTGGCTCGGCACAGGCCCCCACCTGACCCGCTTGCGCGGGTCTGTCCGCCCCCAAGCGGGGCGGAGAAGGCAGGGCGCCTCTCCTCCCCCTGTTGGGGGAGGGGGACCGGCGAAGCCGGTGGAGGGGGTCGGCTCCGCCTACAGATCCAGATCCGCCGACGCGAACTCGGCGTTCTCCTGGATGAACCGGAACCGCAGCTCGGGCTTGCGGCCCATCAGCGTCTCGACCAGGCTTTCCACCGCCTCCTCGGCGCGCGGCAGGGTCACGCGGGCCAGGGTGCGCTTCTTGGGGTCCATGGTGGTCTCCTTCAGCTGGGAGGCCATCATCTCGCCCAGGCCCTTGAACCGGCCGATCTCGGGCTTCTTGCCCTTGAACACCGTGGCCAGCAGCTCGTCCTTGTGGGCGTCGTCGCGGGCGTATTCGGACTTGCCGCCGTGGGCGATGCGGTAGAGCGGCGGCAGGGCCAGATAGAGGTGCCCCTGGCGGATCACGTCCGGCATGGTGCGGTAGAAGAAGGTGATCAACAGGCTGGCGATGTGGGCGCCGTCGACGTCGGCGTCGGTCATGATGATGATGCGGTCGTATCGCAGGTCTTCCTCGCGATACTTGTTTCCGCCCTGGGCCCCCAGGGCCAGCATCAGGTCCGACAGCTCCTTGTTGGCGGTGAACTTCTCGCCGGAGGCCGAGGCCACGTTGAGGATCTTGCCGCGCAGGGGCAGGATGGCCTGGTACTTGCGGTCGCGGGCCTGCTTGGCCGAGCCGCCGGCCGAGTCGCCTTCGACGATGAACAGCTCGGCCCCGTCGACCGCGCCGCCGGCGCAGTCGGCCAGCTTGCCGGGCAGGCGCAGCTTGCGGGTGGCGCTGGCGCGGGTGACTTCCTTGTCCTTGCGGCGCTTGAGGCGTTCCTCGGCCCGCTCGATGACGAACTCCAGCAGGGCCTGGGCGTTCTTCGGGCTGGACGACAGCCACAGGTCGAACGGGTCGCGCAGCGCCGCCTCCACGAAGCGCTGGGCCTCGGAGGTCGAGAGCTTTTCCTTGGTCTGGCCCTGGAATTCGGGGTTCTTGATGAACACCGAGATCAGGGCGCCGGCCTGGGCGACGACGTCGTCGGCGGTGATGATCGTGCCGCGCTTCTCGCCCTTCAGCTCGGCATAGGCCTTGAGGCCGCGGGTCAGGGCGGCGCGGAAGCCGCTCTCGTGGGTGCCGCCTTCGGGGGTGGGCACGGTGTTGCAGTACGACTGCATGAAGCCGTCGTGCTCGCCGAAGCCCTGGGGCGTCCAGCTGACGGCCCACTCGACCGCGCCGGCCTCGCCCTGGCGCTCGATGCGGCCCGAGAAGCTCTCGGGGGTGACGGTGTTCAGGCCCTTGGTCCGCTCGGCCAGGAAGTCGGCCAGGCCGTTGGGGAAGTGGAAGGTGGCCTCGGGCGGGGTCTGGTCATGGATGCGGGAGGGATCGCAGGACCATTTGATCTGCACGCCGCGGAACAGATAGGCCTTGGAGCGGGCCATGCGGTACAGGCGCGCCGGCTTGAAGCCGACGCCCTCGCCGAAGATCTCGTCGTCGGGCTTGAAGCGCACCATGGTGCCCTTCTTGCGCGAGGGACCGACCTGCTGGATCGGGCCCAGCGGCTTGCCGCGTGAGAAGACTTGCAGGTGCTCGAAGCCGTCGCGCCAGACGGTGACCTCGACGCGCTCGGACAGGGCGTTGACCACGGAGGCGCCGACGCCGTGCAGGCCGCCGGAGGTCTCGTAGGCCTTGCCGGTGAACTTCCCGCCGGCGTGCAGGACGGTCATGATGACCTCCAGCGCCGACTTGCCGGGGTACTTGGGGTGGGGGTCCACGGGCATGCCGCGACCGTCGTCCTTGACCGACAGATAGCCGTCGGCGTCGAGCTTGACCTCGATGGTCTTGGCGAAGCCGGCCACGGCCTCGTCCATCGAGTTGTCGAGGACTTCGGCGAACAGATGGTGCAGGGCCCGCTCGTCGGTGCCGCCGATGTACATGCCGGGACGCTTGCGGACGGGCTCCAGCCCTTCCAGCACCTCGATGTCGGCGGCCGAATATTCGCCCGGCGCGCTGACCTTGGCCGGCGCGGACGGCGGGGCCGGCTTGCTCGACGGAGGCGGCGGCGGGATCGGACGCGGCGTCGGTTCGACGTGCGGCTCCACGCTGGTCTGGAACGGCGCGGCGGGGACGGGCGCCAGGGCGTCGTCGTCGAACAGCGAGGGGGTCTTATCGGAAGATGACATTGGGGCAAGTCTAGGCGATTCGAACGCGGGGGCCTCGTATGGCCTCGCGGCCTTCCCCTGAAAAGCAAAATCCGCCCCCAACTAAGCCGGGGGCGGATCGTTGCGGCCAGGCCTCGGACCTAGCGGTAGGCGGGCGGATAACCGCTCTGGTCGGTGGCCGCGTAGCGGTCGCGCAGCTGGGTCTGCCGGCTGTCCCGCGGCTGCTCGACGCCGCCGACGAAGACGTTCAGCGGCCAGCTGGTGGTCTCCAGCGGGTCGCCGTTCCAGACCACGACGTCGGCCAGCTTGCCGACCTCCAGCGAGCCGATCTTGCCGTCCTGGCCCCAGATCTTGGCGGGAACCAGGGTCACGGAGGCCAGGCCGGCCGCGTAGGGCAGGCCGTTGGCGACCGCGAGGCCGGCGTTCAGCCGTTCCTGGCGCAGGTTGTTGAAGTCCCGCGAGCCGTTGATCGCCACCTTCACGCCGGCGGCGTTCAGGCGGGCGGCGTTGTCCAGCCGCGAGGCCAGGGTCTCGAAGCTGTCGGGCAGGTCGGCCTGCGGATCGACGATGACCGGCACGCCGGCCTTGGCGATCTCGGCCGCGACCAGCCAGCCTTCCTCGACGCCTTCGAGGATGACCTTGATCTTCTCCTCGGCCGCCAGCTTCAGGGCCTGGCGGATGTCGGCGGCGCGGGAGACCCGGATCAGCAGGGGCGTCTTGCCCTGCACGACGGGGATCAGGGCCGCCAGGTCGAGACGCGAGAGACCGAAGTCCCGGGTCGCGCCCTGCTCGAAGGCCGCGCGGCGGCTGGCGAAGGCGCGAGCGTCCTCCAGGGCCGAGCGGATCAGGATCAGGTCGGCGCCGCGCGAACCGCCGGCCGCCCGCGCGCCGCTCTCGCCCAGCGAGACGGTGACGGCCAGCTTCGAGGCCTCGACGATGTCGCTCGCCCCGGCCTTCAGGCGGATGAACGCGGCCTGGCCGCCGAACAGCGAGGGATCGCCGTCGCCGGTCTTGCCGGCGGTCATCTCCTCGACCACGCCGTCGTCGGCATGCTCGTGAGCGCCGCCCCCGGTTCCCGACAGCACCGGCACGACGGCCGAGCTGGTGACGCCCCCGTCCCGGGCGAACGGGATGAAGGTCGAGGCCGGGTTGATCCCGTAGCTGATGTCGAAGGCGGCGGAGAGCGCATTGCCGGTGCCGTCATCGCGGGTCTCGCGCACGCCGCTGACCTCGGACGCGCCGAGGTTCGAGGACGAGGCGACCAGGCCCGGGGTGACGACCCCGCCCTTGGCGTCGATCACCTTGGCGCCGGCCGGCACGGCGACGCTGGCGCCCAGGGCGGCGATCTTGCCGTCCTTGATCACCAGGGTCCCGTTCGGGATCGCGGCGGTGGAGACCGGCTCGATGCGGGCGTTGACGATGGCGACCGTTTCGGCCGCCGCGGGAAGGGCCAGTGCGCAGGCGGCGCTGGCGAGAAGCAGTGACCGGATCATCAGTTGAACGCTCCCTGGCCGGGTTGGCCGAGCTCGAAATCGGACTTGGGCTGGAAGCGCGCGTCCTTGCGATCGTAGATCAGCGCGCCGTCGATGAAGACCTTCTCGGCCTGGGCGTAGACGCTGAACGGATCGCGGCTCCAGACCACCAGGTCGGCGGCCTTGCCGGGTTCGATCGAGCCGGTCTTGTCGCCGATGCCCATGGCCTTGGCCGGGTTGGCGGTGATCCACTTGATCGCCTCGGCCCGGCTGATGCCGTAGCCCAGCTTGTTGCCGGCGGTCATGGCGATGGCGGCTTCCTGGTTGAGCCGCTGGGTCATGATCGGGTCGTCAGAGTGGATGACCACGCAGGCGCCGTTCTTCCAGAGGATGGCGGCGTTGGCGTCGATGCCATCCAGGCTTTCCATCTTGAAGCCGGTCCACGAGGCCCAGGTGGCCGAGCAGATGCCTTCCTTGGCCAGCAGAGGCGCGATCTTGTAGCTCTCGATCGCGTGGTGGAACATGGTGATCTTGTAGCCAAACTCCTTGGCGATATCGATCATGGTGGCTTCTTCGTCGGCGCGGTAGCAGTGGTTCTGCACCAGGATGTCGCCCTTCAGCACGCCGGCCAGGGTCTCCATCTGCAGGTCGCGCTTCGGCGCATCGGCCTTCTCGCCCTTCTGCTGCTTGGCGCGGAAGTCGTCCCATTTGCGGGCGTAGTCGGCCGCGTCGATCCAGGCCTTGCGATAGCCGAAGACGTTGCCCATCGCCGTGGAGGGCGAACGACCCTTGCCGCCGTAGACGCGCTTGGGGTTCTCGCCGCAGGCCATCTTCAGGCCGTAGGGGGCGTCCGGGAACTTCATGCCCTGCATGGTCAGGGCGGGGACGTTCTTCAGCGTCACCGAGCGGCCGCCGAACAGGTTGGCCGAGCCGGGGAGGATCTGCAGCGTGGTCACGCCGCCGGCGCGGGCCCGGTTGAAGCCCGGATCCTGCGGCCAGACCGAGTGCTCGGCCCAGACCTGGGCGGTGTTCGGGTCAGTGGCCTCGTTGCCGTCCGAGCGCGCCTGGACGCCTGGCGAGGGATAGACGCCCAGGTGACTGTGGGCGTCGATGATGCCCGGGGTCAGCCACTTGCCGGTGGCATCGACCTTGACGGCGTCGGCCGGGATCGCGGTGTCGGGACCGCCGACGGCGACGACCTTGCCGCCCGAGGTGACGACGACGCCGTTCTCGATCTGCTGGCCGGTGGCGGTCAGCACCGTGGCGCCGACAAAGGCCGTGGCCTGCGAGGGGAACGGCTTGTAGGTCGACGGGAAGCCCGTCGAAGCCTGGCCGTCCAGGCCCTTGGGCAGCGGCTTGATCTCGGCCTTCTCGGCCGGCTTGCCATCCTTTTGGGTCGTGCTGGACGGTTTGGCGGGACCGCCGGTCCCGGTCGTCGCGCAGGCCGAAAGCCCAAGCGCGAGCAGGCTCACGGCCATCGCCGTGTAACGCCATCTGATCATGAAAAACCCCGACTCTCGAAGAGGCGGGAAGGACAGACGAAATGAACCTCGTTATCAAGTCAAAGGAGAGCGAATGGAGCCGGTCGCCGGCGAAATCGTTCCGCCTGTTCTTCGGAGGTCGTCCATGCGCCGTCTGCTCGCCTGTCTCGCCGTCGCGCTGCTGGCCGCCTGCACCGCGCCCACCGCGTCGGGACCATCGGGACCGCCGCAACAGTCGCCGCGCGCCCCGGTCGCCGAGGGCGGCATGTGCGGCGGCTTCGCGGGTTTCCAATGCCAGTCCGGCCTGGCCTGCCAGATGGAGGCCGGAGTCTGCGGGCGGGTCGCCGACGCCGCCGGCATTTGCCGCAAGGCGCCGCAGGTCTGCACAAGGATTTACCAGCCGGTCTGCGGCTGCGACGGCAAGACCTATGGCAACGCCTGCGAGGCGGGCGCGGCGGGAGTCAGTGTCTCGGCTCAGGGCGAGTGCAAGGCGAAGTAGGCTGCTGCCACAATCCGGACTGTGCTGACGCAAGGTGCGGTCGAGGGGAGAAACCATGACCCAGATCATCCGGCGCGACGTGCTGGCCGGCGGCCTCGCCGTCGCCGCGTTCGCGCCTGTCGCTCACGCCTCGAGTGTTTTGGCCCAGGAGAAGACGCCCATGTACGGACTGATCGGACAGATGCTGGCCGCGCCTGGCAAGCGCGATGAGCTCTTGGCGATCCTGGGCGAGGGGACCAACGACATGCCCGGCTGCCTCAGCTACGTGATCGCCAAGGATCCGACCAACGTCGACGCGCTGTGGATCACCGAGGTCTGGACCGACAAGGACGTCCATGCCGCCTCGCTGAAGCTGCCGTCGGTGCAGGCGGCGATCACCAAGGGCAGGCCGATCATCGCCGGCTTCCCGCAGCGCTTCGAGACGATCCCGGTCACTGGCCACGGCCTGAAAACGTAGGCGCAAAGAAAAAGGCCGCGGAGCGATCCGCGGCCTTTCCGGTTTCGAAGACCTGAAGGTCCTAGAAGTTGGCGTTTAGCGAGACGCCGACGACGCGGGGTTCGTTGACGAAGGCGGTCAGGTTGTTGAAGTCGATCGCGCCCTTGATGTTGCTCTCGTTGGTGATGTTGCGGGCGAAGGCCGCCAGCTCCCAACCGGCGTCCTTGTCGGCGTAGCCGACCTTCAGGCCGCCCTCGAAGTCGCCCTTCGAGTAGAACTCCTTCGACTGGTACAGGAACAGGTTGGTGTAGCCCTGGACCTTCCAGTCGGTGAAGGCGAACAGCTCGCCCGAGGCGACCGGGTACGAGTAGCGCGCCGTCACGTCGAAGGTGTACTTCGGCGCGTTCGGGAAGGGGTTGCCGTCCACAAGGGCCAGGCCCGCGCCATTCAGCTTGTCCGTGACCGTGCAGGCGGCGCAGGGGGCGACGGCCAGGGTGCTGTCCTTGATCTTGGTGTGGGCGTAGCTGTAGCCGGCCGTGACGACGAAGTTCGGGGTGACCACGAACTCGCTGTCCAGTTCCAGGCCGTAGGCCTCGCCCTTCTTGGCGTTGATCAGACGGTTGGAGTTGCTGCCGCCGCCAACGGCGCTGAACTGCGGGTCGTCGATGCTGTAGGCGAAGACCGCGCCGTTCAGGCGGACACGACGTTCGAACAGCTCGCTCTTCAGGCCCAGCTCATACGACATGATCGTTTCGGACTTGGCCGACGAGGCGGGCGAGCCGAAGGCGATGTCGCGGCCCTGGATCGACGGGCCGCGGAAGCCCGAGGCGACCTTGGCGTAGACGCTGACGTCCTCGTCGATCTTGTAGAAGGCCGACAGATCCCAGCTGACCTTGGAGTCCGACACTGAGACGGCCGGGGCCGGGTTCGGGCCCGACACGACGTTCAGGTCCTTGTCGTCGTCGGTGTAGCGCAGGCCGCCCGTCAGGGTCAGCTGGTCATTGACCGCGTAGGAGGTCTGACCGAACAGCGCCCAGGACTTGTTCTTCTGGCGCAGGGTGGTGGCCGGCATGAAGAACGGGTCGGTGCGGATGTCGTACTTGGTGTCGAAGTAGAAGCCGCCGACCTGCCAGCTCAGCGGACCGTCGGTGTCGCTGGCCAGACGCACTTCCTGTGTCCACTGGAACAGGTTCTTGATGCCGTCCTGGGTGCTCGACTGGAAGGGGATGAAGCCCGGGCCGCCCGGGTTGCCGCCGTCGATGTCGCCCAGGCTGTAGCCGTGGGTGTTTTCATAGGCGGTGATCGAGGTCAGCTTCACGCCGTCGAAGTCGTAGCCGATGTTGGCCGAGGCGCCGTAGCCCTTGTACTTCTGCGGGTTGTTGGCGGTGTTGTCGAAGGCGACCTTGTCGCGGTCGTAGTTGGCGTTGAGCTTGTTCGAGCCCTTGGTCAGCACGTTGGCGCGGAACACGGCGGCGGTGCCGTCCAGGTCGCGGCCGTGGACGTTGAACAGGGCGCTCAGCTTGTCGTTCGGCGTGACCAGCAGCTGAACGCGAGCGGCCTTTTCGTTGAAGCCGCCCAGGGCGTTTTCCTGCTTGGTGTAGGTGTTGTCGATGTAGTCGTCGCGACGCTGGAGCAGGAACGAGGCGCGGACAGCGACCTTGCCCGGGACGATGGCGCCGCCATAGCCGCCGTCCAGGGTGACGGTGTTGTAGCTGCCGTAGGTGGCCGCCAGGCGGCCCTTGGTTTCGTCGCTCGGCTTGATGGTGTCGAACTTGACGATGCCGGCCGTTGTGTTGCGGCCGAACAGCGTGCCCTGCGGACCGCGCAGGACTTCGACGTGGTCGAGATCGTAGATCGGCGAGCTCTTCAGGACGACGTTCTCCAGGACGACGTCGTCCTGGATGATCGACACCGGCTGCGAGGCGGCCAGATCGAAGTCGGCGTTGCCCAGGCCGCGGATGTAGAAGCGCGGAGCGACGCGGCCGTTCGAGGACTCGGCGTAGAGGCCTGGGGCCTTGCCCGACAGGGTCAGGATGTCTTCGCCGGCGGCGAAGACCGACTGCAGGCGCTCGCCGGAGATGGCGGCGACCGAGACCGGGACGTCCTGCAGGTTTTCGCTACGCTTCTGGGCGGTGACGACGACTTCGCCGACGGTGGTGTCCTGAGCCATGGCGGCCGAGCCGGCGGCCAGCGAGGCCACGAGGGCGGTCAGGCCGCACGACACCGTGAGGGCGCGGCGGAAAGAGCGGTTGGGGAGCATGGAGACATCCTGTGATGGAGCGCGCCGTTCGCCGACTCTGACCGGGGCGTTAACGGCGCTACTGTTGCGCTGCGATAGGCGAAACAGCGGCCGTCGGGATATCTCGTCTTGATCGAAAACAGCTCTTTCGAGCCGATTACGTCGGTTATGTTGCGAAGTTGCGACAATTTTGTTCAGGCGGCGCCCAGTAAGTAATAAGTCATTCTACTCGCGGAGCGGTCTGGCCTCGCGGCGCAAGAAAAAGGGCCGGAGATCGCTCTCCGGCCCTTGTCCTTGTTCTGAGCGCTTACGCGATCAGCACTTGTAGTACATGTCGAATTCGACCGGGTGCGGGTGCAGTTGCAGGCGCATCACCTCTTCCATCTTCAGCTCGATGTAGCTGTCGATGAAGTCGTCATCCATGACGCCGCCGGCCTTCAGGAAGGCGCGGTCCTTGTCCAGGCTTTCCAGGGCTTCGCGCAGCGAGCCGCAGACTTCCGGGATCTTCTTCTGCTCGCGGGGCGGCAGATCATAGAGGTTCTTGTCGGCCGGAGCGCCCGGGTCGATCTTGTTGATGATGCCGTCCAGGCCGGCCATCAGCAGGGCGACGAAGGTCAGATAGGGGTTGCCCATCGGATCGGGGAAGCGGGCTTCCAGGCGCTTGGCCTTCGGCGAGTCGACGTGCGGGATGCGGATCGAGGCCGAACGGTTGCGCGAGCTGTAGGCCAGCTTCACCGGGGCTTCGTAGCCGGGCACCAGGCGCTTGTACGAGTTCGTCGTCGAGTTCGAGAACGCGTTGATGGCCTTGGCGTGCTTGATGATGCCGCCGATGTAGTACAGGCACTCCTGCGACAGGCCGGCGTACTTGTCACCGGCGAACAGCGGCTTGCCGTCCTGCCAGATCGACTGGTGCACGTGCATGCCCGAGCCGTTGTCGGCGAACATCGGCTTAGCCATGAAGGTGGCCGTCTTGCCGTAGGCCGCGGCGACATTGTGGATGACGTACTTGTAGAGCTGCATCCGGTCGGCCATGACGACCATGGTGTCGAACTTCAGGCCGAGTTCGTGCTGGGCCGGAGCCACCTCGTGGTGGTGCTTTTCCGGCTTCATGCCCAGCTCGCCCATGACGGCCAGCATTTCGCCGCGCAGGTCCTGAGCCGAGTCGACCGGGTTCACCGGGAAGTAGCCGCCCTTCGGGCCAGGGCGGTGGCCCATGTTGCCTTCCGGATATTCCTTGCCCGTGTTGCTCGGCAGTTCGGTCGAGTCGTACGAGTAGCCGGTGTTGTTCGGCGCGGTCGACCAGCGGACGTCGTCGAAAATGAAGAACTCGGCTTCCGGGCCGAAATAGACGGTGTCGCCCACGCCGGCCGACTTCACGTAGTTCAGGGCCGCCTTGGCGATCGAGCGCGGGTCGCGGTTGTAGGGGGTGCCGTCGTCCGGGTTCACGACGTCGCAGAACAGGGCCAGCGTCGTCTGCTGGTAGAAGGGGTCGATGATGGCGCTCGACAGGTCCGGGCGCAGCTTCATGTCCGACTCGTTGATGGCCTTCCAGCCGGCGATCGACGAGCCGTCGAACATCGTGCCGTCATTCAGGAAGTCATCGTCGACCAGGTCGATGTCGAACGTGACGTGCTGCATCTTGCCGCGCACGTCGGTGAAGCGGACGTCGACGTACTTTACGTCCTTTTCCTTGATCAGGTTCAGGATGTCCTTGGCGGTGCTCATTCCGTATCCCCTTCTTGAGCGCTTAAGCGTGTTGACGGTCCGGCCTTGTTAGACGGCGGCCGGGCCGCTTTCTCCGGTTCGGATGCGGATGACTTCCGCGATCTCCGAGACGAAAATCTTGCCGTCGCCGATGCGGCCGGTGCGGGCCGCGCGGGTGATGGCTTCCAGAGCGGGCTCGAGTTGGCTGTCCTCGACGACGACCTCGACCTTGATCTTGGGGAGGAAGTCCACGACGTACTCGGCGCCGCGATACAGCTCGGTGTGGCCCTTCTGGCGGCCGTAGCCCTTGGCTTCGAGCACGGTCATGCCCTGGACGCCCATGTCCTGCAGGGCCTCTTTCACCTCATCCAGCTTGAACGGCTTGATGACGGCTTCGATCTTCTTCATCGGTTCCACTTTCGGGCCCGGGCGGCGAACCGCTTCACTGAGCGCGCAACCATCACGCTGACCCCAGCGCCGCAAGCGAGCGCCGCAGACATTTATGACCGGTTGGTTGTCTTGCGGGCATGTGTTTGAAGTTTGGGCGCCTGGCGCCTTTGAAATATGCATTTCTGGAATGGCCGCCAAATAGCCTTGCGGCATGCGGTTTCGCGCCTACGATCGCGCCCAACGATCGTTTGAACGGGGGCGGATATGCGCGACGACACACCGGTTTTGATCGGCGCGGGCCAATTCACGTACCGGGGCGACGCCGGAAATTCGCCATCCCCGCTGGAACTGCTGAAAGTTGCGGCGGAGCGAGCGGTGCTGGATGCCGGGCTCAAGGGGTCGGTTCTTGCCGATCTGGACGCTTTGGCGGTCGTGGCGTTCAGTATCGATGCGCCGGGAGGGTTGTCGAAGCTGCCGTTGCCCAGGTTGGCCGATCCGCCAGCATCCCTGGCGCGGGCGTTTTCGGCCTCGCCGGCCTGGAGCGTCTACACCCAGACCGGTGGCAACAGCCCCCAGCAGGCGGTCAATGTCGTCTGCGAGCGGATCGCGGGCGGCGAGTCGGAGTTCGCCCTGGTCACCGGGGCAGAGTTCCTGGGATCGCTGATGAAGCGGATGAAGGGCGGCCTAGGCTTCGAGGGCTGGGGCGACGACCTTACCAGCACGCCGCGGCGGATCGGCGACCCGCGTCCGGGGGTGACCAAGCAGGAGGGCGCGCACGGTCTCGGCTATCCGGTGAACACCTATCCCTTGTTCGAGAATGCGCTGCGGGCGCGGGACGGGCGATCGCTCGAAGATCACCAGAAGCAGCTTGGTGAGCTCTTCGCGCCCTTCACCAAGGTCGCCGCCGCCAATCCCTACGCCTGGTTCCCGGTCGAGCGCTCGGCCGAGGAGCTGGTCTCGGTGACCGACCGTAATCGGATGATCGGCTATCCGTACCCGAAGTACCTGAACGCCATCATGGAGGTCGACCAGTCGGCGGCGGTCCTGATCGCGAGCGTCCGCAAGGCGCGCGAGCTGGGCGTGCCGGAGGACAAATGGGTCTTCCTGCACGGCTGCGCCGACGCCTCGGACCTCTGGTACCCGCTCGAACGCCAGGACTATCACTCCAGCCCCGCCATGCGCCTGACCGGTGAGCGGGCCCTGGAGATGGCCGGGATCGGCGTTGAGGATCTCGAGCTCATCGATCTTTATTCCTGCTTCCCATCCGCTGTGCGGATCGGGGCCGAGGAGATCGGGCTGGCGCTGGACGATCCGCGTGGCCTGACCATCACCGGCGGTCTGCCGTACTTCGGCGGACCAGGAAACAACTACGCCCTGCACGCCATCGCCGAGATGGTCGGCAAGCTGCGCGAACGGCCTGGAGCCTACGGCCTGTCGACCGCCAACGGCTGGTTCCTGACCAAGCAGTCGGTGGGTATCTATTCGACGCGGCCCGTCGAAGGAAAATGGGAGCGCCAGCCGCCGTCGGTGATCCAGGCCCGGATCGACGCCCTGCCGCATCCCGAGATCGTCGAGACGCCGCAAGGGGCCGCGACCATCGAGACCTACACCGTCGTCCACGGCCGCGAGGGCGCGCGGATGGGCATCGTGATCGGCCGTGACGCGCGGGGCCACCGCTTCGTGGCCCAGACCCCGGACGATCCGGAGGTGCTCCTTGACCTGGAAAGTCGGGAGGGCGTGGGCCGGACCGGCGTGGTCGGCCCGCATCCGGATGGCGTCCGCAATCTCTTCATTCTGGATTGAACCATGACCCTTGTTCACGTGATCCGCCACGGAAAACCCGCCGCGACCTGGGGCGGAGCGGACGAGGATCCCGGTCTCGACACGATCGGCAAGGCCCAGGCCGACGCCGCCGCCGAGGCGATCCTGGCTCTGCCCGAGCGGCCGACGCGCGTGGTGTCTTCGCCCTTGCGCCGCTGTCGCGAGACCGCCGAACCGCTGGCCCGGGCGCTGGGTGTCGACCTGATCATCGACCCGCGCGTCGGCGAGATCCCGACTCCGACGGCGTTGTCGCACGAGGAGCGGCCCGCCTGGCTGAAGCGGGCTTTCGAGGGGCGTTGGGGCGAGATCCAGGGTGACCTGGACTATGTCGCCTGGACGCGAGGCGTGGGCGCCGCCTTGCGCGAATACCCTGGCGCGGCGGTGTTCAGCCACTTCGTCGCCTTGAACGCGGCGGTCGGCGTCGCCACCGGTCAGGCCGAGGTCGTGGCCTTCCGCCCCGATCATTGCTCGCGCACCGTGTTCAAGATCGACGGCGACCGCTTGATCCTGGTGGAGAAAGGGCGCGAAGCTCAGAGCCAGGTGCTTTGAAGGAGTAGGCGTGGCGCGAGAGATTCTGACCGTCGCCCAGATGGCCGCGGCCGACCGCGCCGCCGTCGAACACGGCACGCCGGTCCGCGTGCTGATGGAGCGCGCGGGCGAGGCCGTGGCCCAGGCCGTCCGGGCTCGTTACGCCCGCCGTCCCGTGGTGATCTGGTGCGGCCCCGGCGACAATGGCGGCGATGGCTACGTCGCCGCGCGGCATCTGCGCCGACGCGGCTGGCAGGTGGCGGTCGAGGCCGCCTATCCGCCATCCACAGACGCCGCCCGCTGGGCGGCCTCGCGCTGGAAGGGCGAGGTGCGGTCGCTGTCGACCGATCTCGCGCCGGATGCGCTTTATATAGACGCTCTGTTCGGCGCCGGCCTGTCGCGGCCGCTGGAGGGGGTGGTCGAGCGCCTGGCGCGAGCCAGCCAGGAGCGACCGTTGGCCATCGTCGCGGTCGACACGCCCTCGGGGATCCATGGCGACACCGGCCGTCCGCTGGGCGACGCCGCCTTTCGCGCCGAGTTGACCGTCACCTTTCATCGCCGCAAGCCCGCTCATGTGCTGATCGAGGGGCGTAAGGCCTGCGGCGAGGTCGTGCTGGCCGACATTGGGCTGAGGACCGGCGAGGGCGCGAACCTGTTCGAGAACGATCCGGACCTGTGGGCCAAGCGCTTTCCCTGGCCGGCGCTCGACGCCCACAAGCATACGCGCGGGCGGCTGAAGGTGATCAGCGGCGAGATGTGGAGCACCGGCGCGGCGCGGTTGGCGGCGCGCGGGGGCTTACGAGTCGGCGCCGGCGCGGTCACCGTGCTGTCGCCGCCGGGAGCTCTGGCGGTGAACGCCGCGCATCTTGAAGCGATCATGCTGGCGCCGTTCGGAGCGGAGGCCGACCTTGCCGTCGCCGCCGAGGAGGCCGACGCCGTGATCATTGGCCCGGCGGCCGGGGTGGGGGAGGCGACCGCGCGCAACCTGCAGGCCTTGGCTAGCACGGGCGCTGCCCTGGTGGTCGACGCCGACGCCCTGACCAGTTTCCGGCACGACCCGGCCAGCCTGTTCGCCTGCCTCGATCGCGACGACGTGCTGACGCCGCATCCGGGCGAGTTCGAGAGAATCTTTCCAGGCTTGTTAGCCAAGTCTTCCGAACGCATCGCCGCCGCGCGGGAGGCGTCCAGACGGGCGGGGGCGGTCGTGCTGTTGAAGGGGCCCGACACCGTGGTCGCCGCGCCGGATGGTCGGGCGGCGGTGTCGCTGAACGGAGCGCCGTGGCTGGCGACCGCCGGTTCGGGCGACGTCCTGGCCGGCCTCATCGGCGGCTTGATCGCCCAGGGCATGGAGAGCTTCGAGGCCGCCTGCGCCGGAGCCTGGATCCACGCCGAGTGCGGCGCCCGCCACGGCCCGGGTCTAATCGCCGAGGACCTGCCGGGCCTCGCGCCCGCGGTTCTCGCCGAACTCTACGGGCTTGCGCAGCCCGGCTCAAATCCGTAAGCCCGCACCCACGCGGATGTGGCGAAACTGGTAGACGCACCAGATTTAGGTTCTGGCGCCGAGAGGCGTGGAGGTTCGAGTCCTCTCATCCGCACCACTCTTCTCACCTGGCTCTCTAGGCCCGGATGAGTTTTGTCGCCGCCGCTCTTGGATGCTCGCGCACGTCGTGACATAAGGGCGGTCTTTCGCCGCCCCCCGGCTCTCGCGGGGCGGCGTCGATCTTTTGGACCCCCAGGGCGGAGCTCGGGCGCGCGGCGTCCCGGACCCGAGAAAATAAGAATGTCGATGCAGATCGTTGAAAAGTCGGGCGAAGGCCTCAGCCGCGTTTTTAGCGTCACGGTGCCCGCGAGTGAACTGGCCACGCGCCTGGAAGCGCGCATCGCCGAAGTCGCTCCGCAGATGAACGTGAAGGGCTTCCGTCCGGGCAAGGTGCCCGCCGCTCACGTGCGCCGTCTGTACGGCAAGGGCCTGATGGGCGAAGTCATCGAGCAGGCGCTGAACGAGACCACCCAGAAGGTCCTCGACGACAACAAGCTGCGTCCGGCTGGTCAGCCCGAACTGAACCCGACGTCGGACATGGACAAGGTCATCGACGGCGGTCTCGACCTGGCGTTCGACCTGGCGGTCGAAGTGATGCCGGAATTCGATCCGATCGACCCGACCACGATCGAGCTGGTCAAGCCGGTCTACAAGGTCGGCGACGAGGAAGTCGACGAAGCCCTGGAAGAGCTGTCCAAGCAAGCGCGCACCTATGAGCCGCGCACGGGCAAGAGCCTGAAGGCCAAGGACGGCGACCAACTGCTGATCGACTTCGTCGGCACGATCGACGGCGTCGAGTTCGCCGGCGGCAAGGCCGAAGGCGCTGAACTGGTCCTGGGTTCGGGCCAGTTCATCCCGGGCTTCGAAGACCAGCTGGTTGGCGCCAAGCCGGGCGACGAGATCGTCGTGAAGGTGAAGTTCCCGGAAGAGTACCAAGCCGCCGAACTGGCCGGTAAGGACGCCGAATTCGCCACCAAGGTCACCGAAGTCCGCGCGCCGGTCGACGGCAAGGCCGACGACGAACTGGCCAAGCGCCTGGGTCTGTCGGACCTGGCCGCCCTGAAGGAGCTGCTGCGCTCGAACCTGGGCAGCCGCTATGAAAACAGCTCGCGCTTCAAGCTGAAGCGCGCCCTGCTGGACGTCCTGGACACCAAGCACGAGTTCCCGCTGCCGCCGCGCATGGTCGACGCCGAGTTCGCCGGCATCTGGCAACAGGTCGAGGCCGACAAGGCTCGTGGCGGCCTGCCGCCGGAAGACGCCGACAAGACCGAGGACCAGCTGAAGGACGAGTACCGCAAGATCGCCGAGCGCCGCGTGCGCCTGGGTCTGGTGCTCGCCGAGATCGGCCGCAAGAACGACGTGGTCGTCACCGACCAGGAACTGACCGACGCCATCATGCGCGAAGCTCGCCAGTACGGCGCGCAAGCCCAGCAGGTGTTCGACATGTACCGCCAGCGCGCCGACCTGCAGGCCGCCCTGCGCGCCCCGATCTATGAAGACAAGGTCGTCGACCTGATCTTCAACAAGGCCAAGGTCGAGGAAAAGGAAGTCTCCAAGGACGAGCTCCTGGAGGAAGACGACCTGCCGGAAGGCTACGGCGGCTAAGGCCCGATTAAGTCGAGATGATCAAGGCGCGGTCCGCGAGGGTCGCGCCTTTTTCGTACCGCCACGAAACCGCCGGCTCCTTGCAACCTGTTAAGCGCCACGCGATATGCGATAGCGACGGCGCGCGGGGGCTGATTCGTTTTCGCGCCAAAGACACACGAAAAGGGTAATCCCCAATGATGTACGATCCGGTTTCGACGGCGATGAACCTGGTTCCGATGGTGGTCGAGCAGACCAGCCGTGGCGAGCGGTCCTACGACATCTTCTCGCGCCTTCTGAAGGAGCGGATCATCTTCCTGACCGGCCCCGTCGAGGACGTGATGGCCAGCCTGATCTGCTCCCAGCTCCTGTTCCTGGAGTCGGAGAACCCCAAGAAAGAGATCGCCATGTACATCAACTCGCCGGGCGGCGTGGTGACGTCTGGCCTGGCGATCTATGACACCATGCAATACATCAAGAGCCCGGTCTCGACGGTGTGCATGGGCATGGCCGCCTCGATGGGCAGCCTTTTGCTCGCCGCCGGCGCCGCCGGCCAGCGCATCGCCCTGCCGAACGCCCGCATCATGGTGCACCAGCCGTCGGGCGGCTTCCGCGGCCAAGCCTCGGACATCGAGCGCCACGCCGAGGACATCATCAAGACCAAGCGTCGCCTGAACGAAATCTATGTCAAGCATTGCGGCCGCACCTATGAAGAGGTCGAGCGCACTCTGGACCGCGACCATTTCATGAGCTCGGACGAAGCCAAGGACTGGGGCCTGGTCGACCACGTCTACGACACGCGCGAAGCCGCCGAGGCTGGCGCTGAATAGGCGACAGCTTCACTGAGACGAGAAAGCCGCCGATCCCCCGGGTCGGCGGCTTTTTTGTCGTCTCGTCGCCCGCGACAAATCCGCTCAGGTGGCGGGCTTGCCTCGAAAAACGCGGTAGCCCTTCTCGTCGGCGATCGCGAGCATCTCGGTGTCGCCCGAGGTGTCGCCGTAGGCGGCCGTCAGGCGCACGTCCGGGCCGAAGACCTCGCGCAGGCGCTGCACCTTTTCCTTGGCCCGGCAGTTGTTCCCGTCGAGTCCGCCCAGGATGCGGCCGTCCTCGTTGGTCATCAGGCGCGTGCCGATCAGCATGTCCGCGCCCAGACCCCGAGCGAATGGCGCGACGGTGATCTCGGGCGAGGCTGTCACGATGACAAGCTTCGCGCCCCTGGCCCGCCACGCGCGCCAGACGGCCAGGGCGTCGGGACGCAGCAGGGTGCGGGCGTGGGTCTCGGCGAAGGCGCGGGCGTCGGTCTCGATCTGCGTGACCGTCGCGCCCCTCATGAACTCGCGGATCGCGGCGGCCTTGAGCTTGGCGCGGTTTCGGTCGAACACGTAGGCGATCAGCGAGGGGGTCAGGCGGATGACGCCGCGCGTCCAGCGCCGGCCGGCGCGCCACTTCAGGAACGCGTTGAAGCTGTCCTTGACCGTCAGGGTGCCGTCGAAGTCGAAGGCCACGAGCGCGAGCTCATGGCTCATCTCGCCGGTCATCGGGCGCGACGCGCTCAAACCCTTGGCCATCCACGAACGCTTGCCCATCCACCATCTCAAAGAGCGCGCTTCCGCGCTCGACCTCCCATGCGATTCCTCGCCTCGTCATAAGGGGTTACGCTAGCGGCGGTAAGGCCCAAGACGCTCGCCGCTTGCGCCGGCGCGCCAATCGCCCAAATTAGATGACGAGGCCATGACACGATCCGGCCGGTTTGGACGTTTGAGGCTTCAAAGGAGCCGCCAAGGGTTGTGAACCGCGCTCGGATCGGGGAATGTCAAGGATTAGACAACTCCCGGCGTATATCCTGTCAGCTTCGGTGGCGGTGTATGCGCTCGGAGGGGCGTCACGGCGTTAAGCCGTAAGGCGCCATAGTGTGAGAAGCGATCATGACGAAAGCCGCGAGCGGCGACACCAAGAGCACCCTGTACTGTTCTTTCTGCGGAAAGAGCCAACATGAGGTGCGCAAGCTCATCGCGGGACCGACGGTGTTCATTTGTGATGAATGCGTCGAGCTCTGCATGGATATCATTCGCGAAGAGCACAAGATCGCTTTCGTGAAGTCCAAGGACGGCGTCCCTACGCCGCGTGAGATCTGCGAAGTCCTGGACGATTACGTGATCGGGCAAGGTCACGCCAAGAAGGTGCTCGCGGTCGCGGTGCACAATCACTACAAGCGCCTGAACCACGCTTCGAAGAACAACGACGTCGAACTGGCCAAGTCGAACATCCTGCTGGTCGGTCCGACCGGTACGGGTAAGACGCTGCTGGCCCAGACGCTGGCCCGAATCATCGACGTGCCCTTCACCATGGCGGACGCCACGACGCTGACCGAAGCCGGTTACGTCGGTGAAGATGTCGAGAACATCGTGCTCAAGCTGCTGCAAGCCGCCGACTACAACGTCGAGCGCGCCCAGCGCGGCATCGTCTACATCGACGAAATCGACAAGATCAGCCGCAAGTCCGACAACCCGTCGATTACCCGCGACGTGTCGGGCGAAGGCGTGCAGCAGGCTCTGCTGAAGATCATGGAAGGCACTGTCGCCTCCGTGCCGCCGCAGGGCGGGCGCAAGCATCCGCAGCAGGAATTCCTGCAGGTCGACACGACGAACATCCTGTTCATCTGCGGCGGCGCGTTCGCCGGGCTCGAGAAGATCATCTCGGCGCGCGGCGCGGCCAAGTCGATCGGCTTCGGCGCCAAGGTGACCGATCCGGAAGAGCGCCGCACGGGCGAGATTCTGCGGAACGTCGAGCCCGACGATCTGCAGCGCTTCGGCCTGATCCCGGAGTTCATCGGCCGCCTGCCGGTGGTCGCGACCCTGGAGGACCTCGACGAGCCCGCCCTGGTCAAGATCCTGACCGAGCCGAAGAACGCCTTCGTCAAGCAGTACCAGCGCCTGTTCGAGATGGAGAACATCGGCCTGACCTTCACGGAAGACGCCCTGCATCAGGTCGCCAAGAAGGCCATCGTGCGCAAGACCGGCGCGCGTGGCCTGCGTTCGATCATGGAAGGCATCCTGCTGGAGACCATGTTCGAACTGCCCAGCTACGAGGGCGTTGAAGAAGTGGTGGTCAACGCCGAGGTCGTCGAAGGCCGGGCTCAGCCTCTACTGATCTACGCCGAGAAGAAGGGCGGGGCGGCTTCGGCCTAACCCTTCAAGCTTCATCGCGAAATCGTGGCGCGCCTTTTTGAATGGGGGCGCGCCTTTTTCGTGGATCGACGGGCTTCGTAAACCTGTCGGACCACCGATGATGCTTCGGCGCCACGGTCAGCTTGAGCGAAAGAAACTTCAGAAAAGTCCGGGCCTAGGGCGAACTTGCCCCGCTTGGTCGCGTTAAGGGCATGCGGGCGCCAGCTTCGCCGGTCACACGCGACTTGTCGCCGCTGTGAGGCGAGTGCGCTTGAACCCTGTTGTAAAACGTCCACATAAATAACGACCATCCGCCCAGTCCCGGGCGGACGGGTCGTTCGACTCAGGCGCATCGTCTGGTGTTACGGCGGCCCGCATGGCCAGGCGTTCGAAAGCGCCGAGGCCGGGAGTATTGAGCACATGTCCGAATTACGTACGCTTCCTGTCTTGCCGCTGCGGGACATCGTTGTGTTCCCGCACATGGTGGTGCCCCTCTTCGTGGGCCGCGACAAATCCGTGCGCGCCCTCGAGGAAGTGATGCGCGGCGACAAGCAGATCCTGCTCGTCACCCAGAAGAACTCGGCGGATGATGATCCGGCGCCGGGCGACATCTTCGACGTCGGCGTCCTGGCCACCGTCCTGCAGCTGCTGAAGTTGCCTGACGGCACCGTCAAGGTGCTGGTCGAAGGCAAGGGCCGCGCGGCCGTCGTGAAGTTCACCGATCAGGAGTCCTTCTACGAAGCCCAGATTGGCGAGGTCAGCGAGGACGAAGGCGCCGGCCCCGAGGCCGAGGCCCTGTCGCGCGCGGTCGTCGAGCAATTCGAAAACTACGTCAAACTGAACAAGAAGGTGCCGCCAGAAGCCCTGGCGTCGATCCCGCAGATCGCCGAACCGGGCAAGCTGGCCGACAGCATCGCCGCCCACCTGTCGGTGAAGATCGGCGACAAGCAGCACCTGCTGGAAATCTTCGACGTCGTGAAGCGCCTGGAAAAGGTCTTCGCTCTCATGGAGGGCGAGATCTCGGTGCTGCAGGTCGAGAAGAAGATCCGCTCGCGCGTCAAGCGCCAGATGGAGAAGACCCAGCGCGAGTACTATCTGAACGAACAGATGAAGGCGATCCAGCGCGAGCTGGGCGATCCGGACGACTCGCGCGACGAGCTGATCGATCTCGAAAAGCGTATCAAGAAGACCAAGCTGTCGAAGGAAGCCCGCACCAAGGCCGAGAGCGAGCTGAAGAAGCTGCGCAACATGAGCCCGATGTCGGCCGAGAGCACCGTCGTCCGCAACTATCTGGACTGGCTGCTGTCGATCCCGTGGGGCAAGGCCAAGACCAAGAAGATCGACCTGCTGGAGGCCGAGGAAATCCTCGACGCCGACCACTACGGCCTGGACAAGGTCAAGGAGCGGATCCTCGAGTACCTGGCTGTTCAGGCCCGGACCAACTCGCTGAAGGGCCCGATCCTGTGCCTCGTCGGTCCTCCCGGCGTCGGCAAGACCTCGCTGGGCAAGTCGCTGGCCAAGGCCACCGGTCGTGAGTTCGTGCGCATGAGCCTCGGCGGCGTGCGTGACGAGGCCGAGATCCGCGGGCACCGCCGCACCTACATCGGCTCGATGCCCGGCAAGGTCGTCCAGTCGATGAAGAAGGCCAAGACCACCAACGCCTTCGTCCTGCTGGACGAGATCGACAAGATGGGCAGCGACTATCGCGGCGATCCGGCCTCGGCCCTGTTGGAGGTGCTGGATCCGGCGCAGAACTCGACGTTCGGCGATCACTATCTGGAGGTCGACTATGACCTGTCGCAGGTGATGTTCGTCACGACGGCCAACAGCCTGAACATGCCCCAGCCGCTGCTGGACCGCATGGAGATCATCCGCATCCCCGGCTACACCGAGGATGAGAAGCTGGAGATCGCCAAGCGGCACGTCCTGCCGAAGCTGGCCAAGGACCACGGGCTGAAGCCGGCCGAGTTCATCGTTCCGGACAAGGCGATCCGCGACCTGATCCGCTATTACACCCGGGAAGCCGGCGTGCGGTCGCTGGAGCGGGAACTGGGCGCCTTGGCGCGCAAGACGGTGCGTGACCTGGCCCGCGAAAAGCTGACCACGATCACCATCGACGACGAGCGCCTGGCCAAGTACGCGGGCGTCAAGAAGTACCGCTACGGCGAGACCGACGAAGTCGACCAGGTCGGCATCGTCACCGGTCTGGCCTGGACGGAGTTCGGTGGCGACATCCTGACCATCGAGGCCGTGAAGATGCCGGGCAAGGGTCGCATGCAGATCACCGGCAACCTCAAGGACGTGATGAAGGAGTCGATCGCGGCGGCCAACAGCTACGTCCGCTCGCGGGCCGTGCAGTTCGGCATCAAGCCGCCGATCTTCGAGAAGACCGACGTGCACATCCACGTGCCGGATGGCGCCACGCCCAAGGACGGTCCGTCCGCCGGCGCCGCCATGGGTCTGGCCATCGTCTCGGTGCTGACCGGCATCCCGATCCGCAAGGATATCGCCATGACCGGCGAGATCACCCTGCGCGGCCGGGTCACCGCCATCGGCGGCCTGAAGGAGAAGCTTCTGGCGGCTCTGCGCTCTGGCGTGAAGACCGTGCTGATCCCGCAGGAGAACGAGAAGGACCTCGTGGATGTGCCCCAGAGCGTCAAGGACGGCCTGGAAATCATTCCGGTCTCGACCATGGACGAGGTGCTCAAGCACGGCCTTACGGGCCCGCTGACACCGATCGAATGGAGTGAGGCGGACGAGCCGATTGCTGCGACTGCGAAGAAGGATGACGGCGACAGCGACGCCGTACTTACCCACTAAACGCAACTAATCGTTGATAACTTAGGCGGCGCGGGAGATTCCCGCGCCGCTGTCGTTTGACGAGGCTTTCTCAGCCGCCATAATCCTCGCCGAGCCAAGCGCCGTAAGCAATAAACGGCGCCGCTCAGGCTGGGAGAAAAACATGACCACAAAAGCCGAACTCGTTACGGCGATCGCCGAGAAGGCGGGCATCAACAAGAACCAGGCCAAGGACGCCCTGGAAGCCTTCATCGACGCCGTCACCGACTCTCTGAAGTCGGGTTCCGACGTTCGCCTGGTCGGCTTCGGCACCTTCAAGGCCGTGACCCGCGCCGCCGGCACCGCCCGCAACCCGCGCACCGGCGAGACGGTGAATCGTCCCGCGTCGAAGACCGCGCGCTTCCAGGTCGGCGAAGGTTTGAAGTCCTCGCTGAACAGCTAAATCCGGTTTCTCCGCTTAAGAGAGGGCGGGGCGTCGGAGGCAGGCGCTCCGCCTCCTCGTTTTGCGCTATGCGTAAGCCTCGGCTCCGGCTAAAAGCGCCGGCCCGGAGGGCAGTTAGCTCAGCGGTAGAGCGTCTCGTTTACACCGAGAGGGTCGGGGGTTCGATCCCCTCACTGCCCACCACTCCGTCTTCTTTGGCCATCCGCATCGTCTCGCCGCGGCCGGGCCGCGGATGCCTCCCCATGGCTACGCCCTTCCTTATGCGCGTGCGCCTAGAGGCCTGGCCGCCATCGAGCGCCTCGCAAACGCCGAGTTGCGCAGCGTGAATGCTCAGGTAGAAGTACTGTCGCGAGAGGCTCTTGGGCGAAGCGGTGTGCCCCTGAAATCGTCCGGGAACGGCGAGGAACCGCGAGTGTCGCAAAAGCTTTATCGTTCCGGGGCCGAATGGGGGGCCTAGAGTTGCGATGAGGAATCGGTGTGACGGATACGAGATCGACCCGGCCGGTCGGCCTGCGTGGTTTTCTTTCCGATATCGCTCCGTCGACTGACGGCGCCGTTCGCCTCGTCGACACCACCATGCTCTACGCCCCGCGCAGTGGGGGCGTTCGTCGCTATCTGGCCTCGAAGCGCGCCTGGCTGGCCGCCAATCGTCCGGATGTCCGCCATACGCTGGTTGTGCCGGGCGCGCGTGATTCCTACGACGGGCGAGGCCGGGTCTCGATCTATGCCGCGCCGCTGCCGTTCGGAGCCGGCTATCGCTGGCCCGTGGTCAAGGCGGCCTGGATGGACCGCCTGATCCGCCAGCGGCCGGACATCATCGAAGCCGGCGACCCGTACACCCCGGGTCTGGCGGCGCTGAGGGCCGGTGACGCCCTGGGCGTGCCGGTCGTGGGCTTCTGCCACACCGATCTGGGCGCCCTGGCGGCGCTGCACATCGGCGAGTGGGCCGAAAAGCCGGTTCAGAAACGCTGGGCGGCGATCTATCGCCAGTTCGACCAGGCCGTGGCGCCGAGCCGCTTCATCGCCGGGCGGCTGATCGAGGCCGGGGTGCACAACGCCATCGGTCTGCCGCTGGGCGTGGACACCGAGCTCTTCCATCCGGCCCGGGCCGATCGCGCCGCCCTGCGCCGCCGCCTGGGCGTCGCGCCCGACGAGCGCCTGCTGGTCTTCGCCGGTCGTCCGGCCCGTGAGAAGAGGCTGGACGTCCTGGTCGGCGCGGTCGAGCGGCTGGGCGCGCCCTACAAGCTGCTGTTTGTCGGGGCCGGCGGCGGAGCGCCGATCAGTGATCGCGCCATCTGCCTGGACTATGTCCGTGACCCGGCCGAACTGGCCGGCGTGCTGGCCAGCTGCGACGCCTTTGTCCACGCCAACGACAACGAGCCGTTCGGCCTGATCGTCCTGGAGGCCATGGCCTGCGGTCTGCCCGTGGTCGGCGTCGCCGCCGGAGGGGTGGCCGAGTCGGTGGACCACGAGGTCGGTCAGCTGGCGATCCGGTCCGAGCCCGCCGCCTTCGCCGAGGCGATCGAGGCTTTGTTCGCCCGCGATCTGGCCGTCGCCGCCGCCGCCGCTCGCCGCCGGGCCGTCGAACGACACGGCTGGGACGCGGTGTTCCGTCAGCTGTGCGCCATCTATGGCGGCTTGACCGGCCGGAGCGCTTTCGGTGGCCTGCCCCCTCTAAGAGACCACTAGGCTTTCAAGCCGGCCAGGATCTCGTAGCTGCGCTTGCGGGCGCCGTGGTCGTAGATCTGCGAGGCGAACATCAGCTCGTCGGCTTCCGTCAGCTTCAGCACCTGCTCGACCTTGCGCTTCACGGTCTCGGGCGAGCCGATCGCCGAATACTGGAAGGTGTGATCCAGGCCCGCCAGCTCGGCGGGGGAAGCGTGCTCGCGGATGTCGTCGACTGGCGGCGGCAGCAGGCCCGGCCGGCCGCGCCGCAGGGCCAGGAACTGCTGCTGGGTCGAGGTCGCGAGGCGAGTCGCTTCGACGTCGGTATCGGCCGCGCAGACGCCGATGCAGACCATGGCGTAGGGCTTGTCCAGAACCTCCGACGGCTTGAAGTGCCGGCGATACAGGAGGAGGGCGTCCAGCAGAGAGTCGGGCGCGAAATGGGCGGCGAAGGCGAACGGCAGGCCAAGGGCCGCGGCCAGCTGAGCGCTCCAAGTCGAGGAGCCCAGCAGCCAGATCGGCACGTCCTGACCTTCGCCCGGCACGGCGCGGACGCTCTGGTCCGGATCGGCCGGCTTGAACCAGTGCTGCAGCTCGACGACGTCCTGGGCGAACGAATCGACCGCCCCGGCATAGCGGCGAAGGGCGCGCATCGTGGGCTGGTCGGTGCCGGGCGCGCGGCCCAGGCCTAGATCGATGCGGCCCGGATAGAGGGCGGCCAGGGTGCCGAACTGTTCGGCGACCATCAGCGGGGCATGGTTGGGCAGCATGACGCCGCCCGAGCCGACCCGAATCGTTTTCGTGCCGCCGGCCACGTGGCCGATCACGACGGCCGTCGCGGCCGAGGCGATTCCAGGCATGTTGTGATGCTCGGCCAGCCAGTAGCGGTGGAAGCCGAGAGATTCGGCGTGTCGCGCCAGATCCAGGCTGTTGTTAAGGGCTTGGCCGACGGAAGCGCCTTGCGGAACGGGCGCGAGGTCGAGGACGGAGAACGGCGGGTAAGCGGAGGTCATGTCCGCTACATGGCGTGCGGCGCCGGCAACTCAAGGCGTTTGCCGGAGCGGTTCTCGATTTAAGGAAGGAAACCACCGGACGGTGGCGCGAATGACGGGACTCGAACCCGCGACCTCCGGCGTGACAGGCCGGCGCTCTAACCAACTGAGCTACATCCGCGTCGTGCGCCTGGGCGCGACGGTCGTCCGTGGAACCGAGAGGAGGGTGCTTTCCGACCCCATTTTAAAGGGGTGGCGCGAATGACGGGACTCGAACCCGCGACCTCCGGCGTGACAGGCCGGCGCTCTAACCAACTGAGCTACATCCGCATATCCCTTCGCCGAAGCGAAAGTGCGACCCGCCCTGCGGCGAGGGGCGTCTGATATGTCGGGCGAAGACTCGTGTCAACGGCCATATCGAAGAAGCGGCAAATAGCCCGGCGGGGCTGGGCGATTTCATGTGGATGGAGCAGAGCGGGGCGGTCGCGCCGGTCCTTTGAGACACAGACGAAAGCGTTCGCGTGCAATCGATCGCCGTTAGCGGAAACAACTCTAGTTGCGATCGTTTCTCAATGTGGTTCCGGCGTTTGAAGCGTTGGCGACAGTGGGCTACAACCCGCTCGATTCAAGCCAAGGGCTGTCATGACCGCCTTCCTTCTCCAGTATCTGCCGATCGTGATCTTCCTAGGGATCGCGGCGGCCATCGGCATCGTCTTCATCCTCGCGGCAGCCGTGCTTGCGCCGAAGGCGCCGGACCCGGAAAAACTGTCCGCCTACGAATGCGGCTTCAACGCCTTCGACGATGCGCGCATGAAATTCGACGTCCGGTTCTATCTGGTGTCGATCCTCTTCATCATCTTCGACCTGGAAGTGGCGTTCCTGTTCCCCTGGGCGGTCACGCTGATGAAGCTGCCGCACGACGTGGCCCAGTTCGCCTTCTGGTCGATGATGACCTTCCTGGGCGTGCTGACCGTCGGCTTTATCTATGAATGGAAGAAGGGCGCCCTCGAATGGGAGTGATCGTTCCCGCCAATTCATCGTCGGTTCCGGCGCTTTCGGGCGGCCGTTCGACGGTCGAGGGCTATGACCCCAAACTGCACGACCCGTTCTTTGATGGCGTCTCGCAGCAGCTGGCGGACAAGGGCTTCATCACGGCCGCCGCCGATGACCTGATCACCTGGGCCCGCACCGGCTCGCTGATGTGGATGACGTTCGGCCTGGCGTGCTGCGCCGTCGAGATGATGCACTCGGCCATGCCGCGTTATGACCTGGAGCGCTTCGGCTTCGCGCCGCGCGCCAGCCCGCGCCAGTCGGACGTGATGATCGTCGCGGGCACCCTGACCAACAAGATGGCTCCGGCCCTGCGCAAGGTCTATGACCAGATGCCGGAGCCGCGCTACGTCATCTCGATGGGCAGCTGCGCCAATGGCGGCGGCTACTATTACTACAGCTACAGCGTCGTGCGTGGCTGCGACCGCGTCGTGCCGGTCGACATCTATGTGCCGGGCTGCCCGCCGACGGCCGAAGCCCTGGTCTACGGCGTGCTGCAGCTCCAGAAGAAGATCCGTCGCACGGGGACGATCGAGCGATGAGCCAAGACCTCGATACCCTGGGCCAGGACATCGTCGCCCGCGCGCCCGGCGTGCTGGGCCACTCGGTGGCGTTCGGTGAACTGACGATCGTGGCCAAGGCCGCGACCGTGGTCGAGACGCTGACCTTCCTGCGCGACGACGCGGCCTGCCGCTTCCACCAACTGGTCGACCTGACGGGCGTGGACTATCCGGAGCGCGCCGCGCGCTTCGACGTCGTCTATCACCTGCTGTCGATGGTGAAGAACACCCGCATCCGCCTGAAGGTGATGACGGACGAGGACACCCCGGTGCCCAGCGCCACGCCGGTGTTCCCGGTCGCCGACTGGTTCGAGCGCGAGGCGTTCGACATGTTCGGCATCTTCTTCGAAGGCCATCCGGATCTGCGCCGGATCCTGACCGACTACGGCTTCCACGGCCACCCGTTGCGGAAGGACTTCCCGATGACGGGTTATGTGGAAGTGCGCTACGACGACGAGCTCAAGCGCGTCGTCTATGAACCCGTCAAGATCACCGAGTTCCGCGCGTTCGATTTCCTGTCTCCGTGGGAGGGCGCCAAGTACGCCCTGCCGGGCGATGAGAAGGCCGAGAAGCGGGCAGGGGACGCTTAAATCATGACTGGCGCCAATTCGCCCGCCGCGGCGACCGACTTCTTCCGCGATCAACCGACGACTCCGGCCATCCCGGAGACGCCCGTTCGCAAGTTCAACATCAACTTCGGCCCGCAGCACCCGGCCGCGCACGGCGTGTTGCGCCTGGTGCTGGAGCTGGACGGCGAAATCGTCGAACGCGTCGATCCGCACATCGGCCTGCTGCATCGCGGCACCGAGAAGCTGATGGAAGCGCGCACCTACCTGCAGAACATCCCGTACTTCGACCGCCTCGACTACGTGGCGCCGATGAACCAGGAGCACGCGTTCTGCCTGGCCATCGAGAAGCTGCTGGGCGTGGAAGTGCCCAGGCGCGGCCAGATCGTGCGCGTGCTGTTCTGCGAGATCGGCCGCATCCTCAATCACCTGCTGAACGTGACGACCCAGGCCATGGACGTCGGCGCCCTGACGCCGCCGCTCTGGGGCTTCGAGGAGCGCGAGAAGCTGATGGTGTTCTACGAGCGCGCCTGCGGCGCTCGCCTGCACGCCAACTATTTCCGTCCGGGCGGCGTCCACCAGGACCTGACCCCCAGCCTGATCGACGACATCGAGACCTGGGCGAAGGCTTTCCCCAAGATCTGCGACGACATCGAAGGCCTGATCACCGACAACCGCATCTTCAAGCAACGCAACGTCGACATCGGCGTCGTGACCAAGGAAGACGCCTGGGCCTGGGGCTTCTCGGGCGTGATGGTCCGGGGCTCGGGTATCGCCTGGGACCTGCGCCGCAACCAACCCTACGAGAACTACAACGAGTTCGAGTTCGACATCCCGCTGGGCAAGAATGGCGACTGCTACGATCGCTATCTCTGCCGCATGCAGGAGATGCGCGAGTCCACGAAGATCATCCTGCAGGCCGTCGCCATGCTGCGCGGCACGCCGGGTCCGGTGCTGACCGAAGACAACAAGGTCAGCCCGCCGCGTCGCGCCGAGATGAAGCGCTCGATGGAAGCCCTGATCCACCACTTCAAGCTCTACACCGAGGGCTTCAAGACGCCGGAAGGCGAGGTCTACGCGGCCGTCGAAGCCCCCAAGGGCGAGTTCGGCGTCTACGTGGTCAGCAACGGCGCCAACAAGCCGTATCGCGTGAAGATCAAGGCGCCGGGCTTCTCGCACCTGGCGGCGATGGATTGGATGAACCGCGGCCACCAGCTGGCCGACGTTTCGGCCATTCTGGGCTCGCTCGACATCGTGTTCGGCGAGGTCGACCGGTGAGCCTGGAAGCGATAGCCCAAGCTCAGCTGGACGCCTACAACGCCCAGGACCTGGACGCGCACTGCGCCCACTTCGCCGACGACGTCGTCGTGGCGGGCCTGAACGGCGACGTGGCGCGCACGGGGCTCGGCGCCTATCGCGCCTTCTACGCCAAGACCTTCGCCGAGTTCCCCAAGAACCAGGCCAAGCTGCTGAACCGCATCGTGGTCGGTGCGAACGTGATCGACCACGAGCATGTCGACCGCGGCAACGGCGATGCGCCGTTCCAGGTCGCCGCCATCTACACCTTCAAGGGCGACAAGATCGTCCGCGTGGATTTCGCCCGATGAGTGTTCGTCGTCTCGCCAAGGAACAGCCGGCCAGCTTCGCCTTCTCCAAGGACAGCCAGGCCAAGGCCGACTGGTGGAAAGCCAAGTATCCCGCCGCCCGCAAGCAGTCGGCGGTGATCCCGATGCTGTGGCTGGCCCAGAAGCAGGAGGGCTGGATCTCGGAACCGGCGATCCAGGAGATCGCCAAGCAACTCGAGATGCCGGTCATCCGCGTGCTGGAAGTGGCCACTTTCTACGTGATGTTCCAGCTGCAGCCGGTCGGCAAGGTCGCCTTCGTGCAGCTGTGCGGCACCACGCCGTGCCAGCTGCGCGGCGCGCTGGACCTGAAGGCCGTGCTGAAGGCCAAGATCGGCGACGCCAACCACGTCTCGGCCGACGGCAAGTTCAGCTGGGAAGAGGTCGAGTGCCTGGGCGCGTGCTGCAACGCGCCCATGGCCGCGATCAACGACTACTATTACGAGGACCTGACGCCGGAGAGCCTGGCTCAGATCCTCGACGACTTCGCGGCCGGCAAGAACCCGAAGCCGGGCAGCTACGACGGTCGGGGCGCCTCGGAGCCGAAGGGCGCGATCCACACCCTGACGGACCCGAAGCTGTACGACGGCAGCTACGCGAAGAAGATCAAGATCCCGAATCTGCCGGAGAAGCCCAAGGCCACGAAGGCCAAGCCTGAGGCGACCGCCTAACATGACCGCCGACGCCGCCCTGCAAAAGAAGCGCCTGACCGCGATGCTCGTCATCAACGCGGTGTGCTTCGTGCTGGCTGGCGTCGCGATCTATGGCGCGGTGTCGCTGCGGATCGACTGGCTGCGGCTGGTCTTTCTGGGCGCCATCATCGCGGGCCTGGGCTCGCACGTCTGGTTCATCCTGGGCTGGATGCGCGGCCCCAAGGGAGAGGGGACTTCGTCATGATCGACGACAGCGAACTCAACCTCCGCCGCGCGGCCTATGCCGACACCATCCGGGGCCTCCATCGCCGTGAACGCGGCGTGGGCTTCGTGGCCTGCCTGCTAGGCGCGATCCTGCTGATATGGGGTCGCACCGTGCAGGGCGCCCCGTTCTGGGCGGTCGTCGCCGGTCTGGTCACGATTGGCGCCGGCTGGCTGCTTTTCGCCTATGTCATCATTCGTCGGACGCGCTATGTGCGCGCCCATCCATTCGATCCGCAAAGCTGAGTCATGGTCGGTATCCTCGAAGACAAGGACCGCATCTTCACGAACCTCTACGGTCTCCATGATTGGGGACTCGAGGGCGCGAAGAAGCGCGGCTGCTGGAATGGCACCAAGGACATCCTGGACGCCGGGCGCGACTGGATCATCGACAACATGAAGAACTCCGGCCTGCGCGGCCGGGGCGGGGCGGGCTTCGGCACCGGCCTGAAGTGGTCGTTCATGCCCAAGGAAGTGAAGGACGGTCGTCCGCACTACCTCGTGGTCAACGCCGACGAATCCGAGCCGGGCACCTGCAAGGACCGGGAGATCATGCGGCATGACCCGCACCTCCTGATCGAGGGCTGCCTGATCGCCTCGCGCGCCATGCTGGCCCACGCCTGCTACATCTACATCCGCGGCGAATACGTCCGTGAGCGCGAAGTGCTGGAAGAAGCCATCAAGCAGGCCTACGAGGCCAAGCTGATCGGCAAGAACAACGTCCACGGCTGGGACTTCGACCTCTACGTCCACCACGGCGCCGGCGCCTATATCTGCGGCGAAGAGACGGCCCTGCTGGAAAGCCTGGAAGGCAAGAAGGGCCAGCCGCGCCTGAAGCCGCCGTTCCCGGCCGGCGCGGGCCTCTACGGCATGCCGACCACGGTCAACAACGTCGAGAGCATCGCTGTCGCCGGCACGATCCTGCGTCGCGGCGCCGCCTGGTTCGCGGGCTTTGGCCGTCCGAACAACGCCGGCACCAAGCTGTTCTGCGTCTCGGGCCACGTGAACCTGCCCTGCAACGTCGAAGAAGCCATGAGCATCCCCTTCCGTCAGCTGATGGAAGATCACTGCGGCGGCATCCGGGGCGGCTGGGGCAACCTCAAGGCCGTCATCCCGGGCGGTTCGTCCGTGCCGATGATCCCGGCCGAGCAGTGCGAAGACCTGCCGATGGACTTCGACGCCCTGCGGAACCTGCGCTCGGGTCTCGGCACGGCCGCCGTCATCGTCATGGACAAGTCGACCGACCTGGTCCGCGCCATCGCCCGCCTGAGCTACTTCTACAAGCACGAGAGCTGCGGCCAGTGCACGCCGTGCCGCGAAGGCACCGGCTGGATGTGGCGCGTCATGGAGCGCATGGCGACCGGCGAGGCCGATCCGAAAGAGATCGACACCCTGCTGGACGTCACGACCCAGGTCGAGGGTCACACCATCTGCGCCCTGGGCGACGCGGCCGCCTGGCCGATCCAGGGCCTGTTCCGTCACTTCCGCCACGAGGTGGAGGAGCGGATCGCTTCCTATCGTAGCGGTCGCCTGCACGTGCAGGGCGCCAAGCTGATCGCGGCGGAGTAACGATTATGGCTATCGCCAAGGTCAACGGCGTCGAAGTCGAGTTCGAGCCCGGCATGACGGTTCTGCAGGTCGCGGAACTGGCCGGGGAAGAGATCCCGCGCTTCTGCTACCACGAGCGCCTGTCCATCGCCGGCAACTGCCGCATGTGCCTGGTCGAGGTGAAGCCCGGCCCGCCGAAGCCGCAGGCGTCGTGCGCCCTGCCGGCCGCCGAGGGCCAGGAGATCTTCACCAAGACCCCGATGGTCAAGAAGGCCCGCGAAGGGGTGATGGAGTTCCTGCTCATCAACCACCCGCTGGACTGCCCGATCTGCGACCAGGGCGGCGAGTGCGACCTGCAGGACCAGGCCGTCGGCTACGGCCGCGACGACAGCCGCTATGACGAGAACAAGCGCGCGGTCGAAGAAAAGGCCATGGGCCCGCTCATCAAGACCGTGATGACGCGCTGCATTCAGTGCACGCGCTGCGTCCGCTTCATCACCGAAGTCGCCGGTTCGCCGGAGATCGGCCTGATCTCGCGCGGCGAAGACGTTGAAATCACGACCTATCTGGGCGCTGCGGTGACGTCGGAGCTCAGCGCCAACGTCATCGACCTGTGCCCGGTCGGCGCCCTGACCTCCAAGCCCTACGCGTTCGAAGCCCGTCCGTGGGAACTGAAGAAGACCGAGAGCATCGACGTCATGGACGCGCTGGGCTCGTGGATCCGCGTCGACAGCCGCGCCGCCGCCGTGCTGCGCGTGCTGCCGCGCAACAATGACGACGTCAACGAGGAGTGGATTTCGGACAAGACGCGCTACGCCGTCGACGGCCTTGGCCGTCAGCGTCTCGACCGTCCGTACGTCCGCGTCGGCGGCAGCCTGAAGCCGGCCACCTGGGCCGAGGCCTTCGCCGCCGTCGCCGCCAAGATCAAGGCGACCACGCCCGAGCGCATCGGCGTCATCGCCGGCGACCTGCAGGACGCCGAGAGCCTGAAGGCGACCAAGGACCTCTTCACCGCCCTGGGCGTGAAGAACCTGGACAGCCGCCAGGACGGCGCCGCGCTGGGCGCTGGCCCGCGCGAGAGCTGGCTGTTCAACTCGACCATCGCCGGCATCGAGAACGCCGATGTCGTTCTGTTCGTCGGCGCCAATCCGCGCATCGAGGCCCCGGTCCTGAACGCCCGCTTCCGCAAGCAGTGGATCGCCGGCAAGACCCGCTTCGGCGTCATCGGCGAGCAGGCCGATCTGACGTTCGACTACGACTACCTCGGCGCCGGCGCCAAGACCCTGTCGGGTCTGGCCAAGAGCAAGGGCGACTTCATCGACGCCCTGAAGGCCGCCGAGCGTCCCGCCATCATCATCGGCCAGGGCGCTCTGGCCCGCGCCGATGGCGCGGCCATCCTCAAGGCCGCCGCCGGCCTGGCCAAAACCGTCAAGGTCGTCCGCGAAGGTTGGAACGGCTGGAACGTCCTTCACACCGCCGCCGCGCGCGTCGCCGGTCTCGACATGGGTTTCGTCCCGGCCGAGGGCGGTCTGGCCACGGCCGACATGCTGAAGCCGGGCGTCCTGGATGTCCTGTTCCTGCTGGGCGCCGACGAGTGCGAGACGGCCGCCTCGGGCGCTTTCAAGATCTATCTCGGCACGCACGGCGACAACGGAGCCCACAAGGCCGACGTGATCCTGCCGGGCGCCGCCTACACCGAGAAGAACGGCCTCTACGTGAACCTCGAAGGCCGGGTCCAGATGGGCCGTCGCGCGGTGTTCCCGAAGGGCGAGGCCAAGGAAGACTGGTCGATCCTGCGCGCCCTTTCGGAAGTGCTGGGTCAGAAGCTGCCCTATGACAGCCTGGACCAACTGCGCGCCAAGCTGTTCGCCGACCATCCGACCTTCGGCCAGATCGATTACGCGCCGGGCTCGGTCGCCGCGTCGTTCGATGTCGGCGCGCTCGGCGCTGACGGCGAGGTCTCGGACGCGCCGTTCGAAAGCCCGATCAAGGCTTTCCACCTGACCAACCCCGTCGCGCGCGCCAGCGTGACCATGGCCGAATGCGCGGCCGTGGCGTCCGGCGCCGCCAAGATCGCCGCGGAGTAAATCGTGGGCTCGACTTCTCCGCTTCTCTGGTTTGGCCTGACGACCGGCGGCATCCTGCTCGTCGTGATCTGGGTCCTGCTGAGCCTGGCCTTCCTGCTGCTGGCCGACCGCAAGATCTGGGCCGGCGTCCAGATGCGCAAGGGCCCCAACGTCGTGGGTCCCTTTGGCCTGCTGCAGTCCTTCGCCGACTTCCTCAAGTTCGTCTTGAAGGAGATCGTGATCCCGTCCGGCGCCGACAAGATCATCTTCATCCTGGCGCCGCTGCTCAGCCTGGTGCTGGGCTTCGTGGGTTGGGCCGTGGTGCCGTTCGCGCCGGGCTGGGTCGTCTCGAACCTCAACGTCGGCATTCTCTATTTGCTGGCGATGAGTTCGCTGGGCGTCTACGGCATCATCATGGGCGGCTGGGCTTCGAACTCGAAGTACCCGTTCCTGGGCGCGCTGCGTTCGGCGGCGCAGATGGTGTCGTATGAAGTCTCGATCGGCCTGATCATCATCACGGTGATCCTGCTGGCCGGTTCGATGAACCTGTCGACCATCGTCGAGAAGCAGTCGGGCTGGTTCTGGAACTGGAACGTCTTCGGCGGCGGCCTGAAGAACATCGTCCTCGTGCCGATCATGGTCGTCTCTATGGGCATGTTCTACATCTCGGCCCTGGCCGAAACGAACCGCCCGCCTTTCGATCTGCCGGAAGCCGAATCCGAACTCGTGGCCGGGTATCAGGTCGAGTACAGCTCGACACCATACCTGCTGTTCATGGTCGCCGAGTATTCGAACATCGTCCTGATGTGCGCCATGATCAGCGTGCTGTTCTTCGGCGGCTGGAATCCCGGCTTCCCGACCGACTTCCTGAAGAGCTGGGGCTGGTGGGGCAATCTGTTCCTGGCCTTGGTGTTCTACGCCAAGATCTGCTTCTGGTTCTTCATGATCGCCATGGCGAAGGCCATCGTGCCGCGCTACCGCTACGACCAGTTGATGCGACTGGGCTGGAAGGTGTTCCTGCCGACCTCGCTGGTGCTGGTGGCCGTGGTCGCGGCCTGGCGCGTGTTCGGTCCGGCGGCCTGATGCGCCGGCTCGTCCTCGCGACCCTGGGCTTGACCGCCCTGACCCTGACGGCCTGCGCCGTCTCGGCTCAGGACCGATCGTATTCTCTGGGCGACGGGGTCGTCAGCTACGACGACCTCAGGCGCGAAGGCGAGAAGTGCAAGGCTTCGGGTGGGATCATCCAGGCCAAGCAGGACGGGGGCGACCCCGCTCAGCTGTCGAACTACACCTGCGTGATCCCGCGCGGGCCGAAATAGGGGCTTTCAGCCCAGATCGAGACGGGGAGGGGCCAACGCCCCTTCACGAAGTATAGGTTTAGGAGAGCTCTGGTGTTCCAGCGCATCACTCAAGCGGTCAAGGGCGCGGCCCTTCTGGACTTCGCCGGCGCCTTCGGCCTGGCCATGAAGTACATGATCGCGCCGAAGAAGACGGTGATCTATCCGAACGAGCGCGGCCCGCAGTCGCCGCGCTTCCGGGGCGAGCACGCCCTGCGCCGGTACCCGTCGGGCGAGGAGCGCTGCATCGCGTGCAAGCTCTGCGAAGCCATCTGTCCGGCTCAGGCGATCACCATCGAGGCCGAACCGCGCGAGGACGGCAGCCGCCGCACGACCCGCTACGACATCGACATGGTCAAGTGCATCTACTGCGGCCTGTGCCAGGAGGCCTGCCCGGTGGACGCCATCGTGGAAGGCCCGAACATCGAGTTCGCGACCGAGACCCGCGAGGAGCTTTACTACGACAAGGAACGTCTTCTCGATAACGGCGACCGCTGGGAGCGCCTGATCGCGAAGAATCTGGAGTTGGACGCGCCCTACCGTTAAAGGGACGGGCGAATCCTAGGAGGCGGCGCGCCGTTCGGCCGCGTCGTCATTGGACTTAAGTTTTCAGGGGAGCACCTGGGCCAATGGCCTTGCAGGCGATCGCTTTCTATCTGCTGGCTTTCACGACCATCGCGGCGGGCTTGCTCGTCGTGTCGGCTCGGAATCCCGTGCACTCGGTGCTCTTCCTGATCACCGCCTTCTTTTCGGCCGCCGGCCTCTTCGTCCTGCTGGGCGCCGAGTTCCTGGCGATGCTGCTCATCGTCGTCTATGTGGGCGCGGTCGCGGTGCTGTTCCTGTTCGTCGTCATGATGCTGGACGTGGACTTCGCCGAACTCCGGCAAGGCTTCGTGCAGTATCTGCCGTTCGGCGGGGCGATCGCCCTGGTCATCGCCACCGAGATGGTGATGGTCGTGGCCGCGGTCGCCACCAACGGCGCGGCCTCGCGGAACACGCTGCCGAACGCTTCGCCGGGCGGTGTTCCGAACACCGAGGCCATCGGTCGCGTGCTCTACACCGACTATGTCTTCTTCTTCCAGCTGGCGGGCCTGGTGCTGCTGGTCGCCATGATCGGCGCCATCGTCCTGACCCTGCGCCACAAGCCGGGCGTCAAGCGCCAGGACATCGGCAAGCAAGTCGCCCGTACGCCGAAGACCGGCATGGAACTGGTCCAGATCAAGCCGGGTGAGGGGATCTCCGAATGATCGGCCTGTCGCACTATCTCGTCGTCGCCGCGATCCTGTTCACGATCGGCGTCTTCGGCATCTTCGTGAACCGCAAGAACGTCATCGTCATCCTGATGTCGATCGAACTGATCCTGCTCGCGGTGAACATCAATCTCGTGGCGTTCTCGTCCTTCCTGCACGATGTGGCGGGGCAGATCTTCGCCATGTTCGTGCTGACCGTCGCCGCCGCCGAGGCGGCCGTGGGTCTGGCCATCCTCGTCACCTTCTTCCGAAACCGCGGCGACATCGCGGTTGACGACGCCAGCATGATGAAGGGCTAAGCGACGTCATGCAGACGCTTGTCACCATTCTCGTTTTCGCGCCGATCATCGCCGCGGCGATCGCCGGCCTGTTCGGTCGCCGCATCGGCGACGTGGCTTCGCAGTCGGTCACCACCGGCGCGCTGATCCTGGCCTGCGGCCTTAGCTGGTACACGTTCAGCCAGTGGACCTGGGGGCACATGGAGGCCTTCACCGTCCACCTGCTGCCGTTCATCCACATCGGCGACTTCCAGGCTGACTGGTCGATCCGCATCGACGCCCTGTCGGCGACCATGCTGATCGTGGTCACGACCGTTTCGATGCTCGTGCACATCTATTCCTGGGGCTACATGGCCGAGGACGACAGCAAGCCGCGCTTCTTCGCGTACCTGTCGCTGTTCACCTTCGCCATGCTGTCGCTGGTCACCGCCGCCGATTTCATGCAGCTGTTCTTCGGCTGGGAAGGCGTGGGCTTGGCCTCGTACCTGCTGATCGGCTTCTGGTACAAGAAGCCGTCGGCCAGCGCCGCGGCCATCAAGGCGTTCGTGGTCAACCGGGTCGGCGACTTCGGTTTCGCCCTCGGCATCATGACCACCTTCTGGGCGTTCGGCACGATCCAGTTCGCCGAGCTGTTCCCGATGATCGCCAGCCACGCCGGCAAGACCTGGGAATTCGCAGGCCACACCTGGCCGCTGATGGATATCGCCTGCTTCCTGCTGTTCATCGGCGCGATGGGCAAGTCGGCGCAGTTCTTCCTGCACACCTGGCTGCCGGACGCCATGGAGGGCCCGACCCCGGTGTCGGCCCTGATCCACGCGGCCACCATGGTGACCGCCGGCGTCTACATGCTGTGCCTGCTGTCGCCGATGTTCGAATACGCCCCGGTGGCCAAGAACATCGTCACGGTGATCGGCGCGGTGACGGCCCTGTTCGCCGCCACGGTCGGTCTGACTCAGAACGACATCAAGCGCGTGATCGCCTATTCGACCTGTTCGCAGCTCGGCTACATGTTCTTCGCCGCCGGCGTCGGCGCCTACCAGGCGGCCATGTTCCACCTGTTCACCCACGCCTTCTTCAAGGCGCTGCTGTTCCTGGGCGCCGGTTCGGTGATCCACGGCATGCACCACGAGCAGGACATGCGGAAGTACGGCGCCCTGGCCAAGCTGCTGCCGGTGACCTTCATCGCCATGACGATCGGCACGATCGCCATCACGGGTCTCGGCTTCCCGCCGCTGCACCTGGGCTTCGCCGGCTTCTACTCGAAGGACACCATCATCGAGGCGGCGTTCGCCGCGGGCGGCCAGAACGGCATCGCCATGTTCGCTTGGGTGATCGGCGTGCTCGTCGCGGGCCTGACCTCGTTCTACTCGTGGCGCCTGGCCTTCTTCACCTTCAACGGCAAGGCGCGCTGGGGTCATGACGACCACCACGCCCACGGTGACGCCCACGCCGCCCATGGTCACGACGCCCATGCGCACGGGGCGCACGATGACCACGCGCATGACGATCACGGCCATGGTCACGACCACAAGCCGCACGAAAGCCCGTTGGTGATGCTGATCCCGCTGGTGGCGCTGTCGCTGGGCGCGATCTTCGCCGGCTTCGTGTTCACCGACTACTTCGTCGGCCACCACCAGGAAGAGTTCTGGCGCGGCGCGATCTACAACGCCCCGACCAACCACGTCCTCCACCAGGCGCACGAAGTGGCCGAGTGGGTGAAGTGGAGCCCGCTGATCGCCTCGATCCTGGGCCTGCTGGTCGCGGTTTACGTCTACCTCATCAAGGGCAACGAGCGGCTGGGCCTGAAGCTGGCCGAGCGCAAGGGCCCGCTGTACGTCTTCTTCTACAACAAGTGGTTCTTCGACGAGCTTTACGACGCCACCTTCGTGCGCTTCGCCAAGTTCCTCGGTGACCTGTTCTGGAAGGGCGGCGACCAGAAGATCATCGACGGCCTCGGCCCGGACGGCGTCAGCAAACTCTCCTATGAGGTGGGCAGGCGCACCGGCAAGCTGCAGACCGGCTATCTCTATCACTACGCGTTTGTCATGCTGCTCGGCGTCGCCGGCCTGCTGACCTTCGCCCTGTACGCCTTCCGTTGAGGGGGACGGAGCTCATGAGCGGCCTTCTCAGCCTTACGACCTTCGCGCCGATCGTCGGCGTCGCGGTGATCCTCGCCGCACGCGCCTTCAGCGGCGCGAGCGAAAAGACCGACACCCTGGCCAAGTGGATCGCGCTCGCGATCACGCTGGTCACGTTCGGCCTGTCGATCGTCCTGACCCTGCAGTTCGATCCGAAGAACCCGGGCTTCCAGTTCGTGGAAGACTTCGCCTGGTTCGCGGGCCTGCATTACCGGATGGGCGTCGACGGCATCTCGGTGCTGTTCGTCCTGCTGACCGCGTTCCTGCTGCCGATCTGCATCATCGCCAGCTGGAAGTCGGTCGAGAAGCGCGTCGTCGAATATCTGATCGCCTTCCTGGTCCTGGAGACCCTGGTGATCGGCGTGTTCTGCGCGCTCGACCTGATCCTGTTCTATCTCTACTTCGAATTCAGCCTGGTCCCGATGTTCCTGATCATCGGCATCTGGGGCGGCAAGCGTCGGATCTACGCGGCCTACAAGTTCTTCCTCTACACGCTGCTGGGTTCGATCCTGATGCTGGCCGCCATCCTGGCCATGATCAATATCGCCGGCACCTCGTCGATCCCGGCGCTGATGACGTTCAAGTTCGCCCCGTGGTTGCAGACCTGGCTGTGGCTGGCCTTCTTCGCCTCGTTCGCGGTGAAGATGCCGATGTGGCCGGTGCACACCTGGCTGCCCGACGCCCACGTGGAAGCCCCGACGGCCGGTTCGGTCATCCTGGCCGGCATCCTGTTGAAGCTCGGCGGCTACGGCTTCATGCGCTTCAGCCTGCCGATGTTCCCCAACGCCTCGGAGATGTTCCAGCCGCTGGTGTTCGCGATGTCGGCCATCGCCATCGTCTACACCTCGCTGGTCGCCTTCCGTCAGACCGACATCAAGAAGCTGATCGCCTATTCGTCGATCGCCCACATGGGCTTCGTGACCATGGGCATCTTCTCGGGCAACGCGGCGGGCGAGCAGGGCGCTCTGTTCCAGATGCTGAGCCACGGGGTGATCTCCGGCGCGCTCTTCCTCTGCGTCGGCGTCGTCTACGACCGCATGCACACCCGCGAGATCGCCTTCTACGGCGGCCTGACCAACCGGATGCCGCACTACGCCTTCGTGTTCCTGCTGTTCACCATGGGCAATGTCGGCCTGCCGGGCACCTCGGGCTTCGTCGGTGAAATCCTGACCATGACCGGCGTCTACAAGGCGTCGACCTGGACGGCGATCGTGGCGGCCACCGGCGTGATCCTGTCGGCCATGTACGGCCTGACCCTTTATCGCCGGGTCATGTACGGCGAGATCACCAATCCCGAGCTGAAGACCATCACCGATCTGGACGCGCGCGAGATCGTGCTGTTCGTGCCGCTGATCGCGATGACCCTGCTGCTGGGCGTCTATCCCAATCTCGTGTTCAACCTGACCGCGACGTCCGTCGACGCGCTCGTCGGCGCCTGGCGCGCCGCCGTGGGCGGGTGAGGAGCCTATGACCTTTTCCGCCCACTTCACGCTCGTCCTGCCTGAGATCGTTCTCGCGATCGCGGCGCTCGTCCTGCTGGTCGCCGGCGCCTTCCGGGGCAAGGTCGGGGCCATCTTCACCCTGGCCGCCGTCGCGGCGCTGATCGCGGCCGCCGCCACGGCGGTGCTGGGTCCGCATGGCCGAGCCTTCGGCGGCGTCTACGCGGCCGACGCTGCGGCGACCTACGCCAAGGTGGCCATCTATCTCTCCAGCGCCATCGCCGTGGTGCTGGGCGACCGCTGGCTGGCCCAGCGTAACGACCAGAAGTTCGAATACGCCGTCCTGGTGATCCTGGCCGCGCTGGGCATGGGCGTCACCGCCTCGGCTGGCGACCTGATCAGCCTCTATGTCGGCGTCGAGCTGCAGTCCCTGGCCCTGTACGTGCTGGCCGCCATGCGCCGCGACGACGCCAAGTCGTCGGAAGCGGGCCTGAAGTATTTCGTGCTGGGCGCTCTGTCGTCGGGCCTGCTGCTGTACGGCAGCTCGCTGATCTACGGCTTCACCGGCTCGACCCACTTCAGCCAGATCGCCCTGGCCGCCGCCCACGGCGGCGCGCACGGCACCGGCCTGCTGTTCGGCCTGGTGTTCCTGATCTGCGGCCTGGCGTTCAAGGTCTCGGCCGCGCCGTTCCACATGTGGACCCCGGACGTCTATGAAGGCGCCCCGACCCCGGTCGTCGGTTTCTTCGCCGCCGCGCCGAAGCTGGCCGCCATGATGATGTTCGCCCGCGTGCTGGGCGACGCCTTCCCGGCCGCTACCGACCAGTGGCGCCAGATCCTGGTGATCGCGGCCCTGCTGTCGATCTTCATCGGCGCCTTCGCGGGCCTGGCTCAGACCAACCTCAAGCGCCTGTGGGCCTATTCCTCGATCGCCAATGTCGGCTACGCCCTGCTGGGCGTCGCGGCCGGCGGCGAGGTTGGTCTGCACGCCATGCTGGTCTTCATGGTGCTCTACATGGTCGACGTCACCGGCTTCTTCGCCTGCCTGCAGGCGCTGAACCGCGACGGCAAGCCGATGGAGACGATCGAGGACATGGCCGGCCTGATCAAGGAACGTCCGGGCGTCGCCCTGGCCATGACGGCGTTCTCGCTGTCCGCCCTGGGCCTGCCGCCGTTCTCGGGTTTCTGGTCGAAGTACTACGTCTTCAAGGCCGCCCTGGGCGCGGGCGACGTGGTCCTGCAATGGGCCGCCGTCCTGGGTCTGGTCGGCTCGGTTGTCGCGGCGTTCTATTATCTGCGTCTGATCAAATCGATCTGGTTCGACACCTCGGCGGGGGCGACCGACGCACCGTCGCCCTCGGCGCGCGCCGTCGGCATCGCGGCAGCGTTCTTCTCGTTCCCGATCGTGCTCGTGGCCCTGGTCTGGCTGGATCCCGCCGCCAAGGCCGCTGCGGCCGCCTTTGGTCACGCGTGACGTGACGGGCGTTCCGCCCGTCGTCGTCCCACCCATCGTCGTTCTCGATGAGATCGACTCCACCAACGCCGAAGCCCGTCGCCGGGCCGAGGCTGGCGAGGCCGGCCCCGTGTGGCTGGTCGGCCTTCGCCAGACCGCCGGCCACGGGCGTCGCGGTCGGGCCTGGGAAACTGGCGAGGGCAACCTCGCCGCCACCCTGCTTCTGCGTACCGACAAGCCGCCGGCCGAAGCCGCCCAGGTCTCGTTCGTCGTCGCCTTGGCCGTGGCCGACATGCTGGGCCAGTACGTGCCGGCCTCCCTGGTCAGCCTGAAGTGGCCCAACGACCCGCTGCTGGGTGGACTGAAGGTCAGCGGCATACTGATCGAGTCGGGCGCCTCGCCCTTGGGCGGCCTGTGGCTGGCCGTCGGCGTCGGGGTCAACCTGGCGCGCAAGCCGACCAACAGCGAACGACCCGCCACCTCGATCGCCAGCCATCGCGACATTCCGCCGCCGGGCGCCCCCGAGGCCGCCCAGGCCCTGGCCGAGGCGTTCGAGCGCTGGTCGCGGGTCTGGACCTCGCTGGGCTTTCCCGCCATCGCCGACGCCTGGACGGCGCGCGCTCATGGCCTGGGCGAGCCTTGCGTCGCGCGCCTGGGAACCGAGACGGTCGAAGGGATCGCCGAGGGGCTGGACGGCGACGGGGCTCTACGGCTTCGTCTGGATGACGGCAGGATCCGCCGGATCACCGCCGGCGATGTATTCTTCGGAGGCGCGTGATGCTTCTCGCCATTGAACAGGGCAACACCAACACCATGTTCGCCATTCACGACGGCGCGTCGTGGTTGGCTCAGTGGCGCGCGGCCACCGAGAGCACCCGCACCGCCGACGAGTACGTGGTGTGGCTCTCGCAGCTGCTGTCGATGCAGGGCATCGGCTTCCGCGCCATCGACGCGGTGATCATCTCCAGCGTCGTGCCGCAGTCGATCTTCAACCTGCGCAACCTCAGCCGGCGCTACCTCAATGTCGAGCCGCTGGTGATCGGCGAGAACGCCAGGCTGGGCATCGATGTCCGCATCGAGAAGCCCTCCGAGGCTGGCGCCGACCGTCTGGTCAACGCCATCGGCGCGCACATGGTCTATCCGGGCCCGCTGATCGTGATCGACAGCGGCACGGCCACCACCTTCGACATCGTGGCCGCCGACGGCGCGTTCGAGGGCGGGATCATCTCGCCGGGCATCAATCTTTCGATGCAAGCCCTGCACGAGGCGGCGGCCAAGCTGCCTCGGATCGCCATTCAGCGGCCGGCTGGTAACAGGATCGTGGGCACCGATACGGTGTCGGCCATGCAATCGGGCGTCTTCTGGGGGTATATCTCTCTGATCGAAGGGCTCGTCTCGCGTATCAAGGCTGAGCGCGGCGAGCCCATGACCGTTATCGCCACCGGCGGCGTCGCCTCGTTGTTCGAGGGCGCCACCGACAGCATCGACCACTTCGACTCCGACCTGACGATACGGGGTCTTCTCGAAATCTATCGTCGAAACACCATTTCCGAGACCTGATGAAAAAATCCAAGAGCGACGAGCTCGTCTTCCTGCCGCTGGGCGGGTCGAACGAGATCGGCATGAACTTCAACCTGTACGGCTTCGGGCCGGCGCACGATCGCAAGTGGATCGTCGTCGACCTGGGCGTGACCTTTGGCGACCAGACGACGCCGGGCGTCGAGATCATCCTGCCCGATCCGTCCTATATCGAGCCCTACGCCAAGGACATCATCGGCATTGTCCTGACCCACGCCCACGAAGACCACCTGGGCGCGGTGCACTGGCTGTGGCCGCGCCTGAAGGCGCCGGTCTACGCCACGCCGTTCACCGCCTTCCTGCTGCGCGAAAAGCTGCGGGACGCGGGCATCCTGGACGACGTGCCGATCACCGAGGTGCCGCTGGGCGGCAAGTTCTCGCTCGGCCCGTTCGACCTGGAACTGATCACCCTGACGCACTCGATCCCCGAGCCGAACGGCCTGGCGATCAAGACGCCTCTGGGCACGATCCTGCACACCGGCGACTGGAAGATCGATCCCGAGCCGCAGCTGGGCGCGCCGACCGATGACGCCGCCCTACGCCGCCTTGGCGACGAAGGCGTGCTGGCCATGGTCTGCGACAGCACCAACGTCTTTGTCGAAGGCTCGGCGGGATCGGAAGCCGATGTCCGCGAGGCGCTGGGGAACCTGATCCAGAGCTTGTCGGGCAAGATCGCCGTGGCCTGCTTCGCCTCGAACGTGGCGCGCATGGACACCGTGATCCGCGCCGCCCAGGCCTGCGGCCGCAAGGTCAGCCTCGCTGGCCGCTCGATGCACCGCATGGCCGCCGCCGCGCGGTCGGTGGGGCTGCTGCAGGGGCTCGAGCCTTTCATCAACGACGACCAGGCCAAGCACCTGCCCGAGAACCAGGTCCTGTTCCTCTGCACCGGCAGCCAGGGCGAGGCTCGCGCGGCGCTGTCGCGCATCGCCGACGGCAGCCACCCGCACGTGAAGCTGGGGCAGGGCGACCACGTGATCTTCTCGTCGCGGGTCATCCCGGGCAACGAGATCCCGATCCGCAACTTGCAGAACAAGCTGGCCGACCGAGGCGTGCGCCTGCACACCGAGCGCGACACGCCCGGCATCCACGTCTCGGGTCACCCGTGCCGTGAAGAACTGCGCCAGATGTACGCCTGGGTTCGTCCGACGATCGCGGTGCCGACCCATGGCGAGCGCCGTCACCTGATCGAGCACGCCGCCTTCGCCAAGGACCTGCAGGTCCCGCACGCCATCTCGCCGCGCAACGGCGACATGGTGCGCCTGGCGCCGGGGCATCCGGAGATTATCGACGAGGTGCCGGCCGGGCGCCTGTATGTCGACGGCGGCGTGGTCACGCCCGAGAACGGCGACGCCCTGCGCGAGCGCCGTCATGCTGCGTTCAACGGGATGCTGGTGGTGTCGATCGTCCTGGACGGTCGCAACAAGATCGTCTCGGGTCCGCAAGTGCGCGGCATCGGCTTGGCCGGCGACGAAGAGTATTCGCTGGACGACGCCCTGGACGATCTCGCCGAGGAGGCCGAGACCGCCTACAAGAAGCTGGCCGGTGACACCCGCGAGTTGGACGAAGCGATCGAAAGCGCCATCTCCCGCGCCGTGAAGAAGGCCGCGTTCCGGATCTGGGAACGCAAGCCGGTCGTGGAAACGACGGTCCTGCGCCTGTGATTTTCCGTCGTAGCCGTTCCGCCGAGCCCAGGATGTCGGCCTCGCCGACCTCGGGCGCCGGCGAGAACGGCTACGCGGTCCAGATCGTCCGCCACCCGGACTTCCTCTAGCGCGTGGTGACGCTATGGAACTGGCAGGCCCCGGCTTCTACATGCCGATCAGCAAACTGAACGATCTGCACTCGGCTTTCAGCGATCCGATTGGTACCTTCGGCGGCTAGGAGAATAACATGATCGGCAAGCTCAACCACGTGGGCGTCGCGACGCCCTCGATCGACGACTCGGTGAAGATGTACCGCGACCTCCTGGGCGCCACCTCGGTGACCGAGAAGTGGGCGATGCCGGAGCAGGGGGTCTGGGTCTGCTTCGTCAACCTGCCCAACAGTCAGATCGAGCTGATCGAGCCCTATGGCGAGAACTCGCCGATCCATGGCTTCCTGGCCAAGAACCCCAAAGGCGGCCAGCATCACATCTGCTTCGAGGTCGAGAACATCTACGAAGCGCGCGACGATCTGGTGGCCAAGGGCGCGACCGTGCTGGGCGAGCCCCGCATCGGCGCTCACGGCACGATGATCATCTTCGTTCACCCCAAGGACATGGGCGGCCTGCTGGTCGAGCTTATGGAAACGCCCCCCAAACACCAAGAAGGGGAGGCTCACTGATATGAGCCCGATCACCTGGTTCGCGATCTACCTGACCATCTGGTGGACGGTTCTGTTCGCCGTCCTGCCGCTGGGCTCGCGCAGCTACCACGAGGCGGGCATCAAACCACCAGGCGGAGGGGACCCGGGCGCGCCGATCAATCCGAACCTGAAGCGCAAGTTCATCACCACGACCTGGGTCTCGGCCGTCGTCTTCGTGCTGTTCTTCCTGATCGTGCGCTTCAACCTGATCACCCTGCCGGACCTTCCGCGATAAGGCCGGCGTGCGAATGCACAAGCCTTGGGCGCGAGGTGAGCAATCTGCCCTCGAACGCCCAAGTCTTGGGCGAACGGTCTCATTGTGAGCGCTTCCCTCGCATGGCCGTGCCCCAACAGATGTTTGGTTGGTAAGGTGACTTCAGGAGATCGGCCTTGCCGGTCTCGCTCTGTGGCGTCTTCCCCGACGATGACTTGAAAGGCCGCGCGGCGATCCGCGCGGCCTCTCTTTTATTCGCGTCGGGAGCCATACTTTAGTCACGCGCGTTGCCAAGCTGTCGGACGAGAGGCTATCTCAGGCCTCCTTGAATTCCCGGAGTTTCCACGCGCATGCGCTTGTCGCGCTATTTCCTGCCGGTGCTGAAGGAAGCACCGTCCGACGCCCAGATCGTCTCGCACCAGCTGATGCTTCGCGCCGGCATGATCCGCCAGGAAGCGGCGGGCATTTATGCCTGGCTGCCGCTGGGTTTCCGCGTGCTGAAGAAGATCGAACAGATCGTCCGCGAGGAAATGGATCGCGCCGGCGCCATCGAGCTGCTGATGCCGACGCTGCAGCTGGCCGACCTGTGGCGCGAGTCGGGCCGTTACGACGCCTACGGTCCGGAGATGCTGCGCATCACCGACCGCCACGAGCGCGAACTGCTGTACGGGCCCACCAATGAGGAAATGATCACCGAGATCTTCCGCGGTTCGGTGCGCAGCTATCGTGACCTGCCCAAGAATCTCTACCATGTGCAGTGGAAGTTCCGCGACGAGACCCGTCCGCGCTTCGGTGTGATGCGTGGCCGCGAGTTCCTGATGAAGGACGCCTACAGCTTCGACCTCGACGCCGAGGGCGCGCGCAAGGCCTACAACCGCATGTTCGTGGCCTATCTGAACCTGTTCGAGCGCATGGGCCTGAAGGCGGTTCCGATGCGCGCCGACACCGGTCCGATCGGCGGCGACCTTAGCCACGAGTTCATCGTCCTGGCCGAGACGGGTGAAAGCGCCGTCTTCTGTCACAAGGACCTGGTCGAGATGCCGGCGCCTGGTCCGGATGTCGACTGGTACGGCGACCTGCAGCCTCTGGTGAACCAGCGCACGGCGCTTTACGCCGCGACCGAGGAAATGCACGACGAGGCCGCCTTCGGCGCGCTGCCGGAAGGCGACCGCCTGTCGGCGCGCGGCATCGAGGTCGGCCACATCTTCTCGTTCGGGACCAAGTATTCCGAGCCGATGAAGGCCGTGGTCACGGGCCCCGACGGCAAGGACGTGCCGGTGCAGATGGGCAGCTACGGCGTGGGGGTCTCGCGCCTGCTGGGCGCGATCATCGAGGCCAGCCACGACGAGGCCGGCATCATCTGGCCGGAAAGCGTCGCGCCGTTCCATGTCGGTATCGTCAACATGCGCCAGGGCGACGCGGCCTGCGATGCGGCCTGCGAGACGGCCTATGCCGCGCTCAAGGCCGCAGGCAAGGACGTGCTCTATGACGACACAGACGCCCGCGGCGGCGCCAAGTTCGCCACCATGGACCTGATCGGCCTGCCCTGGCAGTTGGTCATCGGCCCCAAGGGCATCGCCGAAGGCGTGGTCGAGATCAAGAACCGCAAGACCGGCGAGCGCCACACCGCCTCCCTGGACTCGGTCATCGAGGGCCTGACCAAGAGCAAGACCGCCTGATGCCAGACGTCCGCGCCGCCGGCCCCTTCAGTCGCTGGGAGCGCTCCGTCGCTCGCCGGTATCTGTTCGCCAAGCGCAAGAACGGCGGCGTGGCGCTCATCGCGGTCATATCGTTCTGCGCGGTGATGCTGGCGGTCTTCGCCCTCATCACCGTGATGAGCGTCATGAACGGCTTCCGGGCCGAACTCCTGGGCCGGATCGTCGGCTTCAACGGCCACCTCTACGCCCAGTCGCCGCTGATCAACGGCCCGGACCGCGACACCATCATCCGTCGCATCAAGGCCGCGCCGGGCGTGATCCAGGCCGCGCCGATGGTCGAGGCCCAGGCCATGGTCATCGGCCCGACCCAGGTGACCGGCGCCATCGTGCGTGGGGTGACGCCCAGCGACCTGCGACACATGCCGCTGATCTCAAGCAATATCAAGAAGGGCTCGCTGCAGGGCTTCGGCCAGGGCGAGTACGGCGGCGACATCGTCCTGATCGGCGACCGCATGGCCCAGACCCTGGGCGTGCAGCCGGGCGATCCGATCACCCTGATCTCACCGACGGGACCGGCCACGGCGTTCGGCACCTCGACCCGCGAGAAGAACTACATCGTCGGCGGCCTGTTCAGCGTCGGCATGAGCCAGTTCGACGAGGCCTTCATCTACATGCCGCTGGAGCAGGCCCAACTGTTCTTCGGTCGCGACACCTCGGTCGACTATGTCGAGATCAAGGTCGACGACCCCGACAAGGCCAAGGAATACAAGCATGATGTCGAGATCGCCTCCGGCCCCGGCGCTCTGGTGACCGACTGGCAGGACAAGAACCACAGCTACTTCACCGCCCTCCAGGTCGAGCGGAAGGTGATGCGGCTGATCCTGTTCTGTATCGTCGCCATCGCCACCCTGAACATCATCTCCAGCCTCGTCATGCTGGTGAAGAACAAGGGCAAGGACATCGCCATCCTGCGCACCATGGGCGCCAGCCAGGGCGCGGTGCTGCGCATCTTCGTCATGGCCGGCGCCTCGATCGGCGTGGCCGGCACCCTGTGCGGCCTGGCCCTGGGCGTGGTGTTCTGCGCCTACATCACCCCGATCCAGACCTTCGTGGAATGGGTCACCGGCACGGCCGTGTTCAGCGCCGACGTCTACATGCTCTCGCACATCCCGGCGAAGATCGACTGGACCGAGGTCGGCGGCATCGTCGCGCTCTCGGCCCTGATGAGCATTCTGGCGACCCTGCCGCCAGCCATGCGCGCCTCGCGCCTCGATCCGGTGGAGGCGCTTCGCTATGAGTGATCCAATCCTGGCCCTGCGCGGGGTCGAGCGCGTCTACAAGACCGAGGCAGGTGATCTGCCAGTGCTGCGCGGCGTCGACATCGACGTCTATCCGGGCGAGGTGGTCGGGCTGATCGGTCCCTCGGGTTCGGGCAAGTCGTCGCTGTTGCACTCGGCGGGCCTGCTGGAGCACCCCGACGCGGGGCTCGTGGCCCTGGAAGGCCGTGACTGCTCCAAGCTGTCCGAGCGCGCGCGCACCCGCATCCGCCTCGGCACGGTCGGCTTCGTCTATCAGTTCCACCATCTGCTGCCCGAGTTCTCGGCCCTCGAGAACGTGGCCATGCCGCTGAACATCGCCGGCAAGAGCCGTCGCGAAGCCGAGGCGCGCGCCAAGGATCTGTTGGAGGGCCTGGGCCTGGGTCCACGCATGAACCACCAGCCGGCCCAGATGTCCGGCGGCGAACAGCAGCGCGTGGCCATCGCCCGCGCCCTGGCCAACCGTCCCAAGCTGCTGCTGGCCGACGAGCCGACCGGCAACCTCGATCCGGCGACCTCGGCGACGGTGTTCCAGGCCCTGTACCAGACCTGCCGCCAGCAAGGCGTGGCGGCCCTGATCGCCACGCATAACATGGAGCTGGCCCGCTACATGGACCGCGTTCTCGCCCTCAAGGACGGCCACCTGGAAGCGCAGCGGTTCTAGCCAGCACGCGCGCCGCCATCCGGTCGCCGAAACAGGGCCGAACCGCCCGCGACGCGGTTAAAGCAGCGCGCTCTTCATGGCCGCGAAGAAGCCGTCCCGGTCGATCTTCTTGATGACCCTGGCATTGGGTTGTCGCCGTTTCAGAGCTGGATCGGCGATCTCGATATCGGGCAGGATCGAGTGTGAGACGCTCAGGTAGCCGCGTGTCAGTTCGCCCTGGATCTCGACATCGACCACGCAGTCCTCGGCCTCCAGGATCAGGTTTTCATCAAGCGCGACGGCGCAGGTCATGGCGTCTGGGTGCAGGCTGCCGTCCAGCCCCTCCGTTTCCCGGGCGAAGGCGAGGGAGGCGCGGTTCACGTCGGTGAAAAACCTGGCCTTGCCAGTACCCAAGGCCTCCAGTTCCGCTAGCTGCGCCGTGGTCCACAGGCCGTCCCGCAGGGTGAGGGTCCAGGTGGCGATCGACAGGTTGAAGCCGGCGTTGACGACGATCTTGGCGGCCTCTGGATCGACATAGAAATTGTACTCGGCCGCCGGCGTGACATTGCCGACGCCATTGTCCGTGCCGCCCATCACCCAGAGATGCTTCACCGCCTTGGCGATGCGCGGCTCGCGCAGATAGGCCAGCGCGATGTTGGTCAGCGGCGCCTGGGCGATCAGGGTGATCTCGCCGGGCGCGTCCATGATCCGCCGGACCAGTTCGTCGACCGCGTGCCCTTCGGCGGGGCGCTGGGCGGCCCTGGCGAAGCCGCTGTCGCTCATGCCGTCGTGGCCGAACACATAGGCGGCGTCGAGCGGCGCTCGCGTGAACGGCGTCTGGGCGCCCAGATAGACGGGGACCTCGCCGGCCTTGCCGCACCGCTCCAGCGTCACCAGCGCGTTCTCGGCATGCTGCTCGAAGCCGACATTGCCATGGGCGATCGTGATCGCCTCGACGGTCACGCCGGGGCGGGTGAGGGCCAGCATCAGCGAGAAGACGTCGTCGCCGGCGGTGTCGGTGTCGATGATCAGGCGCATGGCCTCGATCTGGACCGATCCGCTCGCCTTGACCATATCGAACATCGATGCGGTCGGCCGTGTGTCACAAGACGCGGGCCGGAAAAATGCGGTGGAACGTCGCGGAACATCTTGTGAACAGAACAAAAGCGGAATATGGAACAAAACAAGAAATCTGTGGAGGCTCCTATGATCCGTATCGCCCGTGAGTCTTTGGCCCTTGTGTCGGTCGTCAGCTTCGTCTGGATGATGTGTACGGTCGCCAATCTGGTGGCCTGAGTCGTATGACGACGGTCGTCTAGCGGAGGTTGGTCATGGCGGACGGGGAGGGACAGGGTTTCGTCCATCTGCGGGTTCGCTCGGCCTATTCGCTGCTGGAAGGGGCGATCAAGGCCGACCAGATCGGCAAGCTGGCCGCCGGGATCGGCATGCCGGCCGCGGCCATCGCGGATCGCGCCAATCTGTTCGGGGCGCTTGAATATTCGTCCTACGCCAAGGATGCGGGGGTCCAGCCGATCATCGGCTGCGCCATCCCGATCACCGGCATCGGCGGCGGTCCGACCGAACGCTGGGCCCGGGCCCCGACGATCGTGCTGCTGGCCCAGAACGAGCGGGGTTATCTCAACCTCTCGGAACTGTCGTCGATCGCCTATCTCGACAGCGCCGAGTTGCCCGAGCCGATCGTGCCCTGGGCCAAGGTCATCGAACACAATGAAGGCCTGATCCTGCTGTCGGGCGGTACGGACGGTCCGGTGGACGCGCTGTTCGCGGCCGGAAAGTCGGCCGAGGCCTCGGCGGCCCTCGCCGAGATGCAGCGTGTTTTCGGCGACCGCTTCTATGTCGAGCTTCAGCGCCACGGTCTGCCCAAGCAGGCGGCGGCCGAGCCCGGGCTGGTCAACTGGGCCTATGAGCACGACGCGCCGCTGGTCGCCACCAACGACGTCTATTTCGCCAAGGAAAGCTTCTACGCCGCCCATGATGCCTTGTTGTGCATCTCGGACGGCTCGTTCGTCGGCCAGGATGAGCGCAGGCGTGTGACGCCCGAGCACTGGTTCAAGCCGGCGGCCGATATGCGCAAGCTGTTCTCCGACCTGCCGGAGGCCTGCGACAACACGCTCGATATCGCCCGCCGCTGCGCCTTCATGGTGCACAAACGCGACCCGATCCTGCCCAGCTTCCCGACCGGCGACGGTCGCAACGAGGCCGAGGAGTTGGAGCACCAGGCGCGGGAAGGCCTGAAGGCGCGCTTCGTGGGCCTGACCTTGTCGGCGCCCGAGGAGGATTACTGGAAGCGCCTCGATTTCGAGCTCGACATCATCAAGAAGATGGGTTTCCCGGGCTACTTCCTGATCGTGTCGGACTTCATCAAGTGGGGTAAGGCGCACGGCATCCCGGTGGGGCCCGGGCGGGGCTCGGGCGCCGGTTCGCTGGTCGCCTGGGTGCTGACCATCACCGACCTCGATCCGTTGCGCTTCGGCCTGCTGTTTGAACGCTTCCTCAATCCCGAACGGGTCTCCATGCCCGACTTCGACGTCGACTTCTGCCAGGAGCGGCGCGAAGAGGTGATCTCCTACGTGCAGGAGAAGTACGGTCGCGACCGTGTGGCCCAGATCATTACCTTCGGTTCGCTGCAGGCCCGGGCCGTGCTGCGCGACGTCGGCCGGGTGATGCAGCTGCCGCTGGGTCTGGTCGACCGTCTCTGCAAGATGGTGCCCAACAACCCGGCCGCGCCGGTGACCCTGGCCCAGGCGATCGACCTGGAGCCGCGCCTCAAGCAGGCCAAGAAGGAAGACGCCAACGTCTCGGCCTGTCTGGACGTGGCGCTGCAGTTGGAGGGGCTGTTCCGCAACGCCTCGACCCACGCCGCCGGCGTGGTGATCGGCGACCGGCCGCTGACCCAGCTGACCCCGCTGTACAAGGATCCGCGCTCGGACCTTCCGGCCACCCAGTTCAACATGAAATGGGTCGAGAGCGCCGGCCTGGTGAAGTTCGACTTCCTGGGCTTGAAGACCCTGACCGTGCTGGATCGCGCGGTGAAGCACCTGAAGAAGCGCGGCTTCGAGATCGATCTCGGAAAGTTGGCCTTCGACGACAGCAAGACCTACGAACTGCTCGCTTCCGGCCAGACGGTCGGCGTGTTCCAGCTTGAAAGCCAGGGCATGCGCGACACGCTGCGCAAGATGCGCTGCGGCTCGATCGAGGAGATCACCGCGCTGATCTCGCTCTATCGCCCGGGCCCGATGGACAACATCGACACCTTCGTCGACTGCAAGTTCGGCCGCAAACCCGTCGACACCCTGCACCCGTCGTTGGAGGCGGTGCTGAAGGAGACCTACGGCGTCATCGTCTACCAGGAACAGGTGATGCAGATCGCCCAGATCCTGGCCGGCTATAGCCTGGGCGAAGCCGATCTTCTGCGTCGCGCCATGGGCAAGAAGAAGAAAGAGGAGATGGATCTCCAGAAGATCCGTTTCGTCTCCGGCGCCAGGGAAAAGAACGTCCCCGAAGAGCAGTCGGGCTCGATCTTCGAACTGGTGGCCAAGTTCGCCGGCTACGGCTTCAACAAGTCGCACGCCGCCGCCTACGCCTTCATCTCGTATCAGACGGCCTGGCTGAAGGCGAATACGCCGGTCGAGTTCTTCGCCGCCTCGATGAGCCTTGATCTGTCGAACACCGACAAGCTGGCCGTCTTCCACCAGGACGCCCGCAAGTTCGACATCACGGTGCGGGCGCCGGACGTCAATGTCTCGGGCGCCGACTTCGAGGTCGAGAACGGCGAGGTGCTCTACGCCTTGGGCGCCATTCGCAACGTCGGTCTTGAGGCCATGAAGCATCTGGTGGCCATCCGCGAGGGGGGCGGGCCATTCCGCGACATCTTCGATTTCGTCGAGCGGATCGATCCCAAGCAGGTCAACAAGCGCGCCATCGAAAACCTGGCCCGGGCCGGGGCCTTCGACCAGATCCACAAGAACCGCGCCCAGATCGTCGCCTCGGCCGACGTGCTGATCGCCCATGCCCAGAGCTGTCACGCTGACCGCCAGGGCGGGCAGGGCGGCTTGTTCGGCTCGGACCCGGGCGCCGGGCGCCCGCGCCTCTCCAAGACCGAGAACTGGAACCAGGTCGACCTGCTGGACGAGGAGTTGTCGGCTGTCGGCTTCTACCTGACCGGCCACCCGCTGGAAGATGTGGTCGGCATGCTGCGTCGTCGCCGCACGTCGATGCTGACCGAGGCCATGGCCCAGGCCGAAGCCGGCATGGAGGCCCTGCGCATGTGCGGCGTCGTCCGTCGCCGCCAGGAGCGGGCTTCGCAAAGCGGCGAGAAGTTCGCCTTCGTCTCGCTCTCGGACCCGACCGGCGAGTACGAGGTGCTGTTCCCGCCGGAATCCCTGCGCAAATGTCGTGACGTTCTGGAACCGGGCAAGGCCGTGGTCATCAAGGTCCGCGCCAAGGCCCGCGACGGCGAGGTTCGCTTCTTCGGCGATGACGCCGAGCCAATCGAGAAGGCCATCGAAAACGTGGTGGCCGGCCTGCGGGTCCACCTGTCGCCATCGGCGACCGAGATCGAAGCGCTGAAGCGTCGCCTCGAGCCGGCGCAGGGGCAGAAAGGCGGAGAAGTGACCTTCGTCGCCGCTATCGGCGGGGGGCGCGAGATCGAACTGCGTCTGCCGGGGCGCTATACGCTGGATGCTGCGCTGCGCGGGGCGCTGAAGACCGCGCCCGGCGTGGCGCTGCTGGAGGACGTGTAGGAATAAATTCCTATTTCAACTTGATGTCCGGTTTCGGGTTGGAGGTCTCGACGGGATTTCCACCGCCGGCGGCGGTCGCTGGCATCGTTGCGATAGAAGAACCGGAACAGGCGGACACAGGGGAGCGGGCCAATGGCCAGTCACGAAGGCGGTTGCCAGTGCGGACGCGTGCGCTACGCGGTCGATGTCGAGTTGGAGGGCGTGATCAGCTGCAACTGTTCCCGTTGCGGCAAGCTTGGCGCGATCCTGGCCTTCGCGCCGGAGAGCGCCTTTGAGCTGAAGAGCGGCCAGGACGCCCTGACCGAATACCAGTTCAACACCCACAAGATCTCGCACCTGTTCTGCGAGACCTGCGGCATCCAGTCGTTCGGGATGGGGACCGCGCCTGACGGCCGGAAGATGGCGGCGATCAATGTCCGCTGCCTGGACGGCGTCGACGTCTTCGCCCTGAAGCCGCAGCCGGTGGACGGCAAATCGTTCTGAGGGCGAGGCGGCGGCGCTAGCCGCTCATCCGCGAGCCCGGGTCGGATCTGGGTTCGACCTGATGCCCAGGCGAAATTCGCGGTGACTGATGGGAAGGGGCGAGGCTGGATTTCAGGCGCGCCGCTTCAATCGAGCAGCGGATTGCCGACGCCGCTTAGGTCCACGTTTTCGCGAGGATGATCGTCGTCAGGTTCCGGGGTATCCTTTCGGGGGCTTTCGACCGTGCCATGGCCCGGACGCCAGCGCGCCTTGCCGTGAGCGGGTTGGACGGCGCCAGGCGTGCGGGCCGGCCTACCAGGCGGCCGCCCGACCGTTGGCCAGTCCGGCTCGGAACAGTCGCCGCTCGGCCTTCTTGCCGCCCTTGACGATCACCGGCGTCTCCGCGCCGCGCAGCAGGGGCAGGTCGTCGAGGCTGTCGGTATAGGCATAGGCCCAGCGCGCGCCATGGCCGGCCTCGGCCAGAGCCTGACACTTGCGCTGGTGGCGGCAGTGGACATCGGCGACCCAGCCGCCGCCGCGGCGCTTCAGAGAGGTGCCAAGCACCTCGATCGGGTGGCCCAGAGGCCCGATCAACGCCTGGGCCAGGATGGCCGGGGCGGCGGTGACCACCACGACGCGGTCGCCGGCGTCCAGATGCGCCTTCAGCGCGGCGAGACCGCCGGGGCGCCAGGCCAGGGCGCTGCCGCCGGCCCGGAACGCTTCGCCGAACCCCGCGCAAGAGTCGCGCAAGGCCGGCTCGCCCAGGCCCGCCGTGGCGATCCACAGCAGGATCGAGGCGCCGAGCCGGCGCGTGCGCGGGATCATCACCATGGGCGCGGCGAACGGAGCCACGGCCAGGACCGCCAGGGCGCGCAAGGGCGAACGCTTGACCCGTCCCCATAGCCAAAGGCCAGTGGAGTCGCCGTCCAGCAAGGTTCCGTCCAGATCGAAGACCGCGAGCATGACGTTCTCCAGCTATGCCTTGTGTAACGACGACGCCGGGTCGATCGGTCCACATCAGTATGTCGGAACGGCGACGACTTTCCGGTCGCCCTGGGGAGCGTCGGTGGATGCCCGCCAGTCCGGAGGGGATGGATCTTGCGGTCGGCGTGGTCGCGACGGATCAACCGTGCGGCCGGCGCCCCCGATCGCGCCGAGGGCTTGCTTTTTCTTCGCCGAGAGACTATCTGCGCGGCCATTCCACACGTGGACGTTCGGTTGCACCGGGGAGACATCCCGGCGTCGCCGTTCCGGTCCCGCTCCAGAATGGTCTGGAACGGGGGTGTCCGCGGAGGTTCAACCGGAAAAAGGATACAGGCCCGATGGCTCTTCCCGAATTCTCCATGCGTCAGCTCCTGGAAGCCGGCGCCCACTTCGGCCACCAGACGCACCGCTGGAACCCGAAGATGGATCGCTACATCTTCGGCTCGCGCTCGAACATCCACATCATCGACCTGTCGCAGTCGATCCCGCTGCTGCACCAAGCCCTGGTGAAGGTCCGTGAAGTCGCCGCCGCCGGCGGTCGCGTGCTGTTCGTCGGCACCAAGCGCCAGGCCAGCGACCCGGTCGCCACGGCCGCCAAGCGCTGCGCCCAATACTACGTGAACCACCGCTGGCTCGGCGGCACCCTGACCAACTGGCGCACCGTTTCGGGCTCGATCGCGCGTCTGCGCGAGCTGGAAGGCGTCCTGGCCGGCGAAGGCCAAGGCCGTTCCAAGAAGGAACTGCTGCAGCTGACGCGCGAGCGCGACAAGCTGGAACTGTCGCTGGGCGGCATCAAGGACATGGGCGGCATCCCCGACATCATGTTCGTGATCGACACCAACAAGGAAGCGATCGCGATCCTGGAAGCCCGCAAGCTGAACATCCCGGTCGTCGCCATCCTCGACACCAACTGCGATCCGGACGGCATCACCTACCCGATCCCGGGTAACGACGACGCCGCCCGCGCCCTGCAACTGTACTGCGACCTGATCGCCGACGCCGTTCTGGACGGTCTGGCCGCTGGTCAAGCCGGCTCGGGCGTCGACCTGGGCGCCGCCGTGAACCCGACCGAGCCGGCCCTGGCTCGCGCCCTGGCTCCGGAAGCGATCGCTGAAGCCGCCCCGGAAGCCGCTGTCGAAGCCGCTCCGGAAGCGCCGGTTGAAGTCGCCGCCGAAGCGGCTCCGGAATCGGCCGAGGGCTGATTCCCGCGCGCCTCTCTCCTGGCCTGGCCGGGGTGGAGAGGCCGTCGCGACCCTGACATGCGACCGGGCTACAAGCCCGGTCGCTACTCTTTATGGATTAGGCGGGCCAAAAGCCCGATCGCTAACCGTTTGAATCTGGAGATTTTCCATGGCTGAGATCACGGCTGCGCTCGTCAAAGAACTGCGCGAAAAGTCCGGCGTCGGCATGATGGACTGCAAGAAGGCGCTGTCGGAAAACAACGGCGACATCGAAGCGTCCATCGACTGGCTGCGCGCCAAGGGCCTCTCGAAGGCCGCCAAGAAGGCCGATCGCGCCGCCGCCGAGGGCCTGGTGGCCGTCGCCACGACCGAGCAGGGCGCGGGTGAAACCGCCACCGCCGTCGAAGTGAACGCCGAAACCGACTTCGTGTCGCGCAACGACCTGTTCCAGGGCGCTGCTCGCCAGATCGCCGGCGCGGCTCTGACCACCGACGGTTCGGTCGACGCCATCACCGCGGCCAAGCTGGCCGGCGGCGAGAGCGTGCAGGATCACCTGACCAACCTGATCGCCACGATCGGCGAGAACATGATGGTTCGTCGCGCGGCCAAGCACACCGTCGAGAACGGCGTCGTCGCCTCGTACATCCACAACGCCACCGCGCCGGACCTCGGCCGCATCGGCGTGCTGGTGGCCGTCGAGTCGACCGGCGACAAGACCGCCCTGCGCGAACTGGGCCGCAAGATCGCCATGCACGTCGCCGCGACCGCCCCGCTGTCGCTGTCGCCGGACGATCTCGACCCGGCCGCCATCGAGCGTGAAAAGGCCGTGTTCACCGAACAGGCTCTGGAGTCGGGCAAGCCGCCGGCGGTCGTCGAAAAGATGATCGAAGGCCGCATCCGCAAGTTCCTGGAAGAAGTCGTGCTGCTGAAGCAGGCTTTCGTCATGAACCCGGACCAGACCGTCGAGCAACTGGTCGCCGAGACCGCCAAGACGCTGGGCGCGCCGATCGCCGTGAAGGGCTTCACCCGTCTCGCCCTGGGCGAAGGCGTCGAAAAGAAGCAGGACGACTTCGCCGCCGAAGTCGCCTCGATGACTGGCCAGGCCTAAGGCTTGAACGCTGGGTCCTTTGGGGCCTGGCTGACAATCAGGGCGCGGCGCGTCTAGACGCGCGCCGCGCCCTTTTTGCGCCTGCCGTTCGACAGCCCCGTCAGAGGGTCAGGACGGTTGGCAAAACCCACCTCACTTCTGTAGAACGCACGTAATGTGCGTGCCGACGACTCAGGAATAGCGGTCCAATGTCCGATACCAGCGCGCCCCAGAAATACCGCCGCATCCTGCTGAAGGTGTCCGGCGAGGTCCTGATGGGCGACACGCCCTACGGTATCGACACCAACACCGTGCAATCCGTGGCCGAAGACGTGGCCGAAATCGTCAAGTCCGGCGTCGAGCTGTGCCTGGTGATCGGCGGCGGCAATATCTTCCGCGGCATGGCCGGCGCGGCCAAGGGCATGGAGCGCTCCAGCGCCGACTACATGGGCATGCTGGCCACCGTCATGAACGCTCTGGCCATGCAGGACGCGCTCGAGCGCATCGGCGTCGAGACCCGCGTGCAGTCGGCCATCCCGATGGCCACGGTCTGCGAGCCCTACATCCGCCGCCGCGCCCAGCGTCACCTGGAGAAGGGCCGCGTCGTGATCTTCGCCGCCGGGACCGGAAATCCGTTCTTCACCACCGACACCGCCGCGGCCCTGCGCGCCGCCGAGATGCAATGCGACGCCCTGTTCAAGGGCACCAGCGTCGATGGCGTCTATACGGCCGATCCCAAGAAGGATCCGAAGGCCGAGCGTTACGACCGCCTGACGTACATGGACGTGCTGGCCAAGGATCTGCGGGTCATGGACGCCTCGGCCGTGGCGCTGATGCGCGACAGCAACATTCCGATCGTGGTCTTCTCGATCAAGGGGCGCGGCAATCTGCTGACCGTCCTGCGAGGCGAGGGGACCCACACCGTGGTCGCCGCCGACCGCGCCGCCTGAAGATAGAGAACCGCGAGGAGAGCCCGCCATGGCCGCCGCCGAGAAACCCGTCCTGTCGCGCTACCGCGAGCGAATGGACAAGACCATCGCCGCCCTGAAGGACGAATTCGCCAGTCTGCGCACCGGTCGCGCTTCGGCCAGCCTGCTGGACCAGGTGATGGTCGAGGCCTACGGCTCGACCACGCCGCTGAACGCGGTGGCTTCGGTCAGCGTGCCCGAGCCGCGCCAGATCAATGTCAGCGTCTGGGACCGCGGCGTCGTGGTCTCGGTCGAGAAGGCGATCCGCGCCTCGGGCCTGGGCCTGAACCCGGTCGTCGAAGGTCAGAATCTGCGCATTCCGATTCCGCCGCTGACCGAGGAGCGCCGCAAGGATCTCTCCAAGATCGCGGGCAAGTACGCCGAGCAGCAGAAGATCGCCGTCCGCAACGTCCGCCGCGACGCCAACGACGACCTGAAGAAGGCCGAAAAGGACGGCGCGATCGCCGAGGACGAGCGCAAGAAGATGGAAACCGAGGTCCAGAAGATGACCGACGAGGCCATCAAGCGCGTGGACGAGGCCTTGAAAATCAAAGAACAAGAGATCATGCAAGTCTGATCGCCCCTCCTGCGAGTTGATGGGGGAGCGACGAGGGAAGGTTGAAGCGAATGCCGGCGACCACCGGTCCGCAGAACGTGTCGGGGCGCGCCGGGGGCGAGGCGACCGACCAACGTCTGCACGTGGCCATTATCATGGATGGCAACGGCCGCTGGGCGAAGCAGCGGGGGATGCCGCGCGTCCTCGGCCATCGCGCCGGGGTCAACGCCCTCAAGCGCACCGTCGAGGGCGCTCAGACTCAGAACGTCGGCGTGCTGACCGTCTTCGGCTTCTCGACCGAGAACTGGCGCCGGCCGGCGCACGAGGTGTCCGAGCTGATGAGCCTGCTCAAGGCCTATGTTGAATCGGACCTGGAGCGCCTGGCCAAGGCGGGCGTGCGCGTCCGCATCATCGGCCGTCGCACGGGGCTTTCGGCCGACATCGCCGAGGTGATCGACCGGGCCGAGAAGCGCACCGAGGGCAACACCCAGTTCACGCTGCAGGTGGCCTTCAACTACGGCGGTCAGGCTGACATCACCGACGCGGCCCGCGCCTTCGCCGAGAAGGTCGAGCGCGGCGAAGCCAAGGCCTCGGACCTGACCGAAGAGACCTTCGAGCGCTTCCTGTCGACGGCTTCGGCCCCGGCGCCGGACCTGATCGTGCGCACCAGCGGCGAGCGCCGGATCTCGAACTTCCTGCTCTGGGAATGCGCCTACGCCGAGCTGGTCTTCCAGGACGTGCTGTGGCCCGACTACGGGCCCGAGGCCCTGGCGGCCGCCATCGCCGAATATCGCCGTCGGGACCGACGCTACGGAGGGGTCGCTGCCGATGACGTCGCCGTCGCCGGCTAAGCGTTTCAACTGGGGCAATCTTCGGACGCGCGTGGTTTCTGCCACCGTGCTCGTGCCCATGGTCGTGGCCGCCGTATGGTTCGGAGGCTTCTGGATTCTGGCCCTGGCCCTGGTCTGCGTGGCCCTGTTGGCCCGCGAATGGGGCAAGATCAGCGCGCCCAAGGCCCCGCGCGCGGTCGGCGCCGTGGTTGGCGTCTTCTGCGCGATCGCCGTGCTCGCCGGCTTTCTGCACAACTTCTACATCGCCTGGTCGGTCGTGCTGGTCGGCGCCTTCCTGGCGGGGCTGATCGCGCGGGGCGCGGTCGAGCGGCGGGCCGACGCGGCCTATGGCGTGGTCTATATCGCCCCGGCGGTCATCGCTCTGGTCTGGGTTCGCTCTCTGCCCGACGGCCTGTGGTGGACGCTGCTGCTGTTCGTGGTGACCTGGTTCGCCGACATCTTCGCCTATGTAGTGGGCAGCCTGCTGAAGGGGCCCAAGCTGTGGCCCCAGATCTCGCCCAACAAGACCTGGTCGGGTTTCATCGGCGGCCTGGTGGCGGCGACGATCGGCGCGGTCCTGGTGGCCCACTTCGCCCATCTGAAGCTGGTTTGGCCCGCGGCGGCCCTGATCGGCCTCCTCGGCGGTCTGGCGACCATGGCCGGCGATCTCTGGGAATCGATCCTCAAGCGCCGCTTCGGCGTGAAAGATAGCGGCGACATCATCCCGGGCCACGGTGGCCTGCTGGATCGCGTCGATGGCCTGATGTTCGCGGCGATCGTCATCGCCGCCGTCCGGCTGGTCGACCACGTGGGATGGGCGCATTGACCTTACCCCGCAAGGTGGTGGTGCTGGGCTCGACCGGGTCGATCGGCCTTTCGACCTTGAGCCTTTTCGAGGAATCCGGAGTCGAGATCGAGATTCTGGCCCTGACGGCTGGGCGCAATGTCGAGCGCCTGATCCAGCAGGCCCGGCGCTGGACGCCGACGGTCGCGGTCATCGAGGACGAGAGCAAGCTGCAGGCGCTGAAGGACGGTCTGGTCGGAACCGGCGTGCGCGCCGCCGCCGGCGCGGCCGCCGTGACCGAAGCCGCCGCCATGGGCGCGGACTGGGTGATGTCGGCGATCGTCGGCGCGGCGGGCCTCCCCCCCACCGTCGCGGCCGCCCGCACCGGTGCGATCGTGGCCCTGGCCAACAAGGAAAGCCTCGTCTGCGCGGGGCCGGCCCTGCTGGCCATCGCCAAGGCGGCCGGCGGTTCGGTGATCCCGGTCGATTCCGAGCACTCGGCCATCTTTCAGGTGCTGCAGCCCGACTGCGCCCACCGGGTGGCGCGACTGATCCTGACCGCCTCGGGCGGACCCTTCCGGACCTGGGACAGGGCGGCCATGGCCGCCGCGACCCCGGAACAGGCCATCGCCCACCCGAATTGGAGCATGGGCGCCAAGATTTCGGTCGATTCCGCGACGATGATGAACAAGGGCCTCGAGATGATCGAGGCGTCCTACCTGTTCGGAACGCCCGAAGACCGTATCGACGTCGTGATCCATCCCCAGTCCGTGATCCACAGCCTGGTCGAGTACGCCGATGGCTCGACCCTGGCCCAGATGGGCCCGCCCGACATGCGCGCTCCGATCGCCTGCGCCTTCGCCTGGCCGGACCGGCTGCCCTGGCCGGCGCCGCGCCTGGATCTGGCCGCCTACGGCCAGCTGACCTTCGAATCGCCCGACCTGGACCGGTTCCCGTCGATCGGTATCGCCCGCGAGGCTTTGCGCCTGGGCGGCGGCGCGCCGACGGCGATGAACGCGGCCAATGAGGTCGCCGTTGCTGCTTTCCTTGACCGGCGGATTGGCTTTCTCGATATTGCCGCCGCGGTGGCGGGAACCCTTGAGCGTATGAACAGTCTGGGCAACCTCGCCGTGGCGGAAAGTGACGCTGTCGATAATGCGATGATGATCGACGCCAGCGCTCGCCGCATTGCGGCCGAGGTTGTCGCGCAAAAGCATCGCCGGCTCTGATCCGGGGGACCGGCCAACCTATGACTGACGTCTTGATCTTCATCCTGTCCACGGCCTTCGTGCTGTCCGTCGTGGTGACCATCCACGAGCTCGGGCACTATTGGGCCGCGCGGGCTTGCGGGGTGGCCATCGACTGCTTCTCGATCGGCTTTGGCCCGCCGCTGCTGTCTTGGACCGACAAGCACGGCGTCGAATGGCGCGTCGCCTCCATCCCCCTGGGCGGCTATGTCCGCTTCTCCGGCGACGAGAACGCCGCCAGCGTGCCCGACCAGGACAACCTGGCCGCCATGCGCGACTCGATCGTGCGGCGCGAGGGCGAAGCGGGGGTCTCCAAGTACTTCCATTTCAAGCCGGTCTGGCAGCGGGCGATCATCGCCGTGGCCGGCCCGGTGTCGAACTTCGTCCTGGCCATCCTGATCATGGCGGTTTTCCTGGTGCTGGTCGGCTCGCCGCAGCGTGTGGCCAGCGTCAACGGTGTCGTGCCGGGCGGCGCGGCGGCGGCGGCCGGCTTCAAGAAGGGCGATATCATCGTCGCCGCCGACGGGCGCAAGATCGGTACGTTCCAGGACCTGCAAGGCTATGTTTCGCTGCGCGCCAACCTGCCGATCGACTTCACGGTCAAGCGGGGCGAGCAGCAGGTTCACCTGACCGCCACGCCGCGCCTGGTCGAGATCAACGACAAGATCAGCGGGCGCATGAAGACCGGCCAGCTGGGCATCGAGAACGCCGGGATCACCCAGTTCAAGCGCTCCAGCGTCCTGACCGCCATTCCCGACGCCACGGTCGAGGTGTGGGGCATGATCAGGACGATCGGCTTCTATCTGGGCCGCCTCGTCACCGGTCAGATGCCCGCCGACCAGATCAGCGGCCTGATCGGCATCGGCCACACCGCCGGCGCGGTGACCAAGGCCAGCGCCGCCGGCGCGCCCGACGTGGGCACCATGGCCCTGCGCGTCTTCATGTCGTCCATGCTGCTGATCGCCAGCCTGTCGGTCAGCATCGGCTTCATGAATCTGCTGCCGATCCCGGTCCTCGATGGCGGACATCTGCTGATGTACGCCTACGAAGCCGTGGCCAAGCGGCCTCTACGGGCGGATTTCCAGGCGGCCGGCTTCCGCGCGGGGCTTGCCTTGATCCTGGGTTTCATGCTGTTCGCGGCGTGGAACGACCTCAACCGCTACGACGTGTTCAAATTCATCGGCGGCCTGTTCACGTGAACGCCCGCTCTTCGTCCATGATTGGTCCCATGAACAAACTTCGCGCCCAAAGCGCCGCGTTCGCCACGGGTATGGCGCTGCTCCTCGGCTCGACGGCCCTGGTGGCTCCGCAACAGGCTTTCGCCCAGGCCGCTCAGACCGGCGTGGTCCAGCGCATCGTCGTTCAGGGCAACGAACGCATCGAGCAGGGCACGGTTCTGTCCTATCTGCCGATCCAGCCGGGCGACACGGTCGATTCCCAACGCCTCGACCTGGCGCTGAAGACCCTGGCTCGCACCGACCTGTTCGCCGACGTGAAGATCGAGATGCAGGGCGGCGATCTGGTGGTGAAGGTCGTCGAGAACCCGATCATCAACCAGGTGGTCTTCGAGGGGAACTCGTCCCTGAAGGAAGACAAGCTGAAGGACGAAGTGCAGATCCGCCCGCGCGGCATCTTCACCCGCGCCAAGGTGCAGGCCGACGTTCAGCGCATCATCGAACTGTATCGCCGTTCGGGCCGCATCTCGGCGACCGTGACGCCCAAGGTGGTGGAACTACCGCAGAAGCGCGTCGACCTGGTCTTTGAAATCAGCGAAGGCCCCAAGAGCGGCGTGCTGGGGATCAACTTCCTGGGCAACAGCGAGTATTCGGACAACGACCTGCGCGACGTGGTCGTGACCAAGGAAAGCCGCTGGTACAAGATCCTGACCAGCAACGACAACTACGACCCCGACCGGATCGAGTACGACCGCGAGCAGCTGCGCAAGCACTACCGCAACCGCGGCTTCTTCGACTTCCGCGTCGTCTCGTCGGTGGCCGAGCTGGCGCCGGACAAGAACGGCTTCGCCGTCACCTACACCCTCGACGAAGGCCCGAAGTACAAGTTCGGCAAGGTCACCGTCGAAACCGAGCTGAAGAAGCTGGACGGCAACCTGCTGGCCCAGATCCTGCCGATCCGCGCCGGCCAGCTGTACGAGGACGAACGCATCGAGCAGGCCACCGACGCCCTGACCTTCGCGGCGGGCGCGGCCGGCTTCGCCTTCGTGGACGTGCGTCCGCGCTACGTGCCCAACCGCGAGACCAAGACCGTCGACGTGGTGTTCTCGGTCCGTGAAGGCCCGCGCGTCTATGTCGACCGCATCGACATCGTCGGCAACACCCGCACGCTGGACTACGTCCTGCGCCGCGAACTGGAAGTGGCCGAGGGCGACGCCTACAACCGCGTGCTGGTCGACCGCTCGAAGAACAACATCCGTCGCCTGGGCTTCTTCAAGGAAGTCGACATCGAGGACACCCCCGGCTCGGCCCCGGACCGCACGAGCCTGAAGGTGAAGGTCGAGGAGCAGCCGACGGGCGAACTGTCGTTCAGCGCCGGCTACAGCTCGGTCGACAAGCTGGTGCTTGACGTCGGCATCACGGAACGCAACTTCCGCGGCCGCGGCCAGAACCTGCGGGCTCGCGCCTCGGTCGGTTCGCTGCGCCAGCAGATCGACTTCGGCTTCAGCGAGCCGCGCTTCGCCGGCCGCAACCTGGTGGCGGGCGTCAACCTGTACACCTTCCGCTACGACCTGTCGGACTACGCGGCCTACGACACCAAGTCGGTCGGCGGCGACATCCGCTTCGGCTTCCCGCTGACCAACGACTCATCGATGAGCCTGCGCTACACGATCCGTCAGGACGACGTCAGCGTGGCCGACAGCCTCTGCACCAGCGGCTCGGTCTCGCAGATCCTCTGTCTGCAGCGCGGCGCCTACATCACCTCGCTGATCGGCTATGGCCTGCGCATCGACAAGCGCAACGACCCGATCAACCCGACCCGCGGCTGGTTCGCCGACCTGAACCAGGACCTGGCCGGCATCGGCGGCGACGTGAAGTACCTGAAGACCGAAGCCGACGCCGGCTGGTACTGGGGCTTCACCAAGGACCTGGTGTTCAGCGCCACGGGCTCGTTCGGCTATATCGAGGGCTGGGGCGGCGACAATGTCCGCATCAACGACCGCTTCTATCGCGGCGGCACCTCGTTCCGCGGCTTCGAGATCGCCGGTATCGGTCCGCGCGACATCTCGAGCACCAATAACTCGATGGGCGCCAAGCTTTACGCCATCAGCACCTTCGAGCTGACCATCCCGACCTTCCTGCCCGAGCAGTACGGCATCAAGGCCGCCCTGTTCAGCGACGTGGGTACGGCGGGTCTGCTGGATGATGTGGATCGTCAGAAGTCGCCTGGCGTCTTCGATCCGTTCATCAAGGATAACCTCGGCCTGCGTGCGACGGCGGGTATCTCGATCGACTGGAAGTCCCCCATGGGTCCCATCCGATTCGATATCAGCCGCATTTTGGCCAAGGAAGACTACGATCGAACCGAAACCTTCCGGTTCTCCACCTCCACAAGGTTCCAATAAACATGTCCAAGTTCCTGTCCGCGGCCGCGTCCAGCGTCGTCGCTCTCGCCCTCGCGACCAGCGCCTCGGCCCAGACGGCTCCGGCCGCCGCTCCCGCGGCTCCGGCTGTCACGCACGGCCCGGCTCTGCCGGGCGTCTGCATCTTCTCGAGCCAGGGCGCCGTCGGCAACTCGATGGTGGGTAAGGCGGTCGACGCCCGCCTGAAGACCATCATCCAGCAGGTGAACGCCGAGCTGACCGCCGAGCGCACTGGCCTCGACAACGAAGCCAAGGCCCTCGACGCCAAGAAGGCCACCCTGGCCCAGGACGCCCTGGAGCAGCAGGCCGCCGCTCTGCAGGTCAAGGCCAACGCCTGGCAGCGCAAGGGCCAACTGCGCCAGAAGGAAGTCGAAACCACCGAGCAGAAGGCCCTGCAGCGCGTCTATCAGGAAATGGATACGCCGATCCGTCAGGTCTATCAGGCCCAGAAGTGCAGCATCCTGTTCGATCGTGAATCGGTGATGCTGGCCAACCCGGCGATGGACATCACCGGCGCCGTGGTCGCCGCGCTCGACGCGCGCATCAAGACCCTGACCTTCGATCGCGAACGTCTGGACCAAGGCGTTCCGGGCGCCGCGGCCCTGCAACCGACCAATAAGTAAGCGAATCGTCTCCTTTAGGATTACCTAGGGGAACTTATTCGTGAGGAGCCATGCCGGACCCCCGTTTCTTCGACAACCTGGGTCCGGCATCGCTTTCCGAGTTGGCTCGGGCCGGCGCCGCCGAACTGGCGGACGCCGCCCTGGGCGACCGGGCCATCGCCCGCGCCGCGCCGCTGGATAGCGCCGACGCGCAGAGCGTCGCCTTCTTCTCCGACGCCAAGCGTAAGGACGCCGCCGGGGCCACCCTGGCCGGGGCGTGTTTCGTGCGTCCCGAGCACGGCGATCTTCTTCCCGAGACCTGCGCCGCGCTGATCACCAGGCATCCGCAGGCGGCCTGGGCCGCGGCCGTGGGCCGTCTTCACGCGCCGCGTCGTCACGATCCGTCCGCCGCCGCCATCCATCTGGAAGCGGAACTGGAAGACGGTGTCCGGCTGTCGCCCAATGTGGTGGTCGGGCAGGGCGCGCGCATCGGGCGCGGCACCCGGATCGGCCCAGGGGCCGTCATCGGTCCGGGCGTGCTGATCGGCCGTGACTGCGTGATCGGTCCCAACGCCGTCATTGGCTTCGCGTTGCTGGGCGACCGGGTGTCGATCTCGGCCGGCGCGGTGCTGGGCGAGGCGGGCTTCGGGGCCGCCGTCGGGCCGCGCGGCATGGTCGACATGCCCCAGCTGGGCCGGGTGGTGATCCAGGACGACGTCACGATCGGCGCCAACAGCTGCGTCGACCGGGGCGCCTTCGCCGACACCACGATCGGCGAGAACACCAAGATCGACAACCTGGTGCATGTCGCGCACAACGTCCGTGTAGGACGCAATTGCGTGCTGGCGGCCTATACCGGGCTGTCGGGCAGCACGATCGTCGGCGACGGTGTCGCCTTCGGCGGCAAGGCCGGCGTCGCCGACCATTTGAACATCGGCTCGGGCGCGAGCATCGGGGCGGCCGCCTCGGTGTTCAAGGACGTGCCGGAAGGCGAAACTTGGACGGGATTTCCGGCGCGGCCGCTCAAGCGGTGGCTTCGGGAGACCGCATGGCTGTCGCGCATGGCGGGCGGTCGAGGGACGAGGGGCAGACCATGAGCGAGAACACCGAACAAACGGTGCGGACCGACATCGACATCGCGGAGATCCTGGCGCGCATCCCGCACCGCTATCCGTTCCTGCTGGTCGACCGCGCCGAGGACTACAGGCCCGGCCAGTCGATCGTCGGCATCAAGTGCGTGACGATCAACGAACCGTTCTTCCAGGGCCACTTCCCGGGCAACCCGGTGATGCCCGGCGTGCTGATCATCGAGGCCCTGGCCCAGACGGGCGCGGTGTTGATGAGCAAGACGCTCGAGGTCGACACCGAGGGCAAGACCATCTTCTTCATGTCGATCGACGGCGTGCGCTTCCGCAATCCTGTGCGTCCCGGCGACGTGATCCGGATGGAGGTCGAGGTGGTGCGCGCGCGCTCGTCGATCTTCAAGTTCAAGGGCGTGGCCAAGGTCGGCGACAAGGTGGCCGCCGAGGCCGAGTTCGCCGCCATGGTGGTCGAGACGGGACCCAAGGCATGACGATTCACCCGACCGCCATTATCGCGCCCGAAGCCAAGGTCGCCGCGGACGTCGACATCGGGCCCTACAGCATCGTCGGTCCCGACGTGACGCTGGAAGCGGGCGTCCGCCTGTTGTCGCACGTCGTGGTGGAGGGCGCGACGACGATCGGCGAGGCTTGTGTCGTGCATCCGTTCGCCAATCTGGGCGGCCCGCCGCAGCATCTGGGCCATAAGGGCGAGCGCACTGAACTGCTGATCGGCCCGCGCAACATCATCCGCGAGCACGTGACCATGCATACGGGCACCGCGTCGGGTAAGGGCGTGACGACGATCGGTTCGGACGGCCTCTACATGGTCGGCTCGCATGTCGCTCACGACTGTTCGGTCGGCGATTTCGTGGTGCTGGCCAAGGGCGCGACCTTGGGGGGGCACGTCGCCATCGGCGACTACGTGTTCATGGGCGGCCTGGCCGCCGCGCACCAGTTTTCGCGCATTGGCCGCTACAGCTTCATCGGCGGCCTGGCCGCCGTGACAAAGGACGTCATTCCGTACGGCTCGGTCTGGGGCAACCATGCCCATCTCGAGGGCCTGAACCTGGTCGGCCTCAAACGCCGCGGCTTCTCGCGCGAGACGATCAATGCTCTGCGCGCGGCCTATCGCCTGATGTTCGCCGACGAGGGCACCTTCCAGGAGCGCCTCGAGGACGTGGCCGAGACCCATGCGGCGATCCCGGAGGTGATGGAGATCGTCGACTTCATTCGCGCCGACGCCAACCGCCCGCTCTGCCTGCCCGAGCGCGAGGTCTAGGGTCGGGTGATGCGCAAGCTCGGTCTGATCGCCGGCGGCGGGGCGTTGCCCGTCGAACTGGCGGCCCATTGCGAGGCCGCCGGACGCGCCTTCGCGGTGATGCGCCTGCGCGGCTTCGCCGACCCGGCCTTGGCGCGCTATCCTGGCGCCGAGGTCGGCATCGGCGAGTTCGGCAAGGCGTTCAAGGCGCTGCGGGCCGAGGGCTGCGAGGTCGTCTGCTTCGCCGGCGACGTGAAGCGCCCGGACTTCGCCGCCCTGATGCCGGATGCGCGCGGCCTGCTGATCGTGCCCAGCCTGATCAAGGCGGCGCGCCAGGGCGATGACGCCTTGCTGCGCCGGGTGCTGGACGAGTTCGAGAAGGAAGGCTTCGAGATCGAGGGGGCGCACGAGGTGGTTGGCGAGATGACCTTGCCGCGCGGCCGCCTGGGCAAGTTCTATCCGCGCGACGAGCACATGGCCGATATCGACAAGGCCCTGCTGGTGGCGCGCGAGATCGGCCGACTGGACGTGGGGCAGGGCGCCGTGGTCTGCAACGGCCTGGTCCTGGCCGTCGAGGCCCAGGAGGGCACCGACGCCATGCTGCGCCGGGTGGCCGAGCTGCCTCAGGCGATCCGGGGCTCGGCCGAGCGTCCGCGCGGCGTGCTGGCCAAGGCGCCCAAGCCGATCCAGGAGACCAAGGTCGATCTGCCGACCATCGGCGTCGCCACCATCCAGCGCGCCGCCCGCGCGGGCCTGGCGGGGGTGGTCGGCGAGGCCGGCGGTCTGCTGGTGGTCGACCGCGAGGCCGTGACGGCCTGCGCCGACGATCTGGGCCTCTTCGTGCTGGGGGTTGATCCGCAGGAGCGGACTTGATGCTGAAGGTCATGCTGGTCGCGGCCGAGGCCTCGGGCGATGCCTTGGGCGCCAGTTTAGCCAAGGCGCTGCGGGCGCGGCTGGGCGACAAGGTCGCGTTCGTTGGCGTCGGCGGAGCCAAGATGGCCGAGCAGGGGGTCGACAGCCCCTTCGATATCGCCCAGCTGTCGATCCTGGGTATCGTGGAGGGGCTGAGGGCCTATCCGACGGTCAAGGCCCGCCTGAAGGACACCGTGGCCCTGGCGGCCCGCGAGAAGCCCGACGTCGCCATCCTGATCGACAGCTGGGGCTTCAACATTCGCCTGGCCCATGCTCTGCGGAAACTGGATCCCAGGTTGCCGCTGGTGAAGTACGTCGCGCCGCAGGTCTGGGCCTATCGCGCCGGCCGCGCCCGGAGCCTGGCCAAGGCCGTCGACCTGCTGTTGTCGATCCAGCCGATGGACAAGCCGTATTTCGACGCCGTGGACCTGCCCAGCGTCTTCGTCGGCAACTCGGCCCTGGCCAAGCGCTTCGACCATGCCGACGGTGCGAGATTGCGCGCGGCGATCGGCGTGTCGGCCTCCGATCAGATCCTCCTCGTGCTGCCCGGCAGTCGTCCGTCCGAGATCGAGCGCGTACTGCCGGCCTTCGAGGACGCCGTGCGCCTTCTGAAGGCCGGGCGGCCTGAGCTCGAGATCGTCGTCCCCGCCGCCTACACGGTGGCCGAGGCCGTGAAGGCCCGTATCGCCGGCTGGCCGTTCCGGGCGCACGTGATCGAGGACGAACAGCAGAAGGACGACGCCTTCGTCGCCGCCGACGTCGCCCTGGCCTGCAGCGGCACGGTGACGACCGAGCTGGCCCTTGCCGGCCGGCCGATGGTGGTCGGCTACAAGATCGCGCCCCTGACCTACGCCATCCTCAAGCGCTTGATGAAGCCCCGCTGGGTCACGTTGTTCAACATCGCCGCCGACCGGGAGATCGCGCCCGAACTGCTGCAGGACGCCTGCGAAGGTGAGGGCTTGGCCCGCGAAGTCTCGCGGTTGCTGGACGATCCGGCGTTGCGCGCCGAGCAGGCGGCCGAGCAGAGCGCCGCGCTGGACAAGATGGGCCGTGGCATGCCCGACCCGTCGGACGCCGCGGCCGACGCCTTAATCGACTTCCTGAAGGCGCGAGGCCTGGCTGCGGCCTGAAACAGCCCGGTCGAGCGCGCCCAGCAGCTTGGCGACGTCGATCGGCTTGCTGACGTGGTCGTCCATACCCGCCTCGATCAGCAGCTCAATCTGGTGGCGCATGGCGTTGGCCGTCAGGGCGATCACCGGCGTGCGCGGACGGCCTTCCTCGGCTTCCAGGCGTCGGATCTCCTTCAGCGCCGTCAAGCCGTCCATGACCGGCATGTGGATGTCCATCAACACCGCGTCCCAGGGTTCGTCGCGCCACGCGGCCAGGGCCTTGGCGCCGTCGTCGACGATGAGGGGCTCGACACCAGCCTGGCTCAGCACTGAGCGCAGAACCAGCTGGTTGGTCGGATTGTCCTCGGCGGCCAGGATGCGCAGTCCCGGCGCGGCGTCGGGCGCGGTCTCGTCCTCGGCCTGAGCGAGCGCGGCGACCTTGGTCAGCGGCAGGATGACCGTGAAGGCGCTGCCTTCGCCCAGGCGGCTGAACAGGGTGACGTCGCCGTCCATGCGCCGGGCCAGTTCGCGGCTGATAGCCAGCCCCAGGCCCGCGCCGCCGTGGCGACGGGTGGCGATATCGTCCAGCAGCACGAAGCGGTCGAACAGGCGCTCCTGCGCGTCGGCGGCGACGCCGGGACCGGTGTCGGCGACCGTCAGTTCCAGCCGGCCGGCCACGTAGTCAGCCACGATGGACACGCCGCCAGCCTCAGTGAACTTCACGGCGTTGGACAGCAGGTTGTGCAGGATCTGTCGCAGCCGGGCGGCGTCGCCCAGATAGGCGCCCTCGGCGGTCGGGGAGATGGACAGATCGTGGCTCAACCCCTTGCCCTGCGCCAGGGCGGCGAAGGTCTGGCCGCAGCCGACCAGCAGGTCGCGCAGGTCGAACGGCTCGAGCCGCAGCTCCAGTTGGCCCGACTCGATGCGGGCCAGGTCCAGCAGATCGTTGAGGATCGCGGTCAGGGCCTTGCCCGATTGGCGGACTACGCCCAGGCGCTCGCGCTGGGCCGGCGAAAGCTCGTCAGCCTGCATCACCTGCGCCATGCCCAGGATGCCGTTCAGCGGCGTGCGGATCTCGTGGCTCATGGTCGCCAGGAAGGCGGTCTTGGCGCGGTTTGCGCTGGCCGCCTCTGCCTCGCGGGCCTGGGCCAGCGCGGTGGCTTCGGCCATCTGCCGGACCGTCGCTTCGCGATGCAGGGCATAGCGCAGCACGTAGGCGAAGAAGCACAGCACCGCGACGAACGACAGCACCAGCTGGACGGGGCCGGTCGACGGGAGGGTCAGAACCGTGATCAGCAGCACTTGCAGCACCACGGCGGCCAGGGCGGCCAGGCCGATCCGGCGGGAGATCACGAACTCGGCCGTGCAGCTCAGCGCGATGGCGGCCATCATCGCGCCGCCGGCCAGCACCGACGCGCGCTCGCCCAGCAGCACCAGGGCCGACGGCAGGCTGGCATAGATGAAGGTGTAGACCAGGGTGAAGGCCGCCAGCACGATCTCAAGGATCGGCGCGGCCTGGCCATGCTTGGCGATGAACCGGCAGAGCAACTGGCTGGCGGCGACCAGCGCCAGGGCGGCTCCCAGCCAGACGGCGCAGATCCGGGGATCGAGCCAGGCGCAGCTCCCGGCGGCGGCCAGCAGGGTCATCGGCACGATGGACAGCAGATCGCGGCGGCGATGCTCGACGATGCTCAGCCACCGCGTATCCAGAACGCACCTCACACGCCGAAACTAGACTCGCCCTGAAGGCGAGACGCCTTGAGTTCATACTTTGAAGGTTAACCAGCGATTTACACCCGGAGGCTAAGATCGCCATAACTGTCGCCGTGGAGCCGTTGTCGTGGCCATCGACCCGACCACGCCCGTGACCCCGATCCTTCCAGCTCCCGCGGCTGGGACGGCGGCCGATTCTGTCGCGACGTTGCAGGCGATGGCGCGCCAGGCGCTTGCCAATTCCACCGCTCAGCTGGGCGAGATCGTCGGCCGTCCTCCCGCTACTCAGGCCCATGCCGGTGGTCCCGTCGAGCAGGCTGGGCAGGCCTCGACCCAGGACGCCAGCCATGCCGGCGACGCGCCGGGCGCCAAGGCCGTTCCACCGGCGCTGCAACAGGCTGCCCCGGCCAAGCCCGAGACACGCCTGGTCCGCGCCGTGCGCGCCGCCGCCGCCGAGGCGGTGCCGCGTCAGACGGGGATAGCGCCGCTGATGGCCAATGTCCGCGCCGTGGTCGGTCGTCCCGACATGCCGACCGAGGTGCGCGAGGCGGGCAGGGCGTTGATGGCCAAGGCCCCGTCGGCCGCCGAGATCGCCACGCCTCAGGGCCTGCGCCAGGCCATCGAGTGGTCCGGCGTCTTCCTGGAGGCCAGGATGGCCCGCGCGGCCGTGACGCCAGTTCAGGATAGCGCGCCCCGCGTTCCCGAGGTCAACGACATGAAGGCCGCGTTGCTGGTGTTCCGCGGCGCGCTGTCGGCCTGGCTGGCCAAGGCTCCGCAGCGGGTGTCGGACGCGCCAAGTATGGAGCCGGTCTCGACGTCCGCCGCCGGCGAAGAGCCGAAGGCGCCTGCGACCGAATCGCCTCGCTGGGCTCCATCTGTCCCCGCGACGGCGCAACGGCCGGCCGCCGCGAACACTCCGGCGTCGAGCGTGATCGCCCAGCCCGATCAGGAGGTCGCGCCGACGCCGCCCCAGGCCGCCGAGGTCCACGAGGCCGCACCCGAGACTCTCCCGGCGACCGCCAAGGCGTCTTTGCCTCCGCCAGAGGACGACGGTCTGGCGGCGCGCTTCGGCGCTTTCGTGGCCCCGCCCAAGTCCTCGGCGCCCGTCCAGACACCGGTTCGCGCCGCGATGTCGGCGCTGGTTCAGCTAGGTCTGATCGCCGAGGAGGCCCTCGCCGAAGGCCCGATCGCCGGACCGCCGGCTGAGCCACGCGCCTTGACGCCGCGGGGCTACGGCGCGGCGCCGGCCGACTCTGGGCGCTCCAAGGTCCCGCCGCCGCCCTATGCCGGCGGCCCGATGGCCGGGCAGAAGCCGGCCGCGCCTGAAATGCCCATGGACCAGGCGCCCGTCGACCTCGTGCGCCGGCTGCTGAAGGGGACCAACGGCGCCCTGGCCCGGCAGGACCTGATGCAGATCGCCTCACTGCCCGAGCCGCACGAGCCCGAGGCCGCCGAGGCTCGTCCGCAGCAGGCCGGCCGCCTGAACCTCGACCTGCCGTTCATGACGCCACAGGGCCTGGCCGTCGCCCAGTTCGAGATCAGCCATGACGGCGGCGGGTCTGGCGGTGGCGTCTTCGGTCCGGCGGAGCGCACCTACAAGGCCCGCTTCTCGCTCGACCTCGAGCCGCTGGGACCCGTCCACGCCCTGATCACCCTGACCGGTTCGCACACGCGCGTATCGCTGTGGGCCGAGAGGGCCGAGACCATCGCGCGCCTTCGCGCTGGCGAGGAGAGCCTGGGTGCGGCCTTGCGCCGGGCCGAGCTATCGCCCGAAGTCGCCGTCCATTCCGGCGCGCCGCCCAGTCCGGGCGCCGCCAGTCCGCTGGGCCATTTCGTGGACCAGGCCTCATGAGCGGGATCACCGGGCCCTCGGCGCGACCGCGCATCGCCGTCGCCTTGCTCTACGAAGATCCAAACGCGCCCAAGGTCGTGGCTTCGGGCCAGGGTTGGTTGGGCGAGAAGATCATCGAGACGGCCCGCGAGCACGGCGTGCCGATCGAGGAAGACCCCGTCCTGGCCCAGGCCCTCTCGAGCCTGGAAATCGACGAGGAGATCCCCGAAGCGCTGTACCGCGCCGTGGCCGAAGTTCTCAGCTTTCTTCTCAAGCGCTAGAAACGAAAAAGGCCCCGCCGAAGCGGGGCCTGATCCGTTGTTCCGAAGGCGAAGCGCCTAGCGCTTTTTCCGGACGTCTTTGCTTGGTCGAAAAGGCGACTAGCGCTTTTCGACGGGCACGTAGTCGCGTTGCGTGGCGCCGGTATAGAGCTGGCGCGGACGACCGATCTTGCGGGTGGGGTCCTCGAACATTTCCTTCCACTGGCTGATCCAGCCGACGGTGCGGGCCAGGGCGAACAGCACGGTGAACATGTTGGTCGGGAAGCCCATCGCGCGCAGGGTGATGCCCGAATAGAAGTCGATGTTCGGGTACAGCTTGCGGTCGATGAAGTACGGATCGCTCAGGGCGACCTTTTCCAGTTCCTGGGCGACCTGCAGCAGCGGGTCGTTGTTGTGGCCCAGTTCCGCCAGCACTTCGTGGGCGGTCTTCTGCATGACCTTCGCGCGCGGGTCGAAGTTCTTGTACACGCGGTGGCCGAAGCCCATCAGCTTGTACTTGCGGTCCTTCACGCCCTGGACGTATTCCGGGATCTTGTCGACCGAACCGATGGTTTCCAGCATCTCCAGCGCTTCCTGGTTGGCGCCGCCGTGCGACGGGCCCCAAAGGCAGGCGATGCCGGCGGCGATGCAGGCGAACGGGTGCGCGCCCGACGAACCAGCCAGACGGACGGTCGAGGTCGAGGCGTTCTGCTCGTGGTCGGCGTGCAGGATGAAGATCCGGTCCATGGCGCGGGTCAGCACCGGGTTCGGCTTCCAGTCCTCGGCCGGCACGGCGAAGCACATGCGCAGGAAGTTTTCCGAGTACGACAGGTCGTTGCGCGGCGACACGAACGGCTGGCCGACCGTGTACTTGTAGGCGCGGGCGGCGATCGTCGGCATCTTGGCGATCAGGCGATGGGCGCTGATCTCGCGCTCACGCGCGTCGTCGACATTGATGCTGTCGGCGTAGAAGGCCGACAGAGCGCCGACGGCGCCGGTCATGACGGCCATGGGGTGCGCGTCGCGGCGGAAGCCTTGGAAGAAGGCGTCGAACTGCGCGTGCAGCATCGTGTGGTAGGTGATGTTCTTTTCGAACTGGGCGAACTCGTCCGCGCTCGGCAGTTCGCCGTTCAGCAGCAGATGGCAGACCTCGAGGAACGAGGACTTCTCGGCCAGCTGGTCGATCGGATAGCCGCGGTGCAGCAGAATCCCGGCGTCGCCGTCGATATAGGTGATCTTGCTTTCGCACGACGCGGTCGAGGTGAAGCCCGGATCGAACGTGAAGTGGTCGCTTTCGGCGTAGACTTTCCGGATGTCGAGGACGTCCGGACCCGTGCTGCCCTTGAGGATCGGCAGGTCATAGCTCTTGTCGCCGATCGTCAGCGTGGCTTTATCGGTCATACTTAGACCCCTTCATAAATTGGAACGAGCAGTCCAACTTTCGTTTTCGCAGGTGCGTTATAGCGCCTCATGCGCGCGGCGCCAGGGCGTCGTCAAGGCGCCCCAAACTCTCTTCGCGCGAGAGGGCGGCCATGGTCTTGTTCAGATCGGGCGCCTGGGCGCCGCCGGTCAGAATCCCGCGCAGGGCCGGACCGAACTTGCCAAAGCCGACGCCTTCGGATTCCGCGAACGTTTTCAACACGGTTTCCAGCGTCGCGGCGTCGAAGGCCGGCGCGGCGGCCAGCTGATCGCGCAGGCGCTTGAGGCGCTCGACGGTTTCTTCGGTCAGCTGCTTTTGAGTTTTCTCTTCCAGCGCGAACGGGCGGACCTTCAGTGCGAACGCACAGTGGTCGACCAGCTCCAGGATGGTCTTGGCGCCTTCCTTCACTTCGGGGACCGTGCGGGCGATGCGCTCGCGGGCGTCGGCGGGCAGGGGCTCGCCGCGCTTCTGGGCGGCGTCCAGCGCCAGGTCCGTCAGGCGCGCGTCGTCGGCCTTGCGCAGGTGCTGGGCGTTGATGTGGTTCAGCTTGGCCCAGTCCAGGCGCGCCGGCGCCTTGACCACGTCGGCGACGTCGAACCAGGCGATCGCCTGCTCGTCATTGAACACCTCGTCGTCGCCATGTCCCCAGCCCAGGCGCGCCAGGTAGTTGCGCATGCCTTCGGCGATGTAGCCGAGATCGGCGAACTCGCCGACCGCCTGGGCGCCATGGCGCTTGCTGAGCTTGGCGCCGTCAGGACCGTGGATCAGCGGGATGTGGGCGAAGGCTGGCAGGTCCCAGTCCATCGCCTGATAGATCAGGCTCTGGCGGGCGGCGTTGTTCAGGTGGTCGTCGCCGCGGATCACGTGGGTGACCCCCATGTCGTGGTCGTCGACCACCACGGCCAGGTTATAGGTCGGCGCGCCGTCAGCGCGCAGCAGAACGAGATCGTCCAGCTCGATGTTCTTGAACGTCACCGGACCCTTGACGAGGTCGTTGACGACGGTTTCGCCGTCCAGCGGGCCCTTGAAGCGGATCACGTGCGGGACCGACAGGTCGCCTTCGGGCGCATCGCGCCACGGCGAGCGGATGGCCTTGCCTTCGGCGCGGGCCTTCTCGCGGGCGACTTCCAGTTCCTCGACGGTCATCCAGCAGCGATAGGCGCGCCCCTTGGCGAGCAGTTCGTGGACGACCTCGACGTGGCGCGGGGCGCGGGTGTGCTGGAACACGACCTCCTCGTCCGATTCCAGGCCCAGCCAGTTCAGCCCCTCGAAGATCGCCGCGACGGCGGCCTCGGTCGAGCGCTCGCGATCAGTGTCCTCGACGCGAACAAGGAACTTCCCTCCCGTATGGCGTGCATATAACCAGTTGAACAGCGCCGTGCGAGCGCCGCCGATATGTAGGAAGCCGGTGGGCGAAGGGGCGAAGCGCGTGACGACGCCCGTCGAAACGGGGCCGGTGGAGGTGGGGTTCGACATGGGCTTCAAAACTGTGGGGCTGGACGCCGAAATGGCGTTGACGAGCACGAACCGCAAGGCGGCTTGGGCGGCGCGTCTTAGCACGCCGCTTCGTGCCGGACCTAGCGGTTTTCCGCGTCGCGGCGAACTTGGCTCATCCGTCAAAAGCACAAGGGTTTCCGGATGTTAGGCGTTGAAACGGCCGAGACGGCGCCGTCAGCGTCCGCGCCCCGCCTGTCATGGTCCGCCGTGAAAGCCGCGCTGCTGACGGAAGGGCGAGTCAATCTGGATCGGGCGTTTCTTTGGACGCCGGTGGCGTTCGGTCTCGGCGCGGCGGCCTACCTGGAGGTTGGCGTTGAACCTGCGCTCTGGGTGCTGGCCTTGGCGACCGGATCACTGGCGGCGATCTGGTGGGTCTGCCAGCGCTGGAACGCCCCGCGTGGCCTTGTCGTGCTGGCCAGCCTGGCCGCGTTCGGGGCGGCGGGCGGTCTCGCCGCTAAGATCCGCAACGATCGCGTAGCCGCGCCGCTGATGGCGGGCGAGCGGGTCGTGCGACGGGTGGACGGCTTCGTGGTCGACGTGGTCAGTCCTGGCGCGGGCGGGCCGCGCCTGCTGATCGCGCCGGTGGCGGTGTCAGGCCTGCCGCCCGAACGGACACCGCGCCGGATCCGGGTGACGATCGGTGAGAACCAGACGCCAGCGCCGGGCCAGGCCGTGCACCTGCGCGCCATGCTGGGACCGCCGCCGCCGCCGGCCGCGCCGGGATCTTACGACTTTGGTCGCGACGCCTGGTTCGACTCGATCGGCGGCGTCGGCTTCGTGATCGGCGAACTGGGGACGACGCGGCTGGATCCGCCGCCCTTGAGGTTGCGCCTGACCATGGCGGTCAACGCCTTCCGCTGGAGCCTGGCCCAGCGGATCCTGGCGCGGATGGGCCCCAGCAGCGGCGGCATCGGCGCGGCCATGGTCACCGGCCACGAGGCCTGGATCACCGAGGATCAGACCGAGGCCATGCGCGCCTCGGGCCTGGCGCATATCCTCTCGATCTCGGGCCTGCACATGGCCATCGTCGGCGGCTTCGTGTTCGGCGCCGTGCGGCTGGGCGTCGCCGCCTGGCCGTGGCTGGCCTTGCGGGCGCCGGGCAAGAAGATCGCCGCCATCGCCGGCCTCGCCGCCGTGCTGGGTTACCTGGTCATCTCCGGCGCGCCGCCGCCGGCCGAGCGCTCGGCGATCACGGCGAGCGTCGCCTTCCTGGCCATTCTGTTCGACCGCCGCGCCATCACCCTGCACGGCCTGGCGGTCGCGGCGCTACTGATCTTGGCGATGAAGCCCGAGACCGCCGGCGAGCCGGGCTTCCAGATGTCGTTCGCCGCCACCGCCGCCCTGGTGGCCCTCGCCGAAAGCTGGCCTCGGCCGGTGAAGGAGATCTCGACGCCGTGGTGGATCCGCTGGCCGCAGGCGGGACTGACCTGGCTGGCGGCCTCGGTCGCCGCGAGCCTGGTGGCCGGCCTGGCTACCGCGCCCTTCGCCATGCAGCACTTCAACCGCGTCGCGGTCTGGGGCCTGCCGGCCAATCTGGCGGTCGCGCCGCTGTCGTCTTTCGTGATCATGCCGTTCCTGGCGGTCGGGACGCTGTTGGAGCCGTTCGGCCTGGGCGCGCCGTTCCTGGTCCTGGCTGGTTGGGGGATCGACGGCATGGTCGGAATCGCCAACGGCTTCGCCGACGCTCATGGCGCCCAGCGGATCGTGGCCAGCGCGCCGCCGCAGGTGCTGGTGATCGCCTTCCTGGGCCTGATGATCCTGTGCCTCTGGCGGGGGCGGTTGCGTTGGATCGGCGCGCCGCTGGCCCTGGCGGTGGCCCTGTGGCCCAGGCCCGCCGCGCCGGACGCCTGGATCGCCGCCGACGGGGCGACCGCCGCCGTCCGCTCGGGCGACGCGGCCGTGCTGTTGCGCACCGACGCCAAGCGGTTCGGAGCGGAACTGTGGGCGCGACGGCGCGGCCTGACCCCGGCGACCTGGAGCCTCTATGCCTGCGACAAGCGGATCTGCGCGCCGCAACCGGGCGCCCCGGTGCGGCTGTCTCTGGCGTGGAGCCGCAAGACACCCGACGCCGAGACGCTGGCGGGTCTCTGCGTGCGCAGCGAGGTCGTGGTGATCCGCGCCCCGGCCCCGGCGCGCATGCCGCCACTGTGCGCCGACACCGTGCTGCTGACAGCCGAGGATTTCGCGAGGGGCGGGGCCGCGGAGCTCTATCGTCGGCCCGATGGCTGGCGCATCGTCTGGGCTCAGCCCCTGCGTGGCGACCGGCCGTGGAGTCGTCCAGCGGGGAGCCGCCTGCTGACAGCCGATGTCACCAGCGCCCGCTAACCTTGTCGGAGCGCGGGACGCAATCCGCCGGAGGACCTGTCATGTCGAACCCTTTCGTCGCCCGCCGCGCCGCCTTCCGCGCCCTGCACGCCGACGGCTGCTTCGCCCTGCCCAATCCGTGGGATGTCGGCGGCGCCAGGCGTCTGGAAAAGCTAGGTTTCAAGGCGCTGGCCTCGACCAGCGCCGGCATGGCCTGGGCGATGGGCAAGGACGATGGCCAGATCACCCGCGATGAGGTCATCGATCACCTGCGCATGTTGTGCGCCGCCACCGACCTGCCGGTGAACGCCGACTTCGAGAACGGCTTCGCCGACACGCCCGAGGGCGTCGGCGAGAGCGTGACCCTGGCCATCGAGGCCGGCGTGGCGGGTCTGTCGATCGAGGACTGGTCGGGCTCGACGCTCTACGACCTGCCGGTCGCCGTCGAACGTCTGAAGGCCGCCCGCGCGGCGATCGACGCCTCGGGCCAGGACGTGATCCTGGTCGGTCGGACCGAGGGTTATCTGCGCGGAAACCGCGACCTCGCTCCGACCCTGGAGCGGCTCAAGGCTTACGCGGAGGCGGGGGCCGACTGTCTCTACGCGCCTGCGGTGACCGATCCGGAAGAGATCCGGGCGATCGTCCAGGCCGTGGCGCCCAGGCCGGTCAATGTGCTGTTCTGGGGGCCTGAGATGTCTGTCGAGAGCCTCGGCGCGCTGGGCGTGCGCCGGGTCAGCACGGGCGGCGCGCTGGCCGCGGCGGCCTGGGCCGGGTTCGACGCCGTCGCCAGGCGGCTGGCGGAGGAGGGGCGGCTCTAAGCGTCACCCGATACGAAAGGACCCCGATCCTCGGATGACGATCGGGGCCGAATTTCAAGCGCTCCGAAGCGCCTAGTGATACCGGCGGATCAGCCCCACCAGCTTGCCCTGCACCTCGACCTGGTCGGGACCGAAGATGCGGGTCTCGTACTTGGGGTTGGCGGCCTCCAGGGCGATCGAGCCGCCCTTCTTGCGCAGACGCTTGAGGGTGGCTTCCTCGCCGACCAGGGCGACGACGATCTCGCCCGAGGTGGCGGTGTCGCCTTTCTTGATGATCACGTAGTCGCCGTCGAGGATGCCGGCCTCGATCATCGAGTCGCCTTGCACCTCGAGAACATAGTGCTCGCCATTGCCCAACATGGATTCGGGCACCGGCAGACGTTCGCGCTCGTGCTGGATGGCGTCGATCGGCGTGCCAGCGGCGATCTTGCCCAGGATCGGCAGTTCGCGGCTGTCATTGGCCGGCGCGGCGGATACGGAGGCCGATGACGGCGCGCCGCCGCCTTCGAACACCTGCGGCCGGAAGGCGCCTCGCCCCTTGGGCGGGGCGGCCGTCGTGGCCTGCTGCGGCAGCTTCACCACTTCCAGCGCGCGGGCCCGGTGAGCGAGACGGCGAATGAAGCCGCGTTCTTCCAGGGCCGTGATGAGCCGGTGGATGCCCGACTTGGACGCCAGGTCCAGGGCCTCCTTCATCTCGTCGAAGGACGGGGAGACGCCGGTCTCCTTGATCCGCTCGTGGATGAACATCAGCAGTTCGTGCTGCTTGCGGGTGAGCATGTCGACCTCGGCTGGAACGCGGAACAAACCGCAAACCTCGCGAATGTTCTCTAGGCGTTCCGCCTCAAAGTCAAGTCGAGCGTTGCTGCCGGCCAAAAGTCCAGGAAATTCAAGGATTAGAGCCTGAGGCTTCGGAAAAGGCGACCAGAATCAAAAGCTTAACGAAAGCTTTCAGGCGCGCTTGCGGGCGATGATGATGTCCTGGTCCTGCATCGGCTGACGGCGCCAGACGCCGAGGGCCTGGTTCAGGACGTCTAGGTCGAGCGCCTCGTACTGCGCCAGGATCGGCTCCAGGTCGTAGCCGATCACCGCCTCCGGCAAGTCCGGCGTCGCGGTCCAGCAGCCGTCCAGGGCATGGACGAAGTCGAAGGCGATCTCGCCGGCGCCGGTATTGGCGCGGGCCTCGTCGTCGATCAGGTACCAGGAGACGATGCTGGTCCCGCCAGGCTTCAGAACCCGGGCGATCTCGCGGGCGAACTGGGCCTGATCGGCGGCCAGCAGGTGGGTGAACACCGAGCCTAGCCAGACATAGTCGAAGCTGGCGTCCGGATAGGGGAAGACGAAGGCGCTGGCCGGTTGCGAGCCGCCCGGATTGTACCGGTCGCTGTGCATGTCGGCATGGGTGAATTCGAAGCGCGGGTCGCCGACGGCGATGTTGGCTTTGCACCAGTCGATGGCCTGGGCCATCACGTCGAAGCCGGCATAGCGGCCCGACTCATCCAGATAGTCGACCAGCGGCGCGGCGGCGCGGCCGATGCCGCATCCGACATCGAGGATGGCGTGGCGCGGCTGCAGGCCGGCGGCGACGAACAGTTCCTTGAACTGCTGGCCCACGCGGACGAAATCGGCGTCGGCGGCGCCGACCAGACTCCAGAGCTCCCGCGGGGCGGCGACGGAGTCGGACGGCGGCGGTGTTGGCGTTGGCGAGAGGGCGCGCCGCAGCTTGGAGAGAAGGGCCCGCATCCGATTCCTTTCAACGAAAGAGCGGCGCGGACCCTAGCGAGCGACCAGGCTTCAGCCAACCCGGCCGTTGATCCACCCTAGGGGATGGTCTTCAGTTCCGGGTGCTTGGGCGTGATGGGCGCATAGAATGCCGCCAGCGTCGCCAGGTCCTTCTCGTAGTCGCCGCTGGGGATCATCGCCGGACCCAGGCCCACCACCTTGCGCTTGTAGTCCATGAAGCCGGGCACCATCGGCACGCCAGCCTTCAGGGCGATGTTGTAGAAGCCTGTTTTCCAGCCGCCCGCCTTGCCGCGTGTGCCCTCGGGCGCGATCGTCAGCATGAATTCGTCGCGGCGGGCGAACTCGTCGGCCATGGCCTGGACCGTATCGCGTGACTGGGAGCGGTCGATCGGCACGCCGCCCAGGTCCTTCATCAGCGTCTTGAACGGCCAGCGGAACAGCGAGGCCTTGCCCATGAAGCTTAGCTTCAAGTTCAGGGCGTCAGCCGCGCCCAGGAAATAGACGAAGTCCCAGTTGCTGGTGTGCGGGGCGGCGATGATCACGAACTTGCGGGTCGTCGTTGGCGCCGAGCCTTCGATCGTCCAGCCCTCGCGCTTGAAAAAGGCGACGAGGGACCAATTCACCACGCGGGCGACCCAATGCATTCGCGCTTCCTCGCGTGGCGTCGCCGGCGTCGCGGCGCGGCGGCTTTCTTGTTGAGGCGACTGTGAGCGGACGAGGCCGAATACGCTAGATGGCGCGTACCCGATCCTTTAGCCGAGCAGAACGCGCGTGGCGGCCGTGACGTCGGCCTGACGCATCAGGCTTTCGCCGACCAGCATGGCCTTGGCCCCGGTCGCCTCCATCCGCACCACGTCGTCGTGGGTGAAGATGCCGCTTTCGGTGACCAGCAGGGCGTCCCTCGGCGCCTGCGCCGACAGCCGCTCGGTGACAGCCAGGTCGACGATGAAGCTTTTCAGGTCGCGGTTGTTGATCCCCACCAGGTCCGAGCCCAGGGCGCCGGCGCGGGCCATCTCGGCCTCGTCGTGGACCTCCACCAGGGCGTCCATGCCCAGACGCCTGGCCTCGGCCATCAGCTCGGCGGCCAGGACGTCGTCGATCATCGCCAGGATGACCAGGATGGCGTCGGCGCCCAGGGCGCGGCTCTCGGACACCTGCCAGGGATCCACCAGGAACTCCTTGCGGATGCAGGGCAGGGCGGTCGCCGCGCGAGCATCGATCAGATAGGCGTCGGCGCCCTGGAAGCTGGGTCCGTCGGTCAGCACCGACAGGCAGGCCGCGCCGCCGGCCTCATAGCTGCGGGCCAGGGCCGGCGGATCGAAGTCGGCCCGGATCAGGCCCTTGGAGGGCGAAGCCTTCTTGATCTCGGCGATCAGCGACAGCTTGCCGGGCGCGTGGCCCTGAGCCAGGGCTCGTTTGAAGCCGCGCGGCGACGAGGCGTTGCGGGCTGCGGATTCCAGGGCGGCCTGGGTGCGACGGCGCTTGCGGTCGGTGACCTCGTCGCGCTTGTAGGCGGCGATCTTGGCGAGGATGTCGGTCATGCGGCGGCTTCCGTGTTCGTTGCGGCCACCAGGCCGGCGAGGGCCGCCTTGGCGCGGCCTTCGTCGATGACGTTGGCGGCCAGTTCGATGCCCTCGATCAGGGTCTCGACCTTGTCGGCGACCAGGAAGGCGGCGGCGGCGTTCAGCAGCACGATATCGCGATAGGGCCCCTTCTCGCCGTCGAGCAGGCGGGTGAGCGCGGCGGCGTTGAACGCGGGATCACCGCCGGTGATGTCCGACAGCGAGGCGCGCGGAAGGCCGACGGCCTCGGGCGTGATCTTGAAGAGATGGATACGGCCGTCGCGCCATTCGGCGACCTCGGTCTCGCCCGTGGTGGTCAACTCGTCCATGCCCGCGCCATGCACCGACCAGGCGCGCTCGGCGCCCAGCGCGCCCAGGGCCTTGGCGATCGGCTCGACGAAGCGCGGCGCCGAGACGCCGACCACCTGCCGCTTGGCGCCGGCCGGATTGGTCAGCGGGCCCAGCAGGTTGAAGATGGTGCGAAAGCCCAGCTGCTGGCGGATCGGCGAGACATGCTTCATCGCCCCGTGATGGGCCTGGGCGAACAGAAAGCAGATGCCGGCCTCGTCCAGGGCGCGCCGCTGCTGCTCGCGCGTGGCGTCGATATTGACGCCCAGGGCGGTCAGGACGTCGGCCGTGCCGGACTTGGAGGTGATGGCGCGGTTGCCGTGCTTGGCGACCTTGAGGCCTCCGCCAGCGGCCACGAAGCCGACGGCGGTGGAGATGTTCAGGGTGTGCAGGCCGTCGCCGCCGGTGCCGCAGACATCGATGACGTCGTAGGGATGCTCCAGCTGGACGGCCGCGCGGCGCATGGCGCGGGCGCTGGCGGCGATCTCGCCCACGGTCTCGCCGCGCAGGCGCATGGCGGTGACGGCGGCGGCGACCTGGGCCGGCGTCGGCTCGCCGCGCAGGCAAGCGGCGAAGAACACCTCGGCGTCCTCCTCGCCTAGGGTCTGGCCGTCGGCCAGCTTGGCCAACAGCGGCTTGAATGCGTCGGACATGCTGACCGTCCTAGACCCAGACCGCCGCGTCGCGCTTGACGCCCGCCAGGTCCATGAAATTGGCCAGCATTTGGTGACCGCCCTCGGTGGCGATCGATTCCGGGTGGAATTGGACGCCGAACACCGGACGGGTCTTGTGCTGTACGCCCATGATCTCGCCATCGTCGGTCCACGCCGTGACCTCCAGCTCGGGCGGCAAGTCCTCTTTGCGGACGGCCAGGCTGTGATACCGGGTGGCGGTGAAGGGGTTGGGCAGGCCCTTGAAGATGCCCTTGTCGTCGTGGCGGACCTTGCTGACCTTGCCGTGCATCACCTGTTTGGCGCGGATCACCTCGCCGCCATAGGCCTGGCCGATGGCCTGGTGGCCGAGGCAAACGCCCAGGATCGGCAGGTCGGCCGGCGCGGCGCGCAGCAGCGGCAGGCAGATGCCGGCCTGGTCCGGGGCCTTGGGGCCGGGCGACAGCAGCACCGCGTCGGGCTTCAGGCCCAGGGCCTCCTGCACCGTCAGCGCATCGTTGCGGTAGACGACCGTCTCGGCGCCCAGCTCGTTCAGATAGTGGACGAGGTTGTAGGTGAAGCTGTCGTAGTTATCGATGACGAGGATCATGACGCCGCCTTTCGGAGGTCGGTTCTAGCGCGGGCGGAGCCGAAGTGTAGCGGCAATTTCGCGCGCGGCTTTCAGTTACGGTTACAGCGGTTGCGGTCTTCAAGCATCATATGGCGATGGACCCGCGTGATTCCGCCCTGGACCCTGTCGCCGTCGCCTATGTTCGCGCGTTGTTGCGGCGGAAGAACCGTGTCCAGAAGATGGGGCCGGTTCTGGCCGCCGCGGCTTTCGCCGCGATCTGCGCGCTGGCCTTCGCCACGGTGATGGTGCTGGCGCCGCCGGCGGTCACTCAGCATCTCCCGGACGACCGGCTCGGCGGTCCCTAGTCCAAAGGGAAGAAGTCAGCCCTAAGGCTCAGCTGAATCGCCAGGCTTCCTCGGCCGCGCGCTTGAGGGCGCGGGACTTGTGCAGGGTCTCGTCATACTCGGCGTCCGGGTCGCTGTCGGCGACGATGCCGCCGCCGGCCTGGACATACATCATGCCGTCCTTGACCAGCGCCGTGCGCAGCACGATGCAGGTGTCGACCGAACCATCGGCGCCGAAATAGCCCACGGCGCCGGCATAGCCGATGCCGCGCTTTTCGACTTCCAGCTCGTCGATGATCTCCATCGCCCGAACCTTCGGAGCGCCCGAGAGCGTGCCGGCGGGCAGGGCGGCCATCAGCACGTCGACTGGATCCACGCCGTCGGGCGCCGTGCCCTCGACGTTCGAGACGATGTGCATGACGTGGCTGTAGCGCTCGATCTTGAAGCTCTCGGTCACGCGGACGTTCGGGCCCTTGGGACGCTCAGCCAGGGCATTGCGGCCCTGGTGGTTGAGCATGGCCACGCGGCCCACGTCGTTGCGGCCCAGGTCCAGCAACATCAGGTGCTCGGCGCGTTCCTTGGGATCGGCCAGCAGTTCGGCTTCGAGCGCCGCGTCTTCCTCGGGCGTGGCGCCGCGCGGACGGGTGCCGGCGATCGGCCGGATGGTGATCTTGTTGTCGCGCAGGCGAACCAGGATCTCGGGGCTGGAGCCGACCAGGTTGAAGCCGTCCAGGTTCAGGAAGAACAGAAACGGCGACGGATTGGTCCGGCGCAGCGAACGGTACAGGGCGAACGGCGGCAGGTCGAAGGGCGCGCGGAAGCGGTGGCTGGCCACGACTTGGAAGATGTCGCCGGCGGCGATGTAGTCCTTGGCCTTGGCGACCACGTCGGCGTAGTCGGCGCGGCTGACCGGCGTCGTGAAGTCCATCGGACCGCGCGGCGCGCGGGGCGCGTCGTGGGCCAGCGGACGACGCAGGTCGGCCATCACCGTCTCGATCCGCGAGCGGGCGGCGGCATAGGCGTCCTGGGCCGAGACACCGGCTCGCGGGCGGACGGCCGTGGTCAGGATGATCTCCTGGGCGATGGCGTCGAAGACGGCGACGATCGACGGCCGGGTCATGATCCCGTCCGGCAGGCCCAGCGTGTCTTCGTTGATATCGGGCAGACGTTCGACCAGGCGCACCAGATCGTAGCCCAGGGCCCCGAACACGCCGGCGGCCATGGGCGGCAGGCCCTTGGGCAGCTCCATCCGTGCCTGGGCCACCAGGTCGCGCAGGCTGTCCAGCGCGCCGCCCGGCTGGGGCGTGTAGCGGCCGGCGGCGATGTCGTCGCCTTCGGCGATCTCGGCCTGGTCGCCGCGGCAGCGCCACACCAGATCCGGGTTCATGGTCACGATCGAGTAGCGACCGCGCCAGGCCCCGCCTTCGACGCTTTCGAACAGAAAGCTGTAGGGACGCGCCTGGGCGATCTTCAGATAGGCCGAGACCGGCGTCTCGAGATCATCGATCAGGCGGGTCCAGACGACCTGCTGCCGTCCGGAATCGTAGATTTCCGAAAAGGCGTCGAACGCGGGCTCCAGACTCATTACTCGGCTTTCTTTCCAGACTTGGCGGCTTCGGCCTTGGCCAGGGCTTCGGTGTCGACGCCGATGGCCTGGCGCGCCAGGGTCAGGTTGCTCTTGGTCTTCAGCTGGACCTTGGCGGCGTTGCGCGCGGCTTCGCCGAGGTCGCGCATCAGGCCCTCGCCCGCCTGGGCGCCGGCCATGGCGGTGATCTGGGCGATGGCGGCGGTCGGAGCCGAACGGATGGCTTCCAGCTTGGCGACGACATAGGCCTCGCCCTGCGGACCGGCGCGGGTGGCGAAGGCCTCGTTCTTCTTGGCCTGGAAGGCGGCGCCCAGGAACTCGCGGCCCAGGCCCATGTGTTGCTGGGCGTTCTGGCGCGACAGGCCCGGGACCTGCTGGACCTTGGACTGCACCGAAGCGGCGACAGCCTCGATCGACTCGCCCTTCTTGACGCGAGCGACCAGTTCGTCGGCCTTGGCCTTCAGGCGCTTGCTCATTTCCTGACCCATCCACACGGCGGTCAGCTGCGGCTTGATCTCGGCCAGCGGCGGCATGGCGGCCGGGATCACCTTCTCCACCTTCACGGCGTAGTATTCGCCCTTGCCGGCCTCGATCAGATCGCTTTCCCCGCCTTGCGACAGGCCGAAGGCGGTCTTGACGATGTCTGGCGTCAGGCCGGCGACCGGCTGGCCGGTCTCGTCCGCGCCTTGCGCGGTGACCGGCGCGGTCGTCAGCACCAGGGCGCCGGCCTTGCTGGCCGCGGCGACCAGATCGGCGCCGCCGTCATGCGCGTCCTGATAGGTCTGGGTCTGCTCGTAGGCCTTAGTCTGCGCGGTCTGGGCGCGGACCTCGGCCTCGATCTGCGGACGCACGCTCTCCAGCGAGGCGGTCGAGCCCGGCGTGACCTTGACGATCTTGATGACCGAGACACCGAGTTCGCCCGTGATGGGGCCGCTGACCTGACCTGCGGCCAGGCTGAAGGCGGCGTCGGCGACCTTGCGGTCCGGAACGGCGGTCTTGGGCTTGTCGGTCAGAACGAGCGGGGTCTTGCCGAACGTCTTGGCGATGGCGACCGGGTCCTCGCCCTTGGTCAGGCGCTGCGAAATCGTGGCGGCGGCCTTGGCGTCCGGGGCGACGATCTGGATAATCGTGCGGGTCTCGGGCTTGGCCAGGCTGTCCTTGCGGAAGTCGTAGGCCTTCTGCACGGCGGCCGGGTCGATGGCGACGGTCGGCTCCAGGGCCTTGGCGCTGACGCGCATGATCGACAGCACGCGAGTTTCCGGACGCGTCAGGCGCTCGGCGTTTTCCTTCATGAAGGCGGTCAGCTGGGCGTCGGTCGGCGGAGCCGGACGCGTGACCGTGGCCGGGTTCACGGCGAAGGCGGCGACGTCGCGCTCTTCCAGAACGTAGGCGCCTTGCAGGGCGGCGTAGATGCGCGGGGCCTTCAGGCCGCCGGCGACGGCCGAGAAGAAGTGGGCGTTGGCGATCTCGTCGCGCAGCGAAGCTTCGTAGTTCGCCGGCGTCAGGTTGTTCTGGGCCAGGAGGCCAGCATACATCTGCGGGTCGAACTTGCCGGTGATCGGGTTGAACGGACGCTGGCTGGGCGGCAGCTGGCTCATCTGCTGGTGCACGATGTCGCCGACCAGCTTGTCGGACGGCTTCACGCCCATGCCCTGGATGGCCGCGGCGATCGATTCCTGCAGGGCCAGTTCCTGGACGATCTGCCGGTCGATGCCTTGCTCCACGGCCTGGTCAGGCGTCAGCGCCTGGCCGCTGCGCTGCTCCATGCCCTTGCGGTAGTTGTCGAAGCGCAGCTTGAAGTCCTGGGCGGACAGGGTGCGCGACCCCGCGCTGATCACGCCCGAGCCCTTGGGGCCCTTGAAGACGTCGCTGATGCCGAAAATGGCGAAGCTGACGATCAGCAAGCCAAACAGCAACACCGCGAACGGCGATTTGGCGAAGGAGCGGAAACCGGCGAGCATGCGTTCGAAAACCTTCCAGGCGGATCGCCGCGCGAATGAGCACGGCGGTCGAGAGCAGCGGGTATAGTAGAGCCGCGTGCGCGTGGGCAAGCGGCGTGGGCTTGACTTCCCAAGGGAGCGTGACCTCAAGAAGGCCTTTATGACCTTATCGAACACGACTCCCCGGCCGCTGATCGCCGGAAACTGGAAGATGAATGGCCTTTCGGCCGCGCTCGACGAGGCGCGCGCCATCGCGGCCGGCCTGGAGCGCCAGCCTGCCGGCGCCCGCGTCGCCATCTTCCCGCCCGCCACCCTGCTGCACCGCCTCGCCGATGCCGTCGAGGGTTCTCATCTCCTGACCGGCGGTCAGGATTGCCACGGCAAGGCCAGTGGGGCGCACACCGGCGACATCTCGGCCGAGATGATCGCCGACGCTGGCGGAACCCTGGTGATTGTCGGCCATTCCGAGCGGCGCACCGACCACGGCGAGACCTGCCAGCAGGTCGCCGCCAAGGCTGAAGCGGTTATCGCGGCGGGGCTGGAGCCCATCGTCTGCGTCGGCGAGAGTCTGGCGCAGCGGGAAGCGGGGGAGGCGGTGGCCTTCGTCGTCGGCCAACTGCGCAACTCCCTGGCGCCCGGCCTGGCCGGCAAGGCCTTCAACGTCGCCTACGAGCCGTTGTGGGCCATCGGCACGGGCCACGTGGCCTCGGTCGACAACATCATCGAGATGCACGCGGCGATCCGCGCCGAGCTGATCGCTCTGTTCGGCGAGCAGGGGGGCGCCGTCCAGATCCTCTACGGCGGCTCGGTGAAGCCCGAGAACGCCCGGGAGATCCTGGCCGCGCCGGACGTGGGCGGGGCCCTGGTCGGCGGCGCCTCGCTGAAGGCCAAGGACTTCCTGGCCATCGTCGAGGCCGCCTAGGGCTGAAAAGCTTCCGCGGACGGGCCGTGCGAGCGCATGGTCCGCCCCAGAATCCTTGACATCATGGCGCCCACGTGCGCCTTACCGCGCCTTGCAAATCACCGCGTATTCAAGACTTTCATGACCTCCATGCACGCCTATCGCACCCACAACTGCGGCGCCCTGCGCGCCTCCGACACCGGTTCCTCGGTGCGCCTGTCGGGCTGGATCCACCGCAAGCGCGACCACGGCGGGCTGGTCTTCATCGACCTGCGCGACCACCACGGCCTGACGCAGCTGGTCCTGCACCCGGAGACCCCGGGTTTCGCGATCGTCGAGCGCCTGCGCGCCGAGAGCGTGATCAAGATCGACGGCGAGGTCGTCGCCCGTGACGCCAGCGTCGTGAACCCGAACCTGCCGACCGGCGAGATCGAGATCCGCGTTTCGGCCGTCGAGGTGCTGTCCGAGGCCGCCGAGCTGCCGCTGCCGGTCTTCGGCGAGCCGGACTATCCGGAAGAGATCCGCCTCAAGCACCGCTATCTCGACCTGCGTCGCGAGACCCTGCACAAGAACATCGTCCTGCGCTCGCGCGTGATCCAGTCGATCCGCAACCGCATGTTCGCCCAAGGGTTCAACGAGTTCCAGACGCCGATCCTGACGGCCAGCTCGCCGGAAGGCGCGCGCGACTTCCTGGTGCCCTCGCGTCTGCACCCGGAGAAGTTCTACGCCCTGCCGCAGGCGCCCCAGCAGTTCAAGCAACTGCTGATGGTCTCCGGCTTCGACCGCTACTTCCAGATCGCCCCGTGCTTCCGCGACGAAGACCTGCGCGCCGACCGTTCGCTGGAGTTCTACCAGCTCGACGTCGAAATGAGCTTCGTGACGCAGGAAGACGTGTTCGCGGCCATCGAGCCCGTCATGCACGGCGTGTTCGAGGAATTCTCGAACGGCAAGCCGGTCTCGCCGATCGACGGCGCGCACACCTTCACCAACGACTTCGGCCAATCGTTCGAGCACAAGGGTTTCGAGCGCCTGACCTACGCCCAGTCGATGGCCTGGTACGGCAGCGACAAGCCGGACCTGCGCAACCCGATCAAGATGCAGAACGTTTCGGAGCACTTCCGTGACGGCGGCTTTGGCCTGTTCGCCAAGATCCTGGGCGCGGACGCCAAGAACCAGATCTGGGCGATCCCGGCCCCGACCGGCGGCAGCCGCGCCTTCTGTGACCGCATGAACAGCTGGGCTCAGGGCGAAGGTCAGCCGGGCCTGGGCTACGTCTTCTGGTCGGAAGACCAGGGCGGCTGGGGCGGCCCGATCGCCAAGAACCTAGGCGAGCCGACGCAAGCCCTGATGGAATCGCTGGGTCTTGGCGCGGGCGACGCCGCCTTCTTCGTGGCCGGCGATCCCTCGGTGTTCACCAAGTTCGCGGGCCTGGCCCGCACGCGGGTCGGCACGGAGCTGAAGCTGGTCGACGAAAACCAGTTCAAGTTCTGCTGGATCGTCGACTTCCCGATGTTCGAGTGGAACGAGGAAGAGAAGAAGGTCGACTTCTCGCACAACCCGTTCTCGATGCCGCAAGGTGGTCTGGAGGCCCTGGAAACCCAGGACCCGCTGACCATCCGCGCCTACCAGTACGACATCGTCTGCAACGGCTACGAGCTGTGCTCGGGCGCGATCCGGAACCACAAGCCCGAGATCATGCTCAAGGCCTTCGCCACCGCCGGCTACGGCCCCGAAGTGGTCGAGGACCAGTTCGGCGGCATGCTGAACGCCTTCCGCTATGGCGCCCCGCCGCACGGCGGACTGGCCCCCGGCATCGACCGCATCGTCATGCTGCTGGCCGATCAGGTGGCCATCCGCGAGGTCATCGCCTTCCCGCTGAACCAGCAGGGCCAGGACCTGCTGATGAACGCCCCGGCCAACGTGCTCGACAAGCAGCTCAAGGAGCTGCACATCCGCACCGCGCCGCCGATCAAGGTCTAGGCGCGGGACGAGAGTCCGGAACAAAGAAGCCCTCCGATCTCGCGATCGGAGGGCTTTTTCTTGATCGGTTGCCTTAAAGCCAGATCACCACTTCTTGGGCGCTGGCGGGGCAGGGGGCGCGGGCGGGGCCGGCGGGGCCTTGGGCACTTCGCGCAGCAGCATGAAGCGTCCGCCCTTGATCCCGTTGCACGGCCGGACGCTCAGGCCCGAGGGCAGGCGGGTGGAATTGTCGCCGCAGGCCTCGTCCAGCTGGTCCTGTTCCAGGCCTCGGGCGCTCGACAGATCGGCGCCGCTGAGATTGACCATGGTCAGGTCGGCGTTGCGGAAGTCCGCGCCGTTGAAGATGGCGCCGCGCAGGTTCGAGCCGGTCATGTCGGCATTGCGGAACCGGGCGCCGTCGAAGCGCGCGCCTTGGAAATTGGCGTGGTTGATGTCGGCGTTCGAGAAGTCCGCGTCGCGGGCGTTGGCGCCCGACAGGTTGGCGGCGATCAGCTCGGCGTTGGAAAAGCGCGCCTTCTGAAGGTTGGCGCCGACCATGTTGGCGGCGTGCAGTTCGGCCGACGACAGGTCGACGCGGACCAGAGTGGCGCGGGTGAAGTTTGCGCCGCTGCTCTCGATGCCGGACATGCGGGCGTCGGTGAAGTTGGCGCCGGTGAAGTTGGCGCCGCGCATCTCGGCGCCGCGCAGGTCGGCGCGGCTCAGATCCGCCCAGCCGAAGTCCGAGCCGTAGAACATCGCGCCACGCAGGTCCGAGCCGATCAGGATGGCCTTGACGAACTTGGCGCCGGCGAACTTGGCGTTCATCAGCTTGCGACCGGCCAGATCGCAGTTGGCGCACATCCCGCCGAAGGAGGTCAGCTTGGCGACGTCCTTATCTTCGATCGAGGCCTGAGCCTGGCCGGACATGGCCAGCAGGCTCAGGGTCAAAGCGGCGATGGAGGCGCCCAGGCGGGACATCAAGTTCTCCGTTCAGTCCATACGCGACTGTGTGAGTTACGGTTTGAACCGGCGGCCGCGTGGAAGCCACTTAAATTGCGGTAATGACGGGGATTTAACGGCAGAGCGGGATGCGCAGATTGCCCGGCAGATAGGTCGAACCGTCGCCGCAGGCCTGGTCCAGCTGCGCCTGGGTGAGACCGATCGCGCGGTCCATTTCGGCGCCTGAGAAGTTGGCGCCCGATAGTCTGGCCCCGGAGAAATTCGCGCCCTGCAGATAGGCGCCGACGAAGCTGGCGTTGGTCAGGTCCGCGCGGACAAAGTTGGCGCCGGTCATGACCGCGCCATAGGCGTTGACGTCGCGCAGGTCGCCGCCGGTGAAGCGGGTGCGGTTCATGATCGCCGTCGAGAAGTCGGCCTGACGCAGGCGCGCGCCCGCCAGGTTCTTGTTCTTCAGCGTCAGGTTCGACAGATCGGCCTGGAACAGGTTGCAGCGCGGGCAGTTGGCGCCATTGCGGACAGCCGAGATCTGGGCGGCGTTCTGCGCCCCGGCCGAACTGGCGAAGACCAGCACGGCGAGGGCCGAAAGAAGAGCGATCGGTTTCATTCTGGCGCAGGTCCTACGCGAAAAGGGCGTTTTCACCCTGCCGCAGCAAGCTTAACGCCAGCCGAACGCGCTCAGGACGAGGCGACGGGCCCTGGGTGGTCAGATTGCGCTCCGCAGGTGTCGCAGACCGTCATGCCGCCGCGCCTGGTCAGCGAGAGGTCGCCACAGGCTGGGCACATCTCGCCCTCGGCGCCCGGACGATTCTGGCCCTCCAAGCGGCGGCGGCCGAACGAGGCGAAGACCAGGTTGTCATGCGCGGCGCCGCGCGAAAAACCCTTGGAAATGAACAGGCTGGCAGGCACTGGAGTGGGTTCGGCATCGTCGATATCGTCGCCCGGGCGGCCCTTGCCCGCGCCCAGGCCGTCGGCGTTGAACTCACCCGGGTCGCCATTGGCCAGATCGTCGCGGCCGAGATACGACACGCCCAGCTCGCGAAAGACATAATCCAGGATCGAGGTCGCCGACTTGATCGAGTCGTTGCCGGTGACCGGGCCCGCCGGCTCGAACTTCGTGTAGACGAAGGCGTCGACGAACTCGTGCAGAGGCACGCCGTGCTGCAGGCCCAGCGACACGGCGATGGCGAAGTTGTTCATCAGGCTGCGGAACGCCGCGCCTTCCTTGTGCATGTCGATGAACAGCTCGCCCAGCTCGCCGTCCTCGTACTCGCCGGTATGCAGATAGACCTTGTGACCCCCGACGGCCGCCTTCTGGATGTAGCCCTTGCGGCGATCGGGCAGGCGGCGGCGCGAGCGGTCGCGCTCGACGATCTTCTCGACCACGCGTTCGGTGACCGTGGGTTCGCGGGCCATCTGTTCTCGAAGGGACGCCGCGGCGCGCGGCGCCTCGGCGGCGGGCTCGTCAGGCAGGTCCAGCTTGAAGTCGGCCGGCGCGGCGGCGCGTTGCAGGCGGAACGCCCGAATCCCCGAGCGAGCCGCGGCGGCCTGGGCGCGGACGGCGTCGGCGGGACGGCTGTCGAAGGCCACGGGGATCGCCACCGGCGTCGGCAGGCAGGCGAAGGCCTCGACGGCGGCCAGCATGGCGAGGCGATCAGCGAAGGCCGGAGCCTCGACCGATTTGAAAGCCTCGCGCAGTTCCGGGTTCAGCGCCTCGCAGTCGCCTAAGGCGCCCGCGCCCAGGGCATGGCGCTCGGCGGCGGCGATCTCGGAGACCGAAAAGTCGGCGAAAGCCAGGGTGTCGAAGTCGCGGCGGGCCACATCCTCGGCCGAAGCCCCCAGCACGTCGCGCAGAAAGCCCGCGCCGATCACGGCCGGGGCGAAGGCGGCGCGCAGGCCGTGGTTCTCGCGCAGGGCGTGCTCGGCCTTCTCGATCTCGTGGGCGGTGAACCCGCGCGCCTGCAGCATGGCGTGGTCGATCGCCGGGCTCTCGGCCAGCGAGCCGTGGCCCAGGGCGTGACGGCGCGCGGCGTCCAGGTCGACGCCTTCGCACGACAGGGCCTCGAAGGCGGCGGCGCTGAAGGTCGGCAGCAGGAAGCCGTCGGCGGTCTGGGCGACCGAAACCGGCGACATGGCGCCCGCCGGGCCGACCGGCGCGCCGCCGAGGCGCAGGGTCGCTTCCGGATCCTCGAAAGGACCGACCAGGGCGGCCGAACGCAGGCCGTGCTTGCGGGCCAGGGCATGGGCGGTCGCCAGGGCGGCGGCGGCCTCGGTGGCCAGGGCCGAGCGCAGGGCGGCGGCGCGGACCCGGCGCTCGGCCAGGGTCTTGAGCACGCTCTGCTTGTCCTGGGCGAAGGCGGCGTCCGGACCCATCGCGGCGGCGGCCTCGGCGCTGGCCGACAGGGCCGCGCCGACGGCCAGCGCCCACAGGGCGGCCGCGCCGTCACGGCCCTCGACGCCGGTCTGGGCCCAACCTTGGCTGAGCAGGCAGTCGCCGACGCCGGCCAGGCTCAGACGGGCGGGGCGCTCGCCGCGCTCCAGCTCCAGGGCCGTGCCCCACAGGTGGCAGACATAGGTGAATCGCTCGACGTCGAAGCCGTCGGCGTCGAGAAAGGCGCTGGCGTCGATGGCCGCGCCGACGCCCACGCCGCGCGCCAGGATCTCTGCGTCCGTTGGCGACAGGGCCAGGGTAAGGGCGTTCGTCTCCCAGCCGACCTGGGCGGCGAAGGCGGCGGCTTCATCGCCGGCCGCCACGCCCTGGCGCGAGGCCGAGGCGACCATGGCCGGCTCGCGCTCGACCGACAGCTCGGGCAGCGCCGCGCGCGGCGCATCGGCCGTGGCGATGGCGTCGAGAAGGGTGCGGTCGTCGGCGCCCAGTTCGCGGGCCTTGCGGGCGGCGCGGGCCAGGGCCGGGTTCTTGCGGACGTCGGCGCAGGCGCGCGGGTCGCCCGAGCAGCGACGGACAGCGTCGGCCACCTGGGCCAGGGCGGCGTCCAGCCGCGCGGCGGCCCGGGCGGCGAGGGCGCGGCCGCGGCGGCGGCCCAGGCTGTCCTTGACGATGGTCTGGAACTCGAACTCGGCGATCTCCGGCAGCAGGTCCAGGCCCGCCTGGCCGCCGGCCGGGGTGGCGATCCCCGACAGCATGGTGGCCAGCAGGGCGTCGCGGAAGGCGCTGGCGTCGGCCGTGTCGCCGAACAGGCCCTGGGCCAGGCCCGCCTGGGCCACGCGCTCGGCGTAGCGGGCAGGACCGCCGCCCAGCGCGGCCTTGGGTTCGATCTCGCCGGCCCAGTCCAGCCAGGCCTCGACGCGGGCGTCGCTCCAGGCGGTAGGGGCCGAGACGACCACGATACTGTCGCTGCGTTCGAGGTCGCGCCACTCCATGACGGTAGCAACTCCGGCGGCTTTGGCGGGCGTGCGCATGGGCGAGTTCCGGGTTCGATCTGGCGATCGCGATATCTTGTCAAATCCTTAACGCGTGATTCCGCGCCGGCGGGACGCGCGTAAGGTCGCACCCCAAGCTAGAACCTCGATCGCCGAGCCTCAATAGATGTTGCGGGTGTGAGGACTCTAATCCACAAGATGTTGAAGTCTTCTCCCGTGGAGCGACGCTGGACGCTGAGGCCGCGAAACCCTATAGTCCGGCCGCTTCGCCGTGCGTGTCGCGGCCTGCAAAGCCTTATAAATTCGGGTGCGAACGTAGTGCTGAAAGCGATCTTCACGTGGTGGAACGGCGCGACCATTGGTCAGCGCTTCCACATCGGCCGCCGCGGCGTGTTCGTGGGCAAGGACGACTACGGCAACCGCTACTTCGAAGCCCGCGACAACAGCGACAGCTATGACGCCCGCAAGCGCCGCTGGGTGATCTACAGCGGCTATGCCGAAGCCTCCAAGGTCCCGCCGGACTGGAGCGGCTGGCTGCACTACACGTTCGACGAGGTCCCGACCCAGACGCCGCTGAACCGTCGTGACTGGGAGAAGGATCACATCCCGAACCTGACCGGCACCGTGCACGCCTGGCGTCCGAAGGGCTCGCTGGCCCGTGGCGGCGAACGCGCGGCGGCCACCAGCGACTACGAAGCCTGGAAGCCGGAATAGTCTCGATGGCCCGCCGGGCGTCCCTGGTCGCCAAAGTCACGGCCGTTGGCGTGGTCCTGTCGGGTCTGACCGTAACGGGCGCCGCCATGGCGCGGCAGAACGGCGCCCCGCAGGCCCAGACCCCTCCGGCGGCCGTTCAGGCCCCTGCGGCGCCGACGCCGCGTCCCGTGACTTCCGCGCCGACGCCGGGCGAATTGCGGCCGGCCCAGCCGACCACGGTCCCGCCCGCGATCGCCAATCCCAATCCGCCGGCCTCTCCGCCGCCCGCCGCCGCGACGGCGCCCAAGCCGGCCGCGACGACCCCGGCCAAGCCGCCCGAGCCGGCCAAGCGCCAGCGCTACACGATCGCCATCCTGCAGGCTCTGGACAAGGTCACGACCGAGACCATGCGGTTCGAGGTCCCGGTCGGCCAGCCGATCCGCTACAAGACCCTGGTCTTCACCGTCCGCGCCTGCGAAACGGCGGCGGCCGACGAGGTCGCGCCGGAGACGGCCGCCTATCTCGTGGTCGACACCCAGCCCAAGGCCCAGGCCGGCCGCGCCGCGCCGCCCGGACGCCAGGTCTACAAGGGGTGGATGTACGCCAGCTCGCCGGGTCTGAACCCGCTGCAGCACCCGGTCTATGACGCCTGGCTGATCGCCTGCAAGCAGGCCGCCCCGGTCGCGCCGCCCGCCAAGCCGTAGAAGTCTCCCTGGACCGTCAGGGCCTTGGCCAGTCGTCGGCGATAGTCCGCGCGGCTGATCTCGATCGTCCCGAACTGCGTCAGGTGCTCGGTCAGGAACTGGGTGTCCAATAGCTGGTAGCCGCCGGCCAGCAACCGCGCCACCAGGTGGACCAGCGCCACCTTGCTGGCGTCGCGCGCGGTCGAGAACATGCTCTCGCCGAAGAACGCCCCGCCCAGCGACACGCCGTAGAGGCCGCCAACCAACTCATCGCCCAGCCAGGTCTCGACGCTGTGAGCCAGGCCGCGCGCATAGAGCTGGCCATAGAGGCGTTGGATGGGGTGGTTGATCCAGGTCTCGACCCGGCCGGGCCTGGAGGCCGCGCAAGCCTCGATGACCGCGTCGAAGGCGGTGTCGATACGAACCTCGTAGGGCCCGTTGCGGACGGTGCGCGCCAGGCGCTTGGGGATGTGAAAGCCCCCGAGCGGCAGGACGCCCCGCCGCTCGGGATCGATCAGGAAGACGCTTTCGTCCTCGCGGGCGTCCGCCATGGGGAAGACGCCGCGCGCGTAGCAGGCGATCAGATCGTCGACCGTGAAGGCGTCGTCCATCGCCGGCTCCAGATCAGCTCTCTTGAGCTTTGATCCAGCGCTCCAGCCAGTGGATGTCGTAGTCGCCGGCCAGGATGTCGGGCTGCACCAGAAGGTCCTGGAACAGCGGGATCGTGGTCTCGATGCCGCCGACGACCATCTCACCCAGGCAACGCTTCAGGCGGGCGATGCACTCGGCGCGGTCGCGGCCATGCACGATCAGCTTGCCGATCAGGCTGTCGTAGTAGGGCGGGATCGCATAGCCGGTGTAGATCGCCGAATCCAGGCGAACACCCAGGCCGCCGGGGGCGTGGAAGTCGGTGATCGTACCGGGCGAGGGCGTGAAGGTCCGCGCGTTCTCGGCGTTGATCCGGCACTCGATGGCGTGGCCCTCGAAGACGACATCTTCCTGGGTGAACGACAGCGGCAGGCCGGCGGCGATGCGGATCTGCTCGCGCACCAGGTCGATGCCGGTGATGGCTTCGGTGACCGGGTGCTCGACCTGCAGGCGGGTGTTCATCTCGATGAAGAAGAACTCGTCGTTTTCCCACAGGAACTCGATGGTCCCGACGCCCAGGTAGCCGATGGCCTTGACGGCGTCGACGACGACCTTGCCGATCTTGGCGCGACCTTCGGCCGACAGGGCCGGCGAGGGCGCTTCTTCCAGGACCTTCTGGTGGCGGCGCTGCAGCGAGCAGTCGCGTTCGCCCAAGTGGACCACGTTGCCGTGGCTGTCGGCGATGATCTGCAGTTCGATGTGGCGCGGTTTCTGGAGATAGCGCTCCATATAGACCGTGTCGTCGCCGAACGCGGCGCGGGCCTCCGCGCGAGCCGTCGAGACGGCTTCGGCGAGATCCTCACGCGTCTGGGCGACCTTCATCCCCCGCCCGCCGCCGCCGGCGGCGGCCTTGATCAGCACCGGAAAGCCGATCTTCTCGGCGGCCTCGAAGGCCTCTTCCTCGGTCGAGACGCCGCCGTCCGAGCCGGGGACGACCGGGATGCCGGCGTCCTTCACGGCCTGCTTGGCGGTGATCTTGTCGCCCATCATCCGGATGTGCTCGGGCTTCGGACCGATGAAGGTGAAGCCGTGCGCGTTGACGATCTCGGCGAAGCGGGCGTTCTCCGACAGGAAACCGTAGCCCGGGTGGATGCCCTGGGCGCCGGTGATCTCGGCCGCCGCGATGATCGACGGGATGTTCAGGTAGCTCTTGGCGGCCGGCGCGGGGCCGATGCAGACGCTTTCGTCCGCCAGGCGCACCCACATGGAATTGCGGTCCGCTTCGGAGTGCACCGCCACGGTGGCGATGCCCATTTCCTTGCAGGCGCGGTGAACCCGGAGCGCGATCTCGCCCCGGTTCGCGATGAGAATCTTGTCGAACATGAGCGTTACTCGATGACGACGAGAGGCTCGCCGAACTCGACGGGCTGGGCGTCGGCGACCAGGATCTCGACGACCTTGCCGGCCTTCGGGGCCGCGATCGGGTTCATGGTCTTCATGGCTTCGACGATCAGCAGGGTCTGACCGGCCGAGACGGTGTCGCCCACCTTGATGAAGGCGTCGGCGCCCGGCTGCGGCGAGAGATAGGCGGTGCCGACCATCGGCGACTTCACGGCGTCGCCACGGGCGGCGGCCGGAGCGGCTTCAGCGGCGGGCGCGGGCGCAGCGGCCGGGGCGGCGACCGGAGCCGGGGCATAGGCCGGCGCGGCGGCCTGGACGTAGTTGACCGGAGCCGCGGTCAGTTCGCGCGCCACGCGGATCTTCAGGCCGGCGTGCTCGACTTCGATCTCGGACAGGCCCGTGTCCTTCAGGATGTCCGCCAGCTTGCGGACCAGACGGGCGTCGATCGCGGGAGCTTCGACCGGATCGGCGGGGGCCTTGGGGTTCGACATGGAAGCTTACCTTGTTCTCTTGAGCGCCTCGGCGGCGGAAAACGCCGGGCGTTATCGTTGTTAAGCGCGGATCAGGCCGAAGGCGGCCTCGATCGCCAGTTCATAACTCGCCGCGCCGAAGCCCGAGACGATCCCGGTGGCGGCCAGCGAAACGAAGGTGTGGCGGCGGAATTCCTCCCTCGCCGCCGGGTTGGACAGGTGGCACTCGATCACCGGGATGCTCAAGGTCTTGAGCGCATCCAGAAGCGCGATCGAGGTGTGGCCGTAGCCGGCCGGATTGATGATCAGCGCCGAGGCCGACTCACGCGCCTCCTGCACCCAGTCGATCAGCACACCCTCATGGTTGGACTGGCGGAAGACCACCGAAACGCCACGCGAAGCCGCCCGCGCCTCACAGCGCGTACGAACATCCTCGAGGGTGTCCTTGCCGTAAATCTCGGGCTCCCGGGTCCCCAACAGGTTGAGGTTGGGCCCGCTCAGCACGTGGATCGGTTTTACCATGCGGCTCCGCCGTCGATTCCGAGGGTCTTGTATAGCCGGTTCCGCCGGGTCACAAGCACGGCTCGCTTCGGAGGTGAGATGAGGCTTTTGCTGAACGGGGAAGAGCGGGACGTGGCCGACGTCGTCACGATCGCCGATCTGGTGGGCGCCCTGGGCCTGGACGCCCGCAAGGTGGCGGTCGAGCGCAACCTCGAGATCGCGCCGCGCTCGACCTATGCCGACACGAAATTGGCCGACGGCGACCGCATCGAGATCGTGACGTTTATCGGCGGCGGTTGATCCTCCGCATTTGAAACGCCGGCTTCCCAGGCGTAAACCACCCCCATGAACGCGCACGTTTCCCCCGACTCCGTCACGTCTCCGGACGCCGATGAAACCTGGACCGTCGCCGGTCGCACCTTCCGTTCGCGCCTGATCGTCGGCACGGGCAAGTACAAGGACTATGCGACCAACGCCGCCGCCGCCCGCGCGGCCGGGGCCGAGATCGTCACCGTGGCCGTGCGCCGCGTGAACCTGACCGACCCGACCCAGCCGCTGCTGGTCGACTACGTCAAACCCAGCGAATTCACCTATCTGCCCAATACGGCGGGCTGCTTCACCGGCGAGGACGCCGTGCGCACCCTGCGCCTGGCCCGCGAGGCCGGCGGCTGGGACCTGGTCAAGCTGGAGGTCCTCAGCGATCCCAAGACCCTGTTCCCGGACATGGAAGAGACCCTGCGCTCGCTGAAGTTGCTGGTCGCCGAGGGTTTCCAGGTGATGGTCTATTGCTCGGACGATCCGGTCTATGCCCGCAAGCTGGAAGAGGCCGGCGCGGTGGCGATCATGCCCCTGGGCGCGCCGATCGGCTCGGGCCTGGGCATCCAGAATCGCGTCAACCTGCGGATCATCGTCGAGAACGCCAAGGTCCCGGTGCTGGTCGACGCCGGCGTCGGCACGGCCTCGGACGCGGCGATCGGCATGGAACTGGGCTGCGACGCCATCCTGATGAACACCGCCATCGCCGAGGCCAAGGACCCGATCCGCATGGCCAAGGCCATGAAGCACGCGGTCATCGCGGGGCGTGAGGCCTATCTGGCCGGGCGGATGCAGAAGCGGTTGTACGCGGACCCGAGCTCGCCGTTGGCGGGGCTGATCTAGAGCGCTGGCGTCAGGTCGGTCTGGGCGAAATCGTCACCGACGAAGAGTAGCGGACATCCGCGCTCTTTCGCGAGGGCGTAGGCGAAACAGTCGCCGAAGTTCAGGCCGGCGGGATGAAAACCCTTGCCCCAGCGTCGATAGGCGTCAGCGACTCGGTGCGTATCGGCGGGGCTGAGAGGGACGATCTCGATTTCCAGGTCGTTCAGCAGGATCGACATTTCGCGCGAGACGCCTCGGCGACCGGCCGCGATCATGGCTTCGGCGGCGTTAGCGGCCGAGATCAGCACGCTATCGCTGGTCTCGAGCGTGATGGAGCAGCGCTCGGCGGTCGGTTCGTCCAAGGCGAGCGCCATCAGCGCCGAGGTGTCGACGACGATCACCCCGGGAGACCATTGTCGTCATAGAGAAAGTCTTGGCTTCTAGCCGCCGGTTCACCCGGAAGAGCGTTTGTCGCGCCGCTCTTGCGGACCGCATCGAGGATGCGACGTCGTTCCGCAGGCTCCATACGAGACCGGGTCGAGACGGGAGTCAGACGCACAGCGGCTTGGCCCTCGCGGGTAAGGATAACCTCCTCGCCCGCCTCGGCGCGGCGAACCAGCTCGGTCAGTTGGCCTTCGGCCTCGGCGAGGGCGACGCGCACGGTGCTGCTCCTTGAAGCGCTCACGCGAGGATAGTGGGCCCTCGGCGGTCGCGCTTCAAGGCGCCTCAACCCGCCTTCGCCTTGGCCGCGCGCGTCTGGTCGATCGCCAGCTTCAGCGCGTTGATGTCCGCGCCGGGCACCAGGGTGTCGCCGACGATGAAGGCCGGGGTGCCCGACAGTTGCAGGGTCTTGGCCAGGGTGTCGGTGTCGGCCAGGTGCTGGGTGACGGCCTCGCTCTCGCCGGCGGCCTTGGCCCTGGTCATGTCGATGCCCAGGCCGGCCGCGATCCGTAGGGCGGCGGCGGCGTCCAGGGCGTTCTCGGCCATCAGCGCCTTGTAGAGCTCCAGGCTCTTGCCCTGGTCCTTGGCGCCCAGCGCCAGGCGGGCGGCGGCCTCGCTGTCGTGGCCGAAGATCACGAAGTCCTTCAGCACCAGGCGGACATCCGGGTTCTTCTGGACGAGGTCGACGATCTCGGGCGCGGCGTGACGGCAGTAGCCGCAGCGATAGTCGAAGAATTCGGTGACGGTGATCGAGCCTGCCGGATTGATCACGATGTCGCGCGGGTCGCGCTCGATGGCCTGTCGGTACTGGCCGATGGCCTTCTGCGCCGAGGCGGTCTGTTGGGCGGCCTGCTTCTCCTGCAGCTTCTGGCTAGCCTCCATCAGCACCTCGGGGTGCTCCAGCAGATAGGCGCGGACCTTTTCGCCGAAGGCCTTGCTAGGCTTGGGCGCGGGGCGTTCGCAGCCGGCGAGGGCCAAGCCGGCGATGGCTAGCGGAACAGCGAGGGTCGCGGCGCGACGGAGCAGGGTCATGAAGATCTCGAACGTGGAAGAATAAGGCGGCTAGTGGCTAAGGTTGGATTGCGCCGCGCCGTCCTTGGCCAGATCCTTCAGGTCCTGGTTGGAGGGGCGCGAGGCCAGAACGATGTCGGTGGCGCGGCGCCAGTCGGGGGTGTTCTTGGTCAGCAGCTCGCGGGCGCGCATGGCGAAGACGCGGGCCTCGCGCACGGCGCCGAGCGAGTAGTACTGCTCGGCCGTGGCCAGACGCGCCTCGCCGTCCTTCTTCTGGGTGTCGTAGGCCTGGGCCAGCAGTCGCCAGGTCACCGAATTGTCCGGATCGTTCAGCAGGCTGCGCTTGAGCTCCTGAACGCCTTCCTCGACCTTCTTCGGATCGTTGAGATTGATCAGGGTCTGGCCGAGATTGACGCGCAGCAGGGCCGCGTCGGGCTTCAGCTGCACTGACTTGCGCTGCGGCTCCTCGGCCTGGGCCACGCGGTTGAATTCGAACAGGATCTGGCCCTTCAGCTCCCACAGGTAGGGATTGTCGGGGTGGTCGGCGATCAGCGGCTCCAGCAGCTGAAGGGCCCGGTCGGGCTCCTTCATCTGGTAGTAGGCGATCGCGCGCGCGTAGCGGGCCGGAAAGCCGGTGTCGGTTTCCTTGTATTTCATCAAGGCGACTTGCGGGTTCAGGAACCCTTCCAGCTTGGCCTTCATGATCTCGTGCTGGGCCAGGTCCTCGGGCGTGTCGACGGCGCTGTAGTGCGGCTGGCGTTCGACGCGGCTGCGCAGCACCTCGATCCGTTCGGACGACAGGGGGTGGCTGCGGAAATATTCGTAGCGGCGGGCCTGATCGAAGACCTCCTGGTAGCGGAAGTTGTCGAAGAACTCGACGAGGCCGCGCCCTGACTGGCCGGTGGCCTCCAGGAAACCGGCGCCGGCCTGGTCGGCGCGCGATTCCTGCTCGCGACTGTAGCCTAGCGCGCCCAGCGCCCCGGCGTATTGGGCGTTGCCCAGCAGGACGGCGGCGCCGTCGGCGGACCCGGCCAGGGCCGCCAGGACGCCCAGGCCCATGGTCAGGATCATCGGCTTGAGGCCCGCGCGCGTCATCTCGCCCGACCGGATCGGGTGGCCGCCGGCCAGGTGTCCGGTTTCGTGGGCGATGACGCCGCGTAGCTGGTTGGGGTTCTCGGTCTGCAGGATCAGGCCGGTATTGAGGCCCATCTGCAGGCCCTGGGTGGCGAAGGCGTTCAGAGACTTGTCGCCGACGATCAGGATGCGAACGGTCCTGGGATCCAGACCCGCCGCCGCATAGATAGGATCGGCGTCGTGGTGCAGGATTTCCTCGATCTCGGTGTCCCGGATCAGGGAGGGGCCGTCGTCCTGGGCCAGAGCGATCTGGGGAATACTGGACGCGAGCACGGCCAACGCGGACAAAGCCACGCCGAGTCGCTTCCCAGCTTGCCCGCTACGCGAGGTCATTGAGTGATCTCCAGATCGCGCCCCCGCGAACCCCGACCAGTCTAACTTGGAAGCTGGAGGCGAGGGAACAAGGGTCTCGCTTCCGCCTCAAGACGATTTCGGCCCGCGCATCCAGCGATGCGCGGGCCGTCATCAGGTCAGCCTACCGGCGCCACCAGCCCTTGCGGGGCTTTTCGGGCGGGGTGGTGATCTCGTTCGGATCCGGCTCGGCCGGAGCGGCCGGGGCCGTTTCGACGACGGGTTCCGGCTGGGCTTCCACGACCGGCTCGGGCGCGGTCTCGACGACCGGCTCGGGGGCCGGCGCTTGAACCGGTTCGGGAATCGGTTCGGGCGAAACCACGGCGACGTTTTCGGTCACGGTTTCGGCGACAGCCTCGACCGTCGTTTCGGGAGCGGCTTCCGGCGCGGCCTCTTCGGCGACGGCCTTCTTGCTCCGCGAACGGGCGCGCTTGGGCTTCTTCGGCGCTTCCTCGGCCTCGGGCAGCTCGACCCAGACGTCGGAAGGCGGCCCGGAGATCACCGGCGGAGCCAGGATCGGCGTTTCGTAGGGCTCTGCAGGTTCAGCGGGGCTGATCGCGTCGACGGCGGCGGTCGTTTCGGCCGAAGTCTCGACCACGGGAGCGTCGTCGCGGTTGCGGCGACCACGGTCACGGCCACGACGGCCGCGTTCGCGCGCCGGACGTTCCTCGCGCTCGACGCGCTCCGGACGCTCCGCGGTCTCTTCACGCTCGGCGCGGGCTTCCGGCGCCGGGCGGCGCGGCTCGCTATTGCCGCCGACCAGGGCGGCCGGGTCGTGCCAGGTGAAGACGTTCTCGCCGAACGGGACGCGCGGACGGATCCAGACGAAAGCGTCGGTCGGACGATCGCCGTCCTCGCGACCGCCACGACGGCCGCCACGGCGACCACGGCGGCGACGGCGACGGGCGCCGTCATCATCATCGCCGAATTCGGCGCGGTCGTCGGCGTCGCCTTCGAGCTCGTCTTCGTCGCCTTCGACTTCGGTTTCGGCCGGAGCCTCGCCTTCGGTCTCGCGTTCGTCACGACGACCCCGGCCACGGCCGCGATCGCGACGACCCCGACGGCCCTTGCGGTCGCCGCGATCGTCGTCGCGGGCCTGCTTGCGGGCCGAGGCTTCGTCGTCGTCGGTGTCCTCGCGCTCAAGACCCTCTTCGTCCTCGTCGTCGAGGATCTCTTCGTCGTCTTCCTCGTCCTCGAAGGCCGACGGATCGAAATCGTCGTCTTCCTCGACATACGGAGCCGGGGCGACGGCGATGCGCTCGCCCAGCTCGGTGCGCTCGATCTCCTGGTCGCCGGCGTGCAGGCTGTCGTCGACCACGACGGTCACGTGCAGGCCGTGCGTCTGCTGCAGGCGCTGCAGGTAGTCGCGCTTTTCGTTGAGGATGTAGAGGCCGACCGAGCGGGCGACCTTCAGGATCACCGCGCCGGAGCCCTTGAGGGCCTCGGCCTCGACCGCGCGCAGGGCGGCCAGGGCGCTGGACTCGACCGAGCGGACGCGGCCGGTGCCTTCGCAATGTTCGCAGACGTGGGTCGTGCCTTCCAGGACGCCGGTGCGGCGACGCTGGCGGCTGATCTCCATCAGGCCGAAGCCCGAGATCTTGCCCATCTGGATGCGAGCGCGGTCGTCCTTGAGCGCGTCCTTCAGAACCTTCTCGACCGCGCGGTTGTTCTTGCCTTCATCCATGTCGATGAAGTCGATGACGATCAGGCCGGCCAGGTCGCGCAGACGCAGCTGGCGAGCGGCTTCCTCGGCCGCTTCCATGTTCGTCTTGAGGGCCGTGGCCTCGATGTTGCGCTCGCGCGTGGCCTTGCCCGAGTTGACGTCGATGGCGACCAGCGCCTCGGTCTGGTTGATCACCAGATAACCGCCGGAACGCAGCGGCACGACCGGCGAATAGATCTGGGCCAGATGGTCCTCGATCTTGTGCTTGACGAACAGCGGGGTCGGGTCGCGGTAGTTGAAGACCTTCTTGGACTGGCTCGGCATCAGCATGCGCATGAAGTCGCGCGCTTCCTTGTAGCCGGCGTCGCCCTCGACCCAGATCCCCTCCAGGTCCTTGTCGTACATGTCGCGGATGGCGCGTTTGACGAGGTCTTCTTCCTCGTAGATCAGCGCCGGGGCGACCGAGTGCAGCGTGTTGTCGCGGATGTTTTCCCACAGACGCAGCAGATATTCGTAGTCGCGCTTGACCTCGGCCTTGGTGCGCTTGGCGCCAGCCGTGCGGACGATCAGGCCCATGCCCTGCGGCACGTCCAGGCTGTTGACCACGCTCTTCAGGCGACGGCGGTCGGACACCGCGGTGATCTTGCGGCTGATGCCGCCGCCCCGGGCGGTGTTGGGCATCAGGACGCCGTAGCGGCCGGCCAGCGACAGGTAGGTGGTCAGGGCCGCGCCCTTGTTGCCACGCTCTTCCTTGACGACCTGGACCAGCATGATCTGCCGGCGGCGGATCACTTCCTGGATCTTGTACTTGCGCATCAGCCGGCGCTTGCGGCGGGCCAGCTCTTCTTCGACGTCATCATCGTCGTCGTCGACCGCGTGGCCGCCGTTGATGTCGTCCTCGTCGTCGCCGCCCGAGGCGCGACGCGAGACCGGGGTGTCGTCATCGTCGTCACCCGAATCGTCGCGCATGAGCGCTTCACGGTCGGCGACCGGGATCTGGTAATAGTCCGGGTGGATTTCGTTGAACGCCAGGAACCCGTGGCGGTTACCGCCGTACTCGATGAACGCAGCCTGGAGGCTGGGTTCAACGCGGGTCACCTTGGCGAGGTAGATATTTCCGCGAAGCTGTTTGCGGGTCTGGCTTTCGAAATCGAACTCTTCAACCCGGGTTCCGTCCACGACGACCACACGCGTCTCTTCGGCGTGTGCTGCGTCGATCAGCATCTTCTTCGACATTAAGGAAGTCTCCACGGCGCGCGGCGGGCGCGAGGCCCGGTCGCCGTTCTGAATGAAGGGCGCGCGCGTCGCCGACCGTCGCACCGTCAGCGCGGTTGCGAAGGGTCGGGTGCCAAAGGCGGTCGGGTGCGGCGCAGCCCATTGGGGGTTTCGTTTTTCCCTACCGCGCATGAAGCGCGGACTGGATGGTTTGCCTGCCGCGTCACTTGGGGCGCGGAGCGGTGGAGTTGTTCGCGTCACGAGTGGCGCGAGGAGGTGGTGTTGTCGCGCCGGATGGCGCGGATCGGATGGCGCGTCGTCGCCGGAAGGGCGTTTGAGCCCGACGCGAGCCCTAGATCCGGCGTCTCGGTCGGCGTCTTGCCCGCCAGATCGGCCGTCTCTCGAACACTATCTAGTCTGCCGCCTTCGCGCCGGAAGAGGTTCAAGACCACTTTCGAGGCTCGGACGGCCCGCACGGAGTCGTGACGATCACGACATTCGCGCACGGCGGGACTGTAGCCACATCGACGCACAAAAGAAAAGCTTTCGACGGATGATCTGGACTTAACCCTTTGGCTACCGCCCCGGGAGATATTGACATTCAGTTCACCAGTTTCGGATTACGCGGGCGGGAATGCGTAAGCTTCTTATCAGTTTGGCCCGCATGGGCTGGGTCCGGGCGGCCCTGATTGTCGGGGGCCTCACGGTCGCCGGCGTCGCCGTGGCCACCGCCCAGGGACCGGCCGCGCCAGCCGGCGTGCAGAAGGTCCGCTTCGGCGGCGACCGCAACGAAACCCGCGTCGTCATCGACCTGGACCGCGCCGCGATCGGCAAGCTGATCTCCGACGGCATGAGCGACCAGCGCCTGGTCATGGCCCTGCCGAACGTTCTGGTGTCCGGCGATCTGCAAGGGTCCGGCCAGGGGCTGGTCAAGCGCTGGGTGATCGACGAGGTCGCCGGCGGCGCCCGTCTGCGCCTGGACCTGACCGGCAAGGCCGAGGTCCGCCGCCGGTTCCTGCTGCCGCCGGGCGACGGCGCGACCGCCTATCGTTATGTCATCGACCTGAAGTCCGTCGACGGCGCTCCTCCCGTCGCCACTCCCCAGGTTCCGCGCCTGACCTTGGCTAGCGGACCGGTCAAGGCTGCGCCGCTGCGCCTGAAGAAGGTCATCGTCATCGACGCCGGCCACGGCGGCAAGGATCCCGGCTCGCTGGGCGCCACTGTCTTCGAGAAGGACGTCACCCTGGCCGCGGCCAAGGCGCTGAAGGCGCGCCTGGAGCGCACCGGCCGCTTCCAGGTCGTGCTGACTCGCGAGACCGACACCTTCATCCCGCTGGAAGGCCGCGTGCAGATCGCCCGTCGCGCCGACGCCGATCTGTTTATTTCCCTGCATGCCGACTCGGGCCCCGACGTCAGCACGCGCGGCGCTTCGGTCTACACCGTGTCTGACAAGGGCTCCGAGCGCGTTGGCCTCGTCCTCGACAAGGACGACTGGCTGATGAAGGCCAATCTGCCGGGCCGCGATCGCGCCGTCAGCCAGATCCTGCTGGACCTGTCGCAGCGCGCCACCAAGAACCGTTCGGCCGCCTTCGCCCAGTTGCTGCTGGCCAGCGTCGGCGAGGAAACCACGCTGCTGCGCCGCAGCCACCGCGACGCCGGCTTCATAGTCTTGCTGGCGCCGGACGTGCCGGCCGTGCTGCTGGAGATGGGCTTCATCACCAATCCGGAAGATGAAGCCTTCCTGACCACCAAGGCCAGCCGCAATCGCCTGGTCGACGCGGTCGGCGACTCGATCGAGGCCTATTTCTCGGCGGGTCTGCGCAAGTCCTGACGCGAGCGCGATCGCTGAAACTGAAAGCTGGTTTCGGCGGCCATCGCGCGACCGACAAGGAACGGGGAGGGCAGCCGCTTCCCCTTTTGCCTGTCGCCCTCTAATCACAGGGACGATCGTTCGTGCTTCGCCCCGCGAGGTGCGACCGCAAAACCGCTTACGGTTCGGCGCCAAGCGATCTAGTGAAGTGTGTGCGGCAGGCGAGGGGGCCTGCCTCGACGGAGGTCGCGTGGATCTGAAACCCACCGAACGATGGATGGCCATCGCGGGCGTGGCGGTGCTTTCGGCCATCGCGGTCGCGGGTTTCGCGATCGCGATCTACGCCGCCTGGCTGTTCCATGACATGCCCGACGCCGGTGAGCTGCAGGACTATCGTCCGCCGACGGCGACGCGCGTCTACGCCTGGGACGGCACCCTGATCGGCGAGTACAGCAAAGAGCGCCGGATCTTCATCCCCTACGACCAGATCCCGCCGCAGCTGGCCCAGGCCTTCCTGGCGGCCGAGGATCGCAACTTCTTCCAGCACGGCGGCGTCGACGTCTCGGGCCTGTCGCGGGCCATGCTCAATAACGTCGGCAATGTCGTTCGCGGCAAACGCCTCGAGGGCGGCTCGACCATCACCCAGCAGGTCGCCAAGAACGTCCTGCTGACCAGCGACGCCACGGTCGGGCGCAAGTTCAAGGAAGCGATCCTGGCCCACCGGCTGGAGCAATCGCTGACCAAGCAGCAGATTCTCGAGCTGTATCTCAACGAAATCTGGCTGGGCTATCGCTCGTTCGGCGTCGGCGCGGCCGCCTACAACTATTTCGGCAAGTCGCTGCCGGACCTGACCCTGGCCGAATGCGCCTTCCTGGCCTCGCTGCCCAAGGGACCGGACAACTACCATCCGATCCGCAACAAGGCCAAAGCCATGACCCGGCGCAACTGGGTGCTGGGCCAGATGGCCGATCAGGGTTGGGTGTCGAAGGCCGAGGCCCAGAAGGCCATGGCCGAGGATCTGGTGGTCCAGTCCTCGCCCAAGCGCGCCGCCTATCGCGACGCCGACTATTTCGTCGAGGAAGTGCGCCAGCGCGGCATGGCCACGCTGGGGCCGCGCCTCAGCGAGGGCGGTTACTACATGCGCACCACGCTGGATCCGCGCCTGCAGACGGCCGCGCGCTCGGCGCTGATGGACGGCCTGGAGAAGTACGACCGCCGCCACGGCTGGCGCGGGGCCTGGGGCCATGTCGAATCGACGGATCTGGCCTGGGAAAAGACCGCCCTGGCCAAGGCCCCGCCGGCCGAGCGCGGCAAGTGGCGCCAGGCCCTGGTCGTCTCCAACGACGGCCGGGTCCGCCTCGTCAAGGACGAGGGCGAAGGCCAGATCGTCGGCGAGGACCTCACCTGGGCCAAGAACGGCAAGGGCCTGAAGGCCGGTGACCTGGTGTTCGTCGAGAAGACCGACGCCGGCTATCGCCTGCGCCAGGTTCCGGCGGTCAATGGCGCCCTGGTGGCCATGGAGCCCTATACCGGCCGGATCGTCGCCCTGGTCGGCGGCTACAGCTACTCGCTGTCAAACTTCAACCGCGCCACCCAGGCGATGCGCCAGCCCGGCTCGTCGTTCAAGCCATTCGTCTACGCCACCGCGCTGGAGAACGGCTACACGCCGGCCAGCGTCGTCGTCGACAGCGCCATCACCTTCAAGGGGGCGAACGGCCAGGACTGGAGCCCGGAGAACTACCACAAGGAGTTCTACGGCGCTCAGCCGCTGCGCAAGGGCCTGGAACAGTCGATCAACGCCATGACCGTGCGCCTGGCCCAGGGCGTCGGCATGAAGAAGGTGGTCGACTTCGCCCAGCGCGCCGGCGTGACCAAGACCATGGACCCCGTCCTGGCCATGGCCCTGGGCGCGGGCGAAACGACGCCGTTCAAGCTGACGGCCGCCTACGCCGCGTTCGTCAACGGCGGCCGCCGCGTCGACCCGCACCTGATCGAACTGGTGCAGGACCGCGAGGGCAAGGTCATCTTCCGGGCCGACAAGCGTGATTGCGAGCGCTGCGACGCGGGCTTCAACGGCGATGAAAGCCCCAGGTTCGCCGCGCCAGGCGAGCAGATCATGGATCCGGTCACCGCCTACCAGATCACCTCCATGCTGCAGGGCGTGGTCCAACGTGGCACCGCCGCCGCGGTCAGTTCCCTCGGTCGCCCGCTGGCCGGCAAGACCGGCACGACCAACGAGTACCGCAGCGCCTGGTTCGTCGGCTATTCGCCCAATCTCGTGGTCGGCGTCTTCGTCGGTTTCGACGACAACCGCTCGCTGGGCGAGGGCGAGACGGGCGCGACCGACGCCGTGCCGGTGTTCATGGACTTCATGAAGGTGGCGCTGGACGGTCAGCCGGCCGTCGACTTCAAGCCGCCGAAGAACGCCAAGTTCGCCATGGTGCGCGGCGTCCGCGAGGCCTTCCGCCCAGGCACCGAGCCCAAGGTGGAGGTCGCCCCGACGGGGCCGATCCCGTACGAGCAGATCTCGCCGGGCCTGCCGCAACCGGTCCAGCAGGCGCCTCAGCCGGGCAAGCCGCCGCCGCAGAAGGTCGATCCCCTCAGTGGCCTCTATTAGAGTGCGTATTGTACGGACGTCATTGCGCGGGCGCGCGACGCGCGTTATCTCCCGCGCCCTTCAACACTGTCACGGAGTAACGTGATGCGACCGGATGTCGAGGCCGCCGCGGCTGACATCGAGCAGTCCATTGGACTGCTCAGGAGGCGTCTTTGACTGGGATGTCGCCCTCCGAAAGCTCGATGAGCTGAACGCCCGGGTCGAAGACCCGACCCTGTGGGATCGTCCGACCGAGGCCCAGGCGGTCTCGCGCGAGCGCGCCGCCCTGGCCGCCAAGGTCGAGGCCGTGCAAGGCATCGAGCGCGACGTCAAGGACGCGCTGGAATATGCCGAGCTGGCCGACATGGAGTCCGACGAGGATTCCCTGAACGACGCCCGCGCCCAGCTGAAGGCCATCAAGGAACGCGCCGGCCGCGCCGAACTCGAGGCTCTGCTCTCGGGCGAGGCTGACGGCAACGACGCCTATATCGAGATCAACTCCGGGGCCGGCGGCACTGAGTCGTGCGACTGGGCGGGCATCCTGCTGCGCATGTACACGCGCTGGGCCAACGCCCACGGCATGACGACCGAGCTGATCGAAGAGACCGACGGCGACCAGGCCGGCATCAAGTCCGCGACCCTGCTGGTCAAGGGCCCGAACGCCTATGGCTGGCTGAAGACCGAGGCCGGCGTGCACCGTCTGGTGCGCATCAGCCCGTACGACAGCAGCGCCCGCCGCCACACTTCGTTCGCCTCGGCCTGGGTCTATCCCGTGGTCGACGACACGATCGAGATCGAGATCAACCCGGCCGACGTGCGGACCGACACCTACCGCGCCTCCGGGGCCGGCGGTCAGCACATCAACAAGACCGACTCGGCCGTGCGCCTGACGCACATCCCGACAGGCATCGCCGTGGCCTGCCAGGCCGGGCGCTCGCAGCACCAGAACCGCGAAGAAGCGTGGAAGATGCTGCGCGCCCGTCTCTACGAGGCCGAGCTGCAGCGCCGTGAAGCCGCCCAGCAGGCGCTGGAAGACCAGAAGACCGACATCGGCTGGGGGCACCAGATCCGCAGCTACGTCCTGCAGCCCTACCAGATGGTCAAGGACCTGCGGACCAACGTCGAGACTTCCGACACCGCGGGCGTGCTGGACGGCGACCTCGACGCCTTCATGGGCGCCTCGCTGGCCCAGCGCGTTGGCGCCACGCGCGACGCGACGGAAGGCTAAGATCCACGCCCTGGAATACGAAAACGCCCCGGAGTGATCCGGGGCGTTCTTGTATCTGAAGCCTGCGTTCGGAAAGTCCGAAGCCTCAGCCCGCGACAGGCTTGGCCTGGGCGATCGCCAGTTGCTCCGGGGGCGGCGCCGGCTGGGCGACCGGGGCGGGGCGTTGGAATTTCAGGCTGCGGCCCTGGAAGAAGGCCCCGGTTTCCATGGCCAGCTGCTCGTGGGTGATGTCGCCATCGACATATGAGGTGCCGTAGAGGCGGACCTGCTTGGAGGTGATCGCGCCCACCACGCGGCCGCGCACTTCCACCGCCTCGGCATAGACGCCGCCCTCGACGTGGCCGGTCTCGCCGACGGTCAGGCGGCCGACGCGGACATCGCCCTTGACCACGCCGTCGATCTGCAGCTCGCCTTCGCCGGTGACGCTGCCCTCGATGGTCAGGTCGGCCGACAGCAGGGACGCCACTTTCGGCGGCGCGCGGCGGGCCTGGTCGGCGGGGGCGGCCGTCATCGGGGTCGGCAGGGGCTCGATGCGAGCCGGGTTTTTTGAGCCCGACTTAGCTTGTTTGCTGAACATACTCACCAGCCTTCAAGTAGCGATTGGGATTCTGAGCCTTACCGTTGACCCAGACTTCGTAGTGGAGGTGCGGACCGGTCGAACGGCCGGTCGAGCCCATGGCGCCGACGCGGCTGCCGATGGTCACGCGCTCGCCGACGCGGACACTGATGGAGGCCAGGTGGGCGTAGCGGGTCTTGAAGCCGCCGCCGTGGTCGATCTCGACCGTGTTGCCGTAGCCTGAGCGGACGCCCGTGAACGAGATGACGCCGGGGGCCGTGGCCATGATCGGGGTGCGCATGGCGCCGGGGAAGTCCAGGCCAGAATGGAAGGCCGGCCGGTGCGTGAACGGGTCGAAGCGGACGCCGTAGCTGGACGACAGGGCCGGATTGCTGGTCGGACGGTAGAAGGGCAGCTTCTTGGCCGCCGCGCCCAGGCTGCGCATGTCCGACATGTCGTTGGCCGCGTGCTGGATGCGGCTGGCGAAATCCTCGTCGACGTCGAGGACCGCGGCCAGGGCGCGCGGATCCTTGGCCTCGATCAGCGGGCCGCCCAGCGACACGCCGCGACCGGTGAAGTTGCCGGCGTCCAGGCCCGCCATCCGCATGGCCAGGCGCAGGCGCTCGGCGCGGCTCTTGGCGAAGCTTTCGGCGGCGTCGATCAGGCGCTCCTGATCCATCCGGGTGGCCTGGATGCGCTGCACCGGGCTGGCGGCCAGCAGGCGCGGCTTGGCGACGGTCAGGGCCTGGGCGGCGCCGGGCACGCCCTTGAAGTCGGAAACCAGCAGGGCGAGGGCGGCGTGGCGCTTCTCGACCGAAGCGGCCAGGTCTTCCAGCGAGCCATTGGTGGCCGACAGCTGGGCCACGGCGCTGTTCAGGCGAGCCTGGCGGTCGGCGTTCAGGCGCTCGTAATAGGCCTTCTGGCGGATGACCTGCTGGTCGGTCGAGCTGACCGCCAGGGCGTTGACCGCCATCGACGCGGTGCAGACGCCCATCCACAGCGCGGTGACGGCGACGACGGACGCGCCCAGCAGCTGCTTGTTGGTGGAAAAGACGTAGCCGCGCATCTCGCCGCCGGAGCGGATATAGATGTGCCGTTCGGGAAACAGGGCTTCGAGAGAGTGCCGCAGTCGCTTAAAGCGCTTGATCGCCATCGCCCAAGAAACCCCCCGTTTCAGGTCTGGGCGATATGCTACGAGAAAGCGGAAACGCGCAAGACTCTTCGCGCCCTAAGTGAGCGCGACTCGCGAAAAGTCACATTGCGCCTCGATCCTTAACGTTTCCTCACCGTCAGGACCAAACGTTAAGGCTGTATTCAAACGCAAAAGCCACAGGGGGATGCGCCGATACAACACCTCAGCGACCAACGGGTTCCCCCGAGAGACGAAAGCAGCGAGGCGAACAGAGCGAGGCGAAAATCTACTTGATGGCCTTGGCGGCGGTCATCACGGCCTTGATGTGGCCGGGCACCTTCACCTTGCGCCAGACTTCGCGGACGACGCCTTCGCGGTCGATCAGGAAGGTCGAGCGGTCGATGCCCATGTACTTGCGGCCATACATGCTCTTTTCGACCCAGGCGCCATAGGCCTCGACAACGTCGCCCAGCGGATCGGCGGCCAGGTCGATGGTCAGGTCGTGCTTGGCGCGGAACTTGGCGTGCGAGGCGACGCTGTCCTTGGACACGCCGACGATCACCGCGCCCAGCTTCTGGAACTCCTCGACTTCCGACGAGAACTGCAGGGCTTCCGACGTGCAGCCAGCAGTGTCGTCCTTCGGATAGAAGTACAGGACGACATTCTTGCCCTTCAGGCTGGCCAGGCTGACGCGGCCGGTGTCGGTCGGCAGGTCGAAATCAGGGGCCTTGTCGCCGGGCTGCAGCATCGAACGCGTCTCCTGGGGGAAAGGGTCACCCCGGCCCTTGGCTACGCCAGGGCCGGGAGCACAATCAACCGATAACTAAACGGGCTTCACCAACACGATCTTCTTCTTGCCGGCGGCCAGCTTGACGACGCCTTCGACGAGGTCGGCCGAGGTAATCACCCGGTCCGCGCTGGCCTCGGCCTTGTCGTTGACCTTCAGGCCGCCGCCCTGGGCCAGGCGACGGGCCTCGCCGCGTGAACCGGCCAGGCCCGCGTCGGCGAACAGGGCCGCCAGCACGATACCGGCTTCCAGTTCGGCCGCCGGGACCTCGAAGGTCGGCAGGTCGGCCGACAGCGCGCCCTGCTCGAAGGCCTTCTCGGCGGCGTCGCGGGCTTTGCGGGCCTCCTCTTCGCCGTGGGCCATGCGGGTGGCTTCGTCGGCCAGCACCTTCTTGGCGTCGTTGATCTGGGCGCCTTCGAGGGCTTCCAGCTCGGCGATCTTGTCCAGCGGCAGGTCGGTGAACAGCTTCAGGAAGCGGCCGACGTCGGCGTCCTCCGTGTTACGCCAGAACTGCCAGTAGTCGTAGGGGCTCAGTTGCTCGGCGTTCAGCCACACCGCGCCGGCCATGGTCTTGCCCATCTTGGCGCCCGAGGCGGTGGCCAGCAGCGGCGTTGTCAGGCCGAAGGCGGCCTTGTGGTCGACGCGGCGGGTCAGCTCGACGCCGTTGAGGATGTTACCCCACTGGTCCGAGCCGCCCATCTGCAGCACGCAGCCGTGCGCGCGGTTCAGCTCCAGGAAGTCCACCGCCTGCATCAGCATGTAGTTGAATTCGAGGAAGGTCATTGGCTGTTCGCGCTCGAGGCGCAGCTTGACCGAGTCGAAGGCCAGCATCCGGTTGACCGTGAAGTGCACGCCGTAGTCGCGCAGGAACTGCACGTAGCCGAACTTGCTGAGCCACGCGTCGTTGTCGACCATGATGGCGTCGGTCGGGCCGTCGCCGAAAGTCAGGAACCTGGCGAAGACCTGCTTGATGCCGGCGATGTTGGCGGCGATGTCGGCGTCCGACAGCAGCTTGCGGCTCTCGTCCTTGCCGGTCGGGTCGCCGACCTTGGTCGTGCCGCCGCCCATCAGGACGATCGGCTTGTGGCCGGCCTGCTGCAGGCGGCGCAGCATCATGATCTGGATCAGGCTGCCGACGTGCAGGCTGGGGGCCGTGGCGTCGAAGCCGATGTAAGCGGTGATGATTCCGCCGGCGGCCGCGGCGTCCAGCTCGTCCGGGTGGGTGATCTGATGGATGTAGCCGCGCGCCTCCAGGGTTCGCAGGAACTCCGACTTGAAGGACGGCGCGGCGGACATGGTTCGACTCTCTGATTGACCTGGCGGGCCGTCTAGCACGGCGAGGTTCGCCAAATCGAGGGAATGTGAGGGTTTCATTTCAAACTCCGGGCAGGGGAGCCGGAGCGCTTGATCGACTGGATGAGAGCGACCCCGGCGAGGCGGGGCGGCGACATGTCTGGTCGGCCTCCCGCTATGGCAGCGGGCGGTAATAGGGGCGGGCCAGGACGAAAGCGTCGATCATGGGTCTAGCTACCGTTAGCCGCCCGTGGCAGTCAACGTCTCCATGAAGATCCTGGGATTTATGACCGGCACCTCGCTCGACGCGGTCGACATGGCGGTGCTGGAAACCGACGGCGAAGACATCCAGGGCTTCGGCCCGGCCGGCGAGCGCAAGCTGCGCGAGGCGACCCGCGACCTGCTGCTGAGGACCACCGACATCGCCCGCGCCTGGCCGCGCGGCGAGCCCGAGCCGGCGATCTTCGACGAGGCGCGCAAGGCCGTCGCCGACGAGCATTTCCACGCCGCAGAGAGCTTCCTGGAAGAGCACGGCCTGTCATGGAGCGCGTTCGACCTGCTGGGCGTCCACGGCCAGACGGTGCTGCACGAGCGGCCGACCGCGGAGCGGAGCGGGCGCACGGTCCAGTTGCTGGACGCCGAGCGCCTGGCCAAGGCCACGGGGCGTCCGGTGGCCTTCGACTTCCGCACCGCCGACGTGGCGGCCGGCGGGGAGGGCGCGCCGCTGGCGCCGATCTACCATGCCGCCCGCGCCCGGGCCTCGGGGCTGGCCGCGCCGGTGGCGGCGCTGAACGTCGGCGGGGTGGCCAACATCACCCTGATCGGCCCGGACGGAGCCTTGCTGGCTTTCGACACCGGCCCCGGCAACGGCATGATCGACCTGATGCTGCAGGCGCGCGGCATCGCCCGCTTCGACGAGGACGGCAGGCTGGCCTCGGTCGGGCGCGTCGACGAACGGGCGCTGAACGCCCTGCTGTCGAGCCCCTATTTCGACGCCCCGGTTCCCAAGTCGCTGGACCGCTACGATTTCTCGCTGGAGCCCGTGGCGCATCTGTCGCCCGAAGACGCCGCCGCGACCCTGGTGGCCTTCACCGCCGAGGGCGTGTTCCGCGCCTTCAGCCAAGGCGGCGAGACGCCCAGCGCCCTGATCGTCTGCGGCGGCGGCCGGCACAATCCGGCGATCATGAGGACCCTGGCCGAGCGGGCGCCCGTGCCGGTCGAGGCCGCCGAAGCCCACGGCTGGCGCGGCGACAGCATCGAGGCCGAGGCGTTCGCCTACCTGGCGGCGCGAACGGCCAAGGGGCTGCCGATCAGCTTTCCGGGGACGACGGGGGTGAAGGCGGCGATGACGGGCGGACGCATCGCTCGGCCCTGAGGGCTAATGCAGCTTCAGCCGTCCCGACACTCGCTGCTGCAGCAGTCGCGCCAGCGCCAGGGTCGCCGTGCGGCCCACGCCCAGGATCGCCCGGTGGTGGTCCAGGTGCAGCGACATGTAGGCCCACTTGGCGATCAGGCCCTCGACGAAGAAGTTCGGCCCGCCCAGCCCGCCCATCAGCGCGCCGACGCCCTTGTCGTTGCCCAGCGACACCAGCGAGCCGAAGTCGCGATAAACAAAGGGCGCGTTGATCCGGCCCTGGTGCAGTCGCGCGATCAGGGCCCGCTCCAGATAGCTGGCCTGCTGGTGGGCGGCCTGGGCGCGGGCGGGGATGGTCTTGCCGTCCTTCCACGGCGCGGCGGCGCAGTCGCCCAGGGCCCAGACATCGGGGGCCGAGGTCTCCAGGTGGTCGTTGACCACGAACTGGTTGCCGCGATTGGTCTCCAGCCCGAAGCCCGTATTAGCCTCGGCCGCCTTGACGCCCGCGGCCCAGACGATGAGGTCGGCCGGGATGTCGCCCTGGCTGGTCTCCAGCCGGTCGGCGTGGACGGCCAGCACCTTGGCGCCCGTTCTGACCGCGACACCCTTGCGCTCCAGGGCCAGCGTGGCCTTGTCGGCGATCTTTTGCGGCAGGCCATTGAGGATGCGCGGCGCGGCCTCGACCACTGTGATGTCCAGGCGGAAGCGCTGTTCGTCGCCCAGGCTGTCCAGCAGTTCGCGATGCGCCTCGATCAGTTCGGCCGACAGCTCCACGCCGGTGGCCCCGCCGCCGACGATGGCCACGCGCATGATCTTCTCGGGCGAGAACGAGGCCTTGGTGAAGGCCGCCAACAGCCGGGCGTGGAAGGCCTCCGCGTCCTCGGTGCGCTCCAGCAGGTGCGCCCGTTCGGCGCCGGGCGTGCCGAAGAGGTTCGAGCCCGAGCCGATCGCCAGCACGCCGAAGGTGAAGGTGATCGTCCGCTCCGGGGCCAGCAACTGGCCGTCCGCGTCGGTGATGGGCTTCAGGGTCAGGCGCTTGGCGGCCGGGTCGAAGGCGGCCAACTCGCCGAGCAGGAAATTGAAGCCGTTCGAGCGGCCCAGGATCGAATAGGAGACACCCTCCTGGTGGACGTCCAGGGTGCCGGCCGCCACCTCGTGCAGGGTTGGCTTCCAGATGTGGAAGCTGGAGCGGTCGATCAGCAGCACCCGGCGCTTGCCCCGATGGGGTGTATTGTGCCGGCCGCCCAGCCTGCGGCCCAGCCGCGAGGCCAGTTCCAGTCCGCCGGCGCCGCCGCCGACAATGACGATGTCATAGTGCATCACCGCGTCCCTGATATTCATCAATCAGTGAAAACATAGGATCGTGACCGATGTTACGCCATCGCCGCCCCGCCACGCCGCATAAACGAAAAAGGCCTCCCCGGAGGGAGGCCTGGAATTCGAACCGGTAGGCTCGCCTAGATCGGATTTTCCGCCAAACGCTTGTCGAGATACTCGCTGACGCTCTTCTCGACGCTGGGCAGGTGCTCGGTCCAGAAGTGGCTGGCCTTGTCGATGACCTCGTAGTCGATCGTGATGCCCTTCTGGGTCCGCAGCTTGGTGACCACGCGCTCGACCTCGACCGGCGGGGTGATGGTGTCGGCCGAGCCCGTCAGGAACAGGCCGGACGCCGGGCAGGGGGCCAGGAAGCTGAAGTCGTACATGTTGGTCGGCGGCGACACCGAGATGAAGCCGTCCGTCTCCGGGCGGCGCATCAGGAGCTGCATGCCGATATAGGCGCCGAAGTCGAAGCCGGCGACCCAGGTCTGGCTGGCGGCCGGGTTGCTGGTCTGCAACCAGTCGAGCGCGGTGGCCGCGTCGGCCAGCTCGCCGATGCCGGCGTCGAACTCGCCCTGGCTACGGCCGACGCCGCGGAAATTGAAGCGCAAGGTCGCGAAACCGCGCTTCATGAACAGGTGGTACAGCTGGACCGACACCGGGTGGTTCATGTGACCGCCGGCCTTCGGGTGGGGGTGCAGGATCAGCGCGATCGGCGCCGTCTCGGTCTTGCCCGGAGAATAGCGACCTTCGATCCGCCCGGACGCGCCGGTCAAAATCACATCAGGCATGTCGTTCCCTTGAGCTCGCGAGCGGCCTGTCATCCGACGATTGGATCGCCAGAATACTTGACTACTGCGCTTGGTCTTCCTAGATCGCAACCAGTCGCGGGCTTATAGGGCCCGCGCGCGAAGTCGCGGCTTGTAGCACACGCAAAAGCCGATGCGCGCGGAATCTGCAAGGGGTAAGGCGATGCGCCTGAGCACCAAGGGTCGATACGCGGTCATGGCGATGACCGACCTGGCCAAGCGCCAGGACGAAAGCGAGGGCCGCGCCGTGGCCCTGGCCGAGATCGCCGCGCGCCAGCAGATTTCGCTGTCGTACCTGGAGCAGTTGTTCGCGCGCCTGCGCCGCAAGGGCCTGGTGATCAGCGCTCGCGGCCCCGGCGGCGGCTATCGCCTGGCCAAGGGCTCGGGCGAGACCTTCATCTCCGACATCGTGCTGGCGGTCGACGAGCCGCTCCGCGCCACCCGCTGCAATTTCAACAAGGGTCAGGCCAAGGGCTGCATGGCCGGCGGCGAGCGCTGCATGACCCATGGCCTGTGGGAAGAGATGGGCCGTCAGATCCATGGCTACCTGGCCTCGGTCTCGGTGGCCGACGTGCTGAAGGGCGAGCTTCGCCCCCAAGGCGGCCCGATGGGCCGTCCGATGGAGATCGCGGCCGAGTGAGCATGTCCCGCACATCGGTCTATCTCGACTATAACGCCACGACCCCGATGCGGCCGGAGGCGCGGGAAGCGCTGCTGCGCGCCCTGGAGAGCCCAGCCAATCCCTCGTCGGTCCACGCCGCCGGCCGCGCCGCGCGCGACCTGGTGGAACGCGCCCGCGCCGAGGTCGGGGCCCTGGTCGGCGTGCCGGCCGGCTCGGTGACTTTCGTCAGCGGCGGCACCGAGGCCAACGCCCTGGCCATCGAGAGCGCCAAGGTCGCCGGCGTCCAACGCATCATCATCAGCGCCATCGAGCACGACGCGGTGACCGAGACCGCCAAGGCGTCCGGCCTCCCGCTAGAGGTCATGCCTGTGGATAGCCTGGGGATCGTCGATCTCGACTGGCTGGCGCAAGCGCTTGAAAAGCCAGGCAAGACTCTGGTTTGCCTGATGCTGGCCAACAACGAGACCGGCGTGATCCAGCCTGTGGACAAGGCCTCGGCCCTTGTCCGCGCCGCTGAAGGCCTCCTGCACGTCGACGCCGTCCAGGCGGCCGGCAAGATCGCCGTCGACTTCTCGGCCCTCGGCGCCGACACCATGGCGCTGTCGGCCCACAAGCTGGGCGGCCCGCAAGGCGTCGGCGCGCTTGTCGCCGGAACCCGCGCCACCGTCAGCCGTCGCCAGCACGGCGGCGGTCAGGAGCGCGGCCGCCGGGCCGGCACCGAGAATGTCGCCGGCATCGCCAGCTTCGGCGCGGCCGCCCGCGCGGCCCGGGAAAGCCTTGCCTCCATGGCCGAACAGGCTCAATGGCGCGACGCCCTGGCCCAGCGGCTCAAGGCGCAAGGCGCGGTCGTGCTCGGCGAGGGCGCCGATCGGTTGCCGCAAACCCTGTGTTTCGCGGGCGAGGGCTTCGGCTCCGAGGTCCAGGTCATGAACATGGACCTGGCCGGAGTCATGGTCAGCGCGGGCAGCGCCTGCTCGTCGGGCAAGGTCAAGGCCAGCCGCGTGGTGGAAGCCATGGGCCGGGCCGATCTGGCCCCGTTCGCCCTGCGTGTCAGCGGCGGCTGGGCCAGCACGGAAGACGATTGGATCAAGTGCGGCGACGCCTGGCTCGCCGCCTGGAAGCGTATCGGCGCTCGGCGCCGGGAGGTGGCGTAGTGGCCGCGGTCAAGGAAACTGTCGAAACCGTCGCCGCGCTCGAAAAGTACGAGCACGGCTTCACGAGCGATATCGCGCAGGAGTTCGCCCCCAAGGGCCTCTCCGAGGACATCGTCCGCTTCATCTCGGCCAAGAAGGACGAGCCGCAATGGATGCTGGACTGGCGGCTGGAAGCCTATCGCCGCTGGCTTGAGCTGGAAGAGCCGACCTGGGCGAAGGTCAACTTCCCCAAGATCGACTACCAGGACAGCTACTATTACGCCGCGCCCTCGACCAAGGAAGGGCCCAAGAGCCTGGACGAGGTCGATCCCGAGATCCTGGCCGTCTACGCCAAGCTGGGTATTCCCCTGAAAGAACAAGAGGTTCTGGCCGGAGTCGAAGGCGCGCCGCGCTATGCGGTGGACGCGGTGTTCGACAGCGTCAGCGTCGTCACGACCTTCAAGAAGGAGTTGGCCGCCGTCGGCGTCATCTTCTGCTCGATGAGCGAGGCGATCCGCGAACACCCGGAACTGGTGCGCCAGTACCTGGGCAGCGTCGTGCCGACCTCGGACAACTATTTCGCCTGCCTGAACAGCGCGGTCTTCAGCGACGGCTCTTTCGTCTACATCCCGCCCGGCGTGCGCTGCCCGATGGAGCTGTCGACCTATTTCCGGATAAACGCCAAGGATTCCGGACAGTTCGAACGGACTTTGATCATCGCCGACAAGGGCGGCTACTGCTCGTATCTGGAGGGCTGCACGGCCCCGATGCGCGACGAGAACCAGCTGCACGCGGCCGTGGTCGAGCTTGTCCTGCTGGACGACGCCGAGATCAAGTACTCGACCGTCCAGAACTGGTACCCGGGCGATCCGGAGACCGGCAAGGGCGGCATCTACAACTTCGTCACCAAGCGCGCCGACTGCCGCGGCGACCGCTCCAAGGTGTCGTGGACCCAGGTCGAGACCGGCTCGGCCATCACCTGGAAATATCCGTCCTGCGTGCTGCGCGGCGAGGGGAGCTCGGGCGAGTTCTACTCGATCGCCGTGACCAACGGCCACCAGCAGGCCGACACCGGCACCAAGATGATCCACCTGGGCGCCAACACCCGCTCGCGGATCGTCGCCAAGGGCATCAGCGCCGGCAAGTCGACCTCGACCTATCGCGGCCTGGTCTCGGCCCACCCCAAGGCCAAGGGCGCGCGCAACTTCACCCAGTGCGACTCCTTGCTGATCGGCAAGACCTGCGCGGCCCACACCGTGCCGTACATCGAGGCTCGCAACGGCACGTGCGTGTTCGAGCACGAGGCCACCACCACCCGCTTGTCGGACGACCAGCTGTTCTACTGCCAGCAGCGCGGCCTGTCGCAAGAGGAGGCCGTGGCCCTTTTGGTCAACGGCTTCGTCAAGGACGTGCTGCAGCAACTGCCCATGGAATTCGCCGTCGAGGCCCAGAAGCTGGTGGCGATCAGCCTGGAGGGCTCGGTGGGATGAAGACCGTCACTCTCTACCAGCCGGTTGCCCTGGAAGAGCTGCGGGATATCAAGGCTTCGGACTGGAAGGCCTTTCCGCCGCACGACATCGAGCAGCCGGTCTTCCGCCCCGTCACCAACGAAGCCTATGCGGCCCAGATGGCGTGGAACTGGAACGCCGCCCACACGACCTATCGGCGCGGCTACGTCGTCCGTTTCGAGGTCTCGAAGGCCTTCCTGGACGCCTACGAGAACAAGGTCTCCGGCACGCCGGGGCACGAGGAATACTGGATCCCGCCCGAGGATCTTTCGCTGTTAAACGCCGCCATCCAAGGCCAGATCGCCGTCGCCGGAACCTTCGCGGGCCACGAGGCGGAATACAGAAAACTCAACGAGACCCATGCTTAAGATCCAGAACCTTCACGCCCGCGTCGAGGACAAGCCGATCCTGAAGGGCGTCACGCTCACCGTGCCCGCCGGCGAAGTCCACGCGATCATGGGCCCGAACGGGGCCGGCAAGTCGACCCTGTCATACGTACTGAGCGGCCGGGGCGGCTATGAGGTCACCGAAGGCTCGGCCAGTCTCAACGGCGAGGACCTGCTGGCGCTGGACCCGAACGAGCGGGCCGCCAAGGGCCTGTTCCTGTCTTTCCAGTATCCGCTTGAAATCCCAGGCGTTCCGGCCCTGACCTTCATCCGCACCGCCCTCAACGCCCAGCGCCGCGCGCGGGGCGAAGACGAGGTCGCCGCCCCGGCCTTCCTGAAGCTGGCCAAGGAGAAGGCCGCGGCGCTGAAGATCGACTTCGAGATGCTCAAGCGCGGCCTGAACGTCGGCTTCTCGGGCGGCGAGAAGAAGCGGATGGAAATCTTCCAGATGTCGATGCTTTCGCCCAAGTTCCTGATCCTGGACGAGACCGACAGCGGCCTGGATATCGACGCCCTGAAAATCGTCTCCGAAGGCGTCAACGCCCTGCGCAGCCCTGAGCGTGGGATGCTGGTCATCACCCACTACCAGCGCCTGCTGGACTATATCAAACCCGACAAGGTTCATGTGCTGGCCGCCGGCCGCATCGTCGCCTCGGGCGGCCCGGAACTGGCGCTGCAGCTGGAAGCCGAGGGCTACGACAAGTACGTGGCCGCCGCATGAGCCTCGCCACCGCCCTGAAGACCGGCGACGTCACCGCGCTGCCCTCGCGGCGCGACGAGGACTGGCGTTGGACGAATCTGCGCGGCCTGCTGCGGACTCTGCCGCCCGCCGCGCCCGCGCATGCCGGCGAGGTACCGGCCGGTCCGTTTGCTGGCCTGGCTTCGACCGAGACCGTGTTCGTCAACGGCCGCCGGATCGCTGGCGCCGACATCGCCTCGGGTGTCACGGCTTTGCGCTTCGTCGCCCTGGCCGACAAGGCCTCGCAAGCCGCCAGCCACGCCCTGGTGGTCAAGCCGGGCGAAAGCCTGGTCCTGCTGGAAAGCCACGAGGGTCGGGCCGCCGGCTATGTGTCCGACGTCGTGCTCGACATCGCCGTGGGCGAGGGCGCTTCGGTCGAACGCATCATCCTAGTCGAGGACGACGCCGAGGCGATCAGTGTCGTCACCGCCGAGATCGACCTGGCCCCCGGCGCGACCTACGCCCAGACCGTGATCACCTCGGGCGCGCGTCGCCAGCGGATCGAGACGCGGGTCAATCATCCCGGCGCCCACGCCCAGGTTCGCCTGGACGGCGTCTACCTGCTGGACGGCCAGCGGCACGCCGACCAGACCACGGTCGTCACCCACGCCGGCGTCGACGGGATCACCAGCCAGCTGACCAAAGGCATGGTCGCCGACCAGGCGCGCGGCGTCTTCCAGGGCCGCATCGTGGTCTCGCCGGGCGCCGACCAGACCGACGCGCGGATGGGCCACCACGCCCTGATCCTGTCGGACAAGGCCGAGATCGACGCCAAGCCGGAACTGCTGATCTTCGCCGACGACGTCTCCTGCGCCCACGGCAACACGATCGGCGCCCTGGACGAGGAAGCCATCTTCTACGCTCGCCAGCGCGGCATTCCGGAGCTTGAGGCCAAGGCCATGCTGACCGTCGCCTTCGTCGGCGAGGTGGTCGAGCGCATCACGCACGAGGGCGCGCGCGAGATCGCCGCCGCCTGGGTCGCCCGCAAGCTGGGGAGTCCCGCGTAATGGCTCCCAATACTTCTCTTGGCGACGCCCCCTTCGATGTCGAGGCGATCCGCGCCCAGTTCCCGATCCTGCAACGGACCGTGCACGGCAAGCCGCTGATCTATCTGGACAGCGCCGCCAGCGCCCAAAAGCCGGACGCCGTGCTGGACGCCATGATGGGCCTGGCCCGCACCTCGTACGCCAACGTCCATCGCGGCCTGCACACCCTGGCCAACGAAACGACGGAAGCCTATGAAAAGGCCCGTGAAACCGTCGCGAAGTTCATCAACGCCGAGCCGACCGAAGTCGTCTGGACCAAGAGCGCCACGGAAGCGGTGAACCTGGTCGCCAGCTCGTTTGGCCTGTCGCTGAACGCCGGCGACGAGATCGTGATCTCCGAGATGGAGCACCACGCCAACATCGTGCCGTGGCACTTCCTGCGCGAGCGCAAGGGCGTGGTCCTGAAGTTCATCCCGGTGCTGGACGACGGACGCCTGGACATGGAGGCCTTCAAGGGCCTGCTGTCGGCGAAGACCAAGATGGTCGCCGTCACCCACATGTCGAACGTGCTGGGCACGGTCAATGACGTGGCCGAGATCGTCCGCCTGGCCCACGCGGCCGGCGCGCCGGTGCTGCTGGACGGTTGCCAGGCCATCGTCCACGCCAAGGTCGACGTGAAGGCGCTGGACGTCGATTTCTACGTCTTCTCCGGCCACAAGCTGTACGGCCCGACCGGTATCGGCGTGCTCTACGGCAAGGCCGAGCGGCTCGCCGCGCTGCCGCCTTATCAGGGCGGCGGCGAGATGATCGGTTCTGTCTCGATGGATCGGATCACCTACGCTGATCCGCCGCATCGCTTCGAGGCCGGCACGCCAGCGATCCTGGAGGCCGTTGGCCTGGGCGCGGCGATCGACTGGCTGAACGGCCTGGATCGCGACGCCATCTTCGCCCACGAGCACGCTCTGTATGAGCGGGTCGCCGAGCGGCTGCGTGGCGTCAACGGCGTGCGGATCCTGGGCGAAGCGCCCGGCAAGGGCGCGGTGCTGTCGTTCACGGTCGAGGGCGCTCACGCCCACGACATCGCCCAGGTGCTGGACCGCTACGGCGTCGCCGTGCGCGCCGGAACCCACTGCGCCGAGCCCTTGATGCGCCGTTTCGGCGTCACATCGAGCGCCCGCGCCTCCTTCGCCCTATATAATACGGAAGCCGAAGCCGACGCGTTCGTGGACGCGCTGGCCAAGGCCCGCAGCTTCTTCAGTTGAGCTTTCGATGACCGACGCCGCCGCCTCTTCCGAGCCTGTCACCGCCCTCTCGAAGGACGAACTGAACCGGTTGACGGATCAGCTGATCGAGAAGCTGAAGACCGTCTACGATCCGGAGATCCCGGTCGACATCTACGAGCTGGGTTTGATCTACAAGGTCGACGTCAGCGACGACAAGGACGTGGCTATCGACATGACCCTGACCGCCCCGGGCTGCCCGGTGGCCGGGGAAATGCCGGGCTGGGTGCGCGACGCGGTCATGGAAATCCCTGGCCTGAGGTCGTGCAATGTCGAGCTGGTCTTCGAGCCGCCGTGGGATTCCTCGCGGATGAGCGACGAGGCCAAGCTGCAGTTGAATATGTTCTAGTTTTCTTTCTTCCGATCTTCCCGGCGAAAGCCGGGACCCAGATGAAACCTAGAGCCGTTCCGGATGAATCTGGACCCCGGCATTCGCCCGGGAAATCGGGAAAAGGGAGTGTTCGAGCCCATGGAACCGACCGTTACAACCCGCGCGCGCCGCCCGCGCCCCAAGGTCGTCACCCTGACCGACGCCGCGGCCGCGCGCGTGAAGGAGATCATGGCGCGCGCCGACAAGCCCTATGCCGGCCTGCGGGTGGGCGTGAAGAACGGCGGCTGCGCGGGGTCGGAATACGTCTTCGAATATGCCGCCGAACGCGGCCCGATGGACGAGGTGGTCGAGGACAAGGATGTCACCATCCTGATCGAGCCCAAGGCGGTGCTGTTCCTGATCGGGACCGAGATCGACTACGAGATCACCAAGCTGTCCTCGAAGTTCGTGTTCCACAATCCGAACGAGACCGACGCTTGCGGCTGCGGCGAGAGCGTGACGATCCAGCCGGCGCCTGAGGGCCTCGACTGATGCTGGCCCGCACGCCGTCCTGCGTCGAATGCGGCCTGGCCTGGGGCGCGCCGCGCTTCAAGCACGAGGACGAAGCGCCGCTATACTGGTCGGACACCGGCCTGCTGTGCTCCTCGACCTGCGCCCAGACCCACTTCGCCAAACGCCGCGCCGAGGGGACTTTCGTGGCGATCCCCGCGGAGTGCCCGGTCGAGGTTTAGGCCGACGCTTCCGCCGCCTTCGGCGTCGCGGCCACGTTCTTCACGCCATCCCATTCCACGGTTTTCGCCGCCTTTCAGCTCAACCTTCACCCCGGCCAGGACGTCCAGCCCCCACAGCATCCGGCGGCTGTAGAGCCGCAGCGTGAAGGTCACGGCGTCGCGGCCCGGCGCCAGGGCGGCGAAGGCCGCCGACAGGCCGTAGAAGATCGACAGGACCCAGTAGTAGGCGTTGAACAGCGCGCTGCGCACCGACGATCTCCTCCGTGAGAGTCGGAGGCTAGCGGATCGGCGCGCCGCGGTCTAAGCCGGCGCATGGTCCAGACGGTTCTGATCTATTCGATGGGCGAGGTGATCGGCGACGGCCTGATCAAGCTGCCCTTCATCGCCGGCCTACGCGCGGCCTTCCCGGAAGCCCGCATCAGCTGGTGCGCGGCCAAGGGCGAGACGGTCTATGCCGGGCCGCTGAAGGCCGTGGTCGCCGGCTATGTCGACGAGGTGATTCTGCAGGGCCGCAACGGCGCGCGGCCGATGGACAGCCTGCCGTGGAACAGGCCCTTCGGCGGCCGCGCGTTCGACCTCGTCATCGACACCCAGGAGAATCTGCGCCGCAGCGGGGTCGCCCGGCGCGCCGCGAGCGGTCGCTTCGTCTCGGCCGCCCGTCATGCGCGCGACAGGGACTGGCCGGCGGCCGTCACCGACCGCCTGGCGCGACTGCTGGCTCTTGCCACGGACGGGCAGGGCGCGCCGATGCCGCTGGCGCTGAACCATCCCGACGCCCTGAACGCCGCTAAGGCCCTGCTGCCGACCGGCCCGACCTATGTCGGCCTGGCGCCCGGCGCGGGCGGCCAGGACAAGCGCTGGCCGCTGGAGCACTATCTGGAGCTCGCCCGTCGGATCGTCGCCAAGGGCTGGACGCCGGTGTTCTTCTTCGGCCCCGACGAGGCCGAAGACGCCGCCATCGCGACTCGTGAGATCCCACACGCCCTGCAGCCCGAGCGTGACCGCACGGACGGCTTGACCGCCGTGAAGGGGCCGCTGCTGGTCATCGTCCTGGCCGGACGCCTGGCGGCGGGTGTCGCCAACGACGCCGGCCCCGGCCACATGCTGGCCGCCGGCGGCGCGCCGCTGCTGTCCCTGCAGCAGGACCGCCGCAAGTCCGTGAAGTTCCGCCCCGCCGCCCGGCGCCTTGAGATGCTGGTCGCGGAGGACTACGGAAACGGCATGGGCGCCGTGCCGGTCGACGCGGCCTGGACGGCGCTCGAACGTCTGGTCACGGGAGCCGCCTGAATGTCCATCCTCGCGCCGATCTCGGCGGGCGAACTGGTCGACAAGATCACCATCCTGCGGGTCAAGGCCCGGCGCATCGGCGATCCGGCCAAGGAAGCCAATGTCCGCAAGGAGCTGGCCCTGCTGGAAGCCACAGCGGCCGAGCACCTGCCCGACAACCCCGACATCGCCCGCCTGACCGCCGAACTGACTGAGGTCAACGCGGCCCTCTGGGACGTCGAGGACGGCAAGCGCGACTGCGAACGCCGCCAGGACTTCGGTCCGGACTTCGTGGCGCTGGCCCGCCGCGTCTATATCGACAACGACAAGCGCGCCGCCATCAAGCGCGCCATCAACGAAGCCGCCGGCTCGGAGATCGTCGAGGAGAAGAGCTACAAGCCCTATCTCGCGACCTCGAAAGGATGACGCAAGTCGTTCGCGGCGCTCGGGAAATGGTCGCCGGCATGACGCCGGACCTGAAGCCCGGCGCCTACGTCTTCTGCGCCGCCGGCGACCGCGACTGGGCGGCGCTGGAGCCGCTGGCCATGTTCCGCGAAGCCGAGGGCGTGAGCCTGATCCTGGAGCGCGGCGCGGCGCGGGCAGCCGGCTTCCCGGTCGAAGCGCCGATGGCCCTGATCACCCTGAATGTCTATTCGGCGCTGGACGGCGTCGGCCTGACCGCCGCCGTGGCGACCGCTCTGGCGCGGGCGGGGATCGCCTGCAACATGGTCGCGGCGCTCAATCACGACCATGTCTTCGTGCCGATCGAACGGGCTCAGGAGGCCTTGGCCGTGCTGTTGGCGTTACAGGCTTCGGCCTAGGGCGTCGCGATCGAAACGGGCGATCTCGACGGCGACCTTGAAGGCCTCCCTGGCCTGCAACGCCATCGCGATCACCAGCCATGCGACCAGGAGCGCCGCAATGGGCAAGAGCCGCTCCCAATGGCGCCCAGCGGCGACGGCGAGGCCGATGAAGGTCACCCACAGCCCTGGCAGCAGCGGCGCCACGAAAATAACCCATCCGCCCAACGCCGCCTCGCGCCGCCGGACAAGGCTCTGCCGCAGGAAGGCCACGCAGGTCTCCGCGGTGTCGGGCGGTGTCCGCGCCAGCCGACGCCAGCCCAGGACCAGGAAGAGCAGAAACCCCGCCGCGAGCAGGCCCTCGCCAAGTCGCACCAGCAGGGTCGACGCCAGGACGGCCTGAAGCGCACCTATGCTCATGCCCGCCAGGGCGGCCAAGACCAACAGGACCCGCGCGCGTCGAACGCGGGCAAGTTCGGCGTGGACCTTTGCCTGGAGGCCTTCCAGGCGCATGTCCTGTCCTTCCAAGGACTGTTCAAGCCAGAGGGTCTTCGGGTCAATCATGGCGATCTCCCTCCGCGAAGGCGGCGGCCAGCAAAGCCTTGGCGCGATAGATGCGCGTCGCCACGGCGCCCGGCGACAGGCCCGTGACTTCGGCGATCTCGCTAGCTTCAAAGTCTTCCAGATAGAGCAGCATCACCTGGCGATCGGGCGGCTTCAGCCGCTGAACGATCGTCATCAATCGCCGGTGCGCCTGCCGGTCGCCGACGGCCTCCTCGGGCGTGGGATCGGACGCTGGCGGGTCGATGTCGTCCAGGGTCACCAGACCCGACAGGTGCGCGCGCTGCTTGACGATGTGCGATGCGCCGACATTGTGCGCCACGCGATAGGCCCAGGTCCGCAGGCTGCAACGCCCGTCGAAGCGGGCGAGGCTGCGCCACAATGCGACATGAATCTCCTGAAGGAGATCGCGACATAGGTCGGGATCGGCCTCGTAGGCCCTGGACAGGCGAGCTAGTCCCGCCCCGAACGCCTTCGAGGCGAGGACATACTGTTCGTGCTGTTGTGAACGCTCGGCCATGGGCTCCGACTTCCCCCAGATACAGAGGTAGTCGGTTCGCCGGCCGATTTCTCACAGCCTGGCGATACGCTACCGCCCCTTGAACGCCGCCGCGCGCTTTTGCAGGAAGGCGCTGACGCCTTCGAGGAAGTCCTCGGTCTTGCCGGCGAGCTTCTGGGCCTTGCGCTCGGCGTGAAGTTGGCCCGTCCAGTCGGCGTCGAGGCTGTCCCACACCAGCTTGCGGATCAGCCCCAGCGCCGCTGGGCCCCGCGCCAGCTCCAGGGCGATCGCCGTGGCGGCGCCGATCAGCTCGTCGTCCGGGACGCAGCGGTTGACCAAACCCCATTGCAGGGCCGTGGCCGCCGGGATCTTGTCGCCCAGCAGCATCATCTCCATGGCCCGCGCCTTGCCGATCAGGCGCGGCAGCAGGTAGGTCGAGCCGCCATCGGGCGCCAGGCCGATGCGGCGGAAGGCCTGCAGGAAGTAGGCGCTCTGCGCCGCCACGATGATGTCGCCCATCAGGGCGATCGAGCAGCCGACACCGGCCGCCGGGCCGTTCACCGCCGTCACGATCGGCAGCGGGAAGTCCTTCAGCAGGGTCATCAGCGGGTTGTAGGTGCTTTCCAGCGCCGACCCGGCGTCGGGTTTGCCGTCAACGTCCAGTTCGCGCCCGGCCGCCCCGCCGCCCGACAGGTTGGCGCCCGAGCAGAAGCCACGGCCTTCGCCGGTCAGGATCACCGCGCGCGCCTCGATCTTGCCGGCGGCGATCGATGAGAAGGCGTGGATCAGTTCGCGGGCGATCTCCAGGCTGGCGGCGTTCAGCGTGGACGGATCGGCGAGGGTCACGGTGGCGACGCCGCCCTCGGTCGAAACACGGATCTTCTGATAGTCCACGGCAGGCCTCCCTTGATCTTTGGGACGGAGTCTAAGCGCCTTTGCCCCTTGGGAAGGCTAGCGGAATCTTCACATGAGAACGCCGCCGATCGTGAGACCGGCGGCGCCTAAGGTAGGTCTTCTGCTGAAGAGGTTTAGGCCGCGTTGGCCGAAGCCGGCATGGATTCCGCCGCCGTGACCCGGTTGCGGCCGCCACGCTTGGAGGCGTAGAGCGCCACGTCGGCGCGTTCCATGATCGAGTGTCCGCTCTCGCCCGGCTTGCGCTCGGCGAAGCCCGACGAAATGGTGATGGCGCCCAGGTCCTCGTTGGTCGAGCGGCGCTTGAGCATGCGCGAGGAGACCTCGACGCGGATTTCTTCCAGGGTGGCGCCGACGGCCGCGGCCGACTCGCGCGGAAAGATCATGGCGAATTCCTCGCCGCCGTAGCGGGCGGCGAACCGGGGCGGGGCGGCGACGCGGCCGATCACCGAGGCGACATAGCGAATGACCTGGTCGCCGGTCTGGTGGCCCCAGGTGTCGTTGAAACCCTTGAAGTGGTCGATGTCGAGCACGGCCAGGCAGATGCTGGCGCTCTGCTCGTCGGCCTCGGCGCAGGCGCGCTCGAGCTCTTCGTCGAAAGCCTTGCGATTGGCGAGGTTGGTCAGGCCGTCGGTGGTGGCGTCGCGGCGGACCTGTTCCAGGTGCTCGCGCAGGCGCTCGACCTCGGCGGTGGAGTCGGCCAGGCGCGTTTCCAGCGACTGGTTTTCCTTGTGCACGCGGCGGGTGGCTTCGGCCAGGCCGCCGACCAGGGTCTTGATGGCGTCGACGTCGGTCGTCTTGTCCAGGCTCTTGGTCGCCCCGGCCAGTTCCTTGCCGAAGGCGGCGTTGGATTTCTGGGCGTTGTGGATGGCCTTGGAGACCGCTTCCAGTTCCTTCGACAGAAGGTCGCCGGCGTCACGGATCTGTTCGTTCAGGCGCGCCTTGGGCAGGTAGGTCGCGGCCAGCTCTTCGCTGACCAGTTCGGTCATCGGCTCGCCGAGGGAAATCAGACGCGTCAGTTCACGGGCCAGGGCGCCGTCGGGATCGGCCACATAGTGGGTCCACAGCTCGAAGTTCAGCGCGGTCGGCCACACCTGGTGACGCTCCATGAGCTCCAGAGCGCGCGAAGCAATCTTGTAGGCCTCGGGACCGCGCAACGTGGTTTCGACGTCCGACATCTCTTCTTCCCCCGTTCAGCGGTTCCCCTCGCGGAAACGCCGACGCTTGGAGCGCGACTTTAAGGCGGAGAGTTCTTACGAGGCGTTAAGAACGACGTTCTCTTGCGTAAGAAACGACCAACCTTCATGGTTATCATCGATAAGATGAGCACCGCGCCGCCATGGCGCCGGGTGAGGTAGGGAGGCGAACATCATGAACGCACCGGTCAATCTGTCGTTCGACGCCCACAAGGCGGCCATGAGCGACGTCCTGCGGCGTCAAAAGGCCGCGCATCTGCGCGATGGCGCGCCCAGCGCCGAGAAGCGGATCGACTGGCTGAACCGTTCGATCGACCTGCTGGTCGGCCACCAGGCGCAGATCGCCAAGGCGGTTAACGAAGATTTCGGCTCGCGCTCGCCCGAGGCCACGGCCCTGACCGACGTCGCTGGCTCGATCGGCCCGCTGAAGTTCGCCCGCGAGAACCTGGCCAAATGGATGAGGCCGGAGAAGCGCAAGACCACGCCGGCGATCCTGGGCCTGTTCGGCGCCAAGGCCACGGTGCAGTGGCAGCCCAAGGGCGTGGTCGGAGTGATCAGTCCATGGAACTTCCCGGTCAACCTGACCTTCGCGCCCCTGGCTGGGGTGTTCGCGGCCGGCAACCGGGCGATGATCAAGCCTTCGGAGTTCACGCCGGCGACCTCTGACCTGCTGAAGGCGATGTTCGCCAAGGCGTTCTCTGAGGAGGAGGTCGCGGTGTTCTTCGGCGGCCCCGAGGTCGGGCAGGCCTTCTCGGGACTGGCCTTCGACCACCTGGTCTTCACCGGCGCGACCTCGGTGGCGCGCCACGTGATGCGGGCGGCGGCCGAGAACCTGGTGCCGGTGACCCTGGAGCTGGGCGGCAAGAGCCCGGTGATCCTGTCGCGCGGGGCCGACATGGCCACGGCCGCGGCGCGGATCATGAACGGCAAGACCCTGAACGCCGGCCAGATCTGCCTGGCGCCGGACTATGTCCTGGCGCCGCAGGAAGAGGTCGAGAACTTCGTCAAGGAAGCCCAGGCCGCCGTCGGCCGCTACTTCCCAACCATCAAGGATAATCCCGACTACACGGCCGTGGTCGCCCAGCGTCACTACGACCGGATCAAGGGCTATGTCGACGACGCCCGGGCCAAGGGCGCGCGGATCGTCGAGATCAATCCGGGCGGCGAGGACCTGTCCCAGCAGGAGCACCGCAAGATCGCCCCGACCCTGATCCTGGATCCCACCGACGACATGACGGTGATGCAGGAGGAGATCTTCGGCCCCATCCTGCCGGTGAAGGGCTACAAGACCGTCGATGAGGCCATGGCCTATGTGAACGCCCACGACCGGCCGCTGGCCCTCTACTGGTTCGGGACCGATGAAGCCGAGAAGGACCGCGTGCTGGCGGGCACCACCAGCGGCGGCGTGACGGTCAACGACGTGATCTTCCACGTCGCCCAGGAAGATCTGCCGTTCGGCGGCGTCGGTCCGGCGGGCATGGGCGCCTATCACGGCCACGACGGCTTCCGCGAGTTCAGCCACCGCAAGGCGGTGTTCCAGCAGTTGAAGAAGGACATCGCGCCGATGCTGGGCCTGCGCCCGCCCTATGGGGAGGGGATCCGCAAGTACCTGGCGGGCGAAATCAAGAAGTAGGGTTCAAGACGTAGCCAAGCGCGGCGGGTCATGCTCCAAGCGGCGCATGACCGCGCCGCTGTCCCTGCGCCCCATCGTCGAAGCCCGCGACCTGCCGCCCATGCTGACGGCGGCGCTGCGCGAGCGGTTCAGGCGGGGCGAGACCGGGGTGGCGTTCGCGCCGGAGTATGACGCCTCCATCGGCGCGCCGCCGGGAACGCTGGCCGGACCGGAGGCCGCCGCCTGGCCTTACGACATCGCCGCGCGCCCGCCGGTCAATGTTCCGGCGTTCTGCGCGGTCGGCGACAGCTGGTGGTTTCCGCGGTTCGGCGGGCTGATCGGCGCGGACGGCGCGCTCTATAACGCCACGATTGGCGAGGCCCGACATGGGTCGGGGGATCTGTCGGCCCTTCCGGGCGTGCTGGACAACGCCGCGCGCTTCGTCCCGCCGGCGTCGGCGCCCGAGATCGAGGCCGGCGCCGTGTTCCTGCCCTGGGGCGCGACCTTCAACTACGGTCACTTCGTCATCGACGCCCTGCCGTCGCTGCTGACGTTGGAGCAGGCGGGTCTGCTGGACGGCGTTCCGGCCCTGGCGCCCAAGCTGACCGCCTGGCAACGCGACCTGATCGGCATGGCCTTTCCGGATCTTGAGATTCGCGAGGTCGCCGCGCCGGTCGCGCGGGTGAAGCGGGCGGTATTCGCCACCAGCATGGACCACTTCCTGCATCACCCGAACGGTCTGGTCGCGGATGTCGCCGCCCGCGTGCTGGCCCGGGCGCCGACCGGGCGGGGCGCGCGCCGCGTCTATCTCTCGCGCCGCGGCCAGTCGATGCGGGTGATGATCGGCGAGGCGGCCTTCGAGACGGCGTTGGCCGCGCGCGGCTTCACGATCGTCCGGCCCGAGACCCTGGGCGCGGCCGAGCAGGTCGCCCTGATGCGTGACGCCGAGGTGGTGGTCGGCGCCAGCGGCGCGGCCCTGGCCAACGCGGTCTTCTTGCCCAAGGGCGCGCGGGTCGTGGAAATCCAGCCGCTGAACTTCACCAGCCAGTGGGTGCGGGCGGCCTGTCGCCAGGTCGGCGTCGACTGGCGCGGCTATGTCTGCGCGTCACCGGCCCCGTCGCGGCAGGCGCCGGTTCTGGCCCGACTGCGTCGCGGCTTCAAGTTCGCCTTCAGGCCGCCGCTCGACGACCTGCTGGGCGTCGTGGACGCCGCTCTCTAGAAATCAGGGCGCTCTAGAGGATGCCCTTACGGCCGGGCGCCCAAGGGTCGAGCGACTGCTGCTCCTCGCGGTGGACCATGCCGTAGTAGCCGGCGACCCAGACCACAAGGAAGGTGACGAGGCCGCCCCCAAAGCCGCCCGGCGTCGCGAACATGACCGTCAGCGCACTGATCGTTGACGCCAAGCCCAGCATGCACCAGCGCAGCAGCACCGAGAAGCCGTGATAGGTCTTCTCGTGCGCGATCAGGACGGCTTCCTTATCGGCGAGCAAGGTGTCGGGTTCGATGGCGGCCATGTGCGTCTCCCATTTTCTTGTGGGGCGCGACCGGCCTGTTCGGCGCGATCGAGCCGAAAACGAGCATCAGGATAACAGTGTTCCGCGAATGGAGCCACCCTTCCCACGCGGCGGGGAGGCGCAAAAAGAAAAGCGCCGGACGAGAGCCCGGCGCTTCTGCTTTTCGGAGGATCGGCCTAGGCTTACTTGCCGCGCGGCGGACGCACCAGGAAGGCGGGGACGTCGTTGCCGAAGCCGACCACGCGACGGTCGTCGTCGTCGCGATCGCGGATCGGCTGGACGCCGCGCACCGGGCGCTCGGGACGTTCGCTACGCTCGGGACGTTCGCTGGCGCGTTCGCCGCGTTCCGGACGGTCGGCGCGTTCAGCACGCTCCGGACGTTCGGCGCGGGCGGGGCGTTCCGCGCGTTCGGGACGCTCGGTCTCGGCGGCGGCGGCGGCGGCGCGGGGTTCGCGTTCGCGGCGCGGGCGACGCTCGCGGGCGGGACGTTCCTCGGCGACGGCGGCTTCCGGCGCCTCGGCGGCGACAACGGCGGCCTCGACTGGCTCGGCGGCGGCTTCCTCGGTGCGACGGCCACGGGCGCGCGGCGCCGGTCGTTCACCGCGGTCGGGGCGGTCTCCACGATCACGGGGGCCGCGCTTGCGATCACGATCGCCTTCGCGCTTCACCGTCACGGCGTTCGAGTAGTCGAGGTCGAGCTTTTCTTCTTCGGGGGTCGAACCGATCAGCTTGACGACCTTGTCGAAGCCCTTGTCGTCGCCCGGGGTGACCAGCATGTAGGTGATGCCGGTGCGTCCGGCCCGGCCGGTGCGGCCGATGCGGTGGACGTAGTCGTCGGCATGGTGCGGGACGTCATAGTTGAAGACGTGGCTGACGGCCGGGATGTCCAGGCCGCGCGCGGCGACATCCGAGGCCACCAGGATCTTCAGCGCGCCCGAGCGGAAGTCCGCCAGGGTCTTCGTGCGCTGGGACTGGTCCAGGTCGCCATGGATCGCGGCGGCGTCGAAGCCATGCGACCGCAGCGACTTGGCGACGATGTCGACCTCGGTCTTGCGGTTGCAGAACACGATGCCGGTCTCGATCTGGGCCTTCTCGATCAGGGCCCGCAGCGCCAGGCGCTTGGCCTTCGGGTCGGAGGAGGGGACCTTGACCAGCAACTGGGTGATGTTGGCGTTGGTCGTGGCCGGCTTGGCCACCTCGATCCGCACCGGATCCTTGAGGAACTGCTTGGTCAGGCGCGTGATTTCCGGCGGCATGGTGGCCGAGAAGAACAGCGTCTGCTTCTTGGGCGGCGTCATCTTGAAGATGCGCTCGATGTCGGGGATGAAGCCCATGTCCAGCATGCGGTCGGCTTCGTCGACGACCAGGAACTGCACGCCGGTCATCAGCAGCTTGCCGCGCTCGAAGTGGTCGAGCAGGCGGCCGGGGGTGGCGATCAGGACGTCGACGCCGCGGTCCAGCTTCTTTTCCTGGTCGCCGAACGACACGCCGCCGATCAGCAGCGCCCACGAAAGCTTGGTGCCCTTGGCGTACTTCTCGAAGCTGGAGGCGACCTGGTCGGCCAGCTCGCGGGTCGGGGCGATGACCAGGGCGCGCGGCATGCGAGCCTTGGCGCGGCCGTTCATCAGCTTGTCGATCAGCGGCAAGGTGAAGGCGGCGGTCTTGCCGGTGCCCGTCTGGGCGATGCCGAGGACGTCCTGGCCCGCGAGGGCGACCGGGATGGCCTGGGCTTGAATGGGGGTCGCAGTGGTATAGCCGGTATCGGCGACCGCCTGCAGGGTCGTGGGCGAAAGCCCGAGGTCGGAAAATTCGGTCATTTACACGCTGGTCTGAAACCCGGAGCCGCCCGTGCTTGGGCGAGCGGGCAGCGCGAATTCGCCAGACCTGCTCCGAAGTTGGGGATAAATAAGCCGAAAGTCGCCAAAGTCAATCTAGGCAAGGTGATAGGCGCACTGGGAGCGTCATGTTGGGTCATCATGGAGTGGCGCAAGCCCTGACGCCGCTCTATATCGGCCGACACATGACCATCGACCACGACTCCCGCCTAAGGCGCCTTCGTTTCCGCGCCTGGCATCGCGGCTTCCGGGAAGCGGACCTCATTCTGGGCCCGTTCGCGGACGTCCACGGCCCGAACCTGACCCCGGCGCAGATCGACACGCTCGAGACGCTGCTCGAGGAGTCGGACCGCGAGATCTACGCCTGGATCGTCGGCCAGGAGCCGACCCCGGAAAAGTTCGAGACGGACGTCCTGGCGATGATCCGCGCGTTCAGGTTCCAGGCGCACGCCTCGCGCCCGGTCGGGGACGGCGCCTAGAAACATGAGTTACGACGCCAAACAGATCGCCAAGGCCGCTGGCGGCCTGACCCTGGCCGGCGCGCCGGAAGGCTTCGACGCGCTGGTGATGGCCGACATCGCCCGGGCGCGCGGCGGCCTGACCGCGTTCGTGGCCCGCGATACCGCTCGCGCCAACGCCTTCGTCGACGCCCTGAAGTTCTTCGCCCCTGAGATCGAGGCGGTGCTGCTGCCCTCGTGGGACTGCCTGCCTTACGACCGCATCGGCCCGTCCTCGGGTGTCTCGGCCACCCGGATGGCGACGCTGTCGCGGCTGGCCCGGGGTCTGGGCGAGACGAAGCCCGCCATTCTCGTCATGCCCGCGCCAGCCCTGCTGCAGCGCGTGCCGACCAAGGATGTGCTGCTGCGCGCCAGCTACAGCGCCAGGGTCGGCAATGTCGTCGATATCAAGGACCTGGAGCGCTATTTCGCGGTCAACGGCTACGCCCGCGCCTCCACCGTCTCCGAGCGCGGCGAGTTCGCGATCCGGGGCGGCGTCATCGACGTCTATCCGCCGGCCGCCGAGGAGCCGGTCCGTCTGGATCTGTTCGGCGACACGCTGGAGAGCATCCGCGCCTTCGACCCCGAGACCCAGCGCTCGACCAAGCAGCTGAAGGCGATCGACCTTCTGCCGGTCAGCGAGGCCCTGCTGGACGCCGAGGGCATCTCGCGGTTCCGCAAGGGCTATGTCGCGGAGTTCGGCGCGCCGGGCGATGATCCGCTGTACGCCACCGTCAGCGAGGGCGGCCGCCGCGCCGGCCTGGAGCACTGGCTGCCGCTGTTCTACGAGCGGATGTCGAGCCTGTTCGACTATCTGCCCCCCGGATCGCTGATCGGGGTCGACCACCAGACCACGGAGGCGCGCGACGAGCGCCTGTCGATGATCCTGGACGCCTACGAGGCCCGCGCCAGCGCCGACCGCAAGTCGGCCTATCGCCCGCTGGCGCCGCAGGCCCTGTACCTGACCGCCGCCGAGTGGGACCGCGAGCTCACCGACCGCACGCACCGCCTGTTCACGCCGTTCCAGCCCCAGGGCCTGGATGTGGTCGACATGGGCGCCAAGCTGGGCCGGGTCTTCGCCGCCGAGCGGGCCCAGGACAGCGTCAACCTGTTCGAGGCCACCGCCGACCACGCCAAGGCCCTGGCCGCCGCCGGCAAGCGGGTGCTGTTCGGCTCGTGGTCCGAGGGCTCGTCCGAGCGCCTGGGGACCATGCTGGCCGACCACGGCCTGAAGAAGATCCCCTATGCCGCCTACTGGCAGGCGGCCAAGGCCAACGACCCGAAGACGCCGCAGCGTGTCGTGCTGCCGCTGGACCACGGCTTCGAGACCGACAGCCTGGCGGTCATTTCCGAGACCGACATCCTGGGCGACCGCCTGGCCCGCCCGCGCAAGAAGCGCCGCGCCGCCAACTTCCTGGCCGAGGCCTCCGCGCTCACGCCGGGCGATCTTGTCGTCCACATCGACCACGGCATCGGCCGCTACGAGGGCCTGAAAACCCTCGACGTCCAGGGCGCGCCGCACGATTGCCTGGACCTACTCTATGGCGGCGAGGCCAAGCTCTACCTGCCGGTCGAGAACATCGACCTCTTGACCCGCTACGGCGCCTCGGATCCCGAGACGGTGCAGCTGGACAAGCTGGGCGGCGCCGCCTGGCAGGGGCGCAAGGCCAAGGCCAAGGAACGCCTGCGGGTCATGGCCGAGGGGCTGATCCAGATCGCCGCCGCCCGCCAGCTGAAGTCCGTCGAGGAGACCGACGCGCCGCAGGGCGTGTTCGACGAGTTCTGCGCCCGCTTCCCCTACGAGGAGACGGACGACCAGCTCAGCGCCATCCACGACGTGCTGGAGGACCTGGCGTCCGGCAAGCCGATGGACCGCCTGATCTGCGGCGACGTCGGCTTCGGCAAGACCGAAGTGGCCCTGCGCGCGGCCTTCGTGGTGGCGATGAGCGGCAAGCAGGTGGCGGTCGTCTGCCCGACGACCCTGCTGGCCCGGCAGCACTACAAGACCTTCAAGGACCGCTTCCAGGGCTGGCCGGTCAAGGTCACGCGCCTGTCGCGCCTGGTCACCGGCAAGGAAGCCGCCGAAACCCGCGAGGGCCTGGCCAATGGTCAGATGGAGATCGTGGTCGGCACCCACGCCATCCTGTCCAAGCAGGTCTCGTTCAAGGACCTGGGCCTCGTCATCGTCGACGAGGAGCAGCACTTCGGGGTCAAGCACAAGGAGAAGCTGAAAGAGCTTCGCGCCGACGTGCACATGCTGACCCTGACCGCGACGCCGATCCCGCGCACCTTGCAGATGGCGCTGTCGGGCATCCGCGAGATGTCGATCATCGCCACCCCGCCGGTCGATCGCCTGGCGGTGCGCACCTATATCAGCCCGTTCGACCCGGTGACCCTGCGCGAGGCCCTGCTGCGCGAGAAGTATCGCGGCGGCCAGTCCTACTACGTCGTGCCGCGCATCAAGGACCTGGAGGATATCGAGAAATTCCTCCGCACCCAGGTGCCCGAGGTGAAGTACGTCGTCGGCCACGGCCAGATGGCGGCCACCCAGCTGGAAGACGTGATGACGGCCTTCTACGAGGGCCAGTACGACGTTCTGCTTGCGACGACGATCGTCGAGAGCGGGCTCGATATCCCGTCGGCCAACACCCTGATCGTCCACCGCGCCGACATGTTCGGCCTGGCCCAGCTCTATCAAATCCGGGGCCGCGTCGGCCGCTCCAAGGCCCGCGCCTACGCCTATCTGACCACGCCGGTCGAGAAGTCGCTGACCCTGTCGGCCGAGAAGCGCCTGCAGGTGCTGCAGTCGCTGGACAGCCTGGGGGCCGGCTTCCAACTGGCCAGCCACGACCTGGACCAGCGCGGCGGCGGCAATCTCTTGGGCGACGAGCAGAGCGGCCACATCAAGGAGATCGGCGTCGAGCTCTACCAGCAGATGCTGGAGGACGCCGTCGCCGAGCTGCGCCAGCGGCAGGGGCAAGAGGCCCTGCTGGAAGACCGGGGCTGGTCGCCGCAGATCAACACCGGCGCGGCCGTGATGATCCCGGACGAGTACGTCCCGGACCTGAACGTGCGCCTGTCGCTCTATCGCCGCCTGTCCGACGCCGAGAAGGCCGCCGACCGTGAAGCCCTGGCCGCCGAGATGATCGACCGCTTCGGCCCGCTGCCGCCCGAGACCGACAGCTTGCTCAAGGTCGTCGCCATCAAGGGCCTGTGCCGCGAGGCCAATGTCGCCAAGATCGACGTCGGCCCCAAGGGCGCGGTCGCTAGCTTCAGGAATGATAGTTACGCCAATCCGCTGGGGCTGATGCAGTACGTCGGCAAGAACAGCCTGATCTGGAAGGTCCGCCCGGACCAGAAGGTCGTGGTCAAGGGCGAGTGGGACACCCCGGCTCAGCGCCTCGACGCGGCGGAGAAGATTCTCACCATCCTGGCCAGGCTGGCAAAGGAGTAGGGCGGGCCGCTAATCCCGTTTGCATGCGAGCGTTTTTCCTTCCCCCCTTGTGGGAGAAGGTGGCGCGCGGCGCCGGATGAGGGGTTGATAAGCCTGTCGGATTAGCGATGTAGCGCAAGGGGTTAGCCCTGCGTGCCCCTCATCCGACCGCCTTCGGCGGCTACCTTCTCCCTCAAGGGGAGAAGGGTGACTCACGAGCATTGGCCGCTCTCCATCCCCGGCTTCAAAACCTGCCATATTCTCTCTTCACCTCGTCGCGAGGAAAGGGCGCATGGCCAGCGACCGTTGCGGCGGCGGGGGGGTGATCGAGCGGGGTCAGGTCCGAGGGGGATACTCGGACGGTCCGGGGATGAGCTTGCTGGGCTCACCCGCCCGCCGTCGGCGTGGTCGAAGGCAAAGGGGCGTGTCAGGCTGTAAGCCCGTCCTCTTCGACCGCTGGGGTCTTCCGGAAACGGAAGGGTCCGGGTCTCGGTAAGGCCTGAACAGGGCCACCTGCCGGGACGCTGTCGGATAACGGTCGCGCGGAGCGTCGGGCTTCGTCGAAACGGTATTTCTACTTCCAAACTCCGGACGCTGTCCGGCGCTCCGCGTCCCTTTCCACCCCTTCAGCGAGCGGTCGCGTGAAGCGGCGGAGCCGTGCGTCTACAGCCGCAGCCCGTACAGCCGCCGATCCCGTCGCTCGCCGTCGCGGTGCACCGCGCCCTTCAGGTAGCCCTCGGCCTTGAAGCCCAGCTTGTCCAGCAGGCGTTCGGCGCGGTTGTCGCCGACATGGATGCTGGCCACCAGGCTCTTGAGGCCGCTGCCGGCGGCGTGGGCGAGGAGGGCGCTGACCGCCTCGGCGCCGAAGCCCTGGCCCCAGCCCTTGCGGTCGATGACGAAGCGAATCTCGGCCCGATCGTGACGCCGGTCGATGTCGACGAATTCGCAATAGCCCAGGTAGTCGCCGCTCTGGGTGTGGCGGATGCTCCAGTAGGCGGCGTCACCGGCGCTCATCTCGTCGACCTGGGCGGCGACGCGGCTGGCCACCTCGTCGGGATCCTCGATCGGCTCCTGGTCGAGGTTGGACATCACCTCGGCGTCGCTGAGGAACGGATAGATCAGGGGCGCGTCGTCGACCGTCAGCGGCGTGAGGGTCAGGCGTTCGGTCTCGATGATCATGCGATGAGGCGGTCTGGCTTTCGGGGTTGCGTTTGGCGGCGCGCTTCCCAGCTATGGCGCGGAGCGCTCGCTAGTGGTAGAGGGGCCGCTTCGTTTTTAACGCGGCATTTCGCCCGCGCCCGGATCGAGAATACATTCCACATGCTTATCGGCGTCCTGCTGGCCATCAATATCGTCGTCTGCCTTTGCCTGATCGGGGTAGTGCTCATGCAGCGCTCCGAAGGCGGCGCGCTGGGCATGGGCGGCGGCAACTCCGGCTTCATGACCGCCCGCGGCGCCGGTGACCTGCTGACACGCGTCACCTGGATCCTATTCTCGGTCTTCCTGCTGATCAGCCTGACCCTGACCATCCTGACGGGGCGCGCCAATACCGGCGGATCGGTGGCCGACCAGGTCAAGGGCCTGGACGCCAAGACGCTGAACGCGGCCCCGGCTCCCGTGGCGCCGACGCCTGGTTCGCTGAATTCGCTGCCGGCCTCGCCGGACAACCAGCCGGGCGCCATCCAGGCCCCGACCCCGCAGATCAACACGCCGGCCCCGGCCGCCGCGCAACCGGCGCTGCTGGCGCCGACGCCCTCGGCCCCCAAGGCCGAAGCCAAGAAGCCGGCTCCGGCGGCCAAGGCCCCGGCCGCAACCCCGACGGTCGCGGCCCCGCCGGCGGAACAGCCCAAACAACAATAACCGTCCCAGACGGCGCTTCCACTGACCCCCGAGGGCGACCTCGGGGGTTTAATCTTGTTGATGAACGCAGGTCTTTTTCCGGCGTCGTCGAATCACGGGTAAACTGATCGCCCATGACGCGGTACATTTTCATCACCGGCGGCGTGGTTTCCTCGCTTGGCAAGGGTTTGGCCTCGGCGGCGCTCGGCGCGCTGCTGCAAGCGCGTGGCTACACGGTTCGCCTTCGCAAGCTCGACCCCTATCTCAACGTCGATCCGGGCACGATGAGCCCGTATCAGCACGGCGAGGTCTTCGTGACCGATGACGGGGCCGAGACCGACCTCGACCTGGGCCACTACGAGCGCTTCACCGGCGTGTCGGCCAAGAAGGCCGACAACATCACGACGGGCCAGATCTACAAGACGATCATCGAGAAGGAGCGTCGCGGCGACTATCTCGGCGCGACCGTCCAGGTGATTCCGCACGTCACCAACGAGATCAAGGACTTCGTCCTGTCGCCGGCCATGGACGAGACGGGCAAGAAGCCCGTCGACTTCGTGCTGGTCGAAATCGGCGGCACGGTCGGCGACATCGAGGGCCTGCCGTTCTTCGAAGCCATCCGCCAGCTGCGCCAGGACCTGCCGCGCGGCCAGAGCTGCTACCTGCACCTGACCCTGCTGCCGTTCATCAAGACGGCCGGCGAGATGAAGACCAAGCCGACCCAGCACTCGGTCAAGGAACTGCGCTCGATCGGCATCCAGCCGGACATCCTGCTCTGCCGTTGCGAGCAGGAGATCCCGGCCGAGGAAAAGCGCAAGATCGCCCAGTTCTGCAATGTCCGCCCCAGCGCGGTCATCCAGGCGATGGACTCCTCGTCCATCTACGCCGTGCCGATCGACTATCACGAACAGGGCCTGGACGCCGAAGTCCTCGACGTCTTCGGCATGAGCGATGCGCCGGCCCCGGACCTGGCGCGCTGGAAGACCATCGACGACACCGTCCAGCACCCCGACGGCGAGGTGACCATCGCCGTCGTGGGCAAGTACACGGTGCTCAAGGACGCCTACAAGTCGCTGATCGAGGCCCTGCACCACGGCGGCCTGGCCAACAGGGTCAAGGTCAATCTGGACTGGGTCGAGAGTGAGACCTTCGAGGGCGACGAGGGCGCGGCCGCGGCCCGCCTGGAGAACGCCCACGCCATCATGGTGCCGGGCGGCTTTGGCGAGCGGGGCGCGGAAGGCAAGATCCGCGCTGCCCAGTTCGCCCGGGAGCGGAAGGTGCCTTACTTCGGCATCTGCTTCGGCATGCAGATGGCGGTCATCGAGACCCTGCGGAACGTCGCCGGCATCAAGGACGCCAGCTCGTCCGAGTTCGGCCCCACCGAGCGTCCCGTGGTCGGCATCATGACCGAGTGGATCAAGGGCAACGAGACCGTCCAGCGTCGGGCCAACGACGATCTGGGCGGCACCATGCGCCTGGGGGCCTATGACGCCGTCCTGACGTCGGGATCGAAGGTCGCCGAGATCTACGGCGCGACCGAGATCAGCGAGCGCCACAGGCACCGCTATGAGGTCAATATCGGCTACGCCCACCTGATGGAGGACGCCGGCCTGAAATTGACCGGCCGCTCGCCCAATGGCGTGCTGCCCGAGATCGTCGAGCGGGATGACCATCCGTGGTTCATCGGGGTGCAGTATCACCCGGAACTGAAGAGCCGTCCGTTCGCTCCGCACCCGCTTTTCGCCAGCTTCATCGCCGCGGCCAAGGAGCACGGTCGACTGGTCTGAAGCACGCTGTTGCATCTCCGAAGAGATTCGGGCATAAGCGCGCCCTCACGCGGCGACCTGGGCACCCCCGAGTCGCCGCTCTCGATTTTCACGCTCAACGAGCAGAGTCACTTCGATGGCCGTTCCTAAAAGAAAAACTTCGCCTTCTCGCCGGAACATGCGCCGGTCGCACCACGCCCTGGGCGCCAACTCGTTCATCGAGGACAAGGACACCGGCGAGCTGCGCCGTCCGCACCATGTCGATCTGAAGACCGGCATGTACAACGGCAAGCAGATCCTGACGCCGAAGGAAGACTAAGGTCTCCTTTCGTCAGTGACGATTTCGAAAACGCCGCCTGGTTCGCCCGGGCGGCGTTTTTCGTCATATTTTCGTCGTACGCACAAAAAAGGTGTTAGCCTCCGAGTTGGGAGGTACGCCCATGCTCACACGCCGAAACATCACGGCGGGACTGGGAATTTCAGGACTAGGGCTTTCTGGGGCCGCGTCGTCGGCCATGGCCGAGGTCATCACCCCCGTTTCCGTCAATCAGACTCTGCCGTCAGCGGCCGCGCCGACGCCGCCGGACGATCCGGTGCTGATCCTCGACGCCTCGCTGGACGCTGACGATCGCCTCACGGTCGAGGTCGAGATCAACGGGCAGGGCCCCTTCAACTTCGTAGTGGACACCGGAGCCGGGCGCAGTGTGCTGACGCCGGCGGTCGCCGAGAAGCTGAACCTGCCGGCAGGCCCGCAGATCCTCATCCACGGCATCTCCAGCGCCATAACCAGTCCGACGGCGCGGATCGACAGCATGAAGGCTGGCGAAGCCCGCATGGGCGCGGCGGTCCTGCCCGTGCTGCCCTATGAACGCGTGGGGGCCGACGGCCTGCTGGGCGTCGACATCCTGGACCGGCGCAACGTCGTCTTGGATTTCCGAAAGCGGCAGATCCTGATCCGCCGCAGCCAGTTCTTCTCGGAGATGACCCGCAAGGCCGACGAGATCTCGGTGCCGGCCGACGCCCGCTTCGGACGCCTGACCCTGACCGACGCCCGTATCGGCGGGACACGCTCGGTGGCCTTCATCGACTCGGGCGGCGGCGTCTCGATCGGCAATCTGGCCCTGCAGCGGGCGATCGCCGCCAAGCGGCGTCGCGTCTCGGACATCGTCAAGCCGGCGCGCCTCCTGACGGCCGGCGGTGAGGTTTATCTGGGCGAGTTCCGCGTCGTCCCGTCGATCACCATGGGAAATCTGCAGCTGACCAACGTCCCCATGGCTTTCGCCGATGTGCACATCTTCGACGTCTGGTCGCTGAACGACCGGCCGGCGGCGCTGCTGGGCGTGGATGTGTTGAGGCTGTTCGCCAAGGTCGAGCTGGACTTCGGCTCTGACCGCGTCCTGTTCAAGCTGGGCCAGAGGAACGGGCTGACGCCGATCTACAATGTCTAGGTGAGTTTCCGTCTTTGTGACCGGTGATCAGCGCCTGTCCGGGGGAAGTCAAGTTGCGCCCGCGGCGCTTGGCGGCTAAAGGCGGGCGCGCCTTTTGGCCTCTAGGAGCAGCCCATGACCGAGATCGTCGACATCATCGCCCGCGAAATTCTCGACAGCCGGGGCAACCCGACCGTCGAAGTCGACGTGATCCTGGACGACGGCGCCTTCGGCCGCGCCGCGGTGCCATCGGGCGCCTCGACGGGCGCCCATGAGGCCAACGAGAAGCGTGACGGCGACAAGGCCCGCTATCTGGGCAAGGGCGTCCTGCAGGCCGTGGACGCGGTCAACGGCGAGATCTTCGACGCCCTGGCCGGCGTGGACGCCGAGGACCAGCGCCGCGTCGACACCCTGCTGATCGAGCTGGACGGCACGCCGAACAAGGCCCGCCTGGGCGCCAACGCCATTCTCGGCGTCTCGCTGGCCACGGCCAAGGCCGCCGCCGAGTCGGCCGGCCAACCGCTCTACAAGTACGTCGGCGGCGTGAACGCCCGCGTGCTGCCGACCCCGATGATGAACATCATCAACGGCGGCGCCCACGCCGACAATCCGATCGACATCCAGGAATTCATGATCCTGCCGACCGGCGCCAAGGAATTCCGCGAAGCCCTGCGCATGGGCGCCGAGATCTTCCACAGCCTGAAGAAGGCTCTGAAGGACGCCGGCCACAACACCAATGTCGGCGACGAGGGCGGCTTCGCCCCGAACCTCGCCTCGGCCGAAGCCGCGCTCGACTTCATCGTCAAGGCTGGCGAGAAGGCCGGCTACAAGGCTGGCGAGGACTTCGTCCTGGGTCTGGACGTCGCCTCGACCGAGTTCTTCAAGAACGGCAGGTACGAGCTGGAAGGCGAGGGCAGGTCTCTCGACCCGGCCCAGATGGTCGACTATCTGGCCGGCCTGGCCTCGAAGTTCCCGATCCTGTCGATCGAGGACGGCATGGCCGAGGACGACTTCGACGGCTGGAAACTGCTGACCGACACCCTGGGCAAGAAGGTCCAGCTTGTCGGCGACGACCTGTTCGTGACCAACCCCAAGCGCCTGCAGATGGGCCTGGACAAGGGCCTGGCCAATTCGATCCTGGTGAAGGTCAACCAGATCGGCACGCTGTCGGAAACCATCGACGCCGTCGATCTGGCGCACCGCCACGGCTACACCAGCGTCATGAGCCACCGCTCGGGTGAAACCGAGGACAGCACGATCGCCGACCTGGCCGTCGCCCTGAACTGCGGTCAGATCAAGACCGGTTCGCTGGCCCGTTCGGACCGCACCGCCAAGTACAACCAGCTGCTGCGCATCGAAGAAATGCTGGACGATCAAGGCGTCTATGCTGGCCGCGCGGCGCTGAAGGGCCGCTAAGACCCTCCAGATCGCTAGATCTCGCGAAGGCGCGGCTTCCGAAAAGGGCCGCGCCTTTTGCATTTCGGGTGCGATTCTGGTCCGCCAGGCCGAATGTCGAAGACGTTCGTGCGATCCTCGACACCGTTAACCCACAAATTTTCTAAAAGCTCGGCAGTGGTTTCAAACGAGACCATTTCCGCCCCCTTCGCGGTCGCGAAATGGCTTCGGCGGCGCAGTATCTAGATGCGCGTGAAACGATCTCACGTGAAAGCATCGTTCGCCTGAGTGGCGAACTGTTAAAGACCCCGCTCAACGCCTGGATTTAGAAGGCGTTAAGCACGGTCGGCGATCCTACGAATCCCTCTCTGGGACCCTGAGATGTTCGCCCGACTGCAACCCTTCCTGCCGACCGCGGCGATCTTTTTCCTGATTTTCTACTTCGCCTTTCACGCTCTGACAGGTGATCGGGGTCTGCTGTCCATTTCGCAGCGCAATGCGGACCTCGCAGCAAAAACAAAGGAACTCAGGAAGATACGCGCGGAGAGGATGGACCTTGAGGCCCGTGCTCGTCTATTACGCAGCGGCAGTCTGTCGGCAGATCTCCTGGAGGAGCGCGCGCGCTCGCTTCTAGGATATGCCGACCCGAGGGACTATGTGATCCGGGTCAAGCGTCCGAGCTGACGGGTCGCCTATTCCTGGAATCGGCTGTCGGTCAGTACGTGGATCACCCGATCCCGGATTGATCTTGGCGAGACACCAGGGCGCCTCCCACGCGGAACCGACGTTTTTTCGGCGGGTGGCGCTCTCAGGACGAAGGCCGCGATGAAGATTGGCCAGGGAGATTTGAATGGCGCGTACGCGCAAGGCTGAGGCCTCGGCGGGGAAGGCGGTAGACACCGGTGTCAACGCTTTCGTCGGGAAAGACGAACTCCTGAAATTCTATCAGGACATGCTGCTGATCCGCCGCTTCGAGGAGCGCGCCGGCCAGCTGTACGGCATGGGCCTGATCGGCGGCTTCTGCCACCTCTACATCGGTCAGGAAGCCATCGCGGTCGGCATGCAGTCGATTTCGCAGGAGGGCGACCAGATCATCACGGGCTACCGTGATCACGGTCACATGCTGGCCGCGGGCATGGATCCCCGCGAGGTCATGGCCGAACTGACCGGCCGCGCCGGCGGTTCGTCCAAGGGCAAGGGCGGGTCGATGCACATGTTCGACATCGCCGCGGGCTTCTACGGCGGCCACGGCATCGTCGGCGCCCAGGTCGCGCTCGGCACCGGCCTTGCGCTGGCCAACCACTACAAGGGCAATGGCAAGGTCTCGTACGCCTATATGGGCGACGGCGCGGCCAACCAGGGTCAGGTCTACGAGAGCTTCAACATGGCCCAGCTGTGGAAGCTGCCGGTCGTGTACGTGATCGAGAACAACCAGTACGCCATGGGCACCAGCGTCGAGCGCGCCGCCTCTGAAACCGCGTTCCACAAGCGTGGAACCTCGTTCCGCATTCCGGGCGAGGAAGTCGACGGCATGGACGTCGTCGCCGTCCGTGAAGCCGGCGCTCGCGCCACCGAGCACGCCCGCAGCGGCCAGGGTCCGTACATCCTCGAGATGAAGACCTATCGCTATCGCGGCCACTCGATGTCGGACCCGGCCAAGTACCGCACCAAGGAAGAGGTCGACGAGGTCAAGACGACCCGCGACCCGATCGACCACATCAAGGAACGCCTGGCCGCGGCCGGCGTGACCGAGGACGACCTGAAGGGCGTCGACGCGGACGTGAAGCGCATTGTCGCCGAGGCCGCCGAGTTCGCTCGCACGAGCCCCGAGCCTGATCCCTCGGAACTGTATACCGACGTCTACCTGGAGGCCGCCGAGTGACGGACATCCTGATGCCCGCGCTTTCCCCCACGATGGAGGAAGGCACCCTGGCCAAGTGGCTCGTCAAGGAAGGCGACACCATCAAGGCCGGCGACGTGATCGCCGAGATCGAGACCGACAAGGCGACGATGGAAGTCGAAGCCGTCGATGAAGGCGTCGTCGAAGCCATCCTGGTTCCGGCCGGCAGCGAGAACGTCAAGGTCAACACCCTGATCGCGCGCCTGAAGGGCGAGGGCGAAGCCGCGGCTCCGGCCGCTCCGGCCGCCGCCCCCGTCGCTGAAGCCGCCCCAGCTCCGGTCGCCGCTGCTCCCGCCGCCGCAGGCCCGATCTCGGCCGCCTCGACCTTCGCCGACCCGGAAATTCCGGCGGGTACGCCGATGAAGAAGATCACGGTCCGCGACGCCCTGCGCGACGCCATGGCCGAGGAAATGCGCAAGGACGACCGCGTCTTCCTGATGGGCGAGGAAGTCGCCCAGTACCAGGGCGCCTACAAGGTCAGCCGCGAGCTGCTGCAGGAGTTCGGCGACAAGCGCGTCATCGACACCCCGATCACTGAGCACGGCTTCGCCGGCATGGGCGTCGGCGCGGCGATGGCCGGGCTGAAGCCGATCGTCGAGTTCATGACCTGGAACTTCGCCATGCAGGCGATCGACCATATCATCAACTCGGCCGCCAAGACGCTCTACATGTCGGGCGGCCAGATCAAGTCGTCGATCGTGTTCCGCGGCCCCAACGGCGCGGCCTCGCGCGTCGGCGCCCAGCACAGCCAGGACTACGCCGCCTGGTACGGCAACGTCCCGGGTCTGAAGGTCATCGCGCCGTACGACGCGGCTGACGCCAAGGGCCTGCTGAAGGCCGCGATCCGCGATCCGAACCCGGTCGTCTTCCTCGAACACGAGATGATGTACGGCCATGAGTTCGACATTCCGGACGTTGAGGACTGGGTCGTGCCGATCGGCAAGGCCAAGGTCCGCCGCGAAGGCTCGGATGTCACCCTGGTCGCCTACAGCCGCATGGTGGGCTTTGCCCTGAAGGCGGCCGAGGAGCTGGAGAAGGAAGGCATCTCGGCTGAGGTCGTCGACCTGCGCACGATCCGTCCGATGGACCACGCCACGGTCCTGGAAAGCGTCAAGAAGACCAACCGTCTGGTCACGGTCGAGGAAGGCTGGGGCCCGATGGGCGTCGGCGCCGAGATCGTCGCCCGCATCACGGAGTTCGGCTTCGACTACCTGGACGCCCCGCCGCTGCGGGTTCACCAGGAAGACGTACCGCTCCCGTACGCGGCCAACCTGGAAGCCCTGTCGCTGCCTTCGGTCGAGAAGATCGTCAAGGCGGCCAAGGCGGTCAGCTACCGCTAAGACCGGCGCGGCCCTTGCTCCAGACGGGCAGGGGCCGCATCGTCTCGGCCAATGAATTCATCCCGTTTCAAGCGGGGTATCGCGGACGGCGACCCAGCACACCATGGGCCGACACAGTCCCGAACGATTGAGGAAAAAGCTCAATGTCGATCGACATCCTGATGCCCGCCCTGTCGCCCACCATGGAGGAGGGAACCCTCGCCAAGTGGCACGTCAAGGTCGGCGACACCGTCAAGGCCGGCGACGTGATCGCCGAGATCGAGACCGACAAGGCGACGATGGAAGTCGAAGCCGTCGATGAAGGCGTCGTCGAAGCCATCCTGGTCGACGCCGGGACCGAGAACGTCAAGGTCAACGCCCTGATCGCCAAGCTGGCGGGCGAGGGCGAAAGCCCCGCGCCGGCTCCGAAGGCTGAAGCGCCCAAGGCCGCCGCCGCTCCGACGCCTGCCGCCGCGCCCGCAGCGGCCCCGGCTCCCGCCGCGCCGGCGCCCGTCGCCGCCGACGGTTCGCGTGTCTTCGCCTCGCCGCTGGCCCGCCGCCTGGCTTCGGCCGCCGGCCTGGACCTGAAGGGCATCAAGGGCACCGGCCCGCACGGCCGCGTGGTCAAGACCGACGTGGAAGCCGCCAAGTCGGGCGCTCCGGCCGCCAAGGCCGCGCCAGCTTCGGCGCCCGCCGCCGCTCCGGCCGCCGAGCCGCGCAAGGTCCAGTCGCTGGAGCAGATGGGCATCCCCGCCGGCTCCTACGACCTCATTCCGCTGGACGGCATGCGCAAGACGATCGCGCGCCGCCTGACGGACAGCTTCCGCGACGTGCCGCACTTCCCGCTGACGATCGATCTGGAGATCGACGCCCTGCTGGCCGCGCGCGCCAAGATCAACAGCCTGCTGAGCGACCAGGGCGTGAAGGTGTCGGTCAACGACATCATCATCAAGGCCGTGGCCGTGGCCCTGAAGCGCGTGCCGGAGGCCAACGCCTCCTACACGCCAGAAGGCATCGCCATGCACAAGCATGCCGACATCGCCGTGGCCGTGGCCATCGACGGCGGCCTGATCACCCCGATCGTCCGCGCCGCCGAGACCAAAGGCCTGGCCCAGATCTCGGCCGAGGTGAAGGATCTGGCCGCTCGCGCCAAGTCCAAGAAGCTGAAGCCCGAGGAATTCCAGGGCGGCACCTTCTCGGTCAGCAACCTCGGCATGTTCGGCATCAAGGCGTTCGCCTCGATCATCAACGAGCCGCAGGGCGCGATCATGAGCGTCGGGGCCGGCGAGCAGCGTCCGGTGGTCAAGGACGGCCAACTGGCCGTGGCCACCGTGATGACCGTGACCCTCACCTGCGATCACCGCGTGGTCGACGGGGCCATCGGCGCCAAGTTCCTGGCGGCCTTCAAGCCGCTGATCGAAGAGCCGCTGACCCTGATCGTTTGATCTAGTTCAGGGCTGGAGGCGAGCATGTCGGTCTACGACTATTCGGCCAAGACGCTGGACGGCCAGGATGTGAGCCTGGCCGACTATCGCGGCCAGGTGCTGCTGATCGTGAACACCGCCAGCAAGTGCGGGTTCACGCCTCAGTACGAGGGCCTCGAGACGCTCTACAAGGCCTACAAGGATCGCGGCTTCACAGTCCTTGCCTTCCCCTGCAACCAGTTCGGCGCTCAGGAGCCGGGGAACGCCGAGGAAATCGCGAACTTCTGCTCGCTGACCTACGACGTGACCTTCCCGGTGATGAGCAAGATCGAGGTCAACGGCGCCGACGCCCACCCGCTCTACCGCTTCCTCAAGAAGGAGCAGAAGGGCCTGCTGGGCACCGAGGCGATCAAGTGGAACTTCACCAAGTTCCTGATCGGCAAGGACGGCGAGGTCGTCGAACGTTTCGCGCCGACCGTGAAGCCCGAAGACCTCAAGGTCGCGGTCGAGGCGCTGCTTTAGTTTCTCCCGGATCGGCTCGCGGGCCGATCGATCTAGGCCGTCCGGCTTCCCACGGACGACGTCCAAGCTAGGGTTAGATGAACATGTCCACGGAATTCGATGTCGTCGTCATCGGCGCCGGTCCTGGCGGCTATGTGGCCGCGATCCGCGCCAGCCAATTGGGTCTGAAGACGGCCATCGTCGAGCGTGAGAACCTGGGCGGCATCTGCCTGAACTGGGGCTGCATCCCCACCAAGGCCCTGCTGAAGTCGGGTGAGATCTTCGAACAGCTGTCGCACCTGGACAGCTACGGCCTGTCGGTCGAGAAGCCGGCCTTCGACTTCACCAAGATCATCGAGCGTTCGCGCGGCGTGGCCAAGACCATGTCGGGCGGCATCGCCTTCCTGATGAAGAAGCACAAGATCGAGGTCATCGAGGGCGAGGCCAAGCTGGAGAAGGGTGATCCCGCGCCCAAGCTCGTCATCGCCCTGAAGGCCGGCGGCAGCCGTACGGTCCAGGCCAAGAACGTCATCCTGGCCAGCGGCGCCCGCGCTCGCGAGATTCCGGCGATCGGCGCGGTCTCGGACGGCGACAAGATCTGGACCTATCGCGACGCCCTGGCGCCCAAGACCATGCCCAAGTCGCTGGTCGTGATCGGCTCGGGCGCCATCGGCATCGAGTTCGCCAGCTTCTACCGCGCCCTCGGCGCCGAGGTGACCGTCGTCGAGGCCCTGGACCGCATCATGCCGGTCGAGGACGCCGAGGTCTCCAAGGCCGCCCAGAAGGCGTTCGAGAAGCGCGGCATCAAGTTCCGCATCGGCGCTAAGGTCAGCAAGGTCGAGAAGACCAAGGACGGCGTCTCGGTCACCGTTGACGTTGGCGGCAAGATCGAGCAACTGACCGCCGAGAAGTGCATCGTCGCCGTCGGCATCGCGCCGAACAGCGAAGGCCTGGACGTCGTCGGCCTGAACCTGGATCGTGGTCACGCCGTGACCGACAAGCACGGCAAGACCAACGTGCCGGGCCTCTACGCCATCGGTGACATCGCCGGCGCGCCCTGGCTGGCCCACAAGGCCAGTCACGAAGGCATCCACGCCGCGGAGGCGATCGCCGGCTATAAGACCCCGAACGTTCACTCGCCGATTCCGGGCTGCACCTACGCTAATCCGCAGGTCGCCTCGGTCGGCTACACCGAGGCCGGCGCCAAGGCGGCCGGCATCGAGGTCAAGGCGGGGCGCTTCCCGTTCAAGGTCAATGGCAAGGCCGTGGCCGCGGGCGAGACCGAAGGCTTCGTGAAGACCGTGTTCGACGCCAAGACCGGCGCCCTGATCGGCGCTCACATGATCGGCCACGAAGTGACCGAAATGATCCAGGGCTTCGTCACGGCCATCACCCTGGAAGCGACCGAGGAAGACCTGCACGGCATCGTCTACGCCCACCCGACCATGTCGGAGGCCATGCACGAAGCCGCTCTGGACGCTTACGGCCGAGTCCTGCACATCTAGGCCTCGCTTGAGGAAACTGGATGGCGCGCAAGGCCGCGACGACGACGGACGACGCTCCGGACAAGGTAAAGCCGGCTAAGGCTCGGAAGGGGTCGAAAACGGCCCTTTCCGAGGCCAATCTGGTCGACCTGGGTCCTGAGCGCCTGGCCGCCATCCTCCTCGACCTGTCCAGCGACAGCCACGTCAAGCGCGTGTTGCGGCTGGAACTGTTCGCCGAGTCGAATACCGAAGGCTTGGCGCTGGAGATCTCCAAGCGCCTGACGGCGATCGGCAAGTCATCGTCTCGCATCAACTGGCGCAAGCGCGCGGCCTTCGCCAGGGACCTCGACCTGCATCGGGGGATGATCGAGCGGTTGGCGCAGGACGACGCCACCGCGGCGCTCGATTTGATGATGGACCTGCTGGATCTGGCGACGCCGACCCTGGATCGCCTCAGCCAGGCCGAGGGCCCCATCGGCGACGTGTTCCTGGCCGCTCGCGACGGGGTCGGCGCGATCGCCGCCGGGGCCATGCCGGATCCGATTGTCCTCGCCGACCGGATCGCCAACCTGCTGCGTCGCGACGACTACGCCCAGTTCGGACCCGTGGTGAACGCGTTGGGACCCTTGCTTGGCGAGAAGGGACAGGCCCACCTCCGCGAGACATTGGAAAAGCTGCTGGCCGCGCGCACCATCCGCGACGCTCGCAGCGGGATCTACAGGGACGCCCTGCGCCGCTTGGCCGACGCCAGCGGTGACGTCGACGCTTTCGAGGCCACCTTCGCGCCCGAGCTGCGCCGTACGCCCCTGGTCTCGGCCGAGATCGCGCGCCGCTTGCTAGAGGCCGGGCGCGCCGAGGACGCCTTGGCGACCCTGCATGCCGGCGCGCCCAGTGACGAGCGCGGCCGTCACCAGAGCTCTCTGGAGGAGCGCGACGCCTGGGAAGAGGCGATGCTCGACGCCCTGGAGGCTACCGGTCACCATGAGGAGGCCCAGAAGCGCCGCTGGGCGGAGTTCGAGCGCACGCTGTCGATCCCGCGCCTGCGGACCTACCTGAAGGGCCTGCCGGACTTCGACGACGTCGAGGCCGAGGACCAGGCCAAGGCTGTCGCCAAGCGTTTCCCGCAGTTCGACAGGGCGCTGGCGTTCCTGGTCTCCTGGCCGGACCTGATGGCCGCCTCACGCCTGGTGCTGGCCCGCGCCGGCGAGATCAGCGGCGCCGACGACACCCTGATGGCCGAAGCCGCGCGCCGCCTGGAGGGAGCCTATCCGATGGCCGCGACGCTGCTGCTGCGCGCCTCGATCCAGTACGTGCTGACCTACGGCGTCGCGGCGCGCTACGCAGAGGCGGCCCGTCAGCTGCTGGAAGCGGAGTCGCTGTCGGTCATGATCGGCAATTACGGCGAATATCCCGACCACCAGGCCTTCGTAGCCGACCTGCGCGCCATGCATGGCCGCAAGCAGGGCTTTCGGGCGGAGCTCGAAGCCCTTGGAAGCGTGTTCTAGGCAGCGCCCAAAGACCTTAGGACAGGAACGTTCCGGCGAAGCTTGGTCAGCTTCGCCGGATTTCGGCCTAGGCGGCGCGCGCGTCGGTTTCCGCCATCCGCTGGATGGCGACATAGTCGGTCTTGCCGCTGCCCAGCACCGGCACTTCCTGCACCTTGAGAATCTTGCGCGGCACGGCCAGTTCGGGCGCGCCGATCGTCTGGGCGTGGGCGACCAGCGAGGCCACGGCGGCGTCGGGACGGTCGGTGACCAGGATCAGTTTCTCGCCCTTCTTCTTGTCGGGCATCGAGATCACGGCGTGACGGCCGTCGGGCCACACGGCCGAGGCCAGGTCCTCGGCGGCTGTCAGCGAGACCATCTCGCCGCCGATCTTGGCGAAGCGTTTCACGCGGCCCTTGATCGTGATCCACAGGTCGTCGGTTATGGTGACCACGTCGCCCGTGTCATGCCAGCCGCCTTGGGGCGCGTCGACGCCGCCATCCTCGCGAAGATAGCCCGCCATGATGTTCGGGCCGCGCACCAGCAGTTTGCCGCCCTCAGGGATGCCTTCGACGGGCTCGATTTTCCACTCCTGGCCCGGCAACAGGCCGCCGACGGTGCCCCGTCGATTGTCATCGGGCTTGTTGACCGCGATCACCGGCGACGCCTCGGTCGCGCCATAGCCTTCCAGCACCGGCACGCCGCCGAACTTTTCGGCGATGAGGTTATGCGTCTCGTCGCGAACCTTCTCGGCGCCACAGACGATGAATTTCAGGCCCGACATCTCGTCGGGTTCGGCGGAGCGGGCGTACTGGTTGACGAAGGTGTCCGTCGCCAGAAGCACCGAGGCTCCGACGTCCTTCATCAGCGGCGGGATCTGCTTGGTGTGCAGCGGCGAGGGGTACTGGAACGCCTTCATGCCGGTCATCAGCGGCAGGATCACTCCAGCGGTCAGACCGAAGCAATGGAAGACCGGCAGCGGATTGAAGAACACCCAGGCCGGATCCAGCGCGATGTGGGCGGCGATCTGCTGGGCGTTCGACACCAGGTTGGCCTGGGTCAGCACCACGCCGCGCGGCGCGCCAAAGCTGCCCGAGGTGAACAGCACGACGCCCTTGTCCGACGGCTTGGCCGGGGCGCGGAACCGCCGTGGGAAGAGGCCCGCGGCGGCGGCGAACAGCTTGTCGCCGAAGCCGATCGTCCCGCGCACGTCTTCCAGATAGGTGACCTCGGCGTGCTCGCCGATCGCATCGACGATGTCGTGCAGCTTGCCCAGTTCGATGAACTTGTGGGCGGTCAGCACGCGCTTGATCTTGGCCAGCTTGCAGGCGGCCTTGATGTTCCGCAGACCCGCCGTGAAGTTCAGCATGGTCGGCACGCGGCCGAAGGCGTGCAGGGCGAAGAAGGTCACAACCGAACCCGAGCCCGACGGCAATAGAATGCCGACGTTCTCCCCCGGCTTCGTCATGGCGGCGATCTTGCGGCCCAGTGCGAAGCTGGCGCGGATCAGATCCGTATAGGACAGAGGATTGCGGTCCTGGTCCTCCAGGATCGGCTTCTTGGCGCCATACTTGTCGCGGGCGTCAATGAGGGCGTCGAAGATGGCCTTGTGGCCAGCTTGCGCATCGTAAGCTACCGGCATCCCGGCGAAACCTCCCCGAAGAGCGAAAGCGCGCTCTCGTTCTTAAACGTCGAGTCTGCCGGGGAAGGTCCAGCTTTGCAAGAAAGAGTCACAAACCGTGAGGTCACCCCTTGCGAGGCAGGGCCTTGGCGGCTGTCCGGGTTCGGGTGAAATCCACGATCGCGGCCAGCCAGGCCTGGCGAACGGCGTCCGATTCCATGTGCAGGTCATGTCCCGACATTGGGTAGCGGGTCTCGTGACAGGCGGCCATCGCCGCGCAGAGCCGGGTCTGGGGCGTGGCGGAAACGACCTTGTCGTGGTCGGCGGTCAGCATCAGCGTTGGAACGTTCGTTCTACGGATGTCGTGGGCGGCGGCTTCGGAGGCGTCGAAGAACGCCGCGAACCAACCCAGGCTGCGACCGCCCATGCGAAGATCGGGATTGGCCAGCATCCAGGCCGCCTGCACCTTGCCGCGAACCGGGTCGTGGGTAAGGCCGTCATCTGGCGCGTCCCGCCGCCAGCCGGGCTGGTCCGGGGTCTTGATCCAGCCCAAGCGAAGGAACCGCATCGCGGGGGTGAACCTGGCGAAGTCCGAGCGCGACCGGGGCAGGGCGGTCAGGCCGAAGGCGGGGGAAGAGAGGACGAGGCCGTCCATGGCCAGGCCTTGCTGAGCGGCGCGCAGGGCCACGAGCCCGCCCTCGGAATGGCCCAGCACCACCAGCGGCATGTCGGGTCCAGGCCGGATCACGCCTTTCACCAGGGCGCGTACGGCGTCGACGTCGGGATCGAAGCTGTCGACATGGCCGAGGTCGCGCCAGGGAGTCTCGCGCTCGGAGCCGCCCTGGCCCTGACGCTCCAGCACCCACACCGAAAAGCCTTGCGCCATCAGGTCCGTGACGGTCTCGAACCACTTCTCGGCGCTCTCGCCATAGCCGGTCAGAATCAGGATCGTCGCCTTGGGGGCGACCGGCGGCGCGGTGACGCCGTAGCGCTGCACCAGGCCCTCGCCGCTGCGGACATAACCCCAGCTCCAGCCCTGCGGCGGGAAGAAGCGCGAACTTAGCGACGGCGGCGTCCGGCTCTCGGCGAACGGCGCGCGCGAGCCGCCGTCGCCGCAGGCGGAAACGGTCAAGGCTAGGGCGATAGCGAGGAGGCGGCGACGCATACCGGCACAGTCATTTCGCGCGTTGCTGACTTAAGCAAGATCAAGCGCTTGATCCGCGAGCCAAGAAGACCGATTTAGGCGCCATGGCCACGGTGATCGACACCCTCAAGGCTCGCGGCTCGGATGACCGGGCGGCGCGCCACCCCGAAAAGCAGAACCGCCCGGACACGCCGGTGCTTCGCAAGCCCGAGTGGCTGCGAGTCCGCGCGCCCGGCACGGGTCAATACAACGAGACCAAGGGCATCGTGCGCGAGCACAAGCTGACCACGGTCTGCGAGGAAGCGGCCTGTCCGAACATCGGCGAGTGCTGGAGCCAGAAGCACGCGACCATGATGATCATGGGCGAGATCTGCACGCGCGCCTGCGCCTTCTGCAACGTCACCACCGGCTTGCCGACCCAGCTGGATCCCGACGAGCCGCGCCGCGTGGCCGAGGCCGTCGCCAAGATGGGCCTCAAGCACGTGGTCATCACCTCGGTGGACCGCGATGACCTGCTGGACGGCGGCGCTCGCCACTTCGCGGAAGTGGTCACCGCCATTCGCGCGGCCGCGCCGAGCACCACCATCGAGATCCTGACGCCGGACTTCCTGCGCAAGGACAACGCCGAGAACGTGGTGATCGACTCCAGGCCGGACGTCTTCAACCACAACCTCGAGACCGTGCCGCGGCTTTACCTGAAGATCCGCCCCGGCGCTCGCTACTACAACTCGCTGCGCCTGCTGGACCGCGTGAAGCAGCGCGATCCCTCCCAGTTCACCAAGTCCGGCCTGATGGTCGGTCTGGGCGAAACCAAGGAGGAGGTCATGCAGGTCATGGACGACATGCGCTCGGCCGGCGTCGACTTCATCACCATCGGCCAGTACCTGCAGCCCACCCGCAAGCACGCGGCCATCGACCGGTTCGTGACGCCGGAAGAGTTCAAGGCCTATGAGGCGATCGCCCGGGCCAAGGGCTTCCTGATGGTGTCGTCCAGCCCGTTGACCCGCTCGTCGCACCACGCGGGCGACGACTTCGCCAAGCTGCAGGCCGCTCGTCGCGCGCTCGACGCCCGCACCGCGTAAAAGCCGTGCATCGTCACGTGGTCACGCGGGTGCTTCCGTACGCGCCCGAGCAGCTGTTCGAACTGGTTGGCGACGTCGAGGCCTATCCGAAGTTCGTGCCGTGGATCACCGGCATGCGCACCTGGAACGGCCGCGTCGACGGCCCCGTCAGCACGGTCGACGCCGAGGCCCAGGTCGGCTTCTCGTTCCTGCGCGAGAAGTTCGCCACCCGCGTCCGCCGCGATCGCGACGCGCTGAGCATCGACGTCAGCCTGCTCTACGGCCCCTTCAAGCGCCTGATCAATGGCTGGCGCTTCGCGCCCGAGGGCGACGCGACCCGCGTCGAGTTCGTGATCGACTTCGCCTTCAAGGCGGCGCTGCTGGACGCCATGCTGGCCGCCAATATCGACAAGGCCGCCAACAAGCTGATCGCCTGCTTCGAGGATCGGGCGAGGCAGATATACGGCGCAAAGCCCGATCGTTCTTAGCCTAGTCCTTCTTGGCCACGGCTTCCTCGATCCGCTCCTCGAAGTCACCGAGGTTGCCGAACAGGTTCTCGATCGCGAAGACCAGGCCGAACACCCGCGCGGCGTCGTCGAACTCGAGCCCGCGGGTGAGACCCTTCTGGCGCAAACCCTCGACGCAGGCCTGGAAGGTCTGGTGGACTTCGGCGAAGGCCACACGGTCCGGACGCGGACCGCCGGCCAGCAGGTCGGCCGCGCCGCGCAGGAACTTGGCGCTGGCCTCCAGCATGTCGGCGGCGGCCGGCGCCAGCCCCTCGGCCGGCAAGGGCTCGCGCAAGGTGCGGCCGACCATCACCGTGTCGTTGCGCAGCCGCCAGAGCGTGCGTGGAAGGGCGTCTGACACCGATCGCTCGCTGAGCTTGCTGGCGTTCTCGCGATCGGCCTCGGTCATTGACGTCTGCAGCTTGGCCAGCGCCGCGCGCAGGTCGTCCTGGGCCTTGAGATAATCAGTTGGTCCCGGCGTGCCGCGCAGCATGAGAATATAGCTGTCGAGGATGTGCGCCTGCAGGCCGGCGATCTTCTGGACGCTGGTCACCACCGAGGCGTGGGCGCGGGCCGGGAAGATCAGCAGGGTGGCGGCGACGCCCATCAGGCTGCCTACCGTGATCTCGGCGACCCGCAGGCTGGCGGCGATCAGCGGGTCCATATGAGTCGTCTGGCCGATCAGCATGATCACGGCGGTGACCGGCGCGACCTTCAGCGCCGGCCGCGCCGAGACCACGAACGACAGCAGCGCCACCGTCACGCAAAGGATCACGCCGCCGAACTCCGGCCACTTGGCATGGAAATAGGCGGCCACGGCGCCGGCCAGGGCGCCGACGACCGTGCCCATGAAGCGCTCCATCGAGGCGGTGATGGTCGCGCCCAGGCTTGACTGCACCACGATCACGGCGGTGAACACCGCCCAATACCCTTGCGGCAGGCGCAGCAGGGTGGCCAGGGCGAAGGCCGCGCCGACCGCGGCCGACACTCGGATCGCGTGGCGGATCTCGGTCTTGCGGGCCGCCGCGGCCTTCAACGCCTTCTGCGAGAAGCCAGCGCCCGCGAAGCGCCGCCAGTCGCTGGGCGCGGTCTCGGGCACTAGGCCACCGCCTCGCGGAGCATTTCCAGCGCGGTCCGCACCGCCGCCAGCTGCACGGCCTCGCGGGTCTCGCCGGCGAAGTGTTCGCGCCTATGGACCACCGAGCGATTGGCGCGAGCCACGGCGAAGTGGACCGTGCCAACCGGCTTCATCGGCGTGCCACCGCCAGGACCGGCGATGCCGGTGATCGATACAGCGACATGGCCATTGCTCTCGCGCAGCGCGCCCTCGGCCATCATACGCGCCACCGGTTCGGACACCGCGCCGTGGTCGGCGATCAGGTCTCCGGGGACGCCCAGCATCTCCGACTTGGCGCGGTTGGTGTACGTCACGAACCCTCGCTCGAAAACGTCGGACGCGCCGGAGATCGAGCAGATCGCCCCGGCCACCAGCCCGCCGGTGCAACTCTCGGCCGCCACGAGGCGAAGCGACTTGTCGCGCGCCTCGTCGATCAGCAGCCGGGCCAGGGTCTCGATTTCCAGCGGGAACATCGGCGTCTCCGGATTCGTAGGCCTTAGCTTAGACCGTTCAGGCCGGCGTCTCGACCGCCACGACGGCGGACGCGGCCAAACCCTCGCCACGACCCGTGAAGCCCATCTTCTCGGTCGTGGTCGCCTTCACGCTGACCCGGTCGAGTGGGAGGTCGAGGATCTCGGCCAGCTTCTCACGCATGGCCAACCGATGCGGTTTGATCTTGGGGCGCTCGCAGATCAGGGTCACGTCGACATTGATGACCACCCCGCCCTTGGCCGCGACCAGCTCGGCGGCGTGCCTGAGGAACTGATCCGAGGCCGCGCCCTTCCACTTCGGGTCGGTCGGTGGGAAGTGGTCGCCGATGTCGCCTTCGCCGATCGCGCCCAGGATCGCGTCGGTCAGGGCGTGCAGGCCAGCGTCGGCGTCCGAATGTCCGATCAGCGTCTCGTCGTGCTTGATGGCCACGCCGCACAGCCAGACCTCTTCGCCCGGACCCCAGCGGTGGGCGTCGAAGCCCTGGCCGACTCGAGTGATGCGCGCCGCGCCGGCGAGCCGTTCAGCCATGGCGAAGTCCTCGGGATAGGTGAGTTTCATCAGAAGCGGGCCGCCCGGCGCGATAGCCACGCGGCCCCCCGCGGCTTCCACCACCTGGGCGTCGTCGGTCGGCTCGTCCCCGGCCCAGGCGGCATAGGCGGCGAGCAGAGTGTCGCGGCGCGCGGCCTGCGGCGTCTGGGCGCGCCAGAGGTGCTCGCGCGAGATCGTCATCAGGTTCTGGCCGGGCTCGCCGCGCTTGAGCGTGTCGGCGACGGGCAGGGCGGGCAGGACCGCGTCGGCGCTCTCGAGCGCCTTCAGCACGCCGTCGATGATCGCGCCGGTCAGGAAGGGACGGGCGGCGTCGTGGATCAGGACCGCCTCGTCGTCGGGACGATCGGAGAGCGCCGCGAGGCCCAACCGCACCGACAGCGCCCGCGTCGCGCCGCCACGGGCCACACGCCAGCCAGGGAGACCATCCAGCACCTCGGGGAGCGCGTTTTCGCCGTCTTCGGTCGTTACGATGACGATTTCGGCAGCCCCGGCCGCCAGGAAGGCCTCGACCGACCAGCGCAGAACGGCTTTACCCGCCACGGGACGCCACTGCTTGGCCTGGCCCGGACCGGCTCGGCTTCCCGAACCAGCGGCGACGATCACGGCGGAAAAGGTCATGGCGGCTGTTTAGTCCGGTGGCCGCCGAAGTCTAGTCGATCTGGGCTTTACTGCGCTGCACAATGTGCCTAAAAAGAATGCTGCGGGGATGATCATAAAATGAGCAACACGCTCGAGGTCGGCGGGGTCGAAGTTCCCGGTCGGGTGTGGATCGCGCCCATGACCGGGGTTTCGGATCTGCCTTTTAGAGAAACGGCCACGGCGCTCGGCGCGCCTTACGTGGCGACGGAGATGGTGGCCAGCGCGGAGCTCGCGCGGGGGCGGCCGGATGTCGTGCGCCGCGCGGCGGTCGGCGACGGCCTGCCGCTGACCGTGATCCAACTGGTCGGCCGCGACATCGCCTTCATGGCCCAGGGCGCCCGCATGGCGCAGGAGGCCGGGGCCGAGATCATCGATCTGAACTTCGGTTGTCCGGCCAAGGAAGTCACCAAGGGCGTCGCCTGCGGCTCGGCCCTGATGCGCGAGCCTGACCTTGCCGAAGCTCTGGTCGCCGCCGCCGTCAACGCCGTCGACGTTCCCGTGACGGTGAAGATGCGCCTGGGTTGGGACGTCGATTGCCTGAACGCACCCGATATCGCCCGCCGGGCCGAAGCCGCCGGGGCCAAGGCGATCACGGTTCACGGCCGCACCCGCAACCAATTCTACAAGGGCGTCGCCGACTGGACCGCCGTCGCGGCGGTCAAGAAGGCCGTCTCGGTGCCGGTGCTGGTCAATGGCGACATCATCGACGGCGACAGCGCCCGCATGGCGCTTGAACAATCCGGCGCCGATGGCGTGATGATCGGCCGGGGTGTCTATGGCCGCCCCTGGATAGCCTGCGCGATCGAGGCCGCGCTCGAAGGCAGGGGCTTCGCCGAGCCGGAAGCCGAAGAGCGCCTGGCCATCGCCCTCACTCATTTCCGCCGCAGCCTCGAGTTCTACGGCGAGAAACTGGGCTTGAAGATGTTTCGCAAGCACCTGGCCTCGTACATCGAGGCCGCGCCCTGGCCGGAAACGGCCGAGGCGCGCCGGGCCGCTCGCGCGACCCTGTGCCGCTTGGAAGACCCCGCCGCCGTTGAGGTCGCCTTGCGCGACCTCTGGCTGGCGGGCGGGAGATTAGCCGCATGACCGACCACGCCCGCGTATTGGGTGGCCTCACGCCCGAGGCCCTTAAGGCCGCCGCCTTCGATCTCAGCCCCGAGCCCGCCCTGGTGGTGGACCGCGACGGCGGGCTGGTGGCGGTCAACGAGGCCGCCGAGGCTCTGTTCGGACACGGCCTGTCGCTGTTGGCGCGCGGCCGCTTCCGCGCCGCCCTGCCGCCGGGTTCGGTGCTGGTCTCGCTGTTGGACCGTGCGATCTTCGAAGGCGCGCTGGTCCGCGAGCACGGCGTCGAGGTCAACCTGTTCGGCCAGCCGCCGTTCGAGGCCGACGGCGCCGCCGTCCCGCTGGGCGATGGTTCGGTGCTGCTGACCCTGCACGTCAAGGGCGTCCTGGGTGTCGACAAGGCCGCCGATGCGGCCGGCCTGCGCTCGGTCGTGGGCCTGGGCAAGATGCTGGCTCACGAGATCAAGAACCCGCTGGCCGGTATTCGCGGCGCCGCCCAGTTGCTGAAGACCGGCGCCAGCGCCGTCGACCAGCCGCTGGCCCAGTTGATCGTCGATGAGACAGATCGCATCCGCCGTCTGGTCGACCGCATGGAGGCTTTCTCCGAAGCCGCGCCGACGCCGCGCGAGCCGGTCAACATCCACCAGGTGCTGGACCGTGTCCGGGCGCTGGTCGCCAACGGCGTGGCCGACGGCCTGACGCTGAAGGAAAGCTATGACCCGTCGCTGCCGCCTGTGTGGGGCGATGAGGATCACCTGATCCAGGTCTTTCTGAACCTGACCAAGAACGCGGCCGAGGCCGCCCACATGCGGGGTGACGATCGCGGCCAGATCTCGATCCACACCGCCTGGCGCCCCGGCGTCCGCGTACGCGGCGCCGACGGCAAGACCGCCAGCGGCGCGCCGATCGAGGTGAAGGTGATCGACAACGGACCGGGCGTGCCGGCCAGCCTGCGCGACCACCTGTTCCAGCCCTTCGTGACCACCAAGGCCAATGGCACGGGCCTGGGCCTGGCCCTGGTCACCAAGCTCGTCACCGCCCACGGCGGTCTGATCGATTTCGAGTCCGAGCCTGGCCGCACCGTCTTCCGCGTGCTGCTGCCGGTCGCCCCAGAAATCTCGAACACTGAAACTGCCTTCGGAGACGCCTGAGCATGAACGCCGCGAGCAAGAAGATTCTGATCGCCGACGACGACAGCTCGGTGCGTCTGGTGCTCAGCCAGGCCTTCACCCGCCTCGGCTATCAGGTCCGCGCCACGGGCAACGCCACCACCCTGCTCAAGTGGGTCACGGACGGGGAGGGCGACCTGGTCGTCACCGACGTGATGATGCCGGACGAGAACGTGTTCGATGTGCTGCCGCGCATCCGCAAGGAGCGGCCCAAGCTGCCGATCATCGTGATGAGCGCGCAGAACACCCTGCTGACGGCGGTCAACGCCGCCGACGCCGGGGCGTTCGAATATGTCTCCAAACCCTTCGACCTCGACGACATCACCGCCGCGGCGCGCCGGGCCCTGTCGCGGCCGGCCGACGCCGAGGCTTCCAAGGCCCAGGCCCGCGCCATGCGCGATGAGCGCCTGCCGCTGATCGGCCGCTCGGCGCCGATGCAGGAGGTCTATCGCACCATCGCCCGGCTGGTCGGAGCCGACCTGACGGTCCTGATCCTGGGCGAAAGCGGCACCGGCAAGGAGCTGGTCGCCCGCGCTCTGCACGAGCTGGGTCGCCGCCGCGACGGCAAGTTCGTGGTCATCAACCTGGCCGCCGTGCCGCGGGAGCGGGTCGAAACCGAGCTGTTCGGACGGGGGGAGGGCGACAACGGGCGCCTGATAGAGGCTGATGGCGGCACCCTGTTCCTGGACGAGATCGGCGACATGCCGTTGGACGCCCAGACCCGCCTGCTGCGCGTGATCGACGGCACGGAGCCGGTGATCAATCCCAAGACCGGTCGTCGTCCCAACGTGCGGATCATCGCCGCCACCAACCGGGACCTGCGCGGCCTGATCCAGCAGGGCCTGTTCCGCGAGGATCTGTTCTTCCGCCTGAATGTCGCGCCGGTGCGCCTGCCGCCGCTGCGCGATCGCGTGGAAGACATCCCGGACCTGGCCCGCACCTTCCTGCTTCGCGCCGCCCGCGAGGGCCTGCCGTCCAAGACCATCGACCAGAGCGCGCTGGATCGCCTGAAGACCCATCCGTGGCCGGGCAACGTCCGTGAGCTTGAGAACCTGATGCGCCGGATGTGCGCCCTCTATGCCGAGGAACTGATCACCGCCCGCATCGTCGACCGCGAGCTGCAGGATCACACCCCGGCCGTCCGCTCGGAGGAGGGGCCGCTCACCCTGTCCATGCTGGTCGAGCGCCATCTGGCCTCGCACTTCGCCGACCAGCCCGACGGCGTGCCGCCGCCCGGCCTGTACGACCGGATCCTGGAGGAGGTGGAGCGTCCTCTGATCCAGCTGACCCTGTCGGCCACGCGTGGCAACCAGGTGCGGGCCGCCGAGATCCTAGGCCTGAACCGCAACACCCTGCGCAAGAAGATTCAGGACCTGGGCGTGGAGATGACGCGCGGTCGCAGATAGGCGCTGAAGCTTTCTCGGCACATAGCTGTTGAATTTAGGACACACGCTCCTAAACTCCCCGCCGATGTCTTCAGTGGCTTACGCGACGGGATCGGAAGCCCCGCCGACCCGGTTCAGCCGGGCCTGGTGGCGAGAGCTTCTGCGGTCGCGCTACCTGACCGGCGGGGCCTACGCCTTGGCGGTGATCCTGACCGTCGCCAGCGTCGCCCTAGCCTCGTCGCCGCCCAAGACCGATTCGATCAGCACGGCCTCGACGGTCATCCTGGTGGTGCTGGGCTTCAACCTGGTGCTGATCCTGGGTGTGGCCACCGTGGTGGGCCTGCGCCTCTACGACCTGATCGACGCCCGGGCCAGCGACGCCGGCGCCCGCCTGCACCTGCGCTTCGTCGGCCTGTTCTCGTTGGCGGCGGTGGCCCCGGCGGTGATCGTGGCGCTGTTCTTCGGGGTGCTGGTCAACCGCGGTGTGGATGGCTGGTTCAGCCAGCGAGTCCAAACCGTGGTCGGCAACTCGGCCAAGGTCGCCATCTCGTATGTCGAGCAGCAGAAGAACTATATCTCCGAGCACATCGGCCCGATGGCGGCCAACCTGAACGAGGCCGCGCCGGCCTTGGCCCATTCGCCGGTGGCGTTCGGGCACTTCCTGGCGGATGAGACCAGGAACAACGGCTTCGCCGCCGCCTACATCCTCGACCGTGACGGCCGCGTCCTGGCCCGGGCCGAACTGCGCGACGCGCCGCCATTCCTGGCGCCGCCACCGTCCAGCTACCAGGCCACCGACAGCGGCGAGGTCACCGCCCAGCGCTTCGTCTCGACCGATCTTTTCCGAGCGCTCTACAAGCTGAACGGCTTCCCGGACGCCTATCTCTATGTCGTCCGGCCGATCGAAAAGGGCATCCTGACCCACCTGATCGAGACCCAGGACGCCCTGGTCTCGTACCGCGACGCCGAACGCAGCCGCGGCCGGATCCAGGCGATCTTCGGCCTCAGTTATCTGGAGACGGCGCTGCTGGTCCTGGTGGCCGCCATCTGGGTGGGGATCGCCGCCGCCAACTCGATCGCCGGGCCGGTGGCCGGCTTGGTCGAGGCGGCCGGTCGCGTCTCGGGCGGCGACCTCGACGCCCGGGTTGAGGCCGACACCGGCCCCGAGGAAATCCGGGCGCTGTCCAACGCCTTCAACATGATGACCAGCGAGCTGCAGTTGCAACAGGCCGCGCTGAAGGCCGCCAGCCTCGACGCCGAGAGCCGCCGCCTGTTCATCGAAACGGTGCTGTCGGGCGTCAGCGCCGGCGTCGTCAGCCTGGACGAGCACGGCAAGGTCTCAGCGGTGAACCGTCGCGCCGTGACCCTGCTTGGCTTGCCGGAGGACGCCCTTGGAACCGACCTCATTCAACTGGCGCCCGAGTTCGAGACGGTGATGCAGGCGCTGCAGGAGAGCCGCCCCGACACCGACGTCGAGGTCGATATTCAGCGCGAGGGCGAGACCCGCCGCCTGCGAGTGCGCGCCGCCGGCCACGTGGCCGAGGGGCTGGTTCTGACCTTCGACGACATCACGCGCCTGATGGCCGCCCAGCGCAACGCCGCCTGGAAGGATGTGGCGCGCCGCATCGCCCACGAGATCAAGAACCCGCTGACCCCGATCCAGCTGTCGGCCGAGCGCCTGAGGCGCAAGTATCGCAAGGAGATCGCCAGCGACCTGGAGACCTTCGACCGTTGCACCGAGACGATCATCCGCCAGGTCGGCGATATCGGCCGGATGGTCGACGAGTTCTCGGCCTTCGCCCGGATGCCGGCGCCGCGCTTCGAGCCGGCCAACCTGACCGAGATGCTGCGTCAGGCCGTCTTCGCGCAGCGGTTCCAGGACGCCGAGATCGAGGTCAAGCTGCAGGAGCCGGGCGGCGAGGATGTCTGGATCACCTGCGACGAACGGATGATCGGCCAGGTTCTGACCAATATCCTGAAGAACGCCGGCGAGGCGGTCGGCGCGCGCCGGCTGGCCGATCCCGACCTGAAGGGCCGGATCACCGCGATCCTCAGCTCGGACGCCGACGAGCTGTGCGTGACGATCGAGGACAACGGCGTCGGCCTGCCCGCCAAGGACCGCGATCGCCTCACCGAACCCTATGTGACCACCCGCGAGAAGGGGACGGGCCTGGGCCTGGCCATCGTCAAGCGGATCATGGAGGACCACGGCGGCGGCCTGGCCCTGACCGACGCCCGCGAGCTTCCCGGAGCCCGCGTGATCCTGAAATTCCCGACGACCGTACGACTGCACGCCACGACCCGTAGTGGCGCCGAGGAGATGATATGAGCGCCGACGTTCTTGTGGTCGATGACGAAGCCGATATCCGCGAGTTGGTGGCCGGCATCCTTGAGGATGAAGGCTATGCCGTGCGTACGGCCGCTGATTCCGACCAGGCCCTGGCCGCGATCCGGGCCCGCAAGCCCGCGCTGTTGGTGCTGGATATCTGGATGCAGGGCGGCGGCATGGACGGCCTGGAGCTGCTGGACATGGTCAAGGGGTTGGACGCCGACCTTCCGGTGATCATGATCTCGGGGCACGGCAATATCGAGACCGCGGTCAGCGCCATCAAGCGCGGCGCCTACGAGTTTCTGGAAAAGCCGTTCAAGTCCGACCGGCTGCTGATGATCGTCGAGCGGGCGCTGGAGGCGGCGGGCCTGCGCCGCGAGAACCGCCGGCTGCGGACCCAGACCCTGACGCCGGACGGCCTGATCGGCAAGTCGGCGCCGGCCCAGGCCCTGCGCCAGCTGATCCTCAAGGTCGCGCCGGCCAACAGCCGCATCCTGGTCTCCGGCCCACCCGGCTCGGGCAAGGAACTGGTGGCGCGCCTGATCCACGGCGCCAGCGCCCGCGCCAAGCAGGAGTTCGTCGCCGTCAGCGCCGCGGGCATGGCCCCCGAGCGGCTCGATGTCGAGCTGTTCGGCGAGGAAGGCGAGGGCGGTCGCCCGCGCAAGATCGGCGTGTTCGAACGCGCTCATAACGGCACGCTCTATCTCGACGAAGTCGCCGACATGCCGCGCGAGACGCAAGGTCGCATCCTGCGCGTGCTGGTCGAGCAGCGCTTCCGCCGGGTCGGTGGCGACAACGACGTCCAGGTCGACGTGCGGGTGATCTCGTCCAGCTCGCGGGACCTGCGCGACGAGATCACCAGCGGTCGTTTCCGCGAGGATCTGTTCCACCGCCTGAACGTGGTGCCGGTGCGCGTGCCGGGCCTGGCCGAGCGCCGCGAGGACATCCCCGAACTGATCGCCTATTTCGTCGACAAGATCAGCGAGGCCACCGGCCTGGCGCGCCGCAAGCTGGGCGAGGACGCCCTGGCCACGCTGCAAGTGCAGACCTGGCCCGGCAATGTCCGCCAGTTGCGCAACAACGTGGAGCGCATGCTGATCCTGGCCTCGGGCGAGCCCGGCGAGGTGATCACCGCCGAGATGCTGGCGGGGGCCGATCAGCCCAGCGCTGGCAACGCCGGAGCGATCGGCGCCGAGCGGATCATCGCCCTGCCGCTGCGCGAGGCCCGCGAGCTGTTCGAGCGCGAGTACCTGAACGCTCAGATCCTGCGGTTTGGCGGCAACATCTCGCGCACCGCCAATTTCATCGGCATGGAGCGCTCGGCGCTGCACAGGAAGCTCAAGTCCCTGGGCGTGGCCGGCGCCCGGGCGGAAGAGGAAGAGTAGATGTCGCGTTTCGCCTATGTGAACGGCCGCTTCGTGCGTCACGGCGAGGCCGCCGTGCATATCGAGGATCGCGGCTATCAGCTGGCCGACGGCGTGTACGAGGTCTGGGCCGTGTTCGACGGCAAGCTGGCCGACGCCGAGGGGCACTTCGCCCGCCTGTGGCGCAGCCTCGACGCGCTGCGCATCGCCCATCCCATGAGCCAGGCGGCGCTGACCATGGTCCTGCGCGAGGCCGTGCGTCGCAACAAGGTCAAGGAGGGGCTCTGCTATCTGCAGATCACCCGCGGCGTCGCCAAGCGCGACCATGCCTTCCCGAACCCGGCCGTGCCGCCGGCGATCGTCGTCACCGCCAAGTCGCTGGATCGCGCGGCTACCGAGGCCAAGGCCGCCAAGGGCGCTTCGGTGATCTCCGTCCCCGAGAACCGCTGGGCCCGCTGCGACATCAAGTCGATCGGTCTGCTGCCCAACGTCCTGGCCAAGCAGGCGGCGCGTGAGCGCGGCGCGCTGGAGGCCTGGTTCGTCGACGACATGGGCCTGGTGACCGAGGGCGCATCGTCCAACGCCTGGATCATCGACGCCGAGGGCGCCCTGCGGACCCGCGACACCAACGCCAACATCCTGCGCGGCGTAACCCGTTCGACCCTGCTGGAAGTGATCCGCGAAACCGGCCTTCCCTTCAGCGAGAAGCCGTTCACCATCGCCGAGGCCCAAGCCGCCAAGGAAGCGTTCATCACCGGCGCCGGCTCGCTGGTCACCCCGATCACCCAGATCGACGGCGTCAAGCTGGGCGATGGACAACCGGGTCCTGTGGCGATCGGCCTGCGGCGTTCCTATATGGAGCGAGCACGCCGGAAATCCGTCTGAGATCGGAGCAATATTCGATCCAAACGTTTTGATGGCGTACGGCCTTGCGGAAATTTTCCCTGCGCGCTTGTCGCTTTCAGCGAAAATCCTCTAGCATGGCCTTGTTTGTGTGGGGGGCGTGTTGCCCTCCGATAACAACGAGAGGGGAACCCCCGATGTCTGCCGAGAAGAAGCAAAACCTTCAGGACACCTTCCTGAACAGCGTGCGCAAGTCGAAGACGCCGCTCACCATTTTCCTCGTCAACGGCGTGAAGCTGCAGGGCGTGGTCAGCTGGTTCGACAATTTCTGCGTTCTGTTGCGTCGCGACGGTCAGTCGCAACTGGTCTACAAGCACGCCATTTCCACCATCATGCCGGCTCAGCCTGTTCAGCTCTACGAGCCCAGCGCCGACTCCGACGACTGAATTTAGAGACGCTTGTCCAAATCCACATCCAGGTCGATTGACCACGCCGCGCCGATCCTGAAGGCGCTCGTCATCCATCCGGCGCGGCAACTTCGCGGCCAGGCGGCCCTCGAGGCCCGGGATCCCAATGCCCGGCTCGAGGAAGCCGTCGGTCTCGCCACCGCGCTCGATCTCGACGTCGTCGAGACGATGATCGCGCCACTGCGCGCCGTCACGCCCGCCACCTTGTTCGGCAAGGGCAAGGTCGAGGAGTTCGCGGCGATCTGCGAGGTCGAGCACATCGACGTCGCCGTCTTCGACGATCAGCTCACGCCCATCCAGCAGCGCAATCTCGAGAAGGCGCTGGGGGTGAAGGTCGTGGACCGCACCGGGCTGATCCTCGAGATCTTCGCCCGCCGGGCCCGGACCCGGGAAGGCCGTCTGCAGGTCGAGCTGGCGAGGCTCGAATACGAGCGCTCGCGCCTCGTTCGAACCTGGACCCACCTTGAGCGGCAGCGCGGCGGCACCGGCAACACCGGCGGCCCCGGCGAAACCCAGATCGAACTGGATCGCCGCCTGATCCGTGACAACATTCTCAAGCTCAAGAAGGAGCTGGAGGAGGTGCGCCGCACGCGGACCCTGCACCGCAGCGCCCGCAAGAAGGTCCCGTACCCGACCGTCGCCCTGGTCGGTTACACCAACGCCGGCAAGTCCACGCTGTTCAACCGCCTGACCGAGGCGGAAGTCCTGGCCAAGGACATGCTGTTCGCGACGCTGGACCCGACCTTGCGCACCGTGAAGCTGCCCGACGGGCGGCCGGCGATCATGTCCGACACCGTCGGCTTCATCTCCGATCTGCCGCACGAGCTGGTCGAGGCCTTCCGCGCCACCCTCGAGGAGGTGCAGGAGGCTGACGTGGTTCTGCACGTCCGCGACGTGGCCAATCCCGACAGCGAGGCCCAGGCCCGCGACGTCCAGAGCGTGCTGGCCGAACTGGGCGTGACGTTCGACGAGGGCAAGACCGTCGTCGAGGTCTGGAACAAGATCGACCTGCTGTCCGAGGAGGATCGCGAGGTCGTCGAGGGCCATGCCCGTCGCAAGGAGGCCTCGGCGGTCTCGGCCGTTACCGGCGAGGGCTGCGAGGCTCTGCTGCGCCGGATCAGCGGCCTGATCGACGACTCGCCGCCGGTCGAGATCCAGCTGAAGGCCCAGGATGGTCAGGCCATCGCCTGGATCTACCGCAACGGCCGGGTGCTGAACCGCCACGACGGTCCGGACGGCGACGTCACCATCGTCACCCGGCTCGACAGCCAGGCGCTGGGGCGGTTCGAGCGACAGTACCCCGGCGCCCTCGTGGGTACGGTCGACTAGAAAGCGCGACTAGAAGGTCGCCTAACCCTTCTTCTCCGCCGCCTTGGCGTCGTTCCACAGGGCGTCCATTTCCGCCAGATCGGACTGGTCGGGCGTCTTGCCGCGCTCGGCCAGCCCCGCCTCGACGAAGGCGAAGCGGCGGGCGAACTTGGCGTTGGTGGCGCGCAGGGCGTCCTCCGGGTCGACGTCCAGCTTGCGAGCGAGGTTGGCGCAGACGAACAGGATATCGCCCAGTTCCTCGCGGGCCTTGGCCATGTCGCCGGCCTCGATCTCGACCTCGATCTCGGCGGTCTCCTCGCGCAGCTTGTCCAGCACCTCGCGGGCCGAGGGCCAGTCGAAGCCGACGCGGGCGGCGCGTTTGGTCAGCTTGACGGCGCGGGTGAGGGCAGGGAGCCCCGCCGGCACGTCGTCCAGCACCCCGGTTTTGGCCTTAGCCTTGCGCTCCTGGGCCTTCAGCTCTTCCCAGCCAGCGACCTGGGCCGAGAGGTCTTCATAGGCGTGGTCGCCGAACACGTGCGGATGCCGGCGGATCATCTTGTCGGAGATGGCGGCCGCCACGTCCTTCAGGTCGAACGCGCCCTGTTCCTCGGCCATCCGCGAATGGAACACCACCTGCAGCAGCAGGTCGCCCAGTTCGTCGCGCAGCTCCGGCAGGTCATTGCGCTCGATGGCGTCGGCGACCTCGTAGGCCTCCTCGACCGTGTAGGGCGCGATCGTCGCGAAGGTCTGCTCCAGATCCCAGGGGCAGCCGCCGTCCGGATCGCGCAGCTTGGCCATGATCTCGATCAGGCGGAAGATGGGGTGCCCATCTTCGCCTTGAGAGCCTTCATTCGGCGGGGCCAGGGGCGGGGATTTGCTGGGGGAGGACATTCGGTGGCGGCTCCGCTGTGGGGGCGTCCCCCTCGGCCGCGTCCCGCGCCCCGAGCTGGCGCTGAATCTCGGCGACCCGGGTCGCATCCAGCGGATAGCGCAACATGACGGCGGCGACCACCAGTCCGAGCGCGGCCGGCGCGAAAGCGTACAACGCGACCAGCGCCGCGTCGCCGGCGGCGGTGGGCGTCTTCGGGTCGAAGCCCAGCGCACCCAGGATGATGAACACACCCACGGCCAGGGCGTAGCCCAGCTTCACCGTGCCGGTCACGATCGCATAGAGCAGGCCAGTCTTGTCGACGCCGCTCTCCAGGCGCTCCTCGTCGCCGATGTCGGCCATCATGGCCCGCACCAGCAGCGGCGCGGCGGAGTAGGGCAGGCCGGCCAGGACCAGCACGATCATGCCGAGCACGAGGTTTCCGGGCGGCGTGATGACGGCGGTCAATTGCACGACCGCGTAGACAACCGAGGCCACGACCAGGGCGCGGTGCTTGCCGACCCGCTTGGCGAGCATGGGCCAGATCGGCGCGCCCGCCAGGGCGGCGATGAAGTAGATCAGGAGCAACACGCCGGCCTGGGTCTTGTCGAAGTGCTTCATGCGCTCGAAGAAGAACAGGAACAGCGTGCCGGCGATGCCGGGCGCTAGGCCCATCAGCAGGTCGGCGAGCAGCAGACGTTGGACCGAGGGGCGGGTCAGCAACTTGGCGTACTGCTTGAGGCCGGTCTTGCCACGTTTGGGCGCCGCCGGCGGTTCGCCGACGGTGGTCACGGCCAGCAGGACGGTGAGCGGCGCCAGCAGGACGATGAACCAGCCCATCGCGCGGACGCTGTCGAGGTGATCGCCCTTGAACACGCCGGTCACGATCGGCGGCAGGCACAGGACCAGGATCATGCCCACGACATTGGCGCCCTGCCACCAGCCATAGACCCGCGAGCGCTGCTGGTAGTCGCTGGACAGGACCGCGCCCCAGGCCGTCTGGGACAGGACCACCATCGAATAGCCGACATAGAGCACGGCCAGCCAGAACCACAGATAGATCGGTCCCACGCCCGGCTGGGCCATGAACAGGGCGAAGGTGCCCAGCGCGACGATGGGGGTGCCGATAACCAACCAGGGCCGGAAACGTCCGAAACGCGACCGGGTCCCGTCCATGACGCCGCCCAGGATCGGGTCGAGCAGCATGTCGACCAGCTTCACGATCAGGAAGGCGGCCCCCACGGTTCCCAGGGAGAGGCCCAGGGAGTTGATGTAATATTCGGGCAGGTACACGACGAGCGGCAGGCCCATCGCCGAGATCGGGATGGCGGGGGCCGCAAATCGGGCCAGGGTCCAAGAAGATTGGCGCTCGGACATTTCTGTACTCCTCCCCGCGCTGTTGATCGCGCTCGGACACTCAAGGTCGCTGAACGACCGTTTGAATGAGTGTGCGAGCATTGTTCGCCGAGCGCCAGCCTCTTCCTTTGACAATGCACGGCTCCGCCGCCTCACGCGGCTGGCCGCTGAAGGTGTGGAAAGGGACGCGGAGCGCCGGACAGCGTCCGGAGTTTGGAAGTAGAAATACCGTTTCGACGAAGCCCGACGCTCCGCGCGGTCGTTATTCGGAAGCGTGACGTCGCGATGCTGTTCGCACCTCGACGCCGTTGAAGCCTCCGACGGGCGGGCCCAGCCGCGAAGCCTGGTCCCGGTCAGGAGCCTTTCGACTCCCCTGTCGCGCCGTCGGCCCGACATCCCACGTCGTTTCTGTGTTCCAGGGCCGACCGCCGCCAGAGGGATGCAGTTGCGGAGTTTCCCCCGCGCCGACGAGCGCGCCCGCTCGATCGCCCCTCGTCGCCGCAACGGTCGCTGGCCATGCGCCCTTTCCTCGCGACGAGGTGAAGACAGAATATGGCAGGTTTTGAAGCCGGGGATGGAGAGCGGCGAATGCTCGTCGAATACCCTTCTCCCCTTGCGGGAGAAGGTGGCGCGCAGCGCCGGATGAGGGGTCGATAGGCCTTTCGGATTAGCGTTGCGGCGCAAGCTGTTAGCCCTGCACGACCCCTCATCCGACCGCCGTCAGCGGCCACCTTCTCCCGCAAGGGGAGAAGGAAAAACGCTCGCGCTCCGACGGGATTTCACCCCCGCGGCTTCAGCTTCAACGGCAACCCGGCCGCCACGAAATAGACCTCGTCGACCGCCTGCGCGAGCCGCTGGTGCAGCCGTCCGGCCTCGTCTCGAAACCGCCGGCCTAGCGGTGTCTCGGGCACCAGTCCCAGGCCGACCTCGTTGCTGACCAGCCAGAGGCGGGCGGGGCAGGCGGCGACGGCTTCGACCAGAGCGGTCGCCTCCGTCGCGATGTCGCGCTCGTCCAGCATCAGGTTCGACAGCCACAGGGTCAGGCAGTCGACGACCGCCACGGCGTCGGCGGGGAGGGCGGTGATCGCCTCGGCCAGGGCCAGCGGCGCCTCCACCGTGGTCCATGATTCGCCCCGGTCGGCCTGGTGGCGGGCGATGCGCTCGGTCATCTCGTCGTCGAAGGCCTGGCCGGTGGCGATCAGCACCGGACGCACCGCTCCAGCGGCGATTTCCGCCGCTTGCTCCGCTGCTTTTTGGGCGAAGGCGCTCTTGCCGGAACGGGCCCCGCCCAGCACCAGGATCGACGTCATGGAAGCTCCACATTGACCGTAAGCGGCGCAGTCTATAGGGCTGCCTCCGCACCAGGCTCCTCGAAAGAGGATTAAAAGGGAACGAGGTTCAAGACCTCGGCTGCCCCCGCAACTGTAAGCGGCGAGTTCTAGCGTCACATGCCACTGGGGTCTCCGGACCCTGGGAAGGCGACGCCAAGAGCGATGACCCGTGAGCCAGGAGACCTGCCCGGCGCAGTCGTTCATCGCTCGGCCGGGGTGCGCCGAACGAACGGGATCTCCCGCGAAACGACAGTCAAAGGGCCGCGCGACGGTCCGGGGCGTACGTGTGGCTTTCCAGCTTGCGGGTGCGTCGCGGTCAGCCGTGCGGGTCGTTCAACTGGGAAGATTGAAACATGATCCGAACGTTTTTGAGCTCCACCGCGCTCGCAACCCTCCTTGTCGCCGGTTCGGCCATGGCGGAAGAGCAGAAGGCCCCCGAGGCCGATGTCGCAGGCGCTGTCGGCGCCAACGGCGTCGCCGAGCTGATCGTCACCGCCACCCGCACCGCCCAGCCGATCGAGAAGGTCGGCGCGTCGGTCACCGTCCTGACGCAGGCCGCTATCGAGGCCAGCCAGGCCATTTCGGTGACGGAGCTGCTGGCCCAGACGCCGGGCGTCAGCTTCACCCGCAACGGCGGGCCGGGCACGGCCACCAGCCTCAACATCCGCGGCGCCGAGACCCAGCACACCGTGGTGCTGATCGACGGCGTCAAGCTGAATGACCCGTCCTCGACCCAGGGCGGCTTCAACAGCGGCAACCTGCTGATCGGCGACATCGCGCGTATCGAGGTGCTGCGCGGCGCCCAGTCGACCCTGTGGGGCAGCCAGGCCGTCGGCGGCGTGGTCAATATCGTCACCGCCGATCCCACCGTTCCGTTCACCAGCTCGATCGAGGCCGAAGGCGGCGCGCGCAAGACCGGCTACCTGCGGGCCGGCGTCGGCGGCGCTTCGGACAAGATCACCTGGCGCCTGGCTGGCGGCTACTACACCACCGACGGCTTCTCGACCTACAAGCTCGGCAAGGAGAAGGACGGCTACCAGAACACCGGCCTGTCGGGCCGTGTCCGTGTGGCGCTGGCCGAAAACGTCTCGGCCGAGGTCCGGTCGGTCTATTCGAAGGGCAAGAACGACTTCGACGGCTTCAACGTCGACAGCGCCGAGTTCGGCCGCACCGAGGAACTGGTCGTCTATACGGGCCTGAACTTCGCCCTGCTGGACGGTCGCTGGAACAACCGCCTCGGCTACGCCTATACCGACACCGACCGCGAGAACGTCAACCCGGCCCGCCCGGCCGCGCCACTGACCTTCGACGCCGCCGGCAAGAACAAGCGCTTCGAATACCAGGGTGTGTTCGCGATCTCGGACATCTGGACGGCCACCTTCGGCGCCGAGACCGAGAAGGCCCGTATGCGCACACGCTCGCCGACGGTCCTCAAGCCGAACCCCGCATTCAGCACCGGCCGCGTCGGCGTCGACAGCCTCTACGGCCAGCTGCAGGTCGAGCCGGTGAAGGGCCTGACCCTGACCGGCGGTCTGCGCTACGAGGACCACGACACCTATGGTTCGCACACCCTTGGGCAAGTCGCGGCCGCCTGGGCGCTGAACGAGGGCGACACCGTCGTCCGCGCCAGCTTCGGCCAGGGCTTCCGCGCCCCGGGCCTCTACGAGCTCTACAGCGAGTACGGCAATTCGACCCTGTCGCCGGAGAAGTTCGACAGCTGGGACGCCGGGATCGAGCAGCGCTTCTTCGGCGGCAAGGCCCGCGCCTCGGCCACCTGGTTCCACCGCGAGGCCGACAACGAGATCCGCTTCTTCTCGTGCGCCTCGGGCTCGACCACGGCCCTGTGTAATCCGAACGGCGCGTTCCGCTTCGGCTACTACGACAACGTCCAGAAGACCAAGGCGCAAGGGGTGGAACTGATCGGCGAGGTCAAGCCGGTCTCGGCCCTGACGATCACCGGCAACTACACCTATACCGAGGCCGAGTCCGACTCGGGCGCCAACAAGGGCAAACAGCTGACCCGTCGCCCGAAGAACATGGGCAACCTGTCGGCGGCCTATCGCTGGCCGGTGGGTCTGACCACGACGGTGGCGGTGCGTTACGTCGGCAAGACCTACAACAACGACGCCAACACCCAGGTGGTGAAGGACTACACGCTGGTCGACCTGCGCGCGGCCTATCCGATCAACGAGACCCTCGAGGTCTTCGGCCGGGTCGAGAATGCGTTCGACAAGGACTACCAGACCATCCTGAACTACGGGACGCCGGGACGCGGGGCCTTCGTCGGCTTGCGGGCGCGCTTCTAGGCCCATGAAGGCGTCGATTTCCACCATCGGCGCCTTCCGGCACGGCGGCCGTCTCCGCGAGGCGATGGCCGCTTTTCCGGACGCGCCGCGTCCCTGGCTGGACCTGTCGACCGGGATCAATCCCGAGCCTTGGTCCGGCCAGCGGGCGCCGGCCGACGCCTTGCGCCGGCTGCCCGATCCGCTTGAACTGGCCGAACTGGAGACGGTCGCCGCGCGCGCGTTCGGCGTCGCCGACCCTGGCCGCGTGGTCGCCACCTCCGGCGCGGAGGCGGCGCTGCGGCTGCTGCCCGGCCTGATCGGTGGCGGAGAGGTCGCGCTGCTGGCGCCGATCTATGGCGGTCATGCCGAGAGCTGGGCGGGGTCGACGCCTAACCTCATCACGTCACTGGACGATCTCCGCGCCTTGGGCGCCGACGTGCTGGTGCTGGTCAATCCGAACAATCCCGACGGCCGGCGGATCGAGCGGAGCGCCTTGGCCGCCCTGGCGGCGGAGCGGTCTGACGCGGGGCGCTGGACGGTCGTCGACGAGTCCTTCGGCGAGGTCGCGTCGGAGCTCAGCGTCGCCGACCTGGAGATCGACCGGCTGGTGACTTTGCGCTCGTTCGGCAAGTTCTATGGGCTGCCCGGGGTGCGACTGGGTTTCTTGATTGGAAACAATATCTTCACGCGAGAATTTCGCGCGCTTCTGGGCGACTGGCCGGTCGGGGCCGACGCCCTGGCGATGGGGCTGGAGGCCTATGGGGACGACGCCTGGAAGGCGCTAACCCGGACGTGGCTGGCGAGCCAGGCGGGCGCGGTCGACGCTGTTCTAACCAAGGCGGGCCTCAAGCCGCTTGGCGGCTGCGATCTCTTCCGTTGGGTCGAGGCGCCGGACGCGCTTGGTCTGTTCAGCCGGCTCTGCGCTCAGGGCGTGCTGACGCGGCCCTTCGCGGACCGGCTGGATCGACTTCGGATTGGCCTGCCTTCGCGCAATGAATTCAATCGCTTTGAGCAAGTGCTTCGCGCGGTGACATCATGAACCGCCGCGAGGTCGTGGCCGGAGCCCTGGCGATGACGGCGGGCGGTCCGCCGCCGCTTCCAAGGCGCATCGTATCGCTGAACAGCTGCCTGGACGCCATGCTGGTCCACCTGGCCGACCGGGGCCAGATCGCCGCCCTCAGCCACTATGCCCGCGACGCGCAAGCCTCCACCGTCGCCGCCCAGGCCCGGACGCTGCCCTACACCTGGGAGAGCGCGGAGGAAGTCATCGACCTGATGCCCGATCTGGTCCTGGCCAGTCAGCACTCGGCCCTGGCGACGCGCAACGCGCTCAAGCGCCTGCACGTGCCGGTCCAGCGCTTCAAGGTTCCCAGGTCGATCGACGAGAGCCTGGGCCAGGTCCGCGAGCTGGCCAGGTTGATCGGCCATGCCGATCGCGGCGAGGCCCTGGTCGCCCGCATCGAGGCGGCGATCGCGGCCGCCAAGCCCGCGCCCGGCGCGCGACGGCTGACGGCGCTGATCTATCAGCCCAACGGCTTCGCGGCCGGTCCCGGCACCCTGGTCGACGAGATGATGGACCATGCCGGATTCGACAATGTCGCCCGCCGCTTCGGCCTGAAGACCTGGGGCAATGTCGGGCTGGAGCGCCTGCTGGCCGATCCGCCCGAGGTGCTGCTGGTCGGCGTTTCCGCGCCAGGCGCGCGCAGCTGGGCCGACCGGATCATGACCCACCCGGCCCTGAAGGCCATGTCCGGGCGGATGCGCCAGGTGCAGGTGCCCGAGAAGCTCCTCTACTGCGGTGGCCCGGTGTTGATCGAGACCGCCGCCGCCATGGCCCGCGCGCGGGCTCAAGCTCTGAAGGAGGGCGCATGAAGCTGAGATCCCCATGGGCGATCTGCGGCGTCCTGCTGGCGCTGCTGGTCGTGCTGTTCGGCGTCAGCCTGTGCGCCGGGCGCGTCTGGGCGCCGTGGAGCGCCTGGACCTCGGGCGGCGCCGACCCGCGCTGGGCCATCGTCTTCGGCCTGCGCCTGCCGCGCACCATCCTGGCCATCCTGGTCGGCGGAGCCTTGGGCCTCTCCGGCGCGGCGCTGCAGGGCTATACCCGTAATCCGCTGGCCGATCCCGGCGCCCTGGGCGTCTCGGCGTCGGCGGCGCTGGGCGCGGTGCTGACGCTCTATCTGGGCGCGGCGGGCGAGGCGATCTGGATCCTGCCTGCCGCCGCCATGGTCGGGGCGGGCCTGGGCGTCGCGGCCCTGCTGGGCCTGGCGGGCGTCACCTCCAGCATCGTCACCTTTATCCTGGCGGGCTTCGTGATCCAGACGGTCTGCGGGGCCGGCATCGCCCTGGCGATGAACCTCGCGCCGAATCCGTGGGCGGTGAACGAGATCATCAACTGGACGCTGGGCTCGCTGGCCGACCGCAGCGTCGACGAGGTGCGGATCGCCGCGCCGGGCATCGTCGCCGGCGGCGCCTTACTGCTGACCCTGGGCCGCTCCCTGGACGCCTTGACCCTGGGCGAGCAGGGCGCGCGCTCGCTGGGCGTCGACCTGTCGCGCACGCGCCTGCTGATGGCCATCGGCGTCGCCCTGGCGGTCGGGTCCAGCGTGGCGGTGACCGGCGTCATCAGCTTCGTGGGCCTGATCACCCCGCACCTGCTGCGGCCGTTGCTGGGCTCCAGGCCGAGCGCGGTGCTTTTGCCATCGTTCCTGGGCGGCGCGGCCTTGACCCTGGCCGCCGACATCCTGGTGCGCATGACCCCGGCCGCCAGCGAGGTCAAGCTGAGCGTCGCCATGGCCATGCTGGGCGGGCCGTTCTTCCTGGCCATGTTGATCTCGATGCGCCGGAGGCTGGCATGATCTCCGCCCGGAACGTGACCCTGGCCCTGGGCGGACATGTGGTGCTGGACGGCGTCTCGGCCGACTTCGCCAAGGGCGGACTGATCGCCATTGTCGGTCCCAACGGGGCGGGCAAGTCGACCTTGCTGGCGTGCCTGGCCGGCCTGCTGCGCCCAGACGGCGGCTCGGTCACCCTGGACGGCGCGGCGATCGCGGCCATGCCCGGCCGCCAGCGCGCGGGCCGCATCGCCTTCCTGGCCCAGACGCCCGAGATCGCCTGGGACGTCGACGTCCGCGCCTTCGTGGGCCTGGGGCGCACGCCGCATCTCGGGGCCTTCGGTCCCAGCGCCGAGGACCGCGCGGCGGTCGACGCCGCCATCGCCGCCGCCAGCCTGGAAACCTTCGTCGACCGCGCCGTCACCCGGCTGTCGGGCGGCGAGCGGGCCCGCGCCTTGATCGCACGCGGTCTGGCCGGCCAGACCGACTGGCTGCTGGCCGACGAGCCGCTGACGGGCCTCGACCCCGGCCACGCCCTGGACGCCCTGGCCCTGTTCCGCCGCCTGGCGCACGACCAGGGCAAGGGCGTGATCATCACCCTGCACGACCTGAACCTGGCCGCGCGCTTCGCCGACCGGGTGCTGGTGCTGAGCCAAGGCCGCCTGGTCGTCGACGGCGCGCCCGACACGGCCCTGACGCAGGAAACCCTGTCAGCCGTCTATGGCGTCGTCGTCCGCCTTCACGGGGGCGAGGGCGGGCCGCTGATCGAGGTGCTGGGCCGTGCCGGCTAGACTCTCGTCCAACGGTCCCTGGATCGTGCTGGCGGCGGCGGTCGTGGAGGCCGCGGTCGGCTATCCAGACGCTCTGCACCGGCGCGCGCCGCATCCGGTCGTCTGGATCGGCGGGCTGATCTCCGCGCTGGAGGCGGGCCTCAACCTGTCGGGGTTCGGCGAGATCACGCGCCGCCTGCTGGGCATGGTGACCCTGGCGCTCATCGTCGGAGCCAGCGCCTTGGCCGGCTGGATAGTCGCGGACCTCGGCGGACCGGTGGCGATCGTGCTGGTCGGGACCGTGGGCCTGGCCCAGCGCAGCCTGTTCGACCATGTCCGCGCCGTCGCCAGGCCCTTGGCGGCGGGCGACCTGGATAGCGCCCGGATCATGGTCGGCCACATCGTCGGCCGCGACGTCGCCCGACTGAGTGAGAGCGACATCGCCACCGCCGCCATCGAGAGCCTGGCCGAGAGCTTCTGCGACGGGATCGTCGCGCCGCTGTTCTGGTTCGTGGTCGCCGGCCTGCCGGGCCTGTTCGTCTACAAGGCCGTCAACACGGCCGACAGCCTGATCGGCCACCGCGAGCCGCGCTGGCGAGCGTTCGGATGGGCCTCGGCCCGCTTCGACGATCTGATGAACCTGATCCCGGCGCGCCTTGCGGGCGGGGTGATCGCCCTCGCCGGCATGTTTGCTTTGAAGGGGGGCGGCTGGCGGATCATGCTGCGCGACGCCGGCAAGCACGCCTCGCCCAACGCCGGCTGGCCCGAGGCGGCGATGGCCGGAGCCCTCGGCGTACGCCTGGGCGGTCCGGCCTGGTACGACGGCGCGCTGTCCCAGCGTCCGGTTCTTGGCGAGGGCAGGGCGGCGACACCCGGGGATCTGACCCGCGCCTTGCGGATCTATCTTCTCGCCTGCGGGCTGCTCTGGTTGATGCTGGCGGTCGCCGGGTTCGTCTGGGGAGGATTCGCATGGCCGCGTTGATGATCCAGGGCTGCGGCTCGGATGTCGGCAAGTCGGTGCTGGTCGCCGGCCTGTGCCGCCTGTTCGCCAATCGCGGCCTGAGGGTGCGGCCGTTCAAGCCGCAGAACATGTCCAACAACGCCGCCGTGACCGCCGACGGCGGCGAGATCGGCCGCGCCCAGGCCCTGCAGGCCATCGCCTGCCGCGTCGCCCCGACCGTCGACATGAACCCGGTGTTGCTGAAGCCCCAGAGCGACGTCGGCGCCCAGCTGATCGTGCGCGGGCGGATGGCCGGGACCTGGAAGGCGCGCGGCTATCAGGAACGCAAGGGCGCGCTGCTGGACACGGTGCTGGAGAGTTTCCGCACGCTGCAGGCGGGGAGCGACCTCGTCATCGTCGAAGGCGCCGGCAGTCCCGCCGAGATCAACCTGCGAGCCGGCGACATCGCCAATATGGGCTTCGCGATCGCGGCCAACGTGCCCGTCGTGCTGGTGGGCGACATCGATCGCGGCCACGTCATCGCCGCCCTGGTCGGGGCCCATGTGGTGCTGGACGACGCCGACCGCGCCATGATCCGCGGCTTTCTGATCAACAAGTTCCGGGGCGATCCCAGCCTGTTCCAGGACGGCCGAACCGAGATCGTCCGCCGCACGGGCTGGACCGACCTCGGCATGGCGCCCTGGCTGGCGGCGGCGCGGCGCCTGCCGGCCGAGGACGCCGTGGTGCTCGACCGCGCCGCGACCGCTGACGGCCGCAAGGTGCGGATCGTTGTGCCGATGCTGTCGCGGATCGCCAATTTCGACGAGTTCGACGCCCTGCGCACCGAGCCCGAAGTCGAGTTCGCCTTCATCCCGCCAGGTGCGCCGCTTCCGGGCGACGCCGACCTGGTGATCCTGCCGGGGACCAAGGCGACCCTGGCCGATCTGGCTTTCCTGCGCGCCCAGGGCTGGGACGTCGATCTGGCCGCCCACGTCCGGCGCGGCGGCCGGGTGCTGGGCGTCTGCGGCGGCTACCAGATGCTGGGCCGGCGGGTGTCGGATCCGGACGGCGTCGAGGGCCCGCCGGACTCGGTCGAGGGCCTGGGCCTGCTCGACGTCGAGACGGTGATGACCGGCGACAAGACCCTGCGGCCGATCGCGGGCCGACTGACCGGCGGCGCGCGCTTCGAGGGCTACGAGATGCATGTCGGCCGCACCACGGGCGCGCTCTCGCCGATGCTGACCTTCGACGACGGCGTCACGGACGGCGCGGTTTCGACCAGCGGTCAGGTGCGCGGCGCCTATGTCCACGGCCTGTTCGACCGAGGCGAGGCGCGGGCGGCCCTGCTGGCCGAGCTGGGCGCGGTGTCCGATGCGATCGACCAGGCCGTCCGCGTCGACCAGGCGCTGGACGAGATCGCCGCCGCGCTGGAGCAGGCCTTCGACATTCCCGCCCTCGCCGCCATCGCTGGCCTGGAGAATTTCCGATGATTTTGCCGCTCGTCACCGCCGTCGACCATGCCCAGACGGGGCGGCTACGCGCCCTGATCGACGGCAAGGCCAAGCCGCCAGGCGCGCTGGGCCGGATCGAGGACCTGGCCGTTCGCCTGGCGCTGATCGCCGGCGAGCGCGCCTTGGAAAAGGCGCTCCTGCTGGTCTTCGCCGGCGATCACGGGCTGACCGCCGAAGGGGTGTCGGCCTATCCGTCCAGCGTCACCCAGGCCATGGTCGCGACCTTCCTGGCCGGCAAGGCCAGCGCCAACGCCTTCGCCCGCGCGGTCGGCGCCGAGCTGCGCGTCGTGGACGCCGGGGTCGACGCCCAGCTGCCGCCCCATCCGAACCTGCTGGCGCAGAAGGTGCGGCGCGGGACGCGCAACGCCGCCGTCGAGCCGGCCCTGACCGTCGAGGAGGTCGCCCAGGCCCTGGAGACCGGCGCGCGCATCGCCCGCGACGCGGCCGCCGAGGGTTTCGAGATTCTGGCGCTAGGCGAGATGGGCATCGGCAACACCGCTTCGGCGGCGCTGCTCATGCACCGCCTGACGCCCGCGCCGCTGGCCGAGTGCGTCGGGCGGGGGACCGGTCATGACGACGCGGGCCTGGCCCGCAAGCTGGCCGTGCTGGAGCGCGCGGCGGCGCGATCGGACGCCACCGAGCCCGCCGCCGTCCTCGCCGAGTTCGGCGGGCTGGAGATCGCCATGATGACCGGGGCGGTAATCGGCGCGGCGTCGGCGCGCATCCCGGTGCTGGTCGACGGCTTTATCGCCTCGGCGGCGGCCCTGGCGGCGATCCGGTTGGTCCCGGCGGTCCGGGACTACTGCGTGTTCTGCCATTGCTCGGCCGAGCGAGGGCATCAGCGGATGCTGGCGGCGCTTGAGGTCGAGCCGCTGCTGGACCTGGGTCTGCGTCTCGGCGAGGGCACCGGCGCGCTGCTGGCCCTGCCGGTCGTGCGCGCCGCCTCACGGCTGATGAGCGACGTCGCCAGCCTGGACGACGTCCTGAGCGGACGGCTCTGAGCATGGGCTGGCTGGCGCATCAGGTCCGGCTGCTGCTCTGTGCGGTCCAGTTCCTGACGCGCGTCCCAACCCCGGCGCTGAAGACCTTTGATCCCGACTGGATCACCCGCTCGGCCCGCTATTTCCCGCTGGTGGGTCAGGGCGTCGGGGCGGTCTGCGCCCTCGTGCTGCTGGTTGGCGAGCGCCTGTGGAGCGCGCCGGTCGGCGTCATCCTGGCCCTCGCCGCGGGCCTTCTGATCACCGGCGCCTTCCACGAGGACGGCCTGGCCGACACCGCCGACGGCCTGGGCGGCGGCCAGACGCCGGCGCGGCGGCTGGAGATCATGAAGGACAGCCGCATCGGGACCTATGGCGTCTGCGCCCTGGTCGGCGTGCTGGCGCTGAAAGTCGCCGTGCTGGCTGGAACGCCGGCCGCCGCCGTTCTGCTGCTGGCCGCCCACGGCCTGGGCCGCGCCGCCGCCGTGGCGGTCATGCGCCTGACGCCCTACGCGCCCAGCGGCGAGGCGGGGAAGTGGAAGCCTGTTCCTAAAGGCGTGCGGACTGGCGAGGTGATCGTCGCCCTGCTGATCGCCGGCTGGCCGCTGATCCTGCTGCCGCCGAGCGCGGTCCTGGTCGGCCTCGCGGGCGGCGCGCTGCTGGCCGGCTTGCTGACCCTGACGGCCAGGCGGCTGATCGGCGGCCACACCGGCGACGTGCTCGGCGCGGTCGAGCAGGTGTTCGAGCTCGGCTTCCTGCTCGGCGCGGCGGCGCTGGCATGAGGCTGCTGGTCGGTCCGATCACGGCGGTCGCGCGGTTGGCGGGCCAGGCCGATCACGTGCTGTCGCTGATCTCGCCGAACGCCGCGCCGCCGACCTTAACGCAACCTGTAACGACGTTATATTTCAATGATATAACCGAACAACATGAAGGCTTTATCGCGCCCTCGGCGGCAACGGTTGAGGCCATACTGGCGCTGCGCGAGACGCCCACGCTGCTGATCCACTGCTTCGCCGGGGTCAGCCGCTCGACGGCGGCGGCCTATGTCCTGGCCTGCGCGAAGCGGCCGGCGGGCGAGGAGGGGGGCCTGGCCGCTCAACTCCGTTCGCTCTGCCCGGAGGCCACGCCCAATGCACTGATGATCGCTCTGGCCGATACGATCCTGGGTCGCGACGGGGCCATGATCCGCGCCGTCGCCGGGATCGGGCGCGGGATCGACGCCTATGAAGGGACGGTGATCGACTGGCGGCTGGACTAGCCCAGGCCCGGCAGCTCGATCTTCACCAGCTTCCACTTGAACAGTCCGCGACGCTCCAGCACCAGGCCGAACGGCTCCTGGTCGCCGTCCTTGCGGTCGCGATAGGTGGCGCGGAAGTGATCAAGGTCCACGTAGCCGCAATGGACCTCGGTATCAGACTTCGCCTTCTTTACCTCGGGCTGGGGCTGCTCGACGATCGGACCGCCTGGCGTGGCGCCGATGTTCTTCGGCGGCTCGTTGGTGGCGACCATGTTGGCGATCGCGTCAGGCGTCGCATAGGTCTCGACCGCCTTGTCGACCACGCCGACCAGCAGCATCTGGCCGAAGGCGGCGAACGGGTTGTCGCGCAGCTTGGGGTCTTCCTCCAACTTGCGCGTCATGCTGGCCTTGAGCTGGCTCTTCAGGCTCTCGCGCACGGCCGGAAAGTCGACGGCGCTCTCCAGCCGGGCCTTGTCACCCGCCTTGGCCGCCGCCGTCAGCCCCTGCAGCGCCAGGATCGGCGAGGCGAAATAGCCGGCGATCACCAGCGCGGCCAAGACGCCCAGGCCGACGCCAGTCAAGATGCGGTTCGAGCGAGTCATCAGGTTCTCCCGCGAGGATCAAGGCAGGCGGGAGAACCCGGGTCAACTCATGGCCGCGAGGCGCGCAGAATATCGGTCCAGGGCGCCGGCTTCTTGCCCGTGCGCTTCACCAGGTCGTCGCGAAGCGGCAGGTATCGGGCGTCCAGCAGGCTGGCCAAGGTGTAGGTGCTTACGCCGTTGGAGACGTCCCAGTCGTGCGGCGCATACTCCTTCTGGCCCGAATTGGCGCGGTCGCGGTCGAATTGGATCTTGGAATTGACGAACTCGCTGTGGGTCTTTTCCCCGCGCGCGAACGCCGCCAGCCAGTCCAGCGAATGGGGCAGGCTGGACCCCGTCGGGCTCTTCCAGATGAACCAGTCCTCGCCATGCGCCTGGGCCGACAGGGCGGCCATCATCAGCGGGTCGAGATTGTAGGTGACGTAGTGCAGGGCGTCGCGTTCGTGGAAGTCGAAGGTCGAGCCGTCCGCATAGAGGTTGACCCCGATCTGCTTGCGGAAGGCGTCGCGGGCGCGGGCGATCAGCTTGGCGTCGCCGGTCTGGTAGGCGGCCAGGGTCGCCATCTTGATCCGGTGACTCTGCCAGTTGGTGTGGGCGTTCGTCGGCCCCGCGTCCATCGCGTCGAGATAGCCGACCGCCATCCTGCGCCAGAAGGCGTCGACCTTGGCGCGGATCGGGGCGGGGAGGTCGCTCTCCGTCAGGTCGGTGGCCATGACCAGGGTGTCGAAGCCGGTCTCGTCGATCGGGTTGAACGAGATCTGGTAGATGTCGGCCCAGTTCTCCAGATAGCGGCCCGTGGCCTCCAGGAACCCGCGGTCCCCGGTCAGGCGGTAGGCCAGCGCGAAGTTCAGCACGATCGGCTGGTCCTCGCGGGCCTTGATGCTGATCTCGCGGATGCCCTTGCCGGGCAGGGTGCCTTCGGTGTGCGCGTGGGGGATGGCGCCGGGCGGACGATCCAGAGTCGCGTTGGCGCGCGAGACGATCGCCGCCTTCAGCGCGGGCGACACCGCGCCCTTGCCGAACGTTGGGCCCAGCAGGCCGTAGTCGGCGGCGTGCGCGGCGGACGCCATGGCCATCAGGGCGCTCGCGGCAAGCCATGCGGTCTTCATAGGAGCCTCCCAAGCTTTTACGGTTTGGGGAAGATATCTGGCCAGTCGCGCGACTTGTCAATTATTGGTCATGCCAATTTTGGTGATTGGCCGGACCGGATTGCGCGGCGGTGAGTGTCGCGATGCCGGCGGGACGGTTCACAGCCACCGCTGCGCCTCGGCGTACGATCGTCGCGATTCCGTCTTTTCATTTATTCATGACTAAATTAATGAAACAGATATCAAGCGCCCGCTGTGATCGTCCCGGTAGAGGGCTGCAGGGGCGCCGTCAGGGAGGCGTACCCACCATGTCGACCGATCGTGTCGCGCTCAGCTCCATCCTCGCCCACCACACGGGCCAGTCGCCGTCCCGAAACGCGCTGATCTTGGACGACGGGGCCGTCACCTATGGCGAACTGGATGTCCGCACGAACCGGCGCGCGCGGATGCTGGCGGCGCACGGCGTGGAACAGGGCGACTTCGTCACCGTGGCCCTGCCCAACGGACTGGAGTTCTATGAGACGGTGTTCGCCTTGTGGAAGCTGGGCGCGGTCCCCAACATCGTCGCCGCCAAGCTGGCGCGCCCCGAGATGGAAGCGATCCTCGACATCGTTCGTCCTCGACTGTTCATCGGCGCGCCGCCGCGACCTGGCGTTCCGGTGATGGCGGGGGATCGGAGCGAGCTCGATCGGTACTCGGCCGAGGCGCTCCCCGAGGTCATCTCGCCGCATTGGAAGGCCATGACCAGCGGCGGTTCCACCGGGCGGCCGAAGGTGATCGTCGACGCCATGCCCGGGGCCTGGAACCCGGAGGAGGGCTTTCTGGGCCAGCGGCCTGGCGACGTCATCCTCAATCCGGGGCCGCTCTATCACAACGCCCCGTTCCACTGCGTCACCATGGGGATGTTCACCGGCGCGACGATCGTCGAGATGGGCAAGTTCGATCCGCTGCGCGCGCTGCGGCTGATCGAGGCGCACGGCGTCAACTGGGTGACCCTGGTGCCGACCATGATGAACCGTATCTGGCGGCTGGGTCCCGACGTCATGTCCGGCTTCTCCCTGCCCAGCCTGCGCATGATGCTTCACATGGCCGCCCCCTGCGCCCCATGGCTCAAGGAGGCCTGGATCGACTGGCTCGGCAGCGAGCGGGTCTGGGAATATTATGGGACGACCGAGGGCACGGGCTCGACCATGATCTCGGGATCCGAATGGCTGACCCACCGCGGCTCGGTCGGCCGCGTTCGCGACGGTTACGCCCTGAAGATCCTGGACGGGGAGGGGCGTGAACTGCCGCCGGGCGAAGTCGGCGAGGTGTTCTTCCGGCCCCAGGGCGGGGCCGGATCGACCTATCACTACCTGGGCAGCGAGGCCCGCAGGCGCGGCGAGTGGGAAGCGCCCGGGGATCTGGGTTCAGTGGACGCCGACGGCTATCTCTACCTGTCCGATCGTCGCAACGACCTGATCATCTCGGGCGGCGCCAATATCTACCCGGCCGAGGTCGAGGCCGTACTGGACGCCCACCCGGCGGTGCGCGGCAGCGCGGTGATCGGTCTGCCCGACGAGGACTGGGGCGCGCGCGTTCACGCGATTGTCCAGGCCGTCGAGGACAGCGGCCTGGAACCAGACGAATTGCTCGACTTCGCCGCCGAGCGGCTGACCCGCTACAAGCTGCCCAGGAGCATCGAGTTCACGACCGAGCCCCTGCGCGACGAGGCCGGCAAGGTGCGGCGCGCCGCGCTGCGGGACGCGCGACTTGAGAAGGTCGCCACTTGAGGGATGGCGGTCAGGCCGGCTTGCGGCGCCTGTACAGGGCGTCGAAGCCGCCGGCCATGAAGGTCACGAACCGCTCGCGGATCGCCTCGAAGTCGTCAGAGGCGCAGAGGTTGTTCGAGAGGCGATCGATGCGGCCAGTGCGCGATAGAAGGAGCGAATAGGCCCCCGAGGTGAACTGGAAGCTCCAGAACAGGTCCTCGGGCGCGGCGTCGGGCAGCGACTTCTGCAGGAGGCCGATCAGGCGCAGCACCATGGGATCGAAATAGGTGTCCATCTTCTCGGCGCCGTAGCCGGGAGCGTTGTTCACCTGGGCGAAGATGCGGCCGAAGTTGCGCCACCCCTCGTCGCCGTTGATGTAGACGTCGAACGCCTGGTCGTAATAGGCGCGCAACGCGCCCTCGACGGTCGGGTGATCCCCGACCTCGGCCTCATAGGCGTCCAGACCCGCCGTCCGCGAGGTCACGGCATATTCGACACGACGTTCGAAGACGGCGTCGAACAGGGCCTTCTTGCCCTCGAAATAGTAGTGGATCAGCGCGGGATGGATGCCCATGCGGTCGGCGACGTCCTTGATGGTCACCCCGAAATAGCCGAGCTGAGCGAACAGATCCTCGGCCGTGTCCAGGATCGTCTTCACTGTCGTGGCCCGCTGTTCGGCGCGCGTGCGACGTCCCTCGGCTTTCGGCGCTGCTGGCATGGCTCCCTGTCTTCCTGATCGGATCCGTCCGGTGAAGACGCTCTCCAACGATTCAGGATGGGACGATGAGGCGGCGACCCCAAGGGGTCAAGCAAACGTCTCAACAAATTTCATTTAGCGCTAAATAAATGAAATTGACGAGGCGGCGACCCTCGGCTACGCCTTGAGCAAGCAAAAAACAAAAGGGGAGGGTTGAATGAAAACCTGGAACACCGCGCGCCACATGGCGCTGTCCGGCGCGTCGCTGGTCGCCATGCTTTTCGCTGGGCAGGCCTTGGCGCAGGCGACGGACGAGACATCCGACAATACGCTTGAAGCCGTCGTCGTCACCGGATCCAGTATTCGGGGCGTGCCGCCGGTCGGCTCGAACCTGATCGGCGTCTCGCGCGACGACATCAAGACCATTGGCGCGACCACGACGCCGGACCTGCTGGCCAGCGTGCCGCAGCTCAACAGCTTCAACACCGCGCCGCGCGCCAACAACGCCGGGGCCGGGTCTTTCGCGCCGGGTCTGCGCAGCCTGCCGGCGACGGCGACCCTGCCGTTGCTGAACGGCCACCGGGTGGTGGCGGGCGGCGCCAACGAGACCAATCCCGACTTCCCGTTCCTGCCGGATCTGGCGATCGAGCGCGTGGAGATCGTGGCGGACGGCGCCTCGTCGATCTACGGCTCGGACGCCATCGCTGGGGTCGTCAACTTCATCACCCGCAAGCGCTATTCCGGCCTGGAGATGTCGGCGCGTTACGGGACGGCCGACGACTACCATACGGCCAGCATCAGCGGCCTGGCGGGTCGCGACTGGGGCAGCGGCTCGATCCTGGCCGCCTACCAGTATTCCGAGAACGGCAACATCACCGGCGCGGATCGCGATTACCGCACGGTGGATTTCCGTAACTTCGGCGGCGTCGACACGCGGGGAACCAGCTGTCCCGCGCCGAACGTGGTGGTCGGCGGCGTCGTTTACGGCGCGCCCGGCCTGACGCCCAACTCGACGAACTATTGCGACGTCGGCGGCCCGGTCGATCTCGTCCCGGCCTCGCGCCTGCACAGCGGCTTCGTCAGCGCGCGGCAGGAGATCGGCGAGCGCGTCACCCTGTGGGGCGACCTGCTCTATTCGGACCGCAAGGACGAGGTCCGGGCGGCGATCCCGGCCCAGACCGTGACGATGACGGCGGCCAACCCGTTCTTCAAGGCCCCGCCGGGAACAGCGGCCACGGCCGCGACCATCTTCTTCCGGCCCGACAACCTGGTCGGCGCCGACCACTTCGACCAGACCTATCGCGTCAAGGCTGGCAACTCGTCGGCGGGCGCGGACTTCAGCCTGCCGAACGACTTCAAGCTCAGCGCATACGGCAGCTATGACTGGGCCGAGCACGTCGCCCATCAGCCGATGATCAATCCAGCGGCCCTGGCCGCGGCGGCGGCCGGAACGACCACGGCGACGGCGTTGGACCCCTTCGGCCAGGGCACTAGCCCGTCGGTCGTCTCCAACATCACCAACTACTCGACCAGCGTCACGATCCAGCAGCGCACCAAGCTGGCCGCGGTCAAGTTGGACGGCCCGCTGCTCGCGTTACCCGGCGGCGAGCTGAAGTTCGCGGCGGGCGCCGAGTATCGGCGCGAGACGTTCCAGCAGCGCGGCTTCGTGGGCGTCACGCAGGTTCCCGAGAACCTGGGCCGCAACATCAAGTCCATTTATGGCGAGCTGTTCGTGCCGATCTTCGGCGACGGCAATGCGACGCGGCTCATGCACCGCCTGTCACTGTCGGTGTCGGGACGCTACGACAAATACAGTGACTTCGGCTCGACCAGCAATCCGAAGGTCGGCGTCAACTGGGACCCGGTGGAGGGCCTGACGCTGCGAGGGACCTACGGCCGCTCGTTCCGCGCGCCGGGTCTGCGGGACGTCGGCGCCACCGTCGGCGCCTACTACTACGACGCCACGACGGCCGGTGTGCTGGCTCGCGATCCAACGCGCGGCGCGGCCCAGGTCAACACGGTCTTCCTGCTGGGCGGCAACAAGACCCTGCAGCCGGAAAAGGCGCGGACCTATTCGTTCGGGGTCGATGTGGCGCCGCCGTCCCTGCCGGGCTTCCGGGCCAGCGCCACCGTCTACGACATCAACTTCACCGACGTGATCGGCACGCCGCCGACCAGCCTGGTCTTCACCGACCCGACCTTCGCCTCGGTCGTCTATCGCAATCCGTCGGCGGCCCAGCTGTCCAGCCTGCTGGCATTGGGCGTGCCGGTCACCCTGCCGACGCCGCTGCCGGCGATCGGCAACGCCCTGGACCTGCGTCGCGGCAATTTCGGGGTGCGCAAGACCCGCGGCCTGGATTTCGACGTCAACTACCGGCGCGCCACCAGCTTCGGCAGCGTGTTCGGCGGCGTCGCCGGCAACTACATCTTCAAGTTCGACACCCAGCTGTCGCCAACGGCGCCGGTGTCGGACGCCCTGAAGCTGGGCGTGCCCAAGGCGACCGTCCGCACGACGGCGGGCCTGGCGGCCGGCGCGTTCCGCCTCGTCGGCTTCGTCAACTATCGCGATGGCGTCACCAACAGCTACGCCACCCCGACGGGGACGAGCACCTACGACGCCAAGGCCTACACGACCGTCGATCTTCGGCTCGCGATGACCTTGCCGGACACGGGCCTGACCAAGGGTTCGGAACTAGCCCTGCAGATCAACGACCTGTTCGACAAGACGCCGCCGTTCTTCCCGGCGACCGACGGTATCGGCGGGACCTACAACCCCATCGGGCGCTTCGTCGCGGTGAACCTGCGCAAGACCTTCTGACCGATCCCAAAAGTCCTTCGGGAGGCGGCCCCGGCCTCGGCCGTCCGACCTGCCGCGGGGTAGCCTGGCCTTGCCGCCGGCCCCCGCGGTCTTTCTTCCAGTACCCAGGCCGGAGCGCCCTTTTTTATGATCGATGACGACGCCTGCCGCGCCCAGGGCTTCGACCCCGTCAAGCTCGCCGAGGCCGGAGCGGTCCTCCAGGGTTTCGTTGATCGGGGCGAACTCGCGGGCGCGGTGACCCTGACCTCGCGCGGCGGCCAGATCGTGCAGGCCGACGCGATCGGCTGGCGCGACCTTGAGGCCGGCGATCCGATGCGGCCCGACACGCTGTTCCGCATCGCCTCCATGACCAAGCCCATCACCTCGGTGGCGGCCCTGATCCTGATGGAGGAGGGCAGGTTCGCCCTCGATGACCCGATCGCGCGCTGGATCCCGGAACTGGCCGCCCCCCTGGTGCTGCGCGACACGGCCGGATCCCTGCGCGAGACCGAGCCCGCGCGCCGCCCGATCACCATCGAGGACCTGCTGACCCATCGCTCGGGGATCGCCTACGGGTTCTTCTCGGAAGGGCCGTTGAAGCTGGCCTATGAGCGCGCCCTGGGGGATCCGGCCATGACCCGCATGACGCCGGACGAGTGGCTGATCGCGCTGGGCGGTCTGCCGCTCGCCTACCAGCCGGGCGAGCGCTTCCACTACGGCCATTCGACCGACGTCCTGGGCTTCCTGATCGGCCGGGTCGAGGGCAAGCCGTTGCGTGAGGTGTTGAAGGCGCGGGTCTTCGAGCCGCTCGGCATGGTCGACACCGACTTCTGGCTGCCGCGCGACAAGCGTCACCGCTTGGCCAGCCTCTACGGCTATGACGAGGCCGCGGGCGGGCTCGCGAAGGTCGAACCCGAGATGTACGATGAACCGCCGAGCTATACGCCGGGCGGCGGCGGGCTGATCTCCTCGGCTCCGGACTATCACCGGTTCGCGCGAATGCTGCTGGGCGAGGGGGCCCTGGACGGCGCGCGCCTGCTGCGTCCGGAGACCGTTCGCCTGATGCGGACCAACCGGCTGACCGACGTCCAGCGCCAGATCCCGTTCGCCGGCATGCCGCTGTGGCGAACGAACGGCTTTGGCCTCGGCGTCTCGATCGCCGAAGACCCGCTCGACAACCCGTATGCCTGCGGCGCGCCCGGCGCGATGACCTGGCCTGGCATCTTCGGCACCTGGTGGCAGGCCGATCCGGTCAATGATCTGGTGATGATCTATCTGATCCAGCACCAGGTGCCGGTGTCGGCCAAGTCTGGAGCGACCATCGCTACCGGGCGCGGGGCCGCCGGACGCCGTGCTCTGCCCGAGCATCAACGGGGCGTCTACGCCGCCCTGAACAGGGAGGAACGATGATGCGCCCGATCGAGGATGTCGCACCGATGGCCGCGCCCGCCGTCCAGGAGCCCGACCGCCGGGCCTGGGTCGCCCTGGCCTGCCTGTGGTTCATCTATGTCCTGAACTTCCTGGACCGGCAGTTGCTGTCGATCCTGGCCAAGCCCATCCAGGACACGCTGCAGATCACCGACAGCCAGCTGGGGCTGCTGGGCGGTCTCTATTTCGCGGCCTTCTACTGCTTCATCGCCATTCCGGTCGGCTGGCTGGCTGACCGGACCAACCGCGTGACCGTGCTGGCCATCGCCTGCGGCGTGTGGAGCGCGGCGACCATGGCCTGCGGCCTGACCAGAACCTATGGCGGCTTCGCGGTCGCGCGGATGACCGTCGGCTTCGGGGAGGCGGGAGGCGTGCCCCCGTCCTATGCGATCATCACCGACTATTTCCCGCCCGGACGCCGGGGCACGGCGCTGGGCCTCTACAACCTGGGCCCGCCGGTCGGCGCGGCCCTGGGGATCGCGTTCGGCGCCTCGGTGGCGGCCGCGTTCAGCTGGCGCGACGCCTTCGTGATCACCGGCGCGGTCGGCGTCGTCGCCGCCCTGGTTCTGAAGTTCGTGGTGCGCGAGCCCCGGCGCGGGGGGCTGGATCCCGCGACGGCTCATATCGTGCAGACGCGCGCGGGCTTCGGCGAGACCCTGAAGATGTTCTTCTCGCATCCAGTGCTGCTGCTGGCTTCGCTGGGCAGTGGCGCGACGCAGTTCGTCACCTACGGCCTGGGCAACTTCGCCACGCTGTTCCTGATGCGCGAAAAGGGGATGACGCTCGGCGAAGTCGCCGTCTGGTACGCGATCGTCGTCGGCGTCGGGATGAGCGTGGGGATCTTCGGCTCCGGCTGGCTGATCGACCGCTTCACCCGCGAGTCCAAACGCGCCTATGGCCTGGCGCCCGCCTGCGCCCTCGTCCTGGCCGTGCCCTGCTATCTGGGGTTCGTGGCCGCCCCGCACTGGCCGACGGCCCTGGCCTGCCTGCTGCCGGCCATGTGCCTGAACCATGTCTATCTGTCGTCGGCCGTGACCCTGGTTCAGAACACGGTCCGCCCTAACCAGCGGGTGATGTCGGGCGCCTTGCTGCTGCTGGTCATGAACTTCATCGGCCTGGGCTTGGGTCCGACCTATGTCGGCGCGGCCAGCGACTTCTTCCGGGCCGCGTATCCGCACAACTCGCTCCAGGTGGCGTTGTTCACCCTGGTCCCGTTCTACGGCGTGGCCATCACGCTCTTCCTTCTGCTGGCGCGGACCCTCGGCAAGGTCCCGAAGACCGGAGCCGCTCGATGAACCTCTGGAAGGCCGCCTTCGCCGCGGCGCTGCTGATCGCCGCTCCCGCCCAGGCCGCGGACAAGCGGCCCGTGATCTCCGCGCCCGCCGGCGCCGTGAAGGGCGTCGTCGACGCCGGAGCGCTCGCCTTCAAGGGCCTGCCCTATGCCGCGCCGCCGGTCGGGGCGAGGCGCTGGCGGGCGCCCGCGCCGGCCCCCCGCTGGAGCGGGGTGCGTGACGCCAGCCAGTTCGGCGCCGCCTGCGTCCAGCCCACGCCCGGACCGCCGTCGGTCTATTCCGCCGAGATCGGGACAACCAGCGAGGACTGCCTGACCCTGAACATCTGGACGCCGTCTCCCCAGGGCAAGGCGCCGGTGATCGTCTGGATCCACGGCGGCTCCCTGACCTCCGGCTCGGGCAAGTCGTCCCTGCAGAACGGCGCCCGGTACGCGAAGGCCGGGACGGTGCTGGTCACGATCAACTACCGCCTGGGCGTGCTGGGCTACATGGCCCATCCCGAGCTGAGCCAGGAGACGCCGGAGGGCGTCTCCGGCAACTACGGCCTGCTCGACCAGATCGCGGCCCTGCGATGGGTGCGCGAGAACATCGCCGCGTTCGGCGGCGATCCGGCCAATGTCACCATCGCCGGGGAGTCCGCCGGCGCGCTCAGCGTCATGTACCTGATGGTCTCGCCGCCCGCGAAGGGGCTGTTCGCCAAGGCCATCGCCCAGAGCGCCTACATGATCTCCACGCCGGAGCTGAAGGCGGCCAGCCATGGCGCGCCGTCGGGCGAGGCCGCCGGCGCCTATGTGGCCGGCGTGGTGAAGGCGCCAGACCTGGCGGCGCTGCGGGCGATGGACCCGCAGGTGCTGACCGACAAGGCGGCCCAGGCCGGCTTCCTGCCCTTTGGCGCCATCGACGGCGTCGTTCTGACGCAGCAGCTGGTCGACACGTTCGATCGCGGCGAGCAGGCCAAGGTCCCGATCCTGACAGGCTTCAACAGCGGCGAGATCCGCTCCCTTCGCTTCCTGGCTCCGCCGGCCCCGAAGACCGCCGCCGAATATGAGAAGACGATCCGGGAGCGCTACGGCGATCTCGCCAACGATTTCCTGAAGCTCTATCCGGCGACGAACCTGGAGGAGAGCGTTCTGGCGACCACCCGCGACGCCCTTTACGGCTGGACCTCCGAGCGCCTCGTCCGTTCGCAGGCCAGGGCGGGACAGCCCGCCTTCCTCTATCTGTTCGATCACGGCTATCCGGCCATGGATCAGGCCGGGCTGCACGCCTTCCACGCCAGCGAGATCCCCTACATGTTCGGGTCGCTGGATCGCGTCCCGCCCCGCTGGCCCAAGGCGCCGGAGACGGCGGAGGAGAGGGCGCTGTCAGACGCCATGATCGGCTACTGGACCAGCTTCGCGCGGACCGCTCGGCCGCGGGCCAGCGGCGCGTCGACCTGGAAGGCCTATACGCCCGACGGCGTCTACATGGCCTTCCGCGACAAGCCGGTGGCCGACACCAAACTGATGCCCGGCATGTTCGCCTTCCACGAACGCGCCGTCTGTCGTCGCAAGGCCGCCGGCGACCAGCCCTGGAACTGGAACGTGGGCCTGGTCTCGCCGGTTCTGGTCGGCCCGTCCCAGACGTGTCCGTAGCCGGGCGCGATGACGATCGAACCCATCATGGATGGGCCGACTTCAGAACCGTCTGAGCGCCAGGCCAAAGTGGGGCCGACGGTGCGCGAGCTCTTGAAGCGGGCAGGGGCGTTGACGGCTGCTTTGAAGCAGAGGGCGATGATCTCGCCCACGCCGGCACACCCATAAAGCGCCGGCAGACCTGATCGGCGTGGGCGGGCTTGCGCACGCGCCGATCAAGCTCGGTGAAAGTGTCGAACAACACCGGCCTGGCCCGCCGCATCGGCAGAGCGTGCCTTCGCACGTAATTCGCGATCCTTTGTTTTTGCTGGCGACGGAGCTGCCCAGAATGGCGGTGCTCGAGTTGAACGAGCGGTCGCGAGGCTGGCCGGCGGATCTCAGGCGGCGATGGACATACGCAGCCGCTGTCGGCGCCGTCGGCGGTTATGTGTTTTGAAGCCTGCCAGCCATGCGGTGACCGGAGCCGCCACGCCAGTCGCAGGAATTGCGATCAGGATGGTCGCAAGGTTTGGAGTCAGAAATCGCGAAAACGCGGAACACCGTAGCAACAAGTTTTAAGAGGGCTGCGACTCGCAGGGTTAGGAGTCAGTGACACTCTGAGTTTCAGAATACCAAAATCAGAGCAGGAGCCGGCTGCTCAGGAGCTATCTGCCGGTCGCACAATTGGAGTCGGCCGGTCGCAGGGTTGGAGTCAGAAATCCGCGAAAACGCGGAACGCCGTAGCAACTCGTAACGGCACAGCTGCGACTCGCAGGAATAGGAGTCAGTGACACCATCTGGGCCGTAGACGTAGCGATATTCGTCTAAGATATATTATCGGAAATAATGGAATTCTATCTCTGTCGGACACCGACGCCCGGCCGTCTTCCTAGACTGCGTTAGATCACTGTCTCGACGCCGTGGAAATTCTCGTAGAAGTCCAGCGAGAACACTTGGCCCGACGCCGGCGCGAAGGACGTCTTCAGCCAGCCCGCGATCGTGGCGGCCTGCTCGGGCGAGCCCGCCCAGCACAGGCCTGTGATCGTGCGCCGCGTTCCTGGCGCGATGGCGTAGCGCCGCGACTGGTTGCCGCGAAGAACGTGCAAAAACACCGTCTTCTCGTGCGCCGTCACCCATGTCAGGGCCTCCGGCGTAAACGGATAGCCATTGACCTCGACGAGGCTGTCCTCGGCTGCGAGGCCGCTGGCCCCGGCGGGGCTGTCATCCAGTACGCTGTAGAGCCCAGGACCGGTGTCGTTCTCGAGGATGACGCCCAGAAGCGGCACGGCCTCTTCGGTGACGGCGAAGCCCAGGGCGCGCAGCTGGGCCGGCAGGTCCAGCCTCGCCGGCTCCAGCGCCTTGATCCTGAGCCGCTCGCCCAGACCCGGCAGGCGCCGGTCGAAGAAGGCGCAGATCGTATCGACCGTGTAGCCCTCCCCCTTGCCGGCATAGGCCGCGTAGAAGGCTGCGAACACGCTGTCGAGAGACTGGCGGCCCTGTGTCTCCGTCCGAAGGATGGCGTCCAGCTCGAAGGCGATGACCATGCCGGCGTCGTAATAGTCGATCGCGCTGTTGGCCCGCCCCGGATACTTGTCATGATTGAGATACGAAGCCGCCGAGGAATCGGCCGGGCTGACCCGGCGATAGGCTGGCAAGGCCGTCAGGTGGGTGTAGTAGCCCGTCACCACGCTGAGGAACTGCTCGGGCGTATAGATCCCGGTGCGTGCGCACGACAGGAACTCGTAGTAGCGGGTAAAACCCTCGGCCACCCACAGGCCCTCGGTGAAATCGCCGTTCTGGAGATCCAGATGCTCCAGCGGCGCGGGCCGCAGACGACGGACGTTCCAGGCATGGAACAGCTCGTGGGCGCAGACCCGGACGCTGACCTTGTACTGGTCCTGGTCGTGGAAGGTCGACGGGTCCAGGCCGACCATGGTGCTGGACAAATGCTCCAGCCCCCAGCTGTCGTTGGGATTGAACGACATCACGAAGGTGTAGTCCGCGAACGGAAACGACCCGTAGATGTCATGGAACGCCTCGGACACCTTGACCAGGTCGTCGACCAAAGCCTCGACGCCGCTCTCGAACCCGACGGCGCGGTTCAGGAACAGGTGGTGGAAGGTCGCGCCGCGCACGTCGCGCGAGATCAGATCGAACTGGCCGAACGCCACGGGCGTGTCGAGCAGCCGCTCGTAGCCGTCGTAGGCCCAGGTGTGGTCGCCCAGCGGCGTCGCGCCGGACGGATGGTGGATCGCCCAGCCTTCGGGGACATGGTAGCGGACCGCGCAGCCGCCATTGTGCTCGGCCACGCGCAGATAGCGGGTTCCCAGCAGCACGCCGTTCAGGTCGCCCAGCCCGCCGCAGGCCTCGCTGAAATCGACCGAGGCGGCGCTGGCGCGATAACGAACGCGCAAGGCCCGGCCGCCTGCTTCCACGGCGTAGCCGGACCATCCGCGCCGGCGCACCGGGATCGGCGCGCCGGTCTCGCGATCGGTCGCCTTCACGTCGAAGAGGTCCCGGCCATAGGGGGCGAAGTCGTAGTCGCCAGGAACCCAGGTCGGCGTCGCCAGGGTCAGCGGCCCTGGCGGCGGATCGGCGATCTCGATCGTCACATCCAGAGCATGTCCGGCCGGATCGAGGCGGACCTGATAGGTGACCTCCATCAGGCCAGCGCCGTCCGCGCGTCCATGGGCGTGGAACCCCCGCCTGGCGAATGGGGCGCCTGGCAGGGATCGTCCATGTTGAGCATGTTGCCGGTGCTGTACCAGAAGGTCTCGCCGACCCGCAGGCTGACCGGCGCGGTGGCGATGCCCTGGAACCGGACGTCATAGGATCCTGGCGCCAGCGGCGACGAACAGCCGATCGGCGCGCTGGGCAGCGGAAAAGTGACGATCACCCCTGCCCTCAGCTGGGTCGGCGACAGCCAGGCCGGCACGGCCGGCAGGGTCAGCAGGTGCTGGAAATCCGGATCGGCGGCGATGTAGTGGTCAAGATGCGCCTCCTGGCCGTCGCCGAACAGGATGTAGCTGAGGTTCTCCGGACGCGGGATGTTCTGGTCGAATCCGCGGTAGTAGAGCACCCGCTCGACCGTCACGGTCGCCGACGGAACGATCGGCGTCGCCGGCGTGCCGCCGCCCTCGTCCGAATAGTCCCGATAGATGATCGCCGGATAGCGGGTGACCGCGCCCGTCGCCAGGTCCGGCAGGGTGAACTGGAAGCTGTCCGGATTGGTCAGGTTGTAGGGCGCGCCGGGATTCTGGGCCTTGTCGGCCAGATAGGCCGCCATCGAGTCAGCGTCCAGCGAGACCTGCAAGGTCATCTGGTAGTGGTGGTCCTCCTTGCAGAACATTGGCATGTGGCACAGGTACAGCGTCATCGTCCCGAGCATGAACATGCCGTGGGTGTTGGGCGTGTCGATGATCGGCCAAGGCGTCGGATCGTTCATGCTGGAACCTCCCGGGGATGATGGATGGCGGGCAGCGTCGGGCGGCGGCGCGCCCAGAACGGGGCGTCCGGCCAGCGCCCCTCCTGGCGGTAGAAGTGATCGCGCAGGCTCAGATAATCGGTGAAACGCGCGTCGAGGCCCGCCTCGGCGCCGACCTCGCCATCGCCCCCCGCCCCGCGCGTGATGTCCCGCGCCGCGGCGATTCCGTCGAGCATGGCCTTGGTCACGCCCTGGGCCATGATCGGGTCATAGACCGAGGCCGCGTCGCCGATCGCCCGCCAGCGGTGACCCGCTCCCGGGCTCAAGCGGCTCGATCGGGCCTGGCGAACCATCACCGCCGACGGCTGATCGACCTGTCCGAGCGCCTCGGCGACGTGGCGGGTCCTGGCCAGATGCGCGCGCCAGGCGTCCGGCTGATGCAGGCGGCGCGCGCGCAGGAGGTCGGCGTCGGTGGAGACCACGACGATGGCCTGGTCGGCGCCAAGGCGCGCGGCGTACCACCAGCCGTAGTCGACCGCCTCGAGCAAGGAGCGCTGGCCCAGCAGGCCGGCCGGGCCGATCCGCGTCAGCGCCGCGACGCAGGTCAGGCGGTCGCCCTCGATCCGCTGGGCGCCCAGGGCGCGGGCCACGCGGGCCGCCCGGCCCGTCGCGTCGAACACGAAGCCGGCGTCGACGCTCTCGATCCCGGCGGCCGAGCGGATGCGCAGCCGCACCCCCTCCCCCGTCCAGGTCGCCTCGTCGAAGGTCGCGCCCAGCCGCAGCTCGACACCGGCCGCCACCGCCTGCTCGCGCAGGAAGGCGTCGAAGCGGGCGCGGTCGATGTGCCAGCCCAGGCCGTGCGGATTGAACAGGAAATCGTTGTAGCCCAGCGTCTCCTCACCCCAGGAGGACGCCGCGCCGACGCAAGGGTCGAAGCCAAGGGCCATGAAAGCCTCGCCGAGACCCAGCCGCGCCAGGATCAGTCGGATGTCGGGCGGCAGGCTCTCGCCGAAGCGCGGACGCGTCCCGTCGCCAGCCTCCAGCAGCAGCAACGACCCGACGCCCAGGCGCTTCAGCGCGATGGCCGCCGCGCATCCCGCGGGGCCCGCGCCGATCACCGCGACGTCGCGCCGAATGGTCATGACTCAGGAGGCCGGCGTCAGGGAGTTCATCGGCCAGGGCGTGATCTCCGGCGCGTCCAGCTGGCCCTGCACCTCCAGGAAGACGTCGCGGTCATAGGCCTCGTCGCCATTGATCGCCGTGCCCTGGACGATGAAGCCGATGCGGTGCCAGTAGCGAACGATGTCGATCAGATCCTGGAAGCGGCCGGCCTCGCCGAGGTCCTCGGACGCTGTGCCCGGGCCTCGGACCGAATAGCGCTGGGGCCCCAGCTTGCCGTCGCGGACATCGGACGCCACATGCACCTGCACCGGCCGCTGGGCCGGCCACGACCAGTAGAGCGCCGTGCTGTTGGTCGGGTTGGGCGCGCTGTTGTGGGTGGCGCAGGCGTTGTAGTCGGTGTGCCAGGGCACGGCCATGAACTTGGTCACGTCGCCCGGCTCCATCGGCGCGGGACGGATGCCGTCCGGCCCCGGATGCATCGGGATGTAGCCCACCGACAGGAACGGTTGGCTGGCCTGAACCTGGCTGTAGTCCAACGGGCGGGCGCGCAGGCGGAACGGACCGCCGCCCGAGGTCTCCCAGTCGGCCTGGTAGATCGACGGGTCGCGCATCACGAAGGTCGCCTCGATGCCCGGCGCGAAACGGCCGCCCAGGCAGTTGACCAGCACCGTGCGGTCCAGCGCCTCGCCCGGCCCGTAGGTCAGCCTGGCGTCAGGCTCGAAGCGGCCCTGATCCCACTGCTGCAGGAAGAAGTACTGGGTGCGGCTGACGGTCAGGAACGCGAGGCCGGCATCGCCCATCGACAGCGGCATGAACGGCGCGCCGATGTTGGTCTGGTCCGGCGCGTTGGGATCGCGGATATAGGCCAGCCCCGTCATGATCGTGTCGCCGGGCCGGTCGCTGGCCGCGATGGCCCCGACGGCGTCGTGCGCGGCGATGGCCCGCGACGGCAGATTGGTGTTCCACCGCTGCAGCGACGGCGCGCGGAAGATCGGCTTCAGATGGTCCTCGAACAGCGGCGCGAAGCTGGTGTTGAACCGATGGTCGAACAGGCCGGGCACGAGGTCCAGCTTGCGGACCCAGGTGTCGTAGATGTCGTCCCACAAGCTGACGACGTTCAGCGTCTGCGGCGCATAGGACGGGTCGGTGGTGATCGCCCAGGCCTGGGCGGCGTCGACCACGCCGCCATCCTCGAACACGATCTTGGCCGAGACCGGGCCGTCGCCGGTGTCGTCGAACCAGCCATCGGCGTTGACGTCGCCGTACTCGCCCGGCGCGATCAGCCCGCCGACCAGCGGAAAGGGCGTGCCGTCCGGCTGCAGCCAGCAACAGGCGCGGCCCCAGGCCGGCAGCACCAGCAGACGACCTTTCTCGTCCGTGCGCAGCTCGCCCAGAGTGTCGATGCTTCCGGTCGGCGTGTACATCCGCGAGAAGCTGTCGTCCGGGAAGGTCTTCGGATAGTGCGGCAACGTCTCGATCCGCGCGCCGTCGGCCGCGTAGCTGGCGATCGTGGCCTTGTCGAAGCGAACGGCCTCGGCGTCGGCGCCGCGCACGGCGCGCGGCCCGGAGTCGATCACCAGTCGCCGCAGGCGGGTGGCGTTGTTCAGGTCGTCGCCCTCGGCGGCGTTGCGCAGGTTCAGGTCGCCGGCGTGGGCCTTGTCGTAGACCTGCATGCCCAGCATGTCGTTGAGCATGTACGAGTTGGCCTTCTTGTTGGCCAGGTGCACGGTCCAGACGATGTCGGCGACGGTCCGGCCGCTGACCACGCTGCCGATCGCGATCTCCTCGCCCTGGCCGCAGGGATAGCTTTCCTTGCCGCCGTTCTGGTCAGGGTAGTGGTAGATTCGGAAGCGCGCGGCCTGGCGCTTCATGCGGCCGGCGCTGTCGCGCAGCTCAGCGCTGGAGATGATCGTCGACTCCGTGCCCGCCTGGATCGGCAGGCCGCCATCGAGGTCACGCCCGCCCGTGTCGACGGACGGATCCATCGGCAGGCCGGCCATGGTCTCCGGGCCGAGATAGAATTCTTCACTGTTGCCGACGCGCGCGATGCCGATCGCGGGATGCACGCGGAATACGGGGTTCGCCATCGCGATGCGCTCCTACGAGTAACGGGGAATGACTTGCAGCGTCCAGCAGCTCAGGATGTCGCCGCCCAGCTTGGCCATCTGCACGCCGAACGCCGGCGGGACGCCGCCGCCGCTGAACATGCCGTTGAGGGTGTCCAGGAAGCTGGCGAAGTCCGCGACCAGACGCGCCTGGGCCTCGGCGCCCGGCGAGCCGGCCGGCGGATCGGCCACGCCCGTATAGACGTCGGGCCAGCGGGGCATCTGACGAATGAAATCGAACCGCTGGAAGTGCGGCCAGGAGTCCTGAAAGCCGTCGGCGGTGTTCTGGAACTCGGTCGGGATGGTCTCGACCGGCTGGGTCTGCCCCTCCCCCTGATCGACGATGATGTCGACCAGCGTCAGCGCCTGGCGGAAGCCGGCGTCGGCGGACTCGGTGACCGTCAGCGGCGGGCCGTTCTGGTAGAACGGGCCGAACTCGTCCATCTGGCGCTGATTGCCGCGCACATGGCCGCGCAGCTGCTCCATGCCCACGCGCAGCGCGTCGTAGAATTCGCCGATCGAGCCGTAGTCCGAGACGTCGTCGGCCAGATCCGGCTCGCGCTCGGTGCGCCACTCCGGATATTCGATCAGGCACATGGTGTTGACGCGCGTGGCGTCCATGGGCCCCAACTCTGCGCTGTAGGGCGTGAAGAGACTGGTCGGGTTGGGCGTGTCGAGGTCGAAATCGATGTGCGGCACGGCCGTGCCGACATATTCCGGCGCGGTCAGCCTCGGCGAGTAGCCGTAGGCGTTGGCGATGTTGCTGACCAGCTGGGCGTGCAGCATCTCCTGGTACACCGCCGCCTGGATCAGCTTGTATGGGATCGAGGTCGGATCCTTGATCGAATACAGGATCGTCAGGTAGTACGGGATCGTCCAGAGCTCGAGATCGATCGCCCCCTGGAAGTGCTGGTACAGCCTGGGCAGAGTCCAGGCCGGCGGCATGGCGAGTTTCGCCCGCATGATCGTTTCCCCTACCCGTCGGGCCTTCTGGCCCCGTTCCTGGCGCCGCGTCTTGTTGGCGTCGCGTCGCCCAACCCGGGCAGCTTGCGACATTCACACAGAAATACAAGTATAAAGATTATCTATAAATTATACACGCTATAATTGCCGTTATTCACCCCTAGCGCACTGTCTCGCTGACGAAGACGAACGAGTAGTCCGAGGCGTAGGTGGTGCTGCCCTTGACCAGGTTCCGAGGCCGAACCTTGGTCGTCGCGCGGCCGGCCAGCAGGGCCGTGGTGCGATTCCTTGGCGTGGCGACCGGCGCGCCCTGGTGACAGTCCATGCAGGCGTTCTTGGCCTGCTGATAGGTCTCCATCGTGGTGTTGGCCACGATCCCGGACTTGCTGGATGGGGTAATGTCACCGCTGGGCAAGGGCACGGGACTGGCCGTCTTCACGATGGCCGGGCTGTTAGGCCACTGGACGTTGATCAGCCGGTAGTAGTTGTAGACCGAATTGGCCGGCAGCAGGCTCCAGACATAGCCGGTCACCGAATTGGCGGTGGGATCGACCGGGGTCAGGCGCGTGATCTGCATGGGCGCCGAATAGGGATAGCAGCCCGCCGGCTGGCCCTTGGCGTCGCACGGCTTTCCGGGCAGGGCGTTGTGCTGGCACCTGTAGGTCGGGTCGCCGGCCGTGGTGCAGTTGGCATTGAAATAGGTGTAGGCGCTCCTCGGCTTCTGGTTCGGATTGGCCGGCAGGCTGGGCGCGCTGTAGCCGCCGTTGGCCTCGTCGGGGCTGTTGTCGATCTGCTCGAACGTGGCCCAGACGAACTGCGGCGCCCCCTGCACCTTGCGGATGATGTGCAGGCCCACCAGGCCCACGGTGACCTGAACGACGCCGCCATTGGGACCGGTGACCTGGGCGATGGCGGTCTTGTAGCGATAGTCCAGGGAGTGGTCGGCCGGCAGCGGGACCCAGGCGGCCTTGATCTCGATCGCGCCGACATTGGCCCCGTACTTGGCCGGATTGCCCAGGCAATCGCTGTCCAGGGTCGCGCCCGTACTGCCGCCGCCCGCGGGCAGGATCAAGCCGCCCTTCCCGTTCTGCCCGGCGGCGCAGGCGGCCTGGCCGGCATAGGTCGTCAGGTCGGAACCTGAAAAGACGTTGGTGGTGATGAACTGGTACTCGTCCTGGTTCATCCGGACTTCGTAATAGGTCAGCTGGCCGGCCTGGCTGGTCAGCCACTTGCCGTCGCCTGCCTGCTTGATGCCGCTGAGCGACAGGTCGGTCGCCCCCTGCTTGGACAGCCGGGTCAGCATCTTCACCGCCGGCCGCTTGGCGGACCACAACAGCTTGTCCTCAGTGGCGGTGAATACCGCCGAGGCCTCGAGATAGGTCTCCCAGACCTTGGGCGCGGTGTCCCCCGGCGTGCCGAAGCTGGAGGCCGGGGCGTTCGGGTCGGGCTGGCCCGGATTGTTCGGGTCGGCCGCCCAGTTGAGGCTGATGAAGCTCTGCCAGGCCATGCAATCGGCCCCGAGTTGGGCGGTGGCCGAGGCGAACTGGGTCGGCAAGGTCGGCGTCAGGGTCACCGGCTGAACGCCGAACACATTGCAGGGGCTGGCGGTCTGGGCCAGGGCGGCGGTCGGCGCCGACCGCCCCTCCCCCATCACCATCACCGCCACGGCCAGGACGAGAGCGAGCGCGCCGCCAAAGAGGGTCAGGGTGACGCGGGAGAGGCCAGGCCAGCGCATGGGCCCTACTCCCCGCTCAAAATATACAGCGCCGCCGGCAGGCTGCCGCCGCCGACGCCGGACGGATCCGTGACGCTGACGCCGCGCAGGCCCGGAGCGGCGCCGGCCGGGATCGACAGTTCCAGCGCCAGGGCCGTGTAGCTGCCGGGATAGGAGTTGCCGGGCACGGCGTAGTTGGCTGGACTTGCGCCCTGCACCGTCACGGTGATGCTCGGGTCCGGCCCCGAGCCGTCGGCCAGCAGCACGGCCACCGTGGGCAGGCTGGCGGTGCTGGACGGATTGACGATGGTCAGGGTCAGCGCCTTGGCCACTCCGTCGGCCGCCAGCAGCGGCGCGATGAAGGTGGTGTTGCTGGCCAGGGACATGGTCTGACCGGTCGGGGCCGTCTCGACGCCGTCGTAATAGGCGTCCCAGAGGGCGGTGAACATCAGGCTCTGCAACGGCTGCGACGGGCTCTGCAGGCCGGTGGCGCAGGGTTCGGTGGGCGGCGTCGCCCCGGCGTTAAGCGGCCGGGCGTAGAGGCCGATGTCGAACTGGGCGGCGACCTGGCCGGCCCAGACGATCGGCGCGCCGCTGATCTGGATGTCGGCCAGGGTCATGTCGGGATAGACCGTCAGCCACGCCGAGGGGATCTGGCAGACGACGTGCAGGATCATGGCGCCGGGGAACGGTTGGCCGGTCACCGGATCGACGACCGAGGCCGCGCCCCGCACGATCTGGAAGACGTCGCTGGCCGCCGCGCCGCTCCCTCCCGGGCCACAGGGCAGCTTGGCGGGATCGATCGTCGACTTGAAACTGAACAGCGACGGATTGAGCAGCGGCTGGATGTAGAGCCCGACCGGATCGGCCAGGCAGACCCGTTGCGGCGCGCCGCCGGTCAGGGCGCCAGCCACCACGGTGTTGACCGACTGGCCGATGTGCGGGTCGCTGTGGCGATATTCCTGGCCGAACTGGCCGCAGCAGATCAGGGCCTGCTGGTCGCTGTTGCCGCTCTGGAACTGCACGCTCGAGGCGCCCGCCAGGCCAAGCTCGGTCTGCAGCGTGTTGGGCGTGCTGGTCAGGTGGATGACGCCGCCGGAGAAGCCGCTGGACGCGCCGGTTCGGAAGGCGACTGGCCCGCTGTTCCATTTGTTGAGCGGGTTATAGGCCGGACGCCCCGTCTCCGGATCGATGACGGCCACGCCGCCGACGGTCAGTTGCAGGTCTTCCAGCGCGACGCTGATCTGACGCTCGACCGGCGCGTCCCAGTTGAGGATCGACTGATAGAGGCTCGCGACCGTCTCGGGGCTGACCTTCCAAAGGGTGGTCCAGTATTCGGGATTCTCGCAGGCGAAGTCGATCCGCACCAGGTCGCCATTGGTGTCGCGCGCGGCGCTCCACTCGCAATACTCGTCGAGCCAGCCGCGCGGGCCATAGGGACCGAAGGTCTTCAGCGTACCGGTCCAGTCCGCCTCGGGGCAGAGCGTCGCCGGGATGTCCTGGAAACTTACCTCGCCAGCGCCGTCCGGATAGTAGCCGGTGTCGGCCAGGCTATAGATCTGGTCCTGGGTCAGCTTGTAGGGATTGGCCGGCGGGTTGGGTGGGCTGGCGCCGTAGAATTGCGCCAGGCGGCCCGGGAAGGCGTTCCAGGTCACCGGCGCCGAGGGGCTGCCGGCGGGGATGTCCGTCGCCGTCGGATCGTAGAAGAAGGACGGCGCGGCCGGCATGGCCTGGGCGATCCAGCCCGTGACATTGACGTTCCATCGCCACTTCAGCTCGGCGTTCAGCGCCTTGTTCTCCGGCGTGTCGGTGGGGATGTCTTCGATGAAGGCCGGAAGCGAAAAGCTGGAGAGGACAGGCATGCGAAGACGTCCTTCTGGTTTGAAGTTCCTAGGAACAACAGGAAACGGAAGCGGGGGACGGCGCGGACGGCGCGCGAGGCGCCCAGCCGGCCTTGGCCCACAGAAGCTGGCCCTTGAAGCCGGGAAGCTTGTCCTGGTCGGCGGCCGGCACGGCCTGGCCCGTCGCCAGGTCGGTGACCACCAGGGTCAGGGCGGGCATGTCGCCGGGCTTCAGGCCCAGGGCCCGGGCCGTGGCCGAGGCGTCCAGCATCCGGCGCACGCCCTTGACGATGCAGCGGCCCTTGTCGTCGGCCTGGCCCATGCCGATCCGCGAGAGCCGGCCGACATAACGGTCGTTACGGCCGTCGGGGGTCAGCTGGTCCGGCCCGGCGTCCAGGAAAACGTCGATCGCATAGCTGTCGAGCGTGCAGCGCACGTCGTCGAACAACACCAGCAACTCGTCGGCGTCCTCGGCCGGGGCGCTCCTCGTGACCGTTGCGCCCGTTCCGAAGTCCGGATCGATCGGCGCGGCGAAGTCGTAGCCCAGGCCCCGGCAGTCCTTCGCCAGATCCCCGATGGTCGTGTAGACGAACCCCCGCGGGTCGGTGAACTCGAACCGCTCGACGTGCGCGCCGGCGAACGGATGCAGCGGATAGTTGGCGGTGAAGGTCGCGCCGGTGGCGTTGGCTCGCAGCCAGATCTCGAAGATCCGGTCGATATTGGCATGGTACGACCAGAACACCGGATCGAAGGCGGTGTAGGCGTTGTCGGCCATGTCTGGCCCGACCCAGCCGTGATAGTTGTCGTGCGGCTGCTCGTAGGCGCCGTCGAAATTGTAGTCGCGGTAGACGTACTGCGAGTCCGGCGGCGGCGGCGCGAAACTCTGGATGTTGGCCCACGGATAGCCGACGCCCTGCGGATGGCTGAAATCCTTGAACCGCAGCGCCCTTTGCACCTGCAATTGGTACTGCAGCGTCAGGCCGATCTTGCGCGTGCGCGCCGCCCGCTGGTCGTCGCCTTCGGTGTAGAGGAGCGGATCGCGCTGAACCCAGCGGCAATCGACGCCTGGCGACGGCGGCCCGCCGGCCGCGCAGGCCTTGCTGCTTCCCCCCTTGGCGGCGGCGAAGCGCAGCGGATTGGGCCGGACCTCACCGGTCACGGGGTGGACGTAGGTCGTGTCCTTGAACGCCTGGGGCAAGCCCGCGCTCGGTGACCCGTCGACCGCGGCGTCCTGGGCGTACCAGTTCCAGTACGGGACCGCGCAGCCCAGCCGCTGTTCCAGAGCCATCAGATAGGCCCGGTGCCAGAGCAGGAAGGCTTCCTGGTAATGCAGGCACCAGTCGCCGTGGATCGAGAAGAACACCTGGCCCGGCGCGTCCGGCGCGGCGTCGGCGACCTGGAAGGCGTCCTCGAACCGCATCCGGTAGTCGTCCAGCTCCGCCTGGCTCAGCGAGCGCAGGTCGCGACGAAGCCGCAGCGGCGCGGGCCGTGGCCGTGGCTGGGGGATGCGCTCATCGCGGTCGAAAGGGTCCGCGGCGTCGCGGCGCCAGCCCTGGTTGACCCACAGTCGGAACAGCTCCAGCGCGTCGTCGGGCCACTTCTGGGTCTCGTCGTCGGTCAGCGGCATCTCGCGGCTGTGCAGGTACTGGTAGATGCGGATCGACCAGGCCTTGACGCTGTCATAGTCCGAAAGGTCGACAGCGTAGTCCTTCATGCAGCCCAGCCACTGGCCCGCCACGTCGGCGCGCCGCGCCGGCGTCACCCAGAAGGGCGCGGCGAAGAGGTCGGCGATGTCCGTGCGCCACGTCGGAAACGTCGCCTCGGGTCGTGGTTGTCCAACCATCGCGCTCTCCCTGTCGGGAAGAGAGCCATGGCGTTAAATACACGTCAAGGTAGGATTTCTGGGAAATACAATATATACTCGCATAACAGGCCGGAATGGGCGTTCGTTATCGGGAGGGAGCAGAGATCATGACCCATCCGTCGCCCGGCGCGAGCGCGGCCCTGCTGGGCGCGCTGAACCTCGTCCTCGCGCCCATGGCCTGCGCCGCGCCCGTCGGCATGATGATCTGCACGGCCAAAGGGCCACGCCCGGCGCCGTCCGGCGATGACCGTCGCGACGCTCCCGCCCTGCCCTGTCACGGCGGCGCGCTGGCCGGCCGCAAAGGCTTGGCGATCATGCCGCCCGATGGCGACGAGGCGGACGGGGATTGACGCTCCCGCCGGGATGACGGCGACGCTAGCGCGTCGCCCAGGCGCGACCGATCTCGGACATCGGCACGCAACCGTGATAGGCGCCAGGCACGGGTTCGTACTTTAGGGCCATGGTCGCCCCGGGCTCGGAGGTGAAGTAACCGACGGTTACCATGTCTTCCAGCGCCGGGAAGAAGTGGGACTGCCCCTGCCCTCGCGCGACACCGGCTTCCTGGTCGTAGGCTGTCAGCAGCGCGACCTGCTGCTCGGGCGTCAGCGCCACGAAGACATCGCCATGCGCGGCGCGGGCGTCGGCGTCCATGCGGGCCAGTCCGCCCAGCAATTGATCGATCTGACCCTTCTCGTAGAAGTCGCCCACGGCGCGATCGATAAACTGGGGGACGCCAGCCTCGCGGGCGCCGGGCGTGTCGGTCGCCGGGATGATCAGCTCGGCCACCACGTCGAGCAACCGGGCCTGGTCCGCCGTCAGGGCCGTCGGGGTCCAGGTCAGGGCCGGCGCGGGCGCCGCGGCGGCCAGGGCGCGCTCGGCCCAGCCCGTCGAGGCGACGCCGACCGCCAGGGCCAGGCCGCGAAGCGTGTCGCGTCGGTTCAGCATCACAGGTCTCCCCGCTTGCGAGCCTTCACCGCGTGGTCGGCGGCGCGGGCTGTCAGGGCCATGTAGGTCAGGGACGGATTCACGCACGAGGCCGAGGTCATGGCCGCCCCATCGGTGACGTAGACGTTCTTGCACTCGTGGACCTGGTTATGGGCGTTCAGCACCGAGGTCTTCGGGTCGCGGCCCATGCGGGCGGTGCCCATTTCGTGGATGCCAAGGCCTGGGGCGTAGCCCCCATCGCGGCCCTTGACGTTCTTGAAGCCGGCGGCCTCGAGCATCTCCACCGCCGCGGCCTGCATATCGCGGCGCATGGCTAGCTCGTTCTCCCGTATGGTGACGTTGAACGACAGCGTCGGCAGGCCGAACTGGTCCTTCACGTCGCGGTTCAGGGTGATGCGGTTGTCCTCGTAGGGGAGGATTTCGCCGAAGCCGCCCAAACCCATGCTCCAGGGCCCAGGCTGGGTGAGCGCGGCTTTGCGCGCGGCCCCAAAGCCCTTGGCGCCCTGCCCGCGCTCGCCGAGGTCGCGATCCCAAATCGGACGCGAGGCGCCGCCCTGGTAGCCGAAACCGCGCAGGTAGTCGGTTCGCTTGGTGGCCGCGTCGCCCAGGTTGCGGAAGCGCGGCACGTAGATCCCGTTCGGACGCCGGCCCGAATAGTACATGTCGGCGAACTCGGGCGCCTCGCCCGACGCGCCGACGCCCAGGTGGTGGTCCATGACGTTGCGGCCCAGTTGGTCGCTGCCGTTGCCGAAGCCGTTCGGGAACCGCGAACTGGTCGAGTTCATCATGATCCAGGCCGAGTTCAGAGCCGAGGCGCACAGGAAGATGACGTCGGCGTGGAATTCCTCGTCCTGCCGGGTCACGGCGTCCAGGATCCGCACCCCGGTCGCCTTGCCGGCCTTCTCGTCATAGATCAGCTCGGTGACGATCGAGTTCGGGCGGATCACCAGATTGCCGGTGCGCTCGGCCGCGACCAGACCGCCGGCGTTGGAGCTGTAATAGGCGCCGAACGGACAGCCGCGAATACACTGGTTGCGGTACTGGCACTTGGTGCGGCCCAGGCTGAGCTGTTCCTCGGTCGGCTCGGTCAGGTGGGCGGCGCGGCCGATGCTGACGCGGCGGTCCGGGAAACGGGCCTCCGAGCGGCTCTTGAAGGCCTTCTCGACGCAGTTCATCTCCATCGGCGGCTGGTAGTGGCCGTCGGGGAAATGCGGCAGGCCCTCGGGCTGGCCAGAGACGCCGATGAAGCGCTCGACATGCTCGTACCAGGGGGCCAGTTCTTCATAGCGAATCGGCCAGTCGACGCCGATGCCTTCCTTGGCGTTGGCCTCGAAGTCGATCGGGCTGTGGCGATAGCTCTGGCGGCCCCAGGTCAGCGAGCGGCCGCCGACGTGATAGCCGCGGATCCAGTCGAAGCGGTTTTCCTCGGTATAGGGGTTCTCGTCGTCCTTGACGAAGAAGTGCTGGCTGTACTCCGTCATCGTGTAGCCGGTGCGGCGCTGCACCGGGTAGTGCGCGTCCAACTCGGCTTTCGGCAGCTGTCCCTGCGGATACTTGGTCTGCCAGGGATCGAGGACGGCGGTGGGATAGTCCTCGAGGTGGCGGACCATGCGCCCCCGTTCCAGCACAAGGACCTTGAGTCCCTTCTGAGTCAGCTCCTTGGCCGCCCAGCCGCCAGTGATACCGCTACCAACGACGATCGCGTCATAAGTGTTCTTACGCCGCGCGCGGCCGTTCAGATTGGCCATGTTCACTCCCTTCGCGGTCGCTCGATGGACCACGTCGGAAGCTGTAAGCAACGCGACGCCCCGACCTCGGCGAACCCCTCATTCTTGCCTGGAGGCTTCCATGAAATGGGTTACATTGCAAGAAAGCTCGGCGTTTCATGTCAAAATCTCCGAGCCCTTGGGAGGGACGCCATGACGAGATCGACGACGCGCGTAGGCCGGGCGGCGACCGGCCTGCTGCTGGCGCTATGCGCGGGCGCGGCGAACGCCCAGGACGTCAAGGCCGGGCCCTGGCGGTCGCTGTTCGACGGCAAGACCCTAAGCGGCTGGACGGCGAAGGTCGCCAAGCATCCGGCGGGCGAGAACTACCGCCAGACCTTCGTCGCGGACCACGGCGTGATCCGGGTGTCCTACGCCAACTACGACAAGCTGGAAGGCCAGTTTGGGCACCTGTTCTACAACACGCCGTTCAAGGCCTATCGCCTGAAGCTGACCTATCGTTTCCTGACCGAAGGCGGCCTGGCCGACACGCCGTCCTGGGCGCGCAGCAACAGCGGCGTCATGTTCCTCAGCCAAAGCCCCGAGAGCATGACCGTCGAGCAGCCCTTCCCGGTCTCGGTCGAGTTTCAGCTGCTGGGCAAGGACGGCGACGCGCCCCGCCCCACCGGCGCGGTCTGCACGCCGGGCCTGACCATCACCATCGATGGCGCGAAGGTGAAGGAGCACTGCACCCCGCCCGCCAAGGCTCCGACCATTCCCGATGGGACCTGGGTCCAGGCCGAGCTGGAAGTCCTGCCCAATGGCGAGATCACCCAGAAGATCAACGGCATCGCCGTCCACCACTACGCGGGGGTGACCCTCGATCCCGACGACACCGTCGCGGGCGGCGCCAAACCCTACATCCTGGCGCGCGGCGCCCAGCCGGTCACGGAAGGCTATATCGCCCTGCAGAGCGAGGGCCATCCGATCGAGTTCAAGGACATTCAAATTCAAGAGCTGACGGCGCGGTAAGGCGCGCTGTCATTTCGCGCCGGGCAGTTTGACGCCCAGCAGGACGAGCCGCTCGCCGGTGATCCCGAACCAATGAGGCACGCCCGCGGGCACCAGGATGACGTCGCCAGGGCCCAGTGTCCGGGTCACGCCGCCTTCGATCTGGCCGCCCTCGGTCAGGTTGGCGTTCTTGACCTTCGGGTCGGTCATGGTCCCGCCCGAAACCAGCGTGCCAGCGCCTTCCAGAACGATGGCGTATTCGGCTTCGGCGGGGTGGACGGCGGGGCGACCCGGCTTCTTCCAGACCTCGATCGCCGCCACGGTCGCGCCGTCGCGGACCAGGGGACGCCACATGAACCCCTGGTCGGGCTTCATCGTGGCGAGCATGTCGCGCAGCTGGGCCTGGACATCCGCGCCGCTCGCGAAGCCGGTTGGGTCGGCGGCTTGAGCACCGGCGATGCCCGGCGCGGCCAGCAGCAACGACGTCGCGCAGATCGTGAAGGCCCGAGCTATTGTCTTCACTGCAGCTCTCCCTTGCCAGGCCTACTTCTTCACCGACGTCAGGTACTCAATCACCGCCGCGCGCTGCGCGTCATCCGGCGCGCCCAGCAGCATCTTGGTGCCTGGGACCTTCTTGCCTGGCGCCTTGATGAAGGCGTCCATCTCCGCCGGCGTCCAGGTGATGCCCGAGGCCTTCATGGCGGCGCTGTAGGCGAAGCCCGGCGCGGTCCCGGCCTTGCGGCCCGCGACGCCGGCGAGCGGCGGCCCCATCTTGCCTGGGGCGGGCCGCAGAGAATGGCAGACCGTGCAGCGCTGCTCGAACACCTGCTGCCCCGTGGGCGCGGCGACGGCGCTGGTCGCCATCCCCGCCAGAACGGCGGCGAGCATGAGCGGATACTTCATCGAGAAAATTCTCCGTCGGAATTTGGCGGCGGCCCTACAGACCCAATAGCCGGCGATTGCGGCCAGCGTCCGGCGCGCTGCCGGCGAAATCGTCGAACGCCTTGTCGGTCACCTGGATGATATGGTCACGGATGAACGGCGCGCCTTCGCGGGCGCCCTGCTCCGGGTGTTTCAGCGCGCACTCCCACTCCAGCACCGCCCAGCCGTCGAAATCGTACTGGGCCAGCTTGGAAAAGATCGCCTTGAAGTCGACCTGACCGTCACCCAGCGAACGGAAGCGGCCAGGTCGGTCGACCCAGCCCTGATAGCCGCCATAGACCCCCGACTGGGCCGTCGGCCGGAACTCGGCGTCCTTGACGTGGAAGGCCTTGATGCGCTGGTGATAGCGATCGATGTAGCCCAGATAGTCCAGTTGCTGCAGCACGAAGTGACTGGGATCATACAGGATATTGGCGCGCGGATGGCCGCCGACCTCGTCCAGGAACCGCTCGAAGGTGGCGCCGTCGTGCAGGTCCTCGCCCGGATGGATCTCGTAGGCGACATCGACGCCGTTCTCCTCGAAGACATCCAGGATCGGCTTCCAGCGACGGCCCAGTTCGGCGAACGCTTCCTCGATCAGGCCCGCCGGGCGTTGTGGCCAGGGATAGAAATACGGCCAGGCCAGAGCGCCCGAAAAGGTGGCGTGAGCCTTCAGGCCCAGGCGCCGGCTGGCGACGGCGGCGGCCTTGACCTGCCCCACGGCCCAGGCCTGGCGCTCCTTGGGCTTGCCGCGCAGCTCGGGCGGCGCGAAGCCGTCGAACAGCGCGTCATAGGCCGGATGCACGGCGACCAGTTGGCCCTGCAGGTGGGTCGAGAGCTCGGTGATCTCCAGGCCGTACTCGGCCAGCAAGCCGGCGATATCATCGCAATAGGTCTGGCTCTCGGCGGCCAGGGCCAGATCGAAGAACGAAACCGCCCCGCCGGTCGGCATCTGCACGCCGACATAGCCAAGGTCGGCGACCCATTTGGCCATGGTCTCCAGCTTATCGAACGGCGGCTCGCCGCCGATGAACTGGGCCAGGAAGATGGCTGGTCCCTTGAGCGTCTTCATCGCGCGTCTCCTTCCAAGGCGACCCAACCGGCGTCGTCGCGGCTGGCGGCCACGGCGCGCTCGACGAAGGCCATGCCGCGCACACCCGCCTGGATATCCGGCACGAACCCGCCGCCCCGCCCTTCGATGGCGTCGGCGAAGTCGCGATAGATGTTGGCGAAGGCCTCGATGAAGCCTTCGGGATGGCCCGTGGGGAGCCGGGTGACCGCGCGCGCGGCGGGGCCCAGATAGCCCGAGCCGGCATGCAGCACCTGGCTGGGGCCATCCAGCCAGTCGATCGTCAGCACGTTGGGATCCTCGTGCGACCAGGTCAGGCCGCCCTTCTCGCCATAGACGCTGAGCCGCAGGCCGTTGCGGGCCCCGGCCGAGATCTGCGAGGCGATCAGCACGCCGCGCGCGCCGCCTTCGAACCGCAGCAGCACGTTGCAGTCGTCGTCCAGGCCGCGCCCAGGCACGACGGTGGAGACGTCCGCGCACAGACGCTCGACCCGATGGCCGGTCACGAACTCGGCGATGTTGAAGGCGTGGACGCCGATGTCGCCGATGCAGCCGCCGACGCCGGACTGCTTGGGATCGGCGCGCCAGCTAGCCTGCTTATTGTCGCCGTCGCGCTCGAGCGGCTTTGACAGCCAGCCCTGGGAATATTCCACAACGACCTTGCGCACCGCGCCCAGATCGCCGCGCGCCACGATCTCGCGCGCCTCGCGGACCATCGGATAGCCCGTATAGGTATAGGTCAGGCCGTAGAGCTTGCCCGACGCGGCGACGATGCCCGCCAGATCCTGGGCCTCGGCCAGGTTCAGGGTGGCGGGCTTGTCGCTGATCACGTGCAGCCCGCCCTTCAGCGCCGCGGCCGATACGTCGAAGTGCAGGTGGTTGGGCGTCACGACCGAAACGAGGTCGACGCCATCCTCGCGCGCCCGCTCGGCCGCGATCATGGCGTGATGATCCGGATAGACCCGGTCGGGCGTGACGCCCCAGGCGGCGGCGGCCTGGGCGCTCTTGGCGGGGTCACGGCTGAACACCCCGGCGACCAGCCGGATGCGGCCGTCCAGCTCGGCGGCCATGCGGTGCACCGGCCCGATGAACGAGCCCGGACCGCCGCCGACCATGGCCATTCGCAAGGGGGCCATCCGCAAGCTCATCAGGCGACGACCTTGGCCAGGTAGTCGTAGCTGATCTTGGCCGACTCGAGGCGAGCATGGGCGAACGGCGGCTCCTGCTCGTAGTAGAAGCCGCGAACGCCAGCGGCGTAGGCGGCGGGCAGCAGTTTCTTCCAGTCGATCATGCCGCTACCGACCTCGGTCGGGTCCTGCTTCAGTTCGAAATTGGTCTTGGTCGTCGCCTTGACGTCCTTGACGTGCATCTGGGTGAAGCGGCCCGGATGAGCCTTCAGCAGGGCCAGCGGATCGTGGCCGGCGGCCGTGACCCAGCCGGCGTCCATTTCGAAGGTCACCAGGCTGGCATCCGTGCCTTTCAGCAGGATCTCCATGCCGTTGGTGTCAGCCCCCTTGGCGTCCTTGAGCGGCGCGAACTCGAAATTGTGGTTGTGATAGCCGGCGGTGATGCCGGACTTCTTCAGCACGGCGGCCTTCTCGTTGAGGAAGTCGGCGTTCCATTTCCAGTCGTCGGCGGTCATCTGCACGCCCGCCTGGCGCAGGTCGGCGCCCAGGCGGTCGGGGATGTAGAAGATCGGCATCATCACCGACGTCACGCCGATCACGTGCATCTCGTCGGCCAGCTTGGAGAGATCCCCACTGAAACCGCCAGGCCCCTTGGGCGCGATGTGGGCGCTGGGACAGACCAGGCCCGCCTTGTCGAAAGCGGCGCGCAACTCGGCTGGCGTACGTCCCAGATAGCCGGCCAACTCCAACGACTTGAAGCCAATCTTGGCGACCGTCGCCAGTTGGGCGTCCAGCTCTTTCGCCAGATCCGGACCCAGGCTGTAGAGTTGGATGCCGACCGGCAGCTTGTGGCGTTGGAAGAACGGCGTCGCCGCCGCGCTGGCGCCGCCAGCCAGGGTCGCGCCCAGGAGGGCCGCGCCGGCGCCCAGAAGGCCACGCCGAGAAAGGTGTTCGTGCACGAGGCTTTCCTTTGCTGAAGGGGCTTAGACTTGGGCCGGGCTGGCCGTGGCGGGGAGCTCGTCGGTCTCCGTCACCGGGCCGCGCGACGGCGGGCGGAAGAACAGCGCCAGCAGGCAGACGGCCGCCAGGGCCATGCCGGTCGGAACCAGGAACAAGGTGGTGTAGTCGACGGATCCGCCCGTGCTCAGTCGGCTGATCAGTGTCGGGAACAGGAAACTGGCGACGACATTGCCGACGCCCAGGATCAGCAGGTTGAACAGTCCCTGGGCGCTGGAGCGGACGTCCTTGGGGAACACCGCGTCGACGAAGATGTACACGGTGGCGAAGAAGAAGGCGTAGCAGATCCCGTGCAGCAGTTGCACGGCCACGATGACCGGGATGCTGTCGGCGAAGAAGGCGAACACCGCGAAGCGCGCGGCATGGCCCAGCACGCCGATGATCATCGTCACCTTCCAGCCCAGCCGGACCAGCACGCGACCCAGAAGGAACATGGTCAGGATCTCGGCCACCTGACCCAGGCTCAGGACCACCATGCTGAGATTGCCGGCGATCCCGACCCTATTGGTCAGGAAGGCGTCGGCCATCACGAAGTAGCCGTTGTGGATGACGCTATCGATGAAGGTGACCACGAACAGCACCAGCACGAACGGCGCGGCCAACAGCTTGAAGGCTCGTCGCCACGCCAGATTGTCGATGCCCGGCGCATCCTTGCGGGCCGGGGTGTGCGGCAGGGTCAGAGCGTAGCCGGCGAAGGCGAACGAGACGATCGCCGCCACCAGGAAGATCCAGCGCACCTGCTCGACCGACGAATGCGCGCCCAGCAGGAAGACGAAGGGCCAGCTGACCAGCACCCAGCCGACCGTTCCGCCCATGCGCACCGGGCCGAAACCGGCGGCCGGGTCCTTCAGGTTGGCGAAGGCGATCGAGTTGGTCACCGACAGGGTCGGCACATAGACAAGGCTGAAGATCAGGTAGCAGCCGAAGAACGGCCAGAAGCTGGTCGCGAACGCCGTGCCGATCAGGGCCAGGCCGCCGATCAGGTGGCTGGCGGCCAGGAACCGTTCGGCCGCGAAATTGCGGTCGGCGAACTGGTTGGAGAAGAAGATGCCGACCAGGGCGGCCACGCCCCAGGCGCTGCCGACCATCGACTGCTGCCAGGGCTCGAAGCCCAGCATGCCCATGTAGGGAAAGATCTTCGGCGCCCAGGCGCCCCAGATCGCCAGCTGCAGCACCATCATCACGAAGAGCCGGACGCTCGTGTTCATGGATCTGGCCTCCCCGACCAGTCTGGGCGGCTGGTTTCGCCCTTTTGGACGCCCTCCGCTCCGATGTAATCGAAATCATCGATAACAGGGGCCGGTCTGCTTGCCAAGCTGTCGGCTTGTCGCCAGTGTCCGGCCGATGGCGACCATTCAAGATGTTGCGCGCGACGCGGGCGTCTCCACCGCGACGGTTTCACGCGTGTTCAGCGCGCCCGAACTGGTGCTGGAAACCACGCGAAACAAGGTGATGGAGGCGGTCAACCGCCTGGGCTACGAGCCGAACTTCGCGGCCAAGAGCCTGCGCACCCTGCGGACCGAGAAGATTTTAGTCACGGTCCCGGACATCTCCAACCCGTTCTTCTCGCAGGTGATCCGGGGCGTCGAGGAAGCCGCTCTGGCCGCCGGCTATTCGGTGCTGCTGGGCGACACCCGCCACGAGGAGGCGCGCGAGGAGCAGTACGCGGCCATGTTCCGCCGCAAGGAGGCCGACGGCCTGATCTTCCTGGGTCACCGCCTGCCCGATGTCCTGGCCGACATGGTCGCCACCAAGGGTCCTCGGACGCCGATCGTCAACGGCTGCGAGTTCCGTCCCGGCCTGGCCGTCTCCAGCGCCCATATCGACAACGAGCGCGCCGCCGCCGAGGTCGTCGATTACCTCTACGGCCTGGGCCATACCCGCATCGGCGTGGTGACCGGCCCGTTGGCCAGCCCGATCAGCAGTGATCGCCTGGCCGGCGTGCTGTCGGCGGCCCAGCGCCACGGCCGCGCCAGCGCCCTGCGCATAGCTATCGGCGACTTCTCGATCGAGTCCGGCGTGCGTCAGACTGGCGACCTGCTCGACGAGCCTGGGCGGCCGACGGCGATCTTCTGCTTCAGCGATGAGATGGCCATGGGCGCGCTTGAGGCGATCCGCCAACGCGGCCTGCGCTGCCCCGAGGACGTGTCGCTGGTCGGCTTCGACGACATCCGCTTCGCCCAGTATCTACACCCGCAGCTGACCACGGTCAGTCAGCCCAAGGAGCAGATCGGCCACGAGGTGGTGCGCCTGCTGCTGGACATCCTGAGCGGCCGCGCCACCGCGCTGCAGAACGTCACCCTGCCCCACCGGCTGATGGTGCGCTCCAGCACCGCTCCCCCGCCGGCCTAGGGAGGCGGCGCCAGTTCGCGGACCCAGATGTTACGGAAGCTGATCGGCGCGCTGGGGTCGCCGTGCGCCTGCAGCTTGATCGGCGCGGGCCCGTGGGCCGTGTAGCGGGGCTTGCCGATATAGACCGTCTCGCCAGCCAGCACCGCGTGGTCCTGCACGAGTGCGCCGTTGTGGAGCACGGTGACCACGGCGGGCGTCATGAGCGCCCCGTCCGCGCCGAACACCGGCGCGCGCCAGACGATGTCGTAGGTCTGCCACGCGCCCGGCTCGCGGCTGGCGTTCACCAGGGGCGGATGCTGCTTGTAGACGCTGGCCGCCTGACCGTTGACGTAGGTCGGGTTCTGGAAACTATCGAGGATCTGCACCTCGTACCCTTTGTCGCCGGCCCCGGTGGACGCCAGGAAGACTCCGCTGTTGCCACGCGCCTGGCCCGAGCCCGTGATTCCGGCCGGAACGCGCCATTCCAGATGCAACTGGTAGTCGCGAAACGCCCGCCGGGTCTCGATATTGCCCTTCGACTTGTCGACGGTCAGCACGCCGTCCGCCACCGTCCAGGCCGCCGGCGACTTGTCGTTGGTGGCGACCCATTGGCCCAGATCATGGCCGTCGAACAGCACGATCGCATCGGAGGGCGCGCCGCCCGGCGCCACCGCGGGCGAGACGATCGGCGGAACGGGCTTCCAGGCCTCGGTCTCCTCCGGCTTGCTTTGGGCCAGCATAGAGGACGCGGCCAACAGGCCGACAAGCGTAAGGACGGATCGGGGCAGCATGCGGCGTCTGGGCTCCCTGTCGGACGGACAGACTATGCGCCTCCCGGGCGTCGGCCAATACGACCACGACATTCTTGACAACGCTGTCCGACAATCGGCGACTAGAGGTGGGATCGCGGGAGGACGACATGATCAAGACCCTGGCCTTCATGGCGTTACTGGCCGCCGCGTCCTCGGCGCTGGCGGAGACACGTTCGTCCCTGGCGCTCAGCGAGATCCCCAAGGCCTCCGGGCCGGCGACGACGTTGTTCAACGGCAAGGACCTGAACGACTGGCGCCCGTGGCTCGGCTATGCCGACCCGGCCCTGACCTACAAGCGCCCCGCCTTGGCGCCGTTGGGGCAGACGCCTCGGAGCGCCGAGATCTTCAAGGTCGTGGTCGAGGACGGCCGTCCGGCGATCTATGTCAACGGCAAGACCTGGGGCAGCCTGGTCCACACCAGCGACTTCCGAAACTATCACCTGCGCCTGCAGTACAAGTGGGGACCCGGCCGCTGGCCGCCGCGCGAAGCCCAAGCGCCGAACAACGGCCTGCTCTACCACTCGCACGGCGCGCCGGGCGTCGTCTGGGGCACCTGGAGCCAGGCGGTCGAGTTCGAGATCATGACCGGCTCGATCGGCATGGTGGTGCCGGTCGGCGAGGCGATCAGCGTCGTCGCCGACGCGGTCGACGACCCCAGCCTGATCAAGCCCAACCTGCGCTTCTCGCCGAAGGGCCGAGCGGTCACCGCCAAGGGCGGCGCGGCGAACTGGAATATCGAGGCCTATAGCGACGCCGAGAAGCCGGCCGGCCAGTGGAACACCCTGGATCTCTATGTGCTGGGCGACCGCGCCGTCCATGTCGTCAACGGCGTTCCGGTCCTGGAGGTCCGGGACCTGAAGGCCAATGGCCTGCCCCTGACCCACGGCGCGATCCAGCTGCAGTCGGAAGGCGCGGAGACCTTCTTCCGCGATATCGTGCTGGAGCCGATCACCACGCTTCCGAAAGTGACGGTCGGCGCGCCGCGATAGTCCTATGAATGGGCCCGGCGTCTTTCTAGGATCGGGCTCTTCGCAATTCGCCGCGCCCCATGACCGACTCGCTCACGCAGAACGCCTGGACCCTCATCGATCACGGCCGAGCGGCTGAAGCGCTGAGCCTCACTGAACGCTCGGCCCAGACCGGCGGCGCGACGCCGAGCCTGCTGATGGCGCACGCCGCGGCGCTGAAGGCCCTGGGCCGGGTCGACGACGCCGTGGCGTTCAACCGGCGCGCCGTGAAGCGGGCGCCGACCGATCGCTTCGCCTGGTACAATCTGGCCGCCACGCTGGGCGACCTGAACATCGACGCCGAGGCCGAAGCCGCCGCGCGGCGGACCCTTGCTCTGGGTCTGGACGCTCCGGAGGTCTGGCTGGTGCTGGGCAAGGCGCTGCAAGGCCTGCGCCGCTACGACGACGCCGAACAGGCTTTCATGGCGGCCCTGGCGCGCCGGGCCAACTATGCGGCCGCGCATCTGGACCTGGCCCAGCTGCGCTGGATGCGCTCGGGAAGACAGCACGAGGCTCTGGCCGTGCTGGAGGCCGTGCTGCGGCAGCATCCCGACGATGCCGGCCTGTGGCTGATCAAGAGCACCGTGCTGACCTTCGCCGGCGATCACGCGGCGGCCGACGCCACGCTGGCGGAGGCGCTGAGGACCTCGCCAAACGATGTTCTGCTGCGGCTGGCGGCCGCGCGCGCGGCCGGCGCGGTCGACGACGCCGGCCGCATGCTCGCCCATGCCGAGGCGGCCCAGCGCCTGGCGCCCGCCGCGCCGGAGGTCCACGCCGTGCTCTGCGAAGCCTTGCTGGCGAACGGCCGGGCTCGGGCGGCCGCCGAGACCGCCGAGCGTCTGGTCGCGGCCACGCCACAGGACCAGTACGCCCTGGCCCTGCGCAACACCGCCTGGCGGCTGACGCGGGATCCTCGCCTGGCGCCGTTTGGCGACTACGATCAGCTCGTGCGCGCCTATCGCCTGGAGACGCCGGACGGGTGGAGCGACCTGGAGACCTTCCTGGAGGCGTTGCGCGCCCGGCTGCTGGAGCTACACGACCTCAAGACCCATCCGCTGCAGCAGTCCCTGCGCGGCGGTACGCAGGTTCCGTCGCTGGACCGTTCGGCGGATCCGCTGGTGCGGGCCTTCTTCGCCTCGGCCCGCAAGGCCGTGGCGCGCTATGTCGAGGATCTCGGGCCAGGCGAGGATCCGATCCGGAACCGACGCTCGACGGCCTTCGACTTCGCCGGCGGCTGGTCGGTGCGCCTGCGCTCCGACGGCTTTCACGCCGATCATGTCCATCCCAAGGGCTGGATTTCCTCGGCCTTCTATCTGGACCTGCCGGCTGTCGTCGATGACGGCGAGGCGCGCGAGGGCTGGCTGCAGTTCGGCCGGCCGGGATGCGGGACCTCTCCCGCCCTGCCTGCTGAGCACATGGTCAAGCCCGAGCGCGGGACGCTGGTGCTATTCCCCTCATGCTTCTGGCATGGGACCCGGCCGTTCTCCGACCCCGGGCACCGCCTGACCGTGGCCTTCGACGTCACGCCGCGTTGAACGTTTCGCCAAGACGCTAAAACATAAAAAAGGCCCGCCCCGAGTGATCGAGGCGGGCCTTTTCCGAAGAAATCCCCTCCCCGACGCGGAAGCGCCGGAGAGGTTCGGGTCTCTTAGTAGCGCAGGCGAGCGTTCAGGAAGAACATCCGGCCCATCACGTCGTAAACGGCCGGATAGCCGCTGTTCGACGGAGAGGCGTTGCCGCCCAGGATCGGATAGGATTCCTGGGTCAGGTTCCGAACACCAGCGGTGAAGGCGACATTGTCGTTGAGGTTCCAGTCAGCCGACAGATCCCAGTAGTTCTTCGCGCCGATACGCTCGACCGTGTACTTGGTCGTCGGCGCGTCGTCGGTCACGTCGTCCAGGTGGCTCCACACCAGGTTGACGCCAACGTTGTTGAAGCGCCAGTTAGCTGCGGTCCGCAGCTTGTGACGCGGGATCGGGTTGACGCCGAAGCCGCGGCAGCGGTTGCCGAACTTGTCGGCGCACTTGACCGGGGCCGAGATCTCGTCCGGCGTGATCGTGTACAGCCAGGTGTTGGTGTACAGCGAGCGAATCGCCAGCGAACCCCAGTCCGGCAGACCCAGGTTTTCCAGCGAAGTCTTGTAGGTCACGCCAAGGTCGAGACCTTCCACTTCACGCACGGCGACGTTCTGGTTGGTCGAAACAACGTAGTCGATCGAGCCGTTGGCCAAGCGAACGATGGCCTTGCAGTACGGCGAGTTCGGATTGCCGTTGACCAGCGGGCCATAGCAGACGTTCATCAGGTTGGCGGTGCCGCCACCGAAGGTGTCGATCGCGTTGTTCACCTTGATATTATAGAAATCAAGAGTGAACGACAGGCCCGAAATCCACGACGGGGTGTAGACCGCGCCGACGGTCAGCGTCTTGCCTTCTTCCGGACGCAGGTTCGGGTTGCCGCCCGTCAGGGTCTGGGTCTGCTGGTTGGCGTTGATCAGACCAACGACGCTGGCCGACACGCCCGAGTTGATGCAGGCCTGACGGACAGCTGCGTTCGGCGCGCCGCGGGCCGAGCACGGATCGGTGGAGGTCGGGAAGCTGTTGCCCTGCGGGGCGTACAGTTCGCCGATCGACGGCGCGCGGATCGCCTTGTTGTACGAGGCGCGCAGCATCAGGTCATCGAACACCTTCCACGAACCGGCGACCTTGTAGGTCTTCACCGGATGCGGTTGGCCCGTGTAGTCCGAGGTGCGGCCGGCCAACTCCAGGTCCAGGGACTTGATGAGCGGCAGGTCCTTCAGCAGCGGAACCAGCAGTTCGGCGTAGCCTTCGTATACGTCGAAGCGACCCGAAACCGGCGGGCTGGCGTTGAAGCCCGTCAGGTTGCCAGTGGCCAGGTCCTGGCTGGGGTTGAAGGCGAAATCCTCGGCGCGATACTCGAAGCCGACGGCGAAGCCGATCGGACCGGCCGGCAGCGAGAATTGGTTGGCCGTGTCACCATTGATGTTGAAACCGCCGTACTGCTGCTCATAGTCCTGCGCCGAGTTGATGCGCGTCTTGATGAATTCGGCCGCGGCCGGCGACATCGTGCCTTGACCGAAGATGTTCACCGGCACGCAGCCGCCCGACGGATCCGCGCAGGCGGTGCCGGTCGAGTTCAGCAGCAGGCCCTGCTGGATGCGGGCCAGGCTGGTGTCGCCCAGCAGCGTGTTGCTGCCGTGGGTGTTGCCGTATTGATAGTAGATATCGAAGCCGCCGTTGATGGCCTCGATGTCGCCCTTCAGGCCCAGTTGCATCTGGAAGCCCGAGAAGTTGAACGACGAGACGCGCGGGCCGACGTCGCTGAGACGCTTGTTGAACACGCCGGTGACGGTGTCGTAGAGGCCGTCGCCGTCAGTGTCGACGTCGGTGTAGGTGCCGGTCGCCCAAGGGCTGGAGGTCGGGATCGAATAGCTCGAGGTCGAACCCAGGCTGTTCAGGGCGGTCTTGGAGGCCGCAGTCAGGAACGGGTTGTTGTCCAGCGAGAAGCGGAAGATGCGGCTGCCGACCGGGGTCGGGGCCAGTTGGGTGACGACCTTCGAGTTGACGAAGTTACCCTTGGCGTAGGCGGTCAGGCCCGGCTTGATCTCGTAGCTGGCCAGCGACGTGACCGAGAAGCGCTCTTGCGGGGTCTGCAGATAGTTGACCGGCGCGAAGTTGTAGGTGTCGGTGTTCTGGTCATACAGGCGGACGTCGCCGGTCGGCAGGAAGTAGGCCGAGTTGGCGGCGCTGTTGGTGACGCCGGGCAGGGTCACGAACTTGCCAGACACGAACGGATCGACGCGGCCCGGCTCCATCGAGCCCGAGCCCGAGGGCACGAAGCCGGTGCGAGCGGCGTTGTCACCCCAGGCGCTGGCCAGCATACCGCCGCGCTCGCCCTGAGTCAGGGCTTCGCGCTTGTTGTAGCCCAGGCTCAGGACGACGTTGCCCTTGCGATCGGCGAAGTTGGCGCCCATCGTGAGGTCCGCCGTGTAGATCGGGGCCTCACCCTTGTCGGTCTGCTGGTAGCCAGCCGAGAACTCAAGGCCCTCGAAGTCGTTCTTCATGATGAAGTTGACCACGCCGGCGACGGCGTCCGAACCGTAAACGGCCGAGCCGCCGCCCGACACGACGTCGATGGCCTTGATCAGGGCGGTCGGGATCAGGTTCAAGTCGACGGTGCCGCTCGAGCTGGTCGGGGTCTGGCGCTTGCCGTCCACCAGCACCAGGGTGCGGTTCGAGCCGAGACCGCGCAGGTCGACCGTGGCCGTGCCGTTGCTGCCGTTGTTGACGTTCGAGGTGATGCCCGGAACGGCCTGCGGCAGGGTGTTCAGCAGGTTTTCGGTGTTCACCACGCCCGACTGCTTCAGTTCGGCCGCGCCGATTTGGGCGACCGGGCTAGAGGAAGTCAGATCCGGACGCGCGATGCGCGAACCGGTGACGACGATCTCTTCGACCTGGGCCGACTCGGGCGCCTCGGCTTGCTGCGCCCAGGCGCCGGCGGCCGGCAGCATGAAGCCGCAGAGGATCGAAGACGCCAGCAGACGCTTTCTACGAGTGGTTACACTAAACAAATTCCACCTCCAAAACTTATACGCCGAGCCCTGCGGATGAGCATGCGGCGCTCCCCCTGTCCCCCCTGGAACCGGGTTTTGCGGGCAAGAGTGGAATTGGACGACCTCCGGTCAATCAGCCAGAAGGCGCGAATGCCCAGGAAATTTCCACCTGTGACCCAAATGTGACGCACTCGACACAAGCCCGGGCGTCAATGCGGCCAAGACTGAGCATTTTCAAGGGGATGGATGCAGTCAGCTTCTTTGCCAACTCGTAATGCTGTACATGATATACGAAGTAATCGACCATCCAGCGACAATTTCTTCTCAGTGCAGTGACGGCGCCGATACAGTTCGCCCCCCAGCGAACAGGAGGAAAATATTCTTTCATGAACTCAGGTCGCGGCCTCGGTATGCTGGGCTGGGGGGCGGCGGGCGTCTTCCGTGCGACAATATTCGCTTCTCGACTTGAATGGCGCGCAGGTCTGCGACAAGTCGCCCCAGGTACTGGCGATTTAAGCCACAGCGGCAGTTGCACGAGAACGAAAAGCACCGCTTGAATAAAATCCGAGCAAATCCATGCTCGCGATCCCGCACCGACGAGTCCCGCATGCCCGCGCACCCTCCCCTCAGAATCAACAGCGACCTGCCGATCGAGACATTCGCGAGGCGGTTCTCGCAGGAGGGCTATGTGCAGATTCCGGTCTTCCTGGTTCCAGCCGACGCCGAGACGGTCGCTGGAATGATGGAAGGCCTGACCTGGAACATCGTCGCGCCCGACGAGACGTCGGAAACGCTGGTCATCACTCCGGACGTGATCAAGAAGTTCGGCGAGGCCCAGGTCCGACAGTTCCTGCAAGGGGCGATCAAGCGCGCCGCGACGGGCTTTTCCTTCGTGCACCTGTCCTATGCCTTGCAAGACGAATATCTGCGCGGTTCAGAGGCGCCGATCCATCGCGTGACGCAGTTTCTGCAGAGCGAGGACTTTCTCGATTTCGGCCGCCGCGTGATCGGCGCGCCGGCCGTGACGGGCGTCCGAATCCAGGCGTCCTACTATCGCCCCGGCGATTTCCTGACTCTGCACGACGACCGCCACCGCACGGATACGCGCCTGGCCGCCTTCACCCTGGGCTTCACCCGGAAGTGGCGCGCCGACTGGGGCGGCCAACTTCTCTTCCATGACGCCGATGGCAACGTCACGCACGGCTTCAAGCCGGAGTTCAACGTACTGACCCTGTTCAAGGTGCCCGCCGCCCATTCGGTGGCCCAGGTCGCCTCGTATGCCGACGCCAAGCGGCTGTCGCTGACTGGATGGCTGCTGGGTGACGCCCAGCAAGCCGCATAAGGAGTTCGAGATGACCAAGCTGCTGCTCGCCGCCGCGATCGCTCTCGCCGCCGCTCCCGCTTTCGCCGCCGAGCCCGCCGAGCCCGCGGTCATCGCGGCGCTGAAGGCCTGCCGCGCCATCACCACCGACGCCGAGCGGTTGGCCTGCTACGACGAGGCCGCCCAGTCGGTGACCAAGGCCCAGGAAACCGGCGAGGTCATCATCATCGACAAGCAGACCGCCCGCGCCGCGCGGCGCCAGGCCTTCGGGCTGGAGCTGCCGACGTTGTCCATCCTCGACAAGGGCGCCGACAAGGCCGAGACCGAGAAGCTACAGTCGATGGTCAAGAGCGCCCGGGTCGACGCCGAGCAACGGCTGGTCGTCACGCTGGAGGACGGCGCGGTCTGGCGCCAGATCGACGACACCATGCTGGGCAAGCCGCCCAAGGCCGGCGACACGATCGAGGTCCGCAAGGCGGCCATGGGCAGCTACATGATGAAGATCGGCAGCCAGCCGGCCATCCGCGTGCGTCGCATGGAGATCGGCGGGCGTTAACTCGCGTCGTCGACGAATCGGTAGCCGACGCCCGGCTCGGTCCGCAGCAGCTTGGGCGACGCCGGGTCGGCCTCCAGCTTCTGGCGCAGTTGGCCGACGAAAACGCGCAGGTACTGGGTGTCCCGTGCGTGCGCGGGGCCCCATACGGCGGTCAGCAGTTCCTTGTGGGTCAGCACCTTGCCATGACCCAGGGCCAGGCGGATCAGGACGTCGTATTCGCGCGGCGACAGCTTCACGGCCTCGCCCGCGCGGGTGACGCGACGTTTCTCCAGGTCGATCTCGACCTCGCCGGCGCGGATCGGCCCGCTGGGCGCCTGGGCGCGACCGGACTGGCGCATCGCCGCGCGCAGCCGGGCCAGCAGCTCTCCCACGCCGAAGGGCTTCTCGACATAGTCGTTGGCGCCGCGATCCAGCGCCTCGATCTTCTCGATCTCGCGATCGCGGGCCGACAGGATCAGGATCGGACCGTCGTAGAACGCCCTGGCCTTCTCCAGCACATCCTTGCCGTCCATGTCGGGCAAGCCGAGGTCCAGCACCACGGCGTCGGGCGACCACAGCGCGATGGCGCGGAGGCCTTCCTGGCCGCCGTCGGCGCGTAGCGGCTCGTAGCCCGCCGCTTCCAGGGCGGGCCCCAGAAAGCGATGGATCTGCGGCTCGTCGTCGATGACGAGGATGCGTTGGCGCGCGCCGGTCCCAAGGGAGCTCATGAAGCGCTCATAGCAGATCACGCGGCGTGGCGACGACCTTGAGCGGACTGATCAGGCTAGGGGGCCGGATCGTCGCGGATCAGGCCGCCACTCGGGCGTCGAGCAGCGCCAGCTTGGCCAGGATGCGCTCGAGGGTCGAGCGCTTCACCGGCTTGCCGTCGCGCAGCTTGGTCCAGGTGGTTTCGCTGATGGCGTAGCAGTCGAACAGATGCTCGCGCGTCACCGCCGGCAGGCGCGAGCGGAGGCGCTGGAAGACTTCTCGGGAAATGGTGACGGTTTCAGCCATGGGAGGTCTGGTCGGTGACGCACAGGAGAATGACTCTACCGCGTCCCTATGACGGTGTTGTTGGACGAGCTTATTTCAACGCTGTTACGTGAAGCCAAGTTTTCGCCAAACTCGGCAAAAGTTGCGAAGATGCGAGCGCATCGCCGCCTAAAAACGCGAAACGCGCCTTGAAGCGGCGCGGCTAGAGAACTCCGCGGCCCTCCGAAAAGTTGCCTAGAGCGTGAAACGCAAGCCGTCGTAGCCGGCCTCGACGCCCGGCGGCAGGCGCGCGGTCAGGGCGTTGTAGTCGAGGTCGATGTGCAGATTGGTCAGGATGGCCCGCTTCGGCCTAGCCTTGGCGATCCATTCCAGGGCCAGCTCGACGTGGGCATGGGTCGGATGCGGGGTCCAGCGCAGGGCGTCAACGATCCAGACGTCGAGATCGGCCAGGTCGGCCCAGCTTCCGTCGGGAATGGCGCGAACATCCGGGGTGTAGGCCACCCCGCCGAAGCGGTAGCCGACCGCGCGGATCTCGCCGTGGTCGACGTCGAAGGTGTGGACGGGGATCGATCCGCTGGGACCGTCGATCTGGAAATCCTCGCCCAGCGGCGGGATCAGGCGCGGCTCCAGGATGGCCGGATAGCCGCCGCGCGTCTTGAAGATGTACTCGAACCGCGTCAGCAGGCCGTCGTGCGTGGCCTGGTCCATCCAGGTCGGAATACGGACCCGCTGATTGAGAAAGAACGGCCGCAGGTCGTCGATGCCGTGGGCCTGGTCGGCGTGATCGTGCGTGAACAGCGCCGCGTCGACCCGCTTCACCCCCGCCTTCGCGGCCTGCAGGCGCAGGTCCGGCGAGGTGTCGACAACGACCGTGGTCTCGTGGAGCGCCCCGCCCTCGTCCTCGCCCTTCCTCCGTACGAGCAGCGAGCAGCGCGAGCGGTGGTTCTTGGGCTCGGCCGGATCGCAGTCGCCCCAGTTCCCGTCGGCGCGCGGGACGCCGCCGGACGAGCCGGAGCCCAGGATGGTGAACTCCAGCAGGCCGGTCATGGGCGGGGGATCCGGTCGAACAGGTTGAAGAAGGCGTCCTCGGTGCGGGCCTCCGTGTCGGCTCGGCTCCAGCCCCGGATCTCGGCCAGCTTGTCGTAGATATGCGGCAGATAGGCCGGCTCATTGCGGCGGCCGCGCATCGGTACGGGGGCCAGGTACGGGCAGTCGGTCTCGACGATGATCCGGTCGGCGGGCATGTCGCGGATCACCTCGCGCACGTCCTCGGCCGCCTTGAAGGTGGCGATGCCCGACACCGAGAACCAGGCGCCCAGCGCGATGGCGCGGGCCGCCAGGGCCGGACCGCTGGTGTAGCAGTGCATCAGGATCTTGAATGGCCCGGCCGCGTGTTCCTCCTCGAGGATCTGGCCCATCACGTCGTCGGCCTCGCGGGTGTGAACCACCAGCGGCAGGCCGCTCTCGCGAGCGGCGATGCAGTGCTGGCGGAACACCTGGGCCTGCACCTCGCGCGGCGACAGATCGTAGTGAAAGTCCAAGCCACATTCGCCGATGCCGATGACTCGCGGGCGCTGGGCCAATTCGACCAGGCGCGTCGCGGTCAGGCCGGGGTTTTCCTTGGCTTCATGCGGGTGCGTGCCGACCGTGCACCAGACATCCGGCTCGGCCATGGCGATGGCGTGGACGGCCTCGAAGGACGAAACCTTGTCGCAGATGGTGACCATCAGGGCGATGCCGGCCTGGCGGGCGCGGGCGATGACGGCGTCCTTGTCCTCGGCGAACTGGGGCGCGTGGAGATTCACGTGGCTGTCGATGAGCATGCCGCTCAAATCGCCGTCTTGGCCGCCGCGCGCAAGTCCGAGATGACGCTCCAGAACACATCGGCGCGGTCGAGGTTCACGGCCTCGGCCTCACCCGGCGCATTGGACAGTCGCTCCCACGCGACCGCCCAACGGTCGAGCCCGGGCGAGTTCTTGCCGTCGGCCGCGACCTGGGTGGCGAAGATCCGCACCTGATCGGCCATGCGGTCCATCAGGAGTTCGAACCGCGCCGCGCCCTCGCCGCCCCGGAAGGTGTCGGTCAGGGCGAGCAGCGCGCCCTCGTCCAGCTTGGGCAGGCCGCGCAGGATCTCGTTGGCCGCGTCGTCCATCTCGATCGCCTTGGCGGCGGCCAGTTGCAGCGCCTTGCCTGGCGCGCCGTGGGCCATGCGGGCCAGGCGTTCGGCGTCGCGCTCGGAGACGTCGGCCATGCGCTCGACCATCTCGGCGGCGGCCCGCACGCCCGGCGCGGGCACGGCCAGGCGGCGGCAGCGCGAGCGGATGGTCGGCAAGAGCTTGCCGGGCGCATGGCTGATCAGCAGGATCACCCCGCGCGGCGGCGGCTCCTCCAGCGTCTTCAGCACCGCGTTGGCGGCGTTGACGTTGAGGTCGTCGGCCGCGTCGATGATCGCCACCCGATAGGGCGAAATGGCCGGCGTCGTGGAGAAGAACTCCGGCAGCTGTCGGGCCTCGTCGACCGGGATCGATTTCCTTGCCTTGCCGTCGTCGGTCAACCGCTCCAGCACCATCAGGTCGGGATGCGAGCGGGCGGCGACCTGGCGGCTGACCACGTCGGAAGGCGCGGCGCCCAGCAGACCGTGGCTCGGATCGGGCCGCGCGCCCAGCAGTCGCCGCGCCATGCGGTAGGCCAGAGTCGCCTTGCCCACGCCCTCCGGGCCGGTCAGCAGCCAGGCGTGGTGCAGCCGGCCACGATCCAGGGCGTCGAGGAACGCGGCCTCGGCGGCGGACTGGCCCTCCAGGCCGTACACGTCGCGCGGATGGGCCGGGGTCATCAGAGATCCAGCCGCTGGGTCACGGCGTCGACGATCGCGGCGGTCACCGCATCAAGCTCGGCGTCGGCGTCGATGACGACGCAGCGCTCGGGTTCGCGGCGGGCGATCTCCAGATAGCCGGCGCGTAGGCGCTGGTGGAAGTCGAGACCCTTGGACTCGAACCGCGCCGCCCCGCCCCGCGCCTCGGCCCGGCTCAAGCCGACCTCGGCCGGCAGATCCAGGATCAGGGTCAGGGTCGGGATCGTGCCGTTCAGAACGTGATCCTCCAGCGCCGCGATCAGGCTGGCCGGCGCGTCGCCGCCCGCGCCCTGATAGGCCCGCGTGGAATCGGCGAAGCGGTCGCACAGCACGACCCTGCCTTCGGCCAGCGCCGGACGGATCACCCGCTCCAGGTGGTCGCGACGCGAGGCGTACATCAACAGAGTCTCGGTGACCGGCGACCAGCGGTCGGCCGCGCCGTTGACCAGCAACTCGCGGATGGCTTCGGCGCCCGGGCTGCCGCCCGGCTCGCGGGTGACGACGACGTCATGGCCGGCCGCTCGCAGCCGCTCGGCCAGGCGATGGATCTGGGTGGACTTGCCCGCCCCCTCCCCGCCTTCGAAACTGATGAAAGAACCCTGGGTCACCCGGCCTCATTCGACCGGTTTCCGAGGCTTGTCCAGAGGCGCTTACGCCCCCTTGCTATGGACGAAGGACCGTGGCGCCCTGATAGCCCAGTGACTCGACCCGCTGGCGCAGGCTCCAGGCCTCGCCCTCGTTCGGACCGGCCGAGACCGTGACGCGGTAGAGCGTGCCGCTGGCCCGCTCGATCGCGTCGATCTGGGCCTGGCCGGCGCCCGAAAGCTGACGCACGGCTCTCTCCGCGTTCTCGCGGCTGGAGAACGAGCCGGCCTGAACCCGGAAGCCGGACTTGGCGGCCGAGGCATAGACGCGATCAGGGACCCGGTCGGGCGGATTGATCTGCGGCGCGGATTGCTGGATCGGCGCGCTCCAGTCCGGATCGGGCTGGCGCGACGGGATGACCTGCACGCGCTGGGTCGGTTCCTTGATATCGTCGAAGCTGCGCTCGCGTGGCCGAGGCGGAGATTGCGTGACAGCGTACTGGCGCGGGCCGTCGAAGGCGTTCCTGGACGCCGGGCCGACATACTTCACCCGCACGCGGGCCACGCCCTGGCGGTAGTAGCCCAGCTGCTGGGCGGCGGCCTTGGACAGGTCGATGACGCGATCGCCGACGAACGGCCCGCGGTCGTTGACCCGTACGATCATCTTCTTGCCGTTGTCGAGGTTGGTCACCTCAACCAGGCTGGGCAGCGGCAGGGTCTTATGAGCGGCCGACGGGACATTCATGTCGAACATCTCGCCATTGGCGGTGCGGCGGTTGTGAAACTGCTCGCCGTACCAAGAGCCGACGCCGACGACGTTGTAGTCCTTATCCTGGCGCGGATAGTACCAGACGCCATTGATCTGATAGGGCTTTTCCGTGCCGCGCAAAGGCTTTCCGTCGCGGCCGACCGTGGAGCCAGAGCGCGGCGACGAACCGCGCGTGGTGTCATTGCGGGCGCTGGCCGTGTAACCGGACTTGCCGACGCCGTACTTGGGCGTGGCGCAGGCGGCCAGACTCGCGGCCGCCAGGGCCATGAGGCCGAGGGTGCGCGCAATCCGCCAAACCTGATCGATACGCTGGTTCATCCAATGGTCGTCCAGACGGGCCACACCCCTTCCGAGTTCACATCGTCGCCGGTTTGTTTTGAAGTCTGGTTAAGGCGCGGACGCGCTGATATAGCCGCCTGCTCCGGGCAGGTGGCCGAGTGGTTTAAGGCAGCGGTCTTGAAAACCGCCGTAGGTGAAAGTCTACCGTGGGTTCGAATCCCACCCTGCCCGCCAGAGCTCTTGGCGACCGGAAAACCCTTTCAGGACAAGCATGTCGGCTTCCAATACCGCGATCTATGGCCAGGCCGATCATGACCTGGCGCCATCCGCGGCGGACGCCGCGCAGCTGTCGCCGCTGGTCGCCAGTTCGAGGGACATCGCCTCGGTTCCGGACGAATCCTTTACCACCGTGACCGTTCGCGCGCCCGCCGGCGCGGTGGAGCGACGATTTGTCCTCGCCCAGGCGTTGCGTGTTCTGACGCCGGGCGGCCGCATGACCGCCTTCGCCCCAAAGGATCGCGGCGGCCTGCGCCTGAAGAAGGAACTCGAGGCCCTGGGCTGCGAGGTTGGCGAGAGCGCCCGTCGCCACAACCGCATCTGCCTCGTGGTCCGCCCCGCCGTGATCAAGGGCCTGGCCGAGGCCATCGCCGCCGGAGCCCCGCGCCAGATTTCCGAGAACGGCCTGTGGACCCAGCCCGGCGTGTTCAGTTGGGATCGCCTGGACGCCGGCACCAACGCCCTGCTCCAGGTTCTGCCGCCGTTCGCCGGAGCCGGGGCCGATTTCGGCGCGGGCATCGGACTGCTGGCCCTCAACGTCCTGGCTTCGCCGAAAGTCACCAAGCTAACCCTGGTCGAGCTGGACCGCCGCGCGCTGGACGTGGCCCGCCGCAACGTCTCCGACCCGCGCGCCGAGTTTGTCTGGGGTGACGTCCGTCAGACCGAACTGAAGGATCTCGACTTCATCGTCAGCAATCCGCCGTTCCATGATGGCGGCGGCGAGGACAAGACCCTGGGCCAGGCCTTCATCGCCTCGGCCGCCGCCGCCCTTCGCAAGGGCGGGGCGCTGTGGATGGTGGCCAATCGCCACCTGCCATACGAGGCGATCCTGGGCGAGAGCTTCGCCAAGGTCGGCCTGGCCGCCGAGGGCGGCGGCTACAAGGTCTTCGAGGCCCGTAAATGACGAAAGCGCTGATGGCCCGGCTGGACCGGCTGTTGGCCAATCTCGGCTACGGCAGCCGCAAGGACGTCCAGGCCCTGGTCGCCAGCGGCAAGGTCGTGCTGGACGGCAAGATCCTGAAGGACGCCGGGGCCCGCATCGCCGTCGACGCCGCGCTGCCCGAGCGCATGACCATTCGCGGCGTCGCGGTCGATCCGCCGGCTCCGCTGGTGCTGCTGATGCACAAGCCGCTGGGTGTGACGTGCTCGCACAAGGAAGAGGGCGAGAAGATCTACGACCTGCTGCCGCGCCGCTGGCGGTTGCGCGATCCCGGCCTGTCGACGGTCGGCCGCCTGGACAAGGACACCAGCGGCCTGATCCTGATCACCGACGACGGGGACTTCCTGCACCGGGTGATCTCGCCCAAGAGGCACGTGCCAAAGACCTACCTGACCACGCTAGACCGCGCGCTGACGGGCTCCGAGGGCAAGGTCTTCGCCGCCGGAACGCTGATGCTCGAAGGCGAGGAAAAGCCGCTGCTGCCGGCCCAGCTGGACGTCGTCGACGACAAGACCGCGCGGCTGACCATCACCGAGGGCCGCTATCACCAGGTCCGCCGGATGTTCGCCGCCGTCGGCAACCACGTGGTCACGCTGCATCGCGAGCGGATCGGCGGCCTGACCCTGCCCGCAGACCTCGAGCCCGGCCAATATCGGATCTTGCCGGCCGCGGAGGCCGAGGCTGTCTTCGATGTCTGAGCCGATCCTGGTCGATGCGCGCGGCCACCACTGCCCCGTTCCGACCCTGAAGCTGCGCAAGGCTCACGAGGCCGCCGCGCCGGGCGTCGAACTCGTTCTGCTAGCCACCGATCCCATGGCCCGGATCGACGTCCCGCACTTCGCCAGTCAGATCGGCGCGAGCGTGCTGGAGATCACCGACCAGGAGGGCGGAGTTATCCGTTTTCATATTCGGAAGGCGCCTTGAGCGGGATCGCCCTGGGCCCTTCCAGCAGGGCCCGGGGACGTTCGTCCAGGGCGATCTCGACCTCGGTGGCCAGGGCGCCGCCGAAGAAGATGGCGTTCACGCTCCACGACAGCCAGATCAGGAAGATGATCACGGCCGAGATCGAGCCGTAGGTCGCGCCCAGGTGGACGACCTTCTCGACATAGAAGGCGCTGGCCCAAGACATGAAGACGCACAGGGCCGCAGCCGCGACACCGCCCGAGATCGAGGCGCGCCAGCCCACGACCTCGCGCGACATGGCGTAGCGGTAGACCAGACTCATCCCGACCACGATGCCGAAGCTGGCCCAGGTCCATTCCGACTGGATCCACGAGACCCCGGCCAACGGCTTCAGGTCCAGAGCCGCGCTCAGCAGGCGCAGGGTCAGAAAGACCCCCGACATGAAGAATAGCAGCCCGAAGGCGGCCATCAGCACCAGCAACGCCATCAGGTTGAAGCCGAAGAAGCCGCGCTGATCCTCCTCGTCGTGGATGAACGAAAGCCCCGCCAGCAAGGCCTTGAAGCCGCGGTGGGCGGCGTAGGCGCCGACGATCAGCACGACGCCGCTCTGTAGCGAGATGGTCTGCCCGGGGGCGTGGGCGAGGCGAGAAAGCTCGTCCTGGAACATCGAGCGAGCCCCTGAGGGAATCAGCTCGGCCAGCTTGGTCGCCTGACGCGCGGCGCTCTCGGGCGTCAGGAAGAAGCTGTAGAGGCCGATCAGAATCGCCAGCCCCGGAAACACGGCCAGCAGCGCGAAAAACGAGACGCCGCCGACGTACAGCATGACGTCGCGACCCCATAGGCGCGACAGGGCCAGGCCCAGAACGCGGAGGATTTCACGCACCCAGTGGATCGGATCAAGCTGAAGGTCGCGCCAACGAATGTGGTGCTGCGGATCTTGCATCCGGCGGACCATGGCGATGCGGGCCTCCAGAGTCAAAGACGCGCCGCCTTTGGGAAGGCGACGCGTCTCCGCAGGAAGGTCCTGTGAACCGACCGCCGCATCGAGGGACGGATGGCGCGACGGCCGGTCGACACACGCAACCTGGGACTTCGCGCCTGAACCGAACCTGAACGTGATCAGCAGGTTTCAGAGCGCTCCGGCCGTCTTCAGTCCGGCGATGGCGTCGGCCGAGAATCCCCAGTCGGCCAGGGCCTCGTCGTTATGGGCGCCGATCTTCGGCGGCGGCCCCTGGATGACGCCGGGCGTGGCCGAGAAGCGCGGCGCGGGGGCCGGCTGAACGACGCCCCCCACCTCGACGAAGGTCTCGCGGGCGGCGTTGTGGGCGTGCTTGGGCGCCTCGTCCATGGTCAGGACCGGAGCGAAACAGACGTCGGTGGCGTCCATGATCGCGCACCAGTCGTCGCGTGACTTGGTCTTGATGACGGCGGCCAGCTTCTCACGCAGCTGCGGCCACTCCTCGCGGCTCATCTGATGCTGGAACTGCGGGTCGGAAATCCCCGTCTTTTCCAAGAGAAGCAGGTAGAACTGCGGTTCGATCGAGCCGATCGAGATCCACTTGCCATCGGCGCACTCGTAGGTGTCGTAGAAGTGCGCGCCGCCATCCAGCAGGTTGGTCCGCCGGCCCTCGTTCCACATGCCGCCGGCCTTGAAGCCGTAGAACATGGCCATCAGCGAGGCCGCGCCGTCGCTCATGGCGCAGTCGATCACCTGGCCCTGCCCCGTGGCGCGGGCGTGGATCACCCCGGCCAGCAGGCCGAAGGCCAGGTAGAGCGCCCCGCCCCCGAAGTCGCCGACCAGGTTCAGCGGCGGCACGGGCTTGTCGCTTGTGCCGATCGCGGCCAGGGCCCCGGTGATGGCGATGTAGTTCATGTCGTGGCCGGCGGCCTTGGCGTAGGGACCCGTCTGACCCCAGCCGGTCATGCGGCCATAGACGAGCTTCGGATTGCGAGCCAGAACCACGTCCGGACCCAGGCCCAGCCGCTCCATGACGCCGGGCCGGAATCCCTCGATCAGGCCATCGGCCTGGTCCAGCAGCTTGAGGCAGGTCTCGATCGCCTCAGGGTGCTTGAGGTCCAGGGCCACCGAGCGACGCCCGCGCGCCGTGACGTCGGCCGGCGAGCCGCGACCCTGGCCCTGGCCCTTGCGGTCGATCCGCACCACGTCCGCGCCGAGGTCCGACAGCAGCATGCCGCAGAACGGTCCCGGACCGATGCCGGCGAACTCGACGATCTTCAGTCCCGAAAGCGGCCCCTGGCCCATGATACGTCTCCCTTCCGGCGCTCTTCGGACGGCCGGTTGCACCCACTAGAACGGCCCTGACGTTCGGTCAGGCAAGCCCCCATGGGGAGCGGCGTAGATTACCCCCAGCCTGCGGCGTTCCGTACCTTTGACCACGCAAAGCCTCTGCTATGTTGCTGCGTCGAATCTCAGGGTGGGTTGTGGGCCTGGCCACACGAGATTTCGGGCGGAGGTTGGTTTGGCGGTTGACGCCCGGATCCTGATCGTGGCGCGCGACGATGTTCGCGCCGGACCGCTGGCCGAAGGGCTGGACCGGTTGGGCTGGCGCACGATCACCGCTCGCGGCCCGTACGCCGCCCTCGCCGCCCTGGGCGACCTGCCGATCGAGGCCGTCATCGTCGATCTGGCTAGCGCCGGTCCCGAGACCCAGACCCTGGCCCGCCGGCTGAAGGCCGCCGTGGCTCCGCGCCGCCTGCCGGTCATCGCCATCGGCGATCCCGACGGCGACTATCGCAACCAGGCGTTCGACCTGACCCTCTCGCCGCCGCTGCACCCGTCCCAGGCCGCCTTGCGCCTGGAGAGCCTGGTGCGCACCGCCATCGCCGAGGAAGAGTTCGAGCTACGCCTGGAGACCTTCGGCGAGCGCGGCCGACGCCTCGATCTCCCCGAACCGCCTGACACGCCGATCCGTATCCTGGCGGTCGGCGAGCCGGCCCCGCAGTTCCTGGCCTTGTCGAACGCCCTGCAGGCCAGCGGCGCCGAGGTGGTCGGCGCCTTCACCGCCTATACCGCCTTCGACTATCTGCACGAACGGGCCTTCGACTCCGTGGTCCTCTGGGCCGGCGACAGCCAGCAGGAAGCCTTGTCAATCGCGGCCGGCATGCGCCGCAACACCCGCCTCTTCCACATCCCGGCCCTGCTCTACCTGAAGGCCGAAAGCTACGTGACCATGTCCGAGGCGTTCCATCGCGGCGTCTCCGACGTGGCCTCGCCCGAGACGCCCGAGGTCGAGACGGCCCTGCGCGTCATGGAGCTGGCCCGCAGCTACCGGCGCGGCGAATCCATCCGCGGCGCCCTGGAAAAGGCCCGCAGTTCGGGCCTGATGGACGCCGCCACGGGCCTCTTCACCCGCGACCTGTTCGCCGCCCACCTGGCGCGCCTGGCCAAGGCCGCGACCGAGCGCGCCCGGCCGCTGTCGATCTGCGTGCTGCGCGTCGCCGACAAGCCCGAGACCGTCTGGGCTCGCCAGAACGGGTGGCTGGACCGCGCCATCCCGCAGATCGGCTCGATGATCGGCCGCCTGGTCCGCGTCGAGGACACCTCGGCCCGCCTGGCCACCGAAGTCTTCGCCCTGGCCTTGCCCGCGACCAATCTGGGCGCGGCCAAGGCCGCCGCAGAACGGATCGCCGCCGTGATCGGCTGCACCGCCTTCGACGCTGGCGAGGACCGCCCGCCGTTCGTCTGCGAGTTCGATATCGGTGTGGCCGAAGTCCAGCGCGGCGAAAGCGCCGTCCGAACCCTGGAGCGCGCCGCCGCCAACGCCCTGCGCCGTGAGGCCAGCTGAACCGCATGCTTGGGCGCCGTAACGGCAGCTCCTATATGGAACCTGTTCTGTAGCGGACATCAGTTCCCGAGGAGTAAGCCGTGGCCCAGCAGTCCCAGACCGCCCCGATGATCATCGACGTCGTCGCCGACGTGGTCTGCCCCTGGTGCTATCTCGGCTGGCGACGTCTGAAGTCGGCCCTGGCCCTGCGCCCCGACGTCGAGGCCAAGCTGATCTGGCGGCCGTACCAGTTGGACCCGACGCTTCCCGAGGAAGGCGTCGACCGCAAGCAGTACATGGCCAGCAAGTTCAAGGACCCGGAGAAGCTGAAAGCCGCCCACGCGGCCCTGGTCGAGGGCGGCGCCGAGGAGGGCATCCGCTTCGACTTCGAGGCGATCGAATTCTCACCCAACACCAACGCCGCCCATCGCCTGATCCGCTGGGCCCTGACGGCGGGCGCGCAGGACGAGGTCGTCGAGGCGCTGTTCAAGGCCTATTTCACCGACGGCCTCGACATCGGCGACCCGATGGTTCTGGGCGACATCGCCGAGGCCGCCGGCATGGAGCGGATGGTCGTGCTGCAACTGCTGTCGGAAGGCGCCGACAAGGAGGCCGTGGCCCGGGAACACGCCATGGCCGTGCAGGGCGGCGTCACGGGCGTGCCGTTCGCCATCTTCGCGGGCAAGCTCGCCGTGGTCGGGGCCGAATCCCCGGAACGCATCGCCCAGGCGATTGACCAAGCGCTGGCGTCGGCCTCCTGATCGCGCCCGCCAAGCATCCGGATCGGCCTCGAAAGACGCCAAACTTCAAGCCGCTTGCTTTTTGCGCCGCGACAGGCGCATAAGGCCGCTCATCAAGCCTCGTTTCTCCGTCCGGGAGTCGTCCCGACCGCGAAACGAGGCTATTTTCGTTTGAATTCGACCAAGAAGCGGTCCGAGGGAAGCGTTACAGGCTTCAGGGGGCCCGATTTGGTCATTGGCGCGAGCCGCGCGTTTGTGTGTGCGGCCCGCAAATGAACTGGACCCATATGCCCTTCCCCGCCTCCCACCCCGCTCTCGAGCGGGCTCTCGCCGCTCAAGGCTACCTCGAGCCCACCCCCGTCCAGGCCGCCGTGCTGGAAGCCGATGCCGAAGGCCGCGACCTGTTGGTCAGCGCCCAGACCGGCTCAGGCAAGACCGTGGCCTTCGGCCTGGCCGCCGCCCCCACTCTGCTGGGTGACGAAGAGATCTTTGGCCGCGCCGCCGCGCCGCTGTGCCTGGTCATCGCCCCGACCCGCGAGCTGGCCATCCAGGTCAATCGCGAGCTGACGTGGCTGTACGCCCAGGCCATGGCCGTGGTGGTCAACTGTGTCGGCGGCATGGACGCGCGTCGCGAACAGCGCGCCCTGAACTACGGCGCCCACATCGTCGTCGGCACCCCGGGCCGCCTGCGCGACCACATCGAGCGCGGTCACCTGGACCTGTCGGAGCTGAAGGTCGCCGTCCTCGACGAGGCCGACGAGATGCTCGACATGGGCTTCCGCGAGGACCTGGAATTCATCCTCGACGCCGCGCCGGCCGAGCGCCGCACCCTGCTGTTCTCGGCCACTCTGGCGCGCGACATCGTGCAACTGGCCAAGAGCTACCAGAACGACGCCATCCGCATCGACACCATCGGCCGCAACGAGCCGCACCGTGATATCGAATATCGCGCCGTCCGCGTCGCGCCCAACGAGGTCGAGCACGCGGTCGTCAACCTGCTGCGCTATTTCGAAAGCCCCGGCGCCCTGGTGTTCGCCAACACCCGCGAAAGCGTCCGCTCGCTGCATTCCAAGCTGCGCGAGCGCGGCTTCGACGTCGTCGGCCTCTCGGGCGAGCTTTCCCAGCGCGAACGCGCCGACGCCCTGCAGGCCCTGCGCGACGGACACGCCCGCGTCTGCGTCGCCACCGACGTCGCCGCGCGCGGCCTCGATCTGCCCGACCTTGGCCTCGTCATCCACGCCGAGCTGCCGGTCAACAAGGCCACCCTGCTGCACCGTTCGGGCCGCACCGGCCGGGCCGGCAAGAAGGGCGTCTCGGCCCTGGTCGTTCCCTACACCCGCCGTCGCAAGGCCGAACAGCTGCTGATGGCCGCCGGCGTCGAAGGTCAATGGGGCGGCGCCCCGACCGCCGACGAGATCCGCGTCAAGGACACCGAGCGCCTGCTCGACGATCCGATCTTCTCCGAGCCCGCCAACGAGGACGACGCCGGCCTGGTCGCCGCCATGCTGGAAAAGCGCACGCCGGAAGAGCTGGCCGCCGCCCTGATCCGCGCCCGCCGCGCCAAGCTGCCGGCTCCCGAAGAAATCTACGACGACCCGCGCCACGGCGCCGATCCGGGTCCGCGCGGCCGTGAGCCGCGTGAATTCGGCGGTGAGCGCGATTTTGGCGACCGCCCCGAGCGCGAGCCGCGCGTCAGCATGGACGGTTCGGAGTGGTTCCGTCTCAACACCGGTCGCCGCAACAACGCCGACCCCAAGTGGCTGATCCCGCTGATCTGCCGCCTGGGTCACATCACCAAGAAGGACATCGGCGCGATCCGGATCTTCGACTACGACACCAAGTTCGAGATCTCGGCCGAAGCCGCCGTGAAGTTCGGCGCGGCGGTCCAGCAGACGGTGCGTGAGGACGTCTCGATCACCCCGACCACGGCGCCGGCCGCCCGCGAAGCCGGCCCGCGTCGCGAATATGCGCCGCGCCCTCCTCGCGAACATGGGGCGCGCGACGACGCCGCGCCGCGTGAGTACAAGCCCCGTCCGCCCCGTGACGACGCGCCGCGTTCGCCGCGCGCCAACGCGCCGGGCTCGCGCGATCATACCCCGCGCCCGTCCAGCTACGGCGACGACGGCGTCAGCAACGCCAAGCCGTATGGGCGCGGCGAGGAGCCGAAGGGCGACTACAAGCCCCGCGAGTTCAAGCCCCGCGCCCCGCGCGGCGATGACGCGCCGCGTGATTTCCAACCACGCGCCCCGCGTGACGAATCGCCGCGTCCGTACTCGCCGCAGGACGCCGACAGCCCGAAGCGCGCCTACAAGCCGCGCGCCGAGGCCGGCGCTGATGCACCGCGCGAATTTAAGCGCGCGCCGCGTCCGGACGGCGATGGCCCTAAGAAGCCCTTCAAGAAAGCGTTCGGCGACAACGCCGCCGGCGCCAAGCCGTACACGCCCAAGCCCTATGCCGGTAAGCGCGACGACGCGGGGCCCGGCAAGCCGTTCAAGGGCCCCAAGCCCTTCAAGGCCAAGAGCTTCGACGGCAAGCCGGCCGGTAAGCCGTTCAAGAAGAAGTAGTTAGACGAAGATCCTCCCCCTGACGGGGGAGGATTTTTCCTATGCGGCCTGTCCCGCCGACCAGCCGGACGCCCAGGCCCACTGGAAGTTATAGCCGCCCAGCCAGCCGGTGACGTCGACGACCTCGCCGATGAAATAGAGCCCCGGCACGGCCTTGGCCTCCAGGGTCCGCGAGTCCAGGGCGTCCGTATCAATGCCGCCCAGCGTCACTTCCGCCGTGCGATAGCCTTCCGAGCCGACCGGCTTGAAGGTCCAGGCGTTGACCGCCGCGGCCAGCCGGCCCAGCACCTTGTCGGAACAGTCGGCGATGTTTCCCTTCGCGCCCTCCTCATCGTCAGCGATGAGTTGCGCCACGCGCTTGGGCAGCAGGGTCGAGAGCACGGTGGCGACCGCCTGGCGGGGAGTCGCCGTGCGGGCCGCCTTCAGCGCCGCCAGGGCGTCAACGCCCGGCGCCATGTCGACCCGGATCTCGTCGCCCTCGCGCCAGTAGGACGAGATCTGCAGGATCGAGGGCCCGGACAGGCCTCGATGCGTAAATAGCATCCCTTCGCGAAACTTGGTCTTGCCGTGGGCGACCACGGCGTCCAGCGCCACGCCCGACAGCGGCGTCAGCCGCGCCAGCATGCCGGCCTCGAAGGTCAGAGGGACCAGCGCCGGACGCGTCTCGACGATGTTCAGCCCGAACTGCTTGGCGATCTCGTAGCCCAGTCCCGTCGCGCCCATCTTCGGGATCGACTTGCCGCCGCAAGCCACCACGAGTGAGGCGCAGCGCACCGCGCCGGAAGATAACTCAACCTCGAAGCCGGCCTCGGTCTTGGCCACGTCCTGGAAGCTCGTTTCCAGCCGCAGCTTGACGCCGGCGGCCTTCATCTCGGTCAGCAGCATGTCGATGATCTGCCTGGCCGAGCCGTCGCAGAACAGCTGCCCCAGGGTCTTCTCGTGATAGGCGATGCCGTACCGCTCGACGAGCGCGATGAAGTCCTTCGGCCGATAGCGGCGCAGAGCCGACAGGGCGAACTTCGGGTTGGCCGACAGGAAATTATGGATCGACGCGCCGGTGTTGGTGAAATTGCATCGGCCGCCGCCGCTGATGCGGATCTTCTCGCCGGGCGCCTTGGCGTGGTCCACGATCAACACCGAGCGCCCGCGCTTGCCGGCCTCTATGGCGCACATCATGCCGGCGGCGCCCGCGCCGATCACCAGGACGTCGAAGTTTTCCAAGGTCTTCCCAATATCTGCTCGCGCCCGTTCGACCGGACGCGCGGCGGGAAGTCAATCAGCCCCGTGGCGATAGATCACCGCGCGTCGATACGTGGGCGCCCCGCCGCGAATGAATACTTAAAGGCGGCCAGAACGCTTGACCTTCCCGCGAGAGGCGCTACGACGCACGCCCCTCCCGACTGACAACATCGAGCCATCCCATGACGGCCGCCCCCCCCGCGCCGAAGACTGGCGCGCCGACCATTGGCGTCGACTTTGGCACCACCAACACCGTCGTTTCGCTGACGCGCGGCGACGATCACGCGCATCTGGTCCGCTACTCCATCGACAACCGCGACCTGTTCGCCTTCCGCTCGGCGCTGAGCTTCCACAGCGTCCAGGGCGAGGCCGGCGCCGCGAACGAACGCGTGGTCGAGGCCGGCCCTTGGGCCATCGAGTCCTATCTGGAAGATCCGCTGGAGACGCGGTTCATCCAGTCGTTCAAGACCTTCGCCGCCTCGAGGGCCTTTACCGAGACGCGGATCCTCAACAAGCGCTACCAGTTCGAGGATCTGCTGGCCGCCTTCCTGCTGCGTCTGCAGGAGCACGCGGCGGGCCAGCTGGACGCCCTGCCCCCGAGGGTCATCGTCGGCCGCCCCGTGACCTTCGCCGGCTCCTCGCCGGACGAAACCCTGGCCCTGAACCGCTATGAGGAGGCGTTCAAGCGCCTGGGCTTCACCGACATCCGCTACGCCTACGAGCCCGTCGGCGCGGCGTTCTTCTTCGCCCGGCAGCTGAAGCAGGACGCCACGGTGCTGGTGGCCGACTTCGGCGGCGGCACGAGCGACTTCTCGCTGGTCCGCTTCGAACGCGACCCCGACGGCACGCTGCGCTCGACGCCGCTGTCGCGCTCGGGCGTCGGCATCGCCGGCGACGCCTTCGACTACCGGATCATCGACCACCTGGTCTCGCCCGAGTTGGGCAAGGGCTCGGACTATCGCTCGTTCTCCAACAGCCTGCCCATACCGCAGCGCTACTACGCCGCCTTCGCCCGCTGGGACCAGCTGGCCCTGCTGCGCGCCTCCAAGGACATGCGCGATATCCGCGCCCTGGAGCGGACGGCCGTGGAGCCGGAGAAGATCGCCGCCCTGATCGAGGTGTTGGACGGCAACCACGGCTACGCCCTCTACAAGTCGGTTTCAGCGCTGAAGGAGGCTCTGTCGGCTCGGACGGAGGCGACGTTCCACTTCGCCGCTGGCTCGGTCGAGATCGAGAAACATGTCCAGCGCGGCGAATTCGAAAGCTGGATCGCCCCGGAACTGGCCGCTATCGAGACCGCCGTCGGCGAGGCCCTCGAGCGCGCCAACCTGACCGAGGCCGGCGTCGACCGAGTCTTCCTGACCGGCGGCAGCTCGTTCGTGCCGGCCGTGCGCGAGATCTTCCTGCGCCGCTTCGGGGCCGAGAAGATCGAGAGCGGCGGCGAGTTCGAATCGATCGCCTCCGGCCTGGCCCTGATCGGCCGCGAGAACGATCTCGACCTGTGGACCATGCGGGCCGGCTAGACCTTTCGGTCGCATGGCCCCGATCCGGGGTTTCACATAAGGTAACGCGAACGATTCGCGTCGCGACCTTGTGGGGCAACGAGTCCTGTGCCGATTTCGTACCTCTCCGCCGCCCAGATCGCCGCTTTGTCGGCGTCGACGATCACCAATCTCTCGACCACCAAGCTTGAGACCCTGGCCAGCACCCAGGTCGCCGCGCTGTCGAACACGGCGCTGGGCGGCCTGTCGGCCAGCCAGGTCTCGGCCCTGTCGAACACCGCCGTGAAGGGCCTGACGGCCACCCAGATCCCGGCCTTCGCCCAGAACCTGATCTTCGACGCCGAGCAGCTGGCGGCGTTCAGCGGCGGGCAGTTGAACGCCCTGACCTCGACCCAGCTGGCCAAGCTGGACACCGAACGGCTGGAGAAGCTGAGCGCGGCCCAGATCGGCGCGCTGGACGCCACCCACTTCACAGGCCTGGATGGCACGCAGATCACGGCGCTGACCACCACCCAGGTCAAGAGCCTGACCGCCGTGCAGATCGGCGCCATGCGCCTGGAGGATCTGGGTGAGATGTGGCCCGATCAGCTGCAGGCCCTGTCGCCGACCCAGCTGTCGGCCTTGCCCGCCACTCTGATCCCGGCGCTGGACGACCTGCAGTTCGCCGCCCTGTCGACAAGCCAGCTGAAGGGCCTGACGGCCACCCAGGTCGGATCGCTGTCCCTGGATCAGCTGACCGAGCTCGATACGGACTTCAACGTCTTCTCGGCGGCGCAGTTGGGCGGACTGAGCAGCACCCAGACCGGCTCCCTGTCCGACACCCAGTTCAAGGCCCTGACCGCCACCCAGCTGGCGGGTCTGTCCAGCAGCGGCTTCGCGGGCCTATCGGCCACCAAGGTCGCCGCCCTGACCGCCACCCAGATCGGCGGCCTGACCGCCGCCCAGGTCAGGACGCTGAGCGTCACCGACTTCACCAAGCTGACCGCGACCCAGGTGGCGGGCTTCACGGCGGGCCAGCTGTCGGCGCTGTCGACCGACAACTTCAACGCCTTGTCGGCCACCCAGATCGCGACCCTGACCCCGACCCAGCTGGCGGGCTTGGCCGCCACCCAGATCGCCGGGTTGACGGCCACCGACTTCGCCGAGCTCTCGGCGACGCAGTTCCTGAGCCTGAGTTCAAGCCAGTTCGGCGGCCTGTCGGTCGAGAACCTCTCGGGCCTGGACGCGACCGCCTTCCAGACGATCAGCACGACCCAGATCACCGGCTTGACGGCGACACAGCTGGCCGGCCTGACGATCGCGGACATGGCCGAGTTCTCCACCACCCAGGTCCGCGCCCTGAGCAGCGCCCAGTTGGGCGCGATCTCGATCACCGACCTGGCGGCCTTGTCAGCGACCCAGGTCACCGCCCTGACGACCAGCGCGCTGAGGGGCCTGTCGCCCTATCAGATGCGCAGCTTCTCGCACGCCGAGTTCAGCCAGTTCAACGTGACCCAGGTCCAGTCGCTGAGCTCCACCCAGATCGGCGCGTTGGGAACGTCGGTGATCGCGGGGCTGACGACGACCCAGGTCGGCTACCTGCTGCCGGCCCAAATCCCGGGCCTGACCCTGGCCCAGCTGGACTGGCTGTCGTCAACCAACCTGTCGGTCATGACCCCGCTGCAGGTCGGCGCCCTAACCCCGCCCCAGGTCGCCAGTCTTTAAGTCGGAAGGCCGATAGGTGAGAAAGCTTCTAGACGAGGCGCGTCGCTCCAGCATCTGATGGCTCCGCTCCAAGGAGGCGTTGCATGATCCGATCCGCCCTTCCCGTTCTCGTTGCCGCCAGCCTGCTGATCGCTGTGCCCGCCCTGGCTCAGACTGGCCCGCTGGGCGCGATCGGTCTCTGGAAGATCGATCTGGCGGCCTCGCGCTTCAACGAGGCCCTGACCGGCCCCGCGCCGGTGAGCGCCGAGGTCGACATCACCAAGGATGACGGCAAGAGCCTGGCCTGGACGCTGATCGAGGAAGACGAGGCTGGCCTGGCCGCCATTCAGTTCGCCGACGCGCCGCTGGATGGCACGCCGACCAAGGCCGTGGTCAACACCCAGATCGTGATGATCAGCGTCCGCCGCGACGGGAAGAGCGGCATCACCGCCGTGACCAGCAACAAGAGCGGCCGCAAGCAGTCGATGAAGGTCTGGCTGGTCGACGCCGACACGCTGAAGGTCGAACAGGACGTCGACGGCCAGCCCGGCCCGCCGGACCAGAGCCTGACCTTCAAGCGGTTGCGCTAGCGGCCCAGGGTCTTGGCCAGGTAGTTGGCCAGGGCGTCGACCCGCGCTGGACGCGGGCCGCCGGGCGGCATGACCAGGTGCAGGGCGATCGGGGCGGCGGTCCAGTCGACCAGGATCTCTTCCAGCCGGCCGTCGGCCACGGCCGGGCCGACAATGAAGTCCGGCAGGACGGCCACGCCGACGCCGCCGATCAGAGAAGGAACGAGCACGTCGCCGTTATTGGCGCGGATCACCGACTTGGGGCGCACCGAGGCTTCCTCGCCGCCGCGCTGGAAGCGCCAGGTCTCGGGCGCGGCTTGGTGCCCGTAGGTCAGGCCGCGGTGCTCGGCCAGGCCCGCCGGGTGGCCCGGCCGACCGTGCTTCTCCCAATAGGCCGGCGCGGCGACGACGTGCCGTTTTACGCCCCGCAGGCGGCGGGCGACCAATGAGCTGTCCGGCAGCGACGCCACCCGCAGGGCGAGGTCGAAGCCCATGCCGACCAGGTCGACCGTGGCGTCCGACAGGTGCAGGTCGACCGAGACATCCGGATAGGCCTCGAAGAATCCCGGCAGCGCCGGCCCCAGGGTGGTGATGCCCAGCGACATGGGCACGGCCATCCGTACCGTTCCACGCGGCGCCGAGGACTGGCTGGACGCTTCCTCCTCGGCGGCTTGCGCTTCGGCCAGCACGCGGCTGGCGCGCTCGACCAGGGACTGGCCGGCGTCGGTCAAGGCCAGACGGCGCGAGGTGCGATTGAAGAGGCGCGCGCCCAGGCGTTCCTCCAGGCGGGTCACCGCCTTCGACACCGTGGCCTTGGACATGGCCAGCTCCTCGGCGGCGGCGGCGAACGAGCGCAGCTCCACCACCTTGGCGAACACGGCGAGGCCTTCGAGATCGGGCAGCTTGGACATGATAAGAGCTTAGTTTTGGAAACAATGAGTTTCAACAGTTTCCATTTCGGATCCTGGAAGATCCCCTATCTTCTCCTCAACAGGACGCGCCGACGCGGCGCACCAGAGGGGCCACGGCCCAGAGGGAAAGAAAGGTTAGAGCCATGATCGACCGCAAACCGTTCGACAAGCTTGGCGGCGCCAACCACGGTTGGCTGAACGCCAAGCACCACTTCTCGTTCGCCAGCTACTACGATCCCAGCAACATGAACTGGGGCGCTCTCCGGGTGTGGAACGACGACGAGATCGCCCCGAACACCGGCTTCCCGCCGCACCCGCATAGCGACATGGAAATCATCACCTATGTCCGCGACGGCGCGATCACCCACCAGGACAGCCTGGGCAACAAGGGCCGCACCGAAGCCGGCGACGTCCAGGTGATGAGCGCGGGCACGGGCATCCGTCACTCGGAGTACAATCTCGAGCCGGAAACCACCCGGATCTTCCAGATCTGGATCGAACCCAAGACCTTCGGCGCGGCTCCCTCGTGGGGCGCCAAGCCGTTCCCGAAGGGCGACCGCTCGGGCAAGTTCGTGACCCTGGCCTCGGGCTTTTCGGATGACGCCGACGCCCTGCCGATCCGCACCGACGCCCGCGTTCTGGGCGCGACGCTGAAGGCCGGCGAGAGCACCACCTACGCCCTAGGCAAGGACCGCAGCGGTTATCTGGTCCCGGCTGTCGGCGTGGTGGAGGTCAACGGCGTCAAGCTGAACGCCCGCGACGGCGCCGGCATCAAGGACGAGGACGTGATCACCGTCACCGCTCTCGAAGACGCCGAACTGGTCCTGGTCGACGCCGCCTAAGCGCGACCGCTTCGTTCAAGAGCCGGCGCGAGGAAACTGAAATCCTCGCGCCGACTTTCCTCACCGACACCCCGTTCAAGGAAGCCGCAAATGGCCAAGGTTCTCGTTCTCTACTACTCGTCGTACGGCCACATCGAGACCATGGCCAAGGCCGTGGCCGAAGGCGCCCGCGAGGCCGGCGCGACCGTCGACATCAAGCGCGTGCCGGAAACCGCCCCACCTGAAGTCGCCAAGAACGCCCACTTCAAGCTCGACCAGGACGCTCCGGTGGCCTCCATCGCCGACCTGGCCGACTACGACGCGATCATCGTCGGCACGGGCACCCGCTTTGGCCGCATGAGCTCGCAGATGGCGGCTTTCCTCGACCAGGCCGGCGGCCTGTGGGCCCGCGGCGCCCTGCACGGCAAGGTCGGCGGCGCGTTCACCTCGACGGCGACGCAACATGGCGGTCAGGAGACCACCCTGTTCTCGATCATCACCAACCTGCTGCACTTCGGCATGGTGATCGTGGGCATGGACTACGGTCACGCCGGCCAGATGACCCTGGATGAAATCACCGGCGGCAGCCCCTACGGCGCCACCACCATCGCTGGCGGCGACGGTTCGCGTCAGCCCAGCGAAAACGAACTGACCGGCGCTCGCTACCAAGGTCGCAAGATCGCCGAGACCGCTCTGAAACTGCACGGCTGATCCCTTCCCCCAAGGGATCCAGAGCCGCAGCCGCCGTCCGCACCCTCCCCCAAGGCGGACGGCCAACGACCGCCCCGAGGCTTCCCCGCCTCGGGGCGGTTTTCGTTTGTCCTAGAAAACTGTCATCCCGGCCAAGCGCGAAGCGCGCCGAGCCGGGACCTCCGGAAGCTCTGAGTGTTTTGCGGTCCCGAGTCTTCGCTACGCTACGCCCAGGATGACAGGATCATTCAGTGCTTCGGATCAAAATCCGGAGCTTGCGACGTCACATACGCGTCCCACTCGGCCGGCGTATGGAAATCCAGGCCCTTATCCCAGGCCGCGCCCATGTAGTAGACGAACGGCTTGCCCGGCTCGACCTTGATCAGAACGAGGTAGTTGTCGAAGTCCTGGCGCACTTCGACGACCGACTTGGGGTCGACCATCAGGGCTATGGCCATCGAGCCCTTGTCCGGATCGGCCGGCTCCCAGAAGGTCACGCGGCCGGGCGCCAGGTCCTTCTTGAACACGCCCGAACCGCTTGCGCGCTTGCGCTTGGAGATGCCGATACCGACCACAAGCGGGCCCGGCTTGTCGGAGCTGATGGTCGAGACCATCCGCGTGAAGTTCGTGCCCAACGGCAGAGTGAAGGTCCGCGTCTCCCAGACCTTGCGGTCCACATCGACCGGCCACGGCGCGTAGTCGACGCTGAACTCTGCGACGTCCGGACCATTCTGGATCATCTTCCAACTGGACCAGTTGCGCGAGGTCCACAGCTTGTTGTCCTGCCAGACGCCCAGGCCGCCCGCGCCGCGGCCCGTCCCGACGTCGTAGAAGTCCAGGCCCTCGCCGTGGTTGGCGTGCTGGTCGCCGGTCTTCAGCTGGCGGTCCATATAGGGCCAGCGCTCGCTCTTGCCCCAGGCGTCTATGCCCGAGGTCGACGGCGGCTCGTTCTTCTCCAGCTCGCGACTGTAGATCCGGTGCGCCGTGCGGTCGTTCTCCCAGAGGATGTCGTTGAAACGGTACGGGGCCAACACGACCGCGGCGCGCGGCTTCTGGCCTTCGGCGTCGGGCTTCTCCAGCGGCTTGGCCGGGCCGTGTTCCTGCGCATGAGCCACGCTCAGCGACAGTGTGAGAGCGGCGGCGAGGACCAGGGTCTTGTTCATGTCGGACGCCTCAGTGGAATTGCGGAAACTGGGCAAGCGCCGCGCGGGCGCAACGGTCGGCGGCCTCGTGGCCGGTGTCGGCGACGCCCAGCCCGCCAACGACGGTGGTGCCGACATGCAGCGGTAGTGAACCTGCGTGCGGGTTCAGGTGGTCAGGATCGGCGGCGATCTTGGCGGCGAAGTCTGGGTCGGTCTTCTCACGTGACTCCATCGCGCTGCCAGGCTGGTCGAAGACCACGGCGGCATTGGCCTTGCGCGGCGCGGCGATCGGCGGCTTGGGGCTGAGGACATCACGCAGCACGACCAGCGGAAAACCTCGCGCGTCGACGACGGCGGTCGAGACGTGCGCGCCCTTGGCGCCGCAAGCGTCGATCGCGGCGCGGGCGAGATCGATCGCCACGGGAAGCGTCAGGGCCTGAGGTTCCGGCGTCGTCGCCAAGCCGGCCGCGAAGGCCAGGATCGCCAGCATGCTGCTTCCTCCCAGAAGTCGTACTTTCGGTATAGCGCGCGCCGGAAATTGGTCTAGCCAAAATATAGGATTGGATAATCCAACGCCTCAGCCGGCCTTGGCGCGCACCACGGCGACCAGCCAGCCGCCGCCCCAGGGGGTGTTGATCACCGCCTCGTCCAGCACCTCGCCCATCACTTTCAGACGATGCCACAGGCGCAGGGGCTTGAGCGCCAGCCACATGGTTAGGCCCACGGCGCCGCCAGACTTGAGGTTCGGGGCGTAGTGGGCGACGAGGTTCTCCACCTCGCCCAGGTGCTCGAGGCATTCGGAGAACACCACGACGTCGAACGTCTCGTCGGTCGCGAAGGTCCTGCCGTCGCCTAGCAGCATCTTGACCTCGCCGATGGCGATCTCCGGCGCGAGGCGCACCTCGCCGCGCTCGACAGCCGGTCTGGAGAAGTCGACCCCGACATAGCGGGCCGGCCGGTGAGCGCGCAGGGCCTCGTAGAAGACCCCCTCGCCCGCCCCGATCTCCAGCACGCGCGGATTGGGCCAGCGGTCGGCGATCATGGCGGCCAGCAGGCGATGGTGGTGGCGCTGGTCGGAGCGGTTCAGGCGGTCGTAGACGCCACCCTGGTACTCGGCATCCCACTTCTCGACCGGCGCGGCGACGATCGGCTTGCCCCGCTTGCGCATGAAAAGCTCGCCCAGCCACGGTCGGTCCAACGACAGAAGCTCGGTGAAACGACGCCAGCGCAGATAGGCCATTGAATTCCCCCGATGCCTCAGACCCGGATAGGAAAAGGGCCCGACGCTGTCCAGCGCCGGGCCCTTCCCATCAGGCCTGATCGGCGGCTATCGCTTGTTGGCCAGCGCCGCCTGCGCCGCCGCCAGGCGCGCGATCGGCACGCGGTAGGGCGAGCACGACACGTAGTCGAGGCCGACCGTCTCGCAGAAGCTGATCGAGGCCGGGTCGCCGCCGTGCTCGCCACAGATGCCCAGCTTGACGTCGGGACGGACCGCGCGGCCGCGCTCGGCGGCGATGCGGATCAGGTCGCCGACGCCTTCCTGGTCGAGGCTGACGAAGGGGTCCTTCTCGAAGATGCCCTTGTCGATATAGGCGCCCAGGAACTTACCGGCGTCGTCGCGGCTGATGCCGAACGTCGTCTGGGTCAGGTCGTTGGTGCCGAAGCTGAAGAACTCGGCGTTGGCGGCGAGATCCCCGGCCCGCAGGGCGGCGCGGGGCAGCTCGATCATGGTGCCGACGGTGTACTTCAGATCGACGCCCTGCTCTTCCAGCACCGCCTTGGCGACACGGTCGGTCAGGTCGCGCAGGTACTTCATCTCCTCGCCCTTGGCGACCAGCGGGTGCATGATCTCGGGAACGGGAGCGGCCTTGCCGGACTTGGCGATCTCGCAGGCGGCCTCGATGATGGCGCGGACCTGCATCTCGTAGATTTCGGGATAGGAGACGCCCAGGCGGCAGCCGCGGTGGCCCAGCATCGGGTTGGTCTCATGCAGCTCCTTGGCGCGGCGCATCAGCTTGGCGGCGTCGAGGCCGGTAGCCTGGGCCACGGCTTCCACGTCCTCCTCGGTGTGCGGCAGGAACTCGTGCAGCGGCGGATCCAGCAGGCGGATCGTGACCGGCAGGCCTTCCATGATCGTGAATAGCTCGACGAAGTCGGCCTTCTGGAACGGCGCGATCTTGGCCAGGGCCGCGCGGCGGCCCTTCTCGTCGTCGGCCAGGATCATCTCGCGCACGGCGGCGATGCGGGTGTCGTCGAAGAACATGTGCTCGGTGCGGCACAGGCCGATACCCTCCGCGCCGAACTGGCGGGCGGTCTTGGCGTCCAGCGGCGTCTCGGCGTTGGCCCGCACCTTCAGGCGACGGACCTGGTCGGCCCAGCCCATCAGAGTCGCGAAGTCGCCGGTCAGCTCGGGCTCGATCATCTTCGGCGAACCGGCCAGGATCTCGCCGGTCGAGCCGTCGATGGTGATGATCTCCCCGGCCTTGAACTCGCGGCCACGGACCCGGAACAGGCCTTCCTTCGGGAAGATCGAGACGTCGCCGGCGCCGGAGACGCAGGGGCGGCCCATGCCGCGCGCCACGACGGCGGCGTGGCTGGTCATCCCGCCCCGAGCCGTGATGATGCCGCGCGCGGCATGCATGCCGTGGATATCTTCCGGAGAGGTCTCCTCGCGCACCAGGATGACGCTTTCACCGGCCGCGGCGGCCTTTTCGGCGGCGTCGCTGTCGAACACGACCTTGCCGGTCGCCGCGCCGGGCGAGGCCGGCAGACCGGTGGTGATCACGTCGCGATGGGCGGTCGGGTCGATGGTCGGGTGCAGCAGCTGGTCCAGCGAGGCCGGCTCGACGCGGCCGATCGCTTCTTCCTTGCTGATCACGCCCTCGGCGGCCATGTCGACCGCCGTCTTCAGCGCGGCCTTGGCGGTGCGCTTGCCGTTGCGGGTCTGCAGCATGTAGAGCACGCCGCGCTCGACGGTGAACTCGATGTCCTGCATGTCGCGATAGTGACGCTCCAGCGTCTCCACCACCGACTTGAACTGGGCGAACACCTCCGGCATCGCCTCTTCCATCGACGGCGCGACGTCGCCCATCTCCTCGCGGGCGGCCTTGGTCAGGGACTGCGGCGTGCGGATGCCCGCCACCACGTCCTCGCCCTGGGCGTTGATCAGGAACTCGCCATAGAGGCGGTTGTCGCCGTTCGACGGGTTGCGGGTGAAGGCCACGCCCGTCGCCGAGGTGTCGCCCATATTGCCGAACACCATCGACTGGATGTTCACGGCCGTGCCCCAGCTCTCGGGGATGTCGTGCATGCGGCGATAGAACTTGGCGCGGTCGTTCATCCAACTGGCGAACACGGCGCCGACGGCGCCCCACAGCTGCTCCTGGGCGTCCTGCGGGAAGGGTTTGCCCAGGTGATCCTGAACGGCGGCCTTGTAGTCCTTGATGACCTGGGCCCAGTCGTCGGCGGTCAGGCCGGTGTCGACGTTGATGTCCAGGCGCTCCTTGTGGTCGTCCAGGATCTCCTCGAACATGTGGTGCTCGAGGTTGAGCACGACGTTCGAGTACATCTGGATGAAGCGGCGATAGCTGTCGTAGGCGAAGCGGCGGTCGCCCGACAGCTTGGCCAGCCCCTCGACGGTTTCGTCGTTGAGGCCAAGGTTCAGCACCGTGTCCATCATGCCCGGCATCGAGGCCCGCGCGCCCGAGCGCACCGAGACCAGCAACGGGTTGGCGACGTCGCCAAACTTTTTGCCGGTCAGCTCCTCGACCCTGGCCAGCCCGGCGGCGACCTGCTCGGTCAGCTCGGCCGGATACTGCCTGCCGTTGGAATAGTAGTGGACGCAGGCTTCCGTGGTGATGGTGAAGCCCGGCGGCACCGGCAGGCCCAGAGACGACATCTCAGCGAGATTGGCGCCCTTCCCTCCAAGCAGGTTCTTCATCGAGGCGTCGCCGTCCGCGCCGCCTCCGCCGAATGCATAAACCCAACGGGCCTTGGTCAATGTCTCAACCGGCATATGTTCTCACCCTGCGATCAGTGAAGAAGGCCGCGCCCCTCTTTAGGGGGTCGTCTCACCCTGGAACAGCGCTGCTTTGTCGTGATCCCGCAGTGCAATATCCGGGCGTCTCAGTAGCACCTAGCCCAAGAACGCGTCCACTGGCGCTTCGCGTTCCATGGCTCCACAAGAGAATTCGGCAAATAATTCCAATGACAACGTTGTCCGTTCGGACGAGTTGGCGAGGTTTCGAGCAATCGCGCCGCAAATCCGCGACTTGAGCCGAAACCGGACGATCGCGGCGGCTTGTCTTCGCGGCGTGAAATGCTTCCATGGCGTGCATGGAACCGCACATTGTCCGACTCGGCGCGTCCCGAAATGAGGCGGACGCTCTCGCCGACCTCCACACGCGCAGCCGCCAGATCGCCTATCGGGGCCTCTATGGCGACGCCTATCTGGACCATGCGCTGTTCGACGTCTCGCGGGCTGTCTGGCGCGCCCGGTTCGAGACCTTCGATCCGGCGAACGACCTGATCCTGGCGGCCATGGAGGGCGGCGAACCGGTCGGTCTGGCCTACGCCTCGTTCCGACTGAACCCGGCGGTGGGCGCTCTGCTCGACAATCTGCACATCGCGCCCGAGCGCAAGGGCGGCGGCCTGGGCACGGCTCTGCTGGCCGAGGTGGCGCGGTGGCTGATCGAGGACCACGCCGGCGCGCCGCTGCACCTGGAGGTCTACGCCCCCAACGAAGCCGCGCTCGGGTTCTACATCCGCAAGGGCGGCGAGGAGACGACGCGCTATCGCGAGACCGCCCCCGGCGGCCGGGAGGTCGATGTCGTGCGCTACCGCTGGGCCAAGCCGAGGAATCTGCTGGACTAACGCTCGAGTTCGGTGGCCATGGCCGAGGCCAGGGCGCCCAGCTGATCGGGCGCGACGCGGTCGGTCTTCAGTTTGTAGAGGCCGCGAAGATAGGCCTGGTCCGAGGCCGTCATGCGCTTGGGTCCGCCCGGCTCGGCGAACAGGTTGAGGATCGAGGCCTGGTCGGGCTGGGTGGCGTCGGGGCGAATGTCGGCCAGGGCGACCAGGCTGACATAGTCGGCCAGGGCGGCGATCTCGACGCCATCGACCTTGCGGGCGTCCACCACCACCAGGCTGTAGTGCAGCCGGCTCGCGACCGGTTGGATGATGTGGCTGTCCACGGCGCGCACGTTGAGAACGCCGCTGTTGTCGCCGGATACGACGCCGCCGGGCGCGATGTCGCCATAGGCCGGGATCTCGCCGGTGTAACTGAGCCAGCGCACGGGATTGGCGTTGGCCTTGAACCGGTCGATGCGGGGTATCGAGACCATGTCGTAGCGGATCTTACCGCGCTGGCGCGCCTGCTGTAGCATGGCCTCCGGCTCACGCGAGAACAGGATCAGCAGGTTGGGATAACACTTCCTGGCCTCGAACCTCAGGCCGACATCGCCCGCCACCTGGCGCAGCCGCGAGCGTACGTAGCCGTTCACATCCTTGGCGGCGCCGGCCACGACCGGACAAAGCTCCGGCCCACGCCGACTAACCCTGCCGTCCGACAGCCGGGTCGCCGCGCGGACATAGTTCATGGTTCGGGCGCGGTTGGCGGCCTTGACCACCAGGGGATCGGAGACCAGCGGCGGAACATCCTGCGCCGACGCCGTCATCGGAACCATCGCGGCCAGGACCACGCCCACAAGCCAGGATCGCATCGCGCATCCCCCTCTAAGACGCGGAAAGGAGAACACAACCTCTGACTGAGGACAAGCGTATTGCGCAGCTGAAACGTAAGCGGCGGGCGACCGCTTCCGGATCGCCCGCCGCTCGCCCCCGTGGAAGCGCTGTCGACAGCTCTAATGGCCGTCGCTGGCCTTCCACTGTCCTCTAGAACGGGATTTCGTCGTCCAGGTCGGCCGAGAAGCTCTCGCGCGGGCCACTGGGTTGGCTGCGCTGGCCGCCGCCCGAATAGCCGCCGCCATACTCGTCACCGCCGCCGCCGCCGCCAGACGAGGCGCCGGCGCCGTCGCCGCGACCGCCCAGCATGGTCAGTTCGCCGCGGAACTTCTGCAGCACGATCTCGGTCGAGTACTTTTCGGCGCCGGTGTTGTCGGTCCACTTGCGGGTCTGGATCGCGCCCTCGATGTAGACCGTCGAGCCCTTGCGCAGGTACTGCTCGGCGACCTTCACCAGGTTGTCGTTGAAGATCACGACGCGGTGCCACTCGGTCTTTTCCTTGCGCTCGCCGCTGGTGCGGTCACGCCAGGTCTCGGAGGTGGCGATGCGGAGATTGGCGACGCGGTCGCCCGAACCGAGGCTGCGGATCTCGGGATCGGCCCCGAGGTTGCCCACCAGAATGACCTTGTTGACGCTGCCAGCCATCGCTCGCCCTTGTTCTCGCCCGGCGACCCTCGCGCCGGAATCTGAGGCGAGACGTTAACGAGAGCTTACGGTGCGCGCAAGTTTTGTTCTTGTAACGTTCTTGTGGACGGGGAAGACGGCTGTGGACGGACGGACCGTCCTCGCCTTGGCGCCGAACGCTACTGGCTGGGCTCGCGACGGATGGCCCCCGGCACGGCCAGGCGGCCATCGCCAGTGCGGACCAGCGACATGAAGCGCGGACCTTCATAGGTCTGGCCGACGTAGATGCCTTCCTTTTCGAGGAAGATGAACGAGCCTTGGTAGGCGCCGACCATGCCCGCGCTGTTGGACTGACCCATGCGCACGAAACGCATGCGCACGCCTTCCAGGGTGGCGGCGCACTCTTCCATCTGCGGCACGTTCCGGGCCACCGGATTATAGCGCAGCGTGCCGTCCTTGTTGGTCGCCACCTGGAAGCAGACGCCCGTCTCGAACGGCGCCTTGGTCTGCTTTTCGCAACCCGCGAGCGCGAGACTGGAAACGGCCAGAACGGCGGCGACGGCGAGGACGGTCTTGCTCATGGATTACACCTATAAACCTATCAGCCGTTCGGGATAGAGCAGTTCGGGCCCTGGTCGAACGCGGTGTGGAAGCTGCGGTTGTCCGACGAGATCTCGACTCGGCCCGGCACCAGGCGCAGCGTTTCCTCGCCCCAGCGGCCGTAGGTGGCGCCGCCAGTCTTCTCGCAGCGGCCGCCGAACAGCTGCTGGGCGCAAGCGTTCAGGGTGATCTCGCCGGGCAGGCGCCGCCATTCGTTGCCGGCGTAGCGCCAGCAGGCGCCGAGCGGTGTGTTGGCCGCGGTATTGGCCGACGAGGCCGGCGTCGTCGCGGGCGTCGTCGGGGTCGCGGCGGGCGCGGAGACGGTCGGGGTCGGCGGCAGCGGGGTCAGAACCGTGCCGGCCTGATCGGCGGCGGCCAGGGCGCCCGTCTCATCGACGCCGACATCCAGGGCGCCGGTGGCCACGCCGTTCTTCTTGGCGCATTCGGCCAGGGTGATCTCGCCGACGAAGGCGCCGCCCACGAAACAGCGCAGCGGACGCGCAGGATCCAGCTTGCTGTCGTCGTCACGTCCCGTCTCGACGATCAGACCGCCCCGCGAGGCCGGCGGAGCCTCGTCCGGTTTCTTGTCGTGGCCCGACATCAGGGCCACGGCGATGCCCAGGCCCGCCAGCAGCGCGAGCGCGCCACCGCCAGCGAAGATGAGGGTTCGGCGATCTTTCAGAAAGTCCATGACCCCTGGCTACGACGCGTCGATGACGCTTTCAAGCTCGACGGGCCAGAATATGAGACCTAGCTACCGCCCGTCAGACGGTTGAGGGCCGCCTGGTAGTTGGCCAGCTGGCTGGTCAGATAGGCCGGAACCTTGCCATCGGTCTTGCCCGCGCTTTTCGAGCTGTCGCTCTTGACGCCCATGGCCGTGTCGGCGATCTCGCGATAGGCGCTGCGGACCGACGACATCGCCCGCTGGATGACCATGGAGGCGTTCTTACGCCCGGCGTCCGAGGTCAGGTCCAGTTCGGGCGGCAGGCTGAGACCATAGACCGGACCACTGCCGTCGGCCGAGACGGTCTTGCCGTCGTCGGTCTTGGTGGCGCGCACGACGCCGCCGGTCAGGCCCAAGGCCGTCAGCACATCGGCGCCGCCCTTTCCCGCCACGATCTCGATCGTCGAGGTGCTGGAGGCGGGGCTGATCTTCAGAACACGGCTGTTGCCGCTGGTGGCGGTCTCGACCTTGGCGCGGTAGCCCGACGCGCGCTTGATCTTGTCCGCCAGGGTCTCGAGCGTGTCCTTGGCCTCGATGGTGATCGTGGCCAGGTTGCCGCGCTCGCGGGTGCGGATCTGGAAGGTGTCGCCGGCCCGAGCCGCGGTCGCCGAGACAATGCGGTCGGACTGGGTGTAGTTCATGGCGCCGGCCGGCAGGCCCAGGGCGTCCAGCGACGAGGCGCCGGTCTTGGCCACCGCCACCGAGGTCGGCGTCGCATAGCCGTCCTTGCCCGTCAGACGCTGGCTCCAGTCGACATTGCCCGTGCCGACATTGACCTGGGCGACGTAGCCGTCCTTGGTCCCGACCGTCCCCTGACCGTCCAGGTTCGCTCCGGCCGAGCCGACCAGCCAGGCCGTGCCGTTCGAGACGTCGAAGCCGGCGACCGTGTCGTCGCCCGTGCCGCCGTAATAGGTCAGCGCATCGCTGCCATTGTTCGAAAGGTCCAGCGACATGCGGCCGACGAAAGCGTCCATGCCGCCCGACGGCGCGGTCGTCGCGCCATTGATCGACATCAGAGTGTTGGCCGTCGAGCCGCCGACATAGAGTTGGCCGCCGTCGATCTTCAGCCCCACCAGATCGCCGCCCTTCAGGGAGCCCAGGTCGCGCTTGGCGCCGGCCGTGACGGTGGCGGTCTTGGTGTAGGTGACGGGTACGGTCTGATAGGCGCCGTACTGATCCAGCTTTTTGACGTTCTCGGTCACGACATTGGCCGAGACGTCGAAGCTGCGCAGCGTCGCCGAACCGTTCTCCTTGGAACCGACGATGACCTGCGAGCCGTTGACGACGATGTCGGAGACGCTGTCGTTCTCGGTCGTGCCGAACTTCTGGGTGAACAGCGCCTGGGGCTTGCCGGCGCTGTCGGTGGCGAAGGCCGTCAGATAGGCGTCATAGCCGCCGCCGGGGTCCGCGCCGACCGCGCCGGGCAGGTCCGACTTGCTGCGGCCGCCGACATAGAGAACGCCGTCCGAGCCGAACGCCAGGGCGGTGGCCTCGTCTTCCTGCAGGCCGCCGCGGCGCACCGTCCACTGCTCGTCGCCCTTGGAGTCGTAGCGGGTGACGAAGCTGTCGCTGGTCTTCCCGGTGTCGCCACTGTTGATCGGACCGTTGACCGCGCCGTTCAGGCGGCCGGTGACGGAGCCGGCCACGGCGACGCTGCCGTCGTCGCCAACGGCCAGGGACAGACCATTGGCCTCGTCGGTCGCGCCCAGGGTGCGGGCGTACATCAGCTGGCCGGCGCTGTCGTACTTCAGCAGCGCGACATCGCTATCGCCCTTGATCGGCTGACCGTTCAGGTCGAGCTTGCCGTCCACCGCCGTGTCGACATCGGCCAGCATGTAGACCGAGCCGTCCGCGCCGGTCACCGACTTGCGGACGCTGTTGATCGTGCCCTGCAGGGTCTCGGTGAACACCTTGCCGCCCGGCGCGCCGGCGTTGGCGCCGCCACCGGTCCCAGCCGCGCTGTACTTGGTCAGGGTGTTTTCGTACTTGGCGTCGTCGGTCTTCGAATTCTTGTCCGGATCCGGATCACCGGCCTTTGTCGTGACATAGACCGCCGGCGCGGCCGTCGGGGCGCTGAAGGTCATCTGCTCGGCGATGTCGCCGTTGATCTTCAGGGCGAAGTCGTCGCCGGTGGCCGGAAGGGTCACGGGCTTGCCGCCGACCTGGACCGTCTGGGCCTGGCCCGCCGTGCGCTGCACCGAGAAGCTGGTGTTCAGCCCGGCCGCCTTCATCTTGCCGTTCATGTAGCTGACGACATTGGACATGGTCCGGGGCGTTGAGCCCATCTCGGACAAGTCCATGGTGATGTTGGAGGTGACGCCGAAGCTCTTGACGGCGACGCCGAACGAGACGTCGCCCTTGAAGCGCGGCACCTCGTCGTCGGCTTGGCCGGTATAGAGCTTGTCGGTCGTGTACGTGGTGGTGTTCTTCGGAACGCCGACCGTGGCCTTGTCGCTGGTCATCACCGCGCCGGTAGTCAGGCGCATCTGATCCAGCGACAGTCCCTGGACATAGCCGGTGATCTCGCCCAGGCCGCGCGTCAGGGCGGTCTGCAGGCGCTTGATCTCACCGTCGGTCTGCCCCTTTTGCCCGGCCTGGGTGATCAGGGCCGACATGGTGCTGAGCGCCTGGTACGAGGCGAACAGCTTCTTGTAGTCGGGGCTCACGCCCTTGAGGTTAGAGGCGCTGGCGCCCTCGTCCACGAACTTGCGGCCATTCAGGGCCGAGCGGACCTGTTCGCTAGCCACGGGCGCGTTGCCCAGCCAGGGCGCATTCGGCACGACGGCCTTCTTGCCGCCCGACGCCGTCGTGGTCGACGTTCCAGACGCGGCAGCCCCCGTCACGCCCGCGCGGGCCTGATAATAGCTGAGCAGGATGCTGGAATCGAAGCTGATCACGACCTGTTCCAATCGGGGCGCGGAACACCCCGGGACTACCCTTGCCAGACGATCGCTGACGACTCCTTAACGATTGAACTTAAGCGGCGATAAGGTTGGCGTCGGACAGCGCCCGGCGGGCGCCCTCACGCAGCTCCGCCCACTCCGAGGCCAGGATGCCCAGCAGCACGACGTCGCGCGCCTCGCCGCCCTTCAGCACGTGGCCGCGCAGATAGCCCTCGCGGCGGAAACCGGCGGCGGACTGGGCCTTCAGGGCCGCGTCGTTGTCGGCCATGACCTCGGCGAAAACCTTGTGCAGGCCCAGCTCGCCGAAGGCCCGGTCCAGGCCCAGCACCTGGGCGGCGCGGCCGACGCCCCTGCCCCGCGCCTCGGCCGAACCGAGGAACCAGTGCAGACTGGCGCGGCGGTGATGGCTGCTCAGACCCGACAGGGTGATCAGCCCCATGGGCGCGCCGGCCCGGGTGATCATCCAGCCGCGCAGATCGGGATCGGTTCGCAGCGCGTCGAACCACGCCGCGTGAGCCTCGCGGCTCGGCAGCTCGGCGTCGGACATCCAGCGGTCGACCTCCGGTTCGGAGCGCCACTGAAAGAGGATCGCCTCATCCTCGTCCCGTAAGTCGCGAAGTTCGATCATGCCCGCCGCCGAATCCCCGGTTCGCCTCAAGGAACCTTAGCTCGCCGATGCGACAGGACCTAGGTGCCTTTGAGACGTCGCCGCGCCTCCCAGGCTTACCCGCCCTTGAACAGCGACAGGATGATCTGCGGCGCGCTGTTGGCGATCGACAGCGCCTGGGCGCCCAGCTGCTGCTTGACCTGCAAGGCTTGCAAGCGGGCGCTTTCCTTGGCGAGGTCGGCGTCGACCAGATTGCCAACGCCCGTCTCCAGCACGTCGCTCAGCTTGCCCACGAAGCTGTTGTGGGCGTCGATCTGCTTGGCCTGCGTGCCGATGTTGCCGACCGCCTGGTTGATCGCGGTCATCGACGCTTCGAGGCGCTGGAACACCGCGTCGGCGTTTGCCGGGGTCAGGATATCGTCGGTCGTCGTCAGGGTGTTGATCGTGCCGCCCAGCGACAGGTTCTGCAGCGACAGCGTGATGGCCTGAGCCGCGTCGGCGTCGGCCAGGAACTGCATGTCGGCGGCCTGGCTGCCGTCCAGGAGGTTGGCGCCGTCGAACACGGCGCTCTTGACGACCTGGTCCAGATTCTTGAGCAGGCCCTGGAAGTCGGCGTTCAGCGAGGTCCGCGAGGACGTGGTCAGCGAGGTGTCCTTCGCGGCCACCACCTTCTCGCGCAGCAGCTTCAGGAGGTCCGAGATCGAATCGCCGGCGGCCAGGGCCACGTCGGCGATCGAGGTCGCGCGATCCAGGCTCATCTTGACGGCGCTGAGCGCGCTCATGTCGCCGCGCTGCTCCTGCGCGATCGACCAGACCGCCGCATTGTCCTTGGCGGTCGAGATGGCTTCACCCGTGTTGATGCGAGTCTGCACCGCCTGCATGTCGTCGTTAGTGCGGTTCAGGTTCTGCAGCGCGATCAGCGCGGGCTGGTTCGTGTTGACGCTCAGCGTCATGCGCGGCCTCCGATCGGCTATTTTGCCGTTTGGTTGCGATCGCGCGCGATTCGGCGAGCGATCTGGTCGCCGCCGAACTTGGGGTCAGAAAGTAAGATTATGGTTAACGCTTATAAACCATGTCTGTTTACGCCCGCGGCCCGCTGTCGCACCCCCGGCCATGCAGCCGGGTGGTTCGCTCAGGCCTGAGCGTCGAACACGTCGCCCGACGCGTAGGTTGTTTCCTCGCGCAGCTTCAGGATCTGCTCGCGCGGAAACTGCTGCAGCGTCTCGCCTGTCCGACGGTCCACGGTCTTGTAGACATATTCACCGGAGTCGCCGTCCTGCTCGATCACCAGGCGCAGGTCGCCGGGCTGCGGGCCGGCCTCGACCGGCGGAGCCGGCTGGTGCTCGATCGGCTGGGCGGCCGGCGCCGAAACGACGTTCGCGCCCTCGGACGGGTCCGGGGCGTTCGTAGCGGGAGCGGTTGAGGCGACGAAGTCTCTGATCGCCGACAAAGCGGCCTTGGGTTCCATTTCCTATTTACCGGCGCTTGCGGGCCGGCCCTCCTCTCTTGCTTCTCTCCTTGCTCGTCGATCCCCGAAAAGGCGGAGGCGGGCCAAGCGGGCCCGCCTCCGCTCCGCGTTCCTTAACGGAACAGGCTCAGGATCGACGACGAGGACTGGTTGGCGATCGACAGCGCCTGCACACCCAGCTGTTGCTTGGTTTGCAGCGACTGCAGCTTGGCGCTTTCCTTGGCCAGGTCGGCGTCCACCAGGTTGCCGACGCCGGCGTCCAGGCTGTCCTGCAGCTTGCCGATGAAGGTCAGGTGGGTGTCGAGGCCGACAGAGCTGGTGCCCAGCGAGGCCAGCTTGTTGGTGGCCGTGCCGATGGCCTTGTCGATGTCGCTGATCATCGACTTGGCAGACGAGGCCGAACTGAAGGCCGGGGTAGCGGTGGTCAGGCCGAGACCGGCCAGACCCAGGGTCTGGGCCTTCACGGTGAAGCCCGTGCCGTCCGAATTGGCCAGGAAGGTCATGTCCGTGACCTTGCCGTCGGCCAGGCTGGCGCCGTTGAACTTGGCGTTGTCGGCGGCCTTCTGGACCTGTTCTCGCAGCGAGGTGAAGTCCGACAACAGAGCGTTGAACGAAGCGGTGTTCAGCGAGGTGTCGGAAGCGGCCAGGGCCTTTTCCTTCATCTTGCTGAGCAGGTCGGTGATGGTGTCGCCAGCGGCCAGGGCCACGTCGATCGTCGACTGGCCGCGCTGCAGCGAGTCCTTCACCGAGTTCAGGGACGACGAGGTCGCGTTCTGAATCTTGGACATGGCCCAGATGGCGCCGTTGTCCTTGGCGCTACCGACCTTCTTGCCGGTGTTGATGCGTTGCTGGACGACGCCCAGCTCGCTGTTGGTGGTGTTGAGGTTTTGCAGGGCGATCAGAGCGCCAGCGTTCGTATTAATGCTATTCAGCGGCATACGAGTAGGTTCCTTTTCAAGGTATCCGACGCCATTTTGGCTGCCGGGAGCGTTTTGCTCGAAAAGGTCTGTAGCAATTGCCGGGCCATTCTTACCCAGCGGCAAAACCTCGCTAAATCACTGAAATCATTGCGTTATACATCCGTTAACGACGAAGGCTCCCGGCAATTTCTGCCGGGAGCCTTTCGCCATGGGCAATTGTTGCCGGGCACAATATGCGCACCCGGCGGAAAAGAGGCGCCGGACGGCTTTTGAAGGCCGTCCGGCGTATCGGGCTCACCCCTTGAACAGCGACAGGATCGTCTGCGGGCTCTGATTGGCGATCGAGAGCGCTTGGACACCCAGTTGCTGTTTGGTTTGCAGCGACTGCAGCTTGGCGCTTTCCTTCGCCAGGTCCGCGTCGACGAGGTTGCCCACGCCGGCGTCCAGGCTGTCCTGCAGCTTGCCCACGAAGGTCAGGTGAGTATCCAGACCGGTCGAGGCGGTGCCCAGGGAAGACAGTTTGTTCGTCGCCGTCTGCAACGCATCGGACATGGTCGCGATCATGGCCTTCGCTTCCGTGGCGGTCGCGAAGGTCGTGCCGGTGTTCAGACCCAGGCCCGCGAGGGACAGCGTCTGAGCTTTGACCGTGAACGAACCGCCGTCCTGGTTGGCCAGGAAAGCGATTTGCGTCGAGGTTTCATCGACAAGGCTGACACCGTTGAACTTCGCATTCAGCGCGGCCTTTTGGATTTGGTCGCGCAGCGATGTGAAGTCCGACACAAGGGAGCTGAACGAGGCAGTGTTCAACGAAGTGTCGGAAGCGGCGAGAGCCTTTTCCTTCATCTTCGAGAGCAGATCGGTGATGGTATCGCCGGCCGCGAGGCCTACATCGATCGTCGACTGACCGCGCTGGAGCGAATCCTTCACGGCGTTCAACGAGCTCGAGCTCGCGGTCTGCAACTTGGCCATCGACCAGATCGCACCGTTGTCCTTGGCGGATCCAACCTTTTTGCCGGTGTTGATACGGCTCTGGGTGGTGGCGAGCTCCGTGTTGGTTGCGTTCAGATTTTGGAGCGCGATGAGAGCGCTCGGATTCGTGTTGATCGAGTTCAGCATTTGATACCTACCGTTTTGGTGGGATTTGCCCGGCGTATTGCCGGTCGGGCGTTTTGCCCCGCACGAGACATCGCAAGCGGCGGGCCAACCGAACCAAGATCGGGACCAACATCTAAAGTATTGATTTTATTGGATTTAACTCACCTCTAGGGCCAAAAACGAAACCGCCCGGCGAATGCAACATTCGCCGGGCGGCAGGTTTTTCCGAAGCAGGTAGGCAAGACGTTCAGTCTTGCGAAAACCGAAGAATCAGGCGGCGTCGGCGCGAGCGGACAGGCCCTGCATCATCATGCGGTTGATTTCGATCAACGGCTCGAAGTCCTCCTCCTTGCGCATCACCGCGCTGGAGTGGCGACCGACCCAGAGGCTCAGCGAGATGATGCTGGCCCGAAGCTCTTTGGGCAGTTGGTTTTCAGGCAAGGAACAGTCGGTCGCCAAGGCCGACCAGACCTTGCGATTCCAATCCAATGCGTCGATCCGCGTGGCAATGTCGTCCGCCGGGGCCCGGGACGCGTCCATGAGGGCGCGCGTCACCTGACCGAACAGGCGGTACTCCATTTCACGGGGATTCTCAGCCCGCGTCGCCGCCTGCTGATAGGCCCGAAGAGACATGCCCCAACCTCTCGTCTTCGTATTCAATCAACTTACGGCTCAACATCAGAGCCTTGTAGTACTCGCGCGCCATAACGTGCTTCGAAATGGCGATGCAGTCCTGCAGAACCACAGGATTGCGCACAACTCCCATGAATTCGTTAAGGCGGCCCGCGAAGTCCTCGAAGAACTTCTCGGCTGCGGCCTCGTCAAGGTACATCATCATCACCGGAAAATAGATCCGACGCGCGGGCGTCGTGACCTGTTCCGGCTGCATGATGTCCTTCTCGCGGAGGACGGAGGCCTTGTTCTGGAGCACCAGAACTCCGCGCCGATCCCCATTCTGGACCACGGCGCCGTTGAGAACGAATTTTTCGCCGGGCTTCAGCGACAGCTTCAAAGGCACTAAGGCCGCTCCTTCGTTGACGCCACTTCGCCCGGTTCCGTCATGACGACGGGTTTGGACGCGAAGCTAGGCGAACATCTGTTAACGCCGTCTTGCCGCAATTCAGGCCGCCTTGCGACCGTAAGACGCGGCTTAGGACTCAATTAAGCATAGCCCCCCAAAACATGGTTAATAACAAAGTCCCCGGATCGGTCCGCCATGTCCAACAAAAGCGTCCTCGAAGCGTCCGATAGCGCCGCCAGCCAGGCCGATATCGGCGCCCTTCCCTTCCAGCCCGGCCAGATCGTGAAGGCCATGGGCGATTCGGCCTCGGCCGACTCCCTGGAACGGCTGAAGCAGGCGGCGCAGGACCTCAAGAGCACCGACAACGCCAAGGCCGTCAGGACGGCGATCCTGGCGGTGCACGCGCAGGACTACGCCAAGGCCGAGAAGATCGCCCTGAAGCTGCTCAAGAAAGACGATCAGTTCGGCCTGGCGTGGCACATCCTGGCCATCTCGCGCGAGAAGCAAGGCGACTTCGCCTCTTCGCTCAAGTGCTACGAGGCCGCGCTCGCCCTGCTGACCGACCACAGTGCGGTCGCCGGCGACCTCGGACGCCTGGCGTTCCGCCTGAACATGGTCGACTTCGCGGCCAAGTTCTTCGCGCACTACCGCCTGGCCCGGCCCAATGACATCGAGGCCGCCAACAACCTGGCCTGCGCCCTGCGCGAAATGAACCGCGAAACCGAAGCGATCGATGTGCTTAAGGTCGCTCTGGCCATCCACCCTCAGGCCGCCGGCCTCTGGAACACCCTAGGCACGGTGCTCTGCAACATGGGCGACCCCGGCGGCTCGATCGTCTTCTTCGACGAGGCCCTGCGCCTGGTCCCCACACACAGCAAGGCGCTCCACAACCGCGCCTACGCCAAGGCCGATCTCGGCGACATCGAAGGCGCCCTGATCGACAGCGAGGCCGGGATGCGGGAAGCTCAGGACCCCGCCGATGCGACGGTCATGCAATTCGCCCGCGCCACGCTCCTGCTGGCCCTGGGGCGCGTCGCCGAGGGCTGGGAAGCGTACGAGACCCGCTTCTCGCCGGAAATCTCCGAGGCCCCGCTGTTCCACATCCCCGCCACCCGCTGGGCGGGCGAGGACCTCAAGGGCAAGACCCTGATGGTCGTCGCCGAGCAGGGCCTGGGTGACGAGGTCATGCTCTCCAACATGCTGCCGGACATCCTCGAGATGCTGGGGCCGGACGGCAAGATGACCCTGGTGGTCGAGCGCCGCCTGAAGCCGCTGTTCGAGCGCACCTATCCGGGCATCGAGGTCAGCGCCCACCGGACCATGAAGTACGAGGGCCGTGTCTATCGCACCGCGCCGGACATCGAGCATTGGGAGCGCTTCGACTGCTGGGCGGCGCTGGGCGATTTCCTGCGCACCCAGCGCAACTCGGTCGAGGCCTTCCCGAACCGCAAATCGTTCCTGACGCCCGATCCGGAGCGGGTCGCCTACTGGAAGGCCGAGCTCGACAAGCTGGGTCCTGAACCCAAGGTCGGCCTGCTATGGAAGAGCCTGAGCCTGAAAGGCGATCGGGCCCGGCAATTCTCGCCGTTCCAACTGTGGGAGCCGGTGCTGAAGACGCCGGGCGTCACGTTCATCAACCTGCAGTACGGCGACTGCGAGGAAGAAATCGCTCTGGCCAAGGACCAGTTCGGCGTCGAGATCTGGCGGCCGCCGGGCCTGGACCTGAAGATGGACCTGGACGACCTGACCGCCCTGTGCGCCGCGGTCGACCTGATCATCGGTTTCTCCAACGCCACCACCAACCTGGCCGGCGCGGCGGGCGCGCCGATCTGGATGCTGACCGCGCCTTCGGTGTGGACCAAGCTCGGGACCGACGCCTATCCCTGGTATCCTCAGGCGCGTGTCTTTTCGCCGCCCGAACTCGGCCAATGGGCTCCCGTGATGGCCGAGGTCGCCCAGGCCCTGCGCGATAAGGTCGCCGGCTAGGCCATGGTGCTCGCCATCCTGCAAGCGCGAATGTCCTCGACACGCCTGCCCGGCAAGGTGCTGGCGCCGTTGGCCGGGGCGCCGATGATCCTGCGCCAGATCGAGCGCCTGCGACGCGCCCGCGAGCTGCAGCGCATCGTGGTGGCGACCTCGATCCGGGCTGACGACGATCCCCTCGTCGAGGTTCTGGCGGCGGCTGGCGTTCCCGTCCATCGCGGCGACCTGGACGACGTGCTGGGCCGCTTCGTCGGCGCCCTGGACGCCTTTGGCCCGGCGCGAACCGTGGTCCGCCTGACCGCCGACTGCCCGTTGGCCGATCCCGGGGTGATCGACGCCACCATCGCGCGGTTCGAGGACAGCGGCGCGGACTACGCCTCCAATGTCGCCGAGCCACGCACCTTCCCGAAGGGGCTGGATGTCGAGGTGATGACGGCCGCCGCCCTGCGCCGCGCCGCCGCCGAGACCAGCGATCCCCACGATCGCGAGCATGTGACCCCCTATCTCTATCGCAACCCCGACCACTTCCGTCTGGCCAGCTACGCCCAGGCGGCCGACGAGGGCGCGGTGCGCTGGACCGTCGATCGGCCCGACGACCTGGAATTCGTCCGCGCGGTCTATGACGCCCTCTACGCCGACGATCCGGACTTCACCTCCGACGCCGTCCGCGCCCTGGTCCGCGGCCGCCCGGATCTGGCCATGCTGGGAGGCGACCGTCGTGCCTGACGTTGTTCTGCGGCTGGTCGAAGAAGGCGATCGCGACCGATTGTTGGCCTGGCGAAACAGCCCGCAGGTCGCGGCCTTCATGTATTCCGACCATCTGATCGCGCGCGAGGAGCACGATCGCTGGTTCGACACCCTGGTCGGCCATCCGCGCCGACGCGACTGGGTCGTCCTGCTGGAGGACGCTCCCGTGGGCCTGACCAGCCTGGTCGATATCGATTCGAGCCAGGGCCGCGGCGCCATAGCCCGCTACCTGGCCGAGGAGCGCGCGCGGGGCCTGGGCGTCGGCGGTTTCACCGAGTTCAAGGTCGCCGACCACGCCTTCCAGGTCCTGGGCCTGCGCAAGCTGTGGTCCGAAGTGCTGGCCACCAACGAGGCCGCCCTCGCCTCGCATCTCTCGAGCGGCTTCCAGCGCGAGGCCTTGTTCCGCGCTCATGTCGTCAAGCAGGGCCGACCGACCGACGTCGTCGGCCTGGGCCTGCTGGCCGAGGACTGGCGCGACCATCGGCCGCGCCTTCGCGCCCGGCTGGTCGCCAAGGGCTTCGCCGAAGCCGCGCTCGACGCGCCGCTCTGACCGGCTTCCGCCACGGGCACTTGCCAAGCGCGTAAGCGCCGGTAGTTTGATCAGTTCGTTTTGAACAACTGTTCGAACCGGCTGGCGGAGATGGGCATGAGCGAGCGTTTCGAGGGTACTTCCGACTACGTGGCGACCGACGACCTGAAGGTCGCGGTGAACGCCTCGGTCGCTCTGGAGCGCCCCCTTCTGATCAAGGGCGAGCCCGGCACGGGCAAGACGGTGCTGGCCTACGAGGTCGCCAAGGCCCTCAACGCCCCGCTGATCACCTGGCACATCAAGTCGACGACCAAGGCCCAGCAGGGCCTCTACGAGTACGACGCCGTCACCCGTCTGCGCGACAGCCAGCTGGGCGACGAGCGCGTCAAGGACGTCAAGAACTACATCAAGAGGGGCAAGCTCTGGGAGGCGTTCGAGAGCGAGCAGCGCCCGGTGCTGCTGATCGACGAGATCGACAAGGCCGACATCGAGTTCCCCAACGACCTCCTGCAGGAACTCGATCGCAACGAATTCTACGTCTACGAGACCGACGAGACGATCAAGGCCAAGGTCCGGCCGATCATCATCATCACCTCCAACAACGAGAAGGAACTGCCGGACGCGTTCCTGCGCCGCTGCTTCTTCCACTACATCCGCTTCCCCGAGGAAGCGACGATGCAGGCCATCGTCGATGTCCACTTCCCGGGCATCAAGCAGAAGCTCGTGTCCGAGGCGCTGCGCATCTTCTACGACATGCGCAAGGTGCCGGGCCTGAAGAAGAAGCCGTCGACCTCCGAGCTTCTGGACTGGCTGAAGCTGCTGCTGGTCGAGGACATCGATGATCAGGTCCTGCGCGAGAAGGACCCGACCAAGCTGATCCCGCCCCTGCACGGCGCCCTGCTCAAGAACGAACAGGACGTGCACCTGTTCGAACGCCTGGCCTTCCTGGCCCGCCGCGAGGGTTCTGGGGCTCGTCCGGGCCAATAGGTCTGCGACCAATTGGTCGTTACTTGGATTTCACTGGACGCGCGCCCGGCGCGCGCCCAACTTCCCGCCAAATCAGGGAAGATCGACAATCCATGCGCTATTCCAAATCGCGGGCGAAATGGCTGGCCACGGCGCTGATGATCGGCGTCGGCGCGACCACCCTCACCGCCTGCCAGCGCGCCGAGACCAGCAAGACCGAGCACGCCGAGCGCAAGCTGGGCCGACGCGAGCCGATCCGGGTCATCGACCGCCTCGACTGCCCCGACAAGCAAGGTGAATTGAAGCTGGTCTCCAAGGCCGAAGACGGCCAGTCCTGCGCCTATGTCTCGGACGAGGCCACTGTCGACCTGCGCCTGATCAAGCTGAACGGCGGAGACGCGGAGGCCGCCCTTGCGCCGATCGAGACCGAACTGAAGGGGATCATGCCCCTGCCCCCAGCCCCGCCGAGGCCGCCCGAACACAAGGGCATGGGAAAGAACCACACCAGCATCAACCTGCCAGGCGTGAAGATCGACGCCAGCGACAGCGGCGCCGATATCCGCATCGGCCACCTGACCATCAACAGCGACGGCGGCGCCGCCGAGGTGAAGGTCAACAAGAACGTCAATTTCAGGGGCGACGACGGCCACGGCTCGGTCAACATCCAGGCCGAGGACGAGCACGAGGGCGACGTCACCATCAAGGCCAATGACCACGGGGCGGAAATCCGCGCCAAGAAGGGCGGCAACGACTCCGTGCGCTCGACCCTGATCCTGGCCAACGACAAGGCGCCCAAGGGCTATCGCCTGGCCGGCTACGAGGCGCGCGGCCCCAAGGGCGGCCCGCTGGCCGTCGCCGTCGTCAAGGCCAAGACCCGCGACACCGACGACCACGACCTGTTCAAGGACATGAAGGCCCTGGTCCGACACAATGTAGGGGGCTGAGGCCTCCTACTGCGCGACGGGCGCGACCTCCATCACCTTGTATGTCAGCGGACGACCGTCCTCGTCGGTGACCGTGACATACTCGCCCAGAGCGAAGCGGTGTTCGCCCAAGCGGTGCAGCGGCTCGTCGTCGGAGCTCTCCTGGTCGTCATAGTCGAAGAACCAGCGGGCCCCGCGCCTGTTCAGGCGGCCGTCCACCGCGTCCTCGTCAGGCGCGAAGCGGCGCACGCTGCAGGATCCCTTGACCTTGGCGTAGGCCCCTTCGTCGATGTGACCATCCTCGGTCAGCGGCGCGGTCAGGGCATAGCCGCGGTGGTCGTCACCACCGGCGAATTCCGTGCCCGGATTGCGGGCAAGGCGCAGTACGATGCGGGATAGAGACATTCGAGGTCTCCTTTCTTCTTGGGTTTCAGCTGTTTAGTGAGACAGAAACAAGGACGGCCCGTCGCTGTTGAGCAGCGTACGGGTGGTGCCCCCGAAAATGAACTCCTGCAGCCTGGGATGTCCGAACGCGCCGGCGACCAGGAGGTTCGCTCCAACGTCCTTGGCCGCGCCCAGCAGCAGGCCGGCCGCGTCGTTGGCGCCCTCCAGGATCTTGACGGTCGCCTTGACGCCGCGGGCGCCCAGGAACTCGACCAGACGGTCCAGTTCGAAGGCCCGCGACGAGGCGCTCGGCGCGCCGGCGACGATCACCGAACCAGCCTTCTGCAACAGCGGCAGGGCCGTGCGCACGGCGCGGCTGGCCTCCTTGCCGCCGTCCCACGCGACCAGGGCCACGCCGTCGACCTTGAAGCCCGGGCGGGCGACCAGGGTCGGGCGCTGCTCGTCGGCGACCAGTTGCTGGAACGCTTCCGCCAGCGGGCCCTTGCCGCGCGCCGAGGCGTCATCGAACACGATGACGTCCGACAGGCGGCCTTCCATAGCCAGACCGGCCCAGACCGGCGACTCCAGACTGATCACCCGCGTGCGCGGATAGCCGGTCTCGGCCGCCAGCTTGCCGCAGGCGCGCGCGCCTTCCTGTGCGGCTTCCTTCAGGCTCTCGAGAGCCGTGACCTGCACCCCGCCCATGAACCCTTCACCCATCCAGGGCATCAGGTCGGCCATGTCGGCCGGGGCGTGGACGCAGGCCAGTTCGGCCTGGAACGCGCCCGCCAGGACCGCGGCGGAAGTCAATACGCCCTTGTCGTTCGGGGTCCCGGCCAGCGGGACCATGATTCTCGCCCAACTCATGATCGAACTCCCTTCAAGGGCATTTCCACAGATGACGACGACGGCCACATTGATCTTTCGCAACCGATGGGTCAGTCAACCACCTTCACCGTGAGGAACGATCTCGTGGCCAAAGGGCTGCATAGGGGCGGACCGCCCCGTGCCTGGCAAAGAATGCTTTCCGGACGTCGGCTCGACCTGCTCGATCCGTCGCCGATGGACATCGAGATCGAGGACATCGCCCACGGCCTTGCCCGCGTCGCCCGATGGAACGGCCAGACGGTCGGCGACCACGGCTTCTCGGTGGCCCAGCACAGCCTGGTGGTCGAGGAAATCGCCGCGCACATCAAGCCTGACCTGGAGCCGCGCTGGCGCCTGGCCGCCCTGCTGCACGACGCCAGCGAATATGTGATCGGCGACATGATCAGTCCGTTCAAGGCGGCGCTGGGCGTCAGCTACAAGGATTTCGAGGCCCGATTGGAGGACGCGATCCACATCCGCTTCGGCTTGCCGGTGAAGACCCCCGCCCCGATCAAGAAACTGATCAAGCAGGCCGACCGAGCCTGCGCCTTCTTCGAGGCCACCCAGTTGGCGGGCTTCGAGCATGCGGAGTCCATGGCGATCTTCGGCGCGCCGCCATCCGGCTATGATCTGAAGATCACGCCGCAACCGCCGTTCGAGGCCCAGGCCCGCTACGTCCAGCGCTTTCACGTGCTGTCGCGGGCGGCCGGCTTCGAGAGCGCCCCAGGCGCGGCGTTCGAAACAGAATGAGCACCTCGGTCGTCATCGGCCTTTCGGCGGTGGTCGTCGCGATCCGCGAAGGCGAGGCCGTGGTCCTGACCGTGCGACCGCACGATGCGATCACCGATATCGCTTCGCCGCTCGCGGGCCTGCCGTTCGGCCCGTTCGATCCCGAGGCGCACCGCACCTTCGAGTTGGGCCTGCGGGCCTTCGTGACCGCCCAGACCCGGTTCCAGCTGGGCTATGTCGAGCAACTTTACACCTTCGGCGACAAGGGCCGCGACGCCCCGCGCGCCGAGGTCGGGGCCGGCGCGGCGCGCGTGGTCTCGGTCGGCTATCTGGGCCTGACGCCCAAGGCCGTCGACACCGACGCCCCCGACACCGCCTGGGCCCCCTGGACGCGCTTCTTCCCCTGGGAAGACTGGCGCAACGGCCGTCCCGCCCTGCTCGACGAGGCCATCGCCCCAGCCCTTAGACGCTGGGCCGCGGATGACGCCGGACGGTGGTCCCGCGCTCGCCTGGCCTTCGCCCTGGACGGCGCGCCCTGGAACGAGGAACGGGTGCTGGAGCGCTACGAGCTGCTCTATGAAGCCGGTCTGGCGCCAGAAGCCGCCCGCGACGTCGCCCGCGCCGACGGCCACGACCCGGCCGAGCCCCAGGCTCTGTCAGCGGCCCTGGGCGAGCCGATGATCTCCGACCACCGGCGGATCCTGGCCACGGGCCTCTCGCGCCTGCGCGGCAAGATCAAATATCGCCCGGTGGTGTTCGAACTGACGCCCGAGGAGTTCACCCTCTCGACCCTGCAGCGCACGGTCGAGGCCATCGCCGGCGTGCCGCTGCACAAGCAGAACTTCCGCCGCGTGGTCGAGCGCGAGGAACTGGTCGAGGGCCTGGGCCGCCTGGACGCCGAGACCGGCGGTCGCCCGGCCGAGCTATTCCGCTTCCGCCGCGAGATGCTGGCCACCCGCCAGGCGACGGGCCTGTCGCTGCCGCTGCTTCGGGATTGAAGCCCGCTTCGGGGAGTTCGACAAGTTCGACTGGTAGCCAACCCAGGGCTGCAATCTTGCCGTAACAAACCGGGTTCAGCGTCGGCCTGACTTCATCATCGCGGGATGAGCGACATGCGGTTTGGACTATTGATGCTGACCTGCGCCGGCGTCGCGATCGCGACCGGCGCCCTCGCCCAGACCCGGCGTTTCGAGGTGACCGTGGCGCCCTCTCACAAGACGTCAGGCTATGAGAAACTGCGCGTCGAGAAGGCGACCGTCGGCAGCACGCCGATCCGGGTGTGGGCCAACACCGCCATCGATCCGGACTGCTCGGCCCACCAGCCCGGCGCGACCCTGACCGTCCTGCAACCGCCGGAGCACGGCGCAGCCGTGGTCAAGGAAGAGCCCTACTTCGCCGCCTTCCCCCCGGCCAATCCACGCTCGGCCTGCAACAACCGCAAGGTTCCGGGCAATCAGGCCTTCTACACCGCCGCCGAAGGATATACCGGCCACGACAGGATGGTGTTGCAAGGATCCTCGCCGGACGGCGCGGTGCGTCAGATCGCGGTCGACATCACCGTCCGCTAGACTCGTCCCCAGCCTCAACTCGCGCCCGCCACTTGGCCTTCAGCGTGTGTGAGGTGTCGCGCGAACCGTCGGGGCTCCAGCCGGGCGGGCCGAACACATAGCCCAGCGCCTCGCGCGGCGATTTCGAACCCGCCACGTCCTTGCCGATGCCGATCCACTCGTGGAAGACGTTGTGCAACAGGTTGAAGTTGCCGAGGTTTTTCACCGTGCCATAACGGCAGGGCTCCTCGTCGATCTCGGGGACGAAGGTGCCGAACAGGCGGTCCCAGATGATCAGGATACCGGCGTAGTTGGCGTCCAGGTAGCGGGCGTTGCGGGCGTGGTGCACGCGGTGGTGCGAGGGCGTGTTGAACACCGCCTCGAACCACCGCGGCATGCGCTTGATCGCCTCGGTGTGGATCCAGAACTGGTAGACGAGGCTGACGCCCTTCTGGATGGCCACCATGGCCGGCGGAAAGCCCAGGAACGACAGCGGCAGCCACAGCAGCCAGGTGCCGGCGACGCCGCCGGTCCAGGTCTGCCGCAGAGCGGTCGATAGATTGTAGTGGGTCGAGGTGTGGTGGTTGACGTGGCTGGCCCACCAGACGCGCCGCTCGTGCGCCAAGCGATGGAACCAGTAGTAGGTCAGATCCTCGAGCAGGAAGACGGCGACCCAGGCCCAGACGGCGGTCATCGGGATCGTGAAGATCCGGTGATGCCAGACCCAGACCGTCGTGGCGAACACCACCCCGCCAAACAGCAGGCCGGCCACGGTGCTGCCCAAGCCCATGGTCAGCGACACGGCCGTGTCGCGCGCCTCGTAGTTGGCCTTGGCCTTGCCGAGGCGGCCGACCAGGATCTCCAGGATGATGGCCAGCACGAAGAACGGGATGGCCAACTGGACGGGATCGAAAGGGGCTTTCAGCATCAGGCGAGCTCCTTCGGCGGCCAGGCGTCGTCATTGACGGCGAACACGGGATGGGCGTCGCCCAGGCGCAGGGCCAGGCGACCGTTCGTCGGCTTCAGGCCGGCGATCGCGCTCCACGGCAGGTCGCGCGCGACATAGCTGTCGCCTCGCCGGTAGAGCACCAGCGCCAGATCGCCCTCGCGCGCAATGACCCCCGCGCCGTCGGCGGCGATCCAGACAGCGTCCGGCTTGTGATCGGGAAATTCGAGCGCCACCAGGGCGCGGGCGGCCTCGGCGTCAAGCGGCGGGGTCGCTCTCGCCACCCCCATCCATGCCGCGAACGCCACAAGCAGAGCCACGGCGGCTATCGAGCCACCCAGCTGAATCAACAGCGCCTTGTCCAAGACCGACGCCCCCCCCGTAACTTATTGCCGTTCAGATTGCCGAGCGAGGCCCGTCCGTCAAGTCGTCACGGGGTCGCGGAAACGCGAACGGCGCGCCCCGCGAGAGGCGCGCCGTCCTTCAGGCCACGAGGGCCGCTCGGCCTTAGAAGCGGCGGACGTAGCCCACCGACATCGTGTTCGAGCTCAGATCGCTCTTGGTATATTCAGACTTGGTCCAGTCGGCGCGTAGACCGTTCTTGTCGTCGAACTTGTATTCGGCGCCGACGCCATAGTTCCAGCTGTCGTGGCTGCCGTCGAAGTTCGCCGCGGCCGGATTGTTGGTCTTGAACTTGGTCGTGCCGTAACCGGCGCGGGCCAGCAGGTCGAGGTTCGGGGTCACCGGCAGGTAGCCGACGGCGTAGCCCGCGACCTGGTGCTCCATCTTCACGCTGGCCGGACCGCCCGGCGTATAGACCGTATCGCCGTCGACGCCGCCGGCCGCCTCGGCCTCGACACCGAAATTGGGCGTAAGCTTGGCGCCCACACGCCCTTGAATAGCGCCGGTGTCAGCGCCGCGCGTCCGAGTTTGGCCATAGTTCAACGAACCATATACCTCGGTCGAATTCTGAGCTTGGGCAAACATCGGGATCGCGAGAACCGAACCGGCGATCAGGGTGGCGGTGATGAGAGTCTTCATTCTTGTACTCCAATTCTACTCGTAGTCTTCAGCACCCTCAGCCAGCTCTTGCTAATCGGATAACGCGGCGGGCATGCGGCGGTTCACGGTCGCGTTCGAGGCCATTCCGTGTCGTGACCTAAAAGCCGCAGTTGATGACGCCCGCGCCATCCGTGCTATCTACGAGTCAAACAAGCGTCAGAACGCGGACCCGCCCCCATCAAGGACGAGGCCCGCGCGCATCATCGGGACCGCCGTCTTGCCGCAAGCCGTCATCGCCGCCACGGGGCTGTACACCCCGCCCTTTTCCATTTCGAACGCCGAGCTGGTCGAGGCCTTCAACACCTTCGTCGAGCGCTTCAACGCCGCCAACGCCGAGGCCATCGCGGCCGGCGAGGTGGTCGCCCTGGCCCCCTCCTCGCCCGAATTCATCGAGAAGGCCTCGGGCATCAAGTCGCGCTTCGTGATGAACAAGTCGGGCATCATCGACCCCGAGATCATGCGCCCGGTCATTCCCGAGCGTCCGAATGAGGCGCTGTCGATCCTGGCCGAGATGGCGGTCGAGGCGGCCAAGCAGGCGATCGAGCGCTGGGGCAAGCCGGTCAGCGAGATCGGCGCGGTGATCTGCGCCGCCTCGAACATGCAGCGCCCCTACCCGGCCATGGCCATCGAGATCCAGCAGGCCCTGGGTATCGAGGGCTTCGCCTTTGACATGAACGTGGCGTGCTCGTCGGCCACCTTCGGCATCAAGACCGCCGCCGACTTCGTCACGACCGGCAGCGCGAAGGCCGTGCTGATGGTCAATCCGGAAATCTGCTCGGGCCACCTGAACTTCAAGGACCGCGACAGCCACTTCATCTTCGGCGACGTGGCCACGGCCGTGATCATCGAGGACGCCGGCCTGGCCAGCGACGGCTGGGATATCCTGGGCGCGCGACTGAAGACCCAGTTCTCCAACAACATCCGCAACAACTTCGGCTTCCTCAACCGCGCCGCCCCTGAAGGCGAAGGCGCGCGCGACAAGCTGTTCGTGCAGGAAGGCCGCAAGGTGTTCCGCGAGGTGGTGCCGATGGTCAGCCAGATGATCCTCGAGCACGCGACCGACCTCGGCATCGACACCGCGGGGCTAAAGCGCCTCTGGCTCCATCAAGCCAATATCAACATGAACGAGATGATCGGTCGAAAAGTGCTGGGCCGCGATCCGGCCCCAGGCGAGAACGTCATCATCCTGGACGAATACGCCAACACCAGCTCGGCCGGCTCAATCATCGCCTTCCACCAGGCCAATGACGACTTCGCGGCGGGCGAGACGGGCCTGATCTGCAGCTTCGGCGCCGGCTATTCGGCCGGCACGGTGTTCGTGCGCAAGCGCTGAGCCCACACAGCCCGAACGGAATGGAGCCCCGCGCCCGGTGGCGCGGGGCTTTTTCATGCCTCAGGGCTTCGGATGCGTCGCCTTCCAGTCCATGGCGCGGCGGACGCGGACGCTGACCGCCGGGTGGTCGTAGAACAGCACCTCTTCCAGCCTGGATGGCGTGGCGGCGCGGTATTCGATGGTCTTGACCAGGGCCTTGGCCAGGCCGTCAGGCTCGTTGAAGTTCACCAGGCTGTAGCGGTCGGCGTCGCTCTCGACCTCGCGCACCAGGGTGTTGGTGATCGGGCCGCCGATCAGGCCCAGCACGGCCATGATCACCGCCAGCACCGGCAGGCCGGCCGGATCGGCGACGCCCGTCACACCCTTGGCGTTCAGCGCTTGCGCGAACCACGGGAACGTCCGGTCGACGATGAAGAAAGCGATGACCGCCAGCACGGCGAAAATGCCGGTGATCCACAGGCTGTGCTGGTGGGCGTAGTGGCCCATCTCGTGGCCGACGACGCCGCGCACCTCGGCGATGTCCGCGCCCTTCTTGAACATCACGTCGCTCATCGCCACCCGGGCCGAGCCGCCGAGGCCCGAGACGTTGGCGGTATAGGCGTTGGACTGCTTGGAGCCGTTGTAGACGAAGATCTTGTCGCTCGGGATGCCAACCGACTTGGCCATGGCCACGACCTCGTCACGCACGGGACCGGCTGGCGCGGGACTATATTTGTTGAACAGCGGCTCGATATAGATCGGGGCCAACAGCATGCCGAAGACGATGAACCCCGCCGTCAGGCCGCCGGCCCACAGCCACCACAGACGGCGCGCGCGGCGAATCAGCACGTAGAGCAGCGCCAGGAAGATCGCGGTGAACACGATCGAGATCGCCGTGCCCATCAGGTTCTCGGTCAGCCAGCCGCCGAAGGCCTGGCTGGTCAGGCCGTACTGCTTCTGCCGCCACCAGTTGGAATAGACCGACCAGGGCAGCTCCAGCAGCCAGCTGAAAGCGACGAAGGCGGCGGCGACCACGAAGCTGGCCAGGAACGGCCGTCCCTTCTTGCGCTCGACGCCCTGCTCGACCTTGGTCAGCACGCCGGTGCGGATAATGATCCAGGCCGCCAGGACCGAGACGACGAAGCCCCACAACACTAGCCAGTGACCGCCCTGGGTATAGTGCTGCGCCTTTTCGTGCGCTTCCGGCGGCAGCTGCGCCAGATAGGCGGCCGTGGCGGCCGCCGGGTCGAATTGAGCCATGATCTCCCCTCCCCGGGATGAACAAAGCAGCAAGCCCCGAGTCCGCGTAGGCGTCAGCTTAATTCGCGGTCAGGTGGAAAGAGCTTCGCCATGTTCGGGCTGGCGAAGCGCGCTCGCCCGTATAGAACTGCGACAGATTGTTTCGCCCAAAGGTTCGTCCGATGCGATTCCCTGCCCGCCGCGCCGTCCTCTCCGGTCTCGGCCTCGCTCTGCTCGCCGCCTGTGGCAAAAAGCCGGACGCCGGCGCCAGCGCCTGGGACAGGATCAAGGCCTCGGGGACCCTGCGCATCGGCCTGGAAGGCACCTATCCGCCGTTCAACTTCCAGGACAAGAGCGGCCAGCTGGCCGGCTTCGAGGTCGACTTCGCCAAGGCCCTGGCCACGCAGATGGGCCTGAAGCCCGACTTCCGGCCCGCCCCGTTCGCGGGCCTCTTGGGCGCGCTCGAATCGGGCCGCGTCGACGTGGTGATCAACCAGATCACCATCACGCCCGAGCGCCAGGCCAAGTACGATTTCTCCGAACCCTACACCGTCTCGGGCATCCAGATCATCAAGCTCAGAGACAAGCCGGGCCTGGACAAGCCCGAGGACCTGGCCGGCAAGAAGGTCGGCGTCGGCCTTGGAACCAACTACGAGCAGTGGGCGCGGACCAACGTGCCCAAGGCCGACATCCGCACCTATGACGACGATCCCACCAAGTACCAGGATCTGCGCGCCGGCCGTATCGACGCGGTGTTGAACGACCGCCTGGTCGCCGCCGACTTCGTCAAGAGCTCGCCGGAATTCGTCGCCTCGGGCCCGCCGTTCGCGGCCCAGGGCTCGGGCGTGGCGATGAAGAAGGATCCGGCTCTGAAGGTTATTGTCGACCAGGCCATCGAGGCGCTGCGCGCCAGCGGCAAGCTGACGGCGATCTCGCAGCAGTGGTTCGGCATGGACGTGACGCACTAGGGCCATGGACACGGCTCTGGATCTGCTGCGCCAGTCCGCGCCCCTGCTGCTGAAGGGCGCCGGCTACACCGTCCTGCTCAGCGTCATCGGCATGGGGATCGGGGTCGTGCTGGGCTTTGGCCTGGCCCTGATGCGCCTGTCGCGCTCGCCGCTGCTGCGCTGGCCGGCGGCGGTGTATGTCTCGGCCTTCCGGGGCACGCCGCTGCTGGTGCAGCTGTTTCTGATCTACTACGGCCTGCCGCAGTTCGGGATCGAGATGCCCGCCCTGGCGGCCGCCGGCATCGGCTTCTCGCTGAACGTCGCGGCCTATTCCTGCGAGATCCTGCGCAGCGCCATCGACGCCGTCGACAAGGGTCAGTGGGAAGCCGCCGGCGTGCTGGGCATGAGCCGCGGTCAGACCCTGCGCCGGGTGATCCTGCCCCAGGCCGCCCGCACCGCCGTCGCCCCGCTGTCGAACAGTTTCATCGGCCTGGTCAAGGACACCTCCCTGGCCGCCACCATCCAGGTGCCGGAGCTGTTCCGCCAGGCTCAGCTGATCACGGCCCGGACCTACGAGATCTTCACCATGTACCTGGCCGCGGCGGCCATCTACTGGATCCTCTCCACCGTGCTCGCGGCCGTGCAGGGCCAGTTGGAACGCCGCGCCGCGGAGGGCCGCCGATGAGCGCGATCGACGCCAAGGGCCTGAAGAAGAGCTTCGGCGACACCCCCGTCCTGGCGGGCGTAGACCTGACCGTGGTCCCCGGCGAGATCGTCGCCATCATCGGTCCCAGCGGTTCGGGCAAGAGCACGCTGCTGCGCTGCCTCGCGGGTCTGGAACTCCTGAACGGAGGCGAGCTGACCATCGCGGGCGTCACGGCCGGCGGCAAGGTTCCCCTGGCCAAGGCCCTGAACGGCCGGGTCGGCTTCGTCTTCCAGAGCTTCAATCTGTTTCCGCACAAGACGGCGCTTGAAAACGTCATCGAGGGACCGGTGGTCGTCCGCAAGGAAGATCCAACCAAGGCCCGCGCGCGCGGACTGGCCCTGCTGGAGAAGGTCGGCCTGGGCGGTCGCGCCGACGCCTATCCCGCCGCCCTGTCCGGTGGCCAGCAGCAGCGCTGCGCCATCGCCCGCGCTCTAGCCATGGATCCCGAGGTCATCCTGTTCGACGAGCCGACCTCGGCCCTCGACCCGGAACTGGTCGGCGAGGTGCTGGCCGTGATCCGCGATCTGGCCGTCGAAAAACGGACCATGGTCATCGTCACCCACCAGATGGACTTCGCTCGAGATGTCGCTGACCGGACGATTTTCATGGACGGCGGCGTCATCGTGGAGCAAGGACCCTCCCGTCAGTTGCTTTCCTCCCCGCGCGAAGAGCGGACCCGCAAGTTCCTGGCCAGGTCGGGTGTCCTCCAGCCATAATTTGGCCCACGGGACGCTTCACGTCCTGCTAGCGCGTCAGGCGAATGCGTAGGCGGCCTCGCTGCTCAGGCGCGCGATTAACGATCAAAACCAAAGCCCTACGCCGGGTGGCTTTTATGGCGAGGACAGCGTGAAGCCTTATATCGAACTCAAGGGCGCCTCGGGCGCCGTCTATCGCTACAAGCTGGCCGAGAACGGCGAGCCTGCGACCACGATCGCCGGTAACTATGTCTATGTCGACGCCAAGGGCGCTGTGGTTTTCGCCGGTGAGGCCAACAACCTGATCGACGCCAAGGCCCGCTGGTCGGAAGCCTATGCACGCCATGGCGCGACCTGGCTCTACACGCGCCTGAACGTCTCGGGCGCCTCGCGGGCGGATGAATATTCTGATCTCGTGATCGCGCTTCAGCCCGTGATGAATCAGGCCGACTAGGGTCTGCCTCCGGGCGCGGGACCGGCTATGGTTCAGCCAAATGCGCCCGGAGATTCTCTTTCCCCTGTTCAGCTCGGTGTCCACGCTCAAGGGCGTGGGCCCGCGCGTCGTGCCGCTGGTCGAGAAACTGGCCGGCCCGATCGTGCGCGACGTGCTGTTCACCGCGCCGACGGGCCTGATCCGCCGCTCGGTGACCAAGGTCGACCAGGCCGTCGACGGCCAGGTCCAGACCTTCATCGTCACCATCGATCAGCATCAGCCGCCAGGCCGCCTGGGCCAGCCCTGGAAGATTCGCGCCTGGGACGGCACGGGCTTCCTGACCCTGATCTGGTTCAAGGGTCACGGCCCACACCTGGAGCGCCAGCACCCCAAGGGCGCGCACCGTGCTGTCAGCGGCAAGGTCGAACGACCGGACGGCTACGCCTCCGAACTGCAGATCGCCCACCCGGACTACATCGTCGACGCCGAGCGCGCCGGCGACATTCCCGAAATCGAGACTGTCTATCCGGCGACCCACGGCCTGCCCTCGCGCACCTTCCGCAAGTTCGCCCTGGAAGCCTTGAGTCGCGCGCCAGACCTCCCCGAATGGCAGGACGCGGCCTGGCGCGAGCGCGAAAAGCTGCCCGGCTGGCGCGAGGCCCTGGCGGCCCTGCACGCGCCCGCCAGCGAGGCGGACCTGTCGCCGCTGGCGAGGCCCCGCCGGCGCCTGGCCTATGACGAACTGCTGGCGCACCAGCTGGCTCTGGCCCAGCGCAAGGCCTCGCGCCGCGCGAGCCCCGGTCCGCGCATCCCGTCCGGCTCGCTGTCGGAAGCGGCCGAGAAGGCCCTACCCTTCAAGCTGACCGGCGCCCAGATACGATCTCTTTCGGAGATTCGTGGCGACCTCGCTTCCGGCGAGCGCATGAGCCGTCTGCTGCAGGGCGACGTCGGCTCGGGCAAGACCGTGGTGGCGATGCTGGCCATGGCCGACGCGGCCGGCGCCGGCTTCCAATCGGCCCTGATGGCCCCGACCGAGATCCTGGCCCGCCAGCACTTCGAGACCATCGCCGCGCCCCTGCGGGCGCTGGGCCTGTCGGTGATCCTGCTGACCGGCCGCGACAAGGGCGCGAGCCGTTCGGCCAAGCTTCTGGGCCTGGCGGACGGAACCCACCACGTCGCCGTCGGCACACACGCCCTGTTCCAGGACGACGTCGTCTTCGACCGCCTGGCCCTGACGATCATCGACGAGCAGCATCGCTTCGGCGTCAACGAGCGCCGTCGCCTGCAGGACAAAGGCCCCTCCAATGAGGATTGGGGCGTCCATCTGCTGGCCATGTCGGCCACGCCGATCCCGCGCACGCTGGAGCTCACGGTGTTCGGCGATCTCGACGTCTCGCGCATCGACGAAAAGCCGCCGGGCCGCACGCCCGTCGCCACCCGCGCCGCGCCGACCCCGCGCGTGCCCGAGATCGTCGAGCGCCTGCGCGGCGCCATCGCCGGCGGCGCCCAGGCGTTCTGGATCTGCCCGCTGGTGTCGGAGTCGGACAAGATCGAGCTTCGCGCCGCCGAGGACCGCGCCGCCGACCTCGCCCGCCACCTGCCTGGCGTGGGCCTCGTCCACGGCCAGATGCCTGCCGCCGAGAAGGACGCGGTCATGCAGCGCTTCGTCGACGGCGAGGTCAGCGTGCTGGTGGCCACCACGGTGGTCGAGGTCGGGGTCAACGTCCCCAACGCCAGCATCATGGTCATCGAGCACGCCGACCGCTTCGGTCTGGCCCAATTGCACCAACTGCGCGGCCGCGTCGGGCGGGGCACGCGCGAGAGTTCGTGCGTGCTGCTCTACGACCCGCCGCTGTCGGAAGTGGCCCAGCAACGCCTCGACATCCTGCGTCGCAGCGACGACGGTTTCGAGATCGCCGAGAAGGATCTGGAACTGCGCGGCGGCGGCGACCCGCTGGGGCTCAAGCAGAGCGGCTTCCCGGCCTATCGCCTGGCCGATCCCGTCGCGCATCGCGACCTGATCGCCGTCGCCGCCGACGACGCCCGGCTGATCCTGGCCCGCGACCCGGACCTTGTCTCGCCGCGCGGCCAGGCGCTGCGGACGATGCAGGAACTGTTCGACTGGAAGCCGGCCTCGCCGCTGAACGAGGCGGGCTAGGCGGTTAGTGCGCCGCCGCGCCCTTGCGGTGATGCCAGAGGTGCATGACGCCGGCGAGGACGCCGCCGATCGCCAGGCCCACCACGGCCGAGCCGAGGGCGAAGGCCAGCCAGCCCGTCACCGCGCCGATGCCCGGGACACCGTGCGCCCAATGCGAGAAGCCCTCGACCCAGTGCGGGATCGGGGTCAGGTGGAACTTCTCGAGGCCGTGGACGATGATGCCGCCGCCGACCCACAGCATGGCCGCGGTGCCGATCACGGTCAGCGCCTCCATGGTCACCGGCATGGCCTTGACCAGGCCACGGCCAAAGCTCCGCACACCCTTGGTCTCGCGGCGCGACAGGTGCAGGCCCATGTCGTCCATCTTCACGATCAGCGCCACCGCGCCATACACGACGATCGTCAGCAGCACGCCGACGATGGCCAGCGCCGCCGCCTGCATCGCCAGCCCCAGATGCGCGACCTCGGCCAGGGCGATGGCCATGATCTCGCCGGACAGGATCAGGTCGGTGCGGATCGCGCCGTCGACCTTCTGCTTCTCCAGTTCGGGGGCGCTGAGCGCCAGGTCCTCGATCGCCTCGCCCTCGGCTTCGGGCGTGAACGCCTCCAGGATCTTCTCGGTGGCCTCGAAGGCCAGATAGGATCCGCCGACCATCAGGATCGGCGTCACCGCCCAGGGCGCGAAGGCCGATAGCAAAAGGGCGCCCGGCAGCAGGAAGATCAGCTTGTTGCGTAGCGAGCCGACGGCGATCTTCCAGACGATCGGCAGCTCGCGGTCGGGCGTGAAGCCCATGGCGTAGCCCGGCGTCACCGCCGCGTCGTCGACCACCACGCCCACGGCCTTGGTCCCCGCCTTCCCGGCGGCCGTCCCGACATCGTCCAGCGAGGCGGCGGCGAGCTTGGTGATGGCCGCGACGTCATCGAGCAGCGCGGCGAGACCGGAGGGCATGGAGGATCCTGAGCAGAGGGTTGAGCCTCGTTGCCTAAGGCGCGCCGGGCTCGCCGTAAAGTCGCGAGGCTCTTGCCTGACGTAAGGTGAAACCTGGAAGCTCGTTCCATGGACGTCGCCGCCGCTCTCGATCGCCTCGCCCCGCGTCTGTCGCCGACCGCGACCGGAGCCGTGAACGCCCGCCGCCTGTCGGGCGGCGCCAGCCTGGAGACCTGGGCTTTTGATCTCGACGATGGGACCCCGCTGATCCTGCGCCGCCGCCCGGACAGCGCGGCGATCCGCGAGACCGCTCTGCCCCTGGCCTCTGAGGCCGCCCTGATCCGCGCGGCCGACCAGGCTGGGGCTCCAACACCCAGCGTGGTCCATGTCTGCACGCCCGACGACGACCTCGGCGAGGCCTACGTCATGGGCCGGCTGGAGGGCGAGACCCTGGGACGGCGGATTGTCCGCGACGAGGCCATCGCCGGGGTTCGGCCGGGCTTGGCCCGCCGCTGCGGCGAGGTGCTGGCGAGGATCCACGCCGTGCCGACCGCGGGCCTGCCGGACCTGACCAGCTCCGACGCACGCGGCGAACTCGCGCGCTACGAGGAGATCTACCACCAACTGGGCGCCCAGCGGCCGATCCTGGAGGCGGCGTTCCGCTGGCTCGAGTCCATCGCCCCGCCGCCGCCCGAGCGTCCGGTGCTGGTTCACGGCGACTTTCGGAACGGCAATCTGATGATCCACCCGACGGGCGGTCTGGTCGGGGTGCTCGACTGGGAGCTGGCCCATCTGGGCGACCCGGCCGAAGACCTCGGCTGGATCTGCGTCAATTCCTGGCGCTTCGGAGAATGGCGAAAGCCCGTCGGCGGCTTCGGCGACTATGCCGACCTGCTGGCTGGCTATGGCGGCGGGATCTCGCTCGATCGGGTGCGGTTCTGGCAAGCCCTGGGCTCGCTGAAATGGGGCGTCATGTGCCTGATGATGTATTCCAGCTTCGCCAGCGGCCAGGATCGTTCGATCGAGCGCGCCATGATCGGCCGGCGCACCAGCGAGACCGAGATCGACCTCGTCGCCCTGATGGAGGCCGCATGATCAGCCATCCCACCGCCGCCGAGCTGTCCGAAGCCATCGCCGCCTTCGAGGCCGAGCCCGCCGTTCCCCGCGACGCCCGTCACGCCTTCCTGGCCCGCGTCGCCGACAACGCCCGCGCCACCCTGGCGCGCGAAGCCGAACAGGGCGCAAGACTGGAGGCCGAGGCCGTCTACCGGCTTAGCGCCCTTCTGGGCGAGGCCGGCGACTTCGCCACGCTCAATGCCAGACTCTGTGAAGCCTTGCGCGAGGGCGCACTCAATCCGCTCGATCCAGTCCTGCTCGCGCATCTGCGCGCCACGGCGATCGGCCAGATCGCCATCGACCAGCCGAGCTACGGCGGCCTAGCGGCCTTGCGGGACCGCGGGAACGGCGGCTAGCGGGCGGCCGACCATGGTCGCCGACCGCGCCAGGGCGTCGGCCTCGAGGTCGGCGTAGAATAGATTGAACGTGTCGACCTTGCGCCGGTCGGCCCACGAACCACTGTCGCGCAGCGCGCCGGACTTGGGCTTGCTGGTCCGCAGCAGGCCGTTCTCGCAGCGCGCCGAGACTTGCCTCTGCAAAAAAGGCGGCCGGGCGCCCCAGTCCAGGCCGGTGGCGTTGGCCGCGCCGAGGTTCAGCTTGGCCGGGGCGCGCTCCAGGCCGGTCCCGCCCAGCAGCGGGTTGAAGCACAACGGCGTGCGGTGCTCGAGATTGACCAGCTGATCGGTCCCGTCCCAGACCAGCGAGCGGCCGGTCAGTTCCTGGACGGCGCGGAAATCCCCCTCCTGAGCCGAAGCCCAGGCCGCGACGCAGCCGATCTCGCCCTTGTGTTCGCAGGCGGGGATCGGCGCCCTTGGCCCATATTCGTCGGCGGGGGCAACCGTCTGGATCAGATAGGCGGCGACCAGGCGGCGCTTGAGGTCGGGGTCGGCGGCGACTTCCTCGCGCAGCAGCCGCGCGGCCAGAGAGCCGCCCTGCTCCACCCCGACGATGATGAACGGTCGCGCCTCGCCATAGCGCGACAGATAGGTCTTGAACGCCTGTCTGACGTCGCCATAGGCGAAGCGCCGCGCGTCGCGGGCGTCGTCGCGCAGGGTCAGATAGGTGTAGAGGCTGGCTTGGCGGTAGCGCGGCGCGAACACCCGGCCCACGCGGTCGAACGGTCCGGCATAGTTCGGGATCACCACCCGCGACAGGAACCGTTGCGCCTTGGGCTGGTCGATGCCGCCGTTCCAGTCGCGGCCGCCGTCGAAGGTGGTCGGATGGACGAAGAATATGTCGACCGGCCGGTTGGCCTGGGCCGCGCCCGGCAGCAGCGCCCAGGAAGAGGACTTGCCGTAGTCCGGGGCCGGCGGCGGACGGTAGGTCAGGAACGGCACCTTGGGGTCCAGGGCGTTACTGAGAATGTCGTAGCGAAACACGAAGGCCGCCGTCAGGAACAGCGCCAGGAACAGCGCCAGCCCCGCGAAGATCCAGCGTTTGAAGCCTTTGAACGTACCGCCCATGGCTCTGGGTTACACCAAGGCCAAGGCGGCTTTAAGCCCCTTTTCCTTAGGCGCCTTCCTGACCGATGATCGCCACCGAGCAGACATTGCTGGCTGGCGCGCCGCCCAGGTTATGAGTCATGCCGAAGACCGGATTGGAGAGCTGCCGCTCACCTGCCCGGCCCTGCAATTGCAGATACATCTCGTAGAGCATCCGCAGGCCCGAGGCCCCGATCGGATGACCGAAGCACTTGAGGCCGCCATCGATCTGGCACGGCACCCCGCCATCGGCGTCGTAGAAGCCATCCAGCACGTCGCGCCAGCCTTGGCCTTCGGGCGAAATGAACAGGTCTTCCATCGTCACCAGTTCGGTGATCGAGAAGCAGTCGTGCACCTCCATCATCGAGATCTGGTCGCGCGGCCGCTCGATGCCGGCCTCCTTATACGCCTTGCGCGCGGCGATGCGGGCGGTGTGGAAGTGGCTGCCGTCCCAGCCGTTGTACTGGCTCTCGTAGCCGTTCGAGACCGACAGCTGCAGAGCCTTCACGGTGACGAGATCGCGCTTGCCGAGGGCCCGCGCGATCTCGGGCGTGGTGACGATCGCCGCCGCCGCGCCGTCCGAGACGCCGCAGCAGTCGAACAGACCCAAGGGCTCGGCGATCATCGGTGCGTTGAGGGCCTGCTCGGCGGTGATCGGCTTGCGCAGGTGCGCCTTGGGGTTCTTGGCGCCGTTGGCGTGGCTCTTGACCGAGACGTGGGCGATGGCGCGCTTGAGGTCGTCCTTGGAGACCCCGTGCTTGGCGCGATAGGCGCTGGCCAGCTGGGCGAAGTTGCCGGGGGCGGAACCGTTCGGCATCACCTGTGGACTGAGCGTGCCCGGATTGGCGACCGGCAGGCCGCCATAGCCGGTGTCCTTCAGTTTCTCGACGCCGACGGCGAGCGCGATATCGGCCGCGCCCGCCGCCACGGCATAGACCGCGCCCCGGAAAGCCTCGGAGCCCGAGGCGCAGAAGTTCTCGACCCGGGTGACGGCGATATTGGGCAGGCGCAGGGCGATCGACAGCGGCGTGCCGCCCTTGCCCGAGCCGATCTCGTCGATGTGCGTCGAGAACCAGGCCGCGTCCAGTTGGGTCTGATCGACGCCCGCGTCCCGCATGGCCTCCAGATAGGCCTCGACCATCAGGTCATCGGGCCCGGCGTCCCAGCGCTCGCCGAACTTGCTGCAGCCCATCCCGAGGATGGCGACCTTGTCGCGGATACCCTGTGGCATGTCTGACTCCTATTCGGCGGCTTGAGCGGTCCGGCCGGCCAGCGCGGCGCGATCCGGCGTGGCCTTCCAGAAGTAGCGGACGAAGCCGCGCTTCTCGTCGACCTCCTTGATGCGGAACACCATCCGCACCGGCATGCCGGTCTCGACGTCTCCAGGTGCGACATCGGTGATGTCCATCATGATCCGTCCGCCGCCCTCGAAGACGATCATGCCGTAGTGGTTCGGCGGAGCCATGGAAAAGGTAAGGTAATCAGCCGAATAGCTGAGAACACTCGCGCGGCGTTCGGCGAAGCGATACGGCTCCTGGGTGTCGACGGCGGGGTTGTTCGGTGCGACCGAGATACGCGTGCGCGGGAATTGCACGACGCCGGTCTCGCGACAGCGGCCGCCGACCAGGCCAAGGATCATGTCCTCGTTGCGGTAGAGGGTGGTCAGGGCCGTCTTGTTGTCCTTCTCGGCCCGCATGCCCTTTTCCCATTCAATGAGTCCATTGAAGGTCAGGAATTTCAGGTAGTTGGTCTCGACTTCTCGATCAGCCAGCGAGCCGGCCACGCCCCGCGCAGGGCGCTGGCCTTGGCCGGTAGCGCGGAACACCAGCGCCTCGGCGCCTTGGCCGAACTGGGCGACAAGGATGACCTCGCCCGCCTTGGCGTCCTCCAGCGCGTGGGCCAGCATGATCGGCCCGTGCGCGCAGCCGGCCTCGCCCATCACGGCGGCGAGGTTGTCGCGGACGGCCTCGGGCCTGATTCCCACGGCCTTGGCCACGGTCGCGGCCATACCGGAAAAGGTCGACGGGAAGCAGAAATGATCGACTTCAGAAGCGCTTATCCCAGCGACCTCAAGCGCCGTTCGAACAGCCGGCGGGACCAGCTTGACGATACCCTCGTCTCGGATCCAACGCTCTTCCCAGTAATAGTCGAATCCGCCGTCGTCGCCGCGGAAGTGGTCGACGAAGTCGTCGGTGACCGAACCCCGTCCCAGCAGCTCGGCGGCGCCGGGGCCGTCGGTGACCACAAAGGCCGCCGCGCCGTCGCCGAAGTCCAGTTCCTGGGCCGAGACGGCGCGGGTCTTGCGGTGTTCACCGACGGTGACCAGAGAGGTTCCACCGCTCGCCAGCGCCTGGCCCAGCGCCGTCAGGCCGCAGCGCTGCGAACCAGTCACGTCGCTGGCGGTGATCGACTTCTCAAGGGTCAGGGCCGCCGAGACGATCCCCGCGTTCAGCCGGTCGGCGAACGGCGCGGTCGTCGAGGCGAAGTAGAGACTGTCGATGTGGGAACGGTCGTCGCTTGACCCCAGGGCGTCGCGGGCCGCCTCGACCGCCATGGTCAGGGCGTCCTCGTCCCAGTTGGCCATCGAGCGTTCGCCCTTGCCCTTGGCCTTCAGGTTCGGGGCGACCCAGGCATTGGCCTCGGTCACCGCCTTGCGGCTCAGACGCAGACGCGGCGCATAAGCGCCCCAGGCGGCGATGCCGGCCATGACGAACTCCCTGATGTCGAGGTTCGCGCCTCGATCTCGGGACTCAGCCTACGCTCGTCGCCACGGCCAGCAACCGTGCCCTGACGTCAGCGATACGGGTCGTCGGTATTCAGGTAGCCCGCCACATAGTCGGCGACGCCGTCCTCCAACGGAGTCATCGGCGCGTCGTAGCCCGCCGCTCGCAGGCGGCTCATGTCGGCCTGGGTGTAGTACTGGTACTTGCCGCGCAGCACCTCGGGCATGTCGATATAGGTGATGTCCGGCTCGCGGTTCACCGCCTCGAAGGTGGCCACGGCGAGATCCCTGAACGAGCGCGCGTGGCCCGAGCCCAGGTTGAAGACGCCGTTGACGGCCGGGTTCCTGGACAACCAGGCGATCACGTCGACGGCGTCCCGCACATAGACGAAATCGCGCAGCTGGCCGCCGTCTTCGTAGTCCGGGTGGTGCGACTTGAAGAGCTTGACCCCTTCGCCCGCGGCGACGCGCGGCCAGATCTGGGCCACGACCGACTTCATGCCGTCCTTGTGCTCCTCGTTGGGGCCGTAGACGTTGAAGAACTTAAGGCCCGCCCATTGGGTCGGGGCATGACCCCGATGGGCCTCGCGCACGGCGTAGATATCGAACAGGGCCTTGGACCAGCCATAGGCGTTCAACGGCCTCAGCGCCTGCAGCGAGGCCAGATCGTCCTTGCCCTCGAAGCCCAGCGAGCCGTCGCCATAGGTCGCCGCCGACGAGGCGTAGATCAGGCGCTTGCCGTGTTGCGCGCACCAGTCCCACAGGTTGCGCGACAGCACGAAATTGGACTGCACGATCTTGTCGGCGTCGGTCTCGGTGGTCGACGAGACCGCGCCCATGTGGACGATCAGTTCGACCTCGACGCCGCGCCTGGCCAGCCAGTCGAACAGTTGCTCGGGCGCGACGAAGTCGGCGATCGGGTGCTTGGCGATGTTGCGCCACTTGCCGCTGGCCGCGTCGCGCAGGCGATCGCAGATCACGACGTCCAGGGCAGAATCCTCGCAGAGACGCGCGACGATGTTGGAACCGATGAAGCCCGCGCCGCCGGTGACGAGAACGATGCGACGGCTCATCGGGCTGATTTCTGGGCTACGGCTTTCGGCTGACTCAAGGCAACTCTTCCAGCGGACAGGGATTTCAGGCGCCCAAGAGGTGACCTTTCGGGCGGGGTGAGGCAAGTGCGGAAAGACACGGATCAGGACCCCGTCATCGTCTGGTTCCGCAACGACCTGCGATTAGCCGACAATCCGGCCCTGCGCCATGCCGCGGACAGCGGCCGGCCGGTGATCCCGCTCTACATTCTCGACGAGACGCCAGGTCTCCGCCCCCGGGGCGCGGCCTCCCTGTGGTGGCTCGACAAGTCTCTGAGGAGCCTGGCCGAAAGCCTTGATAAACTTGGCAATAGACTAGTGCTCCGCAAGGGCGCGGCGGCCGAGGTGCTGGACGACGTGCGCGCCGCCAGCGGCGCGAGCTGCGTGCTGTGGAACCGTCTCTACGACCAGGCCAGCATCGATCGCGACACCGCGATCAAAACCCGCCTGAAGGACGCCGACGCCGATTGCCAGAGCTTCAACGCCGGCCTTTTGAACGAACCCTGGACGGTGCGGAACGGCGCCAAGCAGCCCTACAAGGTCTTCACGCCCTACTGGCGAGCGGCGCGCGAGCACCTGACCGAGGTCGCTGTAGAACCCGCGCCCAAACACCTGAAATCACCCGAATATTTCCCGTACAGCGAAAGTCTCGCTGATTGGAATCTGCATCCGACCAAGCCCGACTGGTCGAAGGGCTTCGATCTCTGGGCGCCTGGCGAGGCCGGAGCGCTGGAGCGACTCAACGCGTTCCTTTCCGGTCCGATCGATAGCTATGGCGAAAGGCGCGACCTGCCGGGTGTCGAGGCGACCTCGCGCCTGTCGCCTCACCTGCACTTCGGCGAGATCGGCCCGCGCCAGGTCTGGCTGGCCGCCCGCAACGCCGCCGAGCATAGTGACGCCCCCGACGGCGAGATCGAGAAGTTCCTCTCCGAAGTCGGCTGGCGCGAGTTCAACCATTCGATCCTGTTCCATTGGCCAGAGCTGCCGACCCGGAGCTTCCGGCCCGAATTCGACGCCTTCCCGTGGAAATCAAACCCGGCCTTCTTCGAGGCCTGGACCAAGGGCGAAACTGGCTATCCGATCGTCGACGCCGGCATGCGCGAGCTGTGGGTCACCGGCTTCATGCACAACCGCGTCCGCATGATCGTCGCCTCGTTCCTGATCAAGCATCTGCTGATCGACTGGCGCGAGGGCGAGGCCTGGTTCTGGGACACCCTGGTGGACGCCGACCTGGCCAACAACGTCGGCAACTGGCAGTGGGTGGCCGGCAGCGGCGCGGACGCCTCGCCCTACTTCCGGATCTTCAATCCCATCGCCCAAGGCGAGAAGTTCGATCCGCGCGGCGTCTATGTCCGGCGCTGGGTTCCCGAACTGAAAGGCGTTCCCGACGAGGTTATCCACAAGCCATGGGAGCGGGCCCTGCATCTGCCGGCGGACGCAAAACGTCTCTATTCTAGACCAATCGTCGACCACGCCCAGGCGCGCGAGAAAGCCATGGAGGCCTATCGCGGACTGTAGCGGGTTTACGAGCCGGTCGTTAACGGCGTTAATGAACGCGCAACCGGATGCGAGGCCCCGCCTTGGATACGACGCTCTGGAACCACCCCGACCTGAAGGCCGCCCCGGCCGCCTTCCGCACCGCCCTGCGGGTGGCGGCGACAAACTGGGAGCTTGGCTCCGTCACCTTCATCCTGCCGACCGGGGCGCCGCTGACCGTCCGAGGCCGCCTGCCGGGTCCGAACGCCACGATCCGGATCCACGACTACAACTTCGTCCGCCGCGCCTTCTCGTCCGGCGACATCGGGTTCGCCGAGGGCTTCGTGGCCGGCGAATGGGAAACCCCCGACCTGTCGACGGTGCTGGAGGCTTTCTCGCTGAATTTCGACAAGCTGTCGGCGCTGGTGGACGGCAACCCGGTGATGCGGATGATCAACGCCCTCTATCACCTGTTTCACCGCAACAGCCGTGATGGCTCCCGCAAGAACATCCACGCCCACTACGACCTGGGCAACGCGTTCTATTCGCGCTGGCTTGACCCCAGCATGACCTATTCCTCGGCCCTCTATGAGCGCCCGAACCAGTCCCTGCCCGAGGCCCAGACCGCCAAGTACGCGGCCCTGGCCCGGACCATCGACCTGTCGCCCGACAAGCACGTGCTGGAGATCGGCTGCGGCTGGGGCGGCTTCGCCGAATTCGCCGCCAAGGAGGTAGGCGCCAAGGTCACCGGCATCACCATCTCCCGAGCCCAGTACGACTTCGCTCGAAAGCGCCTGTTCGATCAGGGGCTGGCCGAGAAGGCCGACATCCAGCTGATCGACTACCGAGATGTCCAGGGTCGGTTCGACGCCGTGGCCTCGATCGAGATGTTCGAGGCGGTCGGCGAGGAATACTGGCCGTCATATTTCGGCAAGATCCGCGAGGTGCTGATACCGGGAGGCCGCGCCGGTCTGCAGATCATTACCATCCGCGACGAGCTGTTCGCCGACTATCGCGGACGCACCGACTTCATCCAGCGCTACATCTTTCCGGGCGGCATGCTGCCCAGCGAGGCGCGACTTAAGGAAGAGACCGAGCGCGCGGGCCTGGAGTGGAGCGATCTCAAGCGCTTCGGCCAGAACTATGCCGACACCCTGGCCGAATGGGCGCGGCGGTTCGAAGGCGCCTGGAGCGACATCCGCAAGGACGGTTTCGACGAACGGTTTCGGCGCCTGTGGCGGTTCTATCTCAGCTACTGCGAGGCCGGCTTTCGGACCGAACGGACCAATGTCATTCAGCTGGGCCTGAGCCGCAGTTGATATCCACAGCTTGTGGATATCAGGTCAAGCCACGGTCAAGCTTAAGGTTTGTTGGCCCGCGCTGAGGCGCTTTCAGGAAAACTGGGGTTGCGCAGGCTTTTCGCGGCACGATCTACCAGCCAACCGAAAGATCCTCCCCAAGGCCCCGCATGACCGCCCTGCCCAGTGTTCTAGACGCGATCGGAAACACCCCGCTGATTCGCTTGCGCCGCGCCAGCGAGGCCACCGGCTGCGAGATCCTGGGCAAGGCCGAGTTCATGAACCCTGGCCAGTCGGTCAAGGACCGCGCGGCCCTGGGCATCATTCGTGACGCGGAGGCCAAGGGCTTGCTGAAACCCGGCGGCCGCATCGTGGAGGGCACCGCCGGCAACACCGGTATCGGCCTGGCCATGGTCGCCTCGGCGCTGGGCTACAAGACCACGATCGTCATCCCGCGCACCCAGAGCCAGGAGAAGAAGGACGCCATCCGCCTGTTGGGCGCGGAACTGGTCGAGGTCGACGCGGTCCCCTACTCCAATCCGGACAATTATGTTCGCTATTCCGGGCGCTTGGCCGAGGAACTTGCCAAGAATGAAGCGAATGGCGTTGTTTGGGCCAACCAGTTCGACAATGTCGCCAACCGCGACGCCCACTATCGCACGACCGGCCCAGAAATCTTCGAACAGACCGGCGGCGAAGTTGATGGGTTCATCTGCGCGGTCGGCTCGGGCGGCACCCTGGCCGGCGTCGCCCAGGCTTTGCGCGAGCGCAAGCCCGGCGTGAAGATCGGTCTGGCCGACCCCTACGGCGCCGCGCTGTACGCCTGGTACAAGGACGGCGCGCTGAAATCCGAAGGAACCTCGATCAGCGAGGGCATCGGCCAAGGTCGCATCACCGCCAACCTGAAGGATCTGATCGTCGACCATCCGTTCCGCGTCGCCGACGAAGAGATGCTGGAGGTGCTCTACGATCTCGTCCAGCACGAGGGCCTGTGCCTGGGGGGCTCGTCGGGCGTCAACATCGCCGGCGCGATCAAGCTGGCCCGCGAACTGGGTCCTGGCCACACCATCGTGACCATCCTGTGCGACCACGGCTCGCGCTACCAGTCCAAGCTGTTCAATCCCGAATTCCTGAAGGAAAAGGGCTTGCCGACGCCGCCTTGGATGTAAACTCGTCGCCGAGTCTGATCCTAAGAGGCGTCCCATGGCCATCCCGTCCGATCCGCTGGTCTCCACCGCCTGGCTGGCCGAGCATCTCGACGCGCCGGACGTGCGCGTGGTCGACGCCTCGTGGCACATGCCCGCCGCCCAGCGCGATCCGGCCCAGGAGTTCCTGGCCGCTCACATCCCGGGCGCGGTTTTCTTCGACATCGACGGCATCTCGGACGAGACCTCCGACTTGCCGCACATGATCCCGACGGCGGTGAAGTTCGCCTCGCGGGTCAGGAAGCTGGGCCTGGGCGACGGTTCGCGGATCGTCGTCTACGACAGCAGTGGCATCCTGCCGGCCGCCCGCGCCTGGTGGCACTTCCGCGCCATGGGTCACGAGGACGTCGTGGTGCTGGACGGCGGCCTGCCCAAGTGGATCGCCGAGGGGCGCCCGGTCGAGGACGGTCCGGCAATGCCACAGGAACGGCACTTCACCCCGCGCTACCAGGCCGACATCTACCGCTCGCTGGAGCAGATGCGCGAAATCGTCGCGACCGGCCGCGAGCAGATCATCGACGCCCGCGCCGCCGGCCGCTTCGAGGGCAAGGACCCCGAGCCCCGCGCCGGCTTGCGCGGCGGCCATATGCCCGGGGCCCGCAACATCCCGCTCTCGGCCCTGCTGGCCGCCGACGGGACCATGCTGCCGGCCGAGAAATTGAAGACGGTGTTCGAGTCCGCGGGAGTCGACATCAACAAGCCGATCACCTCGACCTGCGGCTCGGGCATCACCGCCTCGGTCGTGGCCCTGGCCCTGGCGCGTCTGGGAAAGCCGCGTTCGGCGGTCTATGACGGCTCGTGGACGGAATGGGGCGGCCTGGCGGACACGCCGGTGGTCACCGGCCCCGCGGCCTAGCGCATCGGCGGGGCGTACAGCAGGCCGGGCTTGGGCGCGTTCCACAGCGCGTTGAGGCCTCGGTCCAGCTTCAGGGCCGAACCGCCGCCGATGTCGCGGTCGAAGATCTCGCCGTAACTTCCCCCCGCGATAATCGCGCGGTAGGCCCAGTCGGCGTCCAGGCCCAGGATGGCGCCGAACCCGCCCTCGCCCAGCAGCCGCCGCGCCTCGGGATCGGCGCCGGTCTTCATGTCCTTGGCGTTGGCCTTGGTCACCCCGCGCTCCTCGGCCAGAACCAGGGCGTAGAGGGTCCAGCGGACGATGTCGGTCCAGGCCGGATCGTCCTGGCGCACCAGCGGTCCCAGCGGTTCCTTGGAGATGGCGTCGGGCAGGATCACGTGGGCGGCTGGATCGTCCAGCACCGACCGCGCCGCCGCCAGCGCCGAGATGTCGGAGGTGAAGGCGTCGCACTTGTCGGCCTGGTAGGCGGCGCGGGCCTGTTCCTCGCTGTCGAACACCATGGCCGTGTAGGCGATGCCGCGCGCTCTGAAGAAGTCCTCCAGGTTCTGGGCCGAGGTGGCGCCGGTCTGGACGCAGATCTTGGCCGTGTTCAGCTCGACGGCGCTGGTCAGGTTCAGATTGCGGCGGACCATAAAGCCCTGGCCGTCGAAATAGGAGATCGCCGCCATGTCCAGCTGGTCGCTGGCGTCGCGCGAGAAGGTCCAGGAAGTGTTGCGCCACAGGACATCAACCTTGCCGGTGCGCAGAGCGGTGATCCGCTCCTCGTTGCCCAGCGGCACGAAGGTGACCTTGTCGGGCTTGCCGAGCACGGCGGCGGCCAGGGCGCGGCAGAAATCGACGTTGAAGCCGCGCCAGTGTCCGCCATTGTCCCGGAAGGCGAAGCCCGGCAGCTCGGGATTCACCCCGCAACGCAACTCGCCGCGCGCCTTGATGGCCTTCAGGGTCTTGCTGGGCGCGGCGGGTTTGACGGCCAGCGGCGGCGCCTGTTCGGCGGGACGCGGCTCGGGCGTGGGTTTGCGCTGGCCGCACCCCGCGAGCGCGAGCATCGACAAGACCACTACGCCAAAACGCACCGACACCCGATCACTCCTTGAACCGTGCGCGCGCGGCGCTAGAGCCTGCCTGAGCAGGCTCTATCTCTTACGCTTAGAGCGTGGCAGACGCCAAAACCGCTCACACTTTTGGCTGCCACGCTCTAAACCACAACCGTACCGCCGCGTCGCCGAGAGTCCCCGCCATGGATGAAGAAACCCGCCTGATCCGCAAGGGCTCCGAGCCGACCGCCCTGGCGCGCACGGTCAATCCGCCGATCCAGCGCGCCTCGACGGTGCTGCTGCCCAACGCGGCGTCACTCTACGACGATGACCAGATCACCTACGGCATCACGGGCCTGTCCTCGCCCGCCGCCCTGCAGAAGGCCCTGGCCGAGCTGGAGGGCTCGCCGGACGTCACCCTCTATCCCTCGGGTCTGGCGGCGATCACCGGCGCCATGCTGGCGGTGCTGAAGGCCGGCGACGAGATCCTGGTGGTCGATAGCGCCTACAAGCCAACACGCCGGTTCTGCGACCGGGTTCTGACCCGTTTCGGCGTCGCCACCACCTATTACGACCCGGCGCTGGACGCCGATGGTCTGATGGCGCTGGTGACGCCCAAGACCCGGATGATCCTGCTGGAAGCCCCGGGCTCCCTGACTTTCGAAATGCAGGACGTGCCGGCCATCGCCAAGGCGGCCAATGACCGCGGCGTCATCACCCTGATCGACAACACCTGGGCGGCCGGCCTCTATTTCAAGCCTTTGGCGCACGGCGTGACGATCAGCGTCCAGGCCTTGACCAAATATGTCGGCGGCCACTCGGACTGCTTCATGGGCTCGGCCACGACCATGGATGTCGACATCGGCAACGCGCTGGGCGACGCCATGTGGGACATCGGCTGGTCGGTGTCGCCCGACGACGCCTACACCATGCTCCGGGGCCTGCGGACCCTGACCACGCGCCTGCCCCGCCATCACGAGAACGGTCTCGTCATCGCCCGTTGGCTGCAGGACCGTCCCGAGGTGGCGCGGGTGCTGCATCCCGCCCTGCCCGGCGATCCGGGCCACGCGCTCTGGAAGCGCGACTTCACCGGCGCCTGCGGCCTGTTCGGCGTGGTGCTCAAGCCGTGCGGCCAGCGCTCCGTCCACGCCTTCCTCGACGCGCTGAAGCTGTTCGGCCTGGGCTTCTCGTGGGGCGGCTACGAGAGCCTGGCCATTCACTGCGATCCGCAGCTCAAGAACCGCTCGGTCCTGGTCAGCTTGGAAGGCCCGCTGCTGCGTTTCCACATCGGCCTCGAAGCGATCGAGGATCTGAAGATCGACCTCGACCGCGGGTTCGAGGCGCTCCGCTCGGCCTAGAGGTAGCGCATCTCAGCTTCGCTAGGCTGCTCCCACCAGAGATTGTCACGGCCGTTGCCGTAGTTGATCGGCGCGGCCGCCAACTCGTCGGGCCTCGTGTCGTCCAGCGTGGCGACCTGGATCGAGACCACCTTGCCGCCCAGCTGCTCGACATCGGCGCGCCCGAACACCCGCACGCCGCACGTCGCGCAGAAGCAGTGATCGCCGCTCATCGTGCCGAACTTGTAGGTCCCCAGGCGGTCCTCGCCGGCGAGCAGGCGGAAGGCCTCCGGCTTCATCAAGGCGCCCCAGCTGCGGGTCTTGGCGCAGATCGAGCAATTGCAACGGCCGGTTCCCGCCTGCAGGTCAATCTCGGCTTCGTAGCGCACGGCGCCGCAGTGGCAGCTGCCGGTATGGGTCTTGAGCATCGGATGTCCCTCTCGGTGTTTCGTTGCACACCGTTCTAGGAACATGCTGCTGCCACCCCACTGTCAGTATCGACGTCGCGATCACGCCAAAAGCGATTGGAACATGCAATCGCCGCGTAGGCTCTTGCGGTCAGGTTGCAAGGCAAGCCAGTCTCGGCGTCTCGTTGTGAGGGGGAGTCTTTTCATGTTGCTCTACGTGTTCGCGTTGCTGATCGGCATGATCGCCGGTCTGCGCGCCATGACCGCGCCCGCCGCCGCCGCTTGGGCCGCCCGCTTGGGCTGGCTGCCGCTGGCCGGCTACCCACTGGCCTGGCTGGGCGGGCTGATCCCGGTCCTGGTCCTCAGCGCCCTGGCCGCGCTGGAACTGATCGCCGACCAGCATCCCAAGACGCCGAGCCGCAAGGTTCCGCACCAGTTCATCGCCCGCGTGCTCACCGGCGCCTTCGCCGGCGCGGCCCTGATGATGCCCGGCACCCACTGGCTGCGCGGCATGATCATCGGCGCGGTCGGCGCGGTGATCGGCACGTTCGTCGGCGCCGAGTTCCGGGGTCGCCTGGCGGCCAGGTTCGGCAAGGACAAGCCGGCCGCCATCATCGAGGACGTCGTCGCCGTCGTCGGCGCCTTCGCGATCTTCTTCCTGGCCAAGGCCGCGATCTGACCATGGCCGCCGCCGAAACCTTCGACGCCATCATCATCGGGGCCGGTCAGGCCGGGCCCTCCCTGGCCGGTCGCCTCAGCGCCGCCGGCTGGACCGTGGCGATGGTCGAGCGCAAGGACTTCGGCGGCACCTGCGTCAATACCGGCTGTATGCCGACCAAGACCCTGGTCGCCAGCGCCTACGCCGCGCATCTTGCTCGCCGCGCGGCGGACTACGGCGTCATCCTCCAGGGCGACGTCGGCGTCGACATGAAACGGGTCAAGGATCGCCAGCAGACGGTGGTCCGCGACGCCCGCGGCAATGTCGAAAAATGGCTGCGGGGCATGAAGGGCGTCACGGTCCTCCAGGGCCATGCCCGCTTCGAGAGCGCCGACACCGTCCGCGTGGGCGAGCGTCTGCTGACCGCGCCCAAGATCTTCCTGAATGTCGGCGGCCGGGCCAACGCGCCGGACATGCCGGGGATCGGCGACATCGACTACCTGACCAATGTCGGGATGATGCAGCTGGACACCCTGCCCGAGCATCTGGTCATCGTCGGCGGCAGCTATATCGGGCTGGAATTCGCCCAGATGTTCCGCCGCTTCGGCAGCCAGGTGACCGTCGTCGAGATGGGCCCGCGCCTGATCGGCCGCGAGGACCCGGAGATCTCCGACACGGTCCGCGAAATCCTGGAAGCCGAGGGCGTCACCGTCCGTCTCAACGCCGAGTGCATCAGCTTCAGCATTTGCCCAGAAGGCTACTGCGTCCATGTCACTTGCCAGGCCGGCGCGCCGCAGGTGACCGGTTCTCACGTGCTGCTCGCCGTGGGCCGTAAGCCCAACACCGACGACCTGGGGCTCGACAAGGCCGGGATCGCGACCGACAAGCGGGGCTATGTCGTGGTCGACGACCATCTTAGGACCAATGTTCCCGGGATCTGGGCGATGGGCGACTGCAACGGCAAGGGCGCCTTCACCCACACCGCCTACAACGACTTCGAGATCATCGCCGCCAATCTGCTGGATGAAGATCCGCGCAAGGTCAGCGACCGCATCACCTGCTACGGCCTGTTCATCGACCCGCCTCTGGGCCGCGTGGGCATGACCGAGGCGGAGGCCAAGGCCAGCGGCCGGCCGTTGCTGGTCGGCCAGCGCCCGATGACCCGCGTCGGCCGCGCCGTCGAGAAGGGCGAGACCCAAGGCTTCATGAAAGTGGTGGTCGACGCCGAGACCAAGGAGATCCTCGGCGCGGCGATCCTGGGCTTGAATGGCGACGAGGTGGTCCACGGCATGCTGGACCTCATGTACGCCAAGGCGCCCTACACGGTCATATCGCGGGCGGTGCACATCCACCCCACGGTATCGGAGCTGGTTCCGACCATGCTCCAGGAGCTGAAGCCGCTTTAGATTTTCACCGCGTCGCCTTCAGACGAAATCGTGACTGTTGCGGTTGCGATGGAAAGCCCAGTCCCCACCTAGCTTCGCAGACGCCGACGGAGGGTCGGCGCCCCGTTCGAGGGACAAGTCTCCTATGCCTACCCTGTTCGACCCGCTGCGCGTCGGCGCTCTGAACCTGCCTAACCGCGTCGTCATGGCGCCGCTGACCCGCCTGCGCGCCGGTCCGACCAACATCCCCAACGCCCTGATGGCGGAGTACTACGCCCAGCGCGCCTCGGCCGGACTGCTGATCACCGAGGGCGTGCCCGTGAGCCCGCAAGGCGTCGGCTATGCTGGCGTCCCCGGCATCTGGTCGAAGGAACAGACCGAAGCCTGGAAGCAGGTGACCAAGGCCGTGCACGACAAGGGCGGCCGCATCTTCATGCAGATCTGGCACGTCGGCCGGATCTCCGATCCGGAACATCTGAACGGCGAATTGCCGGTCGGCCCAAGCGCCATCGTCGCCAAGGGCCACGTCAGCCTGCTACGCCCCGAGCGCCCCTACCCCACGCCTCGCGCCCTGACGACCGAAGAAGTCGGCGGTGTCGTCGAAGCCTTCCGCCAGGCCGCCCAGAACGCCAAGGACGCCGGCTTCGACGGTGTGCAACTGCATGGCGCCAATGGCTATCTGCTCGACCAGTTCCTGCAGGACGGCTCGAACCAGCGCACCGACCAGTATGGCGGCTCGATCGAGAACCGCGCCCGCCTGCTGCTGGAAGCCACCGACGCGGCGATCTCCGTGTTCGGCGCCGACCGCGTCGGCGTCCACCTGGCCCCGCGCGCCGACAGCCACTCGATGGGCGACAGCAACCTGCCGGCCACCTTCGGCTATGTCGCCAAGGCCCTGGGCGAGCGCAAGATCGCTTTCATCTCGGCCCGCGAGTACGAGGCGGCCGACAGTCTGGGTCCGGCGCTGAAGGCGGCGTTCGGCGGCGTCTACATCGCCAATGAGAAGTTCGATCTGGCCAGCGCCAACGCCGCCATCGCGGCGGGCAAGGCCGACGCCATCGCCTTCGGCAAGGCCTATATCGCCAATCCGGACCTGGTGGAGCGCCTCAAGAAGGGCGCGCCGCTCAATACGCCCGATCCCACCACCTTCTACGGCTTCGACAACGGCGCCCGGGGTTACACCGACTATCCGACCCTGGCCCAGGTCAGCGAACCGGCCGAGTAATCGATGCGATCCTCGCGATGGCTTCAGGTCGTCGCGGGGATAAGCCCCTCGGCCAGGTAAGCCTGCGCCACGGCCTCGGCGACCTTGATGCCATCCACCGCCGCCGAGAGGATGCCGCCGGCATAGCCCGCGCCTTCGCCGGCCGGGAACAGGCCGGCGGTGTTCAGGCTCTGGAAGTCCTTGCCCCGGGTGATCCGGATCGGCGAGGACGTCCGGGTCTCTACGCCCGTCAGCAGCACGTCGGGGTGGTCGTAGCCGGCGATCTGGCGGCCGAAGACCGGCAGCGCCTCGCGCATGGCCTCGATCACGAAGTCCGGCAGGCAGGCCGACAGGTCCGTCAGCGTCACGCCCGGCTTGTACGACGGCGCGACCTCGCCCAGATCCGTCGAGGCTCGACCGGCCATGAAATCACCGACCTTCTGGGCCGGGGCGGCATAGCTGGAACCACCCGCCACATAGGCCAGGCTCTCCCACCTGCGCTGGAACTCGATCCCGGCCAGCGGATGGCCCGGATAGTCGCGCTCGGGGTCGATGCCGACCACGAAGCCGGAATTGGCGTTCCGCTCGTTGCGCGAATACTGGCTCATGCCGTTGGTGACGACACGGCCGGGCTCCGACGTCGCCGCCACCACCGTGCCGCCCGGGCACATGCAGAAGCTGTAGACGGTGCGGCCATTCTTGCAGTGGTGCGACAGGCTGTAGTCGGCCGCGCCCAGGTCGGGGTGACCCGCGCAGGTCCCGAAGCGCGCCTTGTCCATCCACGACTGCGGATGCTCGATGCGCACGCCGATCGAAAACGGCTTGGCCTCGATATGGACGCCACGCGCGTACAGGACTTCGAAGGTGTCGCGGGCGCTGTGGCCCAGGGCCATGACCACATGGGTCGTCGCCATATAGCCGCCGCCGGCGATGTGCAGGCCTTTCAGCCGGCGCGCGCCGTCGGCGCCGACCGCGATGTCGAAGTCCTCGACCTTGTGCCGCCAGCGATACTCGCCGCCCAGGCTCTCGATCAGCGCGCGCATCTGCTCGACCATGTGCACCAGGCGGAAAGTACCGATGTGCGGATGGGCCTCGGTCAGGATCTCTTCCGGCGCGCCCGCCTTGACGAATTCCTCCAGCACCTTGCGGCCCAGGAAGCGCGGGTCCTTGATCTGGCTGTAGAGCTTGCCATCCGAGAAGGTCCCCGCCCCGCCCTCGCCGAACTGGACGTTGGACTCCGGGTTCAGCTCGCCGCGCCGCCACAGGCCCCAGGTGTCCTTGGTCCGCTCGCGCACCACCTTGCCGCGATCGACGATAATCGGCTTCAGGCCCATCTGGGCCAGGATCAGGCCGGCGAACAGGCCGCAGGGGCCGGCGCCGATCACCACCGGGCGCGGACCGTCGAAGCCCTCCGGCGCCTTGGCCACGAAGCGGTATTCGGTGTCGGGCGTGACGCGGACATGGTGGTCGCCCGTAAAGCGCGCCAGAACGGCGGCCTCGTCGCGTAGCGCCACGTCGACCGAATAGACCATCAGGATCGCCGACTTGCGGCGCGCGTCGTGAGCGCGGCGGGCGACTTCGAAGCTCACCAGGTCGTCGGCCTCGATCCCCAGCCGTTCGACGATGGCGGGCTTCATCGCCTCCGGCGGGTGGCCGAGCGGCAGCTTCAGTTCCGAAATACGCAGCATGGCGGGCGTCTTAGCCAAAAGCGGGCTCGCGCGCCATCGCGATACGCATCCTCGGCGCGCCGTCCAAAGCCATCCGCGCAAGGATGGATCACGATAACCGTCGCAAACACTTCATAAAATTCCAGCGCCGAAAGCTGTCCCCGCCAAGGCCTCAGCCGCCTCTCCCCGCCAGACGATCGGCGGGGAAACCTCCCCGTCCCGTCATCGCTCAAGCGGAAACCGCAAGGGATCGGGGCCATGCTCAAAGTCACCAAGTTCAACCTTCTGACCACGACGGCGCTGACCGTCGCCGTGCTGGGCGTCGCCGCCCAGGCGCACGCCGCCGAGACGCCGGCCCCAGCCGCCGCGTCTGGCGACGTCTCGGAAGTCGACGCCATCGTCGTCACCGGCTTCCGCGACAGCCTGCTGCACGCCCGCGACCTCAAGCGTAAGGCCGTCGGCGCCGTGGACGTGATCGTCTCCGAAGACATCGCCGCCTTCCCCGACCTGAACCTGGCGGAATCGCTGCAGCGCGTCCCCGGCGTGACGATCTCGCGCGACAGCGGCGAAGGCCGTCAGATCACCTTGCGAGGCCTGGGTCCCGACTTCACCCGCACCCAGCTGAACGGCATGGAAGTGCTGGGCAACACCGCCTCGGGCATGGACAACCGCGGCGGCGTCAGCCGCTCGCGAGCTTTCGATTTCAGCCTGTTCGCCTCGGAACTGTTCAACCGCGTGACGGTGCAGAAGTCCTACGCCTCCGAGCAGGACGAAGGCGGCATCGGCGGCACCGTGCAACTGGCGACCGCCAAGCCGTTCGACTATCCGGGCTTCAAGGCCGTGCTGTCGGCCAAGGGCCAGCGCAACAGCAACGCTAACGACAAGATCACGCCGCGCGTGGTCGGGCTGATCTCGAACCGCTGGGGCGACTTCGGCGCCCTGGCCTCGATCGCCTATGGCGAAACCGACTCCAACGAGTTCGGCTATCGCAGCTATAATTGGGGTCGGATCCGCGCCAATCCGGGCAATATCGGCTCGGGGGTCAGCGCCGCCGACGCCGCGCGCCTGACGGCCGCCACCGCGACCGTCTTCGCCCCGCAGGCCGACACCTATTCGACCTGGTTCGACCACCGCAAGCGCCTGGGCGCGACGGTGGCCCTGCAGTACGAGCCGGGCGACAAGCTGAAGCTGGCCTTCGACGGCCTGTACAGCCAGCTGGAAAACAGCCGCCAGAACTTCTCGCTGGCCACTTCGGGCGTCAACAGCCTGACCGGCAACATCACCGGCACGCAGGTGATGCAGACGGCGGTGATCCAGGGCGACACCCTGATCGCCTCCAGCTACACCGGCGTCGACATCCGCAGCGAGTTCAACCGCGAGGAAGACAAGACCAAGTTCTATCAGCTGGGTCTGAGCGGCTCGTACCAGGCCACCGACAAGCTGCTGCTGTCGGGCCTGATCGGCTACTCGAAGTCGGACTACGCCCTGCCGGTCTTCGACAAGGTGTTCCTGGAATCCAAGAACTACGCCTTCAGCTTCGACGACCGTCCGAGCATGCCGATCAACACCTACGGCGCCGGCCTGACCGACCCGGCCAAGTGGGACCTGATGCGGATGGACACACAGGAGAACAAGATCTCCTCGGAGTATGCCAACGCCAAGTTCGACGCGGCCTTCGCCGCCAACGAGATTTCCACCCTGAAGGGCGGCGTCTCGTACAAGAAGTTCAAGAACTATGGCGCTCAGTGGGGCGACAAGCAGTTCAGGAACGTCCCGGCCAACACCGTCATCCCCAACACCCTGAAGATGGTCGTGCCCTTCAAGTCTCTGGGCGCCTACATCGTCGGCGACGTCGATCCGGTCTACGCCCAGATCGGCCAGACGCGTGACCTGGAAGCCCAGGGCGCGAAGTACGCCACCCCGGGCACGGCCTTCACAGTGACCGAGGAGACCAAGGCGGCCTATCTGCAGTACGACCTGAACACCGAGATCCTGGGCAAGGGCGTGCGGGCCAACGCCGGCGTGCGCTACTATTCGACCGACCTGAGCTCGGACGGCACCCTGAACACCGGGACCAGCCTCCAGCCGGTGTCGATCAAGCACAAGTATAACGGCTGGCTGCCGGCCCTGAACGTGGCCGTCGATGTCAACGAAGGCATGGTCGCCCGCTTCAGCGCCAACCGCGACATCAGCCGCCCGGCCCTGGGCGACCTGGCCGCCGCCGGTTCGCTGACCACCGCCCCGTTCGGCGGCACGATCAGCACCGGCAACCCGAACCTGACGCCGTTCACCTCGGACTCGATCGAAGGCTCGCTGGAGTTCTACGACGGCAAGGTCGGGTCGTTCACGATCGGCGTCTTCTACAAGAAGCTGAAGTCGTTCATCACGTCGCAGACCAGCATCATGCCCTATTCGCAGACGGGCTTCCCGCTTTCGTTCCTGCTGCCGGGCCAGGATGGCTCGATCCTGTACAATGTCAGCCGCCCGGTGAACGGCCCTGGCGCCGACATCCAGGGCCTGGAAGCCTCGTTCCAGCGCGACTTCGACTTCCTGCCCGCGCCGTTCAACCACCTGGGCGTCGTGGCCAACGGCACCTATGCCGACGGCTCCTCGCCGGTGATCATCAGCGGCCAGTCGGTGACCCTGCCGCTGTTCCAGCTGTCGAAGTACTCGGCCAACGCCACGATCTACTACGAGACGGATGCCTGGGGCATGCGCCTGTCGACCGCCTATCGGGACAAGTACCTGACTGGCGCCGGCGGCAACGGCAACATCGGCGACGGTTACAAGGCGACCAACAACATCGACTTCGCCGCCCACTACAACGTTCTGCCGAAGCTGAAGCTGACGCTGGAAGGCATCAACCTCTCCAACGAGCACAGCATCCAGTTCACCGACATCGCCACCAAGCGGACGACGGTGAACGTCAGCAGCGGTCGCACCATCCTGATCGGCGCGACCTACGAATTCTAAGCCCTTTCCAAGAGCCCCCTTGAACTGGGCCGCCGTCCTCTTCCGGATGGCGGCCCTCTTTTTTCGCATGGCCAGCCCGACGTTGCTGTTGGGCCACGCCGGGGCGCTCGGACAGATCCGTCCACAGAACCTTCAAATTAGTGACATGCGTCCTTTGTAGGGGTTCGCGCGGGCGCCTGAAGCTTTGCCGGCCGCCGTTGTGAGGAAGCTTATGGCGGGACGGCGCGCCTGGCTGTCACGATCAGGTCCAGTCATGGCCGGCTCGATACTGGCCCTGGTCGCCGTGGCGCCTGTGTGGGCCGAAGCGCCGAAGCGCTTCGAGATCCGAGGCGGCGATCTCTCTCAAGCCCTCAACGCCTTTTCCCATCAGGCCGACGTGCCCGTCATGACCCTGGCCGACATCCGCCGCCGCACCAGCCGGGGCGTGCGCGGCCTGCTGACGCCCGAGCAGGCGTTGAACCGCCTGATCGACGGCCAGAACCTGCGCGCCGTGGCGGCCGGAGGCGGCTATGTCCTGCGCGAGGCGACCGCCCCCCTTTCACCGCCTCCTCCCGTCGCGCCGCGCTACCTGCCCTCCCCCGAGGCGCCGACCGAGGTCGACCAGGTCGTCGTCACCGGCTTTCGCGAGACCCTGCTGCACGCCCGCGACTTGAAGCGGCGCGTGGCCGGCGCCCAGGAGGTGATCCTGGCCGAGGACATCGCCGCTTTCCCCGACCTCAATCTCGCCGAGTCCCTGCAGCGCGTGCCCGGCATGACCATCTCGCGCGACACCGGCGAAGGCCGGCAGATCGCCCTGCGGGGCCTAGGCCCCGACTTCACCCGCGCCCAACTGAATGGCATGGAGGTCTCGGCCTCGACGGCCTCGGGCATGGACAATCGCGGCTCGGTCAGCCGCACCCGGGCCTTCGACTATTCGATCTTCGCCAGCGAGCTCTTCAACAAGGTCACGGTGTGGAAGTCCTACGCCGTCGACCAGGATGAAGGCGGCATCGGCGGCACGGTCGAGCTGCGGACGGCCAAGCCCTTCGACTATCCGGACGACAAGCTGGCCTTCTCGGCCAAGGCCCTGAACAACAGCGCCACCGGCGTGGTCAGCCCGCGCATCGCGGCCCTGGCCTCGCGGCGCTGGGGCGACGTCGGCGCGCTGGTCTCCGTGGCCTATAGCGAAAATGACGCCAACGAGTACGGCTATCGCAACTGGGGCTGGTCGCCGGTGACCTTCGGCGCGGCCAATATCGGGCCGGACGTGGCGCGCGACGTCGCCGACCGCCTGCTGGCCACCGGCCCCGACCGCGTCGTCGCGCCCATGGCCGAGAGCTATTCGACCTGGTTCGACCACCGCAAGCGGCTGGGGGTCACCCTGTCCCTGCAATATGAGCCCGGCGACCGCGTGAAGCTGGGCGCGGACCTGCTCTACGGACGCCTTTCCAACGATCGTGACGAATTCTCGCTGGCGGCGGCTGGCGACAATCCGCTGACCGGCGACGTCAAGGGAACCCAGCGCCTGCGCGCCGCCCAGATCCGGGGCGACAGCCTCGTCTATGCCGACTATTCCGGCGGCGTCGATCTGCGCAGCGAGCATAAGCGCTCGGAGGACACGACCGTCTTCCTGCAGGGCGCCATCAATGGCGAGATCCAGGCCGGCGACCGTCTGCGCCTGCGCGGCGCGGTCGGCTATTCGAAGTCGGATTTCGAAGGACCGGTCTTCGACAAGATCTTCCTGCAGGCCAGCGACAAGGCCTTCGCCTACGACCTGCGCGGCGGCGATGCGGCGGCGAACAGCACCTATGGCTTCGACCCGGCCGATCCCACCCAGTGGAGCCTGATGCGGGCCGACACCCGCGAGGATCAGGTCGTCAACCAGTTCACTACCGGACGCCTCGACTTCGACTACCAAGCCGCGCCAGCCCTGACGATCGAGGGCGGCGCCCAGTACAAGGCGTTCCGCAACGACGGCTACACCCGCCGCGGCCGCGCGGACTATCCGACCGGCGGTCCCGCTCCCCAGGCGGTCAAGGAACTGGTCTTCGAGAAGTCGCTGCGGCCCTACATCGTCGGCAACATCGACGCGACCTTCGCGCGCCTGGGCCTGAACCGCGACCTGACCGAAGCCGACGACATCCCTGGCTCGCACTATTCGCTCAGCGAGAAGACCTTCGCCGCCTATCTGCTAGCGCGGACCACCGGCCTGGTGGGCGACAGGACCTGGCGCGGCGATTTCGGCTTCCGCTACTACGCCACGGACCTGACCTCGGCCGGCATGGTCAATACCGGGACCAAGCTGGAGCCGGCCTCGATCCAGAGCCACTATGATGGCGTATTGCCCGCCCTGAACCTGGCGGTCGACCTGTCGCCGCGCGTCGTCGCCCGGTTCTCGGCCAACCGCAACATCAGTCGGCCAAGCCTCTCGGACCTGCGCGCGGCCGGCAATGTCAACTCGGCCCCGTTCGGCGGGAGCATTTCGGCCGGCAACCCAAACCTGCGCCCGTTCCTGGCCGACGCGGTGGAGGGCGCGCTGGAGGTCTACCAGGGGCGCGGCGGCTATTTCGCCGTCAGCCTGTTCTACAAGCGGATGGACTCGTTCATCACCACGGCGACCAGCGCGGTGCGCTACGGCTCGACCGGCTATCCGCTGACGTTCCTGGCCCCCGGCAACGGCCCCGACACGGTCTACACCTTCGTACGCCCGGTGAACGGCGACGGCGCTTCGATCAAGGGGATCGAGCTGGCCTGGCAGCGTGACTTCACCTTCCTGCCAGCCCCATTCGACAAGCTGGGTTTCGTCGGCAACGTCACCCACGCCGCCGGCCGCTCGAACGTGCTGATCGAGGACCGTTCGATCGACCTGGACCTGTTCCAGCTGTCGAAATGGACCTCGAACGCAACGCTCTACTATGAGACCGCGCGCTGGGGCGCGCGGGTCTCGTCCGCCTATCGCTCGGGCTATCTGGACGGCGCGGGCAGTCCCGGCTCGATCGGCTCGGGCTACAAGGCCTCGAACAACATCGACTTCGCCGCCCACTACAACACGGCCGGCGGGCTGCGGATCGTGCTGGAGGGCGTCAACCTCACCGACGCGCCGATCACCCAATATAGCGACATCACCGAGAAACGCCTGACCGCCCGCACCGTCAGCGGCCGCACCTTCACCCTCGGCGTGACGTACGAGTTTTGACGGGCGGACTCTGATGCCGAAACATTTTCTGTCCCCGTTCGCGCGGCTCGCGCCTCTTCCCTCCATGGACGCGTGCACGACCATGCCGACGGGAAGCGCCATGAATGACGTCCTCGCGGCGCTGCGGCCCCATGAGCGCAAGCTGGCGGCCTATATCGTGCGGCGCTCCAAGGACCCGGCGCGCGCCGAGGATATCCTGCAGGAGACCCTCCTGACGGTGTTGCGCCAGGCCCGGAAGCAGGAGATCGCCCAGCCGCTGGCCTATGCCTACCGGGTGGCGGACTCGCTGATCTACGCCCAGGCCCGCCGCGATCGGCGCGAGGAGCCGATCGGCGACGAAGACTTCGGCTGCGACCTGCCCCTGCCCGACGCGGTGCTGGAGCACAAGCAACGCGCCGCGGTGTTCGAGAAGGCGCTCAAGCGCCTCTCGCCGCTGCGTCGCGACATCTTCATCCGCCGTCACATCGACGGCCAGTCCAGACAAGCCATCGCCGACGATCTTCGGATCAATGTGGAGGCCGTCAAGAAACACCTCGTGCGGGCCATGACCGAGCTGGCCGGCGCGATGCAGGACGCGGCGGTCAACGCCGCGCGAGAAGGGAGCCGCCAGGATGCGCGCTAACGACAACTGGCGCCTGCCGTCCGACGAGGATCTCGAGATCGCCGCCGACTGGGCCGATCGCCTGCCCGACCTGACGCAACCCGAACGCGCCGAGTTGGAAGCCTGGCTGGCCGGCGCGCCCGGCCGCGCCGCCGCCTTCGCCCTGATGCGCGACACCCAGCGCGACACCGCCCTGCTGGACGCCGCCGACCGCCTCCGCGCCGCGCCCGCCAAGACGCGCCACCTGCGCATGGGCCTGATCGCCGCCGGCGTGGCCATGGTCGCCGGGCTATCGGCCGCGGTGCTGATGGGTCCGTACCTGAGCGAAAAGCCGATCGACCTGGCCACCCCGGTGGGCGCGCGCGCCGAGCATCGGATGAGCGACAAGTCGGTGATCACCCTGGCCGCCGACACCGGCGTCTCGGTGCGCTACAGCCGCGCCGCCCGCGACGTGGCGCTGAACAAGGGAGACGCGGTGTTCGACGTCGCCAAGGACGCCAAGCGCCCGTTCCGGGTCCAGGCCGGAGACACCCAGGTGACCGCCGTGGGCACCACCTTCGAGGTCGAGCTGGTCAGCGACGCCGTACAGGTGCGCGTGTTCGACGGCGTGGTGCGGGTCAATCGCGACGGCGCCGAGCGTCGCGTCGGCAAGGGCGAGTGGCTGATGCTGGTCGCCGACCGCGCGCCGGTCCGGGGGCGCCTGGGCGCCGACAGCTACCAGGCCTGGCGCTCGGACTGGCTGGACGCCGACGCCCTGCCGCTGAAGTACGTGATCGCCCGCCTCAACCGCTACACCGCCCAGAGCGTGGCCCTGCACGATGCGACGCTGGGCGAGCTGAAAGTCAGCGGCCGCTTCAAGCTGGACCGCCCCGCCGAGTCCCTGGCGATGATCGCCGCCCTGCTGGACATGCGGACCGACCCGGACGGCCGCAAGATCTATCTCTCGCCGCGCCAGACCCCGTCCCAGGCGGCGCGGGAACCGACGACCTAGCCCCGCGCGGCGGAAGGGCTATGGTTCCGAGGTCGTTCTCCGCATGGAAGGTTCATGGACCGCATAGACGCCATGAAGGTGTTCGTGACGGCGCTGGACGAGGGCAGCCTCGTCGGCGCGGCCCGCAAGCTCGGCCGCTCTCCGGCCGCGGTCAGCCGCGCCATCGTCTTGCTGGAGAACCACGTCGGCGCGCCGCTGCTGCACCGCACGACCCGGGTCATCAGGCTGTCCGAGGCCGGCGAGCGCTACGCCGCCGCCTGCCGTCGGGCCCTGGTCGACCTGGAGGAAGCCGACATGCTCGTCGCCGACGAGAAGTCCGCCCCGCGCGGCGTGCTGTCGGTTACCGCGCCGGTGTTCGGCGGCGAGGTGATCCTGCGGCCAATCATCGAGGCCTTCATGGAGGCCTATCCCGAGACCGGCGTTCGCCTCAACCTGTTCGACCGCCCGGTGAACCTTATCGAGGAAGGCCACGACGTCGCCCTGCGCTTCGCGGCGGTGCAGGACTCGACGCTGACGGCGGAAAAGGTCGGCGAAATCAGCCGCGTGGTGGTCGCCGCGCCCGCCTATCTGGACAGCGGCCCGCCCATCATCGAGCCGGCGGATCTGGCCGGCCACAGGATCATCGCCATGGCCCGCTTCGGCGTCGACTCCTGGAGCTTTCCGGGCGCGCCCCTGCCGCGCACGGTCGCGATCCAGCCACGTCTGGTGGTCAACAGCGCCCGGGCCGCCATCGCCTCGGCCGTCGAGGGACGCGGCGTCACTCGGCTCTCCTCGCACCATGTCGCGGCCGAATTGAAGGCGGGAACCTTGCGGCGGGTGCTGGAGAAGGACGAACCGCCGCCCCTGCCCGTCAACCTGGTCACGCCGCACGGCCGCCAGGCGATCCCCAAGGTTCGCGCCTTCGTCGACTTCGCCGTCCCGCGCCTGCGCGCGGCTTTCGAAGTCCTGGCCGACTAACGCCCCAACAGCACGGCCGCCGGGGCGGCGATCCGCCAGCGAATGGTCCCGGCGACTATTGCGCCTGACGCAAGCGGGTCTTCCGATGGGCGGGCGTTCGGTCGGGACGCGATCGGCGCTATGACTGCCGTGCTCAGCTAACAGGACAATACCATGACTAGCATCCTGCGGCGGATCGGCATGCGACTTCCGATCGTCCAGGCGCCCATGGCGGGCACATCCACTCCCGCCCTGGCCGCGGCGGTGACAAACGCGGGCGCTTTGGGCTCGATCAGCGTCGGCGCGGTCGACGCCCCCAAGGCCGGCGAAATGATCGCCGCGCTGAAGGCGCTGACCGACGGCCCGTTCAACGTCAACGTCTTCACCCACCAGCCGGCCAAGGCCGATCCGGTCCGCGAGCGCGGCTGGACAGAGGCCCTGCGCCCGGTATTCGCGGCCTATGACGCCGAGCCGCCGGCGACGCTGCGCGAGATCTACACCAGCTTCAATGTCGACGACGCGATGCTGGAGACGCTTCTGGCGGCGCGTCCTGTCGTGGTCAGCTTCCACTTCGGCCTGCCGCCCGAGCCCGTCATCCAGCGGCTGAAGGCCGAGGGGATCATACTGCTGGCCTCGGCCACCAATCCCGACGAAGGCCGCGCCGTCGAGCGCGCCGGCGTCGACGCGGTCGTCGCCCAGGGCTGGGAGGCCGGCGGCCATCGCGGCGTGTTCGATCCGACCGCGCCCGACCCACGGCTCGGCGCGATGGCCCTGACGCGTCTGCTGGTCCGCGAGCTCTCGATCCCGGTGATCGCGGCTGGCGGCGTCATGGATGGGGCCGGCATAGCCGCCGCGCTCGATCTCGGGGCCGTGGCCGTCCAGATGGGCACGGCCTTCATCGCCTCGCCGGAGTCGAGCGCCGACGCCGATCATCGCGCGGCCCTGCTGGGCCCCGGCGCGGCGGCGACCGAAATGACCCAGCTCATCTCCGGCCGGCCGGCGCGCTCGCTGCCCAACCGCTTCACGGCCCTGAAAGACCCGTTGGGCGGTGTCGCCCCGCCCGACTATCCGATCGCCTACGACGCCGGAAAAGCCCTGGCGGCGGCCGCCCGGACCAAGGGCGAAGGGGGCTTCGGCGCCCAATGGGCCGGCCAAGGCGCGCCGCTGGCCCGCGCCCTGCCCGCCGCCGAACTGGTCGCCACCTTGGCGGCCGAACTCGAAGCGGCGCATAGAGGACACTGATACTTCGCCAGGGGACGCGGGTGGATCGCCTCGACGCCATGAAGGTCTTCGTGGTCGCGCTGGACGAGGGCAGCCTCGCCGGCGCCAGCCGCGTCCTGGGCCGTTCTCCCGCCGCCGTCAGTCGCGCGATCGCGTTCCTGGAACAGCATGTCGGCGGCCAACTGCTCTATCGCACCACGCGCGGCATGAGGCTCAGCCCAGCGGGCGAGCGCTACGCCGCCGCCTGCCGTCGCATCCTGTCAGACCTGGAGGAAGCCCAGTTGCACGCCGCCGGCGAGCGCGCGACGCCGCGCGGCGTCCTGACCCTCTCCGGACCGCCCATCGCCGGCGAGGACGTGCTGCGCCCGATCGTCGACGCCTTCCTGAAGGCCCACCCGATGGTGTCCGTGCGGCTGCAGCTGGTCGATCGCCATGTCAGCCTGATCGACGAGGGTGTCGACATCGCCCTGCGCGTGGCCGACCTGCCGGACTCCTCGCTGATCGCCGTGAAGGTCGGGGCCGACGTGCGGCGCATCGTCGTCGCCTCGCCGCGATACCTGGCCGAGAACCCGGCGATCCGCGAGCCTGGCGACCTGGCCAGGCACCAGATCGTGGCCATGGGCAATTTCGGGCTCGACAGCTGGACCTTCCCGCCAGCGCGCGTCGTCGGCTTCACGCCGAGGGTCGTCGTCAACACCGTCCGCGCGGCGGCCGCCTCGGCGATCGAGGGCCTGGGCGTCACACGGCTCTATTCCTACCACGTGGCCGATGAGGTTCGGGACGGCCGACTGAAGGTGGTGCTGGCCGACCACGAGCCGCGCCCGCAGCCCGTGCATATGGTCGTGCAGCCGTTCCGGATCACCGTGCCGAAGGTCCGCGCCTTTCTCGACTTCGCCACGCCGCGCTTGAAGGCCGCCTTCGCCCAGATGGCCGGCGAGGCGCGGAACATGGCGAAGGGCGAGCCGTCGACCGGCTCACCCCCGCGAGATCAGAATTCCGCGACAAGAGACTGATCAGCCAGACTTTTCGGCCGCCAACGTCCTGCGATACTCCAGCGCCGGCAGGCCGCCGCAACCCCAGTTGTCGAGCTCAACCTCGTGGATGGTGACGAAGGTCGAGTCCTTGGGCTTGCGCAGCACCTCCAGCAACAGGTCGCTGACGCCGGCGATCAGCCGGGCCTTCTCGTCGGCGGTGGGAGCCTCGCGGCCTTCACCAGTCCCTTCGCGGGTGACGTAGATGTTGACGATCGGCATGGCTGGCCCCTTACCAGTGACCAGCGGCCTGACCGCCGTCGACATAGAGGGTCGAGCCCGTCACGAACGGGGCCTTTTCGAGGTAGAGGATGGCGTCGACGACGTCCTGGATCTCGCCCATCCGGCCGACCGGATGCAGAGCGGCCAGGAAGTCATGGGTCTCGGGGCCATGCATCGGCGTCTTGATCACGCCCGGCGCCACGGCGTTCACGCGGATCCCGCGACCGGCATACTCGATCGCCAGGCCCTTGGTCGCCGCCTTCAGCCCGCCCTTGGTGATCGAGGCCAGCACGGCGGGCACGCCGTTGATCGGCTGGTCGACCAGGCTGGTGGTGATCTGCACCACGTGGCCAGAGCCCTGCGCTTCCATATGGCGGATGGCCTGCTGGGTGACGAAGAAGAAGCCGGCCAGGTTGGTGTTGATGTTAGCCGTCCAGTCCTCGACCGAGAACGCGGTGAAGGGCTTGGCGGTGAAGACGCCCGCGTTGTTGATCAGGGTGTCGACGCGGCCGAACGTCCGGATTGTTTCAGCCACGATCCGCTCGGCCGCGGCCGGGTCTGATACGTCGCCAGCGATGTTCAGGATGTCAGGATCGGCGCTCGGCCCGATCGAGCGCGAATTGGCGACCACGCGGTAGTCGGCGTCGCGATAGGCTTTGACCAGGGCGGCGCCGATGCCTTGCGAGGCGCCGGTGATGATGACGACTTTCTTGTGCGTGTTCATGGGACCTTCTCCAGGTGGCGGCGACCTCGCCGTCGATGGAGAGAAGGTGGTCCACGCCGTCAGATGATCGAATACCCGCCACACGATGGGCAGTCTTGCGCACGCCGGTACAATCCGACGCCACAGTTCCGGGACACCTGTCGCCGCTGGCGGCCTTCTCCTGGCTGAAGGCGACGGCCGCCGAGCATGGCTGGCGCACGGCCATCGACGCCGCCCGCGCCTCGACCCAGCCCCTGTGGCGCAACTGGTCGGCCGAGCAGAAGCAAGCCTTCCTGCGCCACTCCCGCCCCTTCTGGGAAATCCATCGCCACCGCCTGGCCCCGCAGGTCGCCCGATTCCGAAGTTCGTCGGAGCTTGCCACAAGCGCTTGCGAACTTCGGAATCGGGACACTAGCCTTCGACCGGCTCACCGATCGCGATGAAGCCGTGGGCCTGGCTTCGCGTCGCCTCGCCGGTGGTGACGCGCATCAGGGGGTTGGGCCGCGGCTCGGCGACCTTGGTCAGGGTGTTGCGGTCGACATGGCGGAACGGCGCGGTGCGGCCACGGACCTGCAGCATGGTCGTGGAGACGTACGACCAACCGCCATCGGCGTCGAACTTCACGTCCAGTTCGTAGGAATCCGTCCGGAACGCCCACTCCAGGAAGTCGGTCGAACAGATGCCGTAGCCGGGGCCGCCCCGCTCGGCGCGGACCACCAGGCCGGAACCATCCTCGGCCGCACGCCCGGCGGCCAAAGCCACCTGGCCGCGCGGAATGGCCAGGGTCTGCAGGATCAGGCCCGTCGCCGGCTCGTACAGCCAGTAGCCGACCTGGTCGTGGAAGCTGGTCTCCTCGTCCGAGGCGACGATGTGGACGTGGTAGCGCAGGCCATAGAACAGCTGCGGACCGTTGGCCTGAGGATCGATCGGCTGCATTTCGATGCGTTCAAGGAAGTCGCGCCGTTCTGGGCCATCGGCCTTCGGGTTCAGATCGACGCCCTTCAGCCCTTCCCACACGCCGGCCAGCCGACGCAGCGGACCCAGATTGGCCAGCGCATCCGGATCCACGTCCGAAGGCTCGGTGAAGATGTCGTCGGGAAAATTGATCATGCCGGCCTCCGGTGACGCTTGACCCCGGCTCTAGCGGCCCGGGCGCGCGGGTCAAGTCGAAGAACCTCTACTTAGGCGTTCGCCCGGGTGTAAGCGCGGCCTTCGATGCGGTCTTGATGATCGATGCGCCCGAAGGCGAGCACGCGCCGGCCATGGCTTCCTTCCTTGCGCTCCCGCGCCGTGGACCTGAACACGGGCGCGGGATGTCGTGCTTAGAAGGTGGCGTCGATCGCGTTCGGAAGACTGTGGCGACCGGCTTGGTCGCCGACGGTATGATAGTAGCGGTGGCCGCCATAGAGTCCGATGACCGAGGCGTAGCAGCCTCGATCACATTGCGACAAGGGCTGATAAATTTAAGGGAGCCGGCTCATGCCGTTCGCGATTTCACGCCGGACCATTCTGGCCAGCGTCGGGCTCCTCGCGGCCTCGCCCGCCCTTGGCGCCGCGATATCCAAGGCCCTGCAGCCGGTGCTCGACTATGTCAGCGGCCAGAACACCACCGGCTTCCTGGTGGTCCAGGACGGCAAGACCCTGGTCGAAAGGAACTGGCCTCTGCCGGCCGATGCAGGCCAATTCCAGGCCAGCTTCACCTACGGAAAGACCATGGACGGCGCCCTGCTGGAGGATGTCGCCTCGCAACAGAAGAGCTTCGTCTCGATGCTGGTCGCCATCGCCATCGACAAGGGCCTGATCGATGTCGACAAGCCGGTCGATCACTATATCGGCGCGGGCTGGTCCAAGGCTTCGCCCGAGCAGGAAGCCGCGATCCGCGTGATCCACCTGCTGACGATGGCCTCGGGCCTGGACGAGAAGCTCGCCTTCGTCGCCCCGGCGGGAACGCGATTTTTCTACAATACCCCGGTCTATGCGGTGACCAAACGCGTCGTGGCCACCGCCGCCAAGCTGCCGCTCGAGACCGTCACCCACGACTGGCTGACCGCGCCGGCCGGCATGAGCAACACCGCCTGGCGCCAGCGGCCAGCCGCCTTCGCCAGCGTCGGCAATGCCACGGGCCTGGTCACCTGCCCACGCGACGTCGCCCGGTTTGGCCAGATCGTGCTGGACGGCGGCAAGGCGGCCGACGGCAAGCGGATCGTCTCCGAAGCGAGCCTCAAGGCCATGTTCGTCCGCTCGGCGACCAACTCCGCCTATGGCCGGCTATGGTGGCTGAACGGCGGCTCGGAAACCCTCCGCGCGACGGGCCGCGCCACGCCCGGTCCGCTCATTCCCGCCGCTCCCGCCGATACGATCGCTGCCCTCGGAGCGCTGGACCGCCGTCTGTACGTCACGCCCAGCCGCAAGCTGGTCGTTGTCCGCCTGGGCCAGGCCGTCGCCGACAAGGACTTCGACCAGCAGCTGTGGCTGCGCCTGTCGAAGGCGCTGGGCTGACGCCTCAAGCCGCCTTGGCGTCCTGCGCCGCCTTGGCGGCCAGAAACGCCGGCCGCGCGGAGAGTCGCTCCCAATAGGCTGCGACTTCCGGGCTGAACTTGTGATCCAGCCCCAGGGTGCGGGCCAGCAGCAGGGCGTAGCCGACGCAGAGGTCGGCCGTCGTGAACCGTCCGGCGCACAGCCATTCGCGGTCGGCCAGGGCGCGGGTCAGGTGGCGCAGGCGCGACAGGAACCACTGGGCGTAGTCGTCGGCGGCCTGCTTCACCCGACGCTCCTCGGGCTCCAGCCGCGTGTAGCGCAGCACGATCGTCTGCGGGAACGTCAGCGTCGCCTCGCTGCGATGCATCCAGTCCAGCCACAGGCCGTAGTCGGGCTCATCGACCGCGACCGCCAGCGGCGTTGGACCATGGCGCGTGGCCAGGTACTGCGGAATCGCGGCCGACTCGGTCATCCGCGTCTCGCCGTCGACCAGCAGCGGAATGGTGCCCAGCGGGTTCAGGGCCAGGTACTCAGGCGCCAGGAAGCGCGGCGGGAACGGCAACAGGTGCAGGCGATAGGCCAGCCCCATCTCCTCGAGCGTCCAAAGGGCCCGGAACGATCGCGCGTCGTGGCAGTGATAGAGTTCGATCACCCGGGGCCCCTCGCCTAGGCCCACGCCGCCGTCCGAAGGCGGTGTGGGCAATCTGATTGCGGCGATCGTACAACAAGAATTGCGATTGAACGCCTGCCCACGAATTCACGGCAAGGCCGCCGGCGTCCGTGCGCCTAGTTCAGGCCCGGCTTGGCGCGCGGATAACTGCGGGTCGACAGCGCCGGAACCTTGTAGTCGACCTGGAAGTGGCAGGCCTCGCCATAGGTCTTCACGGCCTCGGCGCACCCGGCGGCCAGGGTCGCGGGGCTGGGCTTGGCCCCCTGCTCGATCCACGCGGTCATGGCGCGCAGCAGGGCGGCGTATTCGGGCGTGGCGAGCTTGGAGTGCTCGTGCTCGTCGGTGAACGACTGGACCAGCAGGTCGCTCTTGCCAGCCTTGGCGACGGTGTCATGGAACACCTGTTCCAGTTCAACGAAGGCGGTCGGATCGTCGATGGCGTGCATCGTCAGGGTCGGAACCAGCAGCTTGCCGGTCAGGTCGCTGTCGTCGGCCAGCTTGCGCACGCCCTCGGGATCGGCCTTGAAGCGGATCACGCCCTTGTTCAGCGCCGTATCGTCGTCCGAGCCCTTGTAGGTCACGCCGATATTGGTGAAGGGGTTCTCGCCGTCCAGCCGTTTGTTGACCATGTCGGCGAAGGTGAAGGTCGCCCAGCCCAGGTGACTGCCCAGGGTGCGCTCGGGGATCTTCGTGACGGCCAGGATGTTGGTCAGGTTACGCTGCTGCCGGGCGGTGCGCTGGCCGACCGGCAGGTCGACGCCGGTACACGCATTGACGCGCTCGTCCAGCGCCTTGTTGGTCAGCTTCGACCCAACTGGCTGACCCTGCCACAGCGGATACTGGGTCTCGCCCGCCTCCGGGTGGTTGCCGCAATAGTACTGGTAGACGGCCCGCAAGTCGGCGCGGAAGTCGTAGGCGCGCGTGCCGCCCGAGACCACGCCGCTGGTCAGGATGACGCCGTCATAGACGAGCTTGCCGTCGGCGTCCTTGCCGTAGAGTTCGGCGGTCTTGGCCGCGACATTGCCGCCCCACGACTGGCCGTGCAGAACCGTGCGCTTGGGCCGACCATAGGTCTCCCAGAACAGCTTGCGCAGGTTGTCGCTGTCCTCGGCGGCCGAGCGGACGCCGTAGCCTTCACGGCGATAATTGGAGCCGGCCCAGGCGTAGCCCTCGGCGACGGTGACGGCGAAGCGCTGCAGATCCTCGATCGCGTCGTCGGGCTTGGGCTTCTTCAGGCGCGGCCCGCCATGGGTATGCAGGACGAGCGTTCCGTTCCAAGCCTTTGGAATAGCGATCCAATAGTAGGCGCCATTCATGTCCTGGCCGGCCACACATTTGGTCTCGGCCGGCAGACCATCGGGACAGGTCTTCGAGGCGGGCGCTTCGGCATGGGCGGCCGAGGCGGACATCGCCAGGCCGAAAGCCAGAGCGGCGCCCGAGAGCTTGGGAGACAGCTTCATCACCGGCGAAAACCTCGTCACGCAAATACGAAGGGAAGCCGGCCGCTCCATGGGAGGATGTTGGAACGGCCGGGGGGGCTCAGCCTCAGAACGACTTGCTGACGCTCATGTACCAGTAGCGGGCATAGGGGTTGTAGAGCGAGCCGATGAAGCCGTTCGAGGACAGCGGCGGATCCTTGTCGAACAGGTTGCGCGCGCCGACCCGGATGCGGGTGTCGTTGGCCCAGCCTTTCCGCGCGAAGCGATACTGAGCATAGAGGTTGACCGTGGTCAGCGGCTCCACGCGCCAGGGCTCGCCCTTGGTCGACAGCAGGTCGGTGTCCAGCACCGCGCCGGTGTAGATCACCGAGGCGCCGATCTGAACCGGGCCGCCGCGCCACGTGCCCGTGCCGCTCCACTTCCACTTCGGCTTGCCGTTGCGCTTCAGCAGGTCGCCCGGATCGGTCAGCGGCGTGGCCGGGTTGATCGTGCCGGCGGCGCGGGCGGCGAACAGGTCGGCGATCGGCGGGGCCAGTTCCTGCGAGAACTTGTCCATGTACGTGCCGTCGACATTGGCGCTGAAGCGACCCAGCTTGTCGGTGCGCAGCGTCCAGTTCAGGCCGAAGTCGATGCCGCTGACGGTCTGGGGCTGCAGGTTCTTGAACTGGTCGCGGATCTCAAGGATCTGGCCGACTGGGGTCAGGCCCGTGCCGTTGAAAAAGGCGATGTCGTCCACCGTCGGGGCGGCGCGGATGACGTTGGCGTTGGTCGTGCCCGTCAAGCGGAACAGATAGTCCTGCACGGCGGCGTTGGTCGAGCCCAGCGTGCCGACTATGCCCTGCTGCTTGATCTGCCAGCGATCGACGGTGACCGTGAAGCGGCCAAACTGCTCCGGAATGAAGGTCGGCTGCAGCACGACGCCCACCGAATAGCTCTCGCTCTCCTCGGCCTTCAGGTTCGGGTTGCCGGCCGTGGTGAAGCGGATGCCTACTCCGCGCGTGCAGGCGCTGAAGGTCGAGATGCGGCCGGCGCGCAGGTCGGCCTCGCAGCGGTAATAGTCGGTGACGGTGTTGGTCCGCGAATAGGCGAACGGATTGGTCGTCTCCAGGTTCGGGGCGCGGAAGCCCTTCTGCCAGGAGCCGCGGAAGCGGACGCCGTCGACCACGTCCCAGGCGAAGGCCACCTTCGGCTTCGCGACCGACCCGAAGTCGCTATAGTTCTCGTAGCGGCCGGCCAGCTGGAGATCGATGCGGCGGACCAGCGGGATGTTCATCTCCGGCGAGACCAGCGGCAGGGCGAACTCGACGAAGGCCGAGCCGACATCGCGCGAGCCCTTGGTGCTGGGCGTATCATTGACGCCGGTGACGTTGCTGTTGCTGGTCGCGCCGGTGACCGGGTCGGTGAAGGGCGTACGGCCGTCCAGCTGCGGGTCGCGGCGGTCCGCTTGCGTCTCGTGACGGAACTCGACGCCGGCGGCGACGCCGACATCGCCCGACCAGAGGGTCAGCAGGTCCGGCTTGGAGACCTTGAAGTCGGCCAGGGTCAGGGTGGTGGTCGAGTGGCGCTTCAGGCGAAAGCGGATGGCGTCCAGCGCGGCCTTGGAGCTGGGCGTGCAGTCACGACCGCCCGTGCCGTCCAGGCAGCCACCGTTGAACGGGTTGTAGGCGTCGGGGGTCGACAGGGCCAGCGAGGCGGCCAGCTTCTTGCTGTCGATGCCGTCGCTCTCGTCCTTGGCGTCGGCCTTCGAATAGAGCAGCGCCGAGTCCCAGGACCACCCCCACCGCTCGCCCTTCAGCCCACCCAGGAAGCGGGTCTGATAGTTCTCGACCTCGACCTTGCTCGGGCCCAGGTCGTTGAAGCGGTAGTTGGTGAAGGTCACCGGCAGGCCGGTGACCGGCACATTGGTCAGGCCCGGCAAGCGGTTAGGATTGACCGTACCGTTGGCGAAGGTCACCGGGCCGAAGGGGTTCCAGTAGTTGCTGGCCGGCACGCCGATGGTCACCAGGCTGGTGCCCTGGGTCGTCAGGCCCTCGGACGTGGCGTGGTAGAAGCCGAGCTCGCCATAGGCCGTCAGGGCGTCGCTGATGTCGTAGTGGCCGTTCAGGAACAGGTTCTGGCGCTCGATCTCCGGCGCGACGGTCGTCGCGTCGTTCTGCACCGCGTTGTAACGGTAGGCGTTGGCGGTGCTGCCGGTCGCCAGATTGCCCGTGCCCAGGCAAAGGCCGTTGCCGATCTGGGTGGCGCAGCCGGCGATGGTGTTGGGCTGCACGTGGGTCGCGCCCGCCGCCGTGGTCAGCGCCGTCGTGCCTTGGCGAATGACGCCGGGGCCGCCGAACACCGTGAAATTGGCGAACGAGTTCTGGTTGCCGCGGTTGTCGGGCGCGGCGCTGGCGGCGTAGTCCGGATAACCGGCGAACAACGAGCGCAGGTCCTGGGTCGCGGTATAGGGCCGGTCGCTGGGACGCTGGGCCGTGCGCCAGGTGAAGTTGCCGTTCAGCGAAATGTTGCCCCGGCCTTCGGCGAAGTTGCGGCCGGCGAAGATGTTGCTGGTGTATTCCTTGCGGTGCGTGCCCTCGGCCCAGCCGTACTGGGCGTCGACGGTCAGGCCGTCGAAGTCGCTCCGCAGCACGGTATTGACCACCCCAGCCACGGCGTCCGCGCCGTAGATGGCGGCCGCGCCGTCGCGCAGCACTTCAAGGCGCTCGAGGTTCGAGGTCGGGATGGCGTTGGCGTTGTAGCCCAGCAACGGCACGGTGCCAGATGACTGGCTGGTCGGGTGCGAGACCAGACGGCGGCCGTTCAGCAGCACCAGGGTGTTGCCGACGCCCAGGCTGCGCAGATTGATCGAATTGACGTCGCCCCGCGTCGAATTGCTGGTCTGGGCCGCGTTGCTGGGATTGATGAAGACGTCGCCCATCGCCGGGATCGAGCGGAACAGGTCGTCGCCCGAGACCGCGCCGGTGGCGGCGATCTGATTGTTGTCCAGCACGGTGACCGGTAGGGCTGCCGTGGTCTTGGCCCCCTTGATCTGGCTGCCGACCACGATGATTTCTTCGACCTTGGTGTCGGCGGCTTCCTGGGCGGCGGCGCCGGTGGCGATCAGCAGGCTGGCCAGGGCCGCGCCTTGGACGAGGCGGCGGCGATAGCCGCGGAGGGTTTGGTGCGTCACGTTTAGCTCCCCAATTTTCTTGTTCTGACTAGACTCTGGAGTTCGATCCGGCGCCCTAGGGGCGCACGGGGTCCGGGATGGGACCGCCGGCGGCCGGCGGGTGTTTCTTCGGGTTCAGGGCCGACTTGAAAGCCGCGACGTCCAGGCCGCGCTCCCAGCGCGAGACGACGATCGCCGCCACCGCGTTGCCGGTGAAATTGGTCAGCGCCCGGCACTCGGACATGAAGCGGTCGACGCCCAGGATCAGGGCCATGCCGGCCACCGGAACGGAGGGGACCACCGACAGGGTCGCGGCCAGGGTGATGAAGCCCGCGCCGGTCACGCCCGCCGCGCCCTTCGAGCTCAGCATGGCCACACCCAGCAGCAGCGCCTGCTGCTCCCACGACAAATGAACGCCGGTGGCCTGGGCGATGAACAGCGCCGCCAGGGTCATGTAGATGTTGGTGCCGTCCAGATTGAACGAATAGCCCAGCGGGACGACGAGACCGACGACCGACTTCGGACAACCGGCCTTTTCCAGCTTCTCGATCAGGCTGGGCAGCGCGGCTTCCGACGAACTGGTTCCCAGCACCAGCAGCAGTTCGGCCTTCAGGTAGCGGATCAGGCTGAAGATCGAGAAGCCGTTGGCGATACCCACCGCGCCCAGCACCACGATCACGAACAGCGCCGAGGTCAGGTAGAAGGTGCCGACCAGCATGGCCAGGTTGGCGACCGAGGCGATGCCGTACTTGCCGATCGTGAAGGCGAAGGCCCCGAAGGCGCCGATCGGGGCGGCCTTCATCACGATATGCACGAACTTGAAGAAGGCCTGGGCGACCAGTTCCAGAAAGTCGACCACGGGCCGGGCCGGCTCGCCCACCAGGGTCAGCGACAGGCCGAACAGGATCGAGATCAGCAGCACCTGCAGGATCTCGCCCTCGGCGAAGGCGCCGACCACGGTGTCCGGGATGATGTGCATCAGGAAGCCGACAACGGTCTGGTCATGCGCCTTGGCGGCGTATTCGGCGACCTTGTCGGTCTTCAGGGTGGCCGGATCGATGTTCATGCCCGCGCCCGGCTGGACGACATTGGCGACGATCAGGCCGACGATCAGGGCCAGGGTCGAGAAGACCAGGAAATAGACCAACGCCTTGACGGCCACGCGGCCGACCTTTTCCAGGTCGCGCATGCCGGCGATGCCGGTCACGACAGTCAGGAAGATCACCGGGGCGATGACCATCTTCACCAGCTTGATGAAGGCGTCGCCCAGCGGCTTCAGCGATTGGCCCATCTCCGGATAGTAGTGGCCGATGGCGCCGCCCAGGACGATGGCGAGCAGCACCTGGAAATAGAGGTGCTGGAAGAACGGCTTGGATCGCTCGGGAGTTCGCGCGGGCGCGGCCGGTTGGATCGTCTTCACTGTCGCCTCTCGGACTGGCCTGTTGGCCGCGTTTCCACCCCGCGCCCCTTTGCCAGGACGCCTGGATAGACGATCCTTTCAGGCGGAAGTCCGCGCAAGCGGCATGAAGAAAAGCCACAAGACATTGCTTCTATTTGATATTTTATCTTCGAAGGCCAGACAGCCCGCTTCGCTGACTGCGAAAATCCTCACACCAAATCCGGCATTTGTGCGAGAATCCACACAAACCCTGGAAGCCCGTCGATGACGACCTTGCGGTCGCCGAATCTCGCCGACCCGATCGCCCTTCGCTGGGCGGCCTATTTCGCGGTGAGCGTGATCATCCTGGCGGCGGTCGTCGGCTTCGCGGGCGCGGTCGCCGAACGGCGCACCGAGGCCGACCTGGCGCGTCAGGCCCAGACCTCCGCCACCCTGCACGCGGCCGTACTGCGCAGTGAACTGGCCAAGCACCGCTCGCTGCCCTTCGTGCTGGCCCAGGACCCTGACGTGGCCGAGACCCTGCGTTCAGCCAATCCGCGCGGCATCGACGCCCTGAACCGCAAGCTGGAAACCCTGAGCGGCGGCACGCGCGCGGCGGTGATCTATGTGCTGAACGCCAAGGGCATGACCATCGCCGCCAGCAACTGGCGTGAACCGACCAGCTTCGTCGGCTCCGACTACAGCTTCCGCCCCTATTTCAAGGAAGCCAGCGCCAAGGGCGTCGCCGAACTGTTCGCGCTGGGCACGGTCAGCCGCAGGCCAGGCCTGTTCATGTCCCGCCGCGTCGAAGGGCGCGAGGGCATGCTGGGCGTCGTGGTCGTGAAGGTGGAATTCGAGGCGCTGGAGGCCGAGTGGTCTTCCGCCGAACCCGCTTTCGTCGCCGACCCGCGCGGCGTGATCCTGGTGACCTCCATCCCGGCCTGGCGGTTCTCGACCCTCACGCGCCTGCCCCGCGCCGAGCAGGAACAACTGCGCACCGAGCACCGCTTCGGAGACGCCCCGTTCTCGGTGCTGAAGGCCACGCCCGCGCCCGTGGCCGGCCGGCCGCCGGTCCTCACCACGGCGGCGGCGGACGATGATACGCGCTTCATGGCCGCCAGCGCCGACCTGGGGGCCGCTGGCTGGACGGTCTTCACCTTCACGCCCGTGGGCGAAGCCTTGCGGGCCGCCGTCGCCGGGGCGCGCGCCATCGCCCTGCTGGTCGGCCTGGTCGTTTGCGGCGTCGCCTTCGCCATCCTGCGCTGGCGCGGCCAGGCCAGCCTCCGCGCCGCCCGGCAGGAGGCCGCCCGGCTGGAGCTGGAGGCGCGCGTCGCCGAGCGCACGACCGAGCTTCGCGAGACCAACCAGCGCCTGGTCGTCGAGATCGAGGAGCGTCGCCGCGCCGAGGCCCACGTCCACCTGATGCAGGACGAGCTGGTCCAGTCGAACAAGCTGGCCACCCTGGGCCAGATCGCCGCCGGCGTGGCGCACGAGATCAACCAACCGGTCGCCGCCATCCGCGCCTATGCCGACAACGCCGCCGCCTTCCTGGATCGCGCCGACGACAAGACCGCCAGGGCCAATCTCGGCCTCATCGCCGGCCTGACCGAGCGTATCGGTCTGATCACCGACGAACTGCGCGCCTTCGCCCGCAAGTCCAGCGCGCCCGCCGCGCCGGTGACCGTGCGCGACGCCATCGATGGCGCCCTGCTGCTGGTCGGCCCACGCGTGCGTCAGCAGAACGTTCGGGTGATCCGCGACGAGGCCGACGAGGCCGCCCGCGTGATGGCCGAGCGCTTCCGGCTGGAGCAGGTGCTGGTCAATCTGCTGCAGAACGCCCTGGAAGCGCTGGAGGACACGCCCGATCCGGAGATCCGCGTCGAGGTCGTGGTCAAGCGCGCGCAGGTGCGGATCAGGGTCGCCGACAACGGTCCCGGTGTCGCCCCCGAGGCGGCCAGGAGCCTGTTCACGCCCTTCGCGACCACCAAGCCGCGCGGCCTTGGTCTCGGTCTGGTGATTAGCCGCGACATCGTCGCCGAGTTCGGCGGTGAGCTTTCCCTGGAGCCTGCTCCTGACGGCGCCCGCTTCGTCATGTCCCTCCCCAAGGCGCGTATCTGATGTTTGCTCCCGTCAACCAAGTGGCCTTCATCGACGATGACGACGTGCTGCGCGACGCCAATGTCCAGACCCTGCAATTGGCCGGGTTCGAGGTCTTGGCCTTCGCCGCGGCCGAGGCTGCGTTGGCCGCCTTGCCCGCCGGATTCCCAGGCGTGGTGGTCAGCGACATCCGCATGCCGGGTCTGGACGGCCGCCAACTGTTTCGTCGCCTCAAGGCCCAGGACGAGGATCTGCCGGTCATCCTGATCACAGGCCACGCCGACGTCTCCGAGGCGGTCGAAGCCATGCATGACGGCGTCTACGACTTCGTAGCCAAGCCCTACGCCCCCGAACGCCTGGTCAGCAGCGTCCGCCGCGCGATGGAGAAGCGTCGGCTGGTGCTGGAGAATCGCACCCTGCGCACTCTCGCCGTCGAGGCCCAGAGCGACTGGCCGCTGATCGGCCAGACGGCGGTCATGGAGCGATTGCGCGCCACGCTACGACAGCTGGCGAACGCCGATGTCGACGTACTGCTGGAGGGCGAGACCGGGGTCGGCAAGGAGTTGGCCGCCCGCGCCCTGCACGCCTGGGGCCGCCGCCGTGACCGCGAATTCGTCGCCGTCGACTGCGCCGCCCTGCCCGCCGTGGCCCTGGACAGCGAGCTGTTCGGCCACGAGCTGGGCGCGTTCAGCGGCGCGGTGCGCCAGCGGGCCGGCCGCATCCAGCAAGCCGATCGCGGCACCCTGTTCCTCGACGAGATCGAGACCCTGGCCCCCGAGGCGCAGGGCAAGTTCCTGCGGGTGCTGGAAGAGCGCGAGATCACGCCGATGGGCTCGAACCGCGCCCAGACTCTGGACCTGCGCGTCGTCGCGGCCGCCAAGTCGGACCTCTCGGACGCCGTCGCCGCCGGAGCCTTCCGCGAGGACCTGTTCCACCGCCTGGACGTCGTGCGCATCCGCATCCCGCCGCTGCGCGAGCGGCGCGAAGACGTCCCGTTGCTGTTCGCCCACTTCCTGGCCCGAGCCCGCGAACGGCTGGAGGGCGAGCCGCCCAAGATCGACGACAAGATCCGCTGGCGTCTCCACAACCACGACTGGCCCGGCAATGTCCGCGAACTCAGCCACTACGCCCAGCGGGTGGCGCTAGGCCTGGCGGACCAGGGCGGCGATCCGCGGGCGGATCCGCCGCCGCCCCTGCCGGCGCGCGTCGCCACCTACGAGGCGCACCTGATCGAGGAAGCCCTCACCGCCGGCGAAGGCGACGTCCGCAAGGCGCTGGAGGTCCTGCGCATTCCGCGCAAGACCTTCTACGACAAGATCGAGCGCCACGGCATCGATCTGGCCCGGCATCGTCGCCGGTCGCGTTAGCAGCCTGCTATCGGCAGGGCTGGCCGTAGACGAGCGGCCGGCAGACGCCGTCGATGTCGGCTGGCGGCTTGATCCCCGTGGCGGCGGCGAGGGTTGGGGCGATGTCGACCGTGTCCAGCGGCAGCACCCGCTCGTGCGGCGTCGCGCCCTTCCACCAGAACAGGATCGGCACGCGCCGGTCGTAGTCCCAGGGGCTGCCGTGGGTCGAGACATAGGTCGCGCCCGCCGCGGCCGGCACGCGGTTGGGCTTGAAGGCGATCAGTATATCCCCGACCCGGCCCGGATAGACGCTGCGACGCACGCGCTCGGCCACCGACAGTTCCTCGATCGCGGCGTCGGCCGGCGCCGGCGCCAGGGTCAGGATGGCGTTGGAGTCGAAGGCCTCGGCCACGGCCGGATCACGCTGGATCAAGGCCAGGGCCGCGGCGGTGACGCGGGCGCGGTCGGTGATCGAGGGCGTCTTGCGATCCGGTCCGACGACGTAGATCTGGTCTATGCCGCCGTCGGCGATCAGCGGATCCCACGACAAGTCGAGATCCTTGCGCAGGTGGGCGTTCAGCCCGGCGACCCACGGCTTGCCGATCACGCGCTCGCTGTCATAGCCCTCGTCATGCAGGCGCTCGGCGAAGTCGGCTCCGCCGTGGTCGGCGGCCAGCACGACCAGGACCCCGCCCCTGACCTTGTCCAGGCTCTTGAGGAACGCGCCCAGGCGGTCGTCGAGGCGGGCGATCTGGTCGCACATCTCCGGACCGCGCGTACCAAAGCGGTGGCCGATAAAGTCGGTGGCCGACAGGCTGACGGTCAGCACGTCGACCTGCGGGCCGTCACCCAAGGCGTACGTCTCGCGCAGGGTCTGGGCCAGTTCCAGGGTCACCTGGTCGGTATAGGGGCTGGCATAGAGATCGCGCTGCTGGCCGGCCTCGTCGGGCGCGACCGGAATCGGCAGGGCCGCGCGCCACTTGCGACCGCCGGTCTCGTAGTCGGCCTCCAGCGCCTGGCAGCGCTTGGCCGAGCCGCCGATCAGCTTCTTGTCGTAGTCCCAGACGTAAGGATGCTTCTTCAGGTCCGCCGCCAGCCTGGCGTTGAAGGCGGCGACGGGCTTCAAGCGTTCTTCCGCCGTCTGGCCCTGGGCGACCCAGGTCGTGAAGCCGAAACCCGGCTGGTACCAGAACTGGCCGTCGGCCTGGTGGCCCGACATGGTGATCGCCCCGCGATCCTTGCCCGACACGCCAAACACCCGGCTCTTCGGCGACACGGCCTTCAGCCAGTCGCCATAGGTGGTGGCGACCAGATTGGCCGGCGACACCGCTCGCCCCTTCGGATTGTCGGCCAGCGTCGCGCTGGGATCGGCCAGACAGTAGACCGTCTTGCCGGTGGCCAGGTCGTACCAGTCATTGGCGCTGATGCCGGTCTTGTTCGGATGCTTGCCGGTCAGCAGGGTCGAGTGGCCCGGGCAGGTCTCGGTGAAGGCGTGCGACTGGTAGCCGTTCGGATAGACGACGCCGCCGCTCAGCGTCTTCAGCCCACCGGTGAACTCCGGCCGGTGCTGGGCGTAGAGGTTGGCGCTGAACTGGTCGATCGAGATGACCACGACCAGCTTCGGATCCGGCTTGGCCGAGATCGTGGACGCGTGGGCGGTCAAGCCGGTCGACATGGCGGCGGCGAACAGGCCGCAGGTAAGCATCTTGTTCATTCGAAGCGATTTCGCCCGAACCGCCCATCCGCGCAAGGATTGAAACGATCCGGGCGACTCTCATCTCATCCTTGCGTGAGATTCGGGCGTGAGCCCCGACGCTCCGCCAGCCAGACGTAGAAACTCGGCAGCACCAGCAGGGTCAGCACGGTCGAGGTCAGCAGGCCGCCAACCACCACAGTGGCGAGGGGCTTCTGGACCTCTGCCCCGGGGCCGATGGCCAGGGCCATCGGAATGAACCCCAGGATCGCCACCAGCGCCGTGGTCAGCACCGCCCGCAAGCGCCCGACCGTTCCGTCGATCACGGCGGCGGCGATGTCGCGCGCGCCCTCCATCCGCTGCTTGATGCTCTGCATCAGCACGAGTCCGTTCAGCGTCGCCACGCCTGAGACGGCGATGAAGCCGACCGCCGCCGAGATCGAGAACGGCATCCCCCGCATCAACAGCGCCAGCGCGCCGCCGACCAGGGCCAAGGGCACGCAGGCGAAGACCAGCGCCGCCTCCGTCGCCGAACCCAGGGCGAAGAACAGCAGCACGACGATGACCAGGAACACGACCGGCACGATGATCGCCAGTCGCGCGCTGGCCCGCTCCAGGTTCTGGAACTGACCGCCCCATTCGAGCCAGGAGCCGGGTGTTGGCCTGACCTCACGCGCCACGGCGGCCTGGGCGTCGGCGACGAAGCCGCCCAGGTCGCGGCCCCGGACATTGGCCTGGACCACGATCCGCCGCTTGCCGTTCTCGCGACTGACCTGATTGGGGCCCTCGGCGGTGTCGAAGCGGGCGATGCTGGACAGCGGGATGGCCGTCGAGCCTTCTCCGCTTTCCGATACGACCGGCAACTGGCCCATCACGGCCGGATCGGCGCGCGAGGCGTCGTCCAGCCGCACGACTACGTCGAAGCGGCGGTCGCCCTCCAGGATATGGCCGGCCTCGCGACCGCCGAGGCCGATCTCGAGGGCGTCGGCCGCGTCGCTGGCGTGGACGCCCAAGGCGGCGGCGGCCGTACGGTCGACACTGGCGGTGATCGTCGGTTGGCCGGAGATCTGCTCGACCTTCACATCCGCCGCGCCGGCGACCTTGCGCAGCGTCGCCGCGATCTGGTCGGCGGTCTTGCTCATGGCCGCGAAGTCGTCGCCATAGACCTTCACCGCCACGTCCGATCGCACGCCGGCGATCAGCTCGTTGAAGCGCATCTGGATCGGTTGAGTGAACTCATAGGCGTTGCCAATCAGCTTGCCGAGGTCGCCCTCCATCCGCTCGACCAGCTTGGCCTTCGGCAGGCTCGGATCGGGCCAGTCCTTGCGCGGCTTCAGGATCACGAAGGTGTCCGAGGCGCTCGGCGGCATCGGGTCGGAGGCGATCTCGGCGGTGCCGGTGCGGGTGAAGACCAGGGCCACCTCGGGCTGGGCCGAGAGCACCTTCTCGACCTCGAACTGCATGGCCTGGCTCTCCTCAAGCGAGATCGAGGGGACGCGACTGGCCTGGACCAGCAGATCGCCTTCATCGAGCGTCGGGGCGAACTCCCGACCAAGGGCGAAGAAGGCGATGACGCCGAGCGCCAGCGCCAGGACCGCACCGCCGGCCACCGCCTTCGGACGCGACACGGCCGCGCGCAGCACCGGCTCGAAGCGCGTGCGGATGGCGGCCATGGCCTTGGTCTCGCCGTGACCTTTCGGCTCGCGCACCGCCAGGGCGGTCAGGGCCGGGACCAGGGTCAGGGACAGCACGAAGGCGCCAGCCAGGGCGAACATCACCGTGGCGGCCATCGGCGTGAACATCTTGCCCTCGACGCCCTCGAAGGTCAGCAGCGGGGCGTAGACCAGCAGGATGATCGCCTGACCGAAGGCGGCGGGCCGCGCCATCTCCTTGGCCGCGTCGATGGCGATCGACAGGCGCTCGGCGGCGGTCAGAGCGCGTCCCTCGGTGTCGCGGCGCTGAGCCAGGCGTCCCAGCGTGTTCTCGATCACCACCACGGCGCCGTCGACGATCAGGCCGAAGTCCAGCGCCCCAAGGCTCATCAGATTGCCGCTGATTCCGAACCGCCGCATGGCGATGGCGGCGATCAGGAACGAAAGCGGGATGACCAGCGCCGTGATCAAGGCGGCGCGGAAGTTGCCCAGGGCCAGGAACAGCACCACGATGACCAGCAGGGCCCCGACCGTCAGGTTGTGCTCGACGGTGCGGATCGTGGCGTCGACCAGCCGGGTGCGGTCCAGCACGGGCTTGATGATCACTTCGGGCGGCAGGCTGGGCGCGATGGCCTTCAAACGCTCGTCGACCCGGGCGGCGACGGTGCGGCTGTTCTCACCGACCAGCATCAGGGCCGTGCCGATCACCACCTCACGGCCGTTCTCGCTGGCCGAGCCCAGGCGCGGGGCATGACCGATGGCGACCGTGGCGACGTCCGAGACCTTGACGACCGCGCCGCCGCGACGGCCGATCGGGGTGTCGGCCAGCTCGGCCAGGCTCTTCACCCGCGCATCGGTGCGGACGATATAGGCCTCGCCGCCGCGCTGGACGTAGCCAGCCCCGGCGATGCGGTTGGCGTGCTCCAGAGCCTCGACCAGTTGCGGCAGACTGATCCCGCGCGCGGCCAGCTTGGCTGGATCGGGATGGACCGCGTACTCCTTGACGTAACCACCCAGCACGTCGACGCCAGCGACGCCGTTCAGGGTCTTCAACTGCGGGGCGACGATCCAGTCCTGAACGGTGCGCAGATAGGTGGCCTTCTCGACGTCGGTCCGCAGGGTCTCGCCCTCGGGCGTGACATAGGAGACCCCGGATCGCGCCGGCGCGCCCTTGAACTCGACGGTCCAGATATAGACCTCGCCCAGGCCGGTGACGGGCGGTCCCATGCTGGGCTCCAGACCTTCAGGCAGGTTGGCGCGGGCCGCCTGCAGGCGCTCGTTGATCAGGGTGCGGGCGAAATAGAGGTCTGTGCTGTCGGTGAACACGGCGGTGATCTGTGAGAAGCCGTGACGTGACAGCGAGCGGGTCTCGACCAGGCCCGGCGTGCCGGCCAGGGCCGTCTCGAGAGGGAAGGTCACCTGCCGCTCGACCTCCTCGGGGCCGAGCGCCGGCGCGATGGTGTTGATCTGCACCTGGCGGTTGGTGATGTCGGGCACGGCGTCGATCGGCAGGCGCGACAGCTGCTGCAGGCCGAACGCGAACAGCGCCACGGCCAGCAGAACGACGATCCAGCGGAAGCGGACCGAAAGGTCGATGAGGCGGTTCAGCATGATCAGTCCTCGTGCCCCGCCTCGCCCTTGCCCAGTTCGGCCTTCAGGCGGAAGGCGCCCCTGCCGGCAAGGGTCTCGCTACCGGTGAGGCCTTTCAGGATCTCGACCGAACCGGCGGCGGTCCGGCCGGTCACGACCGGCGTGGCGCGGAAGCCCTTCGGCTCGGCGACGAACACCACGGTGCGCCCCTCCAGGGTCTGGACCGCCTCGGCCGGGACCGTCAGGCCGCCCTGCCCCTTGGCGAGGATCACCCGGGCCGAGACGATCGCGCCGACCTGCGGCGCAGGCGTGGTCGGCTTGGCCCGCACGACCGCCGCGCCGGCGCCGAGCGCGCTGGGGGCGACGGCGACGATGCGCGCGCTGGCTTCCCCGCCTTCCGGCCGCTGGACCAAGATCGCATCGCCGACATGGATGGCGCCGGCCGAGGCCGGCGGCGCGTCGAAGACGTACTCGACCTGGCCCTGGTCGGCGATCTCGGCGACGAGGCCGCCTTGCGCGAGGAAGCCGCCGACCCGGGCGTCGACCCGGGTGACGATCCCGGCTATCGGGGCGCGCAGGGTCGCGAGGCCGCCGGCGCTGGGCGCGCCCTGGGCGGCGACCTGGGCGCGGGCGGCGCGCAGTTCGGCCTGGGCCTTATCAGCGGCGGCCTGACTGACTTCCCAGTCCTGCCGGGCGACGACCCCGGCCTCCAGCAGGCGAAGGTCACGAGCAGCGGCGGCCTGGGCGGCGCGCGCCCCGGCGCCGGCGGCGTCAACGCTGGCCCGCGCGCCGGCTCCCTCCGCGCTGCGTAGGGTGGCGACCGCCGCGCCGGCGGCCACGCGATCACCGGCGGCGACGTGGACGCGCTCGACCGTCCCCGACACCGGAGCGCCGAGGGCGGCCGAGGCATTGACGGCCAGGGCGACCCGACCGGGCAGAACCAGCTCGGAGCCGCCGCCGCGTCCGACCGTGGTGGTCAGCACACCGGCCTTGAAGGCGTCGGCGGCGGACAGCGCCACGAAGTCTTCCTCGTGCGGCGCTTCCCCCTTCTCTTCGTGAGCCGGAGGTCGCGCCGGCGCCGGGTCGGTCAGGCGACCAAGGCCAAAGCCCAGGCCAGCGGTGGTCACCAGCGCGGCAGCCGCGCCGGCGAGGATCCATTTGCGGTCGTTCATTGGATGTCCCCAAAAGCGATCTGTCCGTTGGCCTGGGCGAGGTCCGCCATAGCCTTGGCGCGCGTCAGCCGCGCCTCGACGTTGCGTTGGCGCGCGGCGACGAGGTCGCGACGCGCGGAAAGGAGTTCGAGCAGCGGCAGCTTGCCGGCCTCGTAGCCCAGGCGGGCCAGGCGATAGGCCTCGCGGGCGGCGGCCTCGCCTTCACGGGCGGCGGCGGCGGAGCGTTCGGCCGCCGCCTCCTCCCCCTCGGCGCCGCGGCGGTCGGCGACCGCGTCGGCCTGGGCCATGAGCAGCCTGGCCCGCGCCGCGTCGGCCTCGGCCCGCGCCGCCTTCACGGCGCCGCGGTTGCGGTCAAACAGCGGCAGGGGCAGCGAGAAGCCGGCCACGGCGGCGGTGGCGTCCTCGCCGGCCAGCCGGCGAATGCCGAAATTGACGGTGACGTCGGGCGTGGCGCGACGGTGTTCCAGGTCGAGCTTTCGCGTCGCGACCCGCTGTTCGGCCTCGGCGACGGCGACCGTCGGCGCTTGAGCCGTGACGGCGGAGGGGCGCCAGGCATGGTCCAACGCGCCGGGCGTCACGGCGGTGAAGGTCCGCTCACCACCGGTCAGGGCCGCCAGCCGAGCCAGCGCCCCGCCCGATTCCGCCTCGGCCCGCGAGACCTCGGCCTGCGCGACCGAGACCGCCGCGCGCGCCTGTAAGGCGCGTAGTTCGGCTTCCTTGCCGTTGTCGACCAACAACCGCGCCGCCCGGGCGTCGGCCTCGGCCAGCTCATGGCTCTCCCTGGCGACGACCAGCCGTTCGCTCGCGGCCTCCGCGGTCGCATAGGCCACGACCAGGTCGCGGGCGTAGGCGACACGGCCTAGGACAGCGCGCGATCGTGCTGTGTCGAGCTCGGCCTTGGCCGTGGCCACCCGCGCGCCGCGCTTGCCGCCCAGCTCCAGGGTCTGGCCGATCGACAAGGTCGTCTCGGCGCTCTGGAAGTCGCGGTAAGATCCGTTGCCTCCAACGTTTTCGACCTGCAGGTCCAGCGTCGGATTGGGCCGGGCGTAGGCCTGTTGGGCGCGCCCCTCGGCGGCGCGCGTTTCGGCCTCACCGACAATCAGATAGGGCGCGGCGGCCTCGCGCAGCAGGGTTTCCAGGGGCGGCGCGGTCTGGGCCGCCGCCACGCTATGGAGCGCGCCGCAAACGGCGGACGCCAAGGCCGCACGCAGCGGCCATCGGTTCGATGACATGAAGATTCCTCGCGATGACATGACGATGGCGCGCGAAAAGCGCGCGGGTCGTCAGCCGCGAGGAGGTCGATCGAGGGCGGAGACCGTCAGCGACGGCAGGGCGTGGACCGGCGTGATGGCGTGACGGGCGCCCGTGAGGGCCGGCGCGGCGACGCTCGAAACGGGCGCGTCGAGCGCGGGACCGGCGTGATGACAGTGACCACCCAGGCAACAGACCGCCTTGCACGGCGCGCTGTCCTGTCCGTGGTCGGCCTGGATCGCTTGGCCGGCAGTCATCGCGGCCCCGTCCGCCGCGCAGAGGCAAGCCGCGGCGCTGGTCATCGGCGCGGCGACGAGCAGGGACAGGACACAGGCGGCCAGAAGGCCTCCCAAGTTCCGCCACCATGTCGCTTTGCGCCGCATGACCGCTCTCATAGCGCCGAGGCGCGACTTTGAGAACGCGTTACATAATCACAGTTCAGACCGCCTTGGCGTGCCGGTCGGCCGCCTTGGGCAGGCGCGCGTCGAAGGCGGCGGCGACCACGCGCATCAGGCGTCGCGCCGTCTCCGGGATCGAGATCACCGCGCCGTCACGGTGGCAAAGTCCGGCCAAAGCCAGGGCGTCGACGGCGTCGAGACTCTCGGCCAGCAGATCGCTGGACATCTCTTGATCCCGGCAGATCGCCTCGACATCGACGGAGAGGTCGCACATCAACCGTTCGATCACCAGCGCGCGCAGGCGATCCTCGTCGCCCACGGCCAAGGCGCGGTACAACGGCAGTTCGCCCTGGGCGATCCGGGCCGCCCATTGGTCGCTCGGCACGTGGTTCTGGACGAAGCCCTCGCGGAACTGACCGATCGACGACGGCCCGATAGGGATGAGCACCGCCGCCGCGTCGTCGGTATAGCCCTGGAAATTGCGCCGCATCCGTCCCTCCGCCGCCGCGTGGCTAAGCGCGTCGTCAGGCAAGGCGTAGTGGTCGAGGCCGATCCGCACGTAGCCAGCCTCGACCAGGGCCGCGTCGGCCGCCTCGGCCTGCAGCCAGCGTCCATCGAGATCGGCGAGGTCGGCCTCGCGGATCATCGTCTGGTGCTTCTTCATCCACGGCACGTGGGCGTAGCCGAACACCGCGATCCGGTCGGGCCGCAGGGCGACGGCCTCCCGGGCCGAGGCGTAGACATTGTCGGGCGTCTGGCCGGGCAGACCGTACATCAGGTCGAAGTTCACGCCGCCAACACCCGCGCCGCGCAGCCCCTCGACCGCCCGTGCGACTTGCTCATAGGGTTGGACCCGGTTGACCAAGGTCTGGACGTTCGCATCGAAGGTCTGGACGCCCAGGCTGACGCGGGTCACGCCAGCCTCGCCGACCGCCGCGATGAAGTCTTGCGACAACATGCCAGGATCGAGCTCCGCGGCGATCTCGGCGCCGGGCCGCAGGCGGAAGGCGCGCGCCAGTCGGGCCGTCACGTCGACGAAATCGGCCGGTCGCAGCGCGTTGGGGCTGCCGCCGCCGAAGTGCAGGTGCGCCAGGCCGTCGTGCTCGCCCAGTCGGCCGGCGACCAGATCGATCTCGCGCCGGAGCACGTCGAGATAGCTCCCCACACGATCGTAGGTCGGAGCGATCGAGGTGTGGCAGCCGCAGTACCAGCACAGGCGGCGGCAGAACGGCACGTGGACATAGACTGACAGCCGGTCATCCGGCCGTGTCGCCCCATACCAGCCCTCGGCCTCGCTCGCATGGGCGCTGTCGAAGGCCAGGGCCGTCGGATAGCTGGTGTAGCGCGGCAGGTTGCGCTCGGCGTGCGGGCGTTGGGCGGCGGGCAGGATCGTGGCGGTCATGGGCGGGCGTCCTCGGGGACCGGGAAATCGATGGCTTTGCAGCGGCGACGTTCGCGCTCTGCCTGGCCCGGGTGGGCGGCGTCGAAGGGGGCGTGATTGTCGATCGAGTTATCGGCGGCCGCCAGCAAGGCAAGGTCACCGGGCCGCCGCAGGGTGACGATGGGACCGTCGACCTCGACACCCAGCGGCGCCAGGCTGGCGAAGCCGCGTGACAGGTTCTCGGGCGTCATGCCCAGCAGCGAGGCCAGCACCCGCTTGCGGCTGGGCAAAGTCAGGCGGGTCGCGCCGTCCTGGCGCCTGTGCTGGGTCAGCAGATAGTTGGCCAGGCGCTCCTGCGTACCGCGCAGCCGCTGGTTCTTCAGGGCGCGAACGACGCCGCTGTAGCAACCGGAAAGCTCCTCGGAGATCGCGAAGGCCAGGGCGGGATCGGTCCGGGCGGCCAGGCGCAGCGCCGCACCGGGGATCAGCAAAACCTCGCTGCGCGGGGCGGCCCAGGCCGTCACCAAGGCCGGCACGTCCAGAATCACCGAGGCCAACATCACGGTGGACAAGGGTTCCAGCAGGGCCAGGGTCGCGCCCTGCCCGTCCCGTCCGCTCTCCAGAGCGACCGAGCCCTCCATAAGGATCGGAAGCCAGGGGCTGACCTCGCCCTCGAGCGTCAAGGCGGTGCGGCGCGAAACGCTTCGCAGCACGGCGTCGCGCATCAGCTGGGCGAAGCTGTCGGCGGAGGCGGCGTCCAACAAGGGCAGCTTGCGGACACGAAGCAGGTCGGCGGTGTCGAGGGACATGCGGGCCCTTCTACGATGAGGTGAACCCGTCTTGCCGCGTTCGACGATCGAGAACCTTGATCGGCGTCAATCCTCCGCCGGCGGCTTGTCGTCGAGATGGTCGTAGAGGATGCGGGCGGCGTCGCCCTTGGGGTCGTCGTACTGGCCCGAGCGCATGGTCCAGAAGAAGGCCAGCAGACCGATGGCGCCAAGCCCGATCGAGGCCGGCGCCAGGAACAGGATGATGTTCATCGGCGGGGCCATCTCAAACGAGGCCTTGCGGCGTTCAGCAACACCACGATCGACGAACCCGACATGGCCAGGGCCGCGATGAAGGGATTGACCAGGCCCGCCATCGCGGCGGGCATGGCCACGACATTATAGATGGCCGAGAAGCCGAAATTCTGCAGCGCTCGACTGCGGGCCGACCGGGCGGTGTCGATCGCTTCGGCCACCGCGCCGAGGTCCTCGCCGGTGAAGACCAGGTCCGCCGCGTTCTGGGCGGCGTCGACCGCCGCGCCGGGCGCCATCGAAGCGTGCGCCCGAGCCAGGGCGGCGGCGTCGTTGAGGCCGTCGCCGACCATCAGCACCTTGCGGCCCTGCGCCTTGAGACCGTCCACGATCGCGGCCTTGTCGAAAGGCGTCAGGCCCGCGCGCCAGTCCGCGACGCCGACCGCGTGAGCGATCTCGCGCACCGGGCCCGCGAGATCGCCCGACAGAACCTCGACCGACAAGCCCATTCGGCGAAGTCGCGCGATGGCCTCGGACGCGTCGGCGCGCGGCTGGTCCTCGAACACGAAACGGATCTTCAGGTCGCCTTCGAATCCGAACCACAGCTCGGTCTCGCGCGCGTCGCCGTCCTTGACGCCGACGAAGGCCGCGCGACCCAGGCGCGCACGGCGGCCGTCGATCAGACCCTCGACGCCCTGCCCGGCCGTCTCGACGCAATCGGCGGCGACAGGGCCGGCGCCGGCTTGGGCGGCCAAGGCCTTGGCCAGGGGGTGGCGCGAGGCGCGCGCCAGGGGCGCGGCCAGGGCGACCAGATGGGCCGGCGCGTCGACAAGACGGGGGCAGCCTTCGGTCAGCACGCCGGTCTTGTCGAAGATGACGTGATCGACCTCGGCCAGGCGCTCCAGGGCCGCGCCGGACTTGACCAGCACGCCCCTGCGGAAGAGGCGGCTGCTGGCGGCGATCTGCACGGCCGGGGCGGCCAATCCCAGGGCGCAGGGGCAGGTGACGATCAGCACCGCCGCCGCCCGCAGCAGCGCCTCGCGCGGGCCCAGGCCCAGCGCCCAGCCGCCGACGAAGGTCGCGGCCGCGACGGTGTGGACGACCGGCACGTACAGCGCGGCGGCCTTGTCGGCCAGGCGGACATAGGCCGAGCGGGTCTGGGCGCCGGCCTCCATCAGCCGGGCGATGGCGGCCAGGGTGGAGTCCTCGCTGCGCGCCGTGGCGGTCATGACCAGGCGGCCGGAGAGGTTCAGCGCGCCGGCGTGCAGTCGCGCCCCTACGGTGACCGGCGCCAGGGCCGTCTCGCCGGTGATCAGGGCGTTGTCGATCTCCGAGCGGCCGGTCTCGACCAAGCCGTCGACGGGCACACGATCACCAGGAGCCACGACCAGCCGATCCCCGACGACGATCTCGGCGACGGGCACGCCGTGCTCGGCCTCGCCCGACAGGCGCACAGCCACCGGGGCTTGCAGGGCCAACAGGTCGCGCGCCGCCGAGCGGGCGTTGGCGCGCAGGCGGTGATCCAGGTAGCGCCCGATCAGCAGCAGGAACAGCAGGGTGACGGCGGCGTCGAAATAGGCGTGCTGGCCGTGCAGCATGGTCTCGGAGAAGCTGACGATCAGGGTCAGGATCACGCCGATCGAGATCGGCACGTCCATGTTCGCCTTGCCGCGCTTCAACGACGCCCAGGCCGAACGGAAGAACGGCCGTCCCGCGAACAGGGCGCACGGCGTGGCGACGATCGCGGCCATCCAGTACATCAGGGTCAGGGTCGCCGGCGTCAGTTCCTGGCCGAACAGACCCGCCCAGGCCGGGACCGTGAACATCATCACATTGCCAGCCCCGAAGCCGGCGACGCCCAGCGCGACGGCCAGTTCGCGGCCCTCGCGATCGATCGCGGCGACAGCCTCGGCCGGATCGAACAGGCAGGCGCGGTAGCCCAGACCTTCGACCGTCTCGACGACGCGCTCCGGATGCGCCTCGCGCCCGGTGAGTTCGACGGCCAGCTTGCCCGTCGTGAGGTTCAGGCGGACGCCCGCGACGCCCGGCAAGCCGGCGACAGCGGTCTCGATCTTGCGGATACAGGCGGCGCAGCGAGCGCCGCTCACCAGCAGTTCAAGCCGCCCTCGCCCCGCCTCGTCGCGGCGAACGAAGGCTTCCAGATCGCGATCCACGGTCAGGCTGGCGTTCATTTGACGGGCTCCAGCAGACGCGTTTCCAGCTCGAAGACGTCGCGGCTGTTCCGCGCCGTGGCCCGCAGGTCCCAGGCGCCGTCGAGCCGCGCGCGGGTCTGATAGCGGCCGTCGCCCAGCGGCTTGAAGTCCAGGGTCTGGCGCCCGACCTCGGTGGCGGGACGCTCCAGGACGCCGGTCATGGAAAGGCGGTCCAGCGGCGCGCCGGTCTTGTCGACGAGACGCACCACGACCGTGTCGCCGTCGGCCTTCTCGACCGAGGCGGTCCAACCCAAGGCCGCCTCGCGCTGGCGCTGGGCCAGCGTCTTGTTGAAGGCCAGGCCCGCCTCATAGGGGTTGGAGGCGACCTCGCCCGAGAAGGTGCCGTAGGCCTTGATCATGAACAGCGTGTCGACGCCGATCACGACGGCGAAGAACGCCACGACGGCGATCAGGACATGCCAGCCGGTGATGGGCTTGGCGGTCTTGGACTGGACGATCTCGGGGGACGAGGCGGCGGTCATTGCGGGTTCGCGGCTCCGGAGAGGAAGACGGTCTTGGCGTCGGCCTGAACGTCGCCGGCGCGGGCGATGAAGCGGGCCGGCGTGCTGGCCGCGAGCTCGGCTTCGGGCGGCGCGGTGACGAAGACCCGCACCGAAGCGACTTGGTCCGCCGGCACGGTGACGCTGACGGCGCCCGGGGCGCCCGGCTGGTTGAGGCGCGCGCCGGTCACGCCGTCGAACGCGATCTCGAACCGGCGGTCGAAGAAGGTCCGGTTGGTGATCTTCAGCGTATAGCCGTCCCGCACCGCGCCGTCGTGCATACGCACGAAGATCGGGTTGCGGTCGCGGATGACGTGGAGGTCGGCCTTGGGCCGGCTGATCAACGCGCCCAGCGTCAGGCCGCCGACCACCGTCAGGGCCAGGGCGTAGTAGATGGTCCGCGAACGCACGGGCTTGTAGGTCGACTTGCGCCCGCAGGCGCGGGCGGCGACGGCCGCGTCGGTATCGTAGGCGATAAGACCCGTGGGCCGGGCCAGCTTGGTCATGACCTCGTCGCACGCGTCGACGCAGAGGCCGCAGTTGATGCACTCCAACTGGCTGCCGTCGCGGATGTCGATGCCCATCGGGCAGACCACGACGCACTGGTGACAGTCGATGCAGTCGCCGCACCCCGCCCAGTCCTGGCCCTTCTTGTGCGCGCCGCGCGGCTCGCCGCGATCACGCAGATAGGTCACCTGCAGCGAGTGCTGGTCCAGCATGGCACCCTGGATGCGCGGCCACGGGCACATATAGGTGCAGACCTGCTCGCGCATCCAGCCGGCGAAGACATAGGTAGTCACCGTCAGCAAGGCGCAGGAGACATAGGCCGTGGCCGGGGCCTGACCGATCCAGAAGGTGCGGATCAGGGTCGGGGCGTCATGGAAATAGAAGATCCACGCCCCACCGGTGCCGAAGGCGATGCCAAGCCAGGTCAGATGCTTGCCCGCCTTGCGCCAGAGCTTGTCGAAGGACATCGGCGCGGCGTCCAGGCGCATGCGGGCGTTGCGGTCGCCCTCGAACAGACGCTCGACGACGATGAAGAGGTCGGTCCAGACGGTCTGGGGGCAAGTATAGCCGCACCACAGTCGGCCAAACAGCGCGGTGACCAGGAACAGGGCCAGGGCGCCGGCGACCATCAGCCCCGTGATGATATGGACGTCCTGCGGCCACAGCTGGATGTCGAAGAAGTAGAAGCGGCCGCCCGTGAAGTCGACCAGCGCGGCCTGCTGCGGGAAGCCTTCGGGTCGGCGCCAGCGGATCCATGGGGTGACGTAGTAGATCGACAGGGTGGCGATGAGCAGCGCCCACTTCACCCTGCGCCACGTCCCGTGGACCAGCTTGGGATAGATCGGCTCGCGCGGCTTGTAGAGGCCGCCGCCCTTGGGCGCGCCCTTGTCCTTGGCCCGGGCGGCGGCTGAGACCGCCGTCCGGTTTTCGGTTTTGGGTTTGGTGTTGTCGATGAGGGTTGGCATGGCCGGTTATTGTCCGGCGGCGTTGGCGTGGACGTAGACGGCGATGGCCTTGATGGTTTCGGGGCTGAGACGGCCGCTCCAGGTGGGCATGACGCCGCCGTTGCCGGCGAAGATCTGGCCGCGGATGGCGGCGCGGTCGGCGCCGTAGAGCCATTCGCTGTCGGTCAGGTTGGGAGCGCCGAGGGTCTGGTCGCCCTTGCCTTCCAGGCCGTGGCAGGCCACGCACTGGGTGTCGAAGACCGGCTTGGCGCGGGCGATGGCCCCGGCGTCGGCCGGACGGTTCGACAGGTGGACGACATATTCGGTCAGGTCGTCGATCTGCTCGGGCTTGAGCAGCTCGTCGCGGCCGAAGGCGGGCATCTGCGACATGCGCGCGCCGTCCGCGCCGGTGCGCACGCCGTGGGTGATGGTGTACTGGATGTCCTCCAGCTTGCCGCCCCACAGCCAGACGTCGTCGCGCAGGTTGGGATAGCCCTTGCCGCCGGTGCCGCCGATGCCGTGGCAGGTGGCGCAGTTGTCGCCGAACACCGACTGGCCGACCTGCTGGGCGTAAGCCTGCAGCTTGGGATCCTGCTCGATCTGCTCGAGGCTGGCGGTGCGCAGCTGGG